>OLQR01000001.1_pt1 | contig 633819 bp, 558 predicted proteins | sample 1671881 | NCBI WGS metagenome assembly OLQR01 (sample SAMEA3136623, study PRJEB25190) | human gut metagenome | biome: human gut; feature: human-associated habitat; material: faeces | place: Austria | collected 2013 | reverse complement strand
CGCGAGCTGGGTTCAGAACGTCGTGAGACAGTTCGGTCCCTATCTGTCGTGGGCGTAGGATATTTGAAGAGCGCTGTCCCTAGTACGAGAGGACCGGGATGGACGCACCGCTGGCGCATCGGTTGTCATGCCAATGGCACGGCCGAGCAACTATGTGCGGTTTGGATAAACGCTGAAAGCATCTAAGCGTGAAGCCATCTCTAAGATAAGATATCCCATAGCATAAGCTAGTAAGACCCCTCAAAGACTATGAGGTTGATAGGCTGCGTGTGTAAGTACGGCGACGTATTTAGCTTGGCAGTACTAATAGGTCGAGGGCTTGACCTTTTGTGACAGCTACGTCACCTTTGGTCGAATCTTTTGTTTCTTCCTCTTCTCCTTTCTCTCTTTCCTTTGTTCAGTTTTTAGGGTGTAATTCAAAAAGGATCTGCATTTGCAGGTCCTTTTTTCTTGTATATTTTTATATTTTGTGTTATTTTAATTATTATATAGAATTACAACTAAGGAGTGTTTTTATGCCGTTTATAAATGTCAAGATTTCCGAGAATTTATCCGATACACAAGTCGATAATATTAAATCAAGGCTCGGCGAAGCCATTTCTCTTATCCCGGGAAAAAGCGAAGCTTGGCTTATGGTGAATATTCAGGATAATTGCAAGCTGTATTTTAAAGGGAGAAACGACAAACCGACTGCATTTACCGACGTCAGTATTTTCGGTTCTGCCGCAAAGTCCGATTGTGAAAATCTTACGGCGGCTGTTTGCGACATTTTGAGTGAAGATGCAGGTGTACCGTCCGACAGATCTTACGTTAAATTTGAATTCTCCGATAAATGGGGATATGACGGGTATATGTTCTGATTTTTGTTAGATATGAAAAATATTAAGTGGTTGTTTTTTGATCTCGGTCATACATTGGTCAATGAGGATGTGTCGCAGCGTAAACGCATAGAGGACGCTGTTTCGTATTTAAATTCTGTAAGTGTAAGTGTTACATACGAGCAATTTTATCATGAAGTGCAAAATGCTTCGCGAAATTTTAGGTCTCCGTTTATTACTGCATTTTCAAAATTTTCTCATGATGATGTTTTCATACCGTATCCTGCGGAATTTGAAGTGCTCTATGACGACACAGTACCTGTGCTGTCGGCACTCAAAAACAAATATGATTTGGCGGTTATAGCAAATCAGTTTGCGGGGACAGATAAAAGATTAAAGAATTTCGGTGTATATGACAATTTCAAATTTGTCCTCGCCTCAAGCGATGTAGGCGTTTCAAAACCTAATCCGGTTATATTTGAATCGGCACTCGAAAAAGCCGGTTGCTCCGCCTGCGAGGCCTTTATGATAGGCGACAGAATTGATAATGATATTGCGCCTGCTAAATCTCTCGGTATAAATACTGTTTGGATAAGGCAAGGGTACGGTGGTTTGCAAAGCCCCGAGAAATATGGTTGCATTCCGGATTTTATTGTGAATTCCCTTAATGAATTACTTGATATATTATAAATGGAGTGATCTTTTATGCTGTCTGAGATTTTCAAGCTTTTTTGGAAAACTGTCGAAAGGAAGGATGCGAGAAGGATCAATTCTCAAACCCCGCCTACCGAAATCGAACAATTCTGCGATATTCAATACATAGACGACGGGTTATGGCAGCACAGACTTGATGTTTACTCTAAATCCGGTAAGCTCTCACATCGTCCTGTCATAATTGACATTCACGGCGGTGGGTGGATGTACGGGACGAAAGAAATAAATAAAAATTATTGTCTTGTCCTTGCACAAAACGATTATGTTGTTGTCAATATTAATTACAGATTAGCTCCGGATTTTTCAGTGGCCGACCAACTGAGAGATTGTTTCTCAGCCTTTAAATGGGTAAGCACAAACATAGAGAAATACGGCGGTGATCTAAACAATGTCTTTGTAACCGGTGATTCGGCCGGTGGATTTTTGGCTGCATATTCCGCATTGTTAAATTCATCTGAAAAACTCAGAAAAATATTCGGAGTCACCGAAAGCGGCCTTGAGTTCAGAGCGTGCGGCTTAACTTCGCCAGTTTGTTTTATGAATACGCACACTTTTCAGGATGTGTATTACAGCCGTGTTAAGGGAAAGGAGTTTTCGGAGAGTACGCTGCGCGGATTTGAGAATTTTGATGCCGTTTTAAATAAGGGGTCAATGCCGCCGACGTTCCTTGTGACGAGCTCGGGCGATGCTGTCGGTAGATTGCCTACAATAAAGATATATAATTTATTGTGCGGAGAGGGCGTTAAGTGTAAGCTTGAAAACCGCGATAAATATAACGGAAAAAATTTGCCTCACGTCTTTTCGGTTATAGACCCGTTTTCCGTCCCGGGTAAGGAAACAATTTCCGATATGCTTGGATTTTTTTCTGATTATGCAAAATCGCGGTGTAAATAGTGCTTGAAAATGCAGCTTCAATACAAGCGAGTGCAGCTGACGATTTATTTTACAGCATCAACGGTATTATGGCTCTGATGAGAGCCGATTTGCCGATGGTGCTTATTTTGTGACCGATTCACAGCCTTATTTTGGCCGCCTTATTTTAAATAATTTGGTTTACAATAATTATTGTATATGATATAATTTTGGTAAACATTTGTTTGGTAAATACGAGGTGTGTATGGATCGTTTTGTGTTACATTCAAAATATAAACCGACAGGAGATCAGCCGGAAGCGATTGAAAAATTAACCGAGGGGATAAATGCCGGTTACAAGGAGCAAACATTACTCGGCGTTACGGGTTCCGGCAAAACCTTTACAATGGCAAATATCATTGCAAACATAAACCGTCCTACGCTTGTACTCGCTCACAATAAAACCTTAGCCGCACAGCTTTGTTCTGAATTTCGCGAGTTTTTCCCGGAAAATGCGGTAGAGTATTTCGTATCATATTATGACTATTATCAGCCCGAAGCGTATATTCCTACTACCGATACCTATATCGAAAAAGATTCCGCTATTAACGATGAAATAGACAAGCTTCGCCATTCGGCAACATCGTCGCTTTCTGAGCGGAGAGATGTCATTATAGTCGCAAGCGTTTCATGCATATATTCGCTCGGTGACCCGATAGATTATCGAAATATGGTAATTTCGCTTAGGCAGGGTATGACGAAGTCCCGTGATGAACTGCTTGCTAAACTTGTTGATATACAGTATGAGCGCAACGATATTAACTTTATCCGTAATAAATTCCGTGTTCACGGCGATGTTGTGGATATTTTCCCGGTATATTCAAATGATACGGCAATAAGAGTCGAATTTTTCGGCGATGAGATTGACCGAATTTGTGAAATAAATGCTCTTACGGGGCAGGTTAAAAATACCGTGTCCCATGTTGCGATATATCCGGCTTCGCACTATGTTGTTGCACCCGAAAAGCTTGAGCGCGCCATTGATGAAATCTTAAAGGAAATGGAAGAGCGGGTAGAGGAGTTCACAAAACAGGGAAAGCTGTTGGAGGCACAGCGAATAAAGCAGCGTACAGAATACGATATGGAGATGCTCAAAGAAACGGGCTTTTGTAAGGGCATTGAAAATTACTCCCGTATTATGTCGGGCAGAGCACCGGGTTCGGCGCCGTTTACGCTCCTTGATTATTTTCCAAAGGACTTTGTGCTTTTTGTTGATGAATCGCACGTAACCTTGCCTCAGGTCAGAGCAATGTACGGCGGTGACCGTTCGCGCAAAGACGCGCTTATTGATTTCGGCTTTCGTCTCCCATCCGCATACGACAACCGACCGCTGACCTTCGATGAATTTTATTCCCGTGTCGGTCAAAAGATTTTTGTAAGCGCCACACCGGGTGATTTTGAACGAGAAAAGAGTTCGCAGATAGTTGAGCAGGTTATAAGGCCGACAGGGCTTTTAGACCCCGAAATTATCGTCAAGCCTACCGACGGTCAAATAGAGGACTTGATTTCAGAAATAAATATCCGTATCGAGCGTAAGGAACGTGTGCTTGTAACAACCTTGACCAAAAAAATGGCTGAGAGCCTGACTGAGTTTTTGGATACACACGGTATAAAGGTTCGCTATATGCATTACGATGTCGATACAATTGAGAGAATGGAGATAATTCGTGATCTTCGTCTCGGCGAATTTGACGTGCTCGTGGGAATAAACCTTTTGCGTGAGGGACTTGATATTCCCGAGGTTTCGCTTGTGGCAATACTAGACGCCGACAAAGAGGGATTTTTACGCTCCGAAACGTCGCTTATACAAACCATAGGCCGTGCCGCGCGAAATGCCGACGGGCAGGTAATAATGTATGCCGATTCCGTAACTCCGTCTATGGAAAAAGCAATATCCGAAACGTATCGCAGGCGTGAGATACAAACGGCTTATAATAAGGAACATCATATAACGCCTAAAACGATTAAAAAAGACGTGCGCGATATTATTGAAATATCAACTCACGCTGACGATAAACCCAAAAAGCGTCTCAGCGCGCGTGAACGTGAGGCTCTTATAGTTAAATTGACGGCAGAGATGAAAGCGGCTGCAAAAATTCTTGAATTTGAACACGCCGCTATGCTGCGCGATAAGATACAAAAATTAAGAGAAGGTAAATAATGGCAAGTAATAAAATCATTATTAAAGGGGCAAAAGAGCACAACTTAAAAAATATTGACCTTGAAATACCGCGAGACAAGCTTGTGGTATTTACGGGTCTTTCGGGTTCCGGAAAGTCCTCGCTTGCGTTTGACACAATTTATGCCGAGGGTCAGCGCAGATACGTTGAATCACTTTCTTCATATGCGCGTATGTTTTTGGGACAGATGGAAAAACCGAATGTCGATTATATAGACGGTCTTTCTCCGGCTATATCCATAGACCAAAAAACCACTTCAAAAAACCCACGCTCAACAGTCGGCACGGTTACGGAGATTTATGATTACCTAAGGCTTTTATATGCCCGTATAGGTATTCCGCATTGTCCGATTTGCGGTAGGGAAATATCAAAGCAGAGTGTAGACGTTATAGTCGATAAGGTTATGGCGCTTGATGGCGGCACAAAAATACAGATTTTGGCACCTGTGGTAAAAGGACGAAAGGGCGAACATCAAAAAGAGCTTGATTCCGCAAGAAAGTCGGGATTTGTACGTGTGCGTATAGACGGTAATTTGTATGACCTTTCCGAGGATATTAAGCTTGAAAAAAATATAAAGCATAACATTGAAATAGTAGTTGACAGGCTTGTTATAAACGATGATATACGCAGTCGTCTTGCCGAGGCGATAGAGATGTCGTCAACTCTTACGGGCGGAAATGTCATTGTTGATGTTATCGGCGGAGATGAATTGCTGTTTTCACAGAATTTCGCGTGTCCCGAACATGGTGCTTGTATTGATGAGTTGTCGCCGCGTATGTTCTCGTTCAATAATCCTTTCGGTGCGTGTCCGACTTGTACCGGGCTCGGCATTTTTCTTAAGGTAGACCCTAATCTTATTATTCCGAATAAAAAGCTTTCCATAAGAGAAGGCACGATAAGGGCAAGCGGATGGTCAAATGCCGACAGCGGCACAATAGCCGAAATGTACTATCTGGCACTCGGTAAGGAATACGGTTTTACTCTCGACACACCCATTTGCGACTTCTCCAAGGAAGCGTATAATGCGCTTCTCTACGGAACCGGCGGCAAAAAGCTGAAAATGCAGCGTAAAAACGTTTACGGCACAGGTACCTACAATACCGAGTTTGAGGGCATCGTAAACAATACGGAACGCCGCTATAAGGAGAGTACAAGCGATTGGGCGCGTTGGGAGATAGAGCAGGTTATGACAGCCTGCGATTGCCCCGACTGTAAGGGCGCGAGATTAAAAAAAGAGTCTCTTTCCGTTACGGTGGGCGGACTTAATATCTACGAGCTTACAAAGCTGTCGGTGACAAAGGAACTTGATTTTATAAACACTTTGGTTTTGACCGACCGTGAGCAGATGATTGCGTCGTTGATTTTGAAAGAAATTAAAAGCCGTCTGAGCTTTCTTCAAAATGTCGGTCTTGATTATCTTACGCTGTCTCGTTCTGCAGGTACGCTTTCCGGAGGGGAGAGCCAGCGCATAAGACTTGCTACTCAAATAGGCTCGTCTCTTATGGGAGTGTTGTATATTCTTGACGAGCCGAGCATAGGACTTCATCAGCGCGATAACGATAGGCTTATCGGAACGCTTAAGCGTATGCGTGACCTCGGTAATACGCTCATAGTTGTTGAACACGATGAAGACACCATGCGCGCGGCCGATTATATAGTCGATATCGGCCCCGGAGCGGGCGTTCATGGCGGCGAGGTGGTTTGCGCGGGCTCGCTTGATGATATTTTGAAATGTGACCGTTCGCTTACAGGCCAGTATTTAAGCGGTAAGCGAAAAATCGAGGTCCCCGAAAAGAGACGCAGCGGAAACGGCAATGTACTGAAGGTAATCGGAGCTGCCGAAAATAACCTGAAAAATATAAACGTCTCTTTTCCTCTCGGCGAATTTATTTGCGTAACCGGAGTATCGGGTTCGGGCAAATCTTCACTTATAAATGAAATACTTTATAAACAGCTTGCGAATGATTTAAACGGCGCAAAAAAGCCGGCAGGTAAGCATAAGTCGATTGAGGGACTTGAGTTTTTAGATAAGGTAATAAATATTGACCAGTCGCCGATAGGCAGAACTCCGCGTTCGAATCCGGCTACCTATACGGGTGTTTTTACGGATATAAGAACACTGTTTGCGCAAACACAAGACGCTAAAATCCGCGGATTTACGTCGAGTAGATTTTCTTTCAATGTAAAAGGCGGCAGATGTGAGGCGTGTCAGGGCGACGGCATAGTAAAAATCGAAATGCATTTTTTGGCGGATGTGTACGTGCCGTGTGAAATATGTAAGGGCGCAAGATACAACCATGAAACTCTCGAGGTAAAGTACAAGGGTAAATCCATATATGATGTCCTCGAGATGACGGTTGAGGAGGGCCTTGAGTTCTTTCGTAATATGCCGAAAATTGCGCGCAAACTGCAAACCCTGTATGATGTCGGTTTGGGCTATATTAAGCTCGGTCAGCCTGCAACCACTCTTTCAGGCGGTGAAGCACAGCGCGTGAAACTTGCTACCGAGCTTTCAAAAAGGCCGACCGGCAGAACTATATATATTCTCGACGAGCCTACCACCGGACTTCACACAGCCGATGTTCACAAGCTGATTGACGTTCTCCAGAAGCTTGTTGACGCAGGCAATACGGTTGTTGTAATCGAGCATAATCTCGATGTGATAAAGGTTGCCGACCATATTATAGATTTAGGACCGGAGGGCGGCGATAACGGCGGCAAAATTGTTGTTTGCGGAACGCCGGAAAAGGTTGCCGCCTGCAAAAAATCGTATACCGGAATGTATCTTAAAAAGATACTTAAATAAGAAAGAAGCACCTCAAGTATAAGCCTGAGGTGCTTCTTGAAATATAATGAATAACTGCAATCTATTTAAGAAGATTATTTTTTAAGATTTGTAACAATCTCTTTCGTGTCTCTTGCTATAACAAGCTCCTCGTTTGTCGGAAGAACGAAAACGCGAACCTTTGAGTCGGGTGTGGAAATTTCTCCCTCTTTGCCCTTTACAAGAGTCTTGTTAAATTCTTTGTCGATTTTGATACCGAGGAAGGTGAGACCGTCACATACGGTAGCTCTCATATCGTCGGCATTTTCACCGATACCGCCTGTGAAAACTATTGCGTCAACACCATCCATGGCAGCGGTGTAAGAACCGATATATTTCTTTATTTCGTATATCTGCATATCTCTCGCGAGCTTTGCTCTCTTGTTGCCCTCGGCGGCAGCTACTTTAACGTCTCTGTCATCGGAAGAGAGACCCGATACACCGAGAATACCGGACTTTTTGTTGAGAAGGTTGCTCATTTCATCGGGAGTCTTACCCTCTTTTTTCATAATGTAAAGAACGGCAGACGGGTCTATGCTGCCTGTTCTTGTTCCCATTATTTCGCCGTCGAGTGGGGTAAGACCCATAGATGTATCTATGCATTTACCGTATTTAACAGCCGTAATCGAAGAACCGTTTCCGAGATGGCATGTAACGATTTTAAGCTTTTTGATATCTTCGCCCATAACATCTGCGCAGCGAGCACTTACAAAACGGTGCGAAGTGCCGTGGAAACCGTATTTTCTGAGTGCGTATTTTTCATAATATTCATAGGGGAGGCCGAACATATATGCTTCCGGCGGCATGGTGCTGTGGAATGCGTTATCAAACACAACTACCTGCGGAACATCTTTGCCGAACAGCTCGATACTTGCTTTAATACCTTGAATATGCGCTGCGTTGTGAAGCGGAGCAAGGTCGCAAAGACTCTCAATGCCCTTAATAACGTCGTCATCTACTAAAACGCTGTGGTTGAAAAGAGCGCCGCCCTGTACTATTCTGTGGCCGACAGCAGCTATTTCCGAAATGTCGTTTATAACCTTGTATTCACCTTCGGTAAGAGCTTTCTTAACTTCGTTGAAAGCTTCGGTGTGATTTTTCATTACAACGGTCTTTTCAAACTTTTCCGATTTACCGTGAATCTTACCACTGATGCAAGATCCCTCATTGCCTATTCTTTCGCAGATGCCTTTTGCAATAACACTCTCGTCGTCCATATCGATAAGCTGATATTTAAGCGATGAACTGCCTGCATTGATAACAAGAATTTTCAAAAATAATACCTCCCAAATAGCTAATAAAGTTATCGAAGATATTATATACTGTTTCGACAGATTTTTCAAGAAATAATATATGCCGAAGAGATTTGACTAAATTACGCCGATATTATAAAATATGTTTAATTTGAAGTTTTGCCGGCTTGACCGGTACAGTACTTGATTTGACGGAGATTATCTATGAAAGTTTACGGTATTGTGGCAGAGTATAATCCGTTCCATAACGGACATAAATTCCAGATAGACGAAATACGCAAAAAGGCTGGGGACTGCGCGATAGTTTCGGTGATGAGCGGTAATTACGTTCAGAGAGCCGAAACAGCTGTGATGTCAAAGTACGCGAGGGCAAAAGCCGCCCTACTCGGTGGAGTTGACCTTGTGCTTGAGCTTCCGATGCCGTATGCCATATCATCTGCTGAGCGTTTTGCCTATTCTTCCGTGCATATTTTAAATTCCCTCGGAGCGGTTACTGATATTTCATTCGGCAGTGAATGCGGCAGTATAAGCCTTTTACAAAAAGCGGTTGAGGCTTTATACGATGAAAATGTCAATTTAAAGCTGAAAGCCGAACTTAAAAACGGTGTAAGCTATCCGGCGGCGAGGTTTGTCGCGGTAAGAGACGTGTTCGGAGCGGAAACAGCTGCAGTCCTTTCGGAGCCTAACAACATTTTGGCGGTAGAGTATATAAAAGCGCTTAAAGCGTTATCTTCGGATATAAAACCTCATACCGTAAAACGAACCGGTGCGTCGCATGATTCGAACGAATACGTCGGTAATATCGCCTCCGCTTCTAAAATCAGAGAGCTGATACGCAGCAACGCGCATACCGGCTTGTTTTTGCCGTCTGACTCTCAAACTGTTTTAACTAACGAAATCGCAATCGGAGCGGCACCGTCCGATATGAACAGAATAGGAAACGCTGTAATAGCGTCCTTAAAGCTTAAAACTCCGTCTGATTTTAATAATATTTACGGCGTCGGCGAGGGAATAGAAAACCGTCTGCTCTCAGCAGCCGCATCCGCGCGAAACCTAACGGAGCTTTATGATTTTGCAAAAACAAAGCGCTTTACTCATTCGCGTATTCGGCGCGTCGTTCTAAATTCGTTTTTCGGTATAACAAACGATATCACCTTGTCAGACCCTCCGTATATTCGTGTGCTCGGATTTACACACAAGGGCAAAGACATATTGCGAATTGCGAGGAAAAACGCATCCTTACCGATTGTTATGACTGTCGGCGACGTCAAAAAGTTAGGAGGTTTTTCTGAAAGATTATATTCCCTTGAATGCAGAACCACGGATATTTTCAATATGACATTGCCTAAAATTAGGCAAAGCGGAACTGATATGACGGATAATTTAGTCAGAATTGAATAATTTTGCAGCAAATCCTGCATTTTTGCTTGATTTTTGTATAATAGACATTATAATAATAGTGTTGCTGCATCGAATGCGGCATTATTATTTAAGATAAGGAAGCGCTGTACAAGTGAAGAGTTCTTTTCTTTCAAAGCTTGATTCAAACGTTAGAAAGCTCTCTAAGGGGCATAAGAAGATCGCCTCATATATTAAAGAAAACTATGATAAAGCCGCATTTATGACAGCTTCTGCCCTCGGCCGAAAAGTCGGGGTCAGCGAGAGTACCGTCGTGCGGTTTGCGACGGAACTTGGATTTAAGGGTTATCCGGAGCTTCAAAAAGAGCTTCAGCAGATGATAAAATCAAAGCTGACCGCAGTTCAAAGAATGGAGGTTTCGGAAAGCCTTATAGGTGACAACGATATTGTCAGAACCGTTCTTAACGGGGATATTGATTTGATTCGCGAAACCTACGAGAAGACATCAAGGGAGGATTTTGCAAAAGCCGTATCTACCATAAATAAGGCTCGCAAAATATATATTCTCGGCGTCCGTTCTTCTGCGGCACTTGCAAGTTTTCTCGGTTTTTATTTTAATCTTGTCTTTGATTCGGTTGAGCTTATAGATACATCAAGCGCGTCTGAAATGTTTGAACAGATGTTCAGAATAGATAAAGAGGACGTGTGCATAGCCATAAGCTTTCCGAGGTATTCAAAGCAGACTGTAAATGCAATAAGATTTGTATCGGATAGAGGTGCCAAAATAGTGGCGATAACCGATTCGGATACGTCACCCATAGCTTCATATGCCGATTGCCTGCTTGTAGCGCGCTCCGATATGGCATCCGTAGTTGATTCTCTTGTTGCACCGCTTAGTCTTATAAATGCGCTTATTGTTGCTGTAACGCTGAGTAAGCGTGAAGAGGTAATCAACAATTTCAATAAGCTCGAGAGTATTTGGGATGAATACCAGGTATACGAAAAAGCAGAGGATATTTCCGAAAATGAATAAAAAAGTTATAGTTGTAGGAGCCGGAGCCTCAGGACTTATGGCTGCCGGCACAGCGGCAAAAAACGGTAACGACGTAATTCTTTTTGAACGAAACGATAAGGTCGGCAGAAAAATAATGATAACCGGTAAAGGACGTTGTAACGTCACAAATGCCACCTTTGATACTAAAAGTCTCATTGATAATGTTCCGCGGAACGGCAGATTTTTATACAGCGCTTTTTCTGAGTTTTCTGCAAGAGATACAATGGATTTTTTCGAAGAGCTTGGGGTGCCTCTTAAAGTTGAAAGAGGAAACAGAGTCTTCCCGGTTTCAGATAAAGCGGTGGATATAGTCGATGCGCTCAATAAGTTTGTAACCGTAAACGGAGTTAAGCGAAAAACCTCGCGCGTTAAATCCTTGATGATTTCCGACGGAGAGGTAAGAGGTGTAAAAACCGAAGACGGTCTTATACATTATGCAGACTCTGTTATAGTCGCAACAGGTGGCTTATCTTATCCGAAAACAGGTTCTACCGGAGATGGGTATTCTTTTGCAAAGCAAGCCGGTCACACGGTAACCGCCTGTCTGCCTTCGCTTGTTGCCCTGGAATGCCGAGAGGGATTTTGCGGAGAGGCAATGGGCTTGTCGCTTCGTAACTGCGCCTTGAAGATTATTGACGCCAAAACAGGAAGGCAGGTTTACTCTGATTTCGGAGAAATGCTTTTTACACATTTCGGCGTGTCCGGCCCAATGATTTTATCTGCAAGCGCACATATGCGAAATATGGAGCCCTGCCGCTATGAAATATATGTTGATATGAAACCGGCACTCGATGACGAAAAGCTCGATGCTCGCATTTTACGTGAGATGTCGGAAAACAGCAATAAGGCTATTTCAAATCTCGTGGGGCTTTTGTTACCGAGAGCCATAATTAATCCCGTTGTGCGTCTTTCCGGAATTAAAAACTCAACAAAGTGCAATCAGCTCACAAAGGAAGAGAGAAAAAGGCTTGCTCACACAATTAAGAATTTAAAGCTGACTGTCCTTAGATTCAGACCTATCAGCGAGGCTGTTATAACCTCGGGCGGAGTCGATGTTAATGAGCTTTCTCCCAAAACTATGGAGAGTAAGCTGTGCCGTAATTTGTATTTTGCCGGTGAGGTTATTGATGTTGATGCATATACAGGGGGATTCAACCTCCAAATCGCCTTTTCCACCGGATTTGCCGCAGGCAACGCGCAATAATGTATACAGGAGATAAAAATATGATAAATGTCGCTATTGACGGTCCTGCAGGTGCCGGGAAAAGCACTATTTCAAGAGCTGCTGCCGACAAGCTGGGCTTTATATATGTAGATACCGGAGCGTTGTATCGCTCTGTAGGTGTTTATGCGTTGAGGAACGGAATAAACACAAAATCAGGCGAACAGCTTAAAAATGCATTACCCGATATAAAGGTTGAGCTCGTCTTTGAAGACGGCGTCCAGCACGTTTATTTAAACGGCGAGGATGTTTCAGAAGAAATACGTACACCAAAAGCTTCTATGGCGGCTTCCGACGTTTCTGCCGTGCCGGAGGTCAGAAGCTTTCTTTTTGATTTACAAAGAGATATAGCGGTAAAGAATAATTGTATTATGGACGGCAGGGATATAGGAACAGTCGTATTGCCTAATGCAGATGTTAAAATATTCTTAACCGCATCGCCGGAGTCACGTGCCATGAGACGTTATAAGGAGCTTAAGGAAAAAGGTGCTTCGGTTGGTTATGATGAGGTTTTAGCAGACCTTAAAGAACGAGATTACAATGATTCACATAGAAAAATTGCCCCGTTGAAGCCTGCAAAAGACAGCATTACGGTGGATACGACGCTTTTTACGCTTGAGGAGTCAATAAAAAAAATAACGGATATTATTAGGGAGCATATGTGAACCATGAAGTTCAATTTCGATAAGCTGAAAGAATATAAAATGTATCATATTTTAATGCCGATTTGCCTTGCGGTATGTAAAACAAAAATGAAGGTTCAGTACATAGGCAAGGAAAATGTTCCGAAGGAAGGCGGCTTTATTCTTGCTTGCAATCATTCAAGCAATTTTGATCCGATAGCACTCGGCGGCTCTAATGTCAGACCGATACATTTTATGTCAAAATCGGAGTTGTTTAAAAATCCGTTTTCCGCATGGTTTTTAACTCATCTTAATGCATTCCCGATTAAGCGAGGTCATAACGATAAGACGGCTATTGATTATGCGGAGCGGCTTATAAAAAACGGATGGGTGCTCGGAATTTTTCCGGAAGGTACACGTAATCACGACGGAAAACCGGGCAAGCCGAAAGCCGGAGCGGCTTTGATAGCAAAGGTGACCCATGCTGATGTTCTTCCCTGTAGCATTTACAGTGATAATAATTATAAGAGCGGAACGCTGCTTACCGTGCGTTTCGGTAAGGTCATTAAAAATGAGGAGTTTGGGTTTACCGACAGCGATTCTCATGAAGAGGTAACAAAAGCCTCTGAAAAGATTATGGAGGAAATTACCGCGCTCTGGGAGGAAGAGAATTGCAAAGAATAACTTTAGCTGAAAGCGCAGGCTTTTGTTTCGGCGTCAATCGTGCCGTGAAATTGCTTGAAGAGCTTGTAAAAAAGAATCAAAATGTTTTTACATTGGGTCCTATAATTCACAATCCTCAGGTTATAAAGCATTTTGAGAATAAGGGCGTACGTATTATTGACAGTCCGGACGAGTGCAAAGAAGGCGACTTAATCGTTGTCAGAACGCACGGTATACCCAAGGATATGATGGAAAAGGTGAAGAGTATTTCTCCGAATTATTGCAACGCCACATGTCCTTTCGTTACAAAAATACATAAAATAGTAAGCGAAAATTCATTGAAAGAGAATGTAACCTTGATAGCAGGTGATAAATCGCATCCGGAGGTTATCGGAATCAGAAGCTACTGTAACGGTCGTTCCTTTGTGTTTAACAGTGAAAAAGAACTTGACAAAATCATTGAAAATCATCCGGATTTATCAAAAAACGGCTTGATTTTGGTTTCTCAGACCACTTTCAGTACAAAAATTTTTGAAAAATGTGTAAAAAAAATAAAAATGGTATATACAAATGCCGTAATTTTTGATACAATATGTTGTGCGACTGAAGAAAGACAAAAGGAAGCTGCGGCACTTTCGCTGACCAATGATGCAATGGTCATAATTGGCGGGAGGCAGAGCAGCAATACCGCGAAGCTTAAATCTGTTTGCGAATCCAATTGTCCGACTTTTTTAATTGAGACTGCCGCAGAGCTGCAAGATATTGATTTGTCGCGGTTTCATTCAGTTGGCGTTACTGCCGGAGCTTCAACTCCCGACAGTATTATTAAGGAGGTACTGAAAACAATGTCCGAAAACGAAGAAATCAAAAACGCATCAACATCAGTCGAAAAGGAGGAGCAAGAGAAGCCGTCCGGTGAGAGTTTCGCTGATTTGGTTGACGAATATATAGATTCAAGCTCAGACCAAAAAGTTGTCGGTTATGTAGTAGGCGTTACACCTACCGAGATTCAGGTTGAGATTGCCGGCAGAAAACACGCAGGCTATATTCCGCTTGACGAATACAGTGCCGACCCGAATGCCGATCCTCAGAAGGAAGTTAAAGTCGGTGACAAGCTTGATCTTATAATTATGAAGACTAACGATCAAGAAGGCACTATGATGCTTTCCAAGAGGCGTTACGACGCGGCTAAGGCTTGGGATGAGCTTTCCGAAGAGAGCGATCAGGTCGTAGAAGGAACGGTTACAGGCGTTGTAGGAGACGGCAAGGGTCTCTTTGTACAGTACGGCGGAATAAGAGTATTTATACCCGCTTCACTTGCAAAGGCTAATCGCAGCGATTCCCTTGAAGACATGGTTAAAACGACTGTTAAGTTCAAGATTATCGAGGTAGATAAAAAAAGAAAGCGCGTTGTAGGTTCTATCAGAGCTGTTGCTAAAGAAGAGAGAAAGGCTGCCGAAGAAAAATTCTGGGCACAGGCTGAAGAAGGCCAGGTTTATCACGGTGTAGTTCGTTCACTTACTTCTTACGGCGCATTTGTAGACCTTGGCGGCGTAGACGGTATGATTCACATCTCAGAGCTTTCTTGGACAAGAATTAAGCATCCGTCTGATGTAGTTAAAGTCGGCGATACTGTTGAAGTATACATAAAGGCTCTTGACAGAGAGAATAAGAAGATTTCTCTCGGTTATAAAAAGGTTGAGGACAATCCTTGGGAGATTCTCAAGCGTGATTATCCCGTCGGAACCGAATGTGAAGCTAAGATTGTCGGACTCACTACATTCGGTGCGTTTGCCAACATTCTTCCCGGAATTGACGGCCTTATCCACATTTCTGAAATTGCCCATGAGCATATAGCAAATCCTGCTGAGGTTCTTAAAGTCGGCGACACCGTTAAGGTTAAAATTCTTGACGTTGATTTTGACAAAAAACGTGTCAGCCTTTCAAGAAAAGCTTTGCTTGATGCTCCGGTTGCCGATGAAGCTCCCGCAGAGGAAGAAAAGACCGAAGAATAATTATTGCGATTTTGGGGAGTCGGCTCTAGCTGACTCCCTTTTTGTGTATAAAAAGGAATAACGGAGGGATAAAATGATAGGAAAGATTATTTCTGCCGCTGCTGTTTTTACTGCGGCTGCAGGCGTAACAGCTATGAAAAAGAAAAACATTTGCCCCGTATGCGAGGTAAAAAAACTTATATCAAAATGCGGTGTGCATATTAAAGCCGCGGGAGAATACGGAAATAATGCTGCTCTTACACCTCCCATGGGCTGGTCGAGCTGGAATACCTTTAGGAACAATATAAATGAGCAGCTGATTCTTGATACTGCCGATGCTATGAAAAAAAGCGGCTTGCTTGATGCAGGCTATCAATATGTGAACCTTGACGATTGTTGGCACAGCTCGGTACGCGACAAGGACGGCAGGCTTCAAGGCGATCTTAAGTTATTTTCCTCGGGTATTAAGTCGCTTGTGCAGCAATTAAACGAAAAAGGTTTTAAAGCTGGTATTTATTCGTCAAACGGTACTCTTACGTGTGAGGATTTGCCGGCGTCTCTCGGAAATGAAAGAATTGACGCCGAGACGTTTGCTGATTGGGGAATAGAATATTTTAAATATGATTATTGCCATCATGAGCTGCTCTCTTCTCTTGCTCCTAACATAGATAAAATAATCATTTCAGGAGATAAGCTTACAGAGGACATTGTTCTTGAAGCCGAAACCGGTGAGCTTTATGGAACAGCAAAGGTTATAACCGATGCAAAAGGCTCATATATTTCGCATCTTGACAGCGGTAACGGCTCTGTCAGATTCAGCTTTGTTAATGTTCCTGAAGACGGTGAGTATGTTCTCACGGTTGTATTTGTGAAATCGGCAAATAAAAAGAAGAAATATCTTGAAATTACCGTGAACGCCGACGAAAGCTATCCTATGGAATTTCCGGAGACAAAGGCTTGGTCGCGTGAAGGACGTACCCAGACGTTTATTTCTCTTAATAAGGGCGATAACACGATAGAGTTAAAAAATCCGATTGGTTCACCTATGGACAGTGCCGCTACACAATATAAAAATATGGGAAAAGAGCTTAAACGTGCGACAAAACTTTATGCCGAAAAGCATAATGTGCCGGAGAAACCTATTGTTTATTCTATTTGCGAATGGGGCACAAATCAGCCGTGGAAATGGGGAGCGGAAGCCGGTAATCTTTGGAGAACTACACCGGACATAAAACCTATATGGCCATCGGTCTTAGCTATTTATGAAGCAAATGTCAGGCTTTATAAGTATGCAAGTGTCGGTGCGTGGAATGATCCCGATATGCTTGAAGTCGGGAACGGCAAGCTTACGTACGAAGAGAATAAATCCCATTTTTCTTTGTGGTGTATGATGGCCTCTCCGTTGATTTTGGGAAATGATATAAGAACTTTTATCAATTCCGACGGCAAAGTTGATGAGAGCAATAAAGTTCTTTCAATCCTCAAAAATAAAGAGCTTATTGCAATAGACCAGGATAAAAAAGGCTGCCAATGCCGCAGAGTAAAAACAAATGTAATTTCCGATGTTTTGGTAAAGCCTCTTGAAGGCGGCGAAGTTGCTGTGTGTCTTTTTAATAAATCTCCATCAACTTTGAATATGACCGTTTCCTTAAAGTCTATTGCCGATGAGGCGTTTGTAGACCTTAATAACAGCGGCAATTATCAGTACACAGAGCTCTGGGATAATGAAATATCCGTTACCAACGATAAGATAACGGCAGATGTACCGTCTCACGGTGTTAAGGTTTACAGAGTCAAATCTATTTGACAAAATACTTTTTTAATTGTTTTAACAACGCTAAATTCCCCGCGAATATGCATCGTCGTTATTCGCGGGGAATTATGTTGTTATGTTGATAGTTATCCCTTTGAAAAAGACTCATTATAAAAAACCGGGTTGTTGCGACATCTGTTTCTGTTTTCTTTTTTGACAAGGCGGCAGATGGTAAATCCCGGAAAACATAGTAAGTACCAAAAAAAGAAAAAAAGAGGGCATACCTGTCCCAAAATATTCAATGGCCTATTTGAATAATCCCAAACATTCCATTTTAATATAATATTTATAATAACGCCTACCGTAAACTCCAGCAATGTTATTGCAGATGCACCTATCAGGCATTTCAAAAAAATATTGCAGTTACTCATCTTGATATTGATTATATACAGTATTAAAAGAGCTGTACCTCCTGTCAGAGTCATTGTCCAGTGCGTGTGTCCGCGCCATATTACTTCCATAAGGCCGTACATAATACCGCCGAACAGGTAGACAAATGCATATTCACGTGTCTTTGCCATTAAAATCACCGAAAATATTTTGTGAGCTTAGGCGTTTTATATACCGTGAGTATGGAAAAAAACTTACTATTATGTTACAATAATAAAATACAGTACGTTACTAGCTTAAATTGGATTTTTAGGAGCTAAAATGAAAGTCAAAATGCACACTCTCGGCTGCAAGGTTAATCAGTATGAAACCGAATCGATAACCGAGGATTTTTTAAAAAACGGATATGAAATAACTTTATCTGATGACGATGCCGACATATTTGTAGTTAATTCCTGTACGGTTACATCGGAAAGCGACCGTAAAACGCGCCAAACTGTTCGCAGACTGAAACATAATCATCCGAACAGCATCGTTATACTTACCGGCTGTATGCCGCAGGCGTTTCCGGAAATGGCTCAGGGACTTGAGGAAGCTGATATAGTTATCGGCAATAAAAACAATGCAGAGATACTTCCGAAGCTCCGCCGCTACTTATCTTCACATGAAAGAATGATTGATATTGAACAGCATTGTACCGGAGAAAAGTTTTACAAAACGAGTATAAATGCTTTTTCCGAACGTACAAGAGCAATAGTAAAAATAGAAGACGGCTGTGACAGGTTTTGTTCGTATTGCATTATACCGAAGGCAAGGGGCAGGGTCCGCTCAAAGCCGATTGAAGATATTGTTAAAGAGACCGAGACTTTATCGGCTTCCGGCTTTACGGAGGTTGTACTTGTGGGAATCAATCTTTCTGCGTACGGTAAGGATACTGGAGAAAGGTTTTATGACGCCGTTAAGGCTGCCGCCGATGTTGATGGCATAAAGAGAGTCCGTCTCGGCTCACTTGAACCTGACCACCTTACCGATGAGGTTCTCTGCAATCTCGCCAAAATAGATAAGCTTTGTCCTCAATTTCATATCTCTCTTCAGAGCGGAAGCGATTCTACCCTTAAAGCAATGAACAGGCATTATACCGCCGAAGAATATTACGAGTTGGCAATGAAGCTTCGCAACACTTTTAAAAATTGTACTCTTACTACCGATATAATGGTGGGCTTTCCGACCGAAACGGAAAAAGATTTTGAGGAGACTGTGGCTTTTGCAGAAAAAGTCGGGTTCGAGAAGATACACATTTTCCCTTATTCGGTACGCACGGGAACACGGGCGGCTCTTATGAAACCGCAAATCGAAAAGCACGTTAAAGAGGAAAGAGCTGCCGCGCTTGCCGTTACAGCCGAAAAAATCAGAAGTGCTTTTCTTCGCTCGCAAATCGGTAAAACCGTAAGTATCATTCCGGAAACTCATGGAAAGGAAGGTTTTGTATTCGGATATACCGAAAACTATACTCCGGTTATGGCTAAGGTGAGCAAAGATACAATAGGCAAAACAGTACTTGTTAAAATTACCGACAGCGACAAGGATTACTGTTATGCAAAATCGGTATGAGTTATGCATAACCTTTTTATCGCTTAATTATTACAATCATATTAAGATTTTTTTCATAAAACGCCGTTTTGTTAAAAAATGATAACAAAACGGCGTTTATAATTGACGATACAAATATATAATGATATATTGAGCTTGTAAACCAAACCAAAAGGAGGAATAACTCTTGATTGAGGTTGTTAATGTTACAAAAAAATTTGGAGACTTCACAGCTATACAAGATTTAAATTTTAAGGTCAGTGACGGTTCTATTTACGGTCTTATCGGATATAACGGTGCCGGAAAAACAACTCTTTTAAAAACTATAACGGGAGTTTACAAGCCTGACGGCGGAGAGGTTCGTCTCGACGGAGAAAATGCTTTTGACAATGCAAAAATGAAGCAGCATATGTTTTATGTGCCTGATGACATTTATTTCGCTCCGTATGCTAATATGGAAAAAATGGCTAAGTTTTATAACGGCTTTTATCCTGACTTCAGCTTTGACACATTCCGAAGGCTATCGGAGGTGTTCGGTCTTGACACAAAAGCACGCATCAACGGATTTTCAAAGGGTATGCAAAGGCAGGCGGAGATAGTACTCGGTATTTCCACAAAGCCGGATTTTATTCTTTTTGATGAAACCTTTGACGGACTTGACCCTGCTAAGCGAGCACTTATCAAGAATTTGCTTAATGAATATATGGCAGATACAAATGCTTCTGTTATCGTTTCTTCACATGACCTTCATGAACTTGAAGGGCTTTGTGACCATTTCGGCCTTATCAACGGCAAAAAGCTTGTGCTTGATTCGTCTATAAAAGAATTGAGCGAGGGAAGAGCGAAATTTCGTATTGTTTTTAAGGATGATGTTACAGAGGAAGATATAAAGAGTATCGGAATCAATGTGAAGTCGTTCAAGCGTGACGGCAGAATCATTTTTATAACAGTTAAGGGCAGTGAAAAAGAAACCGCTGCGAAGCTTAATACTCTTTCGCCGATAATGGTTGAACCTATGCCGCTTTCACTTGAAGAGGTATTTCTCGATGAAATGGAGGGAACAAATTATGACTTCTCAAAAATCTTTTAAAAACAATTTCGGCTTTGCATATCGCACAGGTCTTAAAAGCAACATTGCCGTAGCACTTATACAGTTTTTTATAGGTGCGTTGGCATTTGTATATGTACCGGCTAAGGCGCTGTTTAAAAAGGTCGCCGCTGACTCTGCGTCAGGCAAAATTGAAAGCTATAACGTAAAAAACGATTACTCTTTTTATTTGACCGATAATATGCAGTATCTTCGTTATTTACTTATTGCTGCTTTTTTGATACTTGGCATTATAATGGGAATAGTGACGTTTAAGTTTATGACCGGAAAGAAGACTATGAATGTTTATTACAGTCTCGGCATAAAGCGGACACATCTTTTTACAGCCAAGTATCTTTCCGGACTTACGCTTATGGCGGTTGCGATTTTTTTGCCGATATTGGCAGATGTAATAATGAATACCGTAAAGCTCGGAATGTCCTCTAAACTCTTGTTTTCCGCACTTTTTTATTTCTTGGGTTTATTTTCTTTGTCAGCCCTTTCATATTCGCTTACGGCGATGGTTTTCAGCGCCGTCGGAACTGTCTTTGAGGGTGCGGTATTTTCCGGTATTATAGTGTCTATGCCCGCAATTATTCTTTATTGCGTTCAGTCTTTTATCATAAGACTTGTGCCGGGAACGCCGTTCGGTGTGGTTTTTTCGCTGTCGGGATATTCGGGTAGCGAAGAATCAATATTTAATAAGCTTCCGTGGTGTACACCGTTTACCTATCTTTCCAAAGGCTTATATCAAAATATGTATGCCAATGCAAAGGGAAAGATAGCCGGATACGAAACAGGGAAATTAGTTGATTGGACCACTCCGGATTTCAGAAGCATATTATTATGGTTCGGAATAACGGTTGTATTGTTTTTCTGTGCTATGATTGTTTACAAAAAACGTAAAGCGGAAATAGGCGGCTTTATCGGCAAAAACAATGTGCTTAATTTCCTGTGTACCTTTACAATCGGATTTTACGGATTCGTATTGGCATACAGCTTTTCGTCGACATATATCGGAAAATGGCCGTCGCTTGCAATCTCTTGCTTGATATTTGCAGTTATATATTTTGTGTTGGATATTATATTTATAAGAAACCTAAAGCTTTTTGCCAAAGGTCTATATAAGCTTCCGATACATCTTGCAGCGGCTCTGTTGATATTTGCATTCTTTGCTACCGGATATTTCGGAGCAGCGAGCAAAACACCGAAAATTGAAAAAATAAGCAATATAAAAATAACATCTGGGTACACAAGCTACTCTGATGATGCAGAGTCCGACAGCAGCTATTACGGACTTAACAATTTCAGCTTTAGCGGATGCTTTTATCCAAGCGGCGAATTTGAATCGGCTGCCGATAAACAAAAAATACTGGATATTCATAATGCACTCGCAAAATGCGGCTTGCTAACGGTTGCGGATACCTACAACAGCGATATTCATCCCATGTACATCAAAATTGTGTATACGCTAAATGACGGAAAGCAGGTTAAGCGCGCATATTACGGAGTGAATCAGGATATCTATAATATGCTTTTAGACCTTGACAAATCCGATTATCGTACTGCCCGTCTTTATGATGCCTTTTTCGGTAAATATAAAACCGAAGATCAATATTCAAAGGATGATATAAAAGCTTATAAAAATGCCGTGGAAAAGCGCGATCTTGAATATATCTCTCAATACAACTTTAATACCTATAAAAGGGCACTACAGGACGACAGCAGTACAATTACGTTTTATAACAAGTCTGCGTTTGGTACCGAGCTCGAAATTTCTTCCGAGGAAAGGAAAAAACTTCTGGCTCATATTTACAATGATATATCAACCTTGTCTCCTGCAAAGCTCTATAATCCTACCGAGACATACGGCGCGCTGGCTTTTGCCGCAGCACCGAATTCCTTTGAAGCACAGGATTCTAATATGTCAAGCGAATATTATTCAGGCGGCCTTGCCTATGCCACCGGAGTAGCCCAGGTTGATACTCCTTCACAATCCACACCTGTTATATATATCACTCCCGATATGAAAGAAACCGTTGCATATTTAAAAGAACTCGGCTTTTTGGATGCTGCACTCAACACAAAAAATAATATTAAAGCTGTGTATGTTTCTAAAATATCAGATCTTTATAACAGTAACAACTACACAAGATATGTATCGAAATTATCAATGGGCAAAGAGGCACTTGGTCAGTCTGTATATCCGGGCGGCGAATATCAATATAAATCGACCGATAAAAATGTGATAGACAAGCTCTATTCTGTTTCGGTAATGCGTCATATAGTTAGTATTCAGGATGATTATTTAGTGACCTTTGAGATTGTCGGAGAAGAAAATGAAAAAACAGCATATGCCATGTGCATTTCGGGATCAATGTTGCCAGAGGATATCAAACAACAGACAGACGGTGCGGTTTTGAATGACAACTCGAATTTCGGCGCAATTCCAAACTCCGACAGTAACGCATAAATTCATTTAAAAAGAGCGAGCAGATTTTATTAAAAAATCTGCTCGCTCTTTTATGTTGTTTATTAAGCTTGAATAAATAGAAATATCATTGTATCATTTCGGCAAATTCATCTTCATTTATGATCTTAACTCCAAGTTCAGTTGCTTTTGCAAGCTTACTGCCTGCTGCTTCTCCGGCTAAAACATAATCTGTTTTTTTAGATACCGATGAGGAGGCTTTGCCGCCGTAGTTTTCTATTATCCGGCTCGCTTCGCTTCTTGTATATTTTGTAAGTGTGCCGGTAAGGACAAATGTTTTACCCGAAAATCTGTTGTCAATATGAGTATCCTCGGCTTTTATATTAACCCCGGCAGCTTTAAGGTCCGCAATAAGCTTTTGCGACTGAGGCATAGACATAAAATCAACCACGGATTGAGCCATTACAAGGCCGAAGCCGTCTATCTTTGAAATATCTTCTGCCGACGAATTCATTATGCTGTCTATATCTCTGAAATTATCGGATAAAAGCTTGGCGGCTTTTGCACCGACATGACGTATACCGAGTGCAAATACCAGCTTGCTCAAATCGTTTTCCTTTGATTTCTCAATGGCCTTCTTTAAATTTTCGGCGCTTTTTTTGCCCATTTTATCCATTTCGGCAATTTTGTCGAAGTCAAGCGAATAGATATCTGCGGCGGTTTTTATCATATTTTGCTCTACAAGCTTATTAAGTAAAGCGTCACCGAGGCCTTCTATATCCATAGCGTCGCGAGAACAAAAATGAATGAGCATACGCAGAAGCTGTGCCGGACAGTCGGGGTTATTGCAACGTATTGCAGCTTCGCCGTCTTCTCTGACGGCTTTTGCTCCGCACGACGGACATATTTCCGGCATTCTGTACGGAACTGCGTCGGGAATGTGCTCTTTTACCGATACGACCTCCGGTATGACGTCTCCGGCTTTGCGTATAATTATTGTATCGCCTATGCAAATACCTTTTTCCTTAATGAAATCTTCATTGTGAAGTGTCGCTCTGCTTACGGTTGATCCTGCTATAAGCACAGGTGAAAATACCGCTGTCGGAGTCAGAACGCCGGTTCTGCCTACATTTACCTCAATGCTTAATAGCTTTGTCTCTTTTTCTTCAGGCGGATACTTAAAAGCAATGGCCCACTTCGGAAATTTAGCTGTGCTGCCGAGAATTCTCCGTTTCTCAAAGTCGTTTACCTTTATAACCGCTCCGTCGATGTCAAATGGGAGAGTGTAACGAATATCTGCTATGCGTTTCAGTTCATCTATTGCACCGTCAATATTTTTAAATTCGGTATAGAACGGAATCGTTTTGAATCCAAGCTCTTTGAGATAATCAAGAGACTGCTTGTGGTTGCTTAATGAGTGACCGTCTATTTGCTGCACATTAAAGACAAAAATGTCAAGCTTTCTTTTTGCTGTAATTTTCGGGTTTTTTTGCCTTAGGCTTCCCGCTGCGGCATTGCGCGGATTTTTAAAAGGCTTTTCTTCATTTAATTCCTGTTCTTCAACTAATTTGTGAAAAACGCTGTGAGGCATATACACTTCGCCGCGCACTTCTATAAACGGCAAATCTGTTTTCAGACGAAGCGGTATTGAACGTACAGTTCTGAGGTTGGCGGTTATATCTTCGCCCACAGAGCCGTCGCCCCTTGTAGACCCTCGAACAAATACACCGTCGCGGTATTCGAGAGAAACAGACAGCCCGTCGATTTTAGGTTCAACAACATAGGTTGCGTTTGTAACAGCGTCTTTAACTCTTCTGTCAAAATCTCTTATTTCGTCAAAAGAAAAGGCATCCTGCAGGCTTTCCATTTTTACGGTATGGGCTACGCTTTCAAACATATTTGTCGCTTCGCCGCCGACTCTGCGTGTGGGGGAGTCCGGTGTTATAAGCTCCGGATATTCTTCCTCTATCGCTTTTAATTCGCGCATCATCATATCGTATTCATAGTCGTCAATGTCATTTTCATTGTCAACATAGTAGCGATAGCTGTAATAATTTAAATCTTTTCTGAGCTTTTCGGCTCTCTTTACCGTATCTTCGTAATTCATTTGTGCCCTCCGAAAACAGTTTACAGATATTGTAACATAAAATATAATTATTTCAATTCCGCTTTCATATTTATTATTGAATGTTTTTCGGGGAAATAAATTAAATTTTTCGAAAAACATCGTGCGGCGAAATATAAGCAAGGAATTTTTTACTATGGGCAAGTAACCGCTTGAAAGGGGTATGGTGTAAACTATGAAAAGGGCAGTATCTATAATGACGGCAACCGTAATTTTTATTTTGATTTTTTCGGTAGGCGCGTTTGCGGTAAATACGTCTGCCGAAGATTTTCCGCCTATGCAGGTTGAAATAAATGCCAAGGCCGCTTTACTAATGGAGGCTGAGACCGGTAAGGTTTTAATGGCATCTGATCCGCACGAAAAACTGCCTCCGGCGTCCGTTACTAAAATTATGTCTCTGCTGTTAGTGGCAGAGGCGATTGATGATGGGAAAATATCACTTGCGGATGAGGTCACCGTGAGCACAGAGGCCTCCAAAATGGGCGGCTCGCAAATTTGGCTTAAAGAGAACGAGGTTATGACCGTTGACGACTTGTTAAAGGCGACGGCGGTATACAGTGCCAACGATGCCTGCACGGCACTTTCGGAATATGTCGGCGGAAGCACATCCGCTTTTGTGCGAATGATGAATGAAAGAGCAAAAGAGCTCGGAATGAACGACACAAATTTTGAAAATTGCACCGGCTTGGATGACACGGTAACACAGCATTACACAAGCTGTTATGATATAGCTTTGATGTCACGTGAATTGTTAAAGCACAAAATGATAACGAATTATACGACAATATGGATGGACACTCTTCGCGGCGGTAAAACGCAGCTTGTCAACACTAATAAGCTCATTCGCTTCTATAACGGTGCAACAGGTCTTAAAACCGGAACAACAGATAAAGCCGGATGCTGTGTGTCGGCGACGGCGGAACGCGACGGAATGTCGCTGATAGCGGTAGTACTCGGAAGTGATAACAGCAAAGACCGCTTTTCCGCCGCAAGAGCAATGCTTGATTGGGGCTTTGCCAATTACTCCAAAGTGACTGTATCCGTAGATTGCGACAAAATTACGAGTGTCAGAGTACTGGGGGGAACCGAGGATTATATTACACCGTTTTTGTCAAAGGAAATGACCGTGGTGCTGAAAAAAGAAGATATGAGTAAGCTAAGCAACGAAGTTGTTCTTTCGGAAGATGTTTCCGCGCCTGTTGAAAAAGGGCAAAAACTCGGTGCTGTTGTGCTGTCGCTTGATGGAGAAAAACAATGTGAAATACCGCTTACAAGCCCGATAAGAGTTGAAAAGCTGTCATTTAGAGATGTTGTTTTAAGATTGTTTTCCGCTTTGAATAATCCTTGTTAAAAGTCCTTTTAAGACCGAATTGTTTAATATCTTATAAAAACACTTTTATTTTTAGAAAATTAACAAAATGATATTGAAATATTGCCGGGATTAGGGTAAAATAAAAGCAAATTATACAAGATGTTGAAACATTAAAAGGGGTAACAATCAGCAATGTCTATTAAACTGAACGCAAAATACACTGAAGATTTTGTGTCTAAATCCGATCTTGAGAGCATCGCACCCGAAATCAAAAAAGCTCACAAGACTCTCACTGAAAAATCAGGTGCGGGAAATGATTTCCTCGGATGGGTGGATCTTCCGGAGAATTATGATAAAGAGGAATTTGAAAGAATAAAAAAAGCAGCCGAAAAAATACGTTTGGACTCGCAGGTTCTTATTGTTATAGGTATAGGAGGAAGCTATCTCGGCGCAAGAGCGGCTGTTGAATTTTGTAAATCACAGAATTACAATTTGGTATGCAAAGATACGCCGCAGATATTCTTCACCGGAAACAGTATAAGCTCTTCGGCTCTTTCCGATATTGTTTCTCTTTGTGAGAATAAGGACTTTTCTATTAATGTTATATCCAAATCGGGTACAACTACCGAGCCGGCCGTTGCATTTAGAATTTTCAGAGAGTTGCTTGAGAGCAAGTACGGCGAAGAAGAGGCTGCAAAGCGAATTTATGTAACTACCGATAAATGTAAAGGAACATTAAAGGAACTTTCGAATAAAGTCGGATATGAGACCTTCGTTGTTCCCGATGATGTCGGAGGCAGATATTCGGTTCTTACAGCGGTGGGTCTTCTCCCGATAGCGGTTTCCGGCTGTGACATTGATAAGATGATGCAGGGCGCAGCAGATGCGAGAAAAGCTTACTGTGACGAAGATTTAGATAAAAACGACTGCTATAAGTATGCTGCATTACGCAACATTCTTTACAGAAAAGGCAAATCGGTTGAAATGATGGTCTCATACGAGCCTGATTATACAATGATGAACGAGTGGTTCAAGCAGCTCTTCGGAGAAAGCGAAGGTAAGGACCATAAGGGAATATTCCCGGCGTCTGCGGTATTTTCCACCGACCTTCATTCAATGGGCCAATTTATACAGGACGGTACCAGACTTATGTTTGAGACCGCGGTTGTATTTGACGAACCGAAGCACGAAGTAACAATTAAAGAGGAAAAATCAAATTCTGACGGTTTGAACTTCCTTGCAGGCAAAACCATGAGCTATGTAAACCGTAAAGCATTTGAAGGAACCGTGTTGGCTCACGTTGACGGAGGCGTTCCGAATATCATTTTGGAACTTCCCAAAATGGATGAGTATAACTTCGGTTACCTTGTTTACTTCCTTGAAAAGGCTTGTGCCGTATCAGGGTATACTCTCGGTGTGAATCCGTTTAATCAGCCGGGTGTAGAAAGCTACAAGAAAAATATGTTTGCTCTTCTCGGTAAACCGGGCTATGAAGATCAAAAAGCAGAGCTTGAGGCTCGCCTCGGCAAATAAATTCAGTTAAATCCCGCAAGGGCGGATATTAATAAACAGGAGGAGATTCTATGGTATCTCTTATAATTGGCCACAAGGGCTCAGGAAAAACAAAACTTTTGGTTGACAGAGTTAATGCAGCCGTTGAAAAGTCAAACGGCAATGTTATCTGTGTCGAAAAAGAGACTAAACTTACATACGATGTAAACTATCGTGCAAGACTTGTCGCAGCTGACAGTTTTTCTGTTTCCGGGTTTGACTCGCTTTATGGTTTCCTTAGCGGTCTTTGCGCCGGTGACCATGATATTACAGACGTCTTTGTTGACGCTACCTTTAGAATAGGCGGCAGAGATTATGAAGCTTTTGCAGACTTTCTTAAGAAGGTTGATGAGCTTTCTAAGATTACCGATACAGCGTTTACATTTACCGTTTCAACCGATCTTGAAAATCTTCCCGAAAGAATATTCGAGTATTGCGAAAAGGTAAATTGACAACAGTCTGAAATTCCTTGCCGCTGTGCCGAAAACACAGCGGCATATATTTTGCGGTATTATTTATGAAAAAAGTTTTATCTCTGTTTTTAATAATTTTTATGCTTACGGCATTTTTCGGTTGTACGCCGAAAAAAGACAATTCAGTGTCCGAAGCGGGCAGTTCCGAAAGAGATATAGTGTTTACTTATTCCTGTGTGAAATGTACCGACAGCGTTATGTATGAAACCTCCGACGATATAACGGTTGTAAGCTCTGTGGACGACCTCAATAAGTATAAAACAAAGCTTGCCTCTACCGTTGACACCGAAAAGGGCGTTCAGGGTGACGGTACCGCAACTGTTTCTCAAAAACTATCGGTTTACAATACAAGCTTTTTTGAAAATAAAAGTCTTATAATTGTAAGAAAAAACTTTGCTACCGATTCGGAAATGATCATTGACAGCTTTTCGGTCGGTAAAACCGGCGGAATCATAAATGCCGAATTACGCAGCGGTGGAAATGCAGAAAAGAGCTTGAGGCTTTTCTTGGTGCAGGTAAACGCTTCCGACATATCAGACAAGCTTAAAGTTTCTTTAAATGTTACTGATGACGGAAGTGAAGCTGAAAACACGCCGTCGGTATCGTTGGTGATAGGTAAGGGCAATAACGAATATAAAAATGTAAGCAACAATGACGATTCTGCTAAGATTAAAGGCATCGTTGAAGCTTGCTCATATTCGGCGGCGTCACACGAAAAAACAGATTATACTTCCGGAGATACGGATATAACGGTTACTTATGACGGTCACAGTTATTTATTTTCCGATGCATTTATTTGTGTTGACGGGAAATATTATAATCCGGATTTGTCGGTTAAACAGCAGCTAACAACGATTTACGACAGCCTTACGGAAACCGCTGTTTCGTCTCAGGACGGGGATATCCTGATAGAAGGCGAAGATTGACGCCGTTTAAAGGCTAAATATAAATTTTTATTGACAAAATGCGCCTTTAAATATATAATATCCTTTGCGTAAGTTTGACGAGGTATGTTATGTTTATCGAATTAGAGCCGGTTTTTAATAATGTAGGCAGCTCAAAAAAGTTTTCTTACAGCTTTGTTCCCGACGGAATTGATTTTACCGATAATGTTTCGGTAGAAGGCGAAGTCGTTAACAATACGGATATTGTCTCCGTTAAGGCTGTTGCAAAGTATGTTCTGAAAACAAATTGCGACAGATGCGGTGCTCCGGTTGAAAGGAAAACTGAGGTCCCGATTGAGCACATCCTTATTTCTCATCTTAATGATGAAGATAATGATGAGTTTATTTTGGTCGAGGATATGAAGCTTGACCTTGATTCGCTTGTTCGAGAAGATATGATTTTAGCCTTGCCGGCTAAGATTTTGTGCCGTGACGATTGCAAGGGCTTGTGTCAGTATTGCGGTAAAAATCTTAATCTCGGCAGCTGTTCGTGCAAAAAGCCGATTGACCCAAGGCTTCAGGCGCTGGCAGATCTGCTGATAGATGAATAAATTATTTATTTTAACATAAGGAGAGCTAAAAATGGCAGTACCGAAGAGAAGAGTTTCATCAGCAAGAAGAGATAAGAGACGTTCAAACGTTTGGAAAATGGAGGCTCCCGAGCTTCAGAAGTGCCCTAACTGCGGCGAATATAAGAGAGCTCACAGAGTTTGCCCGGCATGTGGTATGTATAACGGCAGACAGGTCCTCTCTAAAAAGGAAGAAGCATAATTTATCTTATACCTTTGTTTGAGTGTTAAAAGGTGGAGAAGGTTTTCTTCCCCGCCTTTTTGTCGTCTTTAAAAATGGGAGGTGACTTTGTTGTCGGTTAAAATAAGCAGTGTTAAGCCGTTTTCAAAATGCTGGTTTCACGGTATTAAAAGCGGCGACGAGCTTTTGTCCGTAGACGGCAAGGAAGTTACCGACATCCTTGACTACGATTTCTATTTGAGTTTCCCGCCCGTGGTTTTGAATTTCAGAACCGCCTCCGGTAAGCTTATAGATATTCCGTTTAAAAACGACGATACGGGTCTGAAGTTCCGCACTTATCTTATGGATCAGCAGCATCACTGTAAAAACGGCTGTATCTTTTGCTTTATAGACCAGCTGCCGAAAGGAATGCGCGAAAGTCTTTATTTTAAGGATGATGACAGCAGATTATCGTTTTTGTTTGGCAATTACGTAACACTTACAAACATTACCGAGCATGAGGTTGACCGTATCATACGTATGCATATAAGCCCGATAAACATTTCGGTTCACACCATGAATCCGGAGCTTCGCGTAAAGATGATGAAAAACAAAAACGCGGGTAAGTGTTTATCGATTATTAAACGATTGTCCGATGCGGGAATAAAAATGAATGCTCAGCTTGTTTTGTGCCCGGGTATAAACGACGGAGACGAGCTTCGTTACAGTATTGAAGAATTGTCAAAATATATGCCTGCGGTTCAAAGCATAGCCTGTGTGCCGGTAGGCCTTACAAAATACAGAGACGGGCTTTTCCCGATGCAGCCGTATACAAAAAAGACTGCGGGAGAGGTCATTGACATCATCGAGGAGTATTCGGAAAAATTTAAAAAGCAGTACGGAGCACGTGTTTGTTACCCGTCGGACGAGTTCTTCTTAAAAGCGGAACGCCCGATGCCATCCGAGGAGTATTACGATGACTATCCGCAGATTGACAACGGCGTTGGCCTTTGGACATCGCTTCGTGACGAGTTCTTTTACGAATTATCTGTCTGCGAAAAGGCACCGACGCATAAAAGCGTTACCGTTATAACCGGTGTTGCGGCTTATCCACTTATAAAAGAGCTTTGCGACGCGGCGCATGAAAAGTACGGTATTGATGTACAGACCGAAAAAATAATCAATAATTTTTTCGGAGAAAATATTACGGTTGCTGGGCTTCTTACGGGATCTGACCTTATTGAACAGATGAAGGGCAAAATTCGAGGCGAAGTTTTACTGATTCCTATTGTTATGACTATAGATTATACGTCTCATTCAACAGAGAACAATAAGTTTCTTGACGATATAACGCTGAAAGAAGCGGAAAAAGCACTGAATGTTAAAATTATTCCCGTAAAAAATAACGGGCAGGATTTACTTTATAATATATTGGGAGTGAAATAGAATGGCAAGACCGGTTGTTGCAATTGTGGGCAGACCTAACGTAGGCAAAAGTACACTCTTTAATAAGCTTGTCGGAAAACGTCTTTCAATCGTCGACAATACACCGGGCGTAACGCGTGACCGCATATACGGAAATTGCGAATGGCTCGGGCACAATATGCTTCTTGTTGACACCGGCGGTATAGAACCGTTTTCCGATGACGTTATACTTTCTCAGATGAGAAGACAGGCAGAGCTCGCCATAACGAGTGCAGATGTAATAATATTCGTAACCGATATACGCTCCGGCGTTGTAGCCGCCGACAGCGAAGTTGCTTCAATGCTGCAAAAGAGCGGTAAGCCGATAATTCTCTGCGTAAATAAGGTTGATAATATAGGTGCTCTTCCGCCGGAATTTTATGAATTCTATAATTTGGGACTCGGCGATCCGATAGCGGTATCTTCTGTTCACGGACACGGAACGGGGGACCTTCTTGATGAGGTCATCAAAAATATCCCAGAGGGCAGCTTTGACGACACGGATGAAGATATTGTTAAAGTTGCGGTTATTGGTAAGCCAAATGTCGGCAAATCTTCGCTTATAAACAAAATTTCGGGTGAAGAGCGAGCAATTGTATCCGATATTGCAGGCACTACTCGCGATGCTACCGATACGGTTATACACAATTCTCACGGAGATTTTGTGTTTATTGACACCGCAGGTCTGAGACGCAAAAGCAAGGTAGAGGATCAAATCGAAAAATATTCTGTAATCAGAGCCAGAATGGCTGTCGAAAGAGCTGATGTTTGTGTAATTATGATTGACGCGAATGAGGGCTTTACCGAACAGGATTCAAAAGTCGCGGGAATCGCCCATGATCTCGGCAAGGCTTGTATTATTGCCGTCAATAAATGGGACGCCGTAGAGAAAACCGGTACTACAATGGACGTTCAACGCAAAAAGCTTATGAATGACTTTTCATTTATGAGCTATGCGCCGATTATATTCATCTCCGCTAAAACGGGTCAGCGACTTGACAGGCTTTTTGAGCTTATCAAGTTTGTTGATACGCAGAATGCAATGCGTATTTCCACCGGTAAACTGAACGATGTTTTGTCCGCCGCAACTACCCGAGTTCAGCCGCCTACGGATAAAGGCGGAAGACTGAAAATATATTATATGACGCAGGCCTCCACAAGACCGCCTACATTTGTATGCTTTGTCAACAGCAAAGATCTGTTCCATTACAGTTATCAAAGATATATTGACAACCAAATACGTGAGGTCTTCGGGCTTGAGGGAACGCCCACAAGATATGTCGTAAGAGAGCGTGAAAAGCGCAACGGCAAAAAGGATACGAAGTGATTAAACAGCTGAATACGTGGGATTTTCGTCTTGTGTATTCAGCTGTTTTTTAAGATGGGAGTTATAGTATGCGCACTGTTTTAAAAAATTGTACTTTACTTGACGGTACAAAAGATATGCTGATTCAAAACAATATGGATATTGCGTTTGAAAACGGAAAGATTACGGAAATCGGCAAGGTTAATGCGATAAAAGGCGATGTTTGCTATGACCTTAACGGTAAATATGTTATGCCGGGTCTTATCAATCTTCACGTTCACTTACCTGCGGGCGGTAAGCCGAAAAATAAGCCGCTGAAGGCTGAAAAACTTGCGAAATTTGCTCTTTCAAACGAATTGATAAAATCTGTTGTGCTGAAAATGTGCCACGCATATGCTATGCAGGATTTGCTCTCCGGTGTAACTACCGTAAGGGCTGTCGGAGGTCTCGGAGATCTTGATACTCGTCTGAGAGATAAAATTGAAGAGGGTATGAACGGACCGCGCATACTTGCTGCCGATTATGCAATCTGTGTACCGAACGGTCATATGGCAGGTTCGGTATCAAGAGTTGCTTCTTCGGTTGATGAAGCCGTAGCGATGGTTGAAGACCTTGCAACTCACAATGTTGATTTGATAAAGTTAATGATAACCGGAGGCGTTATGGATGCCAAGGTTAAGGGTGAGCCCGGCATACTTATGATGAAGCCCGATATGATAAAGGCTTGCTGTGACGCCGCACATAAACATAATCTGCCCGTTGCGGCTCATGTGCAAAGCCCCGACGGAGTAAGAGCTGCCGTTCGAAACGGTGTAGATACCATAGAGCACGGTTCTGTTTTAACTTCGCATGAAATTGATGCGTTCAAAGAAAAAAATGCATCATTGGTTTGCACGTTGTCTCCGGCACTGCCGATGGCAAAATTCCCACGCGAGATATTGGGCATTACCGACGTTGTTCAGTATAATTCAAATGTTGTGTTCAATAATATGGTAGCCGGCACAAAAGCCGCATTGGAAAACGGAGTTAAGGTAGGGCTGGGAACCGATACGGGATGCCCTTACACAACACATTACAATATGTGGCGCGAGCTTAAATATTTTACCAAATATGTCGGTGTTACTCCCGAATTTGCGCTTTATACTGCTACGCTCGGCAACGCCGAAATAGCCGGTCTTGATGCGATAACCGGCAGCATTGAGGTAGGGAAATCCGCCGATATTTTAGTAGCAGACAAAAATCCTCTCGACGATTTCAGAAATATGTCGGTTCCTTATATGGTAGTGGCAAGAGGGAAGGTCTATAAAGAAAAGCCTGTTAAAAAATATGAAAAATGTGAAACAGAGCTTGATAAATATTGCTGATTAAGAAAAATTACTGTTACATTCTGTCTTTGATTTGCTTCAAAGGCGGAATGTTTTTATTTATAGGTATTTTCCTTGATATTTCAGCTGAAGTATGGTAAAATTTTTAAAATATTTTTATTAGGTGAAATAGGGCTGTTATGATTATATTGGGTATTGATCCGGGTTATGCGATTGTCGGTTACGGCGTAATTGAATTCAAATCAAATCGCTTTTCGGTTGTTGATTACGGTGCGATAACAACAAACGCCGGCACGCCTTTCGAAAGACGACTTGAGCTGATTTACGATGACTTAAATCTTCTTATGGGAAAGTTTCATCCGGAGGCTATGTCAATAGAAAAGCTCTTTTATAACACAAATGCCAAGACGGTTATCGACGTTGCTCAGGCAAGAGGGGTAACTGTTCTTGCGGCAAAAAAAAATAATATACCCATATTTGAATATACGCCGCTTCAGGTTAAACAGAGTGTTGTCGGCTACGGCAGAGCGGAGAAAAAACAGGTTCAGGAAATGACGCGTATTATTTTGAAGCTTGATAAAATACCGAAGCCGGATGATACAGCCGACGCTCTCGCAATGGCTATTTGCCACGCTCACGCGAGCGGCTCGCTTATGGGTAAACTTAACAGTATGGGGATAAGATAATGTTCTATTCTATCACAGGCACTATATGCTATGTCGATTCGGTAAGTGTTGCATTGGATTGCAACGGAGTAGCTTTTAGGTGCTTTACAAGTCTTAATACTTTAAAACAAATCGGTGAAAAGGGCGCCAAGGCTACTCTTTATACATATTTGAGCGTAAAGGAAGATGCACTTGATTTATATGGATTTTCGACAGAGCAGGAGCTCGAGTGCTTTAAAGCGTTGATTTCGGTTTCCGGTGTGGGACCTAAAGCCGGAATTGCCATACTCTCAGAGCTTACACCGGAAAAGCTTGTAATTTGTATAGCTTCAGGTGACAATAAGGCAATTACAAGAGCGCAGGGGGTAGGACCCAAAATTGCACAGAGAATTGTACTTGAGCTTAAAGATAAGCTTGCTAAAGGTCTTGATTTATCGGTGAATACAATTGATGTGTCCGCGGTGAATTCCGTAAGCTCCTCCGGCAATCAAGCCGAAGCTGTGAGTGCTCTTACTATGTTAGGCTATACACAAAGCGAAGCGTCGGTTGCCGTTGCGAAAATCGATGAAAATTTATCGGTAGAGGAAATAATAAAACAGGCGTTAAAAATTCTCTCAAGGCAGGTATAATAAATGGATTTTGATAACGAAAACAGAATAATATCTCCGGACCTTGAGGAAACCGATAAGGATATTGAATTATCGCTTCGTCCGCACACTCTTAACGAGTATATCGGTCAGGAAAAAGCAAAAGAGAATCTGAAAATATTTATTGAAGCAGCAAAAACTCGAGGCGACGTGCTCGATCATGTATTGCTTTACGGACCTCCCGGGCTCGGTAAAACAACGCTTGCAGGTATAATTGCCAACGAGATGGGTGTACAAATAAGAGTGACATCCGGTCCGGCAATAGAAAAACCGGGCGACCTTGCGGCTCTTCTTACAAACCTCGGCGACGGAGACGTTTTATTTATTGATGAAATACACCGTCTCTCAAAGAGCGTAGAGGAAGTGCTCTATCCTGCTATGGAGGATCATGCGCTTGATATTATTATCGGCAAAGGACCTTCGGCGCGCTCAATAAGACTTGATTTGCCGAGATTCACATTAGTCGGTGCCACAACGCGTGCAGGGCAGCTTACCGCTCCTTTGCGCGACAGATTCGGAGTAATATTGAGACTTGAAATGTACACGCCCGAACAGTTATCTCTTATAGTAAAGAGAAGTGCGGGAATACTTGAAATACCCATAGACGAGGACGGAGCAAGAGAAATAGCGTCAAGATCAAGAGGCACTCCGCGTATTGCCAACCGTCTTTTAAAACGCGCCAGAGACTTTGCGGAAGTTATGGGTAACGGAGTTATAACAGGCGATACTGCTAAAATAGCACTCGGCAGAATGGAAATAGACGAATTGGGTCTTGACCTTATCGACCGACTTCTTTTGACTTCAATGATAAAAAACTATAACGGCGGACCTGTAGGTCTTGAAACAATCGCAGCAACCATAGGCGAAGAAGCGGTAACCATCGAAGATGTATACGAGCCTTACCTTATGCAGATAGGATTTCTTTCAAAGACCCCGCGCGGCAGGGTTGTTACGGTAAAAGCTTATGAGCATTTAAAGCTGCCGATGAACGGTCAGCAAAAACTCGATATTTAATTATACGGATAGGAGAATGTAAAATGGGCAGATTATTCGGAACTGACGGCGCAAGAGGCGTTGCGAACAGTGAACTTACATGTGAATTATCAATGCAGATAGGAAGAGCCGCAGCAATGGTGCTTACGGAAAATCTTTCTCACAGGCCTAAAGTTATGATAGGTATGGATACAAGGGCTTCTTCGGAGATGCTCGAGGCTTCAATAGCGGCAGGTCTTTGCTCTGTCGGTGCGGACGTACTTCTTTTAGGTGTTGTGCCGACTCCGGCTGTTGCTTTTTTGGTTAAGGAATACGGGTACGATGCAGGTGTTATGATTTCCGCATCGCATAATCCATGCGAATATAACGGTATAAAAATTTTCCAGTCCACGGGTTATAAATTGCCGGATGAACTTGAAAATGAAATAGAGAGTATTATCCTTGATGACGCAAAGGTTCCGCCTGTTATGATTGGCGGAGATGTCGGAAGAATAACACGCTCCGATACGGCGGCAGATGACTATATTAAACATGTACTGTCTACTATTGACGTAAGATGTGAAAACCTTAAAATAGCCATAGACTGCGCAAATGGTTCTTCAAGCGTTTCCGCAAAACGTATATTTGAATCCCTCGGAGCGGATTGCATAATTATAAACGCCGAGCCCAACGGTGTAAACATAAATGCCGATTGCGGTTCGACGCATATGGACGGATTGAGAAAATGTGTAATCGATAATCACTGTGATCTCGGTTTTGCATTTGACGGCGACGCTGACAGAATGTTGGCTGTTGACAACGAAGGTAATGTCGTTGACGGCGATCAGGTTATTGCGCTCTGCGCCAAATATATGAAGTCCGTCGGTACTCTCAAAAAAGATACTGCGGTTGTGACCGTGATGAGTAATATGGGCTTTTTCAAATTTTGCGATGATAACGGTATGTATTGTGAAAAGACTAAAGTCGGCGACAGATATGTGCTTGAAAATATGCTCGAAAACGGATATTCAATAGGCGGCGAGCAGTCGGGCCATGTTATTTTCCTTGATTACGCTACAACCGGAGACGGTCAGGTTTCGGCACTCCAGGTTTTAAAAGTAATTAAAAACACCGGCAAAACTCTCAAGGAGCTTGCAGGAGAAATGGAAATATTCCCGCAGGTTCTTATAAATGTTAAGGTGTCAAAATACGGCAGAGTCCGTTTCACAAGCGATATGGAAATAAAGAATGCTATTAAGCGCGCGGAAAATGAGCTTGGTAATGACGGGCGCGTGCTTGTTAGAGTTTCCGGTACGGAACCTCTTGTGCGCGTAATGCTTGAGGGCAAAGATAAGGCTAAAATACAGTCGCTCGGCGAAGCAATAGCCGATGTTGTAAGAGAAAGGTTAGTTTAGTTTAATGCGTTATTCATCCGCTTGGAAAGATTACGAGCTTATAGATTGCTCCTCTGGTGAGAGACTCGAGAGATGGGGCGATAAAATTCTGATAAGACCCGATCCGCAGGTTATTTGGAATACGCCTAAGGATATGCACCTTTGGAGCAGGGCAGACGCTGTGTATCACAGGTCAAACACTGGCGGCGGTCATTGGCAGGTTAACGGAGCACTTCCGCAAAGTTGGAAAATCGCTTATAAGGACCTTACGTTTAATGTAAAAACCATGGGCTTTAAGCATACGGGTATTTTTCCTGAGCAAGCCGTCAATTGGGATATGGTAAGTAAGCTTATTAAAGCCCAAAACAGAGAAGTAAAAGTACTTAATCTTTTTGCATATACAGGCGCCGCCACAGTGGCTGCATTAAAGGCAGGTGCTTCGGTGGTGCACGTTGATGCTTCCAAGGGAATGGTGCAGTGGGCAAAAGAAAACGCTGCCTCAAGTGCTGTTGCGGATAAATCCGTGCGCTGGATAGTTGACGATTGTATTAAATTCGTAAAGAGAGAAATACGTCGAGGTAATCGATATGACATTATCATAATGGATCCCCCGTCATACGGCAGAGGCCCCGGCGGAGAAGTCTGGAAACTTGAGAATGAAGTATACGGATTTGTGGATTTGTGTAAAGACGTATTGTCGGACGATCCTCTTTTGATGTTGATAAATTCATACACTACGGGACTTTCACCGTCTGTTATGCAGTATATTTTGGGCTCCGCTGTAGCGAAAAAATTCGGCGGAACCGTATCAAGTGATGAAATAGGGCTGCCTGTAAAAAGTACAGGAATGGTGCTTCCGTGCGGAGCATCAGCTATTTGGACAAATAAAAAAACGGTTTAAGGATGTCAAGATGCAAAACGATAACATAATAGAATTTCAAAATGTGTCTTATCGATATGAGGCGGATGATGGCGAAGAAAAACTGCCGCTTGTTGTAAATAATATTAGTTTAAATTTTAAAAAAGGCGATTTTATCGCAATCCTCGGCCACAATGGGTCCGGTAAATCAACACTTGCCAAGCTTTCCAATTCGATTTTGATTCCGGAGAGTGGCAAGGTGCTCGTTAACGGAATGGATACCGCAGACGAGGATTTGTCGTATGACATTAGGCGTACGGTAGGTGTAGTCTTTCAAAACCCGGATAACCAAATTGTTGCCACAATAGTCGAGGAGGATGTTGCGTTCGGGCCCGAAAACCTCGGAGTGCCTCCGGAGGAAATAAGAAAACGTGTTGACAATGCTTTAAAAGCTGTAGGTATGTATGAATACCGTGGCCATGAGCCGCATAAGCTTTCAGGCGGGCAAAAACAACGAGTTGCCATAGCCGGAATAATAGCAATGCTGCCGGAGTGTATTGTTTTGGACGAGCCTACCGCAATGCTTGATCCGCGCGGCAGAAAAGAAGTAATGGATACTTGCATAAAGCTTAACAGAGAGATGGGTATGACCGTTGTGTTTATAACTCATTTTATGGAAGAAGCAGTTTTAGCCAACCGTGTTATTGTAATGGATGATGCAAAAATAATTTTGGACGGAACACCGAAACAGGTTTTTCATAATTCGGAGCTTCTCAAAAAAGTCGGTCTTGACGTTCCGGAGACGGCGAAGCTTGCAAATGACTTGCGAGAGAGCGGAGCTCCTCTTCCTGAAGACATACTTTCGGCTGATGAATTTTCTGATGAAATATTAAAACTACTTAGGAGAAAATAATGCCCATTTTAGAAACAAAAAACCTTTCATATGTTTATTCGGACGGTACGCCTTTTCGCGTAACTGCAATAAATAATGTAAATATATCTATTGAAAAAGGCGAATTTGTCGGCATAATAGGGCACACAGGTTCGGGAAAAAGTACATTGGTTCAGCATTTGAACGGGCTTTTAACGCCATCCTCTGGTGAGGTTTTGCTTGACGGGAAAAATATAAACGAATCAAAAATAACACGTAGACAGGCAAGATTTAAAGTAGGTCTGTGTTTCCAATATCCTGAATATCAATTATTCGAGAGTACCGTATATAAAGATATCTCTTTTGGACCCAAAAATATGGGATTGTCTGAAGATGAAATTGATAATCGTGTGAAAAAAGCCGCTGATTTTGTCGGATTAAAGCCGGATATGTTAAATAAGTCACCTTTTGATTTGTCCGGCGGAGAAAAAAGACGTGTAGCCATAGCCGGTGTCATGGCTATGGAACCCGAAATTTTGATTCTTGATGAGCCGTCGGCGGGACTCGATCCGCGCGGCCGCGATATGATAGCTGAAATGATTTCAAGCTATCGTAAGACTACCGGAAGCACGGTTATTATTGTTTCTCACAGTATGGAAGATGTTGCGAAAAGTGCTGATAAGGTGCTCGTTATGAATAAATCCGAGGTTGAGATGTTCGGCACTGTAAACGAGGTATTCTCCAAGGTTGAGCGCCTTGCGGATATAGGACTTAACGTTCCGCAGTTAACACAAATATTTTTAAACTTAAAACATAACGGTATGGCTGTCCGTACAGATATATATACTATTAAAAACGCCGAGGCCGAGCTGTTGCGCCTTTTGCGAGAGGAGGGCGTTTTATCGTGATTAAGGATATAACAATAGGACAGTTTTTTCCTGGTAATTCAGTTATCCACAAGCTTGATCCGAGAATAAAACTTGTTTTAACTTTCGTATATATTGTTATTGTTTTTCTGTGCAAAAACTTTGTTTCACTTGCTTCCATTGTAGTAGCGTTAACAGTGGTAATACTTTTATCTAAGATTTCACCGAAGCTGATTTGGAAAAGTGTAAAACCGATATTTATTATTATTGCTATTACGTCGCTTTTACAGATTTTCTACAATAAAGACGGAACTGTGCTTTTTACAATCGGTAAATTTTCGTTATATACCGGCGGGCTTTATATGGCTATTTTTACTACGGTACGAATTATATGTCTTGTTATAGCAAGCTCTATGCTTACTTACACTACGTCTCCCACTATGCTTACCGACGCTATGGAACGTCTGTTTTCGCCGCTAAAGGTTATTAAAATAAACGTTCACTCAATAGCTATGATGATGACGATAGCCTTAAGATTTATACCAACTCTTATTGACGAAGTTGATAAGATAATGTCAGCTCAAAAGGCGAGAGGTGCCGATATAGAGAGCGGCGGAATTATCAAGCGCGGAAAAGCACTTGTTCCCATATTCATTCCCTTATTTATAAATTCGTTCAGAAGGGCATATGAACTTGCGTTTGCAATGGAGTGCCGTTGCTACAGAGGCGGAGAGGGCAGAACAAGACTTAAGGTTATGCGTCTTGAGGGCAGAGATTATGTGGCGGTTGCCGTTATTATTTTGCTTACCGCCGGAATTATAGTTGCAAATAAATTCCTTCCTGCCGTTATCTGATTTAGTTTAGCTTCCGAAAGGAATGTTTTTCTCAATGAGAAATATTTTAATTACATTGATGTTTGACGGAGCCGACTATCACGGTTGGCAGGTACAAGATAATGCCGTTACTATTCAGCAGACATTACAGAACACAATTGAAAAAATACTCGGTAAAAGAGAGAACATCATAGGCTGCAGCAGAACTGACAGCGGTGTTCACGCAAATATGTTTTGTTGTAATATGAGAACCGATTCGGATATCTCTCCGGAAAAACTGAAAAAGGCGCTGAATGCATTACTTCCATCGAGTATATCCGTTAAGAACTGCGGTGAAGTACCGTACTCTTTCCATGCCAGGTATGACTGTACATCAAAAGAATATAAATATTTGCTTTTAAACAGTGATTACAGAAATCCGTTTTTGTTTAAACGTGCGCTGTATTATCCGTATTATATTGATACGGATATGCTGAATAGTGAAGCTCAGGATTTTATCGGTACGCATGACTTTTCAGCTTTTTGTGCCGCAGGAAGCAGCGTTGAAGATAAAATACGCACTGTTAAAAATGCTTCTGTAATCAGAAATAATGAAATCATTGAGGTTACTTTTGAGGCGGATGGCTTTCTCTATAATATGGTGAGAATAATGGTAGGAACACTTCTTGACATAAATCGCGGGAAAATAGTACCCGGCAGTATTCCGCAAATAATAGAAAGTAAAGACAGAAACCAAGCCGGAGCCACGGCGGCACCGGAAGGGCTTTATCTTAATCGTGTAAATTACGACTGAACACGAGGTGCATTATGAAAGACGGCGAAAGAAAAGCGTCTGCAAGAAAAAAGAGCAAGGGACAGGAGCATATAGTCAAACTGATAAAATCTGTTTCGACTGTGTTGGTAATACTGATTTTGCTGTTTATTATGGCTGATAAATTCGGTAATATCACTTTTTCTTCGGTTGGCGACTATATATCGTCCGCAGTTTCGGGGACAAAACGCGGAGACGGTTACCCGTATTTATTTGACAGCTTGCAGGTGAAGGACGTTAAAGCGATAGGCTCAGACCTTATACTCATCAATGATTCTTCGACTGTGGTGCTTGATTCTACAGCTCGTAAGGTAAGTGAAATACAGCATACATATTCGTCCCCTTTGTGTTATGGGAACTCGGGTAGAGTTTTGCTTGCCGATATCGGAGGCAATACATTTAAAATTATGTCCAAGACCAAAACTCTTTATGAGGGGACAACAGATAAGAAAATAATATCGGCTGCAATAGGTAAAAACGGTACTGCGGCAATTGCTACGCGCGGAACAAATTCACAGTCGGATTTAACCGTTTATAATAAAAATCAAAGAGTGATATTCAGTTGGAAGTGTGCAAAAGAAAATATTGTAGCAATTGACATATCGGATAACGGTAAGCTTGCTGCAGTATCCGTTGTCGGTGCGGAGAACGGAGAGCTTTATTCGAGAGTACTTATTTTTGATTTTTCATACGAAGAGGCAGTAAGCGAATTCGATTTTGGTTCTAATATAATCTCAGGAGTGAACTTCTTAAAAGGAGATACACTTCTTATAACCGGCGAGAATGTTTTTTCTATTGTAAAAAACAAGACAGACAAGCAAGACGAGGACCTTTCTTTAAATTCTCTTTCGCGTATTTCCGTTTCGGATAACAATGTGGTTGCGGCTGTGCTCTCAAAATACGGCAGTTCTTCAGCCAAAATTTTAAATGTGTATAACAGAAATGGGGAAAAGCTGTTTACTGTTGATATAGCAAGTGCCGTTAAATCGGTTTCGTGTGATAATCAACGAGTGAGTGTGTTGACCGATTCGGAATTAATTTGTTTTGATATGAAGGGAAACGAAGTCAGCAGACATTCGGTTGAAAGTGATGGTATACGCTGTTTTTCTGACGGTACTTATACGTATGTATATTCTACGTCTAAGATTTCCGCATATAGTACAAACAGTAATTCCGAGGATGACACGGCAACAGTCACTGATGATAGTTAACATTTTGTTAATTTGTCTTTTGGGCTGTTGTATGGTAGTATAATATTTGTTACGGTGGTGATAATTTGGGCATTTATATAGATATGGCACTTTTAGCAATTATGTTGATTTTTCTTATTGTTTCGGCAAAAAGAGGCTTCTTGATTACTCTTTTGGAGGTGCTTGTTTTTGCGATTGCCGTTATTTCAGCCGCAAATTTGTGCAAGCCCGCGGCGAATAGTATTTATGACACTTTTATAGGCCCTAATATCACCGAAAAAGTATCTGCATCTCTTTCGGAAAACTCTGATATTATGTCTTCTGCCGGCAAAGCATCTGCTGTGGTAGATAATTTACCTAAGATTATAAAGAATTATATTTTACGAACAGATCCTGATGAAAACAACATTACGAGCGAAATATTGAACGGGGATTTTTCCGGCACCGACGCTGCTGAAAAATTGAGCAGTGATATTGCAAAACCGATAGCGGTAACGGTACTGTCGCCTGTTATTTTTCTGCTTTTGAGCATTGTTTTGTCTTTGCTTTTAAGTGTAGTGGCAAAATGGCTCAATAAAATATGCAAGTTGCCCCTTATAGGGACTGCAAATACTGTTTTAGGAGGTGTTTTCGGAATACTTAAAGGGCTTATCGCGGTATATTTTATCGGTATTATTCTGTTGCTTTTATCCGCGAACAGCAAGCAAAATACTTCTTTTTATGAAGCTGTAAATAATTCTGCTATTATTACAATTATACAGAACCACAGTGTTGTACCCATCGGGTGAGATACTACATAATTAAGTATTAAAATAACAATTTAAGGGGTAAACTTATGAAAGAAAATTTAAAAAGACTGTTTACAGGCTGTCTTACCGTTCCAAATCTTTTGTCACTTATCAGAATAATATTAATTCCCGTATTCGGGGTGTTATTTTATCATGAGCATGTATTGGCAGCGGTAATAGTTTTGGCAGTGTCAGGACTTACAGATTTGTTCGACGGTAAGATTGCCCGTCGCTTTAATCAGGTCAGTGAGCTTGGAAAAATACTTGATCCCATAGCAGATAAGCTGACACAGATGACTATAGCTGTTGTGCTTTTCCTCGAGTTTAATAAATCAACCAATCCTACTATGAAATGGTTCAAATGGGTATTTCTTTTCTTTATTGCAAAAGAATTGCTTATGGTGCTTGTCGGTGCAATTATGATAGGCATCGGTCTTCGCCCGAGTGCAGCGGTAATGTGGGGCAAGGTTGCGACAACGGCATTTTATGGTGTTATGATTCTTGTTATTGCATTCGGACCGGAAGTCGGAGCTCTCAGAGCGTATTTTACGCTTCCCGATCCTGTTATGATAGCTCTTGTAATAATTGCCGCTCTTTTGACATTTGCCGCTCTTCTCAGTTATGTACCTAATACCATGCAGCAATTTAAAGAGAAAAAATTAAAAAAGCAAACTAAGAAAGAGGATTAACAATCAGATGAACAAAAATATGCTGTGCAGCAGATGCCATAAAAATCCTGCTGTATTTTTCATCTCAAAAATAGACGGCGACAAAACCACCAATGAGGGCCTTTGTATAAAATGTGCTATGGAGCTGAACATCGGTCCCGTAAAGCAAATAATGGATCAAATGGGTATCTCGGAAGATGAGATGAACGACGTTGCCGAGCAGATGAATCAGATGATGGAAAATCCGGACGGTATTGAAGGGTTTCAACCCGGCGGTGCTTTGCCGTTATCATTTTTACAAGGAATGTTTCCAGAGAAAAGCGATGATACCGAAGACGGTTCCGACGGCTCGGAGCCGGATGATACATCAAACGATGGGGATAATACAAAAGGCAAAAAGAGGAAAGGTACAAAAAACAAGAAAAGAAAGTATTTAAATCTTTATTGTACCGATCTTACGGAACGCGCAAGAGAGGGTAAGCTTGATAGAATTATCGGCAGAGATAAGGAAATTTACAGAACGATTCAAATACTGTGCCGCAGAACAAAGAACAACCCTTGTCTTATAGGTGAACCCGGTGTCGGCAAGACTGCCATTGCCGAAGGGCTCGCTCTTAAAATTGCAGCAGGCGATGTTCCTGCCAAAATAGCCGACAAGGAAATTCATTTGTTAGACCTCACCGCGTTAGTTGCCGGAACACAATTCCGCGGTCAGTTTGAGAGCCGTATTAAAGGACTTATAGAGGAGGTTAAAAATGAGGGTAATATTATCCTCTTTATCGATGAGGTTCACAATCTTGTCGGAACAGGCGACAGCGAAGGAACAATGAATGCCGCTAATATTTTAAAGCCTGCTCTTTCACGCGGCGAAATACAGGTCATCGGTGCAACGACCTTTAATGAGTACCGTAACAATATCGAAAAAGATGCAGCGTTGGAACGCCGTTTTCAGCCTGTTAAGGTAGAAGAACCGTCAATCAACGATACGTATGATATGCTCCTTGGAATTAAGAAGTATTACGAGGATTATCATAAGGTGAAAATCTCTGATGATTTGGTTTATCGAGCCGTTACTTTGTCCGAAAGATATATTACCGACAGATTTTTGCCGGATAAAGCCATAGATTTGCTTGACGAAGCTTGCACTTGTGCGAACCTTAGAAACAAGGCTATAAGTGACTATGAGTTATTCCTTAAAAAGCGTGATGAATTAAAGAGCGAAGAGGAAGAGCTTACGTCTAAGGCAGAAACAACCACAGAGGATGCCGAACGCGATAAGGTGTATAAGGACTTGGCAACGGTTAAAACCGAATTACTGTCGTATGACGGAAAAGAAGACGAATTAAAAGAAAAAGCCTCTCACAACGATGTAAAAGAGGAAGACTTGGCAAAGGTTATAAATCTTTGGACAGGTATTCCCGTTACCAAAGTTATGGAGGGCGACATAAAGCGCCTTGCCGGGCTTGAGGATAGACTTAAAGCACATCTCATCGGTCAGGATGAGGCAGTGGACCTTGTTGTTGCGGCTATTAAGCGCAACAGGGTGCAATTATCCGTCCAGAGAAGACCCGCTTCGTTTATTTTTGTCGGTCCTACCGGGGTCGGAAAGACCGAACTCGTTAAGTTGCTCTCGAAAGAACTTTTTGACACGCCTGAAACTCTTATCAGGCTTGATATGTCAGAGTTTATGGAAAAGCATTCCGTATCAAGACTTATCGGATCTCCTCCGGGATATGTGGGATACGACGAGGCAGGTCAGTTAACCGAAAAGGTCAGAAGAAAGCCGTATTCCATTATTCTGTTTGATGAGATTGAAAAAGCTCATCCTGATGTTATGAATATACTTTTGCAAATCCTTGACGAAGGAAAGACAAATGACGCTCACGGAAGAACCGTCAGCTTTGCAAATACCGTTATTATTATGACCTCCAATGCCGGCAGTGAAAGAAGAGAAAGTGCACTCGGCTTTGCTAAAGCCCCGTCAGATATTAAAAAAGAAAATGCCATTAAGGGGCTTAGAGAATTTTTAAGGCCGGAATTTATTGGCAGAGTTGACGAAATAGTTGTATTTAATGAGTTGACTGAGGATAACTATAAAGATATTGCGAAGCTGATGCTTTCGGAGCTTTCCGACTCTCTAAAGGAAAAAAGCATATCGTTCGGGTACAGCGACGATGTTCCGGCTCTTTTGGTTTCAAAAATGGATGGTACCGTAAGAGGTGCAAGAGATCTCAGAAATGTTATTAGACGTAATGTTGAGGATAAAATATCTAATTATTTAGTTGACAATTATGATAAACCGTTGAAGGCTATTAACTTGTCTGCAGACGGCGATGAGGTTATCCTCGAAACAAAATAATAAAAAATAAGTGGCAGGTGGTAACCTGCCGCTTATTTAAACGGATGTGGTAAAATGAAACTTATGATAGCCTCCGACATACACGGCTCGGCGATGTATTGCAAAAATTTAATGGAAGCGTTTGACCGCGAAAAGGCTGACCGTCTTCTTTTGCTCGGCGATATTTTATATCACGGACCGAGAAACGATTTGCCGGAAGAGTATGCACCGAAAAAGGTGATTTCTATGCTTAACGATGTGAGAGACAGGCTTTTTTGTGTGCGCGGCAACTGCGATACCGAAGTAGACCAAATGGTTCTTGACTTCCCGATGCTTGCCGATTACTGTATAATACCGGTAGGCGATAGGCTTGTTTATGCAACTCACGGTCATAATTTTAATTTGAATAACCTTCCGCCGCTTTGCAGAGGAGATATTTTGCTCCACGGACACACTCATATTCCAGCATGGGAAGAATTCGGAGAAAATAATCTTTATTTAAATCCCGGTTCGGTTTCAATTCCGAAAGAAAACAGTGCTCACGGATATATGCTTCTTGAAAATGAAGAGTTTATTTGGAAAACACTTGACGGAGAAGAATACCACAGTTTAAAAATATAAATAATTTAGATAATTACTTAAAATCCGCAGAGCCTTGGCTCTGCGGATTCCTTTTTATACTATTGTGCCTTTATCAATATTAAACTTAAAGGTGTGTTCTATACCGTCCTGTGCGTATACGAATTTCATTATTCGTTTGTTCTCATTTAAAAACTCGGCGCTTTTAACATCGATTTTGCTCTTTTTAAATGTGTCGAGAAGTACTGACATTTGCTCATCGCTATATTTTCCGACATTATCAGATGTAAATAAAACGCTGCCGAAAACCTTGTTTACAGTTGCTATTATCTTGCGCTGCTCAAACGTGCAATGGATGTTTTCATCTCTCAAGAGGAAAACGTCCGGGTCGTTGAGAAATGCTCTGCCGTCGAGCTGTCGGCGGAATATTGAATTGCCGAGGGTGTGGTACGTTGAGATGAATTCTCTGTTAGAAAAGAACGGAACTTTCCATCTAAGCCCCATATCCGCACCGATACGGCAATAATCTACTTTGCCGAATGCCGGCATCAATGGAACGCCGCAACCGAGTATCATTTTTTCGCCGACACATTCGCGCAGAAAATCCATAGCCTCACACATAAGCTGGCCGCGGCTTTTGCCGTGATTCGGTATTATTGCGGCAGCATATAAAAAGTCAAGCTTAACTAAGTCAAATCCCCAATCATTCAGAATGACATCGAAAAAGTGTTTGATATAGTTTTTAACCTCCGGAACTTCAATGTCAAGGGCGTAAAAGCCTCCCCAGTTAATTCCGCAAGTTACCGGATGACCGTTTTTCTTGCGAATGAGCCAATCGTGGTGCTGCGTAGCGGTTTTGGAAGTGAACTCTGCGCCGAAAGGAGCCAGCCAAAGGCCTGCAAGCATTCCTTTTGAATGAATCTTGTCGGCAACAGATTTCATACCGTTAGGAAATTTCTTATTGTCTATAGTGAGCCAATCACCGGTTGCCGATTGATATCCGTCGTCTATCTGAAATATATCGATATCGGATTTCACCTTTGATAACGCCTCGAGGTCGTCAGATACTATTTTTTCATTAATTTTGCTGTAATAGTTATACCATGTGGTATATCCGTTTTTGGGGGCCACAGAAGGCTTGGGTATATTAAGCTCGTCAAACCAATTATCGAAAACGGAATCCTCGTCGCCCACATATTCTGCGAAATTCAAAACTTCATATTCACCGTCAACAATTACTCCTTCAAGGTCTTTTTGTACGGTTATCATATTGCTGTTGAAATCGGCGGTAAATATTGTATATCCGGTTCTCTCAGTCAATGAGGCGAAAAGATCGTATTCTTCACCGTTCCTTACATACATATAAGAAAAGCCCTGAAAGACGCCGCGACGACTTACATTGTCATCGAATGTATAAGCTCCCGCCGCTCCGAGGAGGGTGCGCCTGTAAGCAAAGCTTATAGGTCCGAATGTGTGTGACTGTCTCTCATCTTTAAACATTTCACGACATTCAGTCCAAGACTGATACCCATTGGCAAAAACTCTGCTGTCAGCTTTGAAGTTGTATGGAATGCTTGCTGTCAGATTTAAAATTTCCAATGGGACAAAAGCTGCCATTTTAAGTGAAATATGGCTTTTGGTTGCTTTATAAGTAATTTTGAAATGTTCGGTTTCAAAAAGATTGGTGGAAAAAACAGCTTTTCCTACCTTGTATTCCAAATTGAGCTTAAATTTTTCCATGGGGTCCTCCTTTGTGTTCCGTGAGAATTTTAATAGTCTCGCTCGGTTTATGCTAAACTTTTTTTATTATAACATAACAAAAAATAATATTCATTATTTTTTTTATTTGTTTGACGAGGAAAAGTCCTTGTGTTAAAATCAATAAAAAGCTATCGGAGATGAGCAACATTGGATATTCACGAAAAATACGAGTATTGGCTGACGTTTGATGACAATACCAAAAATGAACTGGAATCAATAAAAGATAAAAAAGAGATTGAGGATAGATTCTATAAGGATTTGGAATTTGGTACCGGTGGCTTGAGAGGCATTATGGGAGCAGGTGCCAACAGAATGAACAAGTACACTGTCGGCAAAGCTACAAAAGGTCTTTGTGAGTATTTAAAAAACGAGTTTGCAGGAGAAAAAAGCGTTGTTATTGCTTATGATTCACGCAATAATTCGAAGGCTTTTGCGGAATGCGCCGCAGAGGTTTTGTGCTATAACGGGATTAAGACTTTTCTTTTTGAGGAGATTATGCCCACTCCCGTACTTTCTTTTTCAGTAAAATACTTAAATTGTAATGCCGGAATAGTTATTACCGCAAGTCATAATCCGAAAGATTACAACGGTTATAAAGTGTATGATAAATACGGTTGTCAGCTGGTTCCGCAATATGCCGATAAGGTTATATCGTATATCAACAATGTTAAAGATATAAAGTCCGTAAAGCATATGAATTTAAATATGGCACTGTCAAACGGTTATTTGACCTATATAGGAGATGAAGTGCTTAACAGCTATATTTCGGAAGTTGAAAAAATGGCTGTTTACAAAGAAGCGTCCGACTTAAAGATAGTTTATACCCCTTTGCACGGAACAGGCAATATTCCCGTCAGGAAAGTATTGTCCGGTATGTCGTTTGACGTCTCTGTCGTCAAGGAGCAGGCTGTTGCCGACGGTAATTTCACAACAGTCAGATCACCGAACCCGGAAGAGAAGGATGCGCTTAATATGGCACTTGAACAGGCCAAAAGAGCAAATGCCGATTTGGTTATAGGAACCGATCCGGATTGTGATCGAGTTGGTGTAGGCGTTTTACATAACAGGGAATATACTTTGCTTACCGGCAATCAAACCGGAGCATTGCTTGTGGATTTTTATCTCAAATTTAAGAAACAAAGCTTAAATCCGAAGTCAACACTTGTTAAAACGATTGTTACAAATGATTTGGGCGCGGAAATTGCACGGAAAAACGGCTTGAATGTTGTTGAGACTTTGACCGGATTTAAATATATCGGTGATCAGATTACCAAGTATGAAAAAACAGGCGAGAACGAGTTCTTGATAGGGTATGAAGAGAGCTATGGCTACCTCGTCGGAACATATGCGCGAGACAAAGATGCGGTTGTCGCTTCAATGCTAATATGCGAGATGGCGGCATATTATAAGAAAAATAAAATGACGTTGGTGGACGCTTTAAATGTTCTTTATTCGGAATATGGGTTTTATCTTGATGCGCTTGATTCTTTTGTTCTAAAAGGGAAAGACGGTGCCTCGCGTATAAAAAATATTATGTCTTATTTCAGGGCTAATAAAGCAACCGTTTTTCCAAACATTACAGATGTTAAGGACTATAGTACGGGCATCGGCGATTTACCGAAATCAAATGTTTTAAAGTTTTTCCTTAAAGGCGGTTCTTGGATTGCCGTCAGACCATCGGGAACCGAGCCGAAATTAAAAATGTATTATTCCGTAAGGGGTATTGACTCTTCAACGTGCGAGCGTTCGCTTCAGAATATCCGAACAATTATAAACGGAATAATGGGTATGGATATTGAAACATATATAAAAAAAATAATAAGACCTAAAATTCAGGGCGACGGCGGTGAGGTTGAATTTGAATCATTGTCTGATGACGGGACTTTAACTTTGATTTTCAGAGGAGAATGTTCTAAATGCCTTATCTTGAACAGATGCGTTGACTGGATAGCGGAGGAAGTGCTGAAAAATACAAGTAAGCTTGTAAAAATAAAGGCAGTTCGTAAAAAACCGTATTTTTGGGATAACTGAGAGGAGTAATTATGGCACATATTAAAGTCGTCAGGCGCAGTATGCGTCCCGAAGAATGGAATGATCTCAGATTCGGTTGGCTCAAAAGATATATTATAAATGACAAATTACCGATAGATAATATAGTTATTAAAGATGCCCGTCAGGTTACGGAAAACAACTATGAGTTTTATTCCGACGAATTCAGACCGCTGAAAAAAGGAGACTTGTATTTTACTCCGGACGGCACAGCATTTATAAAAGCAGAAACGGAAGTGCCCGACAGTTTAAAAAACAAAGAACTTTGGCTTTACCTCAAAACGGCTGCCGAAATTATCGTCAAGGCTAACGGTAAGTTCGTTGGAGGTATAGACCCAAACCGAGACAGAGTGCTTCTTACCCCGTATATTGGTACTCCGGATAAAATTAAATTTGAAATGCAGGGATACAACCGTTCCAAACCCGACGATGAAAGAAATCCGGAGTCGTTAGCGGTTCGCGGTTGCAGGCAGATTTTTAACGGCGCGTACCTCGTAACAATTGACCGAGATGTACAAAGCCTTGTATACGATATTGAAACACTTTTGGACATAGCAAAATCGGAATTGTTCAACGAGGACTATCGAAAATTTGTAAATGCCGAGCTGAACAATGCGCTTAATCTGATTGATTTTGACACGGACAGCAGACCTACAGGGATAAAAGAAGCAAAAAAATATGTCAATGATGTCATTTTTGCAAATAAAGACTATAAGGGTAGCGGCGATGTTGCACTTGTAGCACATTCACATCTTGATATAGCGTATTATTGGCGCAGAATTCATGCTGTTCAAAAGAATTTGCGCACTGTTTTGATTCAGCTTCGCCTTATGGACAGATACCCCGAATTTAAATATACGCATACTCAGGCATATACTTATGAATCCTTAAAGCAGTATTATCCCGAAGTCTTTGAAGAACTCAAAAAAAGAGTTAAAGAAGGAAGATTTGAACCTGTAGGAGCTATGTATATCGAGCCTGATTGTAATATTCCGTCAGCCGAGAGCTTAATAAGGCAGTGTTTTTACGGGCAGCTGTTTTTCAGGGAGAATTTCGGAAAAACCATAAACAATTGCTGGCTGCCTGATGTTTTCGGTAACAGTTGGATACTTCCTCAAATACTGAAAAAATGCGGAGTGGACTATTTTGTCTCTAATAAAATGTCCACTTGGAACGATACTAACCGTTTTCCTCACAATAATTTTATATGGAAAGGAATAGACGGCAGCGAAGTATATGCATGCGTTCCGCCCACACATTTTATTACTTGGAATATGCCGAGCCAAATACAGGAAAATTGGGAGGCGTATCAGGATAAAAATTCAGGCGGACAAACAATGTCTATGTTTGGCTACGGCGACGGCGGAAGCGGTGTTACCGAAGAAATGCTTGAGGTTATGAGGCGTTTTGATAAAATTTCCGTTATGCCTAAAACAAAGCATATGGGTGGAGCCGAATTTTTGGAAAAAAATCTTAAAGGCAATACTTCACTCGCTAAGTGGGACGGTGAACTGTACCTTGAAATGCACAGGGGGACATTCACAACAAAGGCGAACTTAAAAAAATTAAACAGAAGGCTTGAGTATAAAATACGCGAGGCGGAAATCATTTCTACGTTACGTGCAATGTCGGGCTTTGATTATCCCGGAGAAAAACTCAAGGAATGCTATAAAAAGCTTCTTATCAATCAATTTCACGATATTTTACCCGGTAGCCATATAAACCCTGTTTATAATGACGCCTTGGCAGATTATGTATACGTTGATAAAACTCTGAGCGGAATTATCGGCTACGGCGAAGCTTATTTTAATTCGCTTAACTTTAAGCGTAAAGAATTGACTTTCTTTGAAGATGAGGACGGAAGCGAGACGAGATTCGGAAAAAAGGGCTTTTGGACCGTACCCAATATAGCTCCTCTTGACTGTACAGTTATTGAAAAGCCGGACGAAGAATTCAGCGACGAATGGTGTATTGTTAACGGTAATTCGGCAGAAACACCGTTTTATAAAATCAAATTTGCTTCTGACGGTTCTATCACCGGGCTGTATGATAAGAGACTTGACAGGGAATGGGTAAACGGAGTATTTAATCGCCTTGAAATATATGAGGATAATCCGGGTGTATATGATGCATGGGATATTTTACCGAATTATACTGATAAAATAATTCCGCTAAAGGTAGTTTCACCGCTGAAGCTTACGGAAAAAGGCGGTGAGGCTTGTTCCTTTAGAGTAACACTCGGCACCGAAAACAGCAAATGGGAGAGAATAATCAGGATATTCAGACGTTCTCCGAAAGTCGAAGTCGAAAACAATGTTGATTGGCACGAAAAACATAAGCTCGCTAAGGTACTGTTTTCTCCGAATGTTTTAAGCCGTGAGGTTCTTTGCGATACCGGTGCGGGATTTATTGCGCGTGAAACTCACAAAAACACATCTTGGCAAAGTGCACGATTTGAATGTTGCCATCACAAATGGTTTGATATTTCGGAAACTGACGGCGGTATAGCTGTGATAAACGACTCAAAATACGGAATAGGTATTTCGGAAAACACTTTATCGCTTAGCTTGCTTCGCGCTACCGAACGACCTGACCCTGAAAGCGACATGGGCAAGCACAGCTTCGCTTACCTTATTTATCCGCATTCCGGTTCGGCGGTTGACGCTCATATAAATGACATCGCATTTGAATTTAATATCCCGCTGACAAGGGCTGATGTTTCATGCCAAAATACTTTTGACGGAATGTTCTTGCAGGCGATGAAACTTTCAGAAGACGGCGAAATGGTTGTTGTTCGTTTATCCGAACAGAACGGCAGACGTGGTAAAATGAAATTCCCACAGCAGGTTTATGTCCTTAATATGCTCGAAGATAAACTGTATTTGACAGATGAAATTGATTATAAGCCGTTTGAAATTATTACCATAGGCATATTAAGATGATAATTATTTAGAAGCAACATTGTATATGAGAAAACAGCCGCCTTATGGCGGCTGTTTTGATGTAAAAGCTTTAATTGGATATTGATATTTTATATGCAATTTCTTCAAGCTGCTCAATGCTCTCAAGGAGTCCTACGCTTTGGCGGTATTCGGCGGCATTTCTTATGCCTTTTATGTACCATGCGGCGTGTTTACGGGCTTCCTTTATGCCGATTTTTTCGCCCTTATATTCGCATATTTTTTTTACATGGTTTACCATAACGCGCATGCGTTCTGAAACGGGCGGCTCCGGTAAAATTCTGCCATCTGTCATATAAGCGTTTATTTGTGCGAAAACCCACGGTCTGCCGAGAGCACCTCTGCCGACCATCAGCAAGTCGCAGTTCGTTTTTTCAAACATAAGCGCAGCACTTTGACCGTCTGTAATGTCACCATTGCCTATTACAGGTATTGAAACGGCATTCTTTACTTCGCGAATTGCTTCCGTATCAACGGGGGGAGCATACATTTGTGCGCGCGTTCTTCCATGTACTGTTATTGCGACCGCACCGTTTTTCTCAATCGTTGTTGCCGTTTTAACAGCATTTTTCGTTTCGTTATCCCAACCGATTCTGATTTTAGCGGTTATTGGTTTATCTGTAACAGAGTAGGCACTTTTCAGTATTTCTCCGATTACATCAGGCGTTTTCAAAAGAGCCGAGCCGGAGCCGTTACCGGCTATTTTAGGCGCGGGACATCCGAAGTTAAAATCAATAAAATCCGGATTTTCGGTTTCAACCGATTTCACCGCTTTTTCTATAACTTCCGGTGAATTTCCGAATAATTGTATACCTGTCGGGCGTTCACCGTTTGTTATATGCATAAGCTCGTATGATTTTTTGTCGCCCATGGAAAGTGCTTTGGCACTTATCATTTCGCTCTCTGTAAAAGCGGCACCGTAACCTCTGCAAATTTCTCTGAATGCTCTGTCGGCAACGCCTGCCATAGGAGCCAATGCCGCAAATCCATCTATGTGTAAATTTCCGATATTCATAATAACAGCTTTCAATAGTTTTTTATAAAGTATATCACATACTAAAAATATTAACAACTTAAAAATATAGTGCATTCGTATGTGTTTTATGATACAATATATTGAAAATTTATTAGGAGAATGACAAATGAAACTGCTGGTTTTGGACGGGAACAGTATTATTAACCGTGCTTTTTACGGTATAAAGCTTCTGACAACCAAGGATGGTAGATATACCAATGCCATTTATGGATTTATGAATATATTTTATAAGCTGTGCGACGAGCTTCATCCCGACAGCGTTGCATTCGCTTTCGATTTAAAGGCACCCACATTCAGGCACAAAATGTATGATGAGTATAAGGCGGGACGTAAGCCCATGCCTCCCGAACTTGCGGAACAGATGCCAGTCCTTAAAGACCTGCTCAGGGCGCTCGGATATAAGATAGTAACAAAAGAGGGGTATGAGGCAGACGATATTCTCGGTACTCTTGCTTTTTCCTGTAAGGACGGCGATGAATGTTATATTGCCACCGGAGACCGTGACAGCTTACAGCTTGTCGGAGATAATGTAAAGGTATTGCTTGCGTCAACGAAAATGGGCAGACCTGAAACCAATATTTATGATGTTAAAAGAATTAAAGATGATTACGGTGTTACTCCTCATCAATTGATAGACATTAAGGCTCTTATGGGTGACAGCTCCGATAATATTCCGGGAGTATCGGGCGTTGGGCAAAAAACAGCTCAGAGTCTCATTTCCGAGCTTGGCTCAATACAAAATATTTATGATAACATTGATACTATTGACATAAAGGAAACTTTACGCAATAAGTTGAAAAACGATAAAGACTCGGCTTTTATGAGCTACAAGCTCGGCGAGATTTGCAAAAGTGTTCCGATTGAGACCGATTACTCTTTTTATGTTCCGGATGAAGGTGACAAGGGTGAGGCTTTGTCTATTTTGCGTTCTCTTGAAATGTATAAGCTGATAGACAAAATCGGCTTAAATACCGTCACGTATGACGCTAAGCCGGAAAATACGACTGTAAAGGAATATAAAAGGGTAAACAGCTTAAATGACTTTTTGTTAAAAGCGAATAAGCTTTACTTTGTATACTCTGTTAAAGACGGTAGATTTGAAAGTCTTGCCGCTTGCAACGGCGATGACATATGTGAAGTAAATACCGAGAATGACAGCGAAGTCGAAGCTTTTATAAACATTCTCGAGGATGAAAATACAGAGAAATATACATTTAATATAAAGCCGCTGTATGCGTATGCATTTTCTCACGGATTTGAGATTAAAAATGTAAAAATGGATTTAATGCTCGCGGCGTATTTGCTTAATCCGTCGGCTAAGGATTATGACATTGAAAAATTGGCGGCAGAGTACAATGTGTACTATGAAGCTGATGGCGGCTTTTCGGCACTTTCCGAAACCGTATATCCTCTTACGGTGAAGCTTTCGGCTTTGTTGGAGGAACGAGACCAAACGGAACTTTTAAGCAATATTGAATTGCCGTTGGCAGAGGTCCTTGCCTCCATGGAAAAAATCGGTGTAAAAGTAGATAAAAGCGGCATTGAAGCTTTCGGAGATATGCTCGGTGAAAGAATAAAAGGGCTTCAAAGCCGCATATATGAACTTGCAGGTGAAGAATTTAATATAAATTCTCCGAAACAGCTCGGAGAAATCCTTTTCGTTAAGCTTGCAATACCGACTAAAAAGAAAACAAAAAGCGGATTTTCCACAAATGCCGAAGTTTTGGAAAAGCTTGCCGATGAATATGAAATAGTTAAGTTTATTTTAGAGTATAGAACCTACACAAAGCTGAAGTCTACTTATTGTGACGGTTTGCTCAAAGAAATAGCCGCCGACGGACGAATCCACTCGACATTTAATCAGACCGAGACGAGAACCGGTCGTATTTCGTCTACCGAACCGAACCTTCAGAATATTCCCGTCAGGACAGAACTAGGCAGAGAAATGCGAAAGTTCTTCATTGCTGATGACGGCAAAGTGCTTGTCGATGCGGATTATTCGCAGATAGAGTTAAGGGTTCTCTCTGATATAGCCGATGACAAAGCTATGATTGACGCTTTTAATAACGGCGATGACATTCACGCTATTACAGCGTCGCAGGTATTTAAAATGCCTTTACAAATGGTGACGCCGCTTATGAGAAGTCGTGCAAAAGCGGTTAACTTCGGAATAGTTTACGGTATAGGTGCGTTCTCTTTGGCAAAGGATATCGGCGTCAGCAGAGCCGAAGCAGACAGATATATTAAGGATTATCTGCACCATTACTCCGGTGTTGACCGATATATGAACGAAGTGGTTGAAGAAGCAAAGAAAAACGGTTATGTCAAAACTTTGTTTGGAAGACGCAGATATCTTCCTGAGTTGTCTTCCTCAAACGGTATGTTGAGAGCGTTTGGAGAGAGGGTGGCAAGGAATATGCCGATACAGGGAACGGCTGCCGATATCATCAAAATTGCCATGATAAGGGTATATACAAAGCTTAAAGAAGAAAATCTCAATGCTCGTCTGATATTGCAGATTCACGATGAACTTATAGTAGAGGCACCGGAGAATGAAAAAACAAAAGCCGAGCTGATTGTTAAGGAAGAAATGGAAAACGCATGTAAAATGAAAGTTTTGCTTAAAAGCGACGCACATTCGGGAGAGAGTTGGTATGATGCTAAAGCATGATGATGTTTTGTCATTTCATTCTATGACGGATAAAGATGTGATGTCGGTGTATGAGCTTGAAAAAGAGTGCTTTAGCGTGCCGTGGAGTATAAAATCAATTTCCGAAGAACTCCAAAATGCAAATGCGCGATTTCTTTTGGCTGAAATAAACGGAGAAGCGGCGGGATATGTCGGTTCATATTTTGTTTCCGGCGAAGTGTATATAACCAATGTTGCCGTAAAAAACAAATACAGGAGAAAGGGCGTAGCTGTGGGTTTGCTCTCGGAGCTTATCGATTTGGCAAAAGAGGCCGAATCCGAATTTGTTTCTCTTGAAGTCAGGTGTTCAAATACACCGGCAATATCGCTCTACGGTAAGCTGGGTTTTGGAAAAATAGGTATCAGGAAAAACTTTTACGAAAATCCGCGTGAAGATGCGTTGATAATGACAAAATATCTATAAGAAACAACTGAACGTCAGTCTTTTTAATGGAATGTGGTGGTTTAATGTTAATTCTCGGAATAGAAAGCTCCTGCGACGAAACTGCGGCTGCCGTTGTAGAAAACGGCAGAAAAATAGTTTCATCTGTAGTGGCGACACAGATTGAAAAACATAAAATATTCGGCGGCGTAGTACCTGAAATAGCTTCAAGAATGCACACGGAAGCAATATGTGCGGTTACAAAACAAGCGTTATCCGACGCAAATTGCAAAATGTCCGATATTGATGCCATAGCTGTAACCTATGCACCTGGGCTGATAGGCGCATTACTTGTCGGTGTAAATTACGCAAAGGGTTTGTCTCTTTCATCCGGAGTACCGTTGGTTCCCGTGCATCATCTTCGTTCTCATATTGCCGCTAACTATTTATCTTATGAAAATTTGAAGCCTCCGTTTTTGTGCCTTGTAGTCTCCGGCGGGAATACACTGATAACAGAAGTTAAGGATTATACTGACTTTAAAATTCTCGGCAGAACACGAGACGATGCTGCGGGAGAGGCGCTCGATAAGGCTGCGCGTACATTGGGACTTGATTATCCGGGCGGTGTGAATCTTGATAAAATTGCAAAGAACGGGAATTCCGACTTATATAAATTTCCAAGACCGCACGTTGACGGTTCTCCGCTTGATTTCAGCTTTTCGGGGCTTAAGACTTCTGTAATTAATCTGATTCATAATGCAGAACAAAAAGGGGAGACTGTCAGTGTGCCCGATGTCGGAGCATCGTTTGTAAAGGCCGTTGTGGATTCTTTGGAAGACAACGTCAGAAAAGCACTTGACTCTACCGGATACGACAAGCTTGTTTTAGCAGGCGGCGTTTCCGCTAATTCTGTTTTGAGAGAACGTATGCTCTCTCTTGCAAAAGAGAAAAACGTCGAAATCTATTTTCCCGAGCTTTCACTGTGTGGAGACAACGCGGCAATGGTCGGGGCGCAAGGGTATTTTGAGTATGTTTCCGGCACTCGCGGAGATATGACACTAAACGCCAGAGCAACGCTTGATATCGACAGTGTTCAATAACTTTTGCCATATCATTATGTGGTATTTGTCATATCATTTCTATTTGTTTATTGTTCATCAAAAATACGATAAATATTGACAATTATTTAACACTTTTTTGCTTGCCAAAATGAAAGTTTTAGGCTATAATAATTCATAATGGCGGAGGTTGGGAAAACCCTGAAAATTCGTCTGAATCAGTTAAATATTTCGGCTGTGCCGAATTAGTTAAAAGGAGATAATACTATGGCAGCACTTACAACTAACAAAAGCATTTTGTCATGGATTGACGAAAAAGCAGCTCTTGTTAAGCCCGACGAAATCGTTTGGATTGACGGTAGCGAAGAGCAACTTGAAAAGCTTCGCGAGGAAGCTTGCAAGTCAGGTGAGATGCGTAAATTAAATGAGGATTTACTTCCGGGATGTCTGTACCACAGAACGGCTCCCAACGATGTTGCTCGTGTTGAAGACAGAACTCTTATTTGCTCAAAGAAAGAGGAAGATGCCGGTCCCACAAACCATTGGATGGAGCCCGGCAAAGCTTATGAAATGCTCTATGCTATCGCAAAAGACAGCTATAAGGGCAGAACAATGTATGTAATCCCTTATTCGATGGGTCCCGTAGGTTCACCGCTCGCTAAGGCAGGCATTGAGCTTACCGATTCAATTTATGTTGTTCTTAATATGTCAATTATGACCAGAGTCGGCAAGAAGGTTCTTGACGTTCTCGGTGACAGCAATGACTGGGTTCGCGGACTTCATTGCAAATGCAATGTGGATCCCGAAAAGAGATGGATTTGCCAGTTCCCCGAGGACAATACAATTATTTCAGTTAACTCGGCTTACGGCGGAAACGTTCTTCTCGGCAAAAAGTGCTTTGCACTTCGTATAGCTTCTTACCAGGGCAAGAACGAAGGCTGGCAGGCAGAGCATATGCTCATCCTCGGTATTGAAAATCCGAAGGGCGAAGTTAAATATATCTGTGCGGCTTTCCCGTCGGCTTGCGGCAAGACCAATCTTGCAATGCTTATTCCTCCGGAGGGATATCGTAAAAAAGGCTACAAGGTTTGGACTGTCGGCGACGACATTTCTTGGATTAAGAAGGGTGCGGACGGACGTCTTTATGCAATTAACCCTGAGAACGGTTTCTTTGGTGTTGCACCCGGAACTAATGATAAATCAAACCCGAACGCACTTGCTTCAACAAAGAAAGGCGCAATTTTTACGAACGTAGCATTAAATCTTGACGATAACACCGTTTGGTGGGAAGGTCTTGACAAGAATCCGCCTGTTAATGCAGAAGAATGGACAGGTAAAAAGGTTAACGGCGTAGAGTGGAAGGCCGAGGGCAAGAACCTTGCTCATCCGAACAGCCGTTTTACCGCTCCCGCAAGAAACTGCCCGTGCCTCAGCAAAGAGTTTGACAATCCGAACGGTGTTCCGATTTCTGCATTTGTATTCGGCGGCAGACGTGCTAAGCTCGCTCCGCTGGTATATCAGTCAAGAGACTGGAACCACGGCGTATTTGTAGGTGCCACCATGGCTTCGGAGACAACAGCTGCAGCTGCAGGTGCTGTCGGTGTAGTTCGTCGTGATCCTATGGCTATGCTCCCGTTCTGCGGTTACAATATGGCTGATTATTGGCAGCATTGGATTGACATCGGTGCTACTCTTGACCCTGATAAAGCTCCGAAGATATTTAATGTTAACTGGTTCAGAAAAGATGACGAAGGTAACTTTATGTGGCCCGGATTCGGTGATAACCTTCGTGTCCTTGAATGGATCATTAAACGCTGTGAAGGTAAAGTTGATGCTCAGGAAACAGCTATCGGCTATATTCCTTATGCAAAAGACATTAACATTGAAGGCCTTGAAGGTGAAGTTTCACTCGAATCGCTTGAAAAGATTCTTGATGTTGATAAGAATCTTTGGGAAGAGGAAGCAAACGGTATTGAAGAGTTCTTCAAGAAGTTTGGCGACAAGCTTCCCAAGGAGCTTAAAGAGAGTCTCGAAACTCTTAAGGCAAACCTTAAATAAGTTAAAATTTTTCAATCACCGCACAGTTATTGCTGTGCGGTGGTTTTTTATGTTCATATAGATAAAGTGTGTTCTGCTGTGAGTTTTGACTTTTATTTTGCGCGATTATGTGTTATACTTTTGACATAAAAAAGAAAGTTGGTGCGTTATGGCTTCTCCGATAGGCAAAGCGAAAAGCTTAAAATTTAAGAAAGACGGCACTTTCCGCATTATGCAGATAGCCGACACTCAAGATACAAACATCACGTCAAAAAATACTGTGGAATTTATCGGTAAAGCGCTTGACAGCGAAAACCCCGACCTTGTAGTGTTTACGGGTGACCAGATAAAAGGCTACGGCCTCAGTTTTGCCACGGGTAATCGCGACAAAAAGGTTGCCGAAGCAATACGTAATATTGTAACACCGGTTGCCGAAAGAAACATTCCGTTTACATTTGTATTCGGTAATCATGATGATCAGGCTTTCGGTATTTCCAAGGAAAAGCAGATGATAGTATACAAGAGCTTTCCTACCTGTCTTGCAGAACCCGGCGATCCTTCTATCAGCGGATACGGTAACCATTACATAAATATTCTAAGCTCGGACGGTAAAAAAATATTATTTAATATATATCTTATAGACTCTCTTTCTGCGAGTCTTGACGGACATTGCAGTGCGGTTTCCGAGGAGCAGATTACTTGGTACAAGAGTGCCAGAGATTATTTAAAAGACGAAACAGGGGATTATGTGCCGTCTTTATTGTTCCAGCATATACCGGTACCCGAAATGTGGAACGTGCTGAAAGAAGTTCCGAAATCACATAAACCACATGCTGTCGGATATAGGTCTCATTACGGAAAATACTATTGGATGGATGAGAAATATCTTATCCCGGGTAACTGCGATTTCTTGCTTGAAACTCCGGCTACACCCGAGAAAAACAGTGGCGAATTTAATGCGGCGGCGGAAAATGGCGATGTACTTGCCATGTTTTTCGGTCATGACCATAATAACAGCTTTATTGCCCACTATAAAAATGTTATTCTTGGTTACACACAGGGCTGCGGATTTAATGTTTACGGTCCCGATTTAAACAGAGGCGTGCGTGTAATTGACTTAGACGAAAACAATGTGCGAGAGTTCAAAACACATACGGTAATGTATAAGGACTTTTACACATCAAAGGACTTACATGATAAACTGAAATATGCTTATTACAAATTTGCTCCGCCGAGTTTTGAATCCGTATTACCGCTTATAAAAAAAGGCGCAATTGCAGGAGGCGTTGCGGCAGTAGCGTTGGGTGCGGCACTCTGTATTAAAAATAAAAAATAACATGATGCGTTAAAGAGATTACAATAAAAATAACCCTCGGAGTTGACCGAGGGTTATTTTGCTGCCGTTTTATATTACAAATTTACTTTTTGCGGCATACCGTTTTCTTCGCGCGATTTATCTGCGAGATAAACGCACAGATGACCTGCCACCGAATCAAATATTGAGGTGCAGGCGAGAGAGGGTTTACCTCCTCTTAAAAACTCGACGAAATCGGCCGCAAGCTTTTCGTCGCCGCCGCCGTGACCTCCGTAAGCGCCTACCATATCACCGTTTACATTTAGATCAACAACTTCGACCGTTTTTTCATCCGTTTTAGTAGGATGAATTTTAGCCACGGTGAATTTAGATTCTTCAAAATCACCGTAGATTTCGCCTTTTGTGCCTATAATATGTATTCTTCTCATCGGTCCTGCCGAACCGCCGACCATATTATGCGTACCGGTTGCTCCGTTTTTGAAGCTCACGAGTACCGACTGGTGGTCCACAACATTGTTGTCGCATTTGTATATACATCTGCCGTAGTTGCTGTCGCCTTTAAGCAGATTTATTCTGTCTTCATCTGTGGGGTTTTCAATTCCCTCAAGCTTATCCCAAATATAAAATGCCCAACGCTTAGGCTGATCAAGGTAGAGTCTTTTTGCTGAATATCGGCACGTGTCAACAAGCGGACAGTCTACAAGACATTTTGTGCCGGCTTCCTTTGGTGCATTTTCCGGCTTGAATTGGAATTTACTGCCGAAACTTGATATCATACTCGGCTGTGTATCGGACATCATCCACATCATCAGGTCTATATCGTGGCAGCATTTTGCGAGTAGCATAGATGTGTGGCAAACATCGGAGTTAGCCCATTTCCCTCTTACATACGATGTTGACAAGTGATGATAGCTCACGTGCTCGCAGGTTTGTATGTTTATAATGTCACCGATTTCTCCTGAAGCTACTCTTTCTTTAATTGACAGATAAAACGGCGTATATCTCAGTACGTGGCATATCATGACTTTGTTGCCGTTTTCTTTTACACATGACACAAGCTCGCGCATCTCTTTTTCATTTGTTGCAAAGGGCTTTTCGAGAAGCATATCATATCCCTTTTTCAGCAGGGGAATAGATGTTTCAACATGCTGTTCATCCATTGTACCGTTGATTACGGCGTCTGCAAATTTAGGAACTCTGGAGAGCTCAAGTGCCGAGTCAAAGCAGTTCTCTTTTGGGAAACCGAACATTTCCATTGCCTTTTTTTGTCGAATTTTGTCCGGGTCGGCAACGCCTACAATTTTTAATTTGTCCGGATCGGTAAGGGCAAGCTTTGAATATACAAAAGCCCTGTGACCGGCTCCCACAATAACGGCTGTGATAGGCTGATTATGCACGAAACAGACCTCCTTAAATATTTTAAATGGATTATACATCAATCTTTTTGTAAAATAAAGTCATAATGTGAAAAATAAAATTGTTTCTGTGAGAAAAGTATGTTATTATATAAAAAACACAAAGGAGTTGACGACGTGAAGCATTTGCGAAAAACAGTTTCAATATTGGCTTTGTCAGCCGCACTTTTATGTGTACTTTGTTCGGTAGCTTTCGCGGCTTCAAACAATGATTCCGCATTTGCGGTAAGCGAGAGTGGAGCCGCCGGCGATATAATAAATGTTGATGTGTATTTAAGCGGTAAAGATATCGGTTCTGTTTATATTGACCTTGAATATGACGATACTGCTCTGGAATTTGTTTCGGCGAGAACATTTGTTGCGGGTCTCAGGTTTAATTATAATTCATCAACTGTGCTTTCCGGCGGTAACATCGTTAGGTTTACCGGCTCTGTTGACAGTTATAACGCCCTTAATGTAAACGGTGCGGTTATGAGAGTTGAGCTTAAAATATTAAAATCCGATGTGCGCCCGCAAATTAAAATATCCGGTAAGTCATACGGTACCGACGGTGCATCAAGAGGCAGTCTGTCATACAGCGGGTTCATTAATGTTTATAACTATGATAGCGAAACGCTGTTTTGCAAAGATACAGAAACCGCCGGAAACATATATTCCGCATACAAAAATATCTCCAACTCGGTAAAGATTGTGGATTATAACGGAGTTACGGTAAGGAATGACGGTCCTACAGTCAGGACGGGCGATAAGGTAATAATAAACGATAAAATCACAAAAAATATTAACACGTCAGATTCTTAACACAAAAAAGCACCGCAGATTTTTGAAATCGTGTGGTGCTTTTCGTTGAATTTGTATTTATTATTTTACTGCAAGATCTATAAGCTGAAGTACGGCATTTACATCACCGTCAACCGAAACTCTGCCGGTTGTATAAGCGATAGCGGGTTTAAGCTTACCGTCGAGTATTTTTAAGAGATTGGTAGGTGCTACGGTTACGATAGCTTTGTTGTCATGATAATCGTAAGGCTCAACATTAACCTTGCCGTCTTTTGCTTCTATGTAGAAAATACCTTCCACATTTTTGCCTGTAAGATTTATCTGAATAGCAACGGTTCCGCTAAGAGAAGAAGCATCTGCATCTGCATATTTCGCTTTAACTTTTGATACGATTTGTTCGTAAGTCATAAATATTAACTCCTTTTTAATTTGTTATTATAATTTTATCACTTTGATAAATGGTATGCAAGTTTATTTAATCGTCAAACAGACGTTTTTTATATATATTATTACTAAGATTTTATTCAAAAAATATACAAAATGCTTAATATGTCGATTATTGACGACAGAAAAGCCGAGTAAACAGACACTTCTATTAATTTATCTTTTGCAATTAAAAAATGATGACAAACGGCTGAAAATAATGTATAATACTTTAATATGAAAATGTATATAAAGTGGAGGAAAATGCCATGGCGATTGTTCGTACCGAAGCATATTTTAATTCTTCGAACGGAATTAACAAAATAAGAACGCTTATTTGGAAAGATGATGAACTCACTCCGCGCGGCGTATTCCAGATAGCGCACGGAATGGCTGAACACATAGGACGCTACGATGAGTTTGCTAAGTATATTGCTTCTAACGGATTTGTTGTATGCGGAAATGACCATTTAGGCCACGGTAAATCGGTAAACGATGTTTCCGAACTCGGATTTATTGCCGAAAAGAACGGTGATAAGCGGCTTGTAGACGATATGCATATACTTACTAAGATCATGAAAAAGAAATATCCGGATTTACCGTATTTCCTTTTTGGTCACAGCATGGGTTCTTTTTGTGCAAGAGTTTATACAGCACATTTCGGCGATGAGCTGAACGGAGCTGTTTTTTGCGGAACGGGGGAGCTTCCGGCAGTTGCCGCCGCTTTACAGGAACCGATAAACAAACTTTGTGAAAAGCTCGGTCCGCACACTAAATATGAAATCATGGGCAGTGCTATGAATGCATTTTTTAATGTGATGGTTCCCGATAAAACTTCGCCGTTATCATGGATCAGTGCAAATGCAGATAATATTGAAGCATATAAGGATGACCCGCTTTGCGGATTTACATTCACACTCGGCGGTTACAGAGACCTTTTTGCGATTGCCAATGATGCATCACGCAAGGAGTGGGCGTCTGAGGTTCCTCTTGATCTTCCGATTTTAATTATTTCCGGCGCGCTTGATCCTGTGGGCCTTAACGGCAAGGGCGTTATGGCTGTTTCGGATAATTTGGTTTTAGCCGGAAAAGAGCCTACGGTGGTTCTGTACCCCGGCGACAGGCATGAAATACTTATGGAAAGCGATAAGGACGTTGTGTACCATGACGTTTTAGCTTGGCTCGATTCACAATATGTTGCCAAATGAGGTTGTTTAATTGTCAGAAAAGTATAATGTTTCAAAAGAAGAAAAAATAAGACAGGCAGAGTTTGCGGATAAAGTTAAGACAGTCTTGGCGGCTGAGTTTTACGATTGCTCTCCTAAAGCATTTATTCATACATACGGTTGCCAAGGAAATGTTTCCGACAGCGAACGCATAATGGGTATGCTTAAAGAGATGGGCTATGAGTTTACAAATGATGCGTCAAAGGCCGATTTAATCCTTTATAATACCTGTGCCGTGCGCGAACACGCCGAGGATAGAGTCTTCGGAAACGTCGGAGCCGTGAAAAAATACAAAAAGGATAATCCGCATCTTATTATAGCCCTTTGCGGTTGTATGATGCAGCAGGAGCATATAAGAAATAAGATATACAGCAGTTACCCGTTTGTCGATCTTGTATTCGGTACACACGCGGTTACATCGCTCCCTGAATTGCTTTACAGGACGCTTTCGGGAAACAAACGCGTTTTCTATGCTCCGGATAGTCACGGCGAAATTGCGGAGGACATACCGATTTACCGTGACAGAGGTATTAAAGCTTGGTTACCTATAATGTATGGCTGCGATAATTTTTGCACATACTGCATAGTGCCGTATGTTCGCGGCCGAGAGAGAAGTAGAGAACCTCAGGCAGTTCTGAACGAAGCAGAGGATATCATTGCAAATGGATATAAAGATATAACGCTTTTGGGGCAGAATGTTAACTCGTACGGAAAAAACAATGTTTCCGATATGAATTTTGCGGGACTTCTCCGTGAAGTAGCTAACCTTGACGGCGATTTTTGGATAAGGTTTATGACTTCACACCCAAAGGATTGTACAAAAGAGCTAATAGATGTAATGGCGGAGAACGACAAGATTGCCAAGCATTTACACTTACCTTTCCAATCGGGAAACGATCGTGTTTTAAAAGCGATGAACAGGCATTATGACCGTAAAAAATATCTTGAACTGATAAATTATGCAAAAGAAAAGATTCCCGGTTTGTCGCTTACAAGCGATGTTATTGTCGGATTTCCGGGTGAAACTTACGAGGAGTTCAAAGATACGTTGTCGCTTATAAAAGAAGTGGAATTTACATCACTTTTTACGTTCATTTATTCTCCGCGTGAGGGTACAAAAGCGGCGTCGATGGAAGACCCTGTAACAAAAGATGAAAAATCAAGATGGTTTAAGGAACTTTGTGACCTACAGGAGTCAATTGCGTCAAAAAGAACCGCTAAGATGAAAGACAATATATATAAGGTTCTTGTCGAATCCGAATCTAAAAATCATCCCGGTATGCTTTCGGGCAGGACCGAAGGAAATATTATTATCGAATTTTCCGGTGACAGCAGTTTGATAGGTTCATTCAGAAATGTTAAAGTTACCGAACCGCTTAATTGGATATTAAAGGGCGAATTGCAACAGTAAATTATCCCGTGAGGGTTATTTAAAAACATCTTTTAAAGGAGTTAAAAATGGAACTTGAAAAAATGGCAAGGCAGCTCGGCGCTGCTATTCAGCAGGACGAGGCTTATCTTAATTTTGAAAAAGCAAGACTTGCAAATGAGGCTGACGAGGAGCTCAACGACCTTATGGGCAAAATAAGACTTATACAGATGTCTTATCAGGTTGAGGCTGCCAAGGATGAGCCCGATGAGGATAAAATGAATGGTTTTAACCAGGAATTTCAGGGTGTTTATTCTCAGATAATGGCTAACAAGAATATGCAGGAATACGAAAAAGCGAGACAGGCTGTTGACGATATGATGAATTATATTACCGGTATTCTCGGCCTTTGCGTAAACGGTGAGGATCCCGAGACTTGCGATCCGAGAGCTCATCAGCATGATTGCGGCGGCGAATGCTCTTCGTGCAGCGGCTGCGATCATTGATAAATTTGATTTTACCGAGGTAAAAAAATGGCTGAATTATCACCTATGATGAAACAATATTTTGAAATAAAAAAGGATTACGGCGATACTATCCTTATGTTTCGTCTCGGCGATTTTTATGAAATGTTTTTTGATGATGCCAAAACGGCGTCCAAAGAACTTGACCTTGTTTTAACGGGTCGTGACTGTGGCCAGGAGGAACGCGCGCCCATGTGCGGCGTTCCTTTTCACAGTGCTGACGGGTATATTGCTAAGCTTGTCAGTAAGGGGTACAAGGTTGCCGTATGTGAACAGCTTGAGGACCCTAAAACGGCTAAAGGTATAGTAAAACGAGATGTAATACGTGTTATTACTGCAGGTACTGTTATCGAAAGCAGTATGCTCGATGAAACAAAAAACAATTATCTTTGCTCTTGCTGTCTTTTGTTTGACGGCTTAGGGCTTTGTTTTGTTGATGTTTCAACAGGCGAACTGTATTTAACTGAGTTTTCCGAAAATTATGATGAAAAAGCGGTAGATGAACTCGCGAGGTTTATGCCGAGTGAGATACTTATGAATAAAGAAACCTCAACTCTTAAAAGATTTTGTACCTTTGTCAGCAAAAAGACGGAGGCCACCGCCGAAACATTATCATCATCCGAATTCGACTTTGAAAAATGTAAAAATATCGTTCTTTCCCATTTTGAGAAGAGCAGTCTTGATTCACTTGATCTTGAAAATAAGAAAAGTGCCGTTTGCGCTTTGGGCGCTGCACTTTCATACTTATATAACGCTCAGAGAAATGACCTCAATAACATAAAAAATATAAATTTCTACTCCGATTCGAGGTTTATGAAAATCGGTCTTTCCACAAGACGCAACCTTGAAATCACCGAAACTATGCGTGACCGCGAGAAAAAGGGGTCTCTTCTGTGGGTATTGGATAAAACCAAAACAGCTATGGGTAAAAGGCTTATTCGCAATTGGACAGAATGTCCGTTGTATGACTGTGCCGCAATAATAAGGCGGCAAAATGCGGTCGATGAGATTTACGGAAACACGCCGTTACGTGAAGAACTTATGTCACTTATGGGCGGAATATATGATATGGAAAGGCTTATGACCCGTGTCCTTTATAATACGGCAAATGCGAAGGAGCTTTTGTCGCTGAAGTCTACGCTGTCTCCGTTGCCGAGAATAAAAGAGATGCTCTCCGGCTGTACATCTTCTATGCTGAAATCTGTCTATGATAACATTGACCTTCTCGAAGACGTTTATAATCTTGTCAATGACGCGATAAGTGAGGATGCACCGTTTTCCGTAAGAGAGGGCGGTATGATTAAGGATAATTTCAATGCCGAGCTTGACGAGCTTCGCGATATAGTAAACGGCGGAAAGACTTATCTTGCCGAGCTTGAAAAAAATGAGCAGGAAAAAACCGGCATTAAGAAGCTTAAAATCGGATACAACCGGGTGTTCGGTTATTTTTATGAAGTACCTAATGCTTTCAAAGAGCTTGTTCCCGATGAATACATAAGAAAGCAAACTCTGACAAATTGTGAAAGATACATATCGGAGGAACTAAAAGCACTTGAAACCAAAGTCCTCGGAGCTCAGGAACGAATAGTCAGCCTTGAATATGAAGTATTCAGCTCTGTGCGTAAAAAAATCGGTGAGCAGTATGAGCGCACTCAGCGCACTTCAAAGGCAATAGCGACCCTTGATGCGCTTTGCAGTCTCGCTTTTGTTGCTGTTTCAAATAATTATTCTCGCCCTACAGTCAATGCAGGAGATCGTATAAGCATAGTTAACGGAAGACATCCTGTCATAGAAAAAATGCTCGGCGGTGCGCCATTTGTACCGAATGACACGACTCTTGATTGTACAGATAATCGAACGCTTATAATAACCGGACCGAATATGGCAGGTAAGTCTACCTATATGCGTCAGGTTGCCATAATTGTTCTTATGTCTCAAATGGGAAGCTTTGTTCCTGCCGAGAGTGCCGAAATAGGGCTTGTTGACAGCATTTTCACACGTGTAGGCGCATCAGATGATTTGGCGTCGGGGCAATCGACTTTTATGGTTGAAATGAATGAGGTTGCCGAAATCCTTGAGAATGCCACAAAGAAGAGTTTGATTATACTCGACGAAATCGGCAGAGGTACATCGACATATGATGGAATGAGTATAGCAAAGGCTGTTCTTGAATATGTTACGGACAAGCATAAAATCGGTGCAAAAACTCTGTTTGCAACGCATTATCACGAACTGACAGAGCTCGAAAATACTCTTGATGGCGTTAAAAATTACAATATTGCCGTTAAAAAGCGCGGCGATGACATAACATTTTTACGCAGAATTGTACGCGGCGGTGCCGACGGCAGCTACGGTATAGACGTAGCAAAGCTTGCTGGCGTACCGGAAAGCGTTGTAAGAAGAGCGCGAGCTATTCTTAAATCACTTGAGGCAGAGGGAATTCCGAAAAAAGAATTCCGCGATGATAATAAGTCCGAATCCGACAGTGATTTTCAGCTTTCGTTCGAGCAAAACAATAACGATGAAATCCTGGACGAACTTAAAGCGTTGGATGTCAATACTCTTACTCCGATTGAAGCTATGTCAAAATTATACGAACTTTCAAATAAAGCAAAGCAATAGGTGTTATTATGCCGAAAATTAACCGATTACCCAAAAGTATATATGAACTGATTGCCGCCGGAGAGGTTGTTGAACGACCGGCTTCGGTTGTCAAAGAGCTTGTTGAAAATTCAATCGACGCAGGCGCAAAAGACATTACGGTCGAAATACAAAACGGCGGAATCAAGTACATACGTATAACCGACAACGGCTGCGGAATTTCTCGCGAGGATGTACCGCTTGCATTTACAAGTCATGCGACAAGTAAAATATCAAGGGAAGAGGACCTTTTTTCAATAGGTACACTTGGCTTTAGAGGTGAGGCGCTTGCCTCAATTTCGGCTGTTTCGCATACCGAAATGCTCACAAGGACAAATGACAGTAATATAGGCACAAGAATGACCGTATCAGGCGGTGAATTTTCAAAATGTGAGGATGCAGGCTGTCCTGTCGGTACAACAATAGTTATAAGAGACCTTTTTTACAACACTCCCGCAAGAATGAAATTTTTAAAAACAGATCGTTCGGAGGGAATGGCTGTTGCGGGAATCGTGGATAAAATCGCACTTTCACATCCCGAAATATCTTTTAGATTTATTAAAGACGGTAAGCAACTTTTATGCACTTCCGGAAACGGTGAGCTCTATTCAGCGATATATTCGGTATTCGGTAAAGAGTTTGCCGAAACATTGATTCCTGCATCATATGACATAAACGGAATAACCGTTCGCGGTTATATATCCAAACCTTTTAATTCACGCGGCTCAAATTCAATGCAGACTTTTTTTGTAAACGACAGATTTATAAAAAGCAGAACTGCATGCGCCGCGCTTAACGAGGCGTACAAAAACTCCGTTATGGTAGGGCGATATCCTGCTTGTGTTTTGTTTATTACAACGCCTCCTCAGGCTGTTGATGTTAATGTCCATCCCGCCAAAACCGAGGTTCGCTTTTCAAATGAAAAAGCGATTTTTGACGTAATTTATTATGCGGCGAAAAATGCGTTGAACGGTGATGATTCAAGGCCGCAGGCAAGCTTTAAACGCAATGAATTGCTTGAGCCTGCAAAATCAGAGCCCGTACAGGAAAGACTTATAATTGATGAGACTTCGCCTGTCGCATCGAGTTCCGATATCTGTTATAATTCTTTCGCGGAGAAACACCGGAATGCTTATATTCCGAATAAACCGCAACAGATTTTTTACGACAGCGGAAAAACGGATTACAATAAAAGCAATGATGACGACACAATAGATTTGTCGGTAAGAACAGCTGTACCGACTCAGTCTGTTACGCCTCCGATAAGCGAAAACAAAACGGAAATATCCGAAGAGTTCGGAGTTAAAATTGTTGATGACAATGAAAAGGCTGTGGATATACGTTATATCGGCGAAGCATTTAAGACATATATATTTGCCGAATTTGACGGAAAGCTTATAATAATAGATAAGCACGCGGCTCATGAAAGAATGTTGTTTAACAAGTTGAAAAAAGAAAACGGAAAAAACGGCAGCCAAATGCTTTTGTCTCCTATAAGCGTTACTTTGAGTAAAGAAGAGTATACTGCAATATTGGAGAATATAGGCACCGTGAGAGAGAGCGGGTTTGAAATTGACGATTTCGGTGAAGGAACTGTGATTGTCAGGGCTTGTCCTTTAAATCTCGAAAAGGAAAATATTGTTTCTTTGATTACTGAAATAGCAGGATATTTGCTCAAAAATCAAAGAGACATTTTGCCCGAAAAACTCGATTGGATTTATCACTCAATTGCGTGCCGAGCCGCTATTAAGGCAGGCAACGATAACAGCGACTATGAGCTAATGCGTTTTGTAAAAAAATTGCTTACCGACAAAGATGTTCGGTATTGCCCTCACGGCAGACCTGTTATTGTTGAAATGACAAAGTATGAATTAGATAAGCAATTCGGGAGAATCCAGTAATGGATAAAATTAAAATATTGGTAATTGTCGGTCCGACCGCTTCGGGAAAAACGGCACTTTCGATATCCTGCGCCGAAAAGTTTGGTGGCGAAATTGTATCTGCGGACTCAATGCAAATATATGAGGGCTTGGATATAGCTACTGCTAAGCCGACCGCAGATGAAATGCACGACATAAAGCATTATATGATAGGCTTTTTGCCTGCCGATAAAACATACAGCGTAGCAGATTATGTCTGTGATGCGGGAAAGTATATTAAAGATATTCATGTGCGCGGGAAATTACCTATAATCGTCGGAGGTACCGGACTTTATATTGACAGTCTTGTAAATAATATAAAATTTACACAGTCGCCTACCGACAATGAATTACGTGAAAAATTACAAAAGGAATGTGAAGAAAAGGGGAGCGAAGCTATGCTGTCAAAGCTTCGTGCGATTGACCCGGATTATGCCGCTTCGCTACACCCCAACAATGTCAAAAGAATAATCAGGGCTTTGGAAATTTATTATTCTACGGGAGAAAATATGAGCTCTGCATTGAAAAAATCAATATCGGAGCCGTCTCAATATGAACCGGTTTTTATCGGGATAAATTACAGAGACAGGGCAAAGTTGTATGAACGCATTGATAAACGTGTTGATTTAATGCTTGACAACGGTCTTTTAAAAGAAGCAGAGACGTATTTGGGTAATATGGGTAGTACAGCTGTTCAGGCAATAGGATATAAGGAGCTAAAGCCTTATCTTTCGGGTGAAGCCGAGCTTTCTCAGTGCGTTGAAAACCTAAAACGTGCAACGCGCAATTATGCTAAACGGCAATTAACATGGTTTCGCAGAAATCAAAATATCAATTGGATTTATCCCGATGAGTATGATACAAGAGATAAAATGCTGAACAAGGTTTATGAAATTATAGAAAGGGCGGGTATTCTTGAGCGATGAAAAAGTCGTAAAGCTCGGCGGACGAAAAAAGAAGAAAAAATATCTGCCGTTTTTATATGCGGCATTTGCTTTGATTATTGTCGGCATATTTATGTATCAGGTGTATAAAATCAATTACAGCCCTGTAAAGACCGAAATAGCCCTTGAAAAAACTGTGTCTAATTCGGTATCTACTTCAGCATTTGTGGTGCGCGACGAAACACCTATAAAGGCGAATGTTACGGGAACTTTGGTTCCGCTTGTCGAAGACGGTAAGCGTGTGGCAAACGGTGACGACGTTGCAGTTGTGTTCGATTCCGAAAATGCGGCAAGAAATTATAATGAACTGAAAAAAGTAAAAGAGGATATTGCGTATTACTCATCGCTTCAAAACAAAGTCGGCGTTCAGACAAATGACGTTGAAACGCTTGATAACAGGATTTATTCCGCTTGCGATGATTTGGTTTCGGCGATAAATACCGGAGAAGTTGATAATTACTCTGAAAAGGAAAGCACGCTGAGAGACGCCATTACTTCACGTCAATTATCAACAGGAACAGTTATAGACCCAACGCAAAAACTGAGTGAATTAAACACAAGACTAAACGAGCTCCAAAAGAATGAGGGCGGCTATACAAAAATACAGGCAAACAACCCCGGGTATTATATAAGTACTGTTGACGGGTACGAAAATGCAGTATCTTATACAGGTGTTTTAAATCTGACCACCGACAAAATCGATGCATTGATTGACGGCAGTACATTGCCGAACGCCGACAATTCAAGTTATATGGGTAAGCTTGTTGACGCTTTTAACTGGTATATCCTCTGTGTTATAGATTATAAGGATGCCGCATCATTAAAGGTCGGAGGAAAGATAACCGTTGAATTTACGGGAACGACTGCCGAACCGCTGTCGGCTGATGTTGTAAAAATCAATGACGCTGCGGACGGAAGAACGTCAATTATTCTTAAATGCAATCTCATGAACAAAAAATATGCTGTTTTACGTAAAAATCCCGTTAAACTTATTTTTAATACATATACGGGATATCAGGTAAACAATAAGGCTGTTCGTGAAATCAACGGGCAAAAAGGTGTTTATGTTTTAAACGGTAATATAGTAAAATTCAAAAAGATAAACATTGTTTATTCCGACTCCGAGTATTCAATTTGTTCCGTTCCCGACGGTGAGAGCGGATATTTAAAGCAATATGATGAAATTATAGTAGAAGGGACTGATCTTTATGACGGAAAAATCCTTGATTGACGAGAAATTTTCCGATATCGAATACAATCTTAAAGCAATCCGTGAGGATATAGCCGAGGCAGCGATAAAGAGCGGCAGGCGTCCTGAGGATATCGATTTTATGGCGGTAACAAAAACCGTAGATGAGATGTACATAAATCATGCCATCGACTGCGGGATTACGCTTATCGGTGAAAACAAAGTGCAAGAAATGCTTCGTAAAAAGCCAAACCTTAAGCTTACCGGTGTCAGAAAAAATCTTATCGGACATTTACAAACAAACAAGGCGTCTCAAATAGTAGGCGAGGTTGACATGATTGAGTCTGTTGACTCGATTAAGATAGCCAAGGAAATAGGAAAGCAGTCTGTTAAAAAGGGCCTGGTTACCGATGTTTTACTCGAGGTCAATATCGGCCGCGAGGAGAGCAAAACAGGAATAATGCCGGAGGAGCTTGACAGTGTACTTTATGAAGCTGCAGAAATTAACGGTATTCATATATGCGGACTTATGACAATACCGCCTATTTGCGAAGAAAATACTGAACTTTGTAAATTTTTTGAGAATATCTACAATATGTATGTTGACATTAAGAGCAAAAAAATAGATAATGTATGTATGAATGTGCTTTCAATGGGAATGTCGGGCGATTATAAAACCGCAATCCTTGAAGGTTCAAATCACGTAAGAATCGGTTCAAAGATATTCGGACCGAGAATATATTAAGCGGAGGACTGAAAAAATGAGTTTTTTGGACAAAGTCAAAAATATGGTCAATGTATCTGAAGAGGAATATTATGATGATCTGGACTCCGGCGATTACTCATCAAAAGACAGGGACGATGACGACGATGTTCCCGCACCGCGTTCATCACGTTCTTTTTCAAGAGACAGAGATAGAGACAGAAATGATCCCAATAAAGTTGTAAACATTAATACTACGGCTCAGCTTCAGGTTGTTCTTGCAAAGCCCGAGAGCTTTGAAGAGGCCAAGGCTGTTGCGGATAACCTTAACGAGAAGAGAACCGTGGTTTTAAACCTTGAATCTGCAAACAGAGATGTAGCAAGACGTCTTGTAGACTTTTTGAGCGGCGTTGCATATGCCAACGGCGGTCAGTTTAAACGTGTTGCAAACAGTACGTTTATAATCACACCGTACAACGTTGATGTTATGGGTGATCTTTTGGATGAACTCGAGAACAACGGTATGTTTTTTTAATTTGAATTTAAATAAATTTAATAAGGGGTAAAACTATGCTCAATCCTGATAAAATCAAAGAAAAAGAATTTCAAACGACAGGTCGCGGTTCTTACAGAGCCGACGATGTTGATAGCTTTTTGGCTGAAGTGAGCTCTTCATACGAACAGATGTTTAAAGAGAACGGAGAGCTTGTTAAGAAGATAAGCCTTCTCGCCAATAAAGTGGAAGAATATAAAAAGGATGAGAATTCTTTGAAGGAAGCACTTTTAGCGGCTCAAAAGCTTGCCGATAAGATTGTTGCCGATGCTAAAGAGAAAATTAAAAGTGATCTTGCCGATGCACAGGATAAAGTTGACGGTATGCTTTCGTCCGCGAAGGGCGAGGCTGCCGATATAGTGGCAAAGGCTAAAAACGAAGCCGACGGAACAATTCTTCAGGCTAAAAAACAAGCCGACGAAATTCTCGGAACGGTTAACAGAAAAGTAACACAGGAAAGCCTCGCGTTTGATATGCTGCAGAAGGAGTCCTCGGATTTTCGCTCAAAGCTTATCTCGATGTACAAGGAACACTTAAATCTTATAAACGATCTTCCTGCCTTAGCTGAAGAAAAGCTTGCGGAAATCGAAAAGAAGGAAGCTGCTCTCGCTCCTAAAGAGGATGAAAAGCCGGAGGTCGAGCCTGAACAGGAAAAAATTGATGAACCCGATGAGCCTGCTGAGAATACGGAATCCGAGGTAATTCAGGAGGAAGCTGACGAAAAAGAAGACGACGATTCAGGATTGGAGCGGTTTTCACTTTCGGATATAGGCCCCGCTGATGAATATGATGACATTTCGTCCGATTCACACTTCGATGATGATTCAGATTCAGGTTTTTCTCTGAATGTTTCGGATGCTGAGTTCGATGATGAAGATGATTCGACAGAGAACAACACTGTAGCGGAAAACGATTTGTCCGACGATGACAGCGGTGAGGCTGATGATGACGAGGACGACGAGCCCGTATCGTTCAAAAGCTTCTTTAAAAAGAAATAAGAAATAAATAGTTGAGGTGAACTGATGATTCAATTTCTCACCGTATTCATAATTGCTGTTTTGGTGGTAATTGATCAGTTGATAAAGCTCGCTGTATTAAAATACTTAGAACCGATTGGCAGCTTAACGGTCATTCCGAAAGTGATTCAGCTTTCATATCTTGAAAATACCGGAGCAGCTTTCGGTTCTTTTGGTAAATATACTGCTGTTTTATCAGTATTTACAGCTGTTATTTTGGCGGCACTTATAATTTTCTTGCTCTCAAAAAGGCTTAAATTCGGAGTTGCGTATTCGGCGATTACTTTAATAGTTTCCGGAGGTCTCGGCAATCTTATCGACAGAATATTCAGAGGGTATGTTATAGACTATATTGAGCCTTTGTTTGTGAATTTCGCGGTTTTCAATTTTGCCGATATTCTTGTTACTGTCGGTGCCGCAATTCTCATAGTTTATTTGATATATGATACTGCCAAAGAATCAAAAACCGGGTCTTCAAAAGGAAAAAAAGATGAATAGTATCAGTATTTTTGCCGACAGTGAATTTGACGGTGTACGTATTGATAAATACTTATCCGTGGTGTTTCCCGATTTGTCTCGCTCTTTTATTCAAAAAGCCATTGACTGTGGGAATGTAAGTGTAAACGGAAAGACTGTAGCCAAGAATTATAAGCTTAAAACCGACGAAAGAATTGAATATATTCCGTTAGAGGCTGTAAAGCTTGAAGTTAAAGCCCAAAACATACCTCTTGATATTGTATATGAAGATGATGATTTGCTTGTGGTAAACAAGCCAAAAGGTATGGTTGTACATCCGGCACCGGGGAATTATGAGAATACACTTGTCAATGCTTTGCTTTTTCATTGCAAAGACAGCCTTTCGGGAATTAACGGCGTTTTAAGACCGGGTATTGTTCATAGAATCGATAAAGATACAAGCGGATTGCTTATAGTTGCAAAAAATGATTTTTCTCACAGGGCTTTGGCGGAGCAAATTAAGGCTCACAGTTTTACGCGTGAGTATAGAGCTGTTACAATAGGCCATTTAAAAGAGTCGTCCGGCAGAGTTGTGGCACCAATCGGAAGAAATCCGAGGGATCGCAAAAAAATGGCGGTAACTGATAAGAATTCAAAGAATGCGGTCACTAATTATGAGGTTTTGCGAGAATACAGGGGATATTCTCTGTTAAAGCTTAGGCTTGAAACAGGTAGGACGCACCAGATACGCGTACATATGGCTTATTTAGGCCATCCGATAGCAGGCGATTTTGTTTATGGAACTCCGAGAACAAAAGAAGAGCTTGCTCTTAACGGACAATGCCTGCACGCCGGGCTTATCGGTTTTATTCATCCGAGAACAAATGAATATGTGGAGTTTTCATCTGATTTGCCATTGTACTTTAAAAAGTTTATAGGGGGCTTGACTGTTGACGAATGAAACTAAAACCGATTTTTCAGAGTGGCTTGTAGCTTCTGATATTGACGGGACCCTTAATAATAAATTCAGAAAACTTCCGCAGCGAAATTATGATGCAATAAAAGAGTTTGTTGTCAATAAAAAGGGGCATTTCACTTTGGCGTCCGGCAGAAATGTTGCAACAATGCGAGGCCCTTTTATGGGACTGCCGATTACATCAACACCGGCTGTTATATTAAACGGCGCGGGAGTTTATGACTACGAGTATGAAAAAATGCTTTGGTTTCAAGAGATAAATCCCGCAGGCTATGAAATCGTCAGTGCTGTTATGAAAAAATTCCCTTCGGTGGAGGTTGAAATATTAACTAAGGACAAAGCATATGCTGTAAATGCACATGTGTTTGCAAATGTAATGCTGCATGCCGACAGATTGTTGCCGCATAAAAGATTTTCAAAAATCAGTCAAGTCCCGCCGGAAGAGTGGGGCAAGGTTATATTCTTAGGCCTACCGACAGTAATCGCTTCCGTAAAAAAATACCTGCTTTCAATTGAAAACCCTCAAGTTAATTTTATGGCATCGAGCATATCTTCTTTTGAAATGCTTGATAAAGGTGTACACAAGGGCGTAGGTGTTAAGAAAATTGCAGAGCTTTACGGAATTCAGCACAAACACACCGCAGCCATCGGGGACTATTTCAATGATTATGAAATGCTTAAAAGTGTATATTTATCCGCTTGCTGCGGGCAAGCACCAAAGGCAATACATGACATAGTGAAATTTGAAGCTTGTCATTGTAATAACGGCGCTGTTGCAGACTTGTTAAACTATATTATGTATAATTATAAGGAGGACTAATGTTATGGACGAAAACTTAAAAAAACAGTTGAAAATTTTTGCCTGTAAAGCTCGTATAGGTGCCATAGACGGCATTTATTGTGCTAAAGCAGGGCATCCGGGCGGCTCTTTGTCGATATGCGATCTGCTTTCATATCTTTATAATGTCGAAATGAACGTAGATCCTAAAAATCCGCAAGACCCCAAAAGAGACAGACTTGTCTTGTCAAAGGGTCATGCAGCTCCGGCTCTTTATGCTACTCTTGCACTTAAAGGTTATTTTCCGGTAGAGGACCTCAAAACCCTCCGCAAGTCCGATTCGTATTTACAGGGACACCCCAATATGAATAAGGTGCCGGGAGTTGATATGAGCACCGGTTCTCTCGGACAGGGTATATCGTGCGCTGTCGGTATGGCTCTCGGCGGAAAAATAGACAAAGAGAATTACAGAGTATATACAATTCTCGGCGACGGAGAAATTGAAGAAGGTCAGGTTTGGGAAGCAGCTATGTTTGCCGGCAACCACCATCTTGATAATCTCACCGCATTTGTTGACTACAACGGACTTCAGATTGACGGTACCATTGATGAAGTTAACTCGGCTTATCCGATAGCCGAAAAGTTTGCTGCTTTCAAGTGGAATACCATTGAAATTGACGGCCACGACTTCGATGCTATAAAAAAGGCTGTTGATGATGCTAAAGCCTGCAAGGGAATGCCTACTGCCGTTATTATGAAAACTGTTAAAGGTAAAGGAGTTTCCTATATGGAAAATGCCGTGAATTGGCACGGAGCAGCTCCTAACGAAGAATTGTATAACAAAGCCATGGATGAACTTAAATCCGCTTTGGCAGAATTGGAGGCGTAAACAATGGCTGATATAATTAAAACTGCTACAAGAGACGCTTACGGCAAAGCTCTTATTGAGCTCGGGCATAAGGATAAAAATGTTATTGTTATGGATTCCGATCTTGCAGAAGCTACAAGAACCGGAAAGTTTAAGAAGGAATTCCCCGATAGATTTTTTGACTCCGGCATAGCTGAATGTGATATGATGTGTATTGCTGCCGGTTTAGCTGCGACAGGGCATACCGTATTTGCAAGTTCGTTTGCAATGTTCGCTGCCGGGAGAGCCTTTGAGCAAATCAGAAACTCTATTGCTTATCCTAATCTCAATGTTAAAATCGGTGCCACTCACGCCGGTATTTCGGTTGGCGAGGATGGTGCAAGCCATCAGTGCTGTGAGGATATTGCACTTATGCGTTCCATACCCAATATGGTTATTTTAAATCCTGCCGATGACGTTGAAGCTCGCCTTTGTGTGCTTGCTGCGGCAGAACATGACGGACCTGTCTATATGAGATTCGGAAGACTTGCGGTTCCGAGAGTTTTTGATGATAATTATAACTTCGAAATCGGTAAGGGCAATGTGCTTGTTGACGGAACCGATGTTACCATTATCGCAACCGGCCTTATGGTAAACGAGGCTCTCATTGCCGCTGAGAATTTAAAGGCTGACGGCATATCCGCCAGAGTTGTAAATATGGCAACCATTAAGCCGATTGACAGCGATATTATAGTTGACAGTGTTAAAAAGACCGGTGCTGTTGTTACTGCCGAAGAACACAATATTATCGGTGGCCTCGGAAGTGCCGTAACTGAAGTCGTATGCGAAAAGTGTCCTGCCCCTGTCCTCAGAGTAGGTGTTGAAGATGTTTTCGGCAGATCCGGTCCCGCTGTTGAGCTTTTGCATATTTATGGCCTTGATGCCGCTCACATTGAAGAAAAAGCAAAAGAGGCAATCAAACTTAAATGAGTGAGATTTTCGGGAAAGACGCTTTATTTAGTTTTGTAAATGAGCACTACGGAATTGAGCCGGATTACCCGTTTAGTGACGATGCAAGTGCGGTGCTGAGGCATCCGGAAAACAGAAAGTGGTTTGCACTTGTTATGAGAGTGTCAAAAAGCAAATTCGGCATTAAGAGCGATAATGCGGTTGATATATTAAATCTTAAAAGTGATCCCATTTTAATCGGTTCGTTAAGACTTAAAGAGGGCTTCTTTCCGGCGTACCATATGAATAAGGAAAAATGGATTACGATTTTTCTTGACGGTACGGTTCCAAAGAACGAAATATGTGATTTACTTGATTTAAGCTACGATTTAACAATTTAACAGAAAAAACAGCTCTGTTTTTTGTAACAGAGCTGTTTTTGTTGAAATATCAAAGAATGATTAAATATGTTTATTGATAAAGCCGGTTACAGCTTTCCAATAGAGTTCCGGATGAGCACAAACGCTTCTTGCGTGAGGAGCATCGGGAACAGACAGCATTTCCTTTTCGCAAGCGGCAGCAGAATAAACCTTGTCGAGCATTTCATACGGAACAAAGGTATCGGCTTCACCGTGAATGAACAAAGTAGGCGTAACGCTTTTCTTAACCTGTTTTACAGACGAAGCGTTTCTCAGATTAAAGTTTTCTCTGAGAAGATTTACAATGTTAGCACTATATAAAAACGGGAATCTCGGTAGTTTAATGCTCTTGGTAAGCCTTATGCCTAATATATCCCAAGCGGAGGTGTACCCACAATCTTCTATTGCCGCTTTTACATTTTCAGGCAGCTTTTCTCCGGTTGCCATCATGGTGGTTGCAGCACCCATTGACACTCCGTGCAGAATTATTTTTGATTCTGGATTACGCTCAGCAATGTAGTTTATCCATTCAATTACATCGAGGCGGTCGTTCCAGCCCATTGTTATGAAATCCTGCTCCGAATCTCCGTGTCCGCGAAGGCTCGGCAGTAAAACATTATAACCCAATTCATGGTATTTTTTTGCATAAATACCCATATTTGCAGGTGAAGAAGTGTAGCCGTGAATGCATATAATGTATACGTTACTGGGCTTATCAGGACGAATAAGATCGGCATAAAGAGACTGCCTATGCTTTTTTTCGATTATAATTTTTTCTGTATCTTGATGCATAAACCAGTCGGCACCGTCATCAATCATACTGTCAAGCTTTTCCTTGTATTCGTTCTTTGGCTTTTTTGCGGCACTTTTAGCCACCATATCGGTAATAAGTTTGCTGTTTAGGCCTCCTCTTGAAAGTGAAAGTCTGTAAGAAATATCTCCGATTGTGAGATATATCAGTGATGCGCATCCACCGATTATCGCAGCGTCTTTTATTTTTTTGCCGGTTGTGTTTGCCATAGTCTCACCTCTAAATCATTAACTGTTTTTTATTATACAACAAAAGTCTATTAAAATCAAATGCTGAAATCAAAATATGTGTTGTTTTTGTCGTAGAAATCTGATAAAATATTTTGTGTAATATTAAATTGGAGGAATTTTGATGGCATCCGAAAAAATATTTCGTTCTGCCGTATTCGGCGGATTTAATCGCTCAGATGTTATTTCTTATATTGAGGACCTGAGAAATGAGATAAGTGATCTTCAAAGGAAGTATGCCGATAAGGAAACAAAGATTAATGAGCTTGAAGATAAAGTCGGCGATTTAACCGAGAAATGCGCGTCTTTAAATGATCTGCAAGAGAAATACAATGTTCAGTGCGATACTGTTGAAGCTTTGAAAAATGAAAACGTTGAGCTGAATAACAAGGTCTCCGAATTGCAGAGTATTTCTGATAAGTATGATGAGTCCGTCAGCGAATTTGAGCTTAAAGAGCAAAAAATTAAAACCGCAGAGGCTCAACTCGGTGCGGCATTTTTGGATGCGCGCAAGTATTCCGATGAAATTGTATCGGCTGCCAATGTTAAAGCCTCTGATATTTCGGCAAAGGCTTCGGCTGAAATATCGGAACAAGCTGTTGAGATAAGTAAGCTCACGGCAGAGGTCAATGCGATATCCGAAAGATTTAATCGCTCTATTGATGAATTGCATTCAAGCATCGCTGCGCTTGCCAATAAAATGTCCGTTTCTGCAAATGAGCTTTCCAAGAGAAAAAATGCACCTTCCTTTGTGCCGGATGTATCAATTAAAATCGATGATGAAAACAATATAACGCTGCAAAATACAGTAGATGATAATTCAAAGAAAATAGAGGACGGGTTTAATCTCGATTCCTCAACGGTTTTTAATTTTAACAAACATAAAGAGGGATAAGGTTGGCTCTTTACCACATTAATACAAAGAATATCAAAGCGGCTGCGCAAACCCTTAACGCCGGCGATACGGTATATTTGAGCGGAATCGTGTATACGTCGCGTGACGCTGCCCACAAAAGGATATTTGAACTTATAAATAAAGGAGCAGCTCTTCCTTATGATGTAAATGGGGCTGTACAGTATTTTGCAGGTCCTACTCCGACTCCGGAGGGATTGGCAATAGGCAGCTGCGGACCTACGACTTCAAGCAGAATGGATGTTTTTTCTCCAAAACTTTTAGATATGGGCCTTGGAGCGATGATAGGCAAAGGACCGCGCTCCGACGAGGTTTGCAAAGCTATCGTACGCAACGGCTCTGTATACTTTTGCGCCGTAGGCGGTGCCGGCGCACTTGCGTCAAAATGCATAAAGAGTTGTGAAGTTATTGCATTTTCGGAGCTTGGCTGCGAATCTGTCAAAAAGCTTGAATTCTGCGAGTTTCCGCTTACCGTTGCCATTGACTGTCATGGAGGAAATCTTTTTAAACAATAATATCGGAGATATAAAACAGATGGATTATAACAACTTTTTGAATATAAGAAAAAATATAATCGAGAAAGAGTTTTCTCGAATGAATGATATGCAAAAAAAAGCGGTCTTTAGAGTAAAAGGACCGCTTTTAATTCTCGCAGGCGCAGGTTCGGGAAAAACAACCGTGCTTGTTAATCGAATTTCAAATCTGCTCAAATACGGCGATGCTTACAATACGGAAAAATCTTCAAGGACTCCGGATGAGTACGATGTTGAGCTAATGCAGCGCTATCTTGCAGGTGACAGCTCTGTGTACCATGAAATACGTGATGTGTTATCATATGACGCACCCATGCCGTGGCAAATTCTCGCTATAACATTTACCAATAAAGCCGCTAATGAGCTTAAAGAACGCCTCGTTAAAATGTTAGGGGATAATGCTGCGGATATTTGGGCATGCACGTTTCATTCTGCTTGTTTGCGTATTCTGAGAAGAAACGGCGACAAACTCGGTTTTTCATCTCATTTTACAATCTATGACACCGACGACAGCAAGCGCGTAATGAAAGAATGTCAGAAATTGCTCGGTGTTGACGATAAATTTCTGTCACACAAGACTATACTTAATGAAATCAGCAAGGCTAAGGATTCGTTAATATCTCCCGACGATTATTTAAAAGCGGCAGGTAATGATGTCAGACTTCGCAAAATGGGCGAGTGCTATAAAAAGTATCAGCAACTTTTAAAAAATGCCGATGCTATGGACTTTGATGATATTATAGCCAATACAGTTGCGCTTTTACAAAACGAACCCGATGTTCTTGACTATTACCAAAACAGATTTAAATACATAATGGTAGACGAGTATCAAGATACGAACCATGCTCAATATGTACTTACATCTCTGCTCGCGGACAAATATAAAAATATCTGTGTTGTCGGTGATGACGATCAGAGCATTTATCGTTTCAGGGGCGCTACTATTGAAAACATTTTGAGCTTTGAAAATAGATATGAAGATGCAGTTGTAATACGACTTGAGCAGAATTACAGATCCACGCAGAACATTCTTGATGCCGCAAATGCGGTTATAGCCAACAATACCGAACGTAAGGGTAAAAATTTATGGACGGCAAACGGCAGCGGAGAAAAAATTGAACTGAGCACCGCTGCGGATGAGACAGATGAGGCGCGTTATATTGCCGAGCAAATTTTAAATTCTGTGGCGAAGGGCAGAAAGTGGAGCGATCATGCTGTTCTTTACAGGATGAACGCAATGTCAAACTCTATTGAGCGCGCACTTGTAAAAAATGCCATTCCGTACAGGATTATAGGCGGCCATAAGTTCTATGACAGAGCCGAAATCAAAGACATACATGCCTATCTTAACGTTATAAACAATCCGTCCGATTCTGTAAGATTGAGACGAATAATAAATATTCCGAAACGCGGTATAGGAGACTCAACGGTTGCCAAAGCCGGCGAAATAGCCGAAACTCTCGGTATTACGCTATATGAGGTTTTAAAAACCGCCGATCAGTACGAGGTGTTAAAGCGTACCTCTGGAAAGCTGATTCAATTTACTGCAATGATGGATAGACTGATGTCTCTCTCCGAAACAGAGGGCTTGCCGGAGCTATATGACAGTATTATAGAAGAAACCGGTTATGTAGGCTATCTTCGGTCCAATCCCGAAAAGTTCGACGACCGTATGCAAAATATAAACGAGCTTAAATCAAACCTTGTCAGATACGAAGAAGATAATGAAGATGCAACCCTCAACGATTATCTCGAAGAAATAGCTTTACTTACCGATATTGACAATTATAACGCGGGTGAGGATGCCGTCGTTCTAATGACGCTTCATTCGGCAAAGGGGCTTGAGTTTCCGGTGGTATTTATGCCCGGACTTGAAGAGGGAATATTCCCCGGGATACAGAGTATGTATAATGAAAATGAAGTTGAAGAAGAACGCAGGCTTGCATACGTAGGAATAACGAGGGCTAAAGAAAAACTTTATATTACGAAGGCTAAAAGCAGAATGTTGTACGGCTCTACTAACTATTTCCGTCAATCCAGATTTATCTCCGAAATCCCCGAGAATTTACTGAATATCAAGCAGGAGACGGGATTCAGAGCAATGGCGGGACTCGATAGAGCCGCAAAACACTCGCCGTATGTTGCTTCTGCAAGAGAACACCATATAGATCGCGGCTTCAGCGGTTCCGGAAAAGCTTCTCCGAAAGTCACAACGGGAGATATTGATTATAAAGTCGGCGACACGGTTATTCACAAGGTGTTCGGGGAAGGCGTTATTACAAAAACAACATCTATGGGAAACGATTTGCTGCTCGAAATTGCCTTCGTTAAATCCGGCACGAAGAAAATTATGGCACGTCTTGCAAAGCTTCAAAAGGTGTAAAAATATTTTAGTTGCGAAAAAGAGGCTTTTTTGTCGAAAAAATATTGACCTTTTCTTTTTAATGGATTATAATAAGCTTGCTACCTGAAAAACGGTAGTCCGCATTTTGCGCAAAAGACAGCATTTAGTTTTTGAGGGGCTGGACTGGTTGTTTTTTGCGCTCACTCAAAAGAGCACGGACAAAACATGAGTTTGTCCGTGCTCTTTTGCTTTATTTAGTTTTATTTGGTGCTGTATAAACAGCAGACTATTTTTTTAATGAATCATATACTCTTATATTTACGGCACCCGTATCGCAGTTGTGTCTGTAAATGCTCATAACTATACCTATACCTAAATAGACACAAAGGTTGGAAGAACCGCCGGCACTGAAAAACGGAAGCGTTATACCGATGACTGGCAACAGCATTAAGCACATGCCGACGTTTATAATCATTTGCCCGATTATCATTGCAGCCATTCCCGTACAAATCAGATTGGTGGATTGCTCGCTTGACTTTTTTCCGACATAAATAATTCTCACAGTTATTAAAACTATAAGAAGCAGTGCGGTTATACAGCCGATAAATCCCAATTCTTCACCGACAACGGAAAAAATCATATCATTTTGGCTCTCGGGGACAGCTCCTGCCTGTGTGTAAGCTCCCTTAAACAAGCCTTGCCCCGTAATACCGCCGGCACCGATGGCGTTAAGACCGCGTTGCTGCTGATATATAATATCAGGATATAAATCTGGATAAATAAGAGCTAAAAATCTGTCTTTTTGGAGCTGCTTTAAAACATAAGTCCAAATAAGAGGAGTTGCCGCTCCGACTAAAGCTATACCGCCGAGAAAATATCCCCAATGAACGCCTGCTACAAACATCATGACAATGGCAATAACCATAAATACGAGTGCAGAACCCATATCGCCGGTTGCCGCAACAAGAACTATCGGTACGGCAGCGTGTGCACCGAGTTGAAGGATACTGAAAATGTTGTTGATTTTTTCTTTCACTTTATCCAAATGCACACCGAACGTTATAATAAATCCGATTTTTACAAGTTCTGACGGTTGAAAATTTATAGGTCCTATTGAAAGCCATGTTCTGGCGTCCGGTCTTGAAGACGGCCCTGTGCCCCATTTGAAGAGAACAAGCATTATGATAACACAGAAAACAGCTATAACCGGCCAAAACTTGGTATATACTTGGTAATCGAAATATGATAAGAACAACGCAGCAATGATTCCGAGGAAAATCGCAAGCAGCATTATTATAAATTCTCTCGAAAAATGAGCTCCGTCTTTAAGAGTGTATCGGGTGGCGCTGTAAACCATTAACAATCCAAATGCGGAGGTAATCACACAAAGAGAAAACAACAAAATATCAGTTTCCTTCAAAAAGCTTTTTATTGTCGAAAAAACCTTTTTCATTTTTTTACCTCCGAATTCATTATTTAATATTATATTATGGTGAGCTGATATTTTCAAGCAAAAAAGTATTTACTGATAATAAATTTAATGCTAAAATAACTAAGGTGATTAAATGATAGAGTTTTCAAGTAAATCCGCCAAGGAAACAATTGCCTTAGGCGAAAAACTGGCCAAAAACCTTGACGGCGGAACGGTTGTGGCTTTTTACGGCGGTCTCGGAATGGGCAAGACGACTCTTATCAGCGGTATTGCAAAGGGTATGGGGCTCACTTGTAATGTTTCAAGCCCGACATTTGCAATTGTAAATGTTTACGGTGAGCATAATGAGCTTTGTCATTTTGATATGTACCGTGTTGAGAGCTGGGACGATCTTTATTCTACCGGCTTTTTTGACTATATAGATATGGGCTCGGTTTTGTGTGTTGAGTGGAGTGAAAATGTTGAAAACGCATTGCCTGAGAATACTGTGAGGGTATATATGGAAAAAGGCGATTTGGATAATGCTCGTATTATTAGAATAGATGGTGTTAAAGATGAAAATTCTCTCTGTTGAAAGCTCAGCTGCTTCTTGCAGTGTTGCGCTTTCTGATAATGGGGTACTTATAGGTGAAGAGTTCACAAACGTAAAACTGACACACAGCGAAACCCTTATGCCGATGGTGAAAAATATACTTGATAATACTAAAACCGATATAGGCTCAGTGGATGTATTTGCTGTTTCAAACGGACCGGGTTCATTTACGGGTGTCAGAATCGGCGTGGCTGCCGTAAAGGGAATGGCAGATGGAGTAGGCAAGCCATGCTACGGCATTTCTACTCTTGAGACGATAGCGTATCCCTTTTTTGACCGAAACTGTGTTGTTTGTCCTCTTATGGACGCAAGATGCTCTCAGGTGTATACGGCACTTTTTGAAAACGGTAAAAGATTGACTCCCGACAGCGCGATGCTCATATCGGAATTGGCTGACAGCTTAAAAAGCATAGACAAGCCTATTGTATTTGCAGGCGACGGTGCCGCAGTAACCTATGAAAAGCTTTCGGGCAGCTTTGACAATATCATATTGGCGGATGCACAAAACAGGTATCAGCGCGCATCAAGCGTTGCATTTCTTACTGAAAAATATATCAATTCAGGTAAATTACCGGTTAGCGCCAACGAGCTTTTACCGGTTTATTTAAGACTGCCTCAGGCAGAGCGAGAATTAAAAAAGAAAAAGGAGCTTAAGAAATGACGGTTTATTTAGGAGCAGATCACGGTGGATTTGAATTGAAAGAGGCATTGAAGGTGCATCTTGATGCAGAAGGCTATAAAGTAATAGACTGCGGAACTGATTCTACACAATCGGTGGATTATGCGCCAATTGCCGAAAAAACTTGCTTAAGTGTTTTATCAGATGAGGGCAGCCTCGGGATTCTGTGCTGCGGAACCGGTATAGGTATGTCCATGGCGGCAAATAAAGTCAAGGGTATACGCGCAGCTTGTTGTTCCGACTATTTTAGTGCTAAATATACTAGACTTCACAATAATGCAAATATTCTTTGTCTCGGCGGCAGGGTAGTCGGTGCCGGCCTTGCTGCAGAACTGGCTGATGTCTTTTTGAAAACCGAATTTGAGGGCGGCCGCCATCAAAGAAGAATAGACCAAATAACCGAAATTGAAAACAAATAAAAATATCTTGTCTTTTATTGACGGCTGTTATATAATATTTTAGAAATTTAAATTATTGGAGGCTAATTATGGGTAAGGTTACTATTACCAACCATCCGCTTATTCAGCACAAACTGACGTTGCTCCGAGATAAAAATACCGGTTCTAAAGAATTCAGAGCACTTGTTTCAGAGATAGCAACGCTTATGTGCTACGAGGCTACTCGCGATCTTCCTCTTGAGGAAGTTGAAATCGAAACTCCTATTGCCATTGCTAAAGCTAAAGTTATTTCGGGTAAAAAACTCGCATTCGTTCCGATACTCAGAGCCGGAACCGGAATGCTTGACGGCGTCTTGGCGCTTGTTCCCTCGGCAAAGGTTGGCCACATCGGCATGTATCGTGATCCGGTTACGGTAAAGCCCGTTCCGTATTATTGCAAGTTACCGTCTGATATTTCGGAGCGTGAAGTAATCGTGCTTGATCCTATGCTTGCAACAGGCGGTTCCGCTATTGATGCAATAGATCAGATAAAGACTTTCCATCCGAAATCAATTAAATTTATGGGTATTATCGCTGCTCCCGAGGGCCTTGAAGCTCTTACGACGGCTCATCCCGATGTTGATATTTTCTGCGCCGCTCTTGATGAGAGACTTAATGAGCACAGCTACATTATTCCCGGTCTCGGTGATGCCGGTGACAGAATATTCGGCACAAAGTAATTTACGCCTAAAATAATTTAAGAATATTTGTCCCTCCTTTGTCATATCAATTATTGATAGACTAAGGAGGGATTTGTTTTGAACGATACTGTTGAAGAACGCGCTGTGATCTTGGGAGAATATATTGTTGAAAACAGAGCCACCGTAAGAGCGGCAGCTAAGGTGTTTTCGGTGAGCAAATCAACAGTACATATGGATGTTGCCGAGCGACTTAGGAGGATAAATCCGGGGCTATATACAGAAGTCAGAGAGGTCTTGGAGGTTAATAAAGCTGAACGACATATAAGAGGCGGCCAGGCAACAAAGCAAAAATACTTATCCGAGAAAAAACAATAAAGCTAAAATTTTAAGCGGTTTTTATACCGCTTATATTTTTGTTTTTTTTTAACGTATAATATGTTATACTATCATAAAACCAATTAAAGGATGTGCATATCTTTGAGAAAGCTTGATCTTGTGATTCCTTGCTTTAACGAGCAGGAGTCTTTACCTCTTTTTTTTGAAGCGGTAAAAGATGTCAAAGATAAAATGAACGATGTTTCGGTAAGGTTTATTTTTGTTAACGACGGCAGCCGCGATAATACACTCGGTTTACTGCGTGATTATGCGGAAAAATATGATTATGTAAAATATATTTCTTTTTCGCGCAATTTTGGCAAAGAAGCCGCCATGCTTGCCGGTATGAAGATGTCGGACGCAGAATATGTTGGAATTTTGGACGCCGATTTGCAGCACTCACCGAATTTGATTCCGGATATGATGAATGTGCTTATTAACGAAGATTACGATATAGCTGCCGCAAGGCGCATAGACAGAAAAGGTGAGGCAAAGCTTAAAAGTGTTTTCTCAAAGCAGTTTTATAAACTTATCAATAAAATTTCGGACACGGGTATTGAGGACGGCGCGCAGGATTTCAGAATAATGAAGCGTAAGGTCGTCGATGCAATAATTTCTATGCCGGAATATAACAGATTTTCCAAAGGGATATTCAGTTGGGTAGGATTTAAGACGAAATGGTTTGAACATGAGAACAACAGCCGCGTGGCAGGTGAGACGAAATGGTCGTTTTGGAAATTGCTGCGATACGCGCTTGACGGTATTATAGGATTTTCGACTGCACCCTTAAAGATTTCGCTGTATATAGGGTCTGCATTCAGCTTGATCGGAATAGTTTATGCGATTTATATTTTTATACGAACTTTAATCTATGGTTCTGACGTACCCGGGTATCCTTCATTGATATGTGCCGTGTTTGTTATAGGGGGCCTCATATTGCTGTCTCTCGGCGTAGCGGGCGAGTATATTTCTCGAATTTATCTTGAAGTGAAAAACCGCCCTATATATATTGTCGATGAAACTAACATCATTCCGAAATTTAATGAAAAAAATAAGTAAAAAGCCTTGTAAATATTGACTTTTTTAGATATAATCTAAATATTATGGCTTTAATAATTGTGCTCTGAAAGGGGAAAAAATAAAGTGGCAGATGAAAAAAATATGTTCGTAGATATGGAACATGAAGTCATGGATTTTTGGGAAAAGGAAAAGTGCTTTGAAAAGCTCCGCGAAAAAAATCGTGGTCACAAAATGTTCCGATTCCTTGACGGTCCTATAACAGCTAATAACCCTATGGGTATTCACCACGCTTGGGGCAGAAGTATAAAAGATATTTTTATTCGCTATCATGCAATGCAAGGATGTGATTGCCGTTACCAAAACGGATTTGACTCACAGGGACTATGGGTTGAAGTTGAGGTTGAAAAAGCCCTTGGTTTTAAGACTAAAAAGGATATTGAAAACTACGGTATGGACAAGTTTACAAAAGCTTGTAAAGACCGTGTCAAGCATTTTTCGGGGATTATTACCGAACAGTCCAAACGACTCGGCCAATGGATGGATTGGGATCATTCCTACTATACTAACACCGATGAAAATATAGGCGGTATTTGGTATTTTCTTAAAAAATGTGATGAGCACGGATGGATTCAGCGTGAGTATAAGCCTATGCCTTGGTGTCCTAGATGCGGAACATCGCTATCCGAGCACGAAATGACAGGCTCATACAAAATGATGACGCACAATTCGGTATATTTTAAGCTCCCGATTAAAGAAATACCGTCCAAAATGCTTGTTTGGACAACAACTCCATGGACGCTTTCTTCTAATGTTGCGCTTGCAGTCAATCCCGAAATTGATTATGTTGAAGTAAAGGTTAAAAGCGATGAAAAAACTCTGATTCTCGCTAAGAATGCAATAGGTCATCTCGGCGACGATAAAGTCGAAGTGCTTCGTGCGTTTAAGGGATCTGAGCTTGTAGGCTATCATTATGAAACATGCTTCCCGGATATTCCCGCCCAAAGCGGTATTGACCATAAAATCGTTGCTTGGGAGGATGTTGCCGCAGACGAAGGTACCGGCATAGTGCATATAGCTCCAGGTTGCGGCGTCGAAGACTTTGAGCTTGGTGAAAAACTCGGTCTCGCAAAAGTAATGCCCATTGATGATATGGGTATATATCTTGACGGATTCGGCTGGATGACCGGAAAAGACAGCCATACCGTTGCAGATGAGGTGTTTGAGCACCTTAAAGCTGATGATAAGCTCTATAAGGTTGAACCGCATGAGCATAGCTATCCCGTATGCTGGAGATGTAAATCGGAGGTTGTGTTCAGACTTGTACCGGCTTGGTACATCAGAACAGATGAATTACGTCCGAAGCTTATTGAAGCTGCCAATACCGTTAAATGGGAGCCTGCATCAAACGGCAAACGTATGAACGATTGGTTAAATAATATGGGAGACTGGAACATATCCCGTAAGCGTTATTACGGTATGCCGCTTCCGTTTTATCCTTGCGATTGCGGTCATGTAACCGTTGTAGGTTCTAAGGAAGAGCTTCGTTCTCTTGCGGTTGACCCTAAACTTGTTGATGAACTGCCCGAGCTTCACAGACCTTGGGTGGATAAGATTAAAATTAAATGCCCGCATTGCGGCAAAGAGGTTTCGCGTATATCTGAAATCGGTGATGTTTGGCTTGATGCCGGCATTGTTCCTTACTCAACATTCGGATATTTCCGTGATAAGGAAGAATGGAAAAAGAACTTCCCTGCAGAGTGGGTTACCGAAATGCACGAGCAGGTTAGACTTTGGTTTTATTCACAGCTCTTTATGAGTGTTGTGCTTGAGGGTAAAGCTCCTTATGAGAGAGTTCTCACTAATAGTGCCGTAATAGCCGAAGACGGCAGAAAGTTCTCGAAAACCGGATTTATGATTAAATTCGATGAGGCGGCCGAAAAAATAGGTGCTGACACAGTCCGCTATTTATATGCAGGTGCTCCTGTGTCAAACGATGTTCGTTTTGGTTATAATCTCGGCGATGAGGCGAGAAGAAAGCTCCTTTCATATTGGAATATTTTTACGTTTTTTGAGACATATGCAAAAATCGACAAGCCTAATTTTGAAAATTACACACCGGACAAGTCTGCGATGACTCCTACGGATATATGGCTTGTTGTTCGTACCAATGAATTCCTGAAAAAAGCTAAAGCGCTTTATGATGACTATAAAGTTTATATGCTTGTAAAAGAATTTGAGGTATTTGTTGACGATATATCAAATTGGTATATAAGGACAAATCGTCGTCGCTTCTGGAAAACCGGCGATGAAAAAGATAAGATGACTGCTTATTGGGTGCTTTATTATGCACTTAATACTGCAACTCTTGTTATGTCACCTGTTATTCCGTTTATGACAGAGCATATTTGGCAGAACTTTACGAGAAAAGTTATGCCTTCGTCACCGATCTCCGTGCATCTCTGCGATTGGCCGAAGCCGATAGAGGGATTTGAGGATGACGGAATTGTTGAAAAAACGGCTGTCTCAAGAGAGATAATAGCTACTGCAATGAGACTTCGCAATGAGCAGCAGCTCAAGGTTCGCCAGCCTCTTTCAACACTTTATGTTTGTTGTGACAGCGAAACGGCAAATAAAATAGGTGTATTTGAAAAGATAATACTTGATGAGCTTAACATTAAGAATATTAAATATATTGATGATGTTAATGTTCTTGAGGATAAATATCTGACCGTAAACTTTAAGGTAGCCGGTGCTGTTCTTAAGCAGAATGTTAACAAGATGAAGCAAACCCTTGAAACACTTTCAAAGGATGATATGACGAAGCTTGTTTCTGCAGTTGAACAGGGAGATGAAGTTTTCGTTCCCGGTTGGGACGATAAATTTGCCGCTGATATATTCAGTGTCCAGACAAAAACTAAAGAGGGTATTGTATCTGCCGAGCTTCAGAATGATAAGGGCGTTGTGGCGTTGGATACCGTGCTTACCGACGAACTCATTAAAGAGGGCTTGGTACGTGATACGGTAAGACAGTGTCAGCTTATAAGAAAAGAAGCAGGGTATGAGGTAGAGCAGAGAGTTAAAATGGCAATTGAGTCTCTTGACACAGCCGTTATTGGTGCTCTTAAAGAAAAGACCGAATACATTAAGTCTGAGCTTCTTGCCGATGAACTTATCCTCGGCGGAACTCTTTCTGACGCGGATCTTACCAAAGAAGTTGAGATAGGCGACGGTAAAGTCAAATTAGCGGTCGCAAAAGCATAATCGGAGGTTTTAATTATGACAGAAATCAATAAAGATATGACAATCGGCGACATTCTTGATGCCGAGAGAGATACAGCTCCTTTTTTCCTTGAAATGGGTATGCATTGCTTGGGTTGCCCGGCTTCGCGCGGCGAAACAGTAGAGCAGGCTTGTATGGTTCACGGTGTTGACCCGGACGTGCTTGTTGAGAATATCAACGAATTTTTAAAAGGAAAAAATAACTGACTTAAAAAGGCTGTGCTCAAAACACAGCCTTTAAATTACGGTAATTATGATTAACTTAACTCCTCGTTTGCTGAAAACAGCAGAATTGATTACTCCGTGCAAAAAGCTTGCCGACATCGGAACCGATCACGCATACATACCGGTCTACGCATTACAAAATGATCTTGCTGAAACTGTTGTGGCCTCTGATATAAACGAAGGACCGTTAAATAATGCGGCAAAAACCGTTAAACAATACGGTTTTGAAGATAGAGTGGTTTTACGGCTTTCCGACGGACTTGAAAATATTGAAGAAACCGAAGCCGACGCCGTTGTTATAGCGGGTATGGGCGGTGAGCTTATAGCTAAAATAATCGGTGACGCACCATGGCTTAAAAATAATAAACAGATTATTATGCAGCCAATGACTCATTTTGAAGATTTGAGGGCTTTTTTGTGCGATAACGGTTATAAAATTACAAAGGAGACGGTTGTAAGAGAAGGTAAAAGACTGTATCTTGCACTGTCCGCCGAATATACCGAAGAAGAGGCTGATTTTGGCGAGTGGTACTTCTATGTCGGAAATCTGATTTACAGCAATAATCCGGATGAAATTGAATTTTGTAATAGAATTGTAAACAGGCTTGAAAAAAAGTATACGGCGCTTAAAAATTCCGGTTATGATGCAAACAAAATAGGCAAAATTTTGGAGGAAATTAAATATGAGCAGGCTAAGCGAAATATATGATTATATTGACGGTTTTGCACCGTTTTCTTTACAACTTGAATGGGATAACAGCGGTATTTTGGTAAATTGCGGTGACTGTGTTATTTCAAAGGCTTTGGTTACACTTGATATTACTTCAGAAGTTTTGAATGAAGCGATTGACGGAAAGTATGACCTTATTGTTTCCCACCATCCGGTAATTTTCGGTTCTTTGTCTGCACTTACCGAAAAAACACCGGCAGCAATTTGCTTTAAAAACGATATATCTGTTATATCCGCCCACACCAATTATGATTTATCTCCCATTGGTGTAAATAAGGTTCTGGCACAAAAACTGAATTTGCATAATGTTGTTTCAAGTAATGACAGCTGCTTTATGGTAGGTGAGCTTGATAAACCGATGTCCTCGGATATGTTCTCGGAATATGTGAGCAAATGTCTTTCGGCGCACCTTAGATATAATGACTGTACAAAAGAAATAAAGACTGTTGCGGTTTGCGGCGGTGCAGGCTCGGATTTTGCATCGGACGCAAAAAAAGCCGGCGCTGATGCACTTGTTACGGGAGACGGAAAATATCATGAGTTTCTGGATGCAACCGATGAAGAAATATTACTTGTTTCTGCCGGGCATTATGAGACTGAGTTTCCGGCTGTAGTGAGCTTGTGTAAATTGCTTGAGGATAAGTTTAAAGATATACAATTTAAAGTTGCGGAACAAAAAACTCCGATTAAGAATATTTGAGGATATATCATTATGGCTCTTGACGGTATTACATTACATTTTATTAAAGACGAAATAGCCGAAAAGTTAATAGGAGCGAGAGTTGAACGGGTCAATCAGCCGTCAAGGCTTGAATTGGTCTTTAATATGCGAACAAGAAACGGTGCATATAAACTGCTTATGTCGGCAGAACCAAGCTCGGCAAGGGTGCATTTGACCTCTCATTCGCTTGAAAACCCGCAAAAACCGCCAATGCTTTGTATGCTTTTTAGAAAAAAACTTACAGGAGCAATTCTCCGAAGCATTCGTCAATCGGGCCTTGACAGAATACTGTTTTTTGATTTTGACGCAGTTAACGAAATAGGAGATAAGGTTAATCTCTCGGTTTGTGTCGAGATAATGGCTCAACACAGTAATATTATACTTATAGGCAATGACAGGAAAATAATCGATGCGGTAAAAAGGGTTGACGAAAATAAATCATCCGTCAGAGAAATATTGCCTTCCGTAACATATGTGTTGCCGCCGCAGCAGAAAAAATGCAATATTCTCAAGGACGAAGTCGAAGATATTTGTACTTCGGTACTGTTGAATTCTCATTTGAAAATGAGCAAGTCTTTGTTGTTTTCAATTGAGGGTTCTTCGCCTCTTATGTGTCGTGAAATTGCGTACGAAGCTTTTGAAGAAGATCTTGCGGTTTCGGAGTGCGACAGCGATATACTCAAAAAAGCTGTATCCGAATTAAAGGCATATTTGGTGAGCGATAAAGTCGGTGTTACCGTATTGTTTGATGTTGACGGTAAACCATATGATTTTTCGATAATTGATATCAAGCAATACGGTAGGCTCTTTAGCAAAAAGACTTTTGCGTCGGTTTCGGAAGCTCTTGATGTTTTTTATTATGAACGAGACCTTGCGTTGCGCATGAAGGTGAAGGCTAGGGATATAATAAAAATCCTGAATAATACGACAGAGCGCCTTGTCCGTAAAATAGCTAACCAAAGGGCGGAATTGCAAAAGTGTGATGATAAAGACACGTTGAAAACATATGCAGAGCTTATAAGTGCTAACCAATATAAATTAAGCTCCGGCTGTTCGTATTATGAGGTTGAAAATTATTATGATAACAATCGTCTTGTTAAAATACCTGTAAATCCGGCTTTATCTCCCGCAAAAAACTCACAGAAATACTACAAGGAGTATAAAAAAGCGCATACTGCAGAAAAAATGCTCGCCGATTTAATTGAATCCGGGGAACAGGAATTATCTTATATTGACTCGGTAAAAGACAGCCTTATGCGTGCCGAAACAGAGAGTGAAATTGCAAGTATACGAAATGAGCTTGTTTTAGGCGGTTTTATAAAGAAGCATAAAATCGCAAAGCAAAAACAGCCTCGTGAACTTCCTCCGCTTGAATATGTAACAAGTGAGGGCTTCAGGGTTCTTGTCGGTAGGAATAATTTGCAAAACGATAAACTTACATTTAAAACAGCCAAAAATTATGATATGTGGTTTCACACCAAAGGTGTTCCGGGTTCACATACAATACTTGTTTCAGATAAACGTGAATTTACAGACCTTGCAATTTCGGAGGCTGCGATTATAGCGGCTTGTAATAGTTCTGCAAAGGAAAATACTAAGGTACCAGTTGATTATACATTAGTAAAAAATGTTAAAAAGCCGGCGGGAGCACTACCCGGTAAGGTCGTGTATTACACAAACAATATGATTTACGTCATTGCAGATAAAACAAAGATTACAGAAAAAAAGTCCGGCTGAGCCGGACTTTTAGTTTTATGCTCTTTTTTCGCCGTTATCGGAGGATAGAATTTCATTTTGCTTGAATAGCAATGATATACACCATACTGCCGCCAACGCAACAAGAGTGTATATTATTCTGCTGATAACTGCATCTTGACCGCCGCATATCCATCCGACAATATCAAACTTGAAAAGTCCGATTGAACCCCAATTGATACCGCCGATGATAACAAGGATTAACGCAATTCTGTCTAACATCAGTTTTCAACTCCTTTAAATAGTTCATTGTTATTATGAACCAAAAAAAGAGTTTTATACAGTTTCTTAGATCCCGGCCGCTTGCTTCAACTCAACGGCTTTATCGGTCTTTTCCCACGGAAGATCAAGGTCGGTTCTGCCCATGTGACCATATGCAGCGAGCTGACGATAAATAGGTCTGCGTAAGTTGAGGCTGTCAATTATAGCCGCCGGACGCAAATCAAATGTTTCGGTGACAATTTCACTTAAAGTATCGTCGGAAATTATGCCTGTTCCGAATGTATCAATCATAACAGAAACAGGATGTGCTACGCCGATTGCGTAAGCAATTTGAATTTCACATTTTTTTGCAAGACCTGCCGCAACAATATTTTTGGCGACATATCGCGCAGCATAAGCAGCAGAACGATCTACTTTTGTGGGGTCCTTTCCGGAGAAGCAACCGCCGCCGTGACGACCGATACCGCCGTATGTGTCAACAATAATTTTTCTTCCTGTAAGACCGCTGTCACCTGCAGGGCCGCCTGTGACAAATCTGCCCGTAGGATTCACATAAATAATTGTATCGTCATCTAAAAGATTTTCGGGAACAATGGGCTTGATAACATATTTTACTATGTCACTTCTGATTTGATCAAGAGAGACGTCAGCACTGTGCTGAGAGGAAATAACAATAGTGTCAACTCTTTTGGGCGCACCGCTTTCATCGTATTCGACGGTAACCTGTGTTTTGCCGTCCGGACGGAGATAGGGGAGTGTACCGTCTTTTCTGACGTTTGTAAGTTGCTTTGCAAGCTTATGTGAAAGTGAAATTGACAGCGGCATAAGCTCTTCGGTTTCGTCGCAGGCGTAACCAAACATCATACCCTGATCACCGGCACCGTGAAGATTATAACTGTCATCATACCCTTCTTTCAGCTCGTATGATTTATCTACGCCGAGAGCTATGTCCGGTGACTGCTTGTCAATAGCGATTTGAACCTTACAGGTATGTCCGTCAAAGCCTTTTTCAGGTGAGTCGTAGCCTATCTCACAAACAACATCTCTTGCAATTTTCTCAATATCGATTTTTGCCTTCGTGGTTATTTCACCCATAACCATTATTTGGTCGGTTATACAAGTTGTTTCGCAAGCAACTCTGCCGTCAGGATCTTGTGCGAGAATAGCATCAAGAACAGCATCGGATATATTATCGCATATTTTATCAGGATGTCCTTCTGTAACCGATTCTGATGTAAAAAGATGTTTCGCCATTTTTAAAATTACTCCTTTATGTTTAACAATCAAAAAAAGAACGCCCGTGCTAAATCCGCATAAGGCGTCCCATAGAACTCACCTTATCTCTCAGCACAAAATGCTGCGGGATTTAGCACCTTGCATCTAAGTGCAGGTTGCCGGGCTTCACAGGGCCGATCCCTCCGCCACTCTTTATAAGGATTGTTATTTATTTGATTATATTCTACTATTTTTGTCAACGTTTGTCAATAAAATCAACTCAAATATTCTTGCCTTTTAAAATAGGGGACAGCGGCTTATAAATAAGCGTTGCTATCAGAACATTTACAAGACCCTTAGCAAAAGTGAACGGTAAATTAAATACAAATAAAGCCTGCCAAAGATTTTTAATCGAAGGCAAAATAGAACTGTATGCAGCAATTATAACGTCCATCGGCATAAACTTTGTATAAATCGGATAAACAATATAATAGTTTGAAACCATACTGAATGCTGCCATTATTACGGCTCCGAGAAGTGCGCCGAGAACAGCACTTTTTTTGGTTTTCTTGTGCTTATAAATCAGTCCCGCGGGAAGCACAAATGCACATCCCAAAATAAAGTTGGATAGTTCACCGACTCCGCCGGTTTGTGTACTTAAAAGATTAATCAGATTTTTAATCAGACAAACAATAACACCGCTTAACGGGCCGTATGCAAACGCAGCAATCAGCGCCGGAAGCTCTGAAAAATCCATTTTGATAAAGCTCGGCATAAACGGAACATTAAAGCTCAGAAACATAAGGACGGTTGAAACAGCCGCTAAAATGGCTGTTACAGTCATCTTTCTGATTTGAAATCCCGACATTATTTTTTTCTTTTCATTTTTGTTGTTTGACATGGTATCAGACCTTTCATATTTTTGCTGAAATATGCTGCCAAACAAAATAAAAACCTCGCAGATATAACCTGCGAGGTGAAAGTGTAGCTTAAGTACATCTTCTTTCATCCGGACTGTACCGTCGGTTCGGGAGTTGCACCCGATCAGCCGAAGCTTGTGGACTTTTACCACCGGTGGGGAATTTCACCCCGCCTCGAAGACAGCAATATTTTGCATTAACATTATATGACGGTACAGATATATTGTCAATATGTCAATTTAAAAAGTCATACCCTTGTTTCAATTAAATTGACATTTCCGCATATTTTGAATTCTCCGCTATCGGCACTTATAAAATAACTGTCGCCTTTGCACAACGGAAATGTTTCGTTTTCGCAAATCAAAGAGCCGTTGCCGTCGATAACGAGAATGGATACAAACGAATTGCTGTCGGCTACGGAGGAATAGCTTTTGTTTACGGTAACGTCTTTGACCGAGAACAGTTCGCACGAAGTAAGGTGTTTTTCGTCATAGCCATCTTTCTTAACAACAGGTGGCATTACACCGTTATTTTTCGGTGGTTCGCATTTTGTAACGTCGAGGGCTTTTTCGGTGTGTAGCTCTCTTGGCTTTCCGTCAGCTCCCAAACGGTTGTAATCGTATACGCGATATGTAGTATTGGAATTTTGCTGAATTTCCGCAAGAAGAATTCCTTTTCCGATTGCATGTAGTGTGCCGGATTCGATAAAGAAAAATTCACCCTTTTTAACCTTCACATGATTTACTATGTCTAAAAATGTATTGTCCTCAATGCGTTTTCTGAATTCTTCATTTGAAATTTTTTTCTTGAATCCGTATATCAGTTCAGCGCCTTCGTCACAATCAATCACATACCAGCATTCGGTTTTTCCGTATTCGCCTTCAACTCGAAGCGCATAATCATCATTTGGATGCACCTGTACGGATAAATTATCTTTAGCGTCAATCAGTTTTATGAGAATGGGGAAAAAGTCATATTTTTGTGCCTTTGTTCCGAGTATATCTTTTCCTGTTTCATTAATGACTTCGGACAATGTTTTACCGTCAAATTTTCCGCCGTCAATAATATTTTCGCCGTCTTTATGACAAGACAGCATCCAACCTTCAGCGATTTTTTTTAAGTCGCTTTTAAATCCGAAATCATCACGAAGTTTTGTTCCTCCCCAAATATAATCTTTGAACGCGGGTTTTAATTTGAGTATCATCTAAAGACCTCCTTTATAAATATTTTATCAAAAAATGCTTGCAAATTCAATAATTTATATGATTCTGTTTGACAACGCTTTTTGATATCAATTTTGATAATATGAACATTTATTGACTTTTTTAATACATTCTGTTAATATGATGACATGCCGTTACAGTAAACAACGTTTAAAATACAACTGAACGGGAGTGCAAGCCCCATGCGGTAAAATTTCACGGCTTGATAAAAAACGTGCGGCAAATTAAAAAACTTTAAATTTACGCACGGATAATATCTATGATATTGTCCGTTTTTATTTAGTCCTTGATAATTGTCGGCAACAGTAAAGTCCCTCGAAACCGCAAACGGAACATACACCCGGCAGAGGACATAGAAAGTATAAATAATATGCATATTTGGAGATTAGATAACTGGGAAAAGATTTTGCCGAAAGACGGCTCAGGGCGAACTGGGTTACGGTTTCGATGTGACAAAAATGTTGACCCGGAAGTTAAACGTGCATGCTTACAATTCGGAAAATGGTTGCGTGCAGAGTATTACTTTCCGGTAAGGATTGTTGTTTATGTTAAAGAGGCAGAAAGGATTCGAGCAAAAGACGGCAATCATGTAGTTGGAACCTTTTTTGAGCCCTATTCATACTATGATGAACCATATATCAGAATTGCAACAGGCGATTATGAGGAATTGCTAAGCAAGAACGGAAAAGACAATGCGCTTGCTTCAATTCTTATTTCATTGGCGCATGAATTGACTCACTACTATCAGTGGATAAATAATCTTCAACTAACATCAATGGGCAGAGAGCGACAGGCAAGCAGATATGCACGTTATATAATAGATGAGTACGCCACAACCAGAGAGCACCCGTGACAGAATTAAATTGCCATAAATACTTTTTAATTTGCACTTTACAACTCTCGGCGGTTTGTTACGTGTCGGGACACTTTAGATGTATATTAACTATAATTGTGCTGATACGTGACATCTTTATTAACCAGAGTAAGTAACGTAACTCAAATAACCGGCAACACCGCCTTGGCTCAAACGAACCCTCTGCGGTACAGAAGCTACTATTACGACAGCGAGACGGGCTATTACCACCTCAAATCAAGGTACTACAACCCTGAATTGTGCAGGTTTATAAATGCTGATAGTGTTGATGTACTTGATGAAGACCAAAATAATGTTCTTGAGAATAATTTATTTGCATATTGCCTTAATAATCCTGTAAATATGGTTGATGATGGAAAAATGTCAAATGCTATACGTAGCACTGCCCCTTTAGGAATATTGACAACTGGATTGCTTTTTGGATGGCAAGTATCTGCGGCTATTATCATAGCGATTGCAACCATTGTGGTTGTACAAATTTTAGTTGTGTATGCTAAAAGCAAAAGAGAAACTGGTAGACCTGAATTAAAAAACAAGGACGAGAGGGACTTGAAAAAAAGGAACAAGAAGGAACAGGTTGGGAAAAAGGTCCGGTAAAAAGTAAAGAAAACAACCAAGATCACACAGCCCTAGTAAAAAATGTCATAGGAAGAAGTTTGATAAATAATGAGAAAATTATGGACGTCAAACAATTGGAATGAATATATTTGTGAAAAATCAAGACCCGGAATTCGACTGAAATTTGATAAGAATGTAGACCCTGAAGTGAAACGTGCATGTAAGCAATATGTTAATTGGCTACGTACGCAATACTACTTTCCAATTCGAGTGCCAATATATTTAAAATCCAGCTGTGAAATTATAAGCTGTGCCGGAGAGAAAGCCAGTGCTTCTTTTTTTGGCCCATTTGATATAAATAACGAACCTTTTATCAGAGTTGCTGTTGGCGACTATTATGATTTGCTAAATAAGAGTGACAAAGATGATGCATTAGCTGTAATTCTTGTATCAATAACTCATGAATTAACTCATTATTTTCAATGGATAAAACATCATGATGAATGGTGTTATGCGGATGATATTTTGAATAATTATTACGAACGCCAAGCATTATATTACGCAAATGTTATTGTTTATAGCGATTATGCTAATATCGTTGATCACCCTTAACGAATAAAATAACAGAAAAATTAACACAGGGGGTGGTTCTGTGTGATGAGAGATAGGAAAGGAAATGTTGGCATTATTGTATCGGCTAATACCAGAGGAGGAACACTATCTGCCTCACTTTCTAAATATAAAAGCAAAACTAACGCCCCGACAATTTATCATCAAAAAGGGACTTCGGCACAAATTGGTGGTAGTATAGATATAGGAGCATCTTTAGGACTGGAATATGTAGTCTTTCCCGATACAACAACTAATGATGTTTATCAAGGGACAACTATTTCTACCAGTTTTGGCGTTTCATGCATTCCGGCAGAAATACATGGAGAGATAGGTTATTCGTTGGTGTATGGATTTAATATTTACGATGAAATGAATTATATTTACAATATGATAATGGAATGGTGATGAATGTGAAGAATACTAAACTTATTTTTTGCTTCGTATTATTTGGTTTCCTAACTGTTCTTTCAGTTTTTCTTGGCGCTTTTCACACTTTTCCTTTTTGCGGATTTGCCCTTGACAGTCAAAAATTATTATACGTAGGAAGAGATAATGCAATAGAGGTTTATAGCGGAACAGAGAAGATTTTAGAGATAAATCCTCAAACTTCGCGGTCATATGCTTTTACTGTAACCGATGATACCATTGTATTATCTACGGCAGAATTCGTGTATGAAATTGATTTGAAAGGTAATGTAATTAAAAAAAGTGAAGATGTTAATTCAAAAACATATACCGATATAGAGAAGTCAAAAAAACATTTCGTGACATCTGACAATGAATATTTTTTAAAAAATAATTTCGGGCGATATAAAATTATTGATAAAAACAAAAATGTTTTATATGAAACCTCTGCCAAAGAATTTACAGTTAAATTATTATTTGTCGTGTCTGTTTTTATAGAATTATTGCTTATATGTATTTTTCTTAAAAGCAACGATGTATTTAAAACGGCAGAAAACAAGTATAAAGGTCGGTAGCAAGAGCCTGTTCCATATGAATATCCAGCTGACAAAGACTGCAAATTATCATCTACCAATCGGCGTGTTTGGCGCAGGCTTGTGGGGAGGTGTTATGCGTGATTAAATTTACAAAAAACCTTTTATTTAATCCAGCGGAAATATGTATTTCAGGTATTAGATGTAACTTCGATAATATAGCAAAAATCTCAACTATATTTGACTTCAAATGGACTGAAGTGACGATTGATTCTGTAAAAGAAGGAAGTTCGTTATTAGAATTTGTAAAGGTTCAAGGATTAAAAAACTTTATACGTCACCATTCAAGTGGTAATATAGAGATGTCTGTGGTTGTGCCATGCCCTTTATTTGAAGTTTTTTTGGATAAAGCAATTAAAGAAAATCCAGAAAATATATTTATGCTCAATTTACTTGAACCTGCAGGTAACGTATGTTTACAGCAACCTTTTGAAGAATTGGTAATTACTGGAATTACCGATGTGTTTATATCTATTGCTTTAGATGAAAATGCCTTGCTGATTTGTATGAATAAATCTTTAGTCATACCTCAGGAGGTGTTCAAGAGATTAAAGAAACTATGTTTTGACTAACATTATGCACAGCGCCGGCAAATAACACATTTTGGGGACAAAAGGCAACCGCTGGGATAATTCCAAGCCCTTAAAGGTTTCTAGGAATTCCTGACAAGTGCCGTGGTATTCGAGCGGCGTTGCTTTCGGTTTCATTTATAACGGCGAAGAATATTACTACATAAAGAATGTACAAAACGATATAGTCGCAATAGCCGATAAAAATGGCACCGTAGTTGCAAACTATTACTACGATGCTTGGGGTAACGTAACCCGAATAACCGGTACGGCAGCCTTGAATGGAATGGGCGACGGGGCATTGTCAGGTGCCGTTACTGGCGCAATAACAAGCGCTGCCGGTAGTGCGGTAAAAGTCTCACAAGCAGCGAAAGCGTGGAATAGTGGCGCCTTTAAATCAGGGTATCAATCAATGAAATACCACTACAATAAGCACGTAGTAAGCGAAGGATTGACAAAGGGAAATAATGTGCTCGAATATACACGAGATGCAGTAAGCTTTGCCAATCGAAATTCTTCGGCATTGAAGTATACCTACAACTACAAATATGGAAATGCATCTTGGAATTTTACTTATTTGACCGGACAGGGCGGAATGTTTACATCGACTGGTAAAATTTTAACGTTTTGGTATAGGTGAATCTAATGAAAAACAAACAACACGAGTACATTTTGAAAGCGTTTATAAACTCAAGAATTCCTATGGCGATTCGTAGATATTCTCCAGAACTTATTGCTATTGATTCTGTTGTAGGGGGGTATTGCTCTCAATTGATACATCGAGCAAAATTCATTGAACTCCCATCGAGTGAAATTATTTCTAAAACCGAAAAAGCTGTTTTTTCAGAATTGATAAATCAATCAACAGGAATGGAAAAAGATGAATTAGTGGTGTACTATCGACTTGCAATACTTGTGGAATCTATATTGATTCAATATCGCAAATAACATATGCCCGCAAGCAACGCCTTTTGGGGCAAAAGGCAACCGCTGGGATAATCCCAAGCCATTAAAGGTTTCAGGAGCACTCCTGACAAGTTTTGCCTTTGTGGTATCACAAAGGCTATGCTTTCGGTTTCAACTATAACGGCGAAGAATATTACTACATTAAAAATGTTCAATATGACATCAGAATGGCTATTTCATAACATTGCCTACGAATTACATCTTAAACGCAAATCAACAGCAGATGCTGACATTGAATATACAGGTGATTGTAGACCTTATGTGTATATTTCAACAAAAGTATTGGAAATTTTAGGAAGTGAGTAATTATGAACAAGAAAAGAGTTTATACACTACTGATTATATTGGGTGTTTTGGTTCTCGCCGTATTATTCTATGTATCCATTCCGTATATTGCAAACGCGGCAACGCGTCCCGTTAAGTCTTTTAACAAGGAAATTACCGCTATATCTTGCGAAAGCGAGGATATTCCTTATGTTGAAGCATACGGCAATATATATAAGGGCAAAAAAGTAATTTCGCTTTTTGATTTGTGTGAAAAGAAGCATAAAACTTATTATGATACACTTTGTATTTACGATAACAGAGCTTATTTTATATGTTCCGAGTCGGATAAAACAAATAAGCAGTGGTGTATATCTTCCGTAGATTTAAAGACGCATATTATTCAGACTCATTTTGTGTTTGAAAATCCTGCCGTAGCGTATGACGACTTTATGAATTTAGCAGAATACAGCAAGCGAAACGGATATTATTTTGACGGTAAAATCGTACTCAACGACTATGCTTCTGTTTGGGAATACGATTTAAAATCGGGTTCGGTAAAAGAATACGGTTATGACGATTTTGAATTTCCCGTACAGGAAATATACGGCGAGTATGTCGGCGATAATGCCATAAAGATTCATACTCCGCAATGGGAAAAGACGTTTTCATTTTATGACATAAGCCAAGAAAGCACCGGAGTTTCAACCGTTTATTCTTTTAAAGACAGAAAAATCCGTGTTACCGGTTGTAACTTCATAAACGATTTTTTCGTTGACAATGCCATTCAGTATATTAACGGAAAAATCTATGCGTTCGGTGAATGCACAGATGATTTAGGCGGTGCATATGCTGTTCTTTTGGAATATGATTTACAGCAAAACAAATGGTTGTATGTAACATCCATTTACACGTATAGTCCGGCTTCAGAAGCCTATATCATTCCGTCGGCAAGTTAAAAGTAGTACAAAGTTAGCACGTAACCGCCGATACCAACTAACGGAGATATTTAACAACATTTGTGCTGATATGTAGAATGTACAAAACGATATAGTCGCAATAGCCGATAAAAACGGAGATATAGTTGCAAACTATTACTACGGCGCATTGATTGGTGGCGTTGCAGGAGGTGGCTACGGCTATAACAAGGCTGTAAAAAGCAATATTCCAAAAGGACAGCGTTGGAGATACGTTGTTGGATGTGCTTTGGTTGGTGCAGTTATTGGAGGTGTAATAGTGTGATTTGTAGGCTATGGCGTAGGTGTTGCTCTGGGGGCAAAAACCTCACATCAGATATTTTAATTACACCGTCAATAATAGCATATCGGACGACAACATTATTTCTAACTGCTTTGTAAATTAAAGCTCTACCTTGTCTGTTAATCAGCGTCGTTGCACTTTTTTTATAGATGTATTGTGTTTCTACTTACAGATGAAAGCGACCTTGAAACAGATTTTATAACTAATCCACTTGAGGGTGAAAACAAGGTGATAATATGATTTTATACAGCGATGAATATACTCGAAAGCTTGAGCTTGAGGGAAAATGGATTGATTGTGTCCGGTATTCGCACGAAAAGCTGACAGCAGATAGAAAAAATGTTTCGCTGTTTTTGAAACTATCGGTTAACACTTGGTATACCTTGACTTTAGATGGACCGGTACTTTCCTTGAAAAAAGGCGAATATGACACATTGACCGATATGTTGTGTCATTGTTTCAAGTATTTCAATTCTGCATTTTCTGCTAATGAGAACTGCCAATGGCTATTTGGATATATGATGGAAGTTAGACCAGATTTGTTTCTCAATTCCGGAGTGGAGTATACTGCAATAGAACAGCAAGGAAAAATTCAAATTGAAAAAGCAAGCGAAAATGGTAACATGTTTGCACAACTACTATTTGCGTTGGACAACCGTTCTGATAAAGAAATTGAAAGGAAACGGAAAAGAGTCAGTGAACATATATCAGAATATTTTGACGAAAGTCAGGAGGTGGATAAGTATTTCATTGAAATATTAACGACAAATTTTTAACATTCTACTGGGATATTCACAAGCCCTTAAATGTTTCAAGTAATTCCTGACAAGTGCCGTGGTATTCGAGCGGCGGTGATTGCCGGTAGACGGCATTTTGTTTCAGCAGGTAACCGTCCGAAAAGACACAGCCACGTAGGGGGCATCCCTCCGGGGTACATAACAGAATCCAGCGAGACGGGTTATTACCACCTCAAATCAAGGTACTAAAACCCTGAATTGTGTAGGTTCTTGAATGCTAATAGTGTTGATGTACTTGATGAAGACCAAAATAATGTTCTTGAGAATAATTTATTTGCATATTGCCTTAATAATCCTGTAAATATGGTCGATTATGATGGAAATAGCGCAGTAGCTATAGCAGGAGGTTGTGGTTTATATGTATGGGCGTTTGCCGGGGCAAATGCATGGAATATTATTGGTCAAGTAGTACTTGTTGGAATGGCTGTTGTAACTATTGTATTAGCAATAAAAATAGTTTACGATAAAACATCTGGCAAAAAAACTACAAAAAATGGTTCGCAGACTGCCGGACACAGGACTACTAAAAATGGTTCAAAGAGAAAAAACTAATGACAAACATACAAGACCAAGACCGGGGCGTCAAAGTGAAAAGAAAAAGATGAAACCGTCTTGGAAAAGAAGGAGGTAAAATAATATGGATATTATAAACAGCATAAAATTTTGTCGAGACAAGCGAAAGGTTGCAAACGTATACCTCGATAAAGAGGACACATGCCATCATCTGACGGGATATATTACCGCCTGTAATGATGACGAGGTGCTGATAGCCCACATTAACACACGAGGCGAATACGACGGATTTGTATATGAATATGCAAGCAATGTTTATCGTGTCGATTATGACGGAGAGTATGAAAATAAAATCGGAACGCTGTATAAATTAAAACATCAAAGTCACCCGCAATTTGAACCTGATGAAGAAAATATTCTCTTCTCATTGCTGAAATTTGCCGAAAACAGCAAACTTTTGGTTTCGTTGGAGGATGAAGAGAACAGCGTAACCGGTTTTTTGAAAAGCTTTTCCGACACCCAAATTGAGCTTGAAACCGTAAATGAATACGGTAAATACAGCGGTGTTACCGTAATTGATTTGGAAATGGTTGAAACCATTTCCGTTGACACCGATTACGAGCAAGACGTTAAATTGTTGGCAGATAATAATACAGAGAACGGTTCTGTGTGTTGAAAGCCGTGCGAAACAGTTGAAGTGTGTATATTTATTTTATAATACACCGCCTTGGCTCAAATGAACCCTCTGCGGTACAGAAGCTACTATTACGACAGCGAGACGGGTTATTACCACCTCAAATCACGCTATTATTCTCCCGAAGTCGGCAGGTTCTTGAATGCGGATTCCGTTTTAGACAGCAGAAGTACAAATGCGCTTAACTTGTTTGTTTATTGCGGAAACAATCCTGTAAATAATCAAGACCCCGATGGGCAGTTCTTCTTTGGTGCGCTTATCGGAGGAATAGTCGGCGGAGCTACAGGTGCTTTGGCAGCGGCAGTAAAAGGCAAATCCATAAAGGCCGGACTGTTGACAGGGGCCGTTACAGGGGCATTTACAGGAGCATTTTGTGAAATTGCTGCTATTGGCGCAATACCCGCTATCCTTGCAGTAGTCTTATGCGGAGTTGTCGTTGGTGCTGGAAATCTTATTAACCAATACGCTAATTATCGTGTAGAAAAGAAGTCACAGACAAAAAACAAGAATACAAACAAAAATTCTCAAAACAACAGTTCACAAGGCAACAAGAGAAAAACATCTTCAAACGGCAAGGTAGCAAACGAATGTAACAGCTTTATGGATTATGTTGATGTTAAAAGTATTGTTGTTTCAAGTGTAACCGCAATGGCGTTTGCACCGGCATCAATAGGAGCGAGTTGTGTAGTAAATTCTGCTTTTTCTGGTGTTGACATAACGGGGGTAACCGGGTTTGTGGCTCAGTTTGCGGCTAATTTTGCGATGGGTGGTAACATTTCCATACTGCAATCTATTATTGACTTGTTTTAATCAGAGGTGATTGTATGAAAATATATTTGTCAAAATACTGGATAGCGGGCCATATAAGTTTGGTATGTGTGGAGGTGGCTGTTGTCGTTGCAACTGCTGCATTTTGTATTGAATATAGAGATGAAGAGAACATTCTTTTGATAATCTGTTCATTAGTTCTTATTGGTATTACTTACTATGTGCAATCAAGAGTAATATACCTTCTTGATTATGTTGAAGTAAGCAATAATCAATTTACTCAGTGTTCATTTAGCGGAAAGCGGAAACGTGCCGTTAATTCTGATGAACCTATTTATTATCAAATTGTGCCGCTGTTTGAAGGATTTTTTTTAAGAGCTGACTTCATAGTATTATCTAATCAAGAGTTTCTCCCTTATCGAAACGGCAGCGGTCTTGGTACAGTTTGCAAAGAGGCAAGTGCCAAGGGCAATCAAATTATTATGCCTTACAACCAAAAATCAAGACCGTTATTGCATCTTAGAGATTGGCATAAGGTTTGTTTTTATTGATTTGTGCTATTCAAGCAAGTACTTCTGTGGAAAAAAGCATGGATTGGCTATTAAAAGGAGGATTATATATTGTTTCATATAATAAATTCTATGGATATGCCAACATACATGATTATGTTGTTGGTAATTTTCGGAATGGATGTTTACGGTCTTATAAAGTACAGGAAAGTAAAGGCTCTTTGGAAAGTGCCAGTATATTTACAACCGGTTACATTGATTGCTATAGCCATAAACAGAGTTATAAAGGAATACGCACCGTATACTCATTTACATAATGTCAGCGTTGCTGTAACTTTAACAATCGGTGGCATATGGTTTGTTATAATATGTATTACAGGATATATTAGCAAGAAAAGAAGTTGAAATAATTTAATCGTTAATATACTTAACTCTTAACGCAACAACTAAAGCACTCTCTACTTTTTAATGAAAGTGGAGGGTGCTTTACTGATTATATTAAGCGTTAAATATTTTTTAATGCTCGGTTTTGGTTCTAAAGAAAAAATCTGCCATTCAAAACGAACAGCAGATACGAATTCTTTTTTATGTTTATATTATAGATAAATACAACATAGATATAAAATAAGACGAATTATATTCTTGTGTCAAGTATATCAACATATTGCTTCTTAAACTCGGGGAATGTATCATTTTCTAAAGATAATCTGATGTCGGCCATCAATTTATTATAGAAATAAAGATTGTGCGTTACGGCAAGTCTGAATGCAAGCATTTCCCCTGCTTTAAACAAATGTCTTATATAGGCCTTTGAGTGATTCCGACAGGTCGGACAGTTACAGCCCGGCTCAATCGGGGTATCATCTCTTTTATATTTTTCATTATTGAGATTTATAATACCGGCGTGAGTAAAAAGATGGCCGTGCCTTGCATTGCGGCTCGGCATTACGCAGTCAAAAAGGTCAACGCCTCTGCTTACGCCTTCGATTATATTGCCGGGCGTGCCTACACCCATAAGATACCGCGGTTTTTGCGCAGGCATATACGGCTCAACAGCCGAAATGATACGATACATATCCTCCTTAGGTTCGCCGACGGCAAGCCCGCCTATGGCATATCCGTCAAGATCCAAATCGGCAATCTCTTTCATATTTTCTATGCGCAAATCATCAAAAGTACACCCTTGATTGATTCCGAATAAGAGTTGGTTTTTATTTATGGTGTCAGGCAGAGAATTTAGTCTTTTCATTTCAGCCTTACATCTTTTAAGCCATCTTACAGTTCGTGCGCATGACTGTTTGGAGTATGAATATTCGGCAGGATTTTCAACACACTCGTCAAAAGCCATGGCAATGGTAGAGCCCAAATGAGATTGTATTTGCATACTTTCTTCCGGTCCCATAAAAATACGGCGACCGTCTACATGAGAATTAAAGCTGACGCCCTCTTCTTTTATTTTGCGGAGTTTAGCAAGCGAAAAGACCTGAAATCCGCCGCTGTCTGTAAGAATAGGACCGCTCCACCCCGTGAATTTGTGAAGACCGCCGAGGTCGTGAATTAAATCATCCCCCGGTCTTACGTGAAGGTGGTATGTGTTGCACAGCATAACCTGTGTTTCGATATTTTCAAGATCAACGGCAGAAAGACCGCCTTTTATTGCGCCCGCCGTTGCTACGTTCATAAATGCCGGGGTGTGTATGGTTCCGTGTACTGTTTCAAAATCGCAAAGCCTTGCATTGCCGACCTTTTTAATAACTTTTAACATAAAATCTCCTTAAATCAAACAATGAGCATACAGTCGCCAAAACTGAAAAATCTGTATTTCTCTTTTACTGCTTCTTCGTATGCCTTCAAAACTTCGTCTCTGTTATAAAAAGCCGATACAAGCATTATAAGCGTACTTTCCGGTAGATGAAAATTTGTAATAAGCGCATCAATGCATTTGAATTTATAACCCGGATATATGAAAATGCTTGTCCAATCATCCTTTTCACATATTTCACCGCAGTATGTTGCCACACTTTCGAGAGTACGGCAGCAGGTAGTTCCGACCGCTACCACTCTTCCGCCGTTATTGTGTGTTTCGTTTATGAGATCTGCCGTCTCTTTTGGAAGATGATAGTGCTCCGAATGCATTTTATGTTCTTCGATATTTTCGGTTTTAACCGGTCTGAAAGTGCCTATGCCTACGTGTAAGGTTACATAGCCGATTTTTACGCCTTTATCCTTTATCTTTTGTAAAACCTCCGGCGTAAAATGAAGACCCGCCGTAGGAGCTGCGGCAGATCCGAGCTCCTTAGCATATACCGTTTGATAACGGTCTGCGTTCTCGAGCTTGTGCGTGATGTAATGCGGAAGCGGCATTTCACCGATTTTGTCAAGTACCTCAAAGAAATTACCGAATTTGTCGGTATCGTACGTAAATTTAGCGATTCTGTCTCCGTTGTCAAGCACAGCGGTTATTTCGGCATATAATATACCGTCGTTAAATGTAAATTTGGAGCCGGTCTTTGCTTTCTTTCCGGGGCCGGTAATTACTTCCCATACGTCTTTTTCTTTTTGCATTAAAAGCAGAAATTCAACCTTTGCGCCGGTTTCATCTTTAATACCGTAAAGTCGTGCCGGCAAAACCTTGGTGTCATTTAAAATAAGGCAGTCGCCTGGATTTAAATAGTCTACAACATCATAAAAATGCTTGTGCTCAATTTCCCCTGTTTGCCTATTGACAACCATCATTCTTGACGCATCACGAGGCTCAATAGGAGTCTGCGCAATAAGTTCATTTGGTAAATCATAATAAAAATCATGCTTTTTCATGGCTTATCTCCGATATGTATATAAATTTTTCAAAAATATTTGACTATATATAATAAAAATGATATTATAAGTAAAACTGCGATAGAGGTGCAGAAATCATCAGTAGCATTTTGACAGACGCCGGACGTTGATAACCGATATGTGAAAGGGATTTTTGCCGAAAAAAGCAATTGCTCCGGGCAATGCTTTTTGGGCACATTGTTAACAGCAATGCGACTGTCATCATTTTGTTGTGATGGAGAGCTATCGACATTATCTTTCCTGATAATGCAAGCCTTATTTTGACAAATGATGACCGGTTTTTTAACCGGTCTTTTTTTGCAGACAATAGAATAACATTTTTTGGAGGTAAATACAAGTGGGAAAAAATTATAGTGTTGGTATTATCGGTGCGACCGGCATGGTAGGACAAAGATTTATCACATTGCTGAGCGAACATCCTTGGTTCAACATAAAGGTGCTTGCCGCAAGCTCAAGATCAGCCGGCAAACCGTATAAAGAGGCTGTAGGAGCCAAATGGTGCATGGATGAGGATATTCCCGACGCCGTTAAAGATATGGTAGTAATGAATGCTACGGAAGATGTTGAAAAAATCGCTTCTATGGTTGATTTTGTTTTCTGTGCCGTAGATATGAAAAAAGATGAGATAAAAGCATTGGAAGAGAGATATGCAAAGGCCGAGTGCCCCGTTGTCTCAAACAACAGTGCTCACAGACACACCCCCGATGTTCCTATGGTTCTTCCCGAGCTTAATCCAGAACACATAGAAATTATACCGTCACAGAGAAAGCGTCTCGGTACAAAGCGCGGTTTTATTGCCGTTAAACCTAACTGCTCGCTTCAGGGTTATGTTCCCGCATTGTTCCCGCTCTCGAAATTCGGTGTAAAAGATGTTTTGGTTTGCACTTATCAAGCTATTTCCGGAGCAGGAAAAACGTTTGATACGTGGCCCGAGATGGTCGATAACGTAATACCTTTTATCGGCGGCGAGGAAGAAAAATCCGAAAAAGAACCGCTTAAAATTTGGGGTCACATTGAGGGCGACCAAATTGTTGACGCCACCTCCCCCAATTTTACTGCTCAGTGCCTTCGCGTTCCCGTTTCAAACGGTCATATGGGCGCGGTTTTCGTAAGATTTGAAAATAAGCCCACTAAGGAGCAAATGCTTGAAATTTGGAAGAATTTCAAAGGCAGACCTCAGGAGCTCGAGCTCCCCAGTGCTCCCAAACAGTTCCTTAACTATTTTACCGAGGATAATCTTCCTCAGACGAAACTGCAGAGAGGGCTTGAACACGGTATGGCTATATCAATTGGCAGACTTCGTGAAGATACCCAGTACGACTATAAATTTGTATGCCTTTCTCATAACACGCTGAGAGGCGCTGCAGGCGGAGCTGTTCTCCTTGCGGAACTTCTTTGTGCCGAAGGCTACATGGACTGATTTTATTCGGAGGGATAACAATGAAAAAGCCGATTTTTACAGGTGCAGGTGTTGCGATAATTACCCCGTTTACTTCTGACGGTAAGGTGAACTATCCGGCACTTAAAGAAATTCTTGAATACCAAATAGCTAATTCAACCGATTGTATCGTTATATGCGGTACCACAGGTGAAAGTGCCACACTTTCTCATGTGGAGCACACAGAAGTAATCAAGTACGCAGTTGATGTTGTTGCCGGAAGAATTCCCGTAGTAGCAGGAACCGGAAGCAATGACACAGCATATGCTTTGAATTTGTCAAATGAGGCCGAAAAAGCCGGCGTTGACGGTCTGCTTATGGTAACTCCTTACTATAACAAGGCTTCTCAGGAAGGTCTTATTAAACACTTTACTTATGTAGCCGACCGTGTCTCCACACCGATTATTTTGTACAATGTACCGAGTAGAACCGGTTGTGAAATTAAACCGGAAACTTATGCCGAACTTTCAAAGCATAAAAACATTTATGCCGCTAAAGAGGCTACAGGAAATTTGTCTTCAATAGCAAAAACCATTTCCCTTTGCAGCGATGATTTTGCCGTTTATTCAGGTAATGATGATCAAATAACTCCGATTATGTCTCTCGGCGGCAAGGGCGTTATCTCGGTTCTTTCAAATGTTATGCCGCAGGAGGCTCATGATATTGCCGCTGCCGCACTTGACGGTGACTTTAAAAAGAGTGCCGAGCTTCAGCTTAAGTATCTCGAGCTTTGCAACGCTCTGTTTATGGATGTTAATCCCATCCCCGTCAAGGCTGCAATGCGTATGATGGGCTTTGACGTCGGTCCTCTCAGACTACCGTTATGCGATATGTCCGAGGAAAAGACCGAACACTTGAGAAAAGTTTTGGCAAAGTACGGACTTATTAAGTAATTATTAAGATTTACGGATGTGAAAAAATGATAAGAATAATCTTAAGCGGTTGCTTCGGCAAAATGGGCCATGTTATACGAGACTGTGTTTCCTCGAGAAACGACTGCGAAATAGTTGCCGGCGTAGATATAGGTGAAGGAAAAGCGGAATTCCCGGTGTTTAAATCTTTTGACTCAATCAGCGGTGTTGATGCCGATGTGATAATTGATTTCTCTCACCCGTCTGTTTTGAGCGGACTTTTGGAATATGCTTCAGCAAAAAAGTGCCCTGCGGTTGTAGCTACCACAGGCCTCAGCGAAGAGCAAATTGCCGATATAAATGAGTGCTCAAAAACAGTCCCTATGTTTTTCTCGGCGAATATGTCTATCGGCGTAAATTTAATATCGGAGCTTGCCGCCAAGGCTGCACGTGTACTTGAAGGCTCTTTTGATATTGAAATTGTCGAAGCGCACCATAATCAAAAGATTGACGCGCCCTCAGGAACAGCTCTTATGCTTGCAGACAGCATATCCGATGCATTGTCTGTTAAACCGAAATATGAGTTTGACAGACACTCGAAAAGAGCAAAGCGCAGCAAAAACGAAATCGGCATTCATTCGATTCGAGGCGGAACAATAGTCGGTGAACACGAAGTTATTTTTGCAGGTCATGATGAGATAATTACAATTTCTCATTCAGCGCGTTCCAAGGAGCTTTTTGCAACAGGTGCAATAAATGCCGCTCTCTTCTTAGAGGGAAAACCTGCAGGACTATACAATATGCGTCAGCTTGTTGATGCTAAATAAGGAGGTCGTTTGTATGAAAACCATTCAAAATATATCAGTAGTCGAAGATGTGACGCTTGTTTCACTCAACGATTCACCTGCCGATATGAATACCATATCAAAAATTTTCGATATGATTTCGACAAATAATATTGATGTTGATATGATTTCTCAAACACCGCCGCACAGCAACAAGCCGCATTTGTCATTTACCGTCAGCGGTGACGATTTGGGAAAAATTTTGGAGCTTTCCGCTAAAATAAGAGATTTGTATCCCGATGTTAAACTTTCGGTAAGCAACGGAAACTGCAAAATATCTGTCTTCGGAGAAGCTATGAAAGGTCAACCCGGTGTAGCCGCCAAGGTGTTTGCGGCTGCCGCAAAAGCAAATACAGATATAATAATGATAACTACTTCGGAAGTAGACATATCAATGCTTGTTCCTCAGAGTGACCTTACAGCAACGTTAGAGTCAATTAAAGGCGCTTTTAACAATTAAATTGTTTCAAACATAAAAAAACGCTTGATTTTCATCAAGCGTTTTTTTATTATCATTTATTTTATTTGTCAATCCATTCTCTGACTTCATCATTAAGCCAAGATGCCCATTCTTCAATCCCCTCGCCTGTTTTGGCGCAGATAAGAAAGATTTTTGCGTTTGGGTTTCTGTGCTTGATATATTCCTTGCACTTTTCAACATCAAAATCAAAATATGGTAAAACATCGATTTTGTTGATAAGCACAACATCGCTTACCTTAAACATAAGAGGATATTTAAGCGGTTTATCGTCACCCTCGGGAACAGATAATATCATTACATTTTTAACGGCACCTGTGTCAAATTCTGCGGGGCAAACAAGATTTCCGACATTTTCGAGAATTGCAAGTTCAACCCCATCGGTGCCGAGAGCCTCAACACCTTGCTTAGTCATGGCTGCATCAAGGTGGCACATCCCTCCTGTGTGCAGCTGAATTGATTTTACACCTGTTTCGGCAATTTTTATTGCATCAACATCGCTGTCAATATCTGCTTCCATAACACCGATTTTCAGCTTATCTTTAAGCGCATTTATTGTAGCTTTCAGTGTGGTGGTTTTACCTGAACCGGGAGAGGACATAAGGTTTAATAAAAATACCCCTTTGGATTTAAGCTCGCCTCTCAGCTTTTCGGCTTGTTCGTCATTATTTTTAAAAACACTTTGTTTTATTTCAATTACTCTTACTTTATCCATAATATTCTCCCGATAAAATTTATTCGGATATATTTTACGCTTTTATTCATACAATTGTCAATAATCATAAGGAAATAAGTCAAAACAAAAAAACTGTTTATTTATGAAATTTTAGACAATTTTTAATTGACAAACTTCTATTATAGAATTATTATATTATATGTATTGATAAACTTTTATCATTCAAATTTTACTTTACCGGAGGTAAATTATGGCTTGTTTCGTAGTACCGGCTGCAGAAGCTGTTATTGCAACCGTAGCTGTGCAAATCGCAAAAAAGCATGAAATGTCACATGAGAAGCTTGAATGTAAGCTGCCTGAGGGTGCTGTCCAGGCTCCTGAGTATAAAATTTCGGTTTCAAGGAAACTTTCTTGGCTTCGCAATTTACTTTGGGGCGGTGTTTTACTTCTTGCCTTTGAACACCTTTGGCACGGAGAGTTAACCCCTTATTTCCCCTTCCTTACAGGCGCATCAAACGCCGAGGATACAGCTACAATGCTTCATGAAATGGCAACCGTCGGTGTTGCAATGTCTCTTTTGGTTACTGCCGTTTGGGGAATTATGCTTTTGGTCGTTAAGATTAAAGAAACAAAAATTTCCAAAGAAAAGGAATTAACGGAATAATGACATTACTTATCAGCGTATTTGCAGCAATTATATCAACTGCTGTTTGGTACTTTTGTGCTGAACGAAAAAAATATTTGCTTAACGTTCCGTGCTATATCTTTTGGGGTGCTTCCGTTATGTGGTTCGTTGATGCGGTTTTTGAGTACTCCGAGTTGAAGGCAGCATATTTTACTCCTGCTCCGGAGGATATGCTGAACGATGCGTTTTTAGGTTTTTCGATTATTGCATTGGGTCTCATTGTTTGGATAATTATATTGCTGATAAAGGACCCGAATAGTGTTATCAGGGATGCCTTGTTCAGTAAAAAAGATAAATAGCAAAATAATAATTTTTCAGCGAAGTGATTTTTCACTTCGCTGTTTTTATGAATATAATATTTTTTGCGGTAAAACATAACATCGGTGATAAATATTAGTACGATAAAGAAATTCCTGATCGGCATTCCGATAGGTATCATAAACGTTACTCTCGGCGCAGGCGGAGGAATCATATCGGTTCCTATTCTTAAAGCTGCCGGTATGTCACAAAAACAGGCTCAGGCAAATACGATCGCTATTATTCTACCTCTCTCCGTAATATCATTTTATATGTATATTAAAAAGGGATTTACAAGCTTTAACAGTATAATTACAATTCTTCCCGCTTCGGCTTTGGGAGCGATAATAGGTACGGTTGTTTTCTCTAAGCTTTCAAACAGATTCTTGTCGGTAGCATTTTCTTTTTTTATGATCTATGCCGGAATAAGATTATTATTTAAATGAACGATTTTGTGAATTTGCTTGCCATTTTCGTATCTTCGATAATAACTTCGATGGGTCTCGGCGGCGGTAGTTTTTACATTTTATACCTAACATTTTTTACTGACACTGAGCAATTTACTGCTCAAGGCTATAATTTATTGATTTTTCTTCCATGCGCTGTTATATCTGTGTTAGTTTATGCCGGGAAGAAAATTATCAGCTTTAAATATATTTTGCCGATTGTTTTAGGCGGAATTGCTGGGGTTATTGTCGGCTACACAGCATTATCTCATATTAGCAGCGCGATTGTTAGAAAGATGTTTGCAGCATTTTTATTGCTGTCCGGCATCTTTTCCCTCATAAAGTCTGTAAAAAAAGAATAAATCATTGTTAAGTGTCCGTTTTTATGTTAAGATAAAGGAAAAACATTTCCCGAAAAAAGATTAGGAGAGTGCCAAAATGGAATATAAGATGCTATTCACCCCTATGAATATCGGTACGGTTCAAATTAAAAACCGTGTTGTTATGCCCCCTATGATGCTTGGTTTCGGTCAGTTTAACGGTTGTCCGACAAAGGAAATGATGGATTATTACGAGGAACGTGCTATCGGAGGAGCCGGGCTTATTATTACCGAGATAACGAGAGTTGATGATTTCAGTGGAGCATCGGCTTTCGCCCAACTTGCAATCAGCCACGACTATCATATTAAACCTCTTGCGGAAATGATAAGCAGAGTTCACTCACATGGTTGCAAAATGTTCATTCAGCTTCACCACCCCGGCAGACAAAATCTAGGCTTACTTATGGGTACCGTACCGGTATCGATAGGTGCCGAAAGAATAATGGGTAAGCTATATGATAAAATGTTTTATAAGGTTGCTCCTGCCGGAAAAATGCTCATGCAGAAAGACCTTGTGCTTCGTACATTTTCTCCGTCAAAATGTGACAGAGCATACTCTGCTGAGAGTTTAAACAGGGAAATGTCCGTTAAGGAAATCAAAAAGATAATTTCAGAATTTATAGGTGGTGCGGTTCGTGCGCAGAAGGCCGGTGCGGACGGTGTAGAATTACATGCGGCACACGGCTATTTGATTCAGCAATTTTTGAGTCCTTACACGAATACGCGGAATGACGAATACGGCGGAAGCTTTGAAAAAAGAATGAAATTCTTAATCGATATTATCAATGGAATTAAAGCTGCATGCGGCAATGATTTCCCGATTGTTGTTCGTTTATCTGTTGATGAATGTTATTCTATGATTGGCAAACCCGAAATCGGCTATAAGCTTGAAGACGGAGTTAGGATGGCGAAAGTTCTTGAAAAAGAAGGGATTGATGCCATTGATGTCTCCTGTGCCGGTTATGATACATATAATTATTGGTTGGAGCCTACCTCTTTTGAGCCCGGCTGGAGAAAATATATGGCCGCAGCAGTAAAAAAGGAAGTAAAAATCCCGGTATTGGCTGCTAACCTAATTCGCTCTCCTAAGCAAGCGGAAGAACAGCTCGAGGAAGGTATTCAAGATTTTGTCAGCCTCGGCAGAACTCACATAGCCGATCCGCACTGGGTAAACAAGGTTAAGGCAGGCAAAGAGGATGAAATCAAAAGATGCATCTGTTGCCTGTATTGTATGGAAAGTATGCAGAAAAACGCATACAAAGGAACACATGCCCATTGTTCTGTGAATCCTAAATTGGGAAAGGAATCGGAGCATCCAATTGCCAACGGCAACGGCAGAACTGTTGTAATTGTCGGAGCCGGTCCTGCCGGTCTAATGAGCGCGGAAGTTTTAGCTAAGCGAGGATTCAAACCGGTAGTTCTTGAAAAGAACGCTTTCCCCGGTGGGCAACTACAACTCGCTAATAAGCCGCCTCTTAAGGAAAAAATCAATTGGTGCATTGAGGACTTGGTTACAAACGCAACACATTACGGTGCCGAAATTAAATATAATGTAATTGCCGACGAAAGTATTATAAAGTCATACAATCCATATGCTGTTATAATAGCTACAGGCGGTAAAGCAATTAAGCCTAAATCAATTAAGGGCTCCGATAAAGATAACGTTTTCACGACAACCGATATTCTTGATGGTTCGGTAGTGCTAAAAAATAAGAAGGTTGCGGTCATAGGTTCCGGCATGACGGGCCTTGAAACATCTGAAATGTTGGCTGAAAACGGCAATGATATTACCGTGGTTGAAATGGCTGATTCGATAGCTCCCGGCACTTGGATGCAGCACATTGATGATTGTATGCCGAAACTTAAAGCACACGGCGTTAAGTTTATTGTAGGTCATAAGCTTACGGAAATTACCGACAGAGGAATAGAGCTTAATAAGGTGGATACGGAGAACATACTTTTGGTCGATGCGGACTATGTTGTTCTGTCTCTCGGCGTAAGACCTGAAAATAAGCTTTACGATGATATAAACGGTAAACTTAAAAATGTTTATCTCATTGGCGATGCAGAAAAAACAGGCCGAATTGCAGATGCAACCTCTCAGGCGTATGAGCTTTGCAAAAATATTTAACCAAAAACATATCGTTATAAAATTAACAAAAAAGAGAGGCCGTAAAGTCTCTCTTTTTTTCTTTTTGACCAAATTTATTTTTGATGTATTTTTTATGTTGATAAACAAAACTATATATTGTATAATTAATTTTAAATTGGAGCAATTTGGATTTTATATTGTGTTTGATATTATTTTGTTACTTTTTTGGAGGTAATATATATGAAAGTACAGTTTACTGAAACCGTTTTAAGAGACGCGAATCAGTCTCTTATTGCAACAAGATTGCCTTACTCCGAATTTGACGGCATTCTTGAAACAATGGACAAAGCGGGTTATTATTCACTTGAATGCTGGGGCGGTGCAACATTTGACTCCTGCCTTCGCTACCTCGACGAAGATCCGTGGGAAAGACTCCGTAAAATCAGAGCAAAATGCCCCAATACAAAACTTCAAATGCTTTTAAGAGGTCAAAATTTGCTCGGATATCACCATTATCCCGATGATGTAGTAAGAATGTTCGTTAAAAAATCAATTGAAAACGGCATTGATATCATAAGAATATTTGATGCTCTTAACGACGTTAGAAATATTGAAGTTGCAGTTGACGAGACTTTAAAGAATGGTGCCATTGCATCCGGCGCAATTTGCTATACTCAAAGCCCAATACACAATCTTGAATCATACATCAAGCTTGCCAAGCAGATGGAAGAGCTCGGTTGCCAGACTATATGCATTAAGGATATGGCAGGCATTTTAGGTCCAAAAGAAGCTTATGATATGGTAAAGGCTCTTAAGGAAAATGTAAAAACTCCCATTATTCTTCATACACACTGTACCACAGGACTCGGTATGCTTACTCTTCAGAAAGCCGTTGAAGCGGGATGTGATGTAATAGATACTGCTATATCCTCATTCTCCGGTGGCACTTCACAGGCTCCTACGGAAACTATGGCATATGCTTTAAAGCAGGAAGGTTATGATATTGCCCTTGACCTTTCTGTCCTTAAAGAGATCAACGACTTCTTTAAGCCTATAAAAGATGAATATTTAAAAAAAGGCTCTTTAAATCCTCTTGTGCTTTCAACCGACACAAATGCACTCAATTATCAGATTCCCGGTGGAATGCTCTCTAACCTTGTTGCACAGCTTACCGCACAGAACAAAATGGATAAGTTTAATGATGTTCTCCTTGAAACCCCCAAGGTTAGAAAGGATCTCGGTTATCCCCCGCTTGTAACACCTATGAGTCAGATGGTCGGCGTTCAGGCAACTGTTAACGTTCTTGTCGGAGAGAGATATAAGAATATATCCAAAGAAGTAAAAGCTTATATTAAGGGTGAATACGGTCGTGCCCCCGGCGAAATCGATAAGGACCTTATGAAAAAGGTTCTCGGCGACGAAGAACCTATTAAGGGCAGATTTGCCGACTCTCTCGAACCCGGCTTTGAAAAGGCTAAAAAAGAAATCGGAGAAAAGGCAAAGAGCGACGAAGATGTTCTTTCTTATATTGCATTCCCGACTCAAGCTGAAGCATTTTTTGATAAACGCGAAGAAAAAGAAAAAAATACTTTTAAATATTCAATAAAAAGAATTGACTAAGGGGTGTTAAGATGTATTTATTAGACAGTGTTATGTCCATAGGTGAAGCTCTTAATGTTTCAATAACCGGCATTGTAGTTGTGTTCATTGTCCTTGTTGTTTTGGCAGTTCTTGTTCAGCTTCTTTCTAAGCTCATCAGATTGTTTGTAAAGGAGCCGAATGCAAAGAACGCAAAAAAATCCGATGCCGTTAAAGAGGTTGTAAAACCCCAAGGCGGTGTTGCTCTTCCGGAAAATCAAACATTGGGAACGTTGAATCTTTATAAAACCGATGAAAAGACTGCGGCTGTAATTATGGCAATAGTCAGCAAAGAAAGCGGAGTTCCTTTGAACAGATTAAAATTCAATTCAATTAAGCTTATAGAAAACAAGTAAGGGGTTAACAATATGAAATATGTAGTTACTTTAAACGGAAAAGACTATGAAGTCGAAGTTGACGAGTTAAGTGAGGCAATAGTAACAAGCGTTGCGCCTACCGCAGCTTCTGCTCCGGCAGCACCTGTGGCTACACAGCCCTCGGCACCTGCTACTCCCGCACCTGCTCCTGTTTCAGGAAGCGGAACCGCTGTTAAGGCTCCCATGCCCGGAACAATACTTAAAGTAAATGTTACCGCAGGTCAGAGCGTTAAGGCCGGCGACATTATGTTTATTCTTGAAGCAATGAAGATGGAAAACGAAATTGTAGCTCCCTCGGATGGTACAGTTTCACAGGTTGTAGCCGCAAAAGGCAGCTCGGTTGCAACTGATGACGTCCTTGCTTATTTGAACTGAGGAGGTCAATAAATGTCTGTTGTAAATGCTTTGGTGGAGATATTTCAAAGCTCCGGTTTTGTATCGTTATCATGGCAAAACTGGGTTATGATTTTAGTCTCCTTTGTTCTTTTATATTTGGCTATTGTCAAAAAATTTGAACCGCTTCTCTTAGTTCCAATTGCTTTCGGTATGTTACTTGTTAACATTTATCCTGATATTATGTATGATCCGCTTATGATGTCGTCATACAGCGGCCAAGTTGTTGAAGGCGCCCATTGGTATGATACCGGCGTCTTGCGACTGATTTACGCAGGTGTTAAATCGAGTATATTCCCCTGCCTTATCTTTATGGGTGTAGGTGCTATGACTGACTTCGGACCGCTTCTTGCGAATCCTTCAAGTCTTCTTCTCGGCGCTGCTGCTCAGCTTGGTATTTATGTTGCTTTTCTTATTTCAATTGCAACCAACCTTATCCCCGGTTTTGAGGGCTTTACGCCTCAGGAAGCAGCTTCAATAGCTATTATCGGCGGTGCTGACGGACCGACAGCTATTTATTTAACGAGTAAACTCGCTCCGCAGCTATTAGGACCCATTGCTGTAGCGGCATACTCTTATATGGCTCTTATACCGCTGATTCAGCCCCCTATTATGAAGCTTTTAACTACCAAAAAAGAGCGCGAAATCAAGATGGATCAGCTTAGAACCGTAAGCAAAACAGAAAAAATCATTTTCCCGATTGTTGTTACTGTTCTTTGCGTACTTGTTCTTCCGTCGGTCGCTCCGCTTATCGGTATGTTTATGCTCGGCAATCTTTTCAAAGAATGTGGCGTAACCGAACGCCTCAGTGATACTGCTCAGAATTCTCTTTGCAATATCGTAACAATAATGCTCGGTACTACCGTAGGCGCCACAGCAGAAGGCAAAACATTCCTCGCTACCAAAACTATACTTGTAATAGTAATCGGTCTTGTCGCATTTGCTTTCTCAACCGCAGGCGGCGTATTGTTCGGCAAACTTATGAACCTCGTAACTCATGGTAAAGTTAATCCACTTATAGGTTCCGCAGGTGTTTCGGCTGTTCCTATGGCGGCTCGTGTATCTCAGGTTGAGGGAAGAAAATACAATCCCTCTAACTTCCTTTTAATGCACGCTATGGGTCCGAATGTTGCAGGAGTTATCGGTTCTGCTGTTGCAGCCGGATATTTACTTCTTACTTTTGGTAAATAATTATTAAGTTATAGAAAAGGTCACGGCAACAAATTTAGTTACCGTGACCTTTTTATATATTCTGATATAACAATTGAAAACTTATTTATCTTTTCTTGACTGCAACATTTAATATAATATATGCTAACACCAGCACAACCACCGAACAACACAGTACAGCATACATCGCTTCTATACTGACGCATTTATCGAAAAAGTACAAGTTACAGTCAATACTGTCTTTAAATACGGTGACAAATTCCTTCGGCATACCCATTTCGGACAGTTCACTGAAAACACCGTTTAAAGCGTGATTGCGTAAAAGTCCCGTGCCGTATGTACCCGGCAAAAAAGAAATAACTTTTTGCAGTCCGGCAGAAAAGCTTGAGACGGGCATATATGCGCCACAGATAAATCCATATCCTGCGCTGACGATGGTCCCTACTGCGGAAATCTGACCTTGTGAGTTTAAAAAGAAGTTGATTATAGAGCTAAGCGCTGTTCCGAACATTACAAGTAATATCACATCGAGTAAGAATAAAACCGTCTCTTTAAATGAAAGATACCAGCCAATATTTGACAAATAAATAAAACAAATAACTGAAGCCGCAACACATATTGCAAGTGTAGAAATAAGCGTCGAGATATAATAACTTACGGCAAGCGTTGATTTTTTTACAGGAGTTACGGTTAAATCTGCACGCGCGCCGCTGACCTTATCCTGAACCATGAGCATATTTGAACAAAACGAAACAGTTACGCAGCATACGGCAAGAAGTGATGACACAAGCTGGCCTGCAACGACCGCATTTATGAGTTTTTCCGACAACTCAAAGCCTGTAGGTATTGCGGATAAAAAGCTTTGCTTGTAAACATTTCCGAGAAAAGTTGTATATAAAATGAGCAATATAATCGGAGTTATAAGTGAAGTAAAAAACATTGCCTTATCTTTGAAAAACAGTTTGCTGTTTCTTCTGATAAGATTGCCGAGACCCATCATTTTACGTCACCTCCACTCAGGTTTTTACCTGTAACCGCCATAAAAACATCATCCATTTTTCCTTTAATTACCTCATAGTCTTTAAATATATCAGGATTTTTAATTATCAGTTCGGTTGCTTTTTCGGAATTCGGAACAGCAATGCGAACGGCGCCGTTCAATTTTTCCGACGGCAGCTCAAGACTCTCGGCAAGAGCGGCTGATTCCCCATACAGAGTAATAAAGTCACCTGTATATTTATTTTTCAGTTCTAACGGAGTCCCCTCTGCCGAAATTTGCCCGGCATCAAGTATCACTACATAATCGGAGTCCGCCGACTCTTCCATGTAATGTGTTGTGAGAAAGACGGTAAGCCCATGAGTTTTGCGAAGCATTGTTATAACCGACCATAAAAGCTGTCTTGTTTGAGGGTCAAGTCCTGTTGTCGGCTCATCAAGGATCAGTATTTTGGGATTGTGAAGCAAAGCTCTTGCTATATCAATACGTCGTCTTTGCCCTCCGGACAGTTTTCCGACGGTTCTGTTAAGAATATCTTCAAAACCGAGAAGTTCCGATAACTCATCAAGACGATTTTTAAATTCTTTGCCCGTTATGCCATACAGAGCGGCACGACTGCGCAGATTATCTTTTACCGACAACGCTTTATCAAGTACGGAGTTTTGAAAAACTACACCGATATCCGATGAAACACTGTTGAAATTTTTCTCAGTATCTTTGCCGCAGATTACTATTTTTCCGCTGTCCTTTTTTATCTGTCCACACATAATTGAAATGGTTGTGGACTTTCCTGCGCCGTTTACGCCGAGAAATGCAAACAATTCACCGCGATAAACACTAAAGGATAAATCATTAACAGCCTTTATGTCTCCATACGACTTGCTCAAATGAGATATTTCAATGATTTTATCCATATAATTCTCCCCAATAAATTCTTTATAAACATATTAACAAAAGAGCAAATATTTGTCAATAAAATACAAAACCACTCGTCATAAACGAGTGGTTTTAGCTTTAAATGTGAATTTTACTGAATATGCCTAACATCATTGCGATAACACTTAAAACAATCAGAATTATCAAAATTACCATAAGAAAACGCAAATATTTTTTTACGTTTTTGTCGTCCGGAGATGTTGCATTTTCTCTTTTAGTTTTTTTATAAAGATTTTTTAATAAAACAGCGCTGAATAAAACACAACATATTATGGTAAAGTTCAATATCAACATCAATGTTTTTTGAGTTTGCATATTATATAAATTTTATCTCCTTCTCTTTAATTATAATACACACACTGTGCGCCGCAATTCCTTCCTTTGCTCCTGTAAAGCCAAGCCCCTCTTCTGTTGTCGCTTTTACGCTGACATCAGACAACGGTATTTTACATGCTTTTGCAATGTTTGTGCGCATCGCCGCAATATACGGCGCAAGCTTCGGGCTTTGAGCCAAAACCGTGGCATCTATATTTCCGACAGAATAACCGTTCTCCTTAAGTAAATCACACACTTTAGATAAAAGAACCATACTGTCGGCATTTTTATAGGTATCGTCTGTATCGGGAAAATGCTTTCCGATATCACCGAGCGCAGCTGCACCGAGTAAAGCGTCACTAACAGCATGGGCAAGTACATCTGCGTCTGAATGGCCCAAAAGGCCAATTCCATCATTTTCAATATGAACTCCGCCTAATATTAATTCTCTACCCTTTTGAAGCTTATGAACATCATATCCATGCCCGATTCTATAATTCATCTTTTTCTCCTTTGTTGATAATTGCTTCGGCAATGATTAAATCCTCAGGAGTCGTAATTTTGATGTTTGTATTATCTCCATCAACAATTTTGACAAGTTTACCGTATGCTTCAATTAAGCCGCAATCATCCGTAAAAAGTTCACTGTTCGGAACGCCCTGCATAGCGCTTAAGTACATTTTTTTATTAAATACCTGCGGTGTTTGAATTGCCCTTAGCGAATCCCTCGCCGGCGTTGAAGTTACTATTCCTTCATCACTAACGGTTTTTATTGTATCTTTAACCGGGATACCGGGCGCAGCGGCATTAAAATCAAAAGCCGCAAAAATCGTTTTTTCAATCGTTTCTCTGTCCACAAGAGGTCTTGCACCGTCGTGTATGGCAATATAATCGGACTCTGTCATACAACACCTAACAGCATTAAAAACGCTTTCCTGGCGCGTACAGCCGCCTTTAACGATATTACTGACCTTATTAACCGAATAATCTTTTACCATAGCAAAAATTTGAGGGATGTCCTCTTCGCGTGCCGATATGATTATTTCCTTAATAAGATCCGAATTTTCAAATGCCTTCAAAGTCCTGATAAGCACAGGGACGCCGTCAATTAGCAAAAACTGCTTATTGACGCCGCCCATTCTTGTTGAATTTCCGGCAGCTACAATAATCGCGGAAACATACGGATAAGAAGCTGCCTCATTATTATATTTTTTTGTTTTAAACATACTCATAACCCCTTTGTAATACTTAGGGCAAACAAATAGATTTTATGAGTATATTTTACACCAAAGCCTCTATAGTTGCAAGCTTAACTGCAAGGCAAAGAATATCGGCTGCTTTTTGAAGCTCATCAGTTGAAGGATAAGAAGGTGCAATTCTGATATTTCTGTCATCGGGATCTATTCCGTACGGGAAGGTTGCACCTACGGTAGTAAGAACAACACCGAGTTCTTTACAAATTTCACCCACGCGTTTTGCGCTGCAATGGTTAACGTCAAGACTTATAAAATATCCGCCTTTAGGAGATGACCAGGATGCAAGATCATTGTCTTTAAGCTCTTTTTCAAGCGTTTCAAGCACTATATTAAATTTAGGTGCAAGAAGTTCAGCGTGTTTCTTCATATGTGCCTTAATACCATCGGCATTTTTGAAGTATTTAACGTGTCTTAACTGATTCATCTTATCATAGCTTATTGTCTGCGACTTTAATCTGTCTTTAATCATCGCAATGTTCTTCGGTGAAGCAGCTATTGCCGAAATACCTGCTCCGGGGAAGGTTATTTTTGATGTTGAAGTAAATTCAATGAAATTATCCTCTGTTCCGAATTCCTTGCAGGCGTCAAAAATATTGAGCAAAGTACCAGCATCATCGCAAAGGTCGTGCACAATATAAGCGTTGTCCCATATTACACGGAAATCGGGCGCAGACGGTTTTAAAGCGGCCAACGCACGAACTGTTTCATCCGAATACGTTATTCCGTCAGGATTGGAATACTTCGGTACGCAGAACATACCTTTTACCGAAGGATCTTTAACAAGCTCGGCAATTTTTGCAACATCAGGTCCTGTTTCTGTCATACTGACATTTATCATTTTAATGCCGAAATGCTCGCATATACCGAAATGTCTGTCATATCCGGGAACATTACATATGAATTTAACATCGCCCTGACGGCACCAGGGCTCGGCACCTGCACCGTGCGTATAACACTGTGAAATATAGTCATACATAAGATTTAAGCTTGATGCGCCGCCGACAATGATGTTTTCGGGAGCGACTCCGAGTTCATCCGCAAAAAGCTTTTTGCATTCCGGAATACCGTCAAGACCGCCGTAATTGCGGACATCCGTACCGTCTTCGGATATCCAATCGGAAGCCGAAAGTGATGAATTAAGCATATCCATGGAAAGCTCCAACTGCTCGGGCGACGGCTTACCTCTCGCCATATTGAGTTTAAGATTTTGTGACTTAACGTCATCGTATTGTTTCTTAAGCTCGCTTTTTAAATCCTCAAGTTCTTCCCTATTCATTTTGCTGTATTGCATTATTCTTGCCTCCAAGATTTAAAAATACTTTTTTAACCTTATAGATTTTATAATATTTTACTCAGTTTTGCAATATTTGTTTTATATTCTTGCAATAATTATAAAAAAAGACAAGCTGTCAAACATACAGCCTGTCTTTTTGTCTATTTTAAATAAATAATAGTTCAGTCTTTTACAACGGAACTCAACTCATGCTCTTTTTTACGTATCTCTTCAAGTTCATTTTGTATTTTTTCTTTCTTCTTTCCGGTATAATCATTGAAAAACATTGGTATCATAGTTAAAAGGAACCCAAGAGCAGGAAGAAGAGTTACCATAATCAGAAGCCATTTTTGAGTGAAAGGCGTTTGCTGAGCCAAAATCTGTTTGCCGTTTATGTCAAGATTACCGTCAATCGGCTTTTGATACTTACCTATTTCGAGAACCCAACCTGTTACAACTCCGGCTATACCTGCTGTAACCTTTGAAAGGAAGGTCTGGAAAGCAAAACACACACCCTCAGATCGTTTACCTGTTTTCCATTGCATATAATCAACCGAGTCAGCTATGAAAGCATATGTAATTACATTATAAATTCCGAGAGGGAATCCCATTAAGAACAGACATACCCAAAGAATATAAATATTAATATGCCCCGGATCATTCATAAAGAGCAAATAGCAAACACAGTGTGCAATGACTCCGAAAATAGACGAGCCGATGTAAATCTGCTTCAAATCAAATTTCTTGCGAAGCATCGGGAATACGACCATGGCCGGCACCATACCGGCACCAATGGCAACAGTTAAAGTCGTGAGAATAGTTCCGCGCGGTATCCAAAATCCGCCCGCTTTATAAGCGGCTACAACATCGTTTGTAGAAGCAAGAACATCAAAGTCCGTGTAACCTTGAATTATTAAATAGTTAGCTATATAGTCGGCAGATATATTGGCAATAACCATTGTAGAACCGAGTATAGCTGCTGCGATTACAAGTAAAAGCAGTTTGTTTTGACCGACAACATGAACAGTCTCTTTAAAAGTAGGTGTCGTTGTTGACGGCTCTATTCGCTCTTTAGTAGTAAAGAACGCAAGACTTGAAAGAAGCGCGCCCATGACACCAAAGAGAATTGCGCCGAAAAGATAACCGCCGCGCAATCCGAGAGAAGACTGTCGTAAGATAGGAATAAGAAGTGCCGGAAGAATACCACCGAAAGTAGAACCCAAACGTCCGTTTGAAATAAACTGTGTACGTTCTTTTTCGTTTGGTGTTATAACCGAAGTAAGTCCCCAAAAAGGAACGTCTTGTATCGTAAAGCAAACACCCCAAAGCACATATGTACACGCAGCATATACAGTAGCCGCCGCGCTGCTTTGAAAAGGAGCAATAAACAAAAGGATAGTCGACACACAAACCGGTATCGGAGAGAAAAGCAAGTACGGACGCATTTTCCCCCATTTACTTCTCGTCTTATCCACTATCATTCCCATTATCGGATCGTTAAGCGCATCAAAAATACGACCGCCGAGTATAATAGCGCTTGCTGTAACAGCATTTAGCTTAGCAACGTCAACCAAAAAGACAAGATAGAACATTGTCATTATAGTATATATTCCGCTTCTGCCGAAAGCAGAAAGCGGAAAACATATTTTTTCTTTTAAAGTTAAATATTTCTTTTCCATTCCCTTAACTCCTATTATTTTTTTCTGACAAATAAAGCCGGTAAAATTTTTGGCTTACGCTCCCCTGCTTTGACCATTTCGTTTATCAGCATATCTTTGAGTTCAGCCCTTACGGAAGCATATTCCGGAGATTTTATTAGATTGTTTTTCTCAATCGGATCAACTGAAAGATCATATAAATAATCTTCAAAATATACATCTGAGTTGTGGGCAACATATCCGGTAGGAGCAAGAGTCCTTACGGAATACTTGTACTTTTTGGTGCGTATAGCTCTCCCGCACTGACTTTCACTTATTTGAATAAATACGCAGTCGCGTTCCTTATTTTCACGCATTTCCTTGAGCAGCGATACGCCCGAATAGCTTTTCGGTATCGGTATTCCTGCCATATCAAGCAATGTCGGAGGGAGATCTATAAGACTGACAAGCCTGTCATCAACTACACCGCCTTTGAACATTCCCCCACTGATAATAAGCGGCGTATGCGTTGCGCTGTCGTGGCAACTTCTCTTATACTCAAGATTGCGGGTCTTAAAATGAGAGCCGTGATCGCTTGTATAAATAATAATTGTGTTATCGTAGAGTCCCTTTTCCTTCAACTTTTTAACGAGCTTACCGACATTATCATCAAGTCTGTTTATTGCAGCTATATAATCCGGATACATTTTATTATAATCGCCGGGTAAAAACGACAAGTCGGGTGGTATAGGATAGTCTTTAAATTTATCTACAGTATCCTTAGGACCTTCATAACAATGATGATCATTTTGATGATGTGGTTCAATATGAGATACAAACATAAAAAACGGCTTATCAGATGTCTTTTGCTCAAGATATTGAAGGGCGAAATCGTTTATACAATCAGCGCGGTAGCCCTTGAAATCAACTTTTCTGTTTTCATTGTCAAAGACATATCCATCATATCCGTGTGATGTAAACTCAAGTACATCGGATGCACGCCACCAATCTTTATAACCGCCGCGCAGGTTCTCCGGAATTGCGCTTTTTTCGCAGTGGAAGCCTATGTTCGGCAGTCTGTCGGAGGCTAAGTGCCACTTCCCGACATAAGCTGTTTCGTATCCTGCTTCGTTGAAGTATTCAGCTAACGGCTTAATGTTTTGCGGAAGCGGAATTCCATTCCAATAGCATTGGTTTTGCGTCGCATAAAGACCGGTTTGAAGGCAAGCGCGAGCCGGTCCGCAAACCGGTTGACACGTATATGAATTTGTAAAATTCACACCGTTTTCGGCAAGCTTCATAAGATTTGGAGTAACGGTTTCATTAACAGTATCCCATCTCTGTTGATCGCTGAAATAAAAAATAATATTTGGCCTCATTATGTTCCTCCGTTATATTACATAAATGACATTACAGCATTGTATAAAGATAGTGCCGCAACCGAAGATACGGCAATTGTAAACGTGACTTTAATTGCTTTTTCATTGCATTTCCTATTTAAAATCGAACCTATGAACCCTCCGATAACCGCAACAGGGATAATCACAAGCAGTACCTTCATATCGAATCCGGAAAAGCCCGTTTTTATATATGTTGATATAATGTTTGCGCATTGGGAAAAGAAAATAACCGCCACCGAATACACCGCTGCATCTCTCATCGTAAACGAAAACATAAGAGTTAAAAAAGCAACATTTATCGGTCCGCCGCCAATACCCAAAAATGCCGCCGCGGTACCGAGCAGTAATCCGGACAGCAAAATTGCTATGGGATTTTTAACATTAAATGTTTTGAAATTACCGGATACAAAAATAATAACGCACACTAAAAAAACAGCCAATATTGCAGACTGTATGCCTCTTACGGTATTCGGAGTTGAAGAAACACTTAACGCATAATTAAAAAGATAATTTCCGAGCAGACCGCCGCCGACCGAGCCCAAAGCAACCAGCAACACAATAGACGGCTTTATCGGCGTTTTTTTAATGATATGACGTGTAGTTGATGTTATCGACATCGCAAAAACAGCACAAGACGAAAAGAATGAAATTTCGGTTAGAGAGTGTGCATTGATAACATCGAGGACCGGCTTGATTATAACTCCGCCGCCGAGTCCTACAAACGACCCTAAAAGTGTCGCCAAAAAAACAACAAAACCATATAAAATTAAAACCATTTTCAAAACCTCTTTTGTATTATAACACAAAAAAACGCAACACACAATTGCTGATTATAAAAAAACAAGCGATTGTATGACAAAACAACCGCTTATTTTAATCATTTAGAAAAAAATTGTTTATGTTTTTTCTTCAGCAATCATTTTTATGTTCTTTTCCATAAGAGCAAAGAACTTTTCAACTACAGTTTTGTCTTTTTCATTTCCTCTGATTCACTATCAGTTTTTTGCTCAAAGCAACCGTCGATATAATCTGCAAAGTTTTCCATTTTATCCTCCCTGGATTTTCTAATGAATAAGATAACATAAAATTACATTATGTTCAATATTTTAGTTAATTGTGCTCTCTTTAACAGTTGATTTTTTTCTTGCACTTTTTTATTTTCGTGCTATAATTATATAATAATCGGAGGCATAGCTCAGTTGGTTAGAGCGCACGGTTCACATCCGTGAGGTCGAGGGTTCAAATCCCCCTGTCTCTACCAAAAAAAGGAACGACAATCTTCAACGTAAGATTGTCGTTCCTTTATATTATGAACATTACTCCTTTTTGATATTCCCTATTTCTCTATTTACGGAATCTCATTGTGACAGGATTTACACGTTATTCAACTACTGTATAGAAAAGTATTATGATTTCGATAATTTATACTTGCTTATCAATAAGCATAAAAGCATAATCGCCGGGAAGATAATTGCCGACAAAATACCAATATGGAGATTATTGTTAAAGCTTCCCGAAACCAAACCGGCAAGAGTAGGACCGCCGGAGCATCCGAGATCTCCCGCAAGAGCCAACATTGCAAACATAACAGTTCCGCCTCTTTTGATTGCTGCAGAAGATTTGCTGAACGTGCCCGGCCATAATACGCCGACAGAAAATCCGCATAAAGCGCAGCCTATAAGACCTATTGCAGGAACGGGAATCAACGCAATACATAGATATGAAATAACGCAAAGACACGCTGAAAAAAACATACACTTATTGAGATTTAATTTATCACCGAATTTGCCGTATAACAGACGTGAAGTTCCCATAAGAGCGGCGAAAGCAAGCGGTCCTGCGAGATCACCGACGGTTTTGCTGACTCCGAGACCTTGCTCCGCAAATGTTGACGCCCATTGACTTACTGCCTGTTCGCTGGCTCCGGAACACACCATCATTATCATCATTAGCCAAAAAACCTTGTTGCGGCAAAGTTCCTTTAGCGTTAATCCTTTTTCCCCTTCGTCCTGCAAAGAATATATAGGTACCTGTGTAAAAAATATGGCGTTTACTATTGGGATTAAAGCCCAAAATATCGCTAATATTCTCCAATTTGATATACCGAAAGCCGTAAAAAACAGCGTTGAGAGCAAAACTACCGCCATATGTCCCCAACAGTAAAATGAATGAAGTAAGCTCATAGCTTTTTCTTTGTTTTCGGTAGGGCACGCCTCCATAATCGGGCTTACCAAAACCTCAAGTAAACCGCCGCCAACGGCATATATGATAACAGCTATTAAAAGCCCGACAAAAGGCGATGCAAATACCTCGGGAAGTACCGTTAACAAAATCAGACCGACCGCGGCAAATACGTGCGATAATACAGCCGATGCCCGATAACCTATTTTATCGATAAATCCTGCCGATAAGAGGTCAATCAACAGCTGTATGACAAAGTTAACCGTAATCAGAGCGGTTATCTGCGATAACGGTATATCAAATGTTTTTTGAAATGTTACAAATAAAAGCGGCGCAAAATTATTAATAATTGCTTGCACAATATACCCTGTAAAGCAAGCACACATTGTTGATTTATAACTTTTTTTCATCGTTCGGAACCTCATAAAAAATCTTTGTACATTTTATAATAAAAGTGCAAATAAATCAATAACGTACCGATAAAAATCCCGACAGATAACAGCTCTGTCGGGATTTAATGTTTTTATAGTATTATAAAATCAAAGTTTCATAGCTACGTCCCAAGCACGCCATATAACGGTACGTAGGTTACCGACGTGATCCGCGTCGCCAACCAAATGGACATTTTTGCTCTCGGGGAACAAAGGCATTGAATGATAACCTACAGACAAAATAACTGAATCGGCAGATATTTTTTGTGTTTTACCGTCGCTTGTTTCAACAATTACTCCGTCCTTTAATATCTCTTTAACCTTTGTATTAAGATAAACAGGAGCTTTTTTGTATTTTAACATTTCTCTGAGAAACGATGAATTGGCAAGGCAAACGCCCTTAACTGCTATAAGGTCATTTTTCATTTCGATAACAGTCGGCTTTTTGCCTTTGAGTATTAAGTCGTAAGCAATTTCGCAGCCGGTTAAGCCGCCGCCGATAATTGCAACATCCTCCCCTACATCTATGCCGTCAAGATATGTTGTTGCGTCCATTGCATACTCAATTCCCGGAATCGGAGGTTTATTAGCTGCCGAGCCGGTAGCAACAATAATCTCGTCTGCAGAAATATCCGAAAATCTTTTAATCTCACTGTTAAGCTTAACTGTTACGGACGAATTATTTATTGCTCGCCTGTACCATTCAATTAAATCACGGTCTTTTTCCTTAAATGAAGGAGCGGCAGCTTCAATAAATATACCTCCGAGTCTATCGGTCTTTTCATAAAGAGTAACGGCATGACCGCGTGCAGCGGCAACTAAAGCAGTCTCCATACCTCCGATACCGCCACCGATAACAGCAACGGATTTTGAAACTCTTGCCGGGACAATCTTATACTTCTTTGACTGCATTGTCATCGGATTAAGCGCGCAGCGAGACATATTCGAAGTGTCATCCATATCTTGAATATTCGGCACGCCCTCATAATGTGCCATATTAAAGCAGGCGTTATGACAGCAAATACACGGCTTGATATCTTCTTCTCTGTCTTCCATCAGTTTTGTAACCCATGCGGGATCGGTAAGAAACTGTCTTGCAAATCCGACAGCGTCAATTTTATTTTCTTTAACTGCGCTCGCTCCCTCTTGAGGAGTCATTCTACCGGCACAAACAACAGGTATGTCGACAAACTTTTTTATATGTTCTACATCTTCCAAATTACAGTTCTCCGGCATATATCCAGGAGGATGAGCCCAATACCAAGCATCATATGTACCGTTGTCGCAGTTGAGCATATCATAGCCTGCGTCCTGCAAATATTTTGCGGCACGCTCAGATTCTTCCATATCTCTGCCGACTTCTGTATACTCTTCGCCGGGCAATGCCCCTTGGCGGAAGCCCTTGGTCTTTGAAATAACCGAATATCTGAGGGAAACCGGGAATTCTTTTCCGCACGCCTTTTTTACGGCTTTTACTATTTCAACGGGGAAACGGTAACGGTTTTCAAAAGAACCGCCGTATTCGTCTGTACGCTGATTGGTATATTTCATCGTAAACTGGTCAAGCAAATAGCCCTCATGCACAGCGTGAATTTCAATGCCATCCACTCCTGCTTCCTTACATAATTTAGCGGTTTTCGCAAAAGCGTCAATCATTTCGTCGATTTCCTTGATTGTTAAGGCTCTCGACGGGACCTTATCGCTCCATCTGTTCGGATTGGGAGATGCGCTTGCACAAAGGTACTCAACATCTAGGATGGGCTTTGCAAGCACACGTAAAGCTTTGTTGCAATATACCTTTTCCATAAGGTCATTTACTGCCATAGAACGACCAAAGCCCGCCGTTAACTGTATAAAAAGCTTTGCGCCGGTTTTATGGTACTCTTCCATAAAAGCTTTAAGCTGCTTGAATTTCCCTGTATTCTGATATAACCATTTACCACCGAAGGTGTCGCGTATAGGTGCTATACCCGGCAAAATCAAACCGACATTGTTTTTAGCTCTTTCAAGTAAAAAATTTGCGGCCTCTTTGTCAAAATGGTTAGGCTCCATCCAACCGAATATTGAAGTACCGCCCATTGAGCATTGAACAATACGGTTTTTAATTTCTACATTACCTATGTGCCACGGCGTAAACAACGCTTCATATTCTTGTTTCATATTATCACCGTCCTATAAAATTTTACAATCGTTATTCTACCGTGACGAGTCCGTCATCCCCGATTGAGACCGTCATACCGTCCTTGACATAGTCAAGAAATTCATCACCGAGCATATCAACTACCGGCATAGACGCATTTGTCCAATTTGCCGCAAGTATTGCACCGGAGGCAGCAAGCGAATCAATCGGCTTAGAGAACAACATACAAGCGGGCTGCTTAGAGAGAGCACAAGCCGCATAAAGTACCATTCCACCTGTTGTTGAACCGATGGTTTCCGGTAAACAAAGCGCTTTGCCTATCATGGACTTTTTATAAATATCACTGTTATTTTGGTCACCGCACTTAACCTGCTTATCTCCGAACATTAAAGCCATTTGAAAGCTTGCAAGCGTATTAAAACCACCGTGTGAAACGAGGGCTTCGGCTTTAACTCTGCCGGGAGTAACAACGCGACCTTTAAATGATTTACTCATCTTATTTGCCCTCCTTTGTTATAATACGTACAATTTCGTCATCAGAATAAAACTTTGCGCTTGTATATGTACGAAGCTTATTTGATGAAGTAATAACAGGCATCTTCTTTGATAACGGATTATTCATATACATAAGCGGGCAAATATAGCTCAATATAACGCCGGTATTTTTAAGCCGCTCGGCATACTCGGTTTTGTTAAACTCTTCTATTATATCCGGAGCGGATGTAAATACCGTCGGAACAAGAACCTTTTTATTTCCTGACTCCTTTAAGCCGTTTTCAACGCGTTCCGTCCACATTTCAAGTTGTTTCAATGTCATATGCGGACAGCCCATAAAGCAAAGCTTAGGCGTTGCATTCGGGTCTTTCCAAATACAAGGATAACTGTTTTTAACTCGCTCGAGCTCCGCGTCATCAATAATGTATATAGGCGCATTATCCCTTAAAAGCTTTTTACCGTAGTCAACGGCTTCCGGCGTCAGGTTTTCTATATGATACAGACCGACAGAGCCGTTGGATGCTGTTGCGGCACCGAAATCCTTGAGATAGGCACAAGCCTCATCATTCAATTCGGTTCCTATCCATTTATCAAGGCCCCTTATATAAGGTACTTTTTCCATTACCTTCATTCCTATGGCAGAACCGAGTATCTGGGCCTCAGGCTTTTTGGTTGTTTTAATTTCTATTATCCAATCTGCTTTTCTGCCTTCATCGGTAAGCAATCCAAATTCAGGAACAAATCCTGCTATTGAACCCATCAACTCAATAATACCTGAATTTCTGTTGCACCTCGCTCCGAGAACGCTGTTGGCATATACAACAGCCGAGGACTCAGCCCAGGACAGAATTTCACCGCGTTTAGGAGTATTACCAACCTCCGGAAGATAACAGGCGCACGTATACGCCTTATCACCCATCAGTCCGAAGTGTTTGAGCTGTGACTCATACCTCGCTTGCTGACTGTACATAAACTTAAATACAATGTCCTGCAAAAATGATGACGGCACGTTTTTATCAAGCGGTCTCGGGTCGGCCGAAAATGGCTGCTTACTGACAGCACCGGCTTCAAGAAGAGTATCATACAGCTCATATATCGGTTTCATAACCCCTATTCCGAAGCTGATAACTGTATGCCCATACTTGCTTGTAACGGGAACCATACGCTCTGCGCCGAAGGCTTCACCGTACATAACAAGAGTTTTCATAACCTTTGCCATGGTTTCGCCTTTTTCGCCGTCCAAAAGTGCTTGTTGCTCTTTTGTTAAGACCATAAATAACAACCCCTTTTTTTATTTTTGCGTTAATTGCAGCAAATTATATAAATTACACTTGCTCAGCATCAACATTTTGTTAATTATATCACAAGCGATGCCTGATTTCAATATAAAAGAATAGCGGCGATAAAAAATCCGCGGATTTTGCATCATTTATTCATAATATTCAATAGTATAAATTGTTTTTTTCTCTTGCATATGAATAATATGCTGAAAAATTTCCTAAACAAGTGTATTTTGTTTATTTTTTACAGGCTTAATGATATACTAAAAAAGTAATGTTGTATAAAAAACGTACAACAACAAGCAAAGAAAGGATGAAACAAATGAACACATACGGATTTACAAAGAAAATAGCCTTGGTTGGCACCGGTTTTGTAGGAATGAGTTTTGCATACGCCATGCTTTGTGAAAGTGTTTGCGACGAGCTTGTGTTGATTGATGTAAACAAACAAAAAGCTGAAGGAGAGGCCATGGACCTTAATCACGGTTTATCCTTTGCTAAAACAAATATGAAGATATATGCAGGCTCTTACACCGATTGCCGAGATGCGGACATAGTAGTTATATGCGCCGGCGTAGGTCAAAAGCCCGGAGAAGACAGGCTGTCGTTGCTTCAACGAAACACAGAGGTTTTCAAAACAATAATTTCTCCTATAATATATTCGGGTTTTAACGGAATTTTCCTTGTAGCAACCAATCCCGTTGACATTATGACTAAGATTACATGGCAGCTTTCCGGATTCGACTGCAAAAAAGTTATAGGCACCGGTACTACGCTTGATACGGCAAGGCTTCGTTATCTTCTCGGCGATTACTTTAACGTTGACCCGAAAAATGTTCACGCATACGTTATCGGCGAGCACGGAGACAGCGAGATGGTACCTTGGTCGCAAGCTTTCGTCGGCACAAAAAGCATAATGAGCATTGTTGAAAACAATCCGGATAGATTTAAGCTTACCGACCTTGATGAAATAGCAAAAGATGTTACAGGAGCTGCACAAAAAATAATAGAAGCAAAAAAAGCCACCTATTACGGAATAGGAATGGCTTTGGTAAGAATAGTAAAAGCTATATTCGGCGATGAAAAAAGCGTATTAACCGTTTCTTCAATGTTCCGCGGTGAATATGACATCAACGGAGTATATGCCGGTATACCGAGCATTATAGGAAGAGACGGAGTCAGAGAAATAGTTACTCTTGACATAACAGCTGAAGAAGAAAAGAAGCTCAAAGAATCCTGTGAGCTTCTCAAAAATGCAAGCGAAGGCATCAAAATCTGATTATACTTCGCGTACCGTTTGAAATGTATAACCGTTATTGGTTAAATATTCAATATCATTGATTGCCGCAGCGGCGCCGTTAACTGTTGAGTACATGGCGTCCTCGGCAATTTTTGTTTCTATACCGGTTTCGTTTTCAACAAGCTTATCCATTCCCCACAAAAGAGAAGTACCGCCTGTCAAAGTAACTCCGTTATCCGAAATGTCTCCAACAAGCTCAGGAGGTGTTTTTTCCAACACATCTTTTATACCTTGTATCATCATATTTATTTGCTCGCTTATTGAGTCAAAAATCTCAGTGGAAGTAACTTCAAAGGATATAGGCATATTGTCAAGGCAGCTTTTGCCGGAGGCTATAACCGCAAGCTCCTCTTCACGCGGAACAGCACTACCCAAGCATATTTTCAGTCTTTCAGCAGTTTGAGGACCGATTAAAATATCACGATTTTTCTTTAAATAACGCATTATTGCCTCATCAATTGAAATTCCGCCTATTTTCAGCGACTTAGCCACAGCAATACTGCCCATGGTTACAACCGAAACATCGATTGAGCCGCCGCCCATATTTACAAGCAATCTGCCGGAAAGAGAGTCATTTTTTATTCCGATGCCGACGGCAGAAGCAAGTGACTCTTCAATCAGGCAAGCTCGCCCGGCACCGGCTGCCGTAACAACATCCAGGAAAGTACGTCTTTCAAGCCCCGTAGCTCCGCTCGGTATCGATATTACGACATTCGGCTTTATAACGCTGTTTTTTAAAATCTTTTGCAAATAATACTTCAGTATATGCTCTGCCATAGTATAATTAGAGATAATACCTCCTACAATCGGACTTATAACCTCAATACTATCATCTGTTCTACCATTTATAGTGTATGCCGCATTGCCTATTGCTATCGGCATACCGGTTTCAACATCAACAGCAATCATAGTAGGCTCATCAAGAATGACACCTTTCCCCTGAACATATAATTCCGTTGAGGAAGAACCAAAGTCAATTGCTATATTTGTTCCTATCATTCTTAATCACCTACCTACAATTTTATTAATAAATATTTTATCACAGCGAATAAAAAAAGTAAATTAAAAACGTCCGCAAATTCGCAGAAAAAGCCCGATGCAACAGCACCGGGCTTCAAACTGATTAAATTACAGCAGAGAGTTTTCTTCGATAACATCGACGCCGTTTTCCTTAAGGTGCTCGCAAGCTTTTTCGTTATTATCAACTCTGAAAATAACATAGGCATGCCCTTCTTCCGGAGTTAAGAAAGCATAAGCATATTCAACATTTTCTCCTGCATCGGAAAGAAGCTTGACAACTTTGGCAAAAGCACCGGTAACATCCGGAATAGAAATCCCGACAACCTCTGTTATGGAAACGGCAACACCGTGTTCCTTCAATACTTTTGCAGCCTTATCGGTATCCGACACAATAAGTCTCAAAATGCCGAAATCCGTTGTATCGGCAATTGAAAAAGCACGTATGCTTATTCCGCCGTCAGCCAAAAAGCCCGTAATATCGGCAAGCCTGCCGGGTTTGTTTTCAACAAAAACTGAGATCTGCTTAATTGCCATAACATTTGCCTCCTTAAATGTGTCTATTATCTATTACTCTTGCTGCCTTGCCCTCCGAACGAGGAAGAGAGCGAGGTTCAACAAGCTTAATAATTGCAGAGAGACCGAGAGTTGCATGCATTGCGTCTTTAATCCTTTTCTCCTGTTCTTCAATCACACGAACCGAGTCAGAGAAAAGAGCATCCGACATTTCAATTTTGACCGTCATTATATCAAGATTATTCTTTTGATCAACAACTATTTGATAATTCGGCTCCATGCCGAGAGACAGAATTACATGCTCAATTTGTGACGGGAAAACATTAACGCCTCTGATTATGAGCATATCATCGCATCTGCCCTTGGGTTTAAGCATTTTTACAAGCGTTCTTCCGCAATCACATTTTTCGTGAGTAAGGGCGGAAATATCATGTGTTCTGTACCTCACTAAAGGAAGGGCTTCTTTCCCAATGCACGTAAACACAAGCTCGCCGAATACTCCGTCCGGCAAAACTTCAAGCGTATCAGGATTAACAATCTCTGGATAAAAATAATCTTCGTTAATATGCATACCGTTTTGCTCAGAGCATTCAAAAGCGACGCCGGGTCCTGCAATTTCTGAAAGACCGTAAATATCATAAGCTTTGATATTAAGTGACCTTTCGATTTCCTTGCGCATATTTTCACTCCATGCTTCCGCACCGAAAATTCCCACTCTTAAAGGCAGCTTCGTGGAATCGACACCGGCAGCTTTCAGTGATTCGCCGATATACATGGCATACGACGGAGTACAGCAAATAATGTCTGAACCGAAATCCTGCAAAATTTGCATTTGTCTGTTAGTATTGCCGGATGACACGGGAATGGCGGTTGCTCCGAGTTTTTCAGCGGCATAATGCAGTCCGAGGCCGCCCGTAAAAAGGCCGTAACCATAAGATATATGTATATAGTCTCCTTTTGTAGCACCTGCTGCAGATAAAGCTCGTGCAGCACTTTCGCTCCAAATGGAAATGTCATGCTTGGTATAACCTACAACAGTCTGTTTACCTGTTGTTCCCGAAGAAGCATGAACTCGTACAAGCTTTTCTTTTGGAACGGCAAAAAGGCCGAACGGATAATTATCGCGAAGATCCTGTTTAATCGTAAAAGGCAGCTTAGTTATATCCGCTATTGATTTAATATCACCGGGCAGAAGACCGATCTCATCAAACTTCTGCTTATAAAAGGGCACGTGCTTGTAGCAGTTTTCAACCATTTTAATCAGTCTTGCAGACTGTATAGCAGTAAGATAATCTCTTGAAGCGGTTTCAATGTCCGGGGTAAAATAGTTTTGCATTTGAATATCTCCGTTCTTTTTTACTTATTATAATTGTAACCGAGGTCAAATGCTTTGAGATTCATCTCAAGGAATTTCTCAGGTACAGTATTCTTAATAGCGTTAATCCAAACATCACGATTCAAATCCATATGTGAGGCCATAACACCGATAAGAACGACATTTACGGCTTTGGCAGAGCCTGCCGAGACAGCCAGAGAAAGTGCATCAAGATTTGTAGTTTTTGCTCCTGCTTTATTAATAGCATCAAGTACACCGTCAGGATAAATCGAATTGCCGATTATTACCGACATCGGGTCGATTTTTTGCGTGTTTATTATAAGTGTTCCGTCTTTTTTAAGATACTGAAGCCATCTTGCAGCTTCAAGCTGCTCAAATGCAAGAATCAAATCGGCTTCGCCCTCATTAACTATGGGCGAATTAACTTTTGAACCGTATTTTACATAAGTAACAACCGATCCGCCGCGCTGACTCATACCGTGTACTTCCGAGACCTTAACGTCGAAGCCGTTACTTATAAGCGCCGCGCCAAGTATTCTGCTGGCAAGAAGAGTGCCCTGTCCGCCGACCCCGACAATCATGATACTTTTTGTTTCCATGTTATTTGCCCTCCTCTATTGCGTCAAATTTGCAGAGCTGACTGCATACATTACAGCCGACACATTGTGTAAAATCAATCTCCGACTTTCCGTCTCTCATGCTGATAGCCGGGCAGCCTATCTTCATGCACATTTTACAACCGACGCATTTATCTTTGTTTATCTTAAGCGGAGGATTATGTTTAACATATTTTAAAAGAGCACAAGGTCTTCTCGAAATTACAACCGACGGCTCGTCTGCAGCAACTTCTTCACGGATTACATCTTCACACTCTTTAAGGTTATACGGGTCTACTACTCTGACTCTGTCGATACCGACAGCCTTTGCAAGAAGCTCTAAGCTGACTGCGGTAGTTGGATCGCCCTTAATTGTCTTTCCTGTAGTCGGATTGTCCTGGTGACCGGTCATACCCGTAATGCTGTTATCAAGTATGATAACGGTTGAGTTACTTTGATTATAAGCAATATCAATAAGTCCTGTAATACCGGAATGAATAAACGTTGAATCGCCGATAACCGCTACAGAGTTCTTGCAGTTGTTTTCATCAGCCTTATTCCTGCCGTGAAGCGCAGATACCGAAGCGCCCATACAAACACAGGTATCCATCATACCGATAGGTGGAAGTGCACCGAGAGTATAGCAGCCTATATCGCCGCTTACCGTCAATTTTAATTTTTTCAGCGCATAATAAAGACCTCTATGAGGACAACCGGCACAAAGCACGGGCGGACGTGCGGGAATATCAATATCCGCTTTCATAGTCGGCTTTGTTTCACCGAAAATGACTTTTGCTATAAGGTTCTGTGAGTATTCACCTTGTAATGTGAAAGCGTCTTTACCTATAACATCTATTCCTATCTGCTTACAATGCTCCTCAATAAACGGGTCAAGCTCTTCAAGAACATAGACCTTGTCACAGTTAGCGGCAAAGTTCTTAATAAGTTCAATCGGAAGCGGATTTACACAGCCGAGTTTAAGATACGAAACGCGGTCGCCCAATGCCTCTTTTGCATATTGATAGCAAATACCGGAAGAGATAACACCGATTTTCTTATCGTTATATTCAACGGTATTTATAGAGGCGGTTTCAGCCCATTCGCGCTCTGCAACCATTCTGTCCTCTACAACAATATGTCTTTTCTTTGCCATGGCAGGCATCATAACATATTTACCCGGATTTTTAACATATTCCTTAACGCCTATATCGTTTCTTTCACCGATATTAACTATGCTTCTTGAATGGGCGACTCTTGTTGTCAATCTTAATATGACGGGAGTATCAAACTTTTCCGAAAGCTCATAAGCCGCTTTGGCATACTCAAGACATTCCTCGGAGTCCGACGGCTCAAGCATCAACATCTTAGCAGCTTTTGCGTAATGACGGCTGTCCTGTTCATTCTGTGAGGAATGCATCCCCGGATCATCGGCAACAGCTATAACCATACCTGCATTAACACCTGTATAAGAAGCGGTAAACAACGGATCAGCAGCCACATTAAGCCCAACGTGTTTCATACCGCAGAAAGAACGCGCACCGGCGATAGATGAACCGATAGCAACCTCCATGGCTACTTTTTCATTAGGAGCCCATTCACTGTAAACATCATCATATTTTGCGATGCATTCCGTTATTTCTGTGCTTGGCGTACCGGGATAACTTGAAGCTACCCTAAGGCCGCCCTCATAAAGTCCGCGGGCGACTGCCTCATTACCGATTAAAAGTTTTTTACTCATTATTTCACCCCAAATTAGTCTTTTTCGTGTCTTAAATCTATCACTCTTTTTGCTTTGCCGACAAATCTCTCAATTGTCATCGGCTCTACAATGCTGACCTTACACTGAATGCCGAGAACCGTATGAAGATTATGTTTTATGGAATTCTGGAGATCCTGAATCATACCGAAACTTTCAAGAAGAGAATTATCGGAAAGCTCAACCTGAACTTCAAGAGTATCCGCAAAGCCTTCTCTTCTGACGATAAGCTGATAATGCGGACTGACATTTTTCATTCCGACAAGTACGCTCTCAATTTGTGACGGGAATACGTTAACTCCGCGTATTTTAAGCATATCGTCGCTTCTGCCCTTAATTTTTTCCATCCTCGCAAATGTTCTTCCGCATTTGCAAGGTTCATATATAACATTGGAAATGTCTCTTGTTCTGTACCTCAATAACGGGAAAGCCTCCTTGGAAAGCGGCGTTACAATAAGTTCACCGTCCTCACCCTCGTCAACGGGTTCAAGAGTTTCCGGGTCAACAACCTCAACAAGGAAATGGTCCTCGTTAATGTGAAGGCCGCATCTCTCGGTACATTCACCCGAAACACCCGGACCTATAAGCTCACTCATTCCGTAGTTATCGGTTGCAAAAAGTCCCCAGCCTTTTTCGATTTGTGTTCTCATTTCAGGTGTGCATCCTTCGGAACCGAAAAGACCGAGACGCAGATGATAATCACTCATTGGATATTCGAGTTTTTTTGCGGTTTCTGCCATATAAAGGGCATACGAAGGTGTAGCTACAAGCGCGGTGGTCTTAAAATCGCGCATAAACATTAGAGCTTTTTCCGTATTGCCGCTCGAATTCGGAACAACGGCACATCCTATTTTTTCAAGACCGCAATGAAGCCCAAGAGCACCGGTAAACATACCATAACCGAAAGAAATCTGAACTATATCTTCTTTTGTTGCCCCTGCCGCTACGGCGATACGAGCAACACAATCCGACCACATATCAAGGTCTTTTTTTGTATACCCTACAACGGTCGGTTTACCGGTAGTGCCGGATGAAGCATGGATTCTGACAATATCGCTCATGGGCACTGCAAACATCCCAAACGGATAATTGTCTCGCAAATCTGCCTTGGTTGTAGGAGGTATGTACTTAATGTCAGAAAGGGACTTGATTTTATCAGCCGTAACATGAGCTTCATCAAGCTTTTTTGTGTAGAAAGGAACATTACGATAACAATAATCTACCATATGACGAAGCTTTTCGAGCTGAAGAGCCTCAATATCCTTTCTTTTCATTGTTTCGACATCTTTTTGAAAAAACATTTTACCATTTCCAATCTTCTGAATTTATACAGACAACAAGCCGCAGTTATCAGCTGCGGCAGAATATATAAATTTAAATAATTATAGCATAATTATTCATTGTCTACAACACCATTATAAAAGAATTCGACATTTTCTTTATCTGTTTTGTTTTTTGTGACAAAGCTTACAACAAGGCACATAATTATTGAAGCTATCATAGCTATGCACGCATAAAGCGGCCCTTGTGCAAGTAATTTTAAAACAAGACTGCTATTTACACCGCAGAGGTTAAGTATTTTGCATCCGGCAGGAATTATCGCAATTACAAATCCGGCTATAATGCCTGCCCACGCGCCCTGCTTATTAAGCTTTTTACTGTACAGAGCGAGTACATACGGAGCAAGGAACGAGCCGGAGATTATGCCCCAAGAATAGCTCATCATATCAAGTATCGGGGTCTTCGTATTTGCGACCACGTAAGAAAGTATAATAAACAGCACACAGAAAATTTTTGTAAGCCTGCTTTTCCCTTTATCGTCAATATCAGGCTTTATTTTCGTCGCAACAAGATCAATGGTAAGCGTAGAGCTTGCCGAAAGAGTTATGGAACAAAGCGTCGAAACCGAAGCCGACAGCAAAAGCACAACTATTATTCCGAGAAGTATTGAAGAAAGATTAGCGGCTTTAAGCATATTAGGTACAATGTAATCGGCTGACGGCATATCTACCCCTACCGTGAAGAAGCGATGGCAAAGGGAACCGATAAAGTATCCACCGCCCGCAACAAGCAATGCAAAAAAGGTTGATATAACAACTCCCCTTTTCGCCTGTTTGTCGTCCTTTATACCAAAGTATTTCTGTATCATTTGCGGAAGACCCCATGTACCGAAGCTTGTCATAAGAACCGTTGCCATAAGCGAAACCCATTGCGAACCGTTTAATTTCGGCAGACCTGCGTCTGTATGCGCATATTCAATTAGGCCGTCAATTCCGCCGACCTTATCACATCTTACAATTGCAACTATCAGGAAAACAACACCGAACATCATAACAATACCCTGCACAAAATCGGCACGTGCCTGTACAAGATAGCCGCCGAGAGTTACCAAAAGTATTGCAAGAACGGCAATTATTATAAGGAAAATCGTATCGTCTATTCCGAGTAAAACATCAGCAACGCTGGCAAGACCGCTGTAAACTGATGCCGAATACGGAATAAGAAATACAAAGATAACCACAGCCGAAAAAATTCTCATGGCTCTGCTGTTATATCTTTTTTCAAAGAAATCGGGCATTGTATGTATTTTAAGTCTTCCGGAAATCTCGCGCGTTCTTCTCGCTAATACGAGCCATGCGAGTAATGAGCCGAAAACAGCATTTCCGAGACCTGCAAGAACGCCCCAAAGTCCAAAGCTAAGGCCTGTTTTGCCCGCATATCCTACAAACATTACAGCCGAAAAATAAGCTGTTCCGTAAGACAATGCCGAAAGCCATGCGCCTGCATTTCTGCCGCCTACCGTCAAATCGGCAATGCTTTTTGCCTTTTTGCCTTCCACAATACCTATTACAACAAGACAAATTATGTATGCTGCAATGGTAATCCATAAAACGGTGTTATTTTCCATCTCTTCATTCCTCTTTAATGATTTTGTGCTTTAAAGCTTTTATCTGTTAAAGCGTAATGGCATAATTGTAACCTCTTAACCGAAATTAGTCAAGAGGTTATTTTATTTATTATAAATTTAACAGCCTTTCAGCGTTACCCGACAATATTTTCTCTTCATCCCGAGCATTTAATCCAAGACTTTTAATAAAGTTAACTTCATTAACAGAAGAACTCCAAGGCATATCACTGCCGAACAAAATCCTATCGGGAGAATGTTTGTCGATAATTTCTTTTGCGTATCGCGGAGGCATTTTGCCCGATGAAAACGCGGTATCAAGATAAATATCGGTGCCGCAGAGAACATCATAAACTTCTTTCCACAGAAGATATCCGCCGAAATGCGCGGCAACAACCGGTGCGTCACCGAAAGCGTCTAAGACTCTCAAAAGCATCGTAGGTGTGCAATGCACCGGCTCCGGAAATCCTATGTCAACACCGGCGTGAAATACGGTAATAAAGCCAAGCTCCGAAATCTTTTTATAAATCGGCAGCATACGTTTTTCGTCCACGAAAAAGCCTTGATAGTCGGGATGAAGTTTAATTCCTTTTATACCGGCCGCTTTTAACCTTTCCAATTCGTCGAAAACATCGGGGCTGTCGGGATGGACGCTTCCGAAGGGAATTATTCTGTCACTTTTAAGAAGCGAAACAGCAAAGTCGTTGACACTTTTTTGCTGATGCGTATTAGTAGAAATGTTGAGGGCAACCGCTTTGTCTATACAGTTTTTACTAAGAAACGATTCAAGACCGTCAACGGTTGCATCATAAACAGGCTCCATACCACCTGAACCCGCAGCAAGCTTAGGAAGTGCCTTAGCCGCAACTTTGTCGGGAAAAACATGAGTATGGAAATCTATAATCAAACAATCACTTCTTTCTGAATTGCTGTTTAAGTCGCTGATCCTTTGCGAGTATACGTTTACGGAGCCTTAAAGATTCGGGAGTGACCTCCAAAAGTTCATCATCTTTGATAAACTCCATACACTGTTCAAGGCTGAGCACGGTATGAGGAACAAGACGAAGTGCATCGTCAGAGCCTGCCGCACGGGTATTGGTCATTTGCTTCTTTTTGCAAACATTACAAACAATATCCTCGTTTCGTGAGCTTTCGCCGACAATCATACCCTCGTAAACTTCAACACCGGGACCTATGAAAAGTCGACCTCTGTCCTGCGTATTAAACAGACCGTAGCCTGTGCTCTCGCCTGTTTCATGAGCGATTATCGAACCACGCTCACGGGTTTCAATATCGCCCTTGTAAGGCTCATATCCCGAAAACACGTTATTCATAATGCCGTTACCGTTGGTATCTGTCATAAACTCGGAACGATAACCGATAAGACCTCTTGCAGGTATTTTAAATTCCAGATGTGTTGAACCGCCGTCGCGCGTTCCCATATTCTCGAGTTCGCCTCTTCTGGAGCCTATTTTCTGCATTACAGTCCCTACATATTCCTCGGGTACCTCAATTATCAAAAGTTCAATAGGCTCTAAAAGCTGCCCGTTTTCAACCTTTGTGATAACCTGCGGACGAGAAACCTGAAACTCATATCCCTGACGTCTCATTGTCTCAATAAGAATAGAAAGATGTAGTTCGCCTCTGCCGGAAACCTTAAAGCAGTCTGTGGAATCAGTCTCCTCAACCTTCATGCTGACATTAGTTTCAACTTCTTTAAACAATCTGTCACGAAGATTGCGAGAAGTAACAAATTTTCCTTCTCTGCCTGCAAACGGACTGTCATTTACCATAAAGTTCATTGAAAGAGTAGGCTCGTCTATTTTAACAAAAGGCAATGGTTCTACACATTCGGGGTCACATATAGTCTCCCCGATATTGAGGTCCGCTATACCGGAAACACAAATAATATCTCCTGCAGCAGCCTCATTAACTTCAACTCTTTTAAGGCCTTCAAACTGATAAAGGCGAGAGATTTTGACGTTTTCCTGCGTACCGTCGGTTCTGCAGAGCACGACTTTATCATTAACCGTTATTCTGCCGCGCTGGACTCTGCCGACACCTATACGTCCGATATAATCATCATAATCCAAGCTTGAGAAAAGACACTGAAGCGGATCGTCAACATCGCCCTCAGGCGGCTGAATTTCACTGATAATTTCTTCAAAAAGCGGTCGCATATCACCGCTTCTGTCATCGGGATTATGCGATGCATATCCGTCTTTAGCGGAAGCATATATAACCGGGAACTCAAGCTGATCGTCATTCGCGCCGAGTTCAATAAACAAATCAAGGACCTCGTCTATAACTTCGGCAGGACGAGCCCCCGGCCTGTCAATCTTATTAACAACAACTACTACTTTTTTATTAAGTGCAAGTGCCTTTTTTAAAACAAACCTTGTCTGCGGCATACAGCCCTCAAAGGCATCAACAAGCAAAAGAACACCGTCAACCATTGTGAGTATACGTTCAACCTCACCGCCGAAATCGGCATGACCGGGAGTATCGACAATATTGATTTTTATTCCTTTATAATGAACAGATGTATTTTTGGAAAGAATGGTAATTCCGCGCTCGCGTTCAATATCATTTGAATCCATAACGCGCTCCTGAACCACCTCATTATCCCTAAATGTACCGCTCTGTCTTAAGAGCTGATCCACAAGTGTAGTTTTACCGTGGTCAACGTGAGCTATAATGGCTACGTTTCTGAGATTTTCTCTGTATTTCAAACTATTCACCCTCACAAATTTTTTCACAGACATATATTTTACCATTACTGTTTAATATGTGCAAGCAAATTATAACACAATTGCGGCTTTACAAACGACTCAATTTTTTGTAAAATAGACAAAAAAGTATCCGGATGTGTTAATTTTGTTAAAATCAATTAAAGCAGTCTCATCACTTGAAAAAATTTTTATCGATTCAGATGTATCGGACCTCACGGAGTTAAAGCATTTTTCAATGCTGAAAAATGAAAAAAAGTCTTTTCAAATAGCTTTAGATATAACTGATAGTGAATTTACAAATATTGATATAGCCTCCTCGCTAAATGATTTTCTTAACATCTCAGTTGTCAAAAACGTGCCTAGCGACTTGGCGGCACCGAAAAGAACCGATAACTTTTACATAAAAAAAGTACCGGGACTATATCCAGATCTTTTACTTCCTGTTTCCGAAGGCTGTTCTTTTGACTCTTCCGGAACCTTCGCCTTTTGGATTGAAATTTCTCCTAGCGGGGAAAAACTTTTACCGAGCGGCAACCACAATATAGTAGTAACAGCAAGAACAAAGAGCATCTCATATAAAACAGAGTTATCTGTTGAAGTAATTGACGCACTTTTGCCAAAGCAAACTCTTATTTACACAAATTGGATTCACACCGACTGCCTTATGACGTATTACGGCTTCAAAGCATTTACCGATGAATATTGGGAAACATTGCGTAATTATTTAAATAAAGCCGTAAAATACGGTATGAACTGCGTTTTAACACCGATTTTCACACCGCCGCTTGATACCGAAATCGGCAAGGAACGTCCTACCGTTCAACTCGTTAAGATAAATACTGCCGGAAACGGTGCTTACTCTTTTGATTTTTCGCTATTGAAAAAGTGGATAAGCATCTCTAAAGAGTGTGGAATCGAATACTTTGAGTTGTCACACTTTTTCACACAATGGGGAGCGAAACACGCGCCTAAAATAGAAGCTTGCGTAAATGGGAAAGAGGAGAAAATCTTCGGGTGGAACACAAAAGCAACCGGAATTGAATACAAACACTTTTTACGTCAATTTGCCTTTGCGTTAAAAAGTTTTTTGCGAAAAGAAAATCTTGAAAACAATATATTGGTTCATGTATCTGATGAGCCCCCGTTCAGTTGTCTTATGTCATATAAAAAAGCAAGCAGAATAATCCATCATCTTTTCCCGGAATACAAAATAATAGATGCTATGTCTTCTTATCCGCTTGCTAAAATTTGCAATGTTCGCTACCCGATACCTGCTAATGACTATATTGATAGCTTTATAGGAAAAACCGAAGAGCTTTGGACATATTATTGCAGCGCACAATCGTCAAAAAATGTTTCTAACAGATTTTTTTCAATGCCGTCTGTCAGGAACAGAATTCTCGGTTACCAAATGTACAAATACTCAGTCAAAGGATTTCTTCACTGGGGCTACAATTTTTACTTCAGTCAGTATTCCAGAAAGCCTATTGACCCATACAAGGTGACCGATGCCGGAAAAGCTTTTGCTTCGGGAGATTCTTTCGTAGTTTATCCGGGAGATAACTTTACGCCATTAAATTCCCTGAGGCTAAATGTGTTTTATGACGGACTGCAGGATATGATGGCGTTGCAGCTTTTAGAAACAAAAATCGGAAAAGAAGCCGTTGTTAAGCTTATGGAGGATTCTACAGACAAGCCTATAACCTTTTCCGAATATCCGCACAGTAATTCTTGGCTGCTTGAAAATCGCGAAAAAATAAATCAGAAAATAAAAAAATATATTTAATATCGATTCAAAATCAACAATTAAAAAACGCTCTCATTTGAGAGCGTTTTTTATTACATAAACAAATACTCGAATTTTCGGCTGGTTGCCATTGAAAAGTAATTTTTTCCTGCAACTATTATATGGTCATTTACCCTAATTCCAAGCTTTTTAAGCATCAAAATAAGGGCTCGCGTCGCATCAACGTCGGCAGCAGAAGGAGCCGCAACTCCTGACGGATGATTATGCGATATAATTACCGAAGAGGAATTTGTGTTGATAGCCTCACTTACAAGCTTTCGCATATTAAGATCGGTGTAATCAGGATTACCTTCCGAAACTTCAATAAACTTTTTCACTTTGCAATTATTATCAAGACAAACAGCATAAAGCTTTTCGGTATTAGCCCCGATGAACCGCGACATAAAATATTTACCGGCAGCCTCAGCAGAATCAAGAACAATACTTTCGTTTTTGATTTTATCCTGCTCATAACGAGAAAACAGTTCCGGCATAAGCTTAATTAAGGTAGCTGTATTCTCTCCTACACCGACAACATTCATAAGCACATCTTTAGGTGCATCAAACACAGCCGAAAGAGAGCCGAATTCGTCAAGCAATCTGTGAGCAATATCATTTGTATCCTTTTGCGGAATGGAATAAAAAAGTAAAAGTTCAAGCACATTATGGTCGGCAAAAGTTTTCAAACCTTCGTGTTCAAATCTTTTCCTTACTCTTGCTCGATGGTTTTCGTGCAAATTACGGCTTGAGTCGGACATTTTATTTTATCTTTCTGCTGCCGGGCTTGACAAGCGGTAATCCGCTTTCACGGCAAAGCGGACAATTATCAGCTTCCCACGAAACAACGTCAGCCGAATATACAGCCTTATACGGAACGCCGAAATCAATTTTTCCGTCGGTTCTGTCTACAATAGAACCAACACCGACAACAACACCGCCTGCTTCTTTGACAAGATTTATTACTTCTCGAACAGAGCCGCCTGTGGTCACAACATCCTCTACAACAAGAACACGCTGACCCTTCTCAATAACAAAGCCTCGTCTGAGAGTCATCTTGCCGTTTTCGTCACGTTCGGTAAAAAAGTTTTTACATTTGAGAGCGCGGCTGACTTCATACGCCATTTGGACTGCTCCCATGGCGGGGCCGATTACTACTTCCACATCGTCATTTTTGAACTTATTAGCAAGATCTGCGCAGAGCTCTTCGCTGTACTTTGTATTACAGAAAATCTTTGCACACTGAAGATATTTATTTGAGTGTCTGCCTGATGTTAAAAGGAAATGTCCTTCCTGTAAAACACCTGCTTCTTTTAATACCTCAAGTACTCTTTCTTTAGAAAGCATAATTAACCTCCGAAATGTTTTTTTATATTATAACTCATATTTTCTCTTTTGAAAAGAGAAACAAGCGTAAAAAAAGTTCCGTTTATGATTTAAATATCCTTTTAAAGCTTTTACGCCACTTCAGCATATATAAAGTAATGAGTCGCGTAAGAGCTATATCATAGATTAAAAACACAACATTGCCGAGAGCCAACAAAATCCAAGCGGCCGCGGCACCATACTTTTTCATCTCTTCAAACGGCACCTTGAATACATAGGTGACAATCAAAAACGCCAATATCATTGAGATATTAAATATTATAAATTTAACGGTCCAAGACAGTGCTTTGTTGAGTTTTTTCTCAACCATAGCCTTAATAATCGGATAGTAGCCGAAAAACATCACATACATAACGGCCGCCTCTTTATCGGCAACAAGCAACATCGAGAGCAAGCCGACTACGAAATAAACACCGAAAGCCCATTTTTTGTTAACTTCAATAACTATTATAACAAGCAAAAGGCCGGCAATAGCAGGTATGGCATACGTAAGTGTCGGTATCGCCGAAGTCAAAAGCATAAGAACAATTGACAAAGCAGCAATAATACCGCCGATTGCGGTTTTCGTCGAATTTTTATAAAAGCTCTTATTCATAGCTCAGCACCATGGGATTAAATCGCCGCCCATACATTCGCAACAGCAATCGGCACACATAAGTCCCGAACAAATGTCACAAGCACTACACCCTGTTCCTTTTTCATGAGAAGTACGGTATCCGCCTGATGCGTTATTATTCAAATTGTTAAAAGCATCTGTGTATTCTCGATTCTGAGGTTCCATACTGCAAGCGGTGGAGTAATTTTTATATGCTTCATCAAACCAACCGCGCCTCTGCTGAACCTGACCTTTTAAAAAATACCACTCGGCATTTCTGATATCCTTCGGAATACCGTCAAGAATCGTTTCAGCATCATCAATTCTTCCGGACCGAATTTGCGCTCTTACATCCGGATACTGTGAATTTCCATAGCCGTTATCAGCACCGTAATAACCGTTGTGTTGAGCGGAAGTGTTGTAAGAAGGACCATAAGATGCAGCGTTGTCTCCATAGCGTTCGGCCATGATGGCATCGTATGCTCTGTCAAGTTCATCCATTTTTTTCTCGGCAATATCGGAGAGCGGACTGCTTGAATAATTGTCCGACTGATACTTTCTGGATAACGTTCGGTATGCTTCTTTTATTTCATCGTTTGAGGCATTTCTGCCGACACCAAGAACTCTGTACGGATCTGTATTCATTTATCTGCTCACCTCTTTATCTTTTTCAGTAATCATTTTTTGTTGATTCTCAAGACCATCAAAAATAATGTTTTCAAGAATTTCTTTATAGCATTTTATATCGAGCAAATTAAAAGCAAGCGCAGCTTCATTTGCGGTAAGCCGCAATGATTTGATTATAGGTTCACGATCAAACGCTTTGCTTTCAATCTTATATTTCTCAATGAACGGATTGTAATTATGACTCTTTAAATCTTTTGTAATATCATCGTATGCATCGGTCAGATATACCCATCTGCCGAGGCAATAACCGACTCTTTTCGATATGAGTCTCTTTTCTTCGTTTTGTATGCCGTAAGTCATTATAGCAGCCAAAGCCTTTGCACTTGGATCGGCCGCAAGATCTGTTGATAAGGTCTTTTCATTTTCAATTTGAGCTTGTTCGTTCATAGTTTTTTCTATAACGGCACACAAATTCGGATAAAGAGCTTTTGCTTTTTTATATTTTCTTTTCATATACAGTAATGCGAGTCGACAAAAAGATCTTTTGAAAAAGCCGCTGTCGTTAATACTGTCAATCAATTTAAAATACGATAAAATTACTGTAACCGACGCAACAAACTCAAACGCTTTGTCTTGCCCGCATATATAGCCGCATTTCTTGAGAGGATTAAACGGACACACACCTTTTTCGTATTTGCAATCCGCAACTTCGGAAATTGCAGCTCTGTACAAATAAAGAAAAGTTGCATCATAGCTCAAAAGACCTCTTGCAATAACGCCGTAATGTCTTCCGAGCGCACGACATACCGAGCAATAAGCGGCTTTATAGATTTCGTAATCTTTAATCTTAAGCTCAGGCTTATAAATCCTTACGTAGCCGAACATGTAAATCACCTCGCAGAAAGTACCGAGGACAAGTTCTCCATTATCTTTCCGGCAACCTCCGGTTTATTCATTGTATATATGTGTATGCCACTTACGCCGTTAGATATCAAATCTATTATTTGCTCCGTGGCGTATGCTATACCGGCTTGCTTTAAAGCTTCCGGATTATCAATAAATCTGTCCATCATACGTCTGAATCGCGGCGGTAATGAGGTCTGAGAAAGAGCGCAGGAACGCTTAATTTGTTTAGCGTTAATTACAGGCATAACGCCTGCTATAACCGGAACATCTATGCCCGCTTTCAATGCTCTGTAAAGAAAGCTGTACATTACATTGTTATCAAAAAACATTTGTGTAACTAAAAAATCGACGCCGCTGTCAACTTTTATTTTTAAATTTTCAATATCCTTTTGCAGACTTTCGGCTTCCGGGTGACATTCCGGATAGCATGCAGCACCTATGCAAAAGTCACCTTTTGATTTAATAGCTTCAATCAATTCATATGCGTAATGATAATAATCGGGATTATCAGGGTCATATCCGTCCGGAAGATCTCCGCGAAGAGCAAGTATATTATTAACGCCGGCAGCACCGAGATCGTTTATAATTTTGTCAAGCTCTTTTTTGGTAGAAGAAGCACACGTAAGGTGAGCAAGTGCAGGAATAGAGAGGTCATTTTGTATATGAGCGGCTATTTTCGGAGTATTAACAGATGTACCCCCGCCTGCCCCGTATGTAACGCTGATGAAGTCGGGACGATAAACGGCAAGCTTATCAACGGCGTCCTCTACCGGCTTATAAGGTGCATTATTTTTAGGCGGAAAAACTTCAAATGACGTTGACAATCCGTTGTCCTTAAATGTCTCGGTTATTAACAAAAACGGTCACTCCAAATTTACTTTTATATTTTAATATAATAGCATAGCAAAAAATAATAGACAAGTAAAAACACTGATTTATCAACGAAATTTACACTTTGTTAACAAAACAATGGATAAAAAAAGAAAAACCTCGGGTGAAAAGAATATCACCCGAAGCTTTTTATAGTAAAAATCAAACATCATTACCGAGGTTACATGTAAAAACGAACTCTATTTTGTCACCGTTCGTCAGCTTGTAGCTTTTGCATGAAACATTTGGCAGCACACCGTTAACCTTATACATCCATCCGCTTCCCTGACCGCAATCAAATTCTGCAAGACCGCTTATACTTCTTACATATCCTCCTGATGTAATCTGATAAGAAATGCCGTTAGCCTTTAATGTGCTTTTTAACACTCTCATAACAGAATCTCCGGTGTTAAATTCGTCTGTAACAGATTTTAGTATTATACCGTCAGACGGAATTGCGGCAGGCAAAGACATATTATGGCTGTTCGCATAGTTAACCGCATTAATGCAGGTTATTGATAATGTATAAGTGTTAGCTGTATTGTTTTCAATTTGTTCCGCATCGGTGCCGACGTTATTGTTGTCGTCAGTCTCCTTAACAGTGCCGTTATCATTTTTTATGTGCTTCTGTTTGGCTGAATTTTTTTCGATAGAGCGTAATTCACTCGCCGGTTCCGAATCAGCACTAAAGCTTTCATCGACATTTTCGGTTGCGGATTCTGTTTCACACAGCGACGTACTTTCTGTGCTGTCAACAACTGTATCAGAAACAATGTCTTCACGTTTACATGAAGACATTGAAAATGCTAATATAAAGACTAAAACAACATAACAGAGCCTTTTGAGATTACTGCTCTTCATTATTCTTTTTTGAAGCAATAATGACACCCGAAAGTACCATTAAAGCGGCAGAAGACATTAAAATTATGTTTGAACTGCCTGTTCTCGGAATGTCGACAGTCTTAACGGTTGTTGCTTCAGCCGTTTCGGTTTTGGTAACCGATGTAGTACCTGACGTCTTATCAGAGCCGGGTTCCGGAGTCGGAGCATGCTCAAATGTGTAAATGTTGGCCTCGCCGTTTTTTAATCTCTCGTATGAATTAAGAGCCATAAGCATTTGATAAGAAGAAAGTGTATTCGGCTGATTGCTGTAGTCAAGCGCCGCACCCGTAGAAGAATCGACGAACTGAGCCAATGCAGACACGGGGTTGCCGTCGGCTTTAGAATATTCGCTTCCCGTGGGATCAATTCCAAGCATGCAAAGTGCGATTATCACCTGAGATGTGCTCTCACCGCTTTTAGAGTTCCAAGCCACATATCCAAAAGAACCGTCATCAAACTGTTGGGTTTTGATATAAGCGAGGGCTTTGTCAACAGAGTCTTTAACTCTTTCATCGGTATTATAGTATTTAGCCAAGGCCTGAACGGTCATAGCGGTTGTATCAACGTCCGATGATATTCCGTATCCCATATCTACGGTGCAATAAGGGAATCCACCGTCGCTTTGCTGACCGGCTATTATTGTTTTAAGCATTGTATCAAGCATCTCGGCACTTATATTTTCTTCTGCAAAGTTAAGAGCCGTAAGAGGATAAGTAATGCTGCTCATATAGGTTTGAGAGGAATAATCAACTGACTTCAGTGCGGAAATGAGGTCTTTTCCTCCGATATTTTCAGGATCCAATCCATACGCTTTAACCGAGAGCGCAATTCTTGCTAAATCACTCGGCTTTAATGACGCATAATTTTCTTTGACTGCGTTATTTATGTATTCCGAATATTCCGGATATACATCTTTTTCACCGCATCTTGAAAGTACAAAAACAGTCCAATCGGCGTCATTGTCAACAACCGAGGTATCCGAAAAATCAAATTGTGTGTTTTCGGGATTTGAAAGATATTTTTTAAGACCCGACGAAAGGCCCTTTGTGTCCGCAGCAAAACCAGTAACAGTCAATACCGAAACGGCAACAATTACCGATATTAACGCTGCAAAAAATTTACTTGTTTTTCTTTTCATAGTGAAAACTCCTTTATAAATCTCACAGATAAATATTTTAGTAAATATCTGTAAAAGTCTTTACAAACGAATCGCTTAGGTTCTGCCTGTACGCTCCGCCCTTTCTGATTATTTCTTTGTGAATCGCTGAGCTTTCATGAACATCTTCGGATTTTTCATCAAAGTTTTTGATTACAAGTGCCTTCATAACCGACAAAGCCGTCGGCAGAGCACTGTTTACCGCACAATTCAAATGCTTAATACCATCAGTATCAATATATGTTCCGCTGTCTGAGACAAAAGGCGTGCACACTATTGAAATATCGGCTTCCGCATTTTGTTTAAAGTCAATTGCAATTAAAGTGCTTTTTTTAACATTATCGAATGTGCTCTTTACAAGAATACATACATCATTATAAGGCATATCATCAACTGATTTTACCCCGTATTTTTCAAAAGCTCTGAATGCAGCGGCAGACGGATTAAGCTCTGCAAAAACATTATCTGTAATATTAAATGCAGACTTGATTTCTTCCACGGTGACAGATGGACCGAGAACAACCGAAATATTACTTCTGTCAGCCTCCGAAACAATCTTTTTGACCGCTTGCAGCATTTTTCTTTGGTTAGTTAACGCCTGGGCTTTTAAGTCGTTAAGGGCAAACACAGAGAACTTACCCGCTTTGCACAGCAGACCGTTTTCCCCTGACGGTTTAATTCGAATTACAGTATTTCCGATTTTGTGGATTTCGGTTTTGCAAAGTGCGGAGCAAAGATTACACACAGAATTTACGATTTCTTCCTTAACGGTAAGGTTTTTGACACACGGCTGCTTTTCGATAATTGCACCCGTCGGACAAACAACCGCGCACTGACCGCAAAAAGAGCAATCCGTTTTTTCGAGTGGCAGTCCAAACTCAGGCGAAACAACAGTATCAAATCCGCGACCGATAAGACCTAATGCCGTATTGCCCATTGCTTCGTCACAGACTCTGACGCAAAGTCCGCAAAGAATGCACTTGTCAACATTTCTTATTATAAGCGAAGATTTGTTTTCATTGTTTCTGCTGTGCTTCGCTCCATTAAATTTTTCCGGCTTAACATTGTATTTATTTGCATACTTTATAAGCTTACAATCAAAGAAATCATGGCAACCGCATTCAAGGCAGCGCATTGCCTCGGCTTTGGCCTGCTCCTCGGTAAATCCCTTAGAGACTTCCTTAAAGCTGTTTTTCCTCTCGAGTGCAGGTAAAACATCTGCAGTCTGGCGTTTTGCTTTTTCAAATCGGGCAAAATAATCCGATGGCAATTCTCTTTCAACTCGGAAAGGCTTTTTGTATTTTACGCTTTCGCCATTTAAAAATCTGTCAATGACCACGGCTGCTTTTTGTGCTTCTCCGATAGCCGAAATTGCAATATCGGCGCCTTTATTTGTAATGTCACCTACTGCAAAAACTCCGTCAAGCGACGTTCTGAATGTTCCCTCATCGGCAAATATAGTATTACGTTTTGTCGTATCCAAACCGTCAAGACCTGATAAATCCGGATGTTGACCGATAGCCATAACGGCAGAGTCTAGATATAACATTTCCGTGTCACCGACAATCGGTTCAGGCCTGCGCCTTCCGCCCGAATCCGGCTCACCGAGCTTCATTTTTTGCAGATTTACGGCTTTAAGCTTTCCGTTTTCTCCTACAAATTCAATGGGATTATTGAGAAATTTAAACTCAACACCCTCTTCGGTTGCTTCAGTTATCTCAAGCTCTTCGGCAGGCATTTCATTTCTTGTACGGCGATAAATAACATAAACCTTTTCAGCCCCGAGACGAACTGCGGTGCGACACGCATCCATTGCGGTGTTTCCGCCGCCTATAACGGCAACAGTTTTGCCTATTACCGGAGCATTCCCAAGCGACACTTCTCGCAAGAAATCAATACCACCAAAAACACCGTTCAATTCTTCACCGGGAATTCTCATTGAGCTGCTTTTCCAAGCTCCGGCAGCTACAACTACGGCATCAAAATCGTGTCGTAATTCTTCAAGTTGAATGTCGCGGCCGAGCCTAACATTATTTTTTAAATTAACTCCGAGAGCTTCTATCTGTGAAATTTCTCTGTCAAGAAGCTTTTTAGGCAGTCTATACTCAGGTATACCGTATCGGAGCATTCCGCCCATTTTCGGCATCATATCAAACACATTGACGCTGTGCCCCAGCCTCCTGAGAAAATAGGCGGCTGTCAGTCCTCCCGGCCCGCCGCCGACAATTGCAACACGTTTGCCCGTGTCAGGCTCGACGTAAGGCACATACTTGTCGTTGCTTGCCATATCCATATCCGAAGCAAAAGCTTTGAGACCGGCTATTGAAATAGGTTCGTCAACAAATTGTCTTCTGCACTTTTTTTCACAAGGATGCGGACAGATTCTACCTATGGATGACGGCAGAGGAATTTTATCTTTTATCAGCTTAACCGCTTCTTTATATTCCCCGTTTGCAATAAGCCCCACATACCCTTGACAGTCCGTATTAGCCGGGCAAGCAAGTGTACACGGTGCTTTACAGTCTCCATCATGATCAGATAAGAGAAGCTCTAAAGCCGTTTTACGGGCACGCAGGATTCGCTCACTTTCAGTATGTATAATCATACCGTCATTAAGCTTTGTTGAGCAAGCACGTAAAAGCTTCGGTATTCCCTCAGCCTCGACAACACAAAGTCCGCAGGCACCGTACAGCTCAACTCTTCCGTCAAAACAGAGATTCGGTATTTCTATGCCGTTGTCGGCAGCAGCCCGTAACACGGTAGTGCCTTCGGGTACATTTATTTTTTTACCGTCAATAATAACACTGATTTCTTTCATCATAACACCTCTATCGCACCGAAACGACAGTTTTCTTTACATTTACCACACTTAATGCATTTAAGCGAATCTATTTCGTGCGGTTTTTTCACAGTACCGCTTATTGCAGATACAGGACAGTTTCTTGCACATAATGTACATCCGACACATTTATTTTTATCTATTTTATAAGTAACCAACGCTGTGCATTCGCCGGCAGGGCATTTTTTATCTTTAATATGCGCTTCATATTCATTCCTGAAATATTTAAGCGTCGTAAGCACCGGGTTAGGTGCAGTTTGACCTAGGCCGCAAAGCGCACCGTCTTTAACGGCATAGCAAAGCTCCTCAAGTAGCTCTATATCGCCTTCCTCACCTTTACCGTCAACTATTCGCGTAAGGATTTCAAGCATACGCTTTGTTCCGAGACGGCAGTGCACACATTTACCGCATGACTCTTTAGCGGTAAAATCAAGGAAGAATTTCGCCATACCGACCATACACGTGCTCTCATCCATAACAACCATACCGCCCGAGCCCATAATTGCCCCAGTAGCACCGAGTGCTTTATAATCAATAACGGTATCAAGTAAGTCATTCGGAATACATCCGCCGGAAGGACCGCCCATCTGAACGGCTTTAAATTTTTTATCTGATTTAATTCCTCCGCCGATGTCAAAGATAACATCACGTAAGGTCTTTCCCATCGGAATCTCAACAAGACCGCCTTTTTTAATTTTACCTGTAAGCGCAAATACCTTTGTACCCTTGCTGTCGGCGGTTCCCATAGAGGCAAAAGCGGCTCCGCCGTTTAATATTATCCACGAAACATTGGCAAAGGTTTCAACATTATTTATATTAGACGGCTTATGCCAGTAACCGGCCTGTGCCGGAAAAGGAGGCTTGAGGCGCGGCATACCGCGTGAACCTTCAAGAGACTCAATAAGCGCGGTTTCTTCTCCGCACACAAAAGCACCGGCTCCTGCCTTAATTCGCATTTTACAAGAAAATCCACTACCGAAAATATTGTTGCCGAGATAACCTTTTTCGGTTGCTTGTTTTATGGCTTTTTCGAGTCGTTTTATAGCAAGCGGATATTCCGCCCTTACATAAACAATTGCTTCTTTCGCACCTATGGCATACGCACCTATAAGCATACCCTCTATCAGGTTATGCGGATCGCCCTCGATAACAGCCCTGTCCATAAATGCGCCCGGGTCACCCTCATCAGCATTACAAATCAAATATTTTTCCGTGCCGTCTGAAGAACGCGCGGCATTCCATTTAAACCACGTCGGGAACCCGGCACCGCCGCGACCGGCAAGGCCGGAAATTTTGATTTCCTCAATTACCTGCTCAGGCGTCATTTCGGAAAGAACTTTTCTTACAGCCTTATATCCGTCTGTATTTTCGTAGTCGCTGATCTTTTCAGGATTTATAATGCCGCAATGCCTCAAAGCAATTCGAGTCTGCTTTTTTAAAAAGAGCTCGTCGTCCTCGGATATTTTAAGGTCCTCTACCGTTGACAAATCATCGGAGTTAACTGCCTTTGCTATTCTCTCGCAGTCGTTTTCCGAAACCTTTACAAGCCGCGTAAGAGTGCCGTTATCGTAAATGTCAACAATCGGCTCCAAGAAGCACATACCTATACATCCTGTTATGGTAAGTTCGTTACTCTTGTCCAAAGCAGACGCAAGCTTGTCATAGACCTTAGCTGCTCCTGCAGCTATACCGCAGCTGCCTTCTCCAACTACAATTTTCATAAGGCGCACTCCTTATCTCTTATATCGTTGATTATTTTTTTTGTCTTATCCGGGGTAAGCGAACCATATGTTTCACCGTTAATCATCATAACCGGAGAAAGACTGCAGCAGCCGAGGCACGCAACATTTTTAAGCGAAAACAGACCGTCGTCGGTTGTTTCACCGTCGTGTATGCCGAGGGTTTCTATAATAGTTTTTTCAATCAGATCGGAATTGTTTACGTGACACGCAGTACCCTTACACAACATAATAAGGTATTTGCCGACTGGTTTTAACCTGAATTGAGTATAAAAAGTCGCAACGCCCATTATCTTAGCGGGTTTTATACCCGTTTTATCTGAAATATATTTTATTACGTCGGTCGGCAGATAGCCGTAAATATCCTGTGCTTTTTGCAGTATTGTAATAAGGCTGCCGGGAACAGCTGCATATTCATCCAACACATCGTCAATCAGCGAAAGATTGATTTTATTCTTATCGCAATTACATGGACTCATGATTTCTTCCTCCAAGGTCAGTTAAACTTAAAAATATAATAATATACAATCACAAAAAAAGCAATTTAAAAATATTGTAACTTTAGCAGAAAAAACTGTTAACTATCGACACACAGACGAAAAAGTTGTAAAATAAAATTAGTTTTTTCAGAGGTGTATATATGATAAATAAATATTTAACTGAAATGCATTTGCACACAAAAGAAACCAGTAATTGCGGTAAAATGCCGGCGGCGGAAACAGTTGAAAGCTATATATCTCTCGGATATAATACAATAGTCGTAACCGATCATTTCAGCACACACACTTATTACAAATATAATTATGACAGTCTTAATTGGCAGGATAAAGTTGACATTTTTTTGAAGGGCTTTAATTCAGCCAAAGAAGCGGCAAATGGTCGAATAAACATATTACTGGGCATGGAGCTTCGTTTTGATTCCGATAGCGACCCGAACGATTATCTAGTTTACGGCGTAGAAGAGAGTTTTTTGAGAGATAATAAAGATCTTTTAAATATGAATATATCAAGCTTTTCCGCGCTTGCGCAAAAAAACGGCTTAATGATATATCAGGCTCATCCGTTCAGATTCGGAATGAAAATAACAAATGTCAAATATCTTGACGGGATTGAAGTGTGCAACAGAAATATTGAACATGACTCACACAACGACATTGCTGCTCTTTGGGCGGAAAAATTCGGGCTAAAAGAGACAGCCGGATCAGACCACCATCAAAAAGGAAATGAGGGACTTGCCGGAATTATCAGCAGACATGAAATTACTTCGAATAAAATACTTTTAGATACTCTGGCAAATCAAGATTATACGCTTTACGAAAAAAAGCTCTGAGATATCTCAGAGCTTTTTAATATTATCTTGTCGGCTTAACTCCGGCAGGAAGATTCGGCATATTATCGTAAACTGGAATAAGAAAAGTAAATGAGTTTGAAAGCTGCCCCATATTACTGTACTTATTATATGTTCTTATTCCTTCTGAGCTTGCGGCCATTATGTTTGACATGTACTGATGTGAATACAGACCGCCGTTTGCAACCACATCAAACTTTTGAAGATACAGAGTATTTTGACCGACACTGATATAGCCCGTAGCTATGTATTTAGCCCCGCCGAGTATCGCTTTATATCTGCTGTTCCAAGGACGCAAGTATTTTTCATTGGATGAGGGCGTTGAAGCCCATTTAAGCGCATTTATTACCGGATCGCTGCTTTGATAAGCACCGATATTATAATAATTATATATTCCCTCATACCCGGGCTCTGTACCGCTTACGGAGCGACTGCCGTTAGAGCCAACCTCCTGAATAACTCGCGATACCAAATGATATGGACTGACGTCATACAATTCGGCGGCGTTCATAAACGCCTGTGCATATGTTACCGTAACATCAGTCTCTGTATTATTACCGATCGTTTTTCTTGAACCGCCTACATATTGAAATAATATCATAGCATCGGCAACATCAATCTCACCGTCTCCGTTAAGGTCGGCAATATCTTTGCCGCTGCCTAAGTCAGCAAGGTTGCCTGCAGAATACTGAAACAGCATCATGGCGTCCGCTATGTCGGTTTTATTGTCCGAATTTAAATCACAAGAGCCTCCGACATTCTCTTTTTCTCCGGTACTGATTTTGGAATCTTCCATAAAAGTCCCTTTTAACATTGATTCGACGCCGGAAAGCGTTTGTGCATTTTTATCATAGGACAATGTTTCGAATTGGAAAATGTCGCTTTCTTTTGTCAAAAAGTTTCTCGGATCAAGATAATATGAGACAACATCGCTTGACGCTTGAAACCAAGTCTTGCCGTCAATCGGTGTCCAAGTGCCTGTTGACGGATTATATGTTTTATCTGTCGTGGATAAGTATTTTTTATCGTACGGAGGGACTTGAAGAGCACTTCTGCCGCTAACGTTTTCATTTTCAAGCACCTCATCCCACGAAAGACCAGTATATAAAAACTTAAAATTCCAATTCGAATGTGCTTTTTTTAGATTATCTATATAGCTTTTATAGAGTTCGGGGGCTTCGTCCGAGATACCGCTGTCGCTTGTAACGGTAACAAGTCCCGTTGAAATATAACAGTTTTCGTAAAACTTACCGCCGTAATTAAATTCAACTCTGTACCAATCTTTAGAAGTTGTTCCGTCGTTACACTTGACCCTGTCGATAATGATTATCTGAGTGTTCGCCGGAAGATTTTCATAAACCAATGAGTACGATCTTCCGGGCCCGCTTCTGACGTTTGCTTGACTTTTAACTACACCGTTTTTTGCAGTCGCAAAAGCCGGAATAGACAGAACAATCACCAATACGGCTGTAATTAATATTATTTTAAAAATTCTGCGGCTTTTCATAATACTGTCCTTTTATTATTTATAACAATAAAATAACAAAATATCGACAAATAATCAAGTCTTATTTTCAGATATCACATCATTCAAATAGCAAATTATGCCTTTTGCTATACCGTCAGCTATAACTTCTTGTGAATCACGGTTGCTGAGTACGGTACACTCTATGGGATTTGAAAAATAACCACACTCCACAAGAACCGACGGACATTCCTCAATTCTTGTAACCTTATACGGAAAGAAGCGTTTGCTGCCGTCCGGCTGTATAATTTTAGCTCTCATACCGGGGTTATCTGCATAAATATTTTTCCAACTCTCTTCAAGTCCGCTTAAAATAAGACGTGCAGGCAATTCAGAATTTGCTCTGTAATAATACACTTCGGGACCCGAAAGAGACGATGCACTCTCGGAAAAATTGTTATGTACCGAAACAAACAAATCAGCGCCGCTGTAACGAGCCATAGACTGTCTTTTATCAACAGACAAAAAAGTATTATCGGAACGTGTCAATATAACATTTACTCCTGCTTTTTCCAAATTTTCCTTAACCAAAATAGTTATATTAAGGTTAACCTCCGACTCATATATACCGTTCACACCGATAGTTCCGCAATCCTTACCTCCATGGCCGGCATCAAGTGCTACGATTGCATCTGACAGTTTGTCCGGCGCATCCTTGAAAACAATTGACAGCTTGCCGTCTGCCGTATAGGAAACGGTGTAACCGTAAAACACACCCGGTGTTTTAAGATACAGACGCAATACACAAGTTCCGTTATCACATTTTAGCCATTCGCCGCGATCTATTATTTTGCTGCCGTTAAAATTGAGTTTTCCGACAGCACTGTCAGTATAGTAAAAAGTAAAATCCAAATACGATGCATTAAAAGATTTAACATTATATGCACGTTCAAGATAACCGGTATAGTATTGTTGATCGGGAAAATCTGTATTAAACGGTACTTTCCAATCAGTTTTAAGCAATAAAACTGTCTGATTTTCTGTGTTTACGGAGGCAACGCTTATTGAATTTTCAGGCAAAACAAAGCCGTCAACAACATTGCACTCGTCTTTTTTTATTATTTTGCCTGAACCGAGGAACACATATTCTTTATTATCAATGATTTTTTCATCAACGTAGTAATCAATCGTACCGTCCGGAAGCGGTGAACAATGCGGATCAGATTTATCACTCACGCTGTCGGCAGGTATAGTTTCGGAATAAGGAACGTTTATTATACACAGCTTTGCCTGTCCCAATCCATAATTATCGGTATAAGAAATATTTTTCACAGCGGAATTATTATCGGTATAACGAAAAACAGATAATGACTCAGCACTATTTGAACTGACAGCAAACAATGCAATTGCCGCCGTTAAAATAACGAGACACAATATGAGTATTACACGTTGTTTATTAAACAATTCTTTTAATCCTTGCATCTTAACATCCCACATCAATTTTAATTATTATAACACATTTTTCATGTTTAGGTATTCCTTTTCGGCATTTTCCGACTTGTTTTCCGCAAATAAATAAGAATAGGAGTACACGGAAAAACCGCAGTAATTATCCTTCCTTCTTGAATATCTTATTTCTTCTGAACATATATTGCCGTTTTCACACCATTCATTTATTCCGTCCCCCGCATTGTCGTCCGTTTTTCCGCTTTTATAATATGCCAGACCTACACACAGCTTAACATTACCGCTTTTAACCGCCTCCGACCATAGATTTAACATTTTTAAAAACGGCTTACTGCTGTTTTTAAAACCATAATAAAGCTGTGGCATAATAATGTCCGCGTATCCCCCTTGTGAGCACCACTTTAAAACGTCCGCGTACAACATTGAGTAATTTTTTTCTATATCCCCTGCAGGACTTATCACAACTTTCACGTCTTGTTTTATTGACTTAACGGAGGAATACAGCCCGCTTATAAAAGTATTAACATTTTCCCTGCGCCAATCATCAAGAGACAGCTCACCCCCTTCATTGCGATAATTTGTATATAAATCAACATCAATTCCTTCATCGACGGTCGGATAAAAATAATCATCCATATGTATAGCCGATATATTGTAATTTTTCACTATTTCGCGAACGCCGTCGATGATTATTTTCTGTGCTCTTTTTGATGATGGATTATAATAAATTCCGCTGCCCGTTATTATCAGATCATCTGTCAAAGGATTATCTGTGTACCATTGTTTAGCCGGGTTTAATTCGCTTAAGTCGTCAAAATTATCTTTATAGCTTACGCGGTACGGATTTATCCACGCCTCAATTTTCAATCCGTATTTTTCTGCTTCATTTGTTGCTATAAGAAACGGATCATATCCGGGATTCTTTCCCTGCTCGCCTGTTATATAAGATGACCATGGAAAAATTTCGGAGGAGCAGAAGCTGTCAGAAAAGGGTCTGACCTGAAAAATAACAGTATTAAGCCCGAATGCTTTGATATTTTCAAACATTGTATCGATCTTATTTTTAAACTCTTCGGCAGTTCCGCCACCGACTGATTTCATTGACAATTCGTTGTAGTTTATCCACACGCCGCGATATTCATCAGCGATAATATCATCGGTGTTAGGGCAGTTGTCGTTACCGCTGTCAAATGATGCGCTTTCAGGTTCAGTAAGATTTATGTTCTTCAGGCTGCATGACGATAGAAGCAGCAACACAAATAAAATAACAGTAACTTTTTTAAACATTTAAAGCCTTCCTTTTCGCATTGACAAGCAAATGATTAAATTATATTATAGTAACGGTGATATTATGGACGCTTGGCAATACATACTTGTCTACTACATTTCTATTTCAATCCCGTCGGTAATTATAACCGTTTACGACAAAATAGCTGCAATAAAAAAAGCCGTGAGAATTCCCGAAAGGACTCTTATGACTTTTGCCGCCCTCGGAGGAGCTGCCGCAATGTATGTAACTATGAAGGCAATAAGGCATAAAACTCTTCACAAAAAATTTATGATAGGTTTACCGGTATTTATTATTTTACATACATTGATTATAGGTCTTTCGTATTACTTTTTAATAACAAAATAGTAAAGATTTGGTAAAAACAATGTTGATGCAACTTAATTTTTTTGTTTTTCCCCGACCGTAAACAGACTTAAATTAAAAGATGCAAATAAAATATTTTTTCAGATAGCAAAAGACAGCACAGAGAGTAAAAATTACTCTTTATGCTGTCTTTTTTGATTAATATTTTGCTGTAATCCGTCTTTTTAAAACAACAGACGGTTTAGAAAGTATAATTACTTGAATTATCGGTCCTCTCTGAAATATGAAAGTCCGAGTGATGCCGGTCCCTGGTTTTCTTTCTTATCTCTTACACTTACAAGGATAAGAACAATTATTGTGACTACATATGGTATCATCTTATAAAGTTCTTGTGTGCGGAGTGCACCCGGAACATAAAGATAAACAATATAGAGTCCGCCGAATACTATAGAACCGAGTATGCTGAGATTCGGACGCCAAATAGCGAATATAACAAGCGCAATTGCAAGCCAGCCTCTGTCGCCGAAGCCGTCATTTGACCAAACGCCGTTGGCGTAATCCATTACATAATAAAGACCTCCGAAGCCCGCAATAACACTTCCTATGCAGGTAGAGAGATATTTGGCTCTGTTTACGTTTATTCCTGCAGCATCTGCTGTTGCAGGATTTTCGCCTACCGCACGAAGATTTAATCCGTGACGGGTATGATTCAGGAAATATGAACAGATAATTGCTATTATTACAGCTGCATATGCCAAAAATCCGTACGATAAAAACAGCTTACCGAACCATCCGGTGGTTTCTGCTCCCGGTAATGTTGTTCTGAAGTAATTGCTTGTTGTTGTAAGTGCTACCGACGGAACGTCTGAACCTACAAGTTTAATAAGAGATCCTCCGAAAAAGTTACCGAAGCCCGTACCAAAAGTAGTAAGTGCAAGACCCGTTACATTCTGATTGGCTCGTAAAGTAACTGTGAGGAAACAATAAATCAAACCTGCGAGTAAAGAACCCAAAGCGCAGCACAAAAGCGGAATCATAACCGCAAGAAATCCGACTGCATCGGATGGAGACGAGAGCGAATTTTCATAAAGAAACGCACCTATAACACCGCTCATACCGCCGATGTACATAACACCCGGGATACCGAGATTAAGGTTTCCGGACTTTTCAGTCATAATTTCGCCCGTCGAACCAAAAAGGAGCGGTATACCCTGCATTATAGCTCTATGGAGAAAAGTAATCAATGAAAACATTTTACTTTACCTCCTTTTTCGTTTTTCTGAACTTCAATTCGTAGTTAATAAAGAATTCACTACCTATGATAAAGAACAGAATTATACCGGTCAATATATCAGAAAATGATTCGTTTAGATTAAACACCATTGAAATCTGACTGGCACCCGCATCGAGGAAAACAAGTAGGAATGATGTCAAAATCATATAAATCGGATTAAACTTTGCAAGCCAGGATACCATTATTGCAGTAAATCCCCTACCGTCTGCCGTTGTCGACGAAATGGTATGATCGGTTCCGCCAACAAGTAAAAATCCGGCTATACCGCAAATAGCACCCGAAAGAAATAAAGTTCTCATAATAACCTTTTTTACATTGATACCTATGTATCTTGCCGTATTTTCAGATTCACCTACAACCGAAATCTCATAGCCGTGCTTACTGTACTTGAGATATACATACATAGCAATCGTTATTATCAAAACAATTATTATATTCAGAAGATAATCATACTTTCCGATTGTGGGAAGCCAACCGTCCATGGTATTGCTGTTAATAACGCCGATCTTGCCAGAGCCCTTGGGATTTTCCCAATACATACAGAAATACGAAACAATCTGAATTGCAACATAGTTCATCATTAAGGTAAATAAAGTTTCATTTGTATTAAACTTAGCTTTAAATACAGCGGGAATCAAAGCCCAAACGGCACCTGCAATAATACTTGCAACAAGCATTATAATAATCAAAAGTGCATTGGGGACTTTGCCGCCGAGCAAAATCATACATGCCGCGGTAGCAAGACCTCCGATAAGCACTTGCCCTTCACCGCCGATATTCCAAAATCGCATTTTAAACGCCGGCGTAATTGCAAGCGAAACACACAGAAGCATTGCAAGACTTTGTAAAAGCTTCCAAATTTTTCTTTCGGTTCCGAATGCACCCTCAAACATAGTTTTGTAAACGCTTATCGGATTTTCGCCGGTTAAAATCATAGTAACAACAGCACATACCAAAAGAGCAGCAACAATTGAACCGAGGCGTATAGCCCATGATTTATATTTGGGAACATAGCCTCTTTTTGCAACGTGAAAAAGAGGTTCACGAACACTTTTATTACTCATGCTTTTCCCTCCACGTCAGTATTTTTCGTCATAAGAATGCCAATTTCATCTTTTTTCGCAGTTCTGCCGTCAACTATACCTGTTACTTTTCCGCTGTTCATAACCATTATTCTGTCGCAGAGCTCAATAAGAACATCAAGGTCCTCTCCTACAAATATAACGGATGTCCCGTGCTCTTTTTGTTTGTTGAGAAGGTCATATATCAGATATGAAGAATTTACGTCAAGTCCGCGGACGGGATATGCAACCATTAAAACTGTCGGATTTGACGCAATTTCTCTACCAACAAGAACCTTTTGAACATTACCGCCGGAAAGCCGACGAACCGGAGTTTCTGCACTCGGCGTAACAACTTCAAGATCTTTGATAATCGCATTCGCGAGATCCTTAGGGGCTTTGCGTTCAAGAAAAGCCGTATGACCGCCCTTATAAGATCTCAACATCATATTATCAATAATATCCATATTGCCGACAAGACCCATTCCGAGCCTATCCTCCGGAACAAAAGAAAGAGCAACTCCAAGCTTTCTGATTTCTTTGGGAGATTTCCCGACTAACTGACTTTCTTCTCCGTCTTTAGACTTGTACAATATGCTTGAGCCCTTTACAGTCTGCTGTAATCCCGCTATTGACTCAAGTAATTCTTTTTGCCCGCATCCGGAAATACCGGCAATACCGAGTATTTCGCCGCTGTTAGCAGTAAAGTTGATGTTATCAAGCACAAGCTTGCCCTCGTGATTTTTAACGGAAAGATTCTTAACATCAATACGTAGTTCGGTATTCTTAGGCTCAGTTCTCTTTATATTGAGAGTGACTTTTTCACCCATCATCATTTCCGTAAGGGATTGTTCCGTTGCATCTTTCGTCTCAACCGTTCCGACATACATACCTTTTCTGAGAATTGTTACCCTATCGGATATTTCAAGCACCTCATGCAGCTTGTGTGTAATTATTATAATCGACTTATTATCCTCACGCATTCTTCTGAGAACGTCGAATAATTTTTCAGTTTCCTGCGGTGTTAAAACAGCGGTCGGTTCATCAAGAATTAGTATATCAGCACCTCTGTAAAGCACCTTAATTATTTCCACTGTCTGCTTTTCCGAAACAGACATTTCATAAATTTTCTTATCGAAGTCAATGACGAAACCGTATTTATCACATATAGCCTTAACTCTCTTTTCGGCCTCTTTCAGATTATATTTGTTTCCGTCTTTTACACCCAAAACAATATTTTGGACAGCGTTAAAAACATCAACAAGCTTAAAATGTTGATGTATCATTCCAATCTTTAAATCAAAAGCATCTTTCGGAGATTTAATAACAACTTCCTTACCGCCTACATAAATCTCGCCGGAATCCGGGTAATATATTCCCGAAACCATATTCATAAGTGTTGTCTTACCGGAGCCGTTTTCTCCGAGTATAGATAGTATTTCACCGTTTTTTACTTGTAAGTCAACGTCTTTGTTAGCTATTGTACTGCCGAATGTCTTAGTTATCCCTTTCAACTCCAAGGCAAAAGGAGAACCCATAAATATCCACACAGCCTTTCTCACGCAAATTTAAAATTCAAAACCATGCTCATTCGAGAATAAGGTCCTGTAAAATAATTGAAAACAGTTGAAAAACTATTTCCCAATAAATAACTATACCGTGGCCGATTTTCATCGGCCACGGATACAGTATAAATCTGTGTATTTAATCTTAGAACTTTGTATCAAGAAGAGTGATACCGTCTATCTGTACATCGAAGCAAGGAGCAGAACGCTTTTCTGACTCATGGAAGTAACCGTCAGAAACAACCTCGGTATCACCGGTGTTATCTGCATCGGAGTCAATATCAGCCTTGTATCCGGTAAGATGACCGTCAGCATCAACAGTAGCATTCTTGTTTTTGCTGTCAGATACGGTTACAGTGAATGCAGAGGTATCAAATACGTGAAGCTTACCGCTTTCAAGCTCTGCCTTAACTTCATCAATCTTAGCCTGTGTACCTTCGGCAGCTGCCTTAGTGTTAACATCGGTAAGAACAACAGATCCTGTGCTGAGAGTACCCGTCCAATCGGTGTCAATTGCTTTGCCGTTTTTAACGCAATCAATAGCATACTCAAGATAAGGAGCCCAATCTATTCTTGAAGATACAATAAATGTGTTGGGGCAAGCACTTACTGTTGAACCATTGTATGAAACATTGGGAACACCTGCAGCTTCGCAAGCAGTCGGAGCACCCATTGAGTCAGCATGCTGGCTGATAAGTACGCAACCATTGTTTATAAGCTTCTGAGCGGCTTCTTTCTCGGCAGTCTCATCATACCAAGAACCGGTAAAGGTAACCTCCATGGTAACTGACGGGCAAACGCTCTTAGCACCGAGATAGAAAGAAGTGTAGCCAGAAATAACTTCTGCGTAAGTATAAGCACCGACATAACCCATCTTGGCTTTGTCAGCTGTAATCTTACCGGAAGAAATCATTTCGTTAAGCTTCATTCCGGCAGCAACACCCGCAAGGTATCTGCCTTCATATATTGAAGCAAAAGCATTATGATAATTAGAAAGGCCTTCGGTATGAGCTTTAGTTCCTGTTGCATGTAAGAACTGAACCTCCGGGAACTTTTTAGCTGCTTGAATTACATAAGGCTCATGGCCGAAGCTGTCCGCGAAGATGACATTGCATCCTTCGTCAACAAGCTCTGCTGCTGCATCATAGCAAGCCTGTGTTTCGCTGATGTTGGTCTTTTTAAGAATTTCAACACCGGCTTTTTTGCAAGCCTCTTCAGCTGCAGTAATAAAGTTCTTGTCATATGTTGAGTTTTCGTCATGCAGGAATATGAATCCTACTTTGACATTTGCTGCTTTGCCAGTCGAGCTTTTATCGCCGTCTGTCTTGCCGCACGCTGCAAAACAAAGAACGATCATAGCAACTGACAAAAGAATGCTGAGAACCTTTTTCATTTGTGTTTCCTCCAGTTTTTTGACATAATATTATGAACAGAAGCTCTCCCCCTGTATCATACAAAATAAAAGGTCACTGTTCCTTAAATACGATGTTTCCACTATCCGCATCCATGCTCTCAATAATGGCAAGAGACTCGACACGTATACCTTTTTGCCTAATAAGTTCGCCACCGCGTTGAAAACCCTTTTCAACCGCAATACCGACGCCTTCAACAGTAGCACCGGCTTTTTGTGCAATATCCAAAAGCCCATTCAAAGCGCACCCGTTAGCTAAAAAGTCATCAATAATAAGGACGTGATCTTTTGAAGAAAGATATTTCTTTGAAATTATAACATCATACACCCTTTTATGAGTAAATGATTCAATTTTAGTGGAATAAACCTCTCCGTCAATATTAACAGTCTGAGATTTTTTTGCAAAAACCACAGGAACATTATCAAAATACTGCGCCGCAACACAAGCTATACCGATACCAGAGGCTTCAATGGTCAGTATTTTATTTATAGGGGTATCATTGAAAAGACGTTTAAATTCCTTGCCCATATCATTAAACAGAGAAATGTCCATCTGATGATTCAAAAAAGAATCAACTTTGAGTACATTGCCGGGCTTAACAATACCGTCTTTTACAATTCTGTCTTCAAGCAGTTTCAATAAAATCGCCCCACGTAAAAATATATCATTATTATACATTAACTTTACAAACATTTCAACTAAAACTCGAGAAAACTGTAAATCTGTCTGAATTTATCATTTTATGTTCACAAATCGCTTTCTTTTAGGTATAATTACTAATACAAAAGCAACGGGGGAAAAAAATGGTCACAGATCTGACTAAGGGAAATCCTGATAAAACACTTTGGAAATTTACATTACCAATGATAATCAGCGTTATGTTTCAGCAGCTTTACAGCACTGTTGACAGTATAGTGGCAGGTCAGTTTGCCGGCGTTAACGCACTTGCCGCTGTCGGCGCGTCATATCCCATCACAATGCTTTTTATCGCTGTCGCAAACGGTTCAAATATCGGATGCTCTGTTGTAATCTCGCAGTTGTTCGGCGGGAAACGCATTACGCATATGAAAACGGCTGTCAATACCTCTATTATCTCATCTCTTATTTTATCTCTTATACTGACTGCAGTCGGTCTTTCATCATCAAAAGTGCTTTTAAAGGCAATGGGAACACCGGATAATATAATGGCTGATTCGGTTACTTATCTTAATATTTACGCCGCCGGAATGGCGTTTCTGTTTATATACAATATAAGTACAGCTGTTTTTACGGCTCTCGGTGATTCAAAAACACCATTGTACTTTTTAATTTTTTCTTCTCTTACTAATATTGCGCTCGATTTAATATTTGCCGGTCCTATGAAAATGGGAGTTGCCGGAGTTGCTTGGGCAACGTTCATTGCGCAAGGAGTGTCCGGCATTTTAGCTTTTATTGCATTACTGAAAAAGATACGTAATATCGAAAGTGAAAAACCTAAATTTTTTTCGGGAAGAATGTTGCTGAGAATTACAAAGGTTGCCGTACCCAGCATATTGCAGCAAAGCTTCGTCTCGGTAGGCAATGTATTCATACAAGGCCTTATTAATAGTTTCGGTGCTGCCGTTGTTGCAGGTTTCGCTGCAGCAATGAAGCTGAATACATTTACAATAACAACACTTGTCACATTAAGCAACGGCATTTCAAGCTACACAGCGCAAAATATCGGAGCACATAACACCGAAAGAGTAAAGAAAGGGTTCGGATCGGGCCTGAAAATCGCATTATTGGTTGCTATTCCGTTTTTTATAGCATTTTTCATTTTTCCGAAATATATGATGATGATATTTGTCACACACAATAATACCGATGTTATAACAGCCGGCGTCCAATTTTTAAAAATCGTATCACCGTTCTATTTCTTAGCAACAGTTAAAATAATTGTTGACGGCATATTACGTGGATCCGGAGCTATGCTAAGCTTTATGGTTTCAACCTTCACCGACCTCATACTTCGCGTGATATTCGCATTTATTCTCACCCCGCATATCGGGCAACTCGGAATTTGGTGGTCGTGGCCGATAGGTTGGATAGTCGCAAGCTTAGCTTCTCTTGCGCTGTATCTCTCAGGCGTGTGGAAAAAAGCAAAGGTTTAATCAAATATTTATAAAAAAATGACCGCTCGGCAAATTAATCCGGGCGGTCATTTTAATTAACTGTTTATGATATTTTCATACTAAGTCTTAATTTATCGCTTATCATGGCAATAAACTCAGAGTTAGTGGGCTTTCCGCGAGAGTTTTGTATTGTATAGCCGAAGTAAGAACTAAGAACATCAACGTCGCCTCTATCCCATGCAACTTCTATTGCGTGGCGTATGGCACGTTCAACTCTTGAAGAAGTTGTTGAAAAAGTTTTAGCAACAGTTGGATACAAAACTTTTGTTACAGAGTTCATCATTTCGCTGTCGTTTATTGATAAAATAATTGCCTCTCGCAAATACTGATAACCTTTTATATGAGCCGGAACACCAATTTGATGCATAATATCGCTGACAACGACTTCCAAATCAGCAGAGCTGTCAGCAGGGTGAAGTTTCCCGAACTTCGAATTGTCTCTCCAGCCTGTCAACTGAGTTATTCTTTCAGCCATCATATTCATATCAAAAGGTTTCAAGAAATAATAATCTGCCCCGGCAGATAATAATTCCTGCTCAAATCTTTGATTGTCGACACTTGACATAACCATCATTAAAGGCTTCTTTTCGAGTTTCATCTTCGGCATTTCTTTCAGCACACCTAAAGCATCGATTGCTGTCATAAATGCGTCCATAACAACGACATCAGGCTTTTCGGTCTCGGTTTTATGTAATATTTCAGCACCGTTTTTCGGCACCATTTTCACATCGCAACCGTAAGAGCGCAGAACTCCCGCACAAGTCTGCCCGAAATCATTGCCCTCTGACACCATCATTACTTTTAAACCGCTTTTCATTTTGTATACCTCCAAATTTTTTATTTCTGACATATTTTACCATATTAGTTATATCTTGACAAGAGCTTTTTTATAAAAAGCAAATATTTTTTTCAAATTAATTCTATTATCGCCATAACAACAGAAAAAGTGCAATAAAGGTAGCTGTTATTTTTTACGCAATATCATACCGTTATTAAAGTACCGGAACGGCAAATACCGTTCCGGCACCTTTCACGATGCTTTTTCAAGCAGCCTCTCAGCATTTAAGGCTTCGGATACTTTTAGCATATTATCGGCAAAAACAGCATATCCGCGAATCGGATCATTAACAAACACATGCGTTACAGCACCGACAAGCATACCGTCTTGAATAATGGGACTGCCGCTCATACCTTGAATTATACCGCCTGTTTTTTCTATTAAAGAGCTGTCTGTAATTTCAATTATCATATTTTTAGATGAGCTGCTGTCGTTATTACAAATTCTCACGATTCTTACATCATAGTACTGCGGACCTTTTTCATCAACAGTGGATATTATTTTTGCCGAACCGGTTTTAACCTCTTGCTTTGTTGCAATGGGTACGGCCTCATTTGTTGAAACTATATTATTCAAAAACCCGTATACTCCGCAAGCTGTATTCAACGAAAGTGTTCCTATATTAGTATCCTGAAATACGCCGCAAAGCTCACCTGTTGAACCGCAAGAACCTTTATAGCAACCGGTTATCTTTGTTTTGACGGCATCGCCGTCGGCAAGCGGCATAACTATACCTGTATCAACATCACATACCGCATGTCCGAGTCCGCCGAACACTTTGCTGGCGGAGTCAACAAAAGTTATTGTGCCTACCCCCGCCATACTGTCCCTGACCCATATACCGGCTTTATAACAATTATCATTTTTTGACAGAGCAGGCGTCAATTTCAGATTCAGAACTTTTTTTCCGCGCTTTACCGACAACTTCAATTCATTACCGCCGTTTTCCTGTACCGCTTTTTCAATTTCCAATGTTGAGTTCACATTGTTTCCGTTTACAGTCAATATTATATCCCCGGCATTAAGGCCCGCTGTTTTAGAGGGATTTGAAATTCCTTCTTCAGTATAGACATCATCAGAACCGACAACCACAACGCCTTTTGTAAACATGCGTATGCCAAATACATCGCCTGAGGGAATTACATATTTTCTCTCAGAAACAATAACATCGGCGGATTTTACCGGAATAACCTTCAGAGCGGAAATATCCACAGTGTATTCACTAAGCAGAGTGCCCTTTGCCGCATTCTCGGAATTAACGGAAACCGAAACGTCACCGCTTGATATCCGGTATGAATATATCTCGTTAAATTTCAGCTTTTCGTCACTCACCAGGTGAATACTGTCCGGAATGCTTTTTATACCGTAAATTACAAATGCAAATATAACAGAGGCAGCTAACAATCCGAAAATGCTGAGAACTTTAAAAAATTTTTTCATTTTTCACCTCCGTATATACAGTGATCACTGCATTTATAATTTTTACTTTTTTACGGATTTTATGTTATGAAAAAATAAGGCTTTACGGTTAATTTACACGGAAATATTATTTCCGAATAAACCGTAAAGCCTGCATATAATATATTTAATTTTTTAATGAAAAAATAATCCTTGAAACCGTTTCTTCCGGAGATAAATCCGCTGTATCAACGGTAATATCGGCATACTTTTTATAAAGAGGAAGTCTCTCAAAAAAAATATCGTCTATTGTCTGATTTTTAGGCGCAGCAACGCCTCGCGTTTTGATATTTTTAAGCCTTGCCTTTACATTTTCAAGCGGAACATCTATAAAGACAATCACGGAATTACGCTTAAGCTTTTGCATAGCTTCATCGCGAAAAACAACGCTTCCGCCGGTCGCAACAACACAATTTTCACACTCAAGCGACAATATTGCGTCTCTTTCTTTATCAAGAAAGCATTGAAGCCCTTTTTCGTTTATAATGTCCTGCAAAAGTGCATTTTCACGTTGCTGTATTACAAGATCAGTATCTACAAAGCCAATACCAAGAGTCTTTGCAAGGATAACGCCGACTGTGCTTTTGCCCGAAGCCGGCATTCCGATTAAAACAATATTTTTCATCAAATAGATATCTCATGAGCCATCTTATAAAGGTCAAGATCAATCGACTTTTTCATATTGAGAGCTTCGAATATGTCAAAGTCAACAATTTCATCCTTTTGCATAGCTACCACACGATTACCTATCCCCTGCTTTAAAAGCTCAACCGCTTTATAACCCATTTGGCTTGCAACAACTCTGTCGCGAACTGTCGGCGAGCCGCCGCGCTGCACATGGCCTAAAACAGTTGCACGGGATTCTACGCCCATTTCCGCTTCGATTTTTTTCGCCATTTCTTCTACGCCGCCGACACCTTCGGCAACAATGATTATAAAGTGTCTTTTTCCTGTTTTTTGAGTTTTCTTCATTCTGTCGATAACGTCACGCTCAAAATCGAAATCAACTTCCGGAATAAGAATTGTTGTTGCACCGCAAGCTATACCGGCGTTGAGTGCTATATAGCCCGCACGTCTTCCCATAACTTCAACAACCGAGCAACGATCATGAGACTCTGTCGTGTCACGAAGTCTGTCAACCATTTCCATAGCCGTGTTCATTGCGGTATCATAACCTATTGTGTAATCACAGCAAGCAATATCATTGTCAATCGTTCCGGGAATACCCACACAAGGGATGCCTCTGAGCGAAAGGTCACGAGCGCCGCGGAAAGAACCGTCTCCGCCTATAACAACTACGCCCTCCATATTATGCTCTTTGCATATTTCAATTGCCTTTTTCATACCTTCTTCGGTCTTGAATTCTGGACTTCTTGCAGAATAAAGAATTGTACCGCCTCGGTTAATAATATTAGAAACACTGCGAAGATTCATTTCATACATATCACCATGCATAAGACCGTTCCAGCCTCTTCTGATTCCCATTACACGGAAGCCGTTTTCACAACCCGATCTTACAACGGCTCTGATTGCGGCATTCATGCCCGGAGCATCTCCGCCGCTTGTCAATACGCCAATCGTTTTCATTAAAAATCACCTCAAATAAATACATTCAAAATATAATGATACACAAATGAAAAATATTGTCAAGCAATTTTGACATTTTTCTTAGAGTTGTACAACAACATTTTTTTCACCGTTAATTCTTTTCAACTCTGAAATCATAGGGTCATTGGCAGTCGTCGAAAATTGCTGTCTCTCGTAGCTTTTAGCATCATCAAAATAGTAATATACGGGTAACATCCCCTCAAAAATAGTAATCAGATTTGTACTCTTTTTAACCTCCTCACAGTTCTTTGTGCAAAATCTCACAAAAAGGCCCTTTCTCACCGATTTTTTCGGCTTGTCGGAATTTTTGGAAGCTGTGTCGGCGGTAACAATACTGTTTTCATCCGGAGGTAAAGAAACGCTGTCCATAACTATTTTCGGTTCTTCGTCCTCTCTGAGAGACAATCTGCCGCACAGCAATACAACGCTTCCGACATTTAAAAGCTCTGAATACTTGAGCAAAAGTTTGGGAAACACTATTACTTCAATAGCTGCATGAACATCTTCAAAACCTAAAAAAGCCATGGTACTGTCTGATTTTGTAACTTTTTTCTTTATAGAAGTTATTATTCCGAGGACACGTACAGGGCTATTATCCGTATATTTTCCCGAAACATTTTCTTCCGTATTCACCATTTCAAGAACGCTGTCGGAATGAAGCTTTTTAGAAAGCGTCTCGTACTGAACCATAGGATGCCCCGTAAGATACAAACCGGTCATTTCCTTTTCCATCGATAAAAGTTCAAGTGCCGGAAATTCATCACAATGCTTACATTGCGGTTCATTGCCGCCAGAAGCCACTCCACTCAAATCAAACAAGCCGAGTTGTCCGTCAACATTATTTCTCTTGTCACGCTCGATATTCTCAACAATCAGAGGTAAATTTGTAAGCATTTCACGACGATTAAGTCCGAGTCCGTCAAGTGCTCCGCTTTTAATTAAGCCCTCAACAGCTCGTTTATTAAAATCCTTGCCATATGTTCTCTTACAAAAATCATAAAGTGATTTGTATTTTCCGTTAGAGCTTCTTTCTTTGACAATAGTATCAATAAAATTGTAGCCGAGATTTTTAATAGCAAGTAGCCCAAAACGAACGCTCTTGCCGTCAGAGGTAAATGCTCTGAAACTCTCGTTGACGCTCGGCGACAGAACGTTTATTTTCAGCCTTGCCAAATCGTCTATATAAAGTGCTATTTTTGTTGAATCATCAATAACACTCGTGAGAAGTGCGGCAGTGAATTGCGCCGGGAAATGGCATTTCAGATATGCCGTACGATATGCAATGACAGCATATGCGGCAGAATGAGACTTATTGAACGCATATGAAGCGAAAGATGACATATCGTCGAAAATGCTGTTGGCAACTTCGGCAGGTATTCCGCGCCTTACGCATCCGTCGCACGCATAAGTACCGTCGGAATTTTTCAATCCGTTTACAAAATACTCCCTCTCCTGCTCCATTACCTTGTGCTTTTTCTTTGACATAGCTCGTCTTACAACGTCTGCTCGTCCGAAAGAATATCCCGCAAGTTCCCGGAATATTTGCATAACCTGCTCTTGATATACCATACAGCCGTAAGTAACATCAAGAATATTTTTAAGTTGCGGCGTCTTATATCTGATGCTTTTCGGATTATGTCTGTTATTTATATACATATCAATCGAATCCATAGGGCCGGGTCTGTACAAAGAAATAACAGCAATTATATCCTCTATATTCTGCGGTTTCAGACGGGTTATAACATTTCTTATTCCCGCCGACTCACATTGAAATACACCATAAGTATACCCTGCCGACAGCATATCATATGTCGCCTTATCGTCAAGCGGAATTTTTTCGATATCAAAATCGGGAATATTGTTTTCTCTTACCGATTTTACGGTATCACTTATTACCGTAAGTGTTCTGAGACCGAGAAAGTCCATTTTAAGCAGTCCGAGTTCTTCAATGGTAGTCATGGTATACTGCGTAACCACGGACTCATCATTTCTTGCTAACGGAACATATCGATCAACAGGTTTATCGGTTATAACAACGCCCGCCGCATGGGTTGAGGTGTGCCTTGGCATACCCTCAACTGATTTTGCCGTATCGACAAGCTCCCTGATTTTGGCGTCCTTATCATAAAGCGCTTTAAGCTCCTGATTTTTCGTAAGAGCCTTTTCTATTGTCATGCCGAGCTCGCGCGGAATCATTTTGGAAACCGTATCAACTGTATTGTACGGTATCCCGAGTGCTCTGCCGACATCGCGAATAGACGCTCTTGCGGCCAAAGTACCGAAAGTCACTATTTGCGCAACGTGATCCGAGCCATATTTTCTTATAACGTAATCAATTACTTCTTCGCGGCGTTCATAACAAAAATCAACATCAATATCCGGCATACTTACACGCTCCGGATTTAAAAAACGCTCAAACAGCAGATTATATTTAATTGGGTCTATACCCGTAATTCCCATACAATAAGCGGCTATACTGCCGGCTCCTGATCCCCTGCCGGGACCTACGGGAATACCATGGCGTTTTGCATAGCTGATAAAATCGGCAACAATAAGGAAATAGTCAACATAGCCCATTTTATTGATAACCGAAAGTTCGTATTCGAGTCTGTCGATATATTTCTGCTCCGGAGCAATTCCGTAATTTCTGCGCAAGCCCTTATAGCACTCATTACGAAAATATTCAAAATGGTCCATATTATCGGGAACATCAAAATGCGGTAGTTTAGTTTTGTGAAACTCAAACTCAACGTTGCACATATCAGCTATAACAGAAGTATTATCAACCGCATCTGGATAATCTTCGAATAATTCACGCATTTCATCTTCGGATTTGAGATAAAAATCATCGGTTCCAAATTCCAAACCAGTATCTTCATCTATTGTATGGTTAGTTTGAATACAGATAAGAACTTTTTGTACTTTTGCGTTTTCTTTTTTTATATAATGGACATCGTTTGTAGCGACAAGCGGTATACCGGTTTCACGCGAAATTTTAACTATCTGAGGCAAAACCCTGAGTTGCTCGGCAATTCCGTGATTCTGTATTTCGAGATAATAATTGCCGCGACCAAAAGTCTTGTCATACCAAAGTGCAGCTTCCTTAGCTCCGTCATAATCGTCTTGCAACAGTTTTCTCGGAATTTCTCCCGCAAGACAGGCAGACAGAGCAATAAGCCCCTCGTGATATTTCTCGAGGAGCTGTTTATCAATACGCGGCTTTGTATAAAATCCTGTCACCCACGATTCAGACACAATTTTGATAAGATTTTCATATCCCGTATTATTTTTACAGAGCAAAACAAGATGAAAACGCTCGTTATCAATACCGTGAACTTTATCAAGGCGCGAACGTGGAGCAACATAAACTTCACAACCGATAATGGGCTTTATCCCATTCTCTTTAGCTGCTTTATAAAACTCAACGGCACCGAACATATTTCCGTGGTCTGTTATGGCTAAAGAATCCATGTTGAGCTCTTTTGCAGCATCAACAAGCTGTCCTATACGGCAGGTGCCGTCGAGCAGACTGTATTCTGTATGAAGATGCAAATGAGTAAAAGACATTTAAATTCCTTTCATTTTAAACATCATTACGTGTAATATCTTCGTATGTTTCACGTCTTATAATTATACGCGATTCTCCATCCTTTGCCATTATTACTATAGGACGCGGAATTCTGTTATAATTTGAAGCCATTGAGTAGTTGTAAGCACCTGTTGAAAGCACAGCTAAAAGGTCTCCTGCCTCAACTTTTTGTATTGGAGCATTTTCCTGTATAAGGTCACCGCTTTCGCAGCATTTACCGGCAACGGTTACTTTTTCAGTCTTAGGCTCGTTTGCTTTATTGGCGCACATTACATCATAATCCGATTGATAGAGAATATAGCGCGGATTGTCTGTCATTCCTCCGTCTACCGAAATATAGGTTCTGATATTCGGAATATGCTTAACGGCTCCGACTGTATAAACGGTAACGCCTTCTGCTCCGACCACAGAACGACCGGGCTCAATAAGTATAAACGGAAGCTTAACATTTTTCTTCTCTGCTTCATTCTTGACAACAACAGAAACTCTCTTCATATATTCCGAAAACGGCTTCGGGGTATCCGATTCAAGATACTTAATGCCGAATCCTCCGCCGAGGTTGAGTTCTCTGATTTCATATCCTACGGTTTCTTTGATTTCAGAAATAAAATCAATCATAACCTTTGCAGCAAGTTCAAACGGCGCAATATCAAATATCTGCGAACCGATATGGCAGTGAAGTCCGCAGAGGTCAATGCTGTCGGTTTCAACCGCAAGCTTAACTGCGGTCATAGCTTCGCCCGTCTCAAGAGCAAAGCCGAATTTAGAATCAATCTGACCGGTTCTTATAAAAGAATGTGTATGCGCATCTATACCGGGTTTGATTCTCAGCATTATCTTTGCAACCTTACCGATTTTCGAAGCCAACGTGCTCAGCCTTTTAAGCTCCTCCACATTATCGACAACTATTCTGCCGACATTATTGTCAAGAGCCATTGTAAGCTCATCATTAGTCTTATTGTTGCCGTGGAAACAAATACGTTCTGACGGGAAGCCGGCCTTAACGGCGGTAAAAATTTCTCCGCCCGAAACAACGTCTAATCCCATTTTTTCTTCTTTGCATATTCTGCACATTTCAAGGCAGGAAAAAGCCTTGCTCGCATAGCATACAAGCCCGTTACCGTCGTAGTTTTCTTCCATTGATTTTACAAATTCACGGCAGTTTTTTCTTATCATATTCTCATCATAGCACATATACGGTGTCCCGTATTTTTTTGCAAGAGATACGGTATCGCAACCGCCGACGGTCAAATGGCCGCTCTCATTAACTCCTAATCCGTCTGATACAAACATTTGGTTCTCTCCTTTTAAAGTGCATTATTTATATACTCGGTTATCTCTTCCCTGCCCAATCCGTTAGTTGCAGAAAAAGGAATAATAGTAACATTTTCAGAATCCGGTATTTCATCGTAAATTGCCGCTGATCTTTCGGCAAACTGCGTTTTGTTAAGTTTATCACTCTTAGTCATAACAATAACAAACGGATAACCGGTTGAGCGCAAAAAGTCAATCATCATAAGATCGTCTGCGCTCGGTTTGTGCCTCATATCGATAAGCTGAACGACAAGTCTTATGTTACGACCCGTCTTAAAATAGCCTTCAAGCATTTCAGCCCATCTTATTTTCTCGGATTTCGATACTTTTGCATATCCGTATCCAGGTAAATCCACAAATCTGGCATCGTCAACCTTGTAAAAGTTTATCGTAGCGGTTTTTCCCGGAACTGAGCTCACTCTTGCAAGTGCCTTTCTGTTAAAAAGGCGATTAAGCAAAGATGATTTTCCAACATTTGATCTACCCGCAAAGGCTATTTCCGGCAAATCGGAAGACGGCAGCTGCGACGATGTTCCAAATGCCGCTTCAAATTCAGCTTTATTCAAATTCATTTTTTACCTCTTAGTTCTGTTGGCATACAGAGGCCGTTTGGCTTCTGTCCTGTTTGAGCTTTATGCTCCTTTGTTTATTATCTTTGACGACTACATTTTTGGATAGCGCTAGAGACAATACCTCGTCGGCTTTTGACACCGATATGAAATCGACATTTTCTTTAACAGCATCATCGATTTCTTTCAAATCCGAAACATTTTCCTCCGGAATAAGAACGGTTTTAATTCCGTTTCTGTATGCTGCCATTGTTTTTTCTTTCAATCCGCCGATCGGCAATACATTACCGGTCAAAGTAACTTCACCCGTCATAGCAATATCGGCTCTTACCGGTATACCCGTGAGTGCGGAAACAACCGCAGTTGTTATTGCTATTCCGGCAGAAGGGCCGTCTTTAGGAACAGCTCCCTCGGGGAAATGAATATGAATGTCAGTGTTTTTATAAAAATCCATATCAAGAGGCAATGCTTCCGAAATACTCCGGATATAACTGTATGCCGTCCTTGCGGATTCTTTCATAACATCGCCCAAAGAACCGGTAAGCTCAAGCTTTCCCGTTCCCGGCATCTTAACTGCCTCAACCTTCAGCATTTCTCCGCCTACAGAAGTCCATGCAAGACCGTTTACAACACCGACTTCATCCTTATGACCCTGAGATTCCGGCTTATATTTTTTTGGACCGAGATAGGCCTCAAGGCCGGTCGGCTTCACAGAGATTTTTCCGGTATAGCCTTCGGTTATTTTAACAGCAGCTTTACGCATTACCTTTGCAAAAGTGCGTTCAAGCGTTCTGACTCCGGCTTCTCTTGTATAACCGTCTATTATACTGTGTATGGCATTATCGGTAAAGTGAAGCTGTGACGCTTTGATGCCGTTTTCCTTGAGTTGTTTCGGTATAAGATGTTTTTTGGCTATATTGAACTTTTCCTCGTGTGTGTAACTGAAAAGTTCGATAACTTCCATTCTATCCAATAAGGGAGCTGGTATTTCGTTCTTATCGTTAGCAGTTGTAACAAAAAGCACCTTGCTCAAATCAAACGGGATTTCAATATAGTGATCACGGAATGTATTGTTCTGCTCGGGATCAAGAGCTTCTAATAAAGCACTTGACGGATCACCTTTATAGTCGCTGGCGAGCTTATCAATTTCATCAAGTAAAATCAAAGGATTAGAGGTTTTAGTCCTGATAACAGCTTCAATTATACTGCCCGGCATTGCACCGATATAAGTCTTTCTGTGACCTCTTATCTCTGCCTCGTCGTGAACACCGCCGAGAGATATTCTCTCATACTTTCTGTTCAGCGCCTTGGCAAGAGACTTTGCAACAGAGGTTTTGCCAACACCGGGAGGGCCGACAAGACATATTATCTGCCCCTTAATATTTGGCGACAGTTTTCTCACAGCAATAAATTCAAGAATTCGCTCTTTAACGTCTTTAAGTCCGTAATGATCTCTGTCAAGTATTCTTCGAGCATTATCGATATTAAGATTTTCTTTTGAGTAAATATGCCACGGAAGCTCCAAAATCTTATCAAGATAATTTCTTGATACTGCACTTTCGGGGCTGCTCGGCTGCACATATTTAAGCCTGTCGCACTCATTTAGCAGCTTCTTTTCGCTGTCGGCATCAAGATGCAGCTTGAGTATTTTTTCGCGATAGCCGTCAGCCTCGGAAGCGGGATTGTCTCCTTCGCCGAGTTCGGCGTTAATAGCCTTTAACTGCTCATGAAGGTAATATTCCTTTTGATTTTCATCTATTTGGCTCTGTACTCGGTCATTTATATCCTCTTCAAGCTGAAGAAGCTTAACCTCTTTGCCGAGTATATCTACAAGTTTTTGTATTCTCTTAAGCGAATCAATTTCGGATAAAACCTCCTGCTTCTGCGGATAATCAAGAGGAATATTGCCGACAATATAATCGGCAAGCGCACCGGGCTCAGACAGCTTGGCAACACCCATATTTATATCATTTGGGAGTTTCTGAGCTATAATAGAATACTCGTTAAACAACCCTTTGGCATATCTGACAAGTGCTTCTGCTCTCAAATTGTACTTTTCCGAATAAGGAATACTGTCTATTCGTTTGACAACAGCCGTAAGATATGGATTCACATCCGAAAAAGCTAATAATTCTGCTCTGTACTTTCCTTCAACTATTACTCTTAAGCAATCGCTTGAGGGTATTCTTACAATTTGCTTTATTTCGCAAACAACACCTATATCGTACACCGCATCAATATTTTCGGCCTCATCCGACATATCCTTTTGTGTAGAAAGAAATATGTCCTGCTTTGTTATCATTGCTGTTTTGACGGCAGAAATACTTTTTTTCCTGCCAACATCAAAGTGCAATGTAATATTAGGGAAAACAACCAATCCTCTCAATGCAACCATAGGCATATTAAGAGCATTATTGTCAAAAAGGTCCATTTATGTAATCTCCTACTTAATTAATTAGAGTTTATTATACAATGAATAAGATTTATCTGCAATAAAAAAGTGTCAACAAATAAAGAATAAGCTAAAATTTTAGTAAGATTGTTAATTTTTGCAACAACTTTTATGTACAAAATGCAGAATATGCATTTTTCTTTGTTATTTTTTTGTCAATTCGTTGACTTTTATTAACACAGATTGATATAATGTAGCGGAAATAATTTTTGGAGGCAATATCAACATGTCCAGAGTTTACAATTTTTCAGCAGGTCCGTCTATGTTACCGGAAGAGGTCTTAAAAAAGGCTGCATCCGAAATGCTTGACTATGAGGGTTCGGGTCAATCGGTAATGGAGATGAGCCACAGATCCAAAGTTTATGACAATATCATAAAAACAGCTGAAAGGCTTCTCAGGGAGCTTATGAATATACCCGACAACTACAAAGTTCTGTTTTTGCAAGGCGGAGCTTCAACGCAATTTGCGGCAATACCGCTGAACTTTATGAACGGTTCAAACAAAGCCGATTATGTTATCACCGGTCAGTGGGCTAAAAAGGCATTTGCCGAGGCTCAAAAATACGGTGATGCAAAAGCCGTTGCTTCTTCTGCTGACAAAACGTTCTCATATATACCAAAGCTCGATAAATCGATGTTCAGAAGCGATGCGGATTATGTATATATTTGTATGAATAATACTATTTACGGAACCGTTTATCACGAAATTCCGGATACGGGTAACATTCCTCTCATCGCGGATATTTCATCTTGTTTCCTTTCGGAGCCTATAGATGTAACAAAATTCGCCATGCTTTACGGCGGAGCACAAAAAAATGTTGCCCCCGCAGGTCTTACGATTTGCATAATACGAGAAGATATGCTTGGCAATGCACGAGACATAACACCAACAATGCTCAACTATAAAATTCACGCAGACGCAAATTCGCTTTACAATACACCGCCCTGCTACACAATATATATATGTAAGCTTGTTCTTGAATGGATAGAAAAGCTCGGTGGTCTTGAAAAAATGAAAGAACGCAATGATAAAAAGGCAAAGCTTCTCTATGATTTCCTCGATAACAGTAAAATGTTCAGAGGTACGGTTGTTCCGGAGGATCGTTCTTTAATGAATGTACCTTTTGTTACCGACAGTGACGAACTCAACGCAAAATTTATTGAAGAAGCAACCAAAAACGGTCTTGTTAATCTTAAAGGACATCGAACAGTGGGCGGTATGAGAGCGTCAATTTATAATGCCATGCCTTACGATGGCGTAGAAAAGCTGGTTAATTTTATGTCCGATTTCGAAAAAGCTAATTCATAACTCAGGAGAAATTCACAATGAACAATATTTTAACACTAAATAAAATTTCAAAAAACGGACTTGACAGATTCGGTGAACGCTATGTATGCTCGAATGACGTCAAAGACCCGGATGCGATACTTGTCCGTTCGGCATCAATGCACGAATATGATTTTTCAGAAAATACTCTTGCAATAGCAAGAGCCGGAGCCGGAGTCAACAACATTCCCCTTGAAAAATGCAGCGAACAGGGAATAGTAGTTTTTAATACTCCCGGTGCTAACGCGAATGCTGTTAAAGAACTTGTTTTGTGTGCGCTGTTTTTATCATCAAGAAAAATCGTGCCCGCAATCGAATGGTCAAAAACGCTCAAGGGTGAGGGAGATGCAGTTTCCAAGCTTGTCGAAAAAGGAAAATCCGCTTTTTCAGGACCGGAAATCAAGGGTAAAAAGCTCGGCGTTATCGGTCTTGGCGCAATCGGGGTGCTTGTAGCAAACGCAGCTCATTCTCTCGGAATGGAAGTTTACGGTTACGATCCTTTTCTTTCTGTTGATGCGGCATGGAAGCTTTCCCGTGCCGTAAAGCACGCCGCTACCCTTGATGATATTTATGCAAATTGCGACTATATAACGCTTCATGTTCCGCTGACTGACGAAACTCGCGGCTTTATAAATGCCGAAACAATCGCCAAAATGAAGAACTCGGTACGCATACTTAATTTTGCCAGAGGAGAACTCGTCAATACCGGGGATATTATTAACGCTCTCGCTGACGGTAAAGTTGCCGCATACGCCACAGATTTTCTTAAAGATGAGTTAATTGACGCAACCGGTGTGATAACAATCCCGCATCTCGGAGCTTCTACACCGGAATCCGAAGACAATTGCGCCGTTATGGCCGTTGATGAATTAAAGGACTATATAGAAAACGGCAATATAACAAATTCCGTAAATATGCCCGCTGTATCTGTACCGAGAAGCGGCAAAACAAGAATTACCATCATTCATAAAAATGTCCCTAACGTTATCAGCCGCATTACAGCAATCGTCGCCGAAGAAAATATAAACATTGATAACATGGTGAATAAATCACGCGGAGAATATGCATATACCATGCTTGATACCGATACGGAGGTTTCAAACGATGCAATAACCGCAATTTCGTCTCAGGACTTCGCCATAAGAGTAAGAGTCATCAAATAAAAGCTACTTTAAATAAAAAAATACAAAAAAGAAACCGACTTCATTTTGAAGCCGGTTTCTTTTTTTATTTAACACTTATTAAGCTTTAACATTTTCTTGAGATTTATCTACTTTGACAATTTCGGAAAAAGTTCTTTTAATATCAATGCGGTCATAATACTGCTTAAATCTTACGCACAGCTTAAAGTTGCGATCGCAATTAGGACAATAAAAATCCGCTCTGAAAGATTGATTGACAAAACGCCAGTCCTTCTTTTTTTTAACCTTTCCGCCGCAAACATCACAAACGCAGTTAAACACCGAGCGGTCAACTATCGGATTATCTATATCACGTATAATGTGCGGTTTATATGCAAGCTTTTCATAAAACACGCGATTGCACGGGGTAATGAACCGCTTTAGTCTCTCCGAGTCGTTTACTCTTTTCAAACAAGCTGCAGTAAGCAAGCTGTCATCAAGTGCCCTGTGATGCGGAAATTCATCCGGATTAACTCCAAGCTCGAAAGCAGCGGCAGAAAGCCCGATTTGTTGCGAAGACGAAGCCGAGGTTATAAAAGACTGACAATATTTTTGTGCGTCACAATAGTTATTGACAAACGGAATACGATTTTTCTTTAAAAAGAACTCATAGTTTTTTATTAGAGTTCTGATGTCTCCGTCTCCCCAAGAAAAGAACACATTTTCATCGTCGCCGACCCAATTTCTGAACATTGAAAGGGCTTTAAAAAACGGAACTCCGTTAGATATATCCTCATTAGTAATATGCGTAAGCGCCTTTACCCTACCCTGTAGCTTCTTTCCGACCTGTGCTTTTACAATTACCGAAAACTCATCAATCACATTAAAATCTTTATCTACCTTACAGGCACCGAATTCTATAATTTCATTGATATACCCCTTTAGCTTTTTGCAATATGCATTATTCCATTCGAGGTCCATTATAATAAACTGCATAAATAGCTTTAATGCTCCTTAATCATCTTATAATTCCGAATAAAAAGTAACCGTATTGCCATCACAGTTTTTGAAATTTTCCGAATAATCATATCCAAATATTTTCATATCCGGAAAAATATCATGCAGCGGATAAAGAACAAACGCTCTTTCTTTTACTCCTGGATGCGGCAACATCAACTCCGGTGTATCCGCCGTCTCATTTTCATAAAACAGCAAATCAAGATCAATAACACGCGGCCCGTTTTTAATTGTGCGCACTCTTCCTATCCCCGCTTCAATTCCGAGGCAGACCCCAAGCAAAGCACGTGAAGACAGATTTGTTTCAACAGTCATAACACAATTTAAAAAATTATCCTGTTGGTCATATCCCCAAGGTTCTGTTTCGTAAACAAAAGAAACCTCCGTAACTTTTGTTTCGGGAACAAGCCCAAACGCTTTTTTTGCGTCTCTGATATTTTGAAGTCGGTCTCCTACATTTGTTCCGACACCGATTACTGCTTTCATACTGCCACTCCGTTTCTGTTGCGCTCAATTTCAACCGCAACATAATCAAAATCAGCCTTAATAGGCGCTTGAGGTTTCTTAACAGTTATTTTCAAAGCTTTAATTTCGGAAAACTCATTTAATACAGCGTCGGCAACTGTTTGTGCCGCCTTTTCGAGCAAATCAAATTTTCCGCTTAAAAAAGCTCTACGCGCCGTTTTTATTATTTTAGCATAGCTCACGGTATTCTCTACCATATCCGTTTGGCACGGAACATAAAGAGAAAGAAATGCGGTTATATCTAAAATAAAAAGCTGTCCGTCTTCCTTCTCTTCGGGATTTACACCGTGATATGCATAAAGCTTTAATCCGTTTACGATTATTTTATCCATTGCATCACCCTCTGAAAACGGCATCAGCCATATCCGCCGCAATTTTCGACTCCTTCACTTCATGCACACGTATCATATCCGTTCCGCCGAAAACAGCAGCTGTATCTGCGGCTATCGTTCCAAACAAACAGTTTTCCGCGTCGGAGTGTGATGCTGCTTTAATTACACGTTTATTTGAAAGAGCGGTAAGCAACATAACATCCTGCCTTTTCAACCGCTTTATATTTTTTATAAGGGTAAGATTATCCTCATAATCTTTACCGAATCCGATGCCCATATCAAGACATATCTGTTCTCTTTTTATGCCGAAGTTTTCACTCTTTTCCAACATATAGTCAAAAAAAGCATTGACATTTCCGACAACATTTTCTTCGTAATCGGTCATTCTGTCGGCATCACCGCCGCCTGTATGCATGACTATCCAACCGGCATTGTAATTTTTCACTAAGGAAGCAATATCCGGATTGAATCTTCCGCTTACGTCATTTACAACAGCCACTCCGTGCATTAAGCAGTATTCAGCTACCGCCGGATAAAAAGTGTCAACAGAAGTCGGTACCGAGAGCTTCGGAATTATCGCATCAATATACTCCTTAATAATTGAAAGTTCCTCTTTCTCCGAAAGCTCTTTGTGCCCCGGTCTTGTGGATTGCGCACCTATATCTATTATATCGGCTCCGTCGTTTTGCATTTGTAAAGCGTGGCTAAGTGCTGCACCGGGCGAATTCCATTTACCGCCGTCATAAAACGAATCCGGAGTTACATTTAAAATGCCCATTACATATGTACGTGTATTTAACTCAAAGCTGAAGTTTTTTCCTCGAAAAAAGAACACTTTATTTTGCTCCTCTCAAAAGCGACATTACTTCTGCGCGTGTTCTGGCATCTTTTCGCATTGAACCACGCAGTGCCGACGTAAAGGTAGTGGCTCCTGCCGCTCTCGCTCCGCGCATTGTCATACAAAGGTGCTCTGCCTCAACAACCACCGCAACGCCCTTCGGAGAAAGATTTTCCTCGAGGAAGTCGGCAATCTGCGAAGTAAGACGTTCTTGCAGCTGTGGCCTTTTAGCAAAATCCGAAACAATCCTTGCAAGCTTTGAAAGCCCTATCACCTTTCCGTCTGCCGGAATATATGCGATATGAGCTTTGCCGATAAAAGGAAGTAAGTGGTGCTCACACATGGAATACATGGGTATATCCCTAACTACAACCATTTCATCATTATCGCCCTCATCAAACACCTTTAGCAGCCTATGAGGATCGCTGTCAAGTCCTGCAAATATCTCTTCATACATATTAGCTACACGTTTAGGTGTTTCAACAAGGCCTTCCCTGTCGGGGTCCTCACCTATTGCTATCAGAATTTCTCTGACAGCTTTTTCGATTCTTGCTTTATCCATTTAATTAACCTCTATTCAAAAACAAACTGTACCGTATATATATCATCGTCTTCGGCATATGTAACAGAAGAGAACTTTTTACCGCATTGCTTATTGACATCATCTAAGACATCATAAATACCGCTTTTATCAGCTAAATCGGTAATAGCCTTATTGAATGCGTAAGCGTTAACGAAACACACTTCTACTTGGTTACAGCTGTTTCTCACATTTTTTACCGCAGTAGAAGTCATAGCTTTCTTTTCGTTTTTGGTAAAACTCTCGAACATCAAATTATTTACTTTAAAATAGTTTGCATCAGTTGAAACACAATTGTTATCACTCGGAGCAAGATTGAAATGATTTGCTTTAATCATATCATCGGATAAATTAAAATATGAATGACTTACTGCCGCACTATCGTTATCATAATCGTCCCAGGTTAAATCAAGATGATAGTTTTTACCGTCAATATTTACAATATTCCACATATGACTTTCGGTTTTGCCATCCGAATTAGTAGCATCACCGCAAATCAAATAATTGATTACAGACAGTTTATCAAGAAACAGCTTTGCAGCCCGCGCATAGCCTTCACACACAGCCTCGCCGTTTATAATCGCATCATAAGACGAACCCTTTAAGCTTTCACCCTCATTATATACATAAATGCACTTGTCGCAGATATAATCATGTGTAAGCAATTCTTTTTCATAATCACTGCTGTTCTCCGGAACAGTCTTTAAGAACTCCGAAACAGCTGTATTAAGTTCATTTGTTTTTTTGTCACATTCTTCCTTATTTGCCGAATATTCCGGCACATAAAAGAATTTATTTCCGTCGGCTTTAACAGAACTTGACATACCGAAACATAAAATTCCCGGATTATCATATGTAACCGCATAAAACACTTTGCCGAATTCATCCTCATCAATTTGAGGAATTTCAATTTTTTCCGGATGTTCGCTGATATTATTTACAATAAGAGTGTACGCTGTCTTACCGTCATCAGTAAGCTGATTATAGTAATATCTTGACGGGTCATTTTCGTATATTAACTCGACTGATGAAAAATCGGTCGGAAGGTTATAAATCGAAAATCCGCACGACGATAATAACAACGCCAAGCACAAGGGTAACAGTAACAAAAAGCTGATTCTACTTTTCATTTTTCTTTGTTACCTCCGGAAATTCATTTGCGGCAGAAGCAACATTTCCGCTCTTTTCCTGCACAAACAGCGTCAAAGCGGAGGAAACCTTCGAATAATCCACAACGGAAATATCAGTATCTGTATTATTCATTATAAAGTTAAATAAGGTATCCTGCGCGGTAACATTCTTTGCTGTCATTAAAGCATTCAGTAAGGAGACAGCTGCATCTCGCTTACCTGAATTATCGGCATATAAAAAGTACTTACAAAACAAGTCGGAAGTAAGATTTTGATTACCTGCATCAAGCAACAGAGAAAAATCCGCACCTTTATAATTAATGTCAGACGGGATTCGAACAGTAACATCACCTATTTTCGATACAACCTTTTTAAGCTGTGTCTGACTCATTTTAATATACTTAGTAAAGCTGAGCCCCGATATATCCGTAAGCGGCTTTTCAAGTGCGGCAGCACCGCCCTTTTGATAAATGGCTTTAAGACTGTCGGAACCCACTGAGGTTTCAGCCGGCAATTGCACCACGGAAATACACTTGATGTCCATATTACAGTCGAGAGCTGAAACGCTGATCAATTCCCCGGAATCATCGGTAAACACAAGTAAAATACCTACCCTACCCGATAAAGCATATGATGCGGTTGTCAAATCTGAAGTTGATTCGTCCGAGACGGTCGTACTTTGAACTAAATTGTTCAAATTAAAATCAACCGACTTCATAAATATAAATACCGAAATTGTTCCCAATATGATAACAAAAGAAGAAAAGGCGATGATAAAAGAACGCATTTTTTTCTGTTTGGCTTGTTTTTCACTCGAAAAATCCAAATTACGTATTTTTTTCTTAGGTTTCATCTTCTCACCGCCCTATAATAATTTATTATATTATAACACAAATACAGCAATAATTAAAGATGTTATGGAGGCAATTTAGTCTTTGCCGTAAAGAGTAAAGAAACTGCTAACACAAAAAAGGCCGGCTGCAAAAGCAACCGGTCATACATTCAACCAACATTTTTAGGTCCGGCAGAAGTTTTAGCTTTGAATTTTTCCTTAACAGATGTTTTAGCTGTTTCGGTGAGCGGCTTTTCACCGTTCAGTACGCACTCCTTTGTTATAACGACCTTTTTTACATCGCTGTCGGACGGAATATCATACATAATAGGTAATAGAGTTTTCTCAATTATCGAACGAAGGCCTCTTGCTCCGGTCTTTTTTTCAAGGGTTAAATCCGCAACCGCAGACAGCGCGTCATCGCAAAACTCCAACTCAACTCCATCCATTTTAAAGAGTTCCTTAAACTGTTTAAGAAGCGCGTTCTTAGGTTCGGTTAAAATTCTTATAAGTGCTTCTCTGTCAAGATTGTTGAGCGTTGTTATAACGGGAAGTCTGCCGACAAGCTCCGGTATAAGACCGAATTTTACCAAATCCTGAGGAATAACCTTCGAATATATCTTTTCAGTTTCCAAATTGGATTTATCCAAAACTTTACCGCCAAAGCCGAGAGTAGACTTGCCGGTACGGTTTTCGACGATTTTTTCTATTCCGTCAAAAGCGCCGCCGCAGATAAACAGGATGTTAGTTGTGTCTATTTGAATGAACTCCTGCTGAGGATGCTTTCTGCCGCCTTGAGGCGGAACATTGGAAACAGTTCCCTCAAGAATCTTCAGCAAGGCTTGTTGAACGCCCTCACCGCTGACATCACGTGTAATAGACGGATTTTCAGACTTTCTTGCAATTTTGTCGATTTCATCGACATATATAATGCCCTTTTCGGCTTTTTCAACATCGTAGTCGGCCGCCTGAATAAGACGCAGCAAAATATTTTCAACATCTTCGCCGACATAGCCCGCTTCGGTAAGAGTCGTGGCATCAGCAATTGCAAACGGAACATCCAGGATTTTAGCAAGTGTTTGGGCAAGCATTGTTTTGCCTACACCTGTGGGACCCAAAAGAATAACATTGCTCTTTTGTATGTCCACGTCACTTTTAGCACCATAATATATTCTTTTATAATGGTTATATACCGCAACGCTCAATGCAACTTTTGCGTCGTCCTGCCCTACAACGTATTCGTCGAGAAGTTTTTTTATGTCGTGAGGCTTCGGAAGCGGTTTATCGGTTTGCGCTCTGTTTTTTCTGACTTGTTTAAATCCGCCGCCGTCTTCAATTATCTCGAGACAAAGTTCAATACAGTTATCACAAATGCATACACCGCCGGGACCGGCAACAAGCTTACCGACTTCATCCTGCGTTTTACCGCAAAAAGAGCAACGCATGGTCTTACCTTTGCTGTCATTATCTCTTGACATCAAAAAATCCTCCGAAATTATCTTTTGTAAAGTATTTTATCAACAAGACCGTAATCAAGTGCTTCATCAGCAGACATAAAGTTATCGCGCTCTGTGTCTTTAGCAATTATATCTATGGGCTTACCTGTATTATCGGCAAGTATCTTATTAAGTCTTTCTCTTATCTTAAGAATCTGCTTTGCGGTAATTTCAATCTCGGTAGCCTGCCCTTGAGCTCCGCCTGAGGGCTGATGAATCATTATTTCACTGTTGGGCAATGCAAATCTCTTTCCCTTTGCACCGGAAGAAAGGAGAAATGCTCCCATGCTGGCAGCCATACCCATGCAGATTGTCGATACGTCACACTTAATATACTGCATAGTATCATATATGGCAAATCCGGCAGTAACAGAACCACCCGGGCTGTTAATGTAAAGACTGATATCCTTTTCGGGATCCTGCCCCTCAAGGTATAAAAGCTGTGCAACAACAAGACTTGCAGTAGCATCATTTACTTCATCGGATAAAACTATTATCCTGTCATTTAAAAGACGGGAAAAAATATCATACGAACGCTCTCCGCGAGATGACTGTTCAATTACATAGGGGACTAAAGCCATGGTTTTTCCTCCTAAAATCCTGCGGCGAAACGCAAAAGCGCCCGCCGCATAAAATAGCATTTAGATTATTGGAATAAAATTCGAATCTTATTCCGCTTTATCAGCTGACTTTTTATCATCAGCCTTTTCAGAAGTCTTTTTGGCTGCCGGTTTCTTTGCGGTTGTCTTTTTTGTTGCCGGCTTCTTTTCAGCTGTCTTCTTTGCAGCTTTTTCCTCTGTGACAACAGCGCTGTCAACAATTAAATCAATTGCTTTTCTGGAAGCGAGCTCCGGCTTAAGAGACTCAGCGGAAACAGCCTTTTTGATAGTGTCTATATCCATATTATATGCATCTGCATATTTCTTGTATTCCGCTTCGATATCCTCTTCGGTAACCTCTATTTTTTCTTTTTCAATTATTTTTTCAAGAGCCAAATTAAGTCTTACCTGTGTTTCTGCTCTCTCTTTGAAGCCTTCGCGGAAGCCCTTCATATCCATACCGGTATATTTGAGGTATGTTTCGAGCTTTAAGCCCTGTGACTGAAGACGATATGAATACTCATTAACGTCATCATCAATCGTTTTTTCAATCATTGCCTCGGGAATTTCAGCTTTTATACCCTTTGCAACTTCCTCAAGGAGTGTATTATGAAGCTCGTTTTCGGCATCATCATTTTTTCTCTTTTCAAGCTGTTTCTTAATATCCTTTTTAAGCTCATCAAGAGTATCGAATTCACTGACATCCTTAGCAAATTCATCATCAAGTGCCGGTACTTCCTTAACCTTTATACCATGAAGCTTAATTTTGAACACAGCATCCTTAGAAGCGAGATCAGCCTGATAATCCTCAGGGAATTTAACATTAACATCAAACTTGTCCCCGATTTTGTGGCCGATAATCTGATCTTCAAAGCCGGGAATAAACTGATTTGAGCCTATGGTAAGCTCATATTTTTCAGCCTTTCCGCCATCAAACGCCTTGCCGTCAACAAAGCCCTCAAAGTCGATAACAACTATATCGTTCTTTTTAACCGCTCTGTCATCAACATCCGAAACAGTTGAATTCTGCTCCTGCATCCTTGCAAGCTCAGCTTTAACTTCATCTGCCGTAACCTTGGTAGATTTCTTTGTAGCCTTAAGGCCCTTATACTCGCCGAGCTCAACCTCAGGCTTAACAGTTACTTTGAACTTCATGGTTACACCGTCATTGCCCATCTCGGGAATTTCAAGGTCATAAGGTGTATCAACCGGTTCAAGCTTCGCTTCCTCAATAGCGGAAGCTACCGCATCGGGATATATAGCCTCAAGAGCGTCCTCATAGAACACACCCTCGCCGTAATATTTTTCAATAAAAGCACGCGGAGCCTTTCCTTTTCTAAATCCCGGAATGGTAATGTTCTTTCTCTGCTTAAGATAAGCCTTTGTAACGGCATCCTTAAAAGTGTCGCCATCTACGCTTACTTCAAGCTCCCAAACATTGGTATCCACCTTGTTTGAAGATTTTAAACTCATACAAATTCCTCCTGAATATTTACAGTAACTATGGTATTATAACAGATAAGACCTTAAATTACCATACTTTTTTATTAATTTATTTTTTCTATCAGTTTAGGGCAGAATTTAAGATAATCTGCCGATAAAAGTTGAAAATGAATACCGTCTTTTTCACCGTTAAAAGAATTATGAACAGAGGCACTGTGAAGATGTGCATAATAACATCTCTTTATATTCTTTTCAACCAGCACATCATAAATCGTGTCGCAGATTTGCAAGTTGTTTATCGGCGGATAGTGTAAAAATACAACAGGCTCACCGCCCAATTTTTCTCCGCACTCTATTGAGCGGCGAAGTCTTTCGGCTTCACGTTTTACAACTTTTTTGTCGAGATCGCTCTCCGCGTCAAAAAACCAACCTCTCGTTCCGCAAATACTGATGTCACCGACCCTGTATGCATTGTTATGCAAAACAGACAGAGTTTCAAATTTGTTTTTGAAAAAAAACTCGTCCATTTTTTTCTTGGTGTTCCACCAATAATCGTGATTGCCCTTCATTATTATCTTTTTGCCGGGCAAAGAATTCAGCAGTTCAAAGTCCTTGTATGCTTCGGAAAGAGACATTCCCCAAGACACATCACCCATTATAACAACAGTATCACCCGGGTCAACTACCCTATTCCAATTTGAAACGAGTCTTTCAACATAGTTGTCCCATCCGCGAAAAATATTCATCGGCTTATCTGTGCCGAGCGACAAATGGGTATCGCCGATAGCAAATAATGACATACCAAAGCTCCGTTCAGACAACAAAAATCCGGAAATGAACAGATTAAATGTTGAGCATTTTGAATACTACATTTGCCATATCGTCTTTAGTCGTTACATCACCGAATCTTACTTTCTTATCTTTAAGCGTAGCAAGCTGCGGCGGTACGGGTTCGCCTGTAAGCGTGTGCAATTCATCAACCATTGAGAATTCGTCGGTAGATTGAATATCACTTGTAAGAGCTGACAAAACACTTGCGGAGAATTTATACGGATTTGCAGTAGAGGCTATTACTGTAGGCGTTTTATCGCCGCTTTCGCTGACATAATCCTCATAAACTTTGACAGCGACAGCCGTGTGCGTATCGCAAAGATAATGATATTTATCAAAGTTTTCCTTGATAGTCGCCTTTGTCAAGGTATCATCACAATAGCCGGCTCTGAATAATTCTTTGATTTTTTCAAAGAGCTGTTCCCCTACAGTATATTTACCGCTGTTTGCAAGCAATTTCATATATTCTCTTACTTCAGCATCATTTTCACCCGAAAGGTGGAACAAAAGCCTTTCAAGATTACTTGAAATAAGTATATCCATCGACGGAGATGCCGTGCAATAGAAATTACGATTTTTGTCGTATGTACCTGTTTTAAGGAAATCTGTCAGTACATTATTAGAGTTGGATGCACAAATAAGCTTACCTATCGGCACGCCCATTCTCTTGGCATAATAAGCGGCAAGGATGTTGCCGAAATTGCCGGTAGGAACTACAACATTCATTTCCTCACCGAGCTTTAGCGAACCGTTCTCGACCATATCACAATATGCCGATACATAATATACTATCTGAGGAACAAGCCTGCCCCAGTTAATTGAGTTAGCCGATGAAAACGCGAGATGGTTTTCTGCAAATTTCTTCTTAATTTCCGAATTTGTAAATATAGACTTAACTCCGCTTTGTGCATCATCGAAATTGCCTTTGATAGCACACACGCTTACATTATTACCCTCTTGTGTAGTCATCTGAAGCTTTTGCATAGGACTCACACCGTCAACAGGGTAAAAGACAAGTATTTGAGTATTATCCACATCTTTAAAGCCCTCAAGTGCTGCTTTTCCTGTGTCACCCGAGGTTGCGACAAGAATAACAATCTTAGTATCCTTGAGAGTCTTGGAAGCAGATACGGAAAGAAGATACGGTAAAAGTTGCAAAGCCATATCCTTAAAAGCGCATGTGGGACCGCGCCAAAGCTCAAGTATGCTTTCCTTATCAGATATCTTATAAAGCGGCGCAATTTTTTCGGAGCTGAAGCTCGACTTTTTATATGCACCCTCTACGCAATAATTGAGCTCATCCTCGGTAAAATCGGTAAGATAGAGCTTCAAAATCTCTTTTGCCCTGCCGGTATACGGAAGTGTACCTATTCTCTTTATATCATCAAGCGTAATATGCGGAATTTCCGTGGGAACAAAAAGTCCGCCCTCGGCCGAAATACCTTTTGTAATAGCCTCAGCCGAAGAAATCCTGATTGATTTGTCTCTCGTACTTGTGTAATACATAAATTTGCACTTCCTAACTGAAAAATCAGATGTATTTTAACATATAAATTACATATTTGCAACGATAAAAGCGTTTGCATTATCAAAGAAAATGCCGTTTATCAATTCATCGCTGTAATTTTCTCTCGCAAGCCCGTTAGCTATTTTGTACAGTTTATCTATCCCGCAAAGGTCATCGCTTACTGTGCATCCGTCAAAATCGCACCCAAGGCAAATAGTGTGTTCAGCTCCAAGCGAGCAAAAATGCTCTATCTGTCTGATAACCGAACAAAGGCCTGCTCCGTTTTCCACACCGAGAAATTTCTCATAAAGATTAAGTCCGATTATACCCTTTTGCTCTGTAATAATTCTAATCTGAGCGTCTGTAAGATTGCGTTTTTCGGCAAACGGATTATCAACAATATCACAATCCGAATGGGTTGCAATAAAAGGTTTTTCTGAATACTCCGCCACATCGTAGAAGTCGCGTTCACTTAAATGCGAAACGTCAACAATGATTCCTTTTTTCTGCAATTTCTTGACGCAGTTAACACCAAACGGCGAGAGTCCTTTTGCATTTTCGGTAAAGCAGCCGTCGCCGAGCTCGTTTTGACCGTTCCATGTAAGGGTAAGAATTCTAACGCCCTTTTCATACAATGCATCGATCACATCTATGTCGCCGCCGAGAACCGCACCGCCCTCAACAGACAAAAACGCAGCAATTTTATTTTCGCCAAAGGCATTGTCCATTTCACCGGAAGAACAGCAGAATGCCACAGTATTATAATTCTTTAAAAGCTGTTTTTCAAAGAAAGCGTAAACATTATTAAAATAGTCGTATGCCTCGTCGCCTCTTTTTTCATCCGGTATCCAAACGGCAAACACCTGACAATATTTATTGAATACTCTTTTTCCGCGCTCTAAATCTATATGAAGGTCATTTTTATAAAGCTCGGACTTTCTGTTATAACATTCACTTAAGGTGTCGCAATGGAAATCAATAAGATTCATTTTCCCTCTCCGTCAAAAGCATTTGTAATAAGGTTAATCTTTGCAACCTGATTTTTCTCAACGAACACCTCAGCGACATCAAATCTCGGTTGCAAATCAACATTGTGTGACGCAATATATAGCTTTGCCGCCGCTATTATCTTTTTCCTTTTAGAAAAAGTAACGGCGTCGGCAGGTGCGTACTTATAATTTTCAGATCTCGTCTTAACCTCAACAAAGCATATATATTTGTTTTGCTTTGCAATTATGTCAATTTCTCCAAGACGGCATCGGTAATTGGCGGTAATTATTTCATATCCGTTTTCACGCAGATATCTGCCGGCCGCAAGTTCACCGAGCTTTCCCGTAACAGCCTTATTCACCTTTTGTCCTCCAAATTTTTAAGGAAAGTCTTGCGGTGTACATCCGAAATGCCGTATTCTAAAAGCTTCTCATAATGGAGCTTGGTCCCGTAACCCTTGTGCTTTTTAAACTCGTATTGCGGATACTTTTTATCAAGTTCAAGCATATATCTGTCACGCGTTACCTTGGCAAGGACCGACGCTGCCGCTATTGACATCGACTTGCCGTCGCCTTTAATAACGGTAACTTCGTTAATGCCCGTATGCGGCTTTTGATTTCCGTCTATCAGCGCCAAATCAGGTTTCACGCCAAGTTTTTCCACGGCGCGTTTCATAGCAAGGAAAGTTGCGTTAAGTATATTCATTTCGTCAATTTCCTTTTCGCTTGCAAAAGCGATACCGTAAGACACAGCCGTTTCTTTAATAACGTCATAGAGTGCCTCGCGCTTTTTTTCGGTCAGCTTTTTCGAGTCGTCAAGCCCGGGTATCACGGCTCCCACAGGCAGTATAACCGCAGCAGCACATACAGGTCCCGCAAGCGGTCCGCGTCCTGCTTCGTCCACTCCGCAAATACAGTTAAATCCATCGGAAATGTATTCTTTTTCAATCTCAAAATTCACCATCAATAAATTCCGTCCAAAGTAATTTTTCCGAGCTTACCCCCACGGTACTCGTCGAGCAGCATTACGGAAGCTCTCTCGGTATCGACGACGCCGCCGCGCATAATCATACCGCGCTTTTTGCCTATAAGCTCAAGTATTTCATACGGTTCAAGCTCTTCAAAGTTTTCAATTTTATATCTTTCGGTGAGCCTTTCGGGATAAAAATCGCGCATAACGCGAAGAAAACGAACAGCAAGCGTTTCAATATCAACAACTTGATCTTTAACCGACCCGACAAAAGCTAATTTATCGCCGACTTCCGGATCTTCAAATTTAGGCCACAAAACGCCCGGAGTATCCAGAAGCTCAAGCCCTCCGCCTATTGCAAACCATTGGTTATGCCTTGTAACTCCCGCTTTATCCGCAACCTCGGCTCGTTTTTTGCCGGCCATTTTGTTTATAAATGACGATTTGCCTGTATTGGGAATACCGACTACCATAAGACGTATTTGTCTACCGGCCATGCCTTTATCAATATTACTCTGTATTTTATCTTTGAGGACTTCATTTACAAGCGGAACAAATCGATTTAAGCCCTTACCGGTTTTACAATCAAGTGCCAAAGCATATATACCGTTTTGCCGAAAATATTCAAGCCATTTTTTTGTAGCCGCATCATCTGCGATATCACACTTATTAAGTATTGCTATATGCGGCTTTTCTCCGATTATTTCAGCAATTTCCGGATTTTGGCTGCTTCGCGGAATGCGAGCATCAAGTATTTCAACGACTGCATCAACAAGCGGCAGGCTTTCCTTTATCTTTCGGCGCGTTTTCGCCATATGCCCGGGAAACCATTGTACATTTTGTTTTATAGTATCATTCATAACTAACACCATAGCTCGGCAAAAGCGTTTTATCCCCTACCCTGTAAAAAGCCTTGCCCATTATATATCTTTCATCAATAAGTCCGATTGATTTATAGCGACTGTCCGTAGAATGATTACGGTTATCACCCATTACAAAAACATATCCCTCAGGAACCGTCAGCGGAAAATTCATATTGCCCTGCGTTAAAGTTTGCTCTCTTATATACGGTTCATATAAAACTTTGCCGTCAACCGTAACAGTACCCGCAGTCGCGTCCACATCAACAGTTTGACCGCCAACCGCTATGATTCTTTTAATAAGCACCTCATTATATTGATTGGGCTGAGATATTATAACAACATCACCGTACTTCGGCTGATATCCGGCAGCAGTAATAAAGACTCTGTCTCCGTTGTGAAACGAATCCAACATCGACGGGCCGTTAACCGAAGATATTTTAAACAGAAAAGTAAATATAAACGTTACCGCGATAATTGCGCTTACAAGCACCGAAGCAAAATCATAAATACCGCTTGCTCTTTTTTTGTTATTTTCCATTGCTATCTATCTTCCAATCTCCCACAGGGATTAATCTAAACTCAGCAACACCGAGAATATACCTCGTGTCTATAAATCCTATCACGGATGATCGACTGTCAAGCGAGTGATTTCTGTTGTCACCCATCACAAAAACACAGTTTTGCGGAACAGTCAACGGAAAAGATGTATCAAATGATCTCTCGGTTTTTTCCGCTATGTACGGCTCATCCGAGACAACTCCGTTAACAGTAACCTTACCTGTACGAAAATCAATATCAACTGTATCACCGGCAACAGCTATCACACGTTTTATAATAGGCTCATTCAGCTTGTTTGGCTGCGTCACAACCACTATTTCCCCACGGTTTATTTTTGTATTAACAGCGCGCACCGCAAGCCAATCGCCGTTATGTAAGGTCGGTTCCATAGATTGCCCACTCACACCGACGAGTCTGAAAAGAAAAGCAAATATCACAAAAATAGCAAGCAGAGCATATATAACCGAATCGAACCAATCAAATACAGCCTTTATGTGCTTTGTGTGTGCCGCCGGAGCTCTGCAAAGCTCACGATAATCGACTTCGAACTGCTCTACTTTTCTCAAAAAACTCACCAACTTACATTTTAGCATTATCAAATATTTTACAACAAAAACGCTGAAAAAGCAAAGCATTTTAAAAAAAATAAAGGGCGGCAAAAAGCCACCCTCTTTTTCAATCAGCTTATATACGCTCTTTAACCTTAGCAGCCTTACCGACTCTGTCACGAAGATAATAAAGCTTGCTTCTGCGTACCTTACCGGTTCTGACAAGTTCTACCTTAGCAACGTTGGGAGAATTTACAGGGAATACTCTCTCAATACCAACACCGTAAGAAATACGACGAACGGTAAACGTCTCAGAAACACCGCTGCCCTTGCGAGCTATTATAGTACCTTCAAAAACCTGAATTCTTTCTCTTTCGCCCTCGCGAATCTTAACGTGTACCTTTACAACGTCGCCTACTTTGATATGAGGGCGTTCTTCCTTAATCATACCATCGGTAATAACTTTTAATGCGTCCATAATGTCCTCCTAATTTTTATCAGACGTTCGTGCACTAAATACAAATGCAGAGGACCGTCAGCTTTAATGTTGCCATTAACTGCCGTTAGTGTTTATAAAAACCCAACGCACAAAATGCTTATATATATTATCACATTGTTTTTCTAAAAGCAAGCATTTTTTAAATGATTATAAAATTTATTGTTTAAAAAATATTATTCAAAGCTTTTGAGATCTTCGGTCATCATTTTTTGCTTTAATATTTCGCAAAAATCGACATCATCTCCGAGCTTAAGCGCGTCAACAAAAAGATTTGGATTGATGTTATTTTTACTGCCTGCCGTAAGTACTACAGTAAGCACCGTCTTATCATTTAAAGAAATAACGCTGTAAGAATTGACGAACTCTTTCAGATTGATTGTTTTCAGCACTTTTCTCTTCCCTTGTTTTCCCATCTTTTCGGCAAGCAGTTCATCGCATAACAGTTTCTCTTCTATTTCATTTTTTATCTTTTCGTTTTTTCTTGTGTGGAACGTAATTTTATATTCGGCAAAAGCTATGTCGTTTGCTTTGTAAACCGGCACGGCAACATTAGTTATTCTGATACCGTCAGGCAAATTAACATTCAGTCTGTTTTTAACCTCCTCAAAGCCCATTTCCTCCGTTAGCCTGATATCCATGGATTCACACAAGCTTTCAACTCCGAGAGTCAACGGTAAAGCGAACGTAATAAAAAGGTGCGGATTAAAGCCCTCCGTATACCATGCGGGTATCGCCGCACGTTTTATGGCACGCGTCATACAACGCATAAGATCAAGATGCGATATGTATTTCGTCATACCTGTTTTTTCAAAAAAGACTCTAACATTTTGCATCGCATTTTCCTCCGTTAAGCTTTGCTGCACCGCAGGCGGCGCACTTTTGTCTGCAATTTGGAGTTGTAACGCTCATATGCGCTTTCTTATTTTCATCAATAAGAAATTCTTTTCTTATACCGTAATCAAGATGGTCCCATGGAAGGATCTCATCATACTCACGTTTACGATTAGCATAAAACGAAGGATTGACGCCGCACTCTTCGAACGCTTTCATCCATTTATCGAAATCGAAAAATTCATCCCAGCTGTCGAATTTACAACCTTTTTTCCATGCGGAATAAATAACGTCACAGATTTTTCGGTCACCGCGAGCCAAAACGCCCTCAAGAAAACTTGTGGGAGACTGATGCCATGACACCTGAATTTTTTTTGAATGTACGGAAGACAACAAATGCTTTTGTTTTTCGACGAGCATATCCATGGTATCTTGCGGTTCCCACTGAAAAGGAGTGTGCGGCTTCGGAACAAATGAGGCTACACTTATGCTGACGGTAACACCTTTGCCTTTAGGCTTATTTGGATTACTGTAATAAAGCTCAACCACCTTTTGAGCAAGCTCGGCTATTCCTGCGATATCGTCAAGAGTTTCCGTTGGCAAGCCCATCATAAAATACAGCTTTACGGCAGTCCATCCGCCTGCAAAAGCCTTTTCACAAGTGTTTATAACCTCTTTTTCCGTTACGTTTTTGTTAATGGCATCACGCAATCTTTGCGTACCGGCTTCCGGCGCAAACGTAAGACCGCTGCGACGGATTTTTTTAAGCTCGTCCATAAGTTCATCAGAAAAATTATCGACTCTGAGCGAAGGGAGCGAAACATTTATATTTTCTTTTAGCGCCCAAGAAAACATTTCCGGTATCAACTTGTCTATTCCCGTATAGTCGCTTGTACTGAGCGAACAAAGTGATATTTCATCATATCCGGTGGAGTCACAAAGTCTTTTGGCCTGACGGTTTGCGGTTTCGTAGTTTTTTTCACGAATCGGACGATAGATAAACCCTGCCTGACAAAATCTGCAGCCTCGAATACATCCGCGAAAAATCTCGCAAACAGCTCGGTCATGCACAACATCAATAAACGGCACAACAAACCTGTCAGGATAATAAACCTTGTCAAGATCACTGATAATACGTTTTTTTACTCGTTTCGGTGCAGTGGCTTTATTCTCAATATTTTTAACCGTACCATCGGCGTTATAACTTACATCATACAGTGACGGTACATATACGCCCTGTATTTTGGCCGCTTCACATAAAAATTCATATTTATCCGAGCCCATTTCCTTGTGTTTTTCCAAAAGGTCAATAAGCTCGTTTGTAACCTCTTCGCCCTCTCCGAGCATAAACAAATCAATAAAATCCGCTATAGGCTCCGGATTGCAGGCGCAGGGACCCCCGGCCACCACAAGCGGAGTGAGACTTTTTCTGTCCTTACTTTTAACCGAAATGCCGCCCAAATCCAACATATTAAGAATATTAGTATAACTCAACTCATACTGCAGCGTAAATCCTATCATATCAAATTCGGACAAGCTGTCGCCGCTTTCAAGAGCGAACAGAGGAACATTGTTTCTTCTCATCTCCTCTTCCATATCCACCCAAGGAGCAAAGACTCGCTCACACCATGCATCTTCGCGTTCATTAACAAGGCTGTAAAGTATTTTCATACCGAGATGTGACATACCTATTTCATAGTTGTCCGGAAAGCAAAAGGCATACCTGAATTTAATTTTACTTTTATCTTTTACAACGCTGTTTACTTCGCCGCCGATATATCGTGCCGGCTTTTGCACTTTTTGCAAAAGAAACTCTTGTTTTTTTGACAGCATACCATACCTCATAAAAATTAGTAGAGATATCATACAACAAATGCAGATTTTATGCAACCGCTAAGCTTATTTTAACCCTTTAAAAACAAGAAGAATCAAAAGATAAACAGACAACAATAACAACGAAAAATTATATCTGCTTTTTACAAGCGTCAAAAATCCCGCCACCGTAAGCGGAATTAAAACAACAAGCGACGTAACACATAATATTATTTCGGATTTTTCGACAGAAAATCTTTTCAAAAGCACACACTCGAGTATTCTGCCGCCATCAAGCCCCGACACAGGCAAAAGGTTAAACAAAGCAAGTGCAGCATTTATAGCAACAACCGAAAACAAAGCTTGATTATCTCTGTAATTAAGATAGAACAACAGTGCACATACACAAATCGCTATATTCACAAAAGGACCGCAAAAAGCGGTAATTATTTCGTTTTTATAATTTAGCTTAATATCGTTACGACGCAAAACGGTGAGACCGAAAAGGCCAAAACAGATTTTCTGCGGACGTTCTCCTAAAAGCAAAAGTGAAAAAACATGTCCGCCCTCGTGGAGAATTCCCGAGAGGACGGACAATTGCACCTGCGGTCCGACATCAAAACACAAAAGTGCTGCAACAGATGCCGCGAACAAAAAGCCGATTTTAATTTCGGTATCTTTAATAAAAAAAGACATCAGATATCAAGTATCCAAACAGGGTTGCACCACAACCCGTTTATTTTGAGTTCAAAATGGAGATGCGGTCCTGTAGCCTGCCCGGTCATGCCTGCAAGCGCAATGATGTCGCCTGCCGAAACGATGTCACCTTCCGAAACAAAAAGCTCTTTGCAGTGGCAATAAACAGTTTCGACATTATCTGAATGAGAAATAACAACATAGTTGCCGCGAAGCTTGGATTCCTGTGCTTTTATGACGGTTCCGCCGAAGGTCGCTCTTATAGGCGTACCCTCACGCACCGCCAAATCGAGTCCGGTGTGAAAGCCATATTCCTCCGTAACAGGATTTACACGATAGCCGAATTTTGATGTGATTTTTGCATTTTCTACCGGCATTACAGCTTTTTGAGACATGCTTACCGGCGCAAATGATGTTTTTTCTTTTGCGGTCAATATATCCTCTCCGCCGATTCCGGTAAGCTCGTTATCATCATACGAAGCAAGTGAGAAAGCTTCTTGGCTATACGATTCGGTTTCGTCATTTTTTTTGACTTTGTCGGTATCGTTTACAGGCTCAAAAACAAAATCGGCAGATTTTTTTATGCTTTTTACAACCTCCGCAAACGGAATATCGGTAGATGAAATATTATAATAGGACTCACGAAGAAATAAAAAGACAGACGATTGAGTTTTAAACATTATAAGCATAAAAATTCCTATTGCAATACAGAGTATAATTTGCACCTTCAAAACAGGCAACAAAAAGTCTGTTTTCACTTTGGGTTCCCCGGACTCGTGTCCTCTTCGGTATTCACAATAATCGTATTTTTTGCCGGAGGCGATACCGTTAGGCTCATGCTCGTAAGCGTTATACATTTAAATCACCCGATAATGTATATTAAAGCAAAAAAAGAAAAATGCCTTTTCATTTTGAAAAGACATTTAAAGTAAATTTCATTTATTAAAATTATATTCTTCTGTCAAACATCCGGCTATAACACCCGATTCAAAGGTGCGGTGATTTGCTATATAATCAATCGTCCCGAAAACAAGCATTAAAGACACCGCAAAAGCAAGTACTATCAAAAATATTGCTTTGAACTTGTTTTTTGGCCCCATAGGCTACTCCTCATATACAAAATATTAAGAAAATAATACCATTTCAAATAATCACAGTCAACACAAATCAGGCAAAAAAATAACACCCGGCTAAAGCGGATGCTATAAAAACGGTACTTTTTGCTTACGAATAAATTAAAGTCCTGTTTAAAATGGTGGACGTTAACGGACTCGAACCGCTGACCCTTCGCACGTCAAGCGAATGCTCTACCAACTGAGCTAAACGTCCATATCGGCGACGGGTGTTATTATACAATATGCATCAATAAAAATCAAGAGGTTTTTCTATATTTTAAAAAGTGTATCGGTTATAAGCAGCATTACGGTTCCAGGCAGTCCGCCGAGGCCGCACACACCGAGTGAAAAAGCATTAACACTTAAATGCACACCGAAAAATCCCCCGATAAAATTTGCAGCTATAAGCGAGGCTATACCCTGTAAAGCCGTCATGAAAAGCGATAATAAAAATTTCTTTGTGCGGAACATCGAAATAATTATGATAAAACCGAATATACCGAGAACAATATATATTGCAGTTGTCATTACATTCTCCCCTTCATACGCTATACTATGAGGACAACATATGCTTTTATGACAAAAGTGCCGTTTTTCCCAACCGGTGAAATACCGCTATATTTTAAGTAGGTGATTTTATGAGAGAAATAATAAACACATTCGAGCAATTTTGCAAAAAGCTTGACAAAAATATAATTGTTGAAGAAAGAATACTGAATGACGGTAAAAGGATTTTAAAATGTCGCGGTTGTACCGATTGTAAAAGCAACTGCAAGAGTATAGAGAGATTAAAATATTACAAATTTTCAAAAACTACGCAAAAATAGTCAAATGCGGTTGACCGAAGGAAAAAAAACGAGTATTATATTATGTAATTAAATATAATATTAGTTTTTTACATATAACGGTGATATAAAAATGAAAAAAATAGTGGATTTTGAAATCTGCGATATAGTTCCGTATTCAAACGGAATTATTTTTGCTAAAAAAGAAATGCTTGACGATAACAGATGCAAGGTTACGTTTTATGGTTATGATATAAAAAGAGCGAAGCCGATTCCGGTCACAAAAAGCGTTTATCAGCTTAATAAATTCGGCAATGCTTTTAAGGCAATTTGCGATAATATAGGTGATTATATCTCCTGCGACACGGCCGTAATGAGGAATAAGGATATTGCAGTTGTCTATCCGAGTGGCGAAACCGGAATTTTTGATAAGGACGGCAACAGTAAATGGAGCGGGGATTTATTTTATCATGACTCCCCTGTTCAAGGCGTCGCTGCCGACGGTCCTTTAATTTGGTGTACCGTACCGGAGCAAAATGCAATTATAAATTACTCTGTTACACACAAAAAATTCAGTTTACGTATCGGCGGAGATTCTTCAACGGCTTTTGATAATCCCTATTCGCTCAGTATATACGGTAACGAGTTGTTTATCTGCAATGCCGGCTCTTGCAAAATAAGAACTATCAACCTTAAAGATTTTTCGGTAAATGATTTTCGCCTTTTTGACGAACCGATTTATCGTTATCTCAGAGTTTGCGGCAGAGAAATAGCCGTGCTTGAATCCGGCGTTTACATATTGTAAATCTTAATAGTTAAAGCCTGTTCTTAAGAACAGGCTTTTTGTTATATTAAATCATTGTTCGTCCGACTTCTTGGCTCCGAGCTTGTTTTCTTCACCGCGAACCATTCGCTTGATATTCGTCCGATGCATAAAAATTATGAGCAAGGCTATAACGGCAGTTGCAACGGTCGGAACAACCGGAGAACATTCGGGATACCAAAAGTAATATACAAAGTAAGTCGCTATCGGTAATATTGCCGCCGAAATAATTGAACCGAGAGAAATCATTTTAGAGGCGGCAACAATAATAACAAACGGAATCATCACTATCGGAAATGTTTGCCATGCGAGAGCTGTTGTAACTCCGAGAGCAGTAGCGACACCCTTTCCTCCTCTAAATTTAAAGTAGATAGGAAACATATGACCGAGTATTGAAAAGACGGCAGCAATATATCCGCAGACCAGTGGGTCAGCATCTCCGCAAAGCAGTTTTTTTGCCAAAACAACAGCAACTATCCCTTTTCCGACATCACATATAAAAGTAGCTATTGCCGGGGCTTTTCCGAAGGTTCTGAGCATATTGGTCATACCCGCGCTTTTAGAGCCAAAATTGCGAATATCCTTATGATAAAACAGTTTTGATATAATTATACCGAAGCTCAGTGAGCCTATAAGATAGGCCGAAACGGCACATATAGCATAATTGATTATGGGCTGCATAAAAACCCTCCCGTTCAAATGATTATTTAAAGTCCTTTAATTATAATTACACACATCGGTTTTGTCAATCGCGCATAAAGACCAAAAGCAAAATAGGTTTGCATAAAGTTTCAAAAAACGACTTTTTCCTATTTACTTTTACACTTTGATATGGTATTATACCAAAAAGTAAAGCAGTCCTTTAATTCGGTACGAGATGCCGACAAGGTAACGCGAAGAAATATTTGTGTAGGTGTACCTTGTCGCATTGCGTCAAGGTATTTTTTGTTGCGCGGATGGTATTAAAGATGAGCTCAAAGATAATTATAGACACCCAAACTTTGACAAGAACATTAGCCCGCCTTGCTCATGAAATAATTGAACACAGTGAAGGCTATGAAGAGGTCTATCTTGTGGGAATTAAACGACGCGGCGTACCGCTTGCTAAAATGCTCAAAACTAATATTGAGAGTTTTTCAAATTTGAAAGTGCACCTCGGCGAGCTTGACATAACTTTATACAGAGATGATTTGTCAGAAAAATATTCCTCTCCACAGCTAAACGGTACTCAAATTGATTTTGATGTAACAAATAAAAATATCATTTTGGTGGACGATGTGCTTTTCACCGGTCGCACAGCAAGAGCCGCAATGGATGCAATAATCAAGCTCGGCAGACCCGCTAAAATTCAACTTGCAGTAATAATAGACCGAGGCCACAGAGAACTTCCGATATGTGCAAACTACGTCGGTAAAAACATACCTACATCAAGTGATGAGTTCGTAAGTGTTAAGGTAAATGAAATTGACGGAGCATTCAGAGCTGAGCTTTACAAAAACAGTTAATAAGGTCTCGTGATTTTATCCGAGCCTAAATATATTCAGGAGGCGTAGTAAATGAAACTTATTTACGACATCAAAGACAAACCCAAATTCGGGCAAGTAATCGTTTTTGCATTTCAACAGTTGCTTGCGATTCTTGCAGCTACAATTGCAGTACCGGCGATAATCGGTCACGATATGAGCCAATCGGCAGCACTTTTCGGTGCCGGCATAGGCACAATCGTATACCTTCTCTTCACAAAGTTCAGAAGCCCGGTTTTCCTTGGTTCTTCATTTGCATTCATAGGATCAATGCTCGCGGCGTTTGCAGGCAGCATCTCAATGCAGCTTGGATATTTAGGCCTTATATTAGGTGCATTCTTCGCAGGCCTTGTTTATGTTGTAATTGCCATTGCCGTAAAGATTTCCGGCGTAAAATGGATTAACAAGCTTATGCCGGCAGTTGTCATCGGTCCCACAGTTTCAATCATAGGTCTTTCGCTTGCCGGCAATGCTATTTCCGACCTTACACAGGGCAAGGTTATGGCAGACTCGGTAGAGCAGGTTGTTGAAAACGGTACTATTGTTGATAAGGTGACTCAAGTATCGACCGCAAGCCCGTATGTTGCACTCATTTGCGGACTTGTCACCCTTTTCACCGTTATTCTTTGCTCCGTATACGGCAAAAAAATGATGAAGCTTATCCCCTTCATCATAGGCATTCTCGCAGGCTATGTTGCCGCTGCCATATTTACCGCTATCGGCATAAAAACAAACAATACCGCTCTTCAAATAATTGATTTCAGTGTATTTTCAAATATGAAGCTCTTTGCTGTTCCGGCCTTCACATTTATTGAGGCTCTTAAAGGAACAAAAGAAATAACCGGACAGTATGTAGCCACCATCGCCGTAGCTTATGTTCCGGTTGCATTTGTTGTTTTTGCCGAGCATATCGCCGACCACAAAAACCTTTCATCCATTATTAACAAAGACCTTCTTGAGGAGCCCGGCCTTCACAGAACTCTTCTCGGTGACGGCGTAGGTTCAATGGTAGGTGCTGTTTTCGGCGGCTGCCCGAACACAACATATGGTGAATCGGTTGGCTGCGTCGCAATTACCGGCAACGCTTCTGTTGTTACAATTCTTGCTACTGCTATAATGGCAATTATCATTTCATTCTTCGGCCCGTTTGTTACATTTCTTGCCTCCATACCCAACTGTGTAATGGGCGGTGTTTGCATTACTCTTTACGGCTTCATTGCCGTAAGCGGTCTTAAGATGATACAGAAGGTAAACCTTGACGAAAACCGCAACCTTTTTGTTGTAGCGGTCATTCTCATAGCCGGCATAGGCGGACTCACAATAAACTTCGGCAGCGTAACGCTCACTTCCATCGCTTGTGCGCTTATCCTCGGTATAATTACCAACTCAATCCTTCCAAAGGATAAGGAAATATCCGCTGCGAAATAAGTTAATTTAAAACGCTCCTAAAAAGACGCTGTAAAAATACAGCGTCTTTTTATATATTATGGACTTTTTCAATCAGTAATGATAATATTAATTAACACTCAAAAAGGAGTTGATTATATGACAAATTATATTGACAACGGTATTATCAAAGTCGGCGTTAAAAGCTTCGGTGCCACCCTTACAAGTATCGTTTCGAAAAAAAGCGGATATGAGTTTTTATGGCAAGGCAATCCGACGGTGTGGAACGGTCAGTCCCCTATTCTGTTTCCAATAATCGGTAAGCTGTTAAATGATAAATGTATTATCAACGGGAAAACATACAGCATAATCCGTCACGGTCTTGCAAGGCACAGAGAGTTTGAACCGGTAGTATTGACAGAAAACGAGATTGTGTTCTTACAAAAGGAAAATGCGGATACGCTGAAATGCTATCCTTACAAATATGAGCTTTATATCACTTTTAAAATTATCGATAATAAACTGACTGTTACTCACAAGGTCATAAATACAAACGACGAAGAAATGTATTTTTCAATCGGAGCTCACCCTGCATTTAACTGCAATCTCGGTGACACATTAACTTTCGAGTATGATGAGACTCTTTATTCCGAGAGAATCGACCGCGATTCGGTAATTACGGGAGATAAGGATCTTATATTGCAAAATAGCAATAAAATAGAATTAACGGAGCATCTGTTTGATAAGGACGCACTGATTTTCTCAAATGTAAAATCCAATTACGTTATACTTAACGAAAAAAAGGCGGGCAAGCACATAAGGTTCACATTCGGCGATTCTCCGTTCCTTGCAATATGGGCAAAGCCGGCTGCACCCTTTGTCTGCATAGAACCGTGGTACGGTGTAAACGACTCTTATGAAAAAACTACGGATTTTTCAAAAAAACGAGGTATTCAAAAGCTGAGTTCGGATGAAAAATTTGAATTTTCGTGGAGTGCTGAGTTTAAAGAAGACTAAAAAACGAGGAACCGGTTTTTAATCGGTTCCTCTAACTTTATAAACTGTGTTTACTTTTCGTCTTACATATATATTGAATTTTACTTTGCCACTCATCCGATCACATTACAGTAACGCAAATTCGTTATTATTATGTACCGGTCAACCGAAGTAGAACATTCAATAATTTTGCCTATACGATATTTAAGTACTCACTTTATTAACTCTGTCTCTACGAGATCGGATGAGCGGCGAAACATGATGTCTGCGGCTCTATGCCCTCTGAACAGTACATCGGAAACGCCTCCTTTAAAATATTCAAGGGATTTATTTTGCTTTTCTTTTCTTTCCCTTGTCTGATTATATTATAACCCATATCTATATAATGTCAATAGTTTTTTTGTAATTTTTTTATATTTTTTATTAATTTTATCTCTTTATACTTAAACTTTCATACCGCATACAATATAATCTCGCAATAATAAAAAACATCAATTAGAGCGATACTGTGATGGCCTTGCTGTTGGGAGAAATATAAAAAATGATTCAACATTAAATCTATGTTTTTTGAAACAAAAAGCCTTTTCAGGTTGACGAAAGTATAGTTTCGCGGTAAAATATAAAGCAATCGGAGGTGAAATATATGGCTGATAACGAATTTACTGCCGATCTTGTAACAATTGAAGATGAAGACGGCGTTACGCATACTTTTGAAGAGCTTGACAGAATAGAAACCGATGACGGGAAATACCTTGCGCTGACACCTGTATATGACGACGCAGAAGAAATTCTTGACGGTGACGGTGAACTTATTATTGTCAAAGTAAATGATGAAAGCGATGACATTTATTTGGAGCCTATCGAAAATCAAAAAGAATACGACGAAATAGCCGAAATTTTTGAGGATAGACTTCAAGATCTTTATTTTATTAAAGATGATGACAAGAATAAAAGCTGATTAAAATCGTAAAATATAAATACCTGCCCGATGCGATAAATATACGGACAATATTGACCCAACACCTATATTTTAGGGGTTCGGATTCCGATGCTGTGGAGCAGACCTCCCGCCCATTCGGCGGATGTTGGGAGCACGAATGCTGACGATAGATCCCCACCTGCTTTTGAATGCAGGTTAATTATTGCCGTGTACGGTCGGGCGGGCCTATAAAAAACAGAAGGAGCTGTAAAAACAACTTTACAGCTCCTTTTAATATTGTTGTTATTTTACCGATATAACTCAGCTATACTGTTTACAATTTTATCCTCATCAGCCGTCGAGGTATTGATACACAAATCGTAATTCTCTTTTGCTCCCCACTTTTGTCCGCTGAGAAACGCATAGTATTCGGCGCGCTTTTTATCTATCTGAGCCATATGTCTTTGAAGCTCTCGATCGCTCATTTTTTTAGCATCGTCTCCTCTTTCGCGGCATCGTTTCATTTTGAACTCAAGTTCCGCATAAAGGAATATGCGAAACGGCTCTTCGTCTCGCAAAACATAGTCTGCACATCTTCCTACGATAACGCAGTCAGACTTTTCGGCAACTTCTTTTATTATAACGCTCTCTGTTTTAAGTACTTCAAGCTGCTGATCCATTACCGGATTCGGCGAAGCCCAAAAAGTATGCCCGGTTGTAATACTCATAAGCGGAAACGGACGTTTTTCCTCAACACTTTGTATGTATTCAGTTGCAAGATCAGTACGTTTGGCAATCTCAACAACGATTTCGTGGTCATAATAAGCAAACCTGAGTTTTTCAGCCAGCTTACGACCTATTTCACGCCCTCCGCTGCCGAATTCACGACCTACTGTTATGATTTTTCCCATATAAATTCTCCTCTCTCAAAACAGAGCCAATAGAGTTAACTTTAATAAATACTATATCACAAACAATAATAAAAAGTAAGTAAAAATCAAAAATATAGGATAAAAATCTTTATGTAAAAATTTGTAAAAAATACAATAAAAAAACGGCACTCTTTTTACAAAGAATGCCGTTTTTTTGGTGCCGGTGACCGGGGTCGAACCGGTACGGTATCGCTACCACTGGATTTTGAGTCCAGCACGTCTGCCAATTCCATCACACCGGCGAACTGACGGAGACTATTATAACCGAACCGGCAAAAAAAATCAATAGCAAACAACGCAAAATATAAGATATTATTACACAGCAAATTCACACGGCAAATTTTATGGTTTTGATGATAATCAATTTCCTTTTTCAAACACATTATATATATGCTGCAAAAGAGTGTTTTCGTCAGCTAAGGACAATTCCGAAGATTTATCAAACAATTGAAGCGTCAGGAAAATATGTTTATCACCTTCATCGGCGTAGATAACAATTGCCTTTTGACCGTTATAGTCCTTCGTATACATACTGTATTTCATATTTTCATAAGTTCCGTTTGTGTATATTCCGATATTTGTTGCGTTATCACCTTTGATATGCGAGTTGTCTATATCCTTAACTCTGAGGCTGTCTTGCATTTTTGCAACGCAATCAACTTCACCTGAAATAAACTTCGGTATACCGCTGTAATATATCAATTCGTAGTCTGAGCATAAATCTTGGTATCCGCTATCCGCCATGGACCAATCATATTTTCTAACCTCGGTATATCGCATACCGTAGACGGACCACGACTCACCGGAAAGGTTTTCTCCGATTTTTTCTATATAGTCGGTATTTTCACCCTCGAAACATTCAGACGGCTTTAATTCATGCATAATATCAGTGTATTCGGCGGCATTCATAACAACGCCTTCATATCTGAATGTACGAGGCACAAACACACCTAAAAAATATACAAATATCAACAAAACAGCAAACAAAACGATTTCGGTTGCATAGCGTTTTTTTGTGTGTTCTTTTTTATACGAAATTACCGCCAGCACAACAAATAAAGCAATAAAAACTATGATTGCCGGATATGTAAAGCAGAGTTTAAAAACCTGCATGTCAAATTCGCCGTACGTCATATCATTTAATGACAGCGGTCCGAAAAAAGCCAAGCAAAAAGCGATTAGCACCGCTATTGCCGCCTCAATTACAAGTGTTATTTTATATGTTTTGCTTTTCATCACTTATATACTCCCATCTGATATTTTTTGCCATAAGAGATATAAAAAACTTTGCCTATAAAAAGTAAGCCTATTAACCGCCGCCGTATAATTATTTCACAAAAGCTCCTCCTAAAAAAATAAAGCCGCACTTATAAGAAAAGCGAGCCCTGATAATTATCATATATTTTTAATTCCCCGCCCCTTGTTCAAATTATAATATATATATATATATATATTGTCAATATATTTTGTGAATTTTGTCCGAATTGTGATGTTTTGGTTATATTTTAAAACGTCTTGTACAGCAAAAACGAATTGTGCATTTTCTTATACCTACATAAAAACAGCCGTAAACAACTCAAGTTTACGGCTGAATTCGCAGCAATATTCTACTTACATTTTTCCGCTAACGCACAAAGCTTTTTAAGCCTATGGTTAACTCCGGATCGAGTCATTGGAACGCTCATACTGTCGCCTATCTGTTTCAGCGAAAAGTCGGGATTTTCTGTTCTCAACTCGGCAATTTCACGAAGCTCCGACGGCAAATCGTTTAGCATTCCGCACTTCTTCAGTCTGTTAATCGCATCTATCTGAACAAGCGCCGCATTTACGGTTCTGTCAAGATTTGCGCTTTCAAAATTAAGCCGACGATTAACATTATTTCGCATATCTTTATACATTTTTACGCCCATAAGCTCAAGAACGCAGTTTGAAGCGCCCATAACCGTCAGCATATCCTCGATTTCGCCGCTATCCTTAAAATACAAAACATAGGCGCCGTTCCGCGTAACCTCTTTTGCCGCCATATCGTTATCAGACAAAAACTTCTGAAGGTCTCGACTCAAATACATATGCGGAACAACAAATTCGAGATGATAATTCTTTTCAGGAGAATTGACCGTTCCGCACGCCAAAAAGACTCCGCGCAGAAAAGAACCTATACAGCAGTCTTCTGATATATTTGCCCAATTCAACCTACGTGTTCGCTCCTTGCCGTTATATCCGAAAGCGTTTAAAACAGCTAAGCGATCCTGTTTATTTCCGACGCTGACTTTAATTTTACCGGATGCCGACTCTGAAACATTACACGGATTTTCCGTAAAACGCTCAACAAGTTCTTTATATCTGAGCGCAACATTTTTATTTTCTGTGGATATATAAACCTCACCTGCCGAAAAACCCCTGCCGAAAAGCAGAAGCCCGTAACACTCAGCCAATATACAGCAAGGCTTTATTGCCTCAACATTTAATAATTCATCTTTAACCTTTGATGAAAAAGTCATAGCACTACCTTTTAATATCTCTGTGGAATACGCTTGAATTAGCTCCGTTTTCAAGAATATGTTTATTTATTGCTTCGGCAAATACAACAGACCTGTGTTTTCCCCCTGTACAACCGACCGCAATAGTTAACTGACTTTTCCCTTCCGTTCTGTAAAGAGGCAACAAAAAGTCAAGAAGATCAAACAGCTTTTTCTCGAGAGCCTTTGACTGGTCAAATTTCATAACAAAATCACGCACGGGAGTCTCAAGCCCGGTATGCTCTTTAAGTTCGGGAATATAAAACGGGTTGGGTAAGCACCTGACATCGAACACCAAATCAGCTTCCTTCGGTATGCCGTATTTAAAGCCGAATGATATGCTGTAAATTTTAAGAGAACTCGAAGCATTATCAAGAAAAAGCTTTGCAATACGCTCCTTAAACTGAGAGCTTGTAACATTCGACGTATCTACTATATAATCCGCTTGTAAACGTGCAGGCAACAGTATCTCACGTTCTTTTTGGATGGCTTCAAGTATTGAAGGTGTGTTAAATTCATCGGCAAGAGGATGCTTACGCCTTGTCTCTTGGTAACGGCGCATAATTACATCGTTGTCCGCATCTATAAACAGAATTTTGTAATTAATCTCATCTTCTTTTAACTCATCCAACACTCCGAAAATATCAGAGAACGAGTCGCCGAGTCTGATGTCGGCAACAATGGCTACCCTGTCACGTTTTTCGTTAGAATTAAAAATCAACTTGACAAAAGTAGGTATGAGCTTCGGAGGCATATTATCAACACAAAAAAAGCCTATATCCTCAAGAGCGTCAACTGCTCTTGACTTCCCTGCTCCTGAAAGTCCCGTAACAATAACAAGCTCTGTCTTTTCTGCAGATTTCTTACCCAATATATTTCACTTCCGTTTCGAGATGCACACCGGTTTCGGTAAACACCTTATTCTGTACATATTTTATCAAACTTAAAACATCATTAGTTGTTGCGCCGCCTTTATTTATTATGAAACCGGCATGCTTTTCGCTAACCTCGGCGCCGCCTATACTGTATCCTTTTAAACCGCACTGCTCTATAAGTCCACCGGCAAAATATCCCACGGGGCGCTTGAAAGTACTGCCTGCGCTCGGATATTCTAGCGGCTGTTTAGACTTCCTCTTATTGAGATTTAAATTCATTGCAGCCTTAATTTCATCATAATCGCCGTTTTTCAGTTTAAGTGTAAGCCCGGTTATAATAAGATTACTGTCGGTATACGCGCTGCAACGATAGCCGAGCTTTAAGCTCTCTTTTTCAAAGTGCCCTACCTCACCGTCAAAATTTATGTGCGACACAGAACACAGAACATCTTTCATTTCCCCACCGTAAGCTCCGGCATTCATATATGCGGCTCCGCCGGCTGTGCCGGGAATTCCATAGGCAAATTCAAGTCCCGAGAGATTGTTGGAAAGAGCAAAAGCACAAAGCTTTGACAAAGAAACACCGGCATCGGCATATATCACACCGTCACCGAGGTACTTGAGCTCAGATAAACCCTTTGCGAGCCTTAAAACAACTCCGCGCAAACCGCTGTCAGATACAAGTATATTACTGCCATTTCCTATAATATACGGCTTTATTTCGCTCTCACGGCAAGCAGATATAAGTGCCGAAAGAGCTTCTATGCTGTTAGGCATTATAACAAGCTCGGCAGGCCCACCGGTTTTAAACGACGTATAATCGCTCATAGGAGCATCTTCGCGAAATTCGCAGCCAAACTTATCTGCAACAGCTTTAATATTACTTAGCAAAATAATTTCCCCTCAAAATTATTCGTCAAGAAGTGCTGCTCCGATTATACCGGCATCATTTCCGAGCTTAGCAGAGCATATTCTTGTTTGAACAACGCTGTGCACACTGTAATGCTCTTGATTTACTATTTTACGTACAGGTTCAAGAAGTGACTCACCCTCATTACCGATACCGCCGCCCACACAGAGTATTTCCGGTTGGAAAAGGTTAATCATATTTGTAATACCCATCGCAAGATAATGTATGTATGTATCAACAACCTTTATACCTGCCGGATCATTTTTGCGCATAGCATTAAAGGCTGTTCTGCCGTCGACCTTATTTATATCTCCGTCAACAAGAGTCCACATAGCAGAATCGAGATTTTTGCCCATAGCTTCTTTCGTCTGGCGAATAAGTGCCGTTGCTGAGGAATATGCCTCCCAACAGCCTTTTCTGCCACAGGTGCATTGCTCTCCGTCAGCAAAAATAACCATATGGCCGGCCTCGCCTGCTGCATCATTACAGCCATTGAGCAGCTTGCCGTTTACAACAATTCCGCTGCCAACACCGGTACCGAGAGTAACTGCAACAAAATTCGCAACTCCCTCGCCGGCACCTGCTTTTGCTTCGCCGAGCGCCGCACAGTTAGCATCGTTTTCAAGATAAATCGGTTTGCTGAACTTAGATTGAAGAATATCTTTTGCCGGAACATTATCGAATCCTAAATTATTGGCATACTCAATAATTCCGTATTTTTTATTTACCGAGCCGGGAGTTCCTATGCCAATAGAAACCACCTCATCAAGCGAAATTTTTGCTTCTTCGAGAGCCATATTTATTGACAAAGCAACATCGTTGATTATCTCCCATGACGGACGCGGACAAGCAGTAGGCATCTTTCCTTTGCCCACTATGCGATAATACTCGTCAACAACTCCGGCTACAATGTTTGTTCCTCCGAGATCAACACCAATTCTATACATCATAATCCTCCGTTTTTATATTCTCTTTAATAATTTTGCCAAATCTCAAGCTCTTCGTCCTTTGACTCGCCCTCTTCCATGCCGAGTTGATGAAGGAGCTCGCGTGCGGCATTATATCCCATTTTTTTCTGCCTGTTATTCATGGCGGCAACTTCAATGATTATTGCAAGATTCCTGCCGGGTTTTACAGGCACAACAGTAACAGGCACCTTAATGTCCATAATTGAAATATAGTCATTATCAAGGCCCATCCTATCATAAACCTTAGCGGAATCCCAAGGCTCAAGTTGAACCACCATATTTATTTTTTCGGTAAGCTTTACGGCTCCCATACCGAAAATGCGGCGAGCATTAATAATTCCTACACCGCGAAGTTCGATGAAATGTCTGATATTGTCCGGTGCAGAACCGACAAGTGTTTTTGAAGAAACCTTACGAATTTCAACGGCATCATCCGCAATCAGACGGTGCCCCCTCTTGATAAGTTCAATCGCAGTCTCACTTTTACCTACGCCGCTGTCGCCGACAATCAGCACGCCCTCGCCGTACACTTCTACAAGCACTCCATGTCGTGTTATCCTTTCGGCAAGTTCTGTTCCCAAAAAAGAAATAAGCGCAGACATACAGCTCGATGTGGATTCACCGGTACGTAAGAGCGGCACTTTGTATTCTTCTACAAGTGAAGAAAGATGCGACGGGATCTCTAAATTCCGTGTAATTAAAATAAACGGCGGTTGAGTTTGGACAAGCCGTTTAAGGCTTTCATAACGCATTTCATCGCTTAGAGTTTTAAGAAATTCTATTTCCGAAAGCCCCAAGAACTGCACACGTTCCGGGTCAAAATAATCATCACGTCCGGCAAGAATAAGACCCGGCCTATTAACGTCCTGCGATGTAACGGATAGGTCGTGTGCGTCTTCCGGCAAATACAATGTTTCAAAGCCGAATTCTTTTATCAGTTTATCTAATGAAACGGAATACTTTGAAGCCAACCCATAGCCTCCCTTATTTAACTGTTATAATGTAATATTATAATCTATTATTACAGACTTTCCAATAGCTTTTTAGCATTTTTTTAATATTTTGAGCTAGTATTTTAAACGTTTCTAACCATTGAATAACCTTATGTTATTTGAAAATAATATTTCGGGGTGATAAAGTGAAGCTTATTGTAGTCTCCGAGGATTTTAGCAGCCGTTTAGCAGCTGAACTTTCTCAGCTGCTAAGCAAGCACGGAGGCGTATTACTGCTCGGAAATAATATAATAGAGGCAAGCTATATTGATACACCCGAATATGTAATTACAGACATCGGTGCAAAACTTGACGACAGTTTCAAAAATACAATTTCCGTGGAAATATCAAAAAACGGCGATATCATTAACGAAGCGTTAATATATAATGATTCTGCCGGGATAAAACAAAGGCTGAACATTGGGACAGATTTCAAAGACGATATAACACTGTCAAGCTTAAATGATGGAGAAATTTACTTCGGAATACAAACGATTATCAAGGATTTATCCGGGAAAAATATATATCCGTGTGAAATAAAATCCAAAACATCAGATATTACCGACATTCACACTCTTCTAACTGCAGCCGGAATTCTTCTGATTTCCGGAAAATATCATGAAAACAATGGGATTTTAAATATATAGAAGCAAAAAGGCTGTACCGCTTTTTCAACGGTACAGCCCTAAACTTAATATATCTCAATTATCGATTTCCGCAGTTGCTTTTGTTCTTCTTTTTTGCAGCTCATCGGCTATATCTTGTTTTTTCTTCCCGACTATATCATATTTAAAAATCGGGAATATAGAAATGAGAGCAAGAAAGCCGGGCACCACGGTATAAGCAAAAAACACAATGTCTTTTGTTTTCTCACTAAATCCGCTTGCAGTACCGGCAGCAATTTGAGCAACAGTATCCGAATAGCCCGATACCTGTATAAACACAAGGCCTAGAGCAGTTCCGAGTGCAAGGCAAACCTTTATGGTAAGGGTTAAAATAGAGTATGCTGCGCCCTCCATGCGTTTGCCGGTCTCAAACTCATAATAATCAACACAATCGGCTGTCATTATCATGGGCATAAGCGTAACAGCGGCAAACTGAAGGCCGATTAAAAACAGCGATGCATAGAATAATACAGTAAGCACTGTATTATCGGGATTTTTGAACCAGAAGTGCCCTACAACAAACGATAGTGCCGATGCAACAAAGCCATATACCGAGAGAAGGATATATACCTTTTTCTCACCCATCTTTTTGATAAGTAATGGACAAATCGCCATACTTATCATAGAGCCGACAGCAGTAACTATACCGAGTACCGCAACAAGATTTTGTGAACCGAGTATTGTATTAGCGGCCTGCACCTGTATACCCATTGACATCTGTCTGCCGAACCCGAGAAAGTATGATACAATAACAAGCATAAGAGGTTTGTTGTCTTTGAGAGCTTTAAACATATCCTTGGCAGTAGTTTTTTCACCGGATACATACGGAACGCGCTCTTTGTTTAAAAGCGGTATAAGTGCAAATAACGCACAGCCGAAAACAGCCGTAAGAATAGCCGTCCAAAGATATTCCGGAGCTATCATAGGCATATCGGTTTCGCCGGATTTAACAAATACTTTTGACCCTCCGGGAATTATGAGACAAGCTATCGGCACAATAACAACACAAGCCGAAAAACCTATCTGCTTAAATGTGTTTGATATCGATACTACATTTGTGCGCTCTGTAGGGTTAGGCGTTAAAACCGAAGCAATACCCTGAGACGGTACATCGCCGAGCGTCATAGCAAGACTCCATACAAGATATGTAACAAATATCCAAATGTACGTTGCCGTGCGATTCTCTTTAAACGGAACATTAATAAAAACAGCTGCCGTCATAACAAGAAGAGGGATAATTGACTTCAATATCATAGACTTAAACTTTCCGCGTTTACTTTTTGAACGATCTATCATACTACCTACAACCGGATCAAAAACCGCAGACAATATTTTGGCTACAAGAATAAGTATGCCGACAACCGCAATGTCAGCTCCTAAAATAGATGCATCAAATTCCGCTTGATATGAATTCAAAAGACCGACTATCGCCTGAAACCCGAAAAGGCCGAGCGAATATGCCGCAATTTCTTTAAAATTCATATGCTTCTCTGTTGTCGCTCCCAAAAAAATCATCCTCTCAATAAAAAATAATAAATAAATAATAATTGTTTTGCGTGCATTCGTCAATAAAAAGCACAGATTTTTTCGAGATTTTTATTCATTTTTATACTTCTTTTTTCAGTAAAGCAACAGCAAATTATTAATATGTTTATAAAACGCTAATTACCGAAGCGGTGGCTATAATCAAGCAGCATATTTTTCAACTCACTCGCAGCAACGCCGAGACTGACATTTTTATTTTCGGCAATACAAATCTGTCTTGACGAAATTTTCTCTTTTAAATTAAGTTTAAATATTTCGCCGCTTTCAAGATCGCTCTCTACAAGATTTTTCGGCAAAAAGCCTATACCGAGATTGTTTTTGACAAGAGGTAATATAAGATCGGCTGTCGCAACTTCAGTATCGGGAGCGTACTTCAGCCCGTTTTCGGCAAATATTTTGCTATAAAAATCATATGCCGAGCTACCTTTGCTAAGACTTATGAGAGGATGCTCTTTAAGCTCTCCAATGCCGATTATCTTTTCTTTCAAAAAAGCCATTTCTTTTCCGCAAACGGGTACATCGTTGAAATCTTTAATATTAACTATTTCAAACTCATCGTCATATTCAACCGGAGATGTTACGACCGCAAAATCAACAGAGCCGCTTTTAAGCGCGTTCATAGCCGCCGGCGTTGTGGAATTGTTTATCCTTATGCGAATATCCGGAAACTTCTTATGAAACGTATCAAGAACCGGAAGCAACACCTCGGACAGAGCAGTTTCGGTAGTGCCGATTGAAACAATGCCGCTTTTAAGTTCTTTTTGCATCAGGAGTTCTTTTTCTCCTGCTTCAATTTGTAAAATGGCAGGAACTATATGGGAATATAGGGTTTCACCCTCGGGTGTCAACTTAACTCCGCGACTTGTCCTACTGAATAGTACACATCCGAGTGTGTTTTCAAGATTTTTAACAGACCTTGATATATTGGGCTGATTATTATCAAGCTCAACCGCAGCTCTTGTGAAATTCTGATATTTCGCAACGTAATAAAAAATTTTGTAATATTCGTAATTTACCAACATTTAATTCCTCTCAATATAAAAATTACATATTAGCCATATCAACAATATATTTTAAATATAAATATGTATGTATTATAATAATAAAGATTGGGATTGTCAAACTTTGTTAGAGGACAGGTAAAATATGATTAAAACCAAAATGGCAAAAAGATTAAAATCTAATCAAATGTCAGACACCTTTACAAATGCAATTTTTCTGACTCTTTCCGGAGGATTTCAGGACGCTTATACATATCTTTGCCGCGGAAAGGTTTTTGCAAACGCTCAAACCGGAAATATCGTGCTTATGAGCACACATTTTTTTGAGGGAGAATTCGGGTTAATATTACATTATCTTATACCGGTAATTTCTTTTATATTCGGGATATGCGTTGCCGAAATACAGCATATTTTCTTTAAAAATTACAAAAAGATACATTGGCGTCAAATAGTTTTAGCATTTGAAATAGTTATACTTTTGGCCGTCGGTTTTATCCCGATTAACTTAAACATACTCGCTAATGCTCTTGTTTCTTTTGTGGCGGCAATGCAGGTTCAAACATTCCGCAAGTTGCGCGGGAACGCCTATGCAAGCACAATGTGCATCGGCAATATGAGAAGCGGCGCGGAAGCTTTGTGCGGCTATTTTAAAACACGTAAAAAAATACTGCTTATAAAGGCAATTGAATATTTCAGCATTATATTCATGTTTGCTGTAGGTGCCGGATTCGGTAGTCTTGCGGCAGACAGATGGGGCATACGCTCGATTTGGTTTTCATGTGCATTTTTGTTTATAAGCTTTATCATTATGTTTATCCGCCTTGAAATTGAAGAAGAAAAAGAAGAAGAACTTGAAAAGGCTGTTGAAAACGAATTCAAATAAAATTTAAGCAGGCAAAGCATTTAGGCCTTGCCTGCTTTTTTTACTGTTTCTTTGCAGCGTTTTTCATATGCAGTTCTTTCATACCCTCAACCTCGTCGCAAATTGATTTTAAATTGCATGTGTTGCAATCAAGAAGCACATTGTCAAGTATGTGATTCAGAGCATCGGTTGTTTGCCTTACTTTATCACAAATCATACCGAGTTCATTAAAACGGTCGAAATCGGTAATAAATATTATCTGCACACTCTTCACCATAGGGAATTTAAGATAAGCCTTAATAAGCGATGAGCCGTAGTCCGAGAATGTCACACCGTTTTTTACCGCTTTTTTGCTGACTCTTATCTGCTCCCGCATATTAAAAGCAGATGCTCTTGTCATAAATTCCTCAGGGCAAAAGCTATATTTAAGACGTTCGAGTTCTTTTATCTTATCAAAAGCCGATTGCTCTTCCCCAATATCTTTGATTTCAAGAAAAACTATTTTTCCGAAACAACAATCAGACCTTATTTCCGGAATATCTTTTCCGTAAAGATATGTGCAATTGTCAAACTTTATACTGTCGCTCACCGCAACCGTGCTTACACACGGCTTTTGACATCCGCCGAGTTCATACGCCGTTTCTTTCAATAAAAGTATTGAATTGTCTTTTTTTATTTTAAGCGTCGGTTCACTATAAGAAAACCTTTTGGCGTTTTCCGGCAAAAGGTTTTTTATTTGCCCGATAAGCTTGTCATAAAGTTTCATTAAAGTTTTTTGTCCTTTTCAAGCGAATCATAATGTTTGCCGAGCGCATCATATATCTTACGAACAAGTTTCATATCGAGATTGAAAAAATAGATGCAAAATGTGAGCACAAAAAGCGCTGCAAGAACGATTAAAATTATAATTAAAGCTTTCATTTATGCCATCCCCTTTTGCCTTGCATACTCGGCAGCACCAAGCGCGCCCATAAGCTGAGGGTCTATTGGAAGGTCAACAACCTTAATTTTCAGAACGTGCTCAATAGCACGCTTGAGACCTTCGTTTTTAGCACAACCGCCGGTAAGCGTTATACTGTCGGTAGCACCTGCTTTTTTTGCCATAACAAAACAACGTTTGGCAACTGCGAGCTGAATACCTGCCGCTATCTCATCCATGGGTTTGCCCTCGCCTACAAGAGAAATTACCTCCGACTCAGCAAATACAGTGCATTGTGCCGTTATAGGAATAGTATTTTTGGCTTGGAGAGACAATTTACAGAAATCCGGAAGTGACATTTCAAATGCGTTTGCCATCGCCTCAAAAAAGCGCCCTGTGCCTGCGGCACATTTATCATTCATTGCAAAATTCTTAACCGTACCGTCGGTGTCTATTGCAATGCCCTTTACATCCTGACCGCCGATATCTATAATCGCCTTTACACTCGGGTCTGTAACATGTACACCCATTGCGTGGCAACTGATTTCAGATATATTTTCGTCGGCAAACGGAACTTTATTTCTGCCGTAGCCGGTACCTATAAGATACGTAAGATCCTCTGGAGAAGACAGTTCCGGGACTTTCGATATAGCCTCACCGAGAGCAAGCTCGGCACTCTTCACCGGATTTATTTTACTTCTTACGGTAGCATCGGCAATAATTTTACCGTTTTCATCTAAAATTACACATTTTGCATACGTTGAACCAACGTCGCATCCGCCAAAATATTTCATAAACACTCTCCTATCTTTTTACCAAGCCATTGTATCGTCGAAATCAACCAGCGTCGGGTCAACGGGTTCTTCCTGAAGAACAGTTGTCATATATTTATTGATCTGCTCACGCATATCGCGACGCGAAACGGTTCTTGGATCCATAAGGTCCTGATCAACCCAAATGAAATTGATATTTCTTTCTCTTGCCTGGTCATCAAATATGCCGTTAAGACCATCCATTCCCTTGCATGAAATCTGATTATACATTATTACGGTATCGGCATTATATTCATCGCAAATGCGCCAAAGTTCATCAAGTACGTTTTGATAACCGCCCTTGGTATGCTTACGCATTGTGGTGCGCTGAAGAGTTTTTGCATATGTGGCAAGCGATCTTTCTTTATCCTCGGTATCGTACATTATATAAGATATCATCGTCTCCATATCCATAACAACATTTATGCCCCAGCAATTTTCGAGCCAATTTGCAAGACTCGTATAATAGTTTGCAGGACACGACCAAACTATAGCTCTGTGCCGCATTTCCTTGGAAACATGTTCTTTTCTCTCATAGCCTTTCATCATAAGCTTATTAACCTTTTTATCGGTTTTAATAAATATCTTATCGATTCCGCCGGAGAGATGGAAGTAAAAAAGTCTGTACAGCCAAAATGTGGCACCGGTCATCTGAGGATAATCGGTTTTGTTGACATCCCATTTTTGCAGCTCATATTCAAGCTGTTTGTTGTATATCTTCATAGCGGAAAAATATGCGTCCCAGTCAAACTTTTCGCCTGTCTGTTCCTCGATAAATCTGATGCAAGATTTAACCTCGTCAACGGCATATTTCTGTACTTCTTCTTCGGTGTATCTAAGCGGAACATTAACAACATGAGACGGAAGATTAAAACGCCTGTCGATATATGACGAGTTCATTGTTGAGCCGTCGCACGGCATATTGCATGATAAAAAGCATTTACCGAACATCGGGTAATCGTCGTTTATTGCCACGCCTGCCTCCGCGGAGGGAAGAGGACAAACATCGGCGGGAACGCCGTAACTCTCGGTTATATCAAGATACGGCGGCGTTATGTTTTGATCAACCATCGATGATAAAAAAATCGGTATAGTCTGTACGGGAACACCATATAAGTTCGGGAAACCCGCCATTATTTCAAAAGAGAAAAGTTCATCCATACAAACTGTTTTATCTGAAAATTTGTCATTCGGATGAAAATGCTTATCATGTTTAAAAAGCATATGTATCATATTACATGTATGCTTAATCATCGCGTTAAAATGAAGATGTGCTATACGAAGGTGTGTTCCGCGCGTACCCTCCGTATGACGGTCTATCCACGCAGGAGCCGCGAGATAACTTGCCATCCAGCGATAATTCCACAGACCCTTTATCGTCGACACGGGTGCTTTTAAAACCATAACTATCATATCTTTCCAAGTTATGAGCCAACGATAGTAATCATACATAGTGTCTTTAAGCCCACGCCACTCGCGGTGCTTTAAAAGTCCGGTCTTATCTTCATGCAACAGACCGAGATTTTTAGGCTGATTTGCCACGTTACTTCGCCTCCTTTGCTTTTTGAATATTCTTAATTTCAAGGCTTTCTACAAATGCCTGAACACGAGTTCGTAGCTGACCAGATGCACTTGCCGTATACTGTCTGTCAACCGAAACCGACGGAATTCCGAATTCATTTGTTATTATATGTGATGCAAGTGCCCTTTCGTATCCCCAGTATTCACAAAACTTTATCTGCTCATATATTACACCGTCTGCGTGATACGTGTTTACAAGGTCACGAACATAGGTTTTTCTGCCTTGCACCTTTTCCTTGCTCATATAACGTGGACATTGGCATGTTTCCATATAATGCAATACAATCTGAGATAAGACATCATCGGTATCGTTAAGTTTTATTTCTTCTCTGCCGGGAAGCGAACCGAAGCAAAAGCGATCGGCAACTACAAGAGCACCGGATTCTTCAATAAGCTTTGTGAAATCCGGATCGTCCATTTCAGAACCCACAACAACAACTTTAGCACGATAATTTTTCTTTTCGTCAGGAACCCTTGTTTTAAGCTCCTCTGCGGTTTCTCTGAGCTTGTCGATTATCAAATACTTGGGGCAACAATATGTAACAAGATTTATAACGTGAAATTCATATCCCGTTATTCGCGGATTTTCCTCTTTGCGATATTCACCTATTTCTGTTATGAGACGACAAACTTCGTTATGCTCTTCAACAGCTTTACGAAGCATATCATCGCTTGTATCAACACCGTAAACATCATGTAGCTTATCGAGCACCTTGACTCTCATCTGCTCTGTATAATGCCTGACTGTATGCGGCTCAATTTTAAAAGGAATATCGGCAATGGAAACGAAGAATTTATCGTTTTGTACAAGATTCAAAAGCATAAAATGCTCATATGTACGATTCATTTCCGAGCATGATTCCGAGCCTATAAGAGCGGAAAGAAAATTATAACCGCCTTCAATACCGCGCTCCAAAAGAGCCTTGGAATATCCGCACAGGTACGAACTGAGATAATAAGTTGCAATATCCATAGAACCTGTTCTCGGAGCTCTGAGTCTTACCGAAAAACAATTATCGACATTGAGCAGAACTTCCGGGATATGATAGCAGGTATACGCAATCGCTTTTTTGCCATCGCTTATTGCCCGCTGCACAAGTTCATTGTTTGCCTCCTGAAGCAGATTCTCAAAATAAATCAGATGTTTCAGATCTTTCATTACAGCACCCCTATTTTAGTTAAAGTCTCCCGTACTCCCTTTACCACCGGTGAAGATTCCGGCAAATTAAATACATTTTCGCCCTGTATATCAAACATAGCGAGATTTGTATCATTCGGAATATAACTGAGAACTTCAACACCGTCGATATTAATATAATCCTTTAAAGACTCGTCCGTCATACGATTAACTATTGCACCGATTTTATCATACATAACAAGATCATCGGCAACACCTTTTATTGTTTTTATTACTTGGCAGCCTTTTTTGCTGGGATCCGTTATTAAGATAAGATGCGTTACTCTCTCCATAACACGTCTGTTAATTTGCTCTATTCCCGCCTCACCGTCAATAACAACATAGTCAAATTCGTCGGAAAGTATGGAGATAACCTCTTTAAGATATGAGTTTATTTTACAATAGCACCCCGCGCTCTCGGGTCTTCCAACAGCAATAAACGAATATCCGTCTGTCTCGACAAGAGCATCGAAAATACGGTACTTGGCTTCGCCTAAAAGCTCAACGGCTCCTCTGGTATCGCCCTCGTCCACGGAAGCTATAATCTCTTTACGAATATCATCAATGGTCATTTTGACGTCTATTCCGAGAGCGGTCGAAAGACCTACTGCCGGATCGGCATCTATGGCAAGTATCTTTTTATCGGGATACTTTTCTGTAAGGCACCTGACGATAGTAGCCGATAATGAAGTTTTGCCTACACCGCCTTTGCCCGCAACTGCAATAATTGTTGATTTACTCATTTCACATCACCGAAAAATATTATACATCTTTGTTTTAAAGTGTGCAATAAAAATTGTTAACATTTTGACAACTTTTTCTTAAAAAGAGCGGTGTTGTTAAACACCGCTCTGAAATACGGAACTGAAATCATTCCGAAATCTCAACCGATTCCGAACTAAAGATATCAGACCAATGCGAATAGTATTCAAGCTGCTTTAAAAGCTTTCGCGCCTGAATATACGCATATGCTTTTTTATGGAAATGATCAAGCTCTTTTGACGCTTCTTTAAGTGCCGCTGATTTTGAACGTATTTCTTCTTTTGTAGACTCGCTCATTGCATTTGCGGCGTTGTATTTATCCATCGAGGGCTCTGATATTCCGTAAAGCTCTTCTACCGAATGAGACAAAAGCTCTTTTGCTTTTTCGGTTTTCTTTATCATTTTAGGGTCATTAAAACGATCTTTTTCGTTTATAACAATTTGAAGAGCTTTCATTTTATTTTTAAGCTTTCTCTTCTCCTTGCCCTTTACGATGTCTATTCTGTCACGACAAATCTCGAGTTCGTTTACTGCATCGGCATAAATATTTTTGGCTTCTTCAAGCTCACCCTCCGACAAGCATTCTGTCGCATAATCTTCAAGTGCCGCCCTAATTTTAAGAACGGAAATATGTGCCTCGTGTTCCTCTTCTGTCAGAGTGTACATTGTAATAAACGGAATTAGTGAAATTATATATCCCACCGCCGCAAGAGCAATCATACCTTTTGAAAGCGGCTCTCTGAAAGACACATTGTAAAGGTCATCGTAATTATTTACAAGGCCGTAATGATTTTGCATTATTATCGTCTGTATAAGATAAGTTACACCCATAGAAACAAATGTTCCGATTATACCTACAAATTGACTCATAAGCCCTTCAAGGCGCTCCCCCGTCTTGTATTGCTGATAATCAAGCACATCGGCATTCATAGCACCATCGGTTATAAGCGTAAATGTCGAGAAAAACCCCCTAAGCCATATAAAAACAAACAGCACCCATATTTGCTCTATAAAAACATACATACCGGCAAAGCAGAAAACAGAACAAACAACATACATAATGAACAAATTGCGTTTACCGATTTTTCTTATCAAAAAAGGAGACAAAAGCATAGCCGGTGTTGCAGCTGCTCCGATAATTGTTGTAAGAGTGCCGTTTAAAACGCCCTGTTGTTCCGTTGTAAGACCTAAAGTATCTTTAATACCGTAATAAAAATACCATGTTGTAACATTGCCGACGCCAGCCTGTAAAAGAATAAACCATGAAGTTATTGAGCGCGCCCACTGGTACTTATTCTGGATACCTGCTCCGATTCCTTGGAAAAACGGTACTTTAGGGGAATAATCCTTGGATACAATTATACGTTCTTTAGTTCCGGCATAACTGAAAATTCCCAAAAGAGCACCACCTATGCCAAAAACAGGCATAATTACGCGATAGGCATTTATATGCTCGAGTCCGCCGGCAAATCCGGCAACTATCGGTACAACAAAGCCCATTACCGAAGGTGCCAAAGAGTATATAAATGTCGATATTGTTATAACATCCGCACGCTCCGTCGAATTCGGGCTCATAACCTGCACAAGAGTTGTATACGCTTGGTCGTAAAACGGATAACAAAGCTGGAGCATCATATAGGTAATAAACAGCGACCATAGTTTTCCGTCATAACTCATACTTTCAAACGGTAAAAAAGCAAACACCGTGGTTACAACTGCCGACGGTATACCGGCATAGATAAGATACGGTCTGAATTTACCGTTTTTACTACGCGTATTATCAATTATCATACCGCGAAGCGGACCTAAAAACATACCAATTACCGTTGCAATCAGATTGAGCTTTACAAGATCTCCGTTTTTAAGTCCTAACGCAGCTCCGGCAAGAAGGCTTGTCGCCGAAAGTCCGATATACGAGACCGTGTACAATACAAATTTGACTCCGATACCGCCTATCGAATAAGACAATATCTCCTTATACGGTATATACCGGCCCTCAGGCGGATTTTTCCAATGCTCTTTTACCGATTTTAAAACATTACCGACTTTATTCTTTGACTTCTCCATAAAAAGCTCCCTAACACTCTTCTTGTTTTTGGCATAATGCACAAAATACCATTACAGTTTAAATGAAATATATTAAATTGTCAATAGAGATATCCGCCGCAGAGTTGCATTTAGACTTACAGGTAAAAAATCATAAAATAAAAGCGCATAAAAGCATTTACAATATACAGAGGGATAAAGTATAATACCAATGATGTTTCAAAGAGAGGGATTTGGAAAAATGAAAAAGACACTAAACGGGAAATGGCAATTCAGAAAAGTCGGTGATAAGCTATACAAGGAAGCCACCGTACCCGGCTGCAACTATCTTGACCTGATGGCAAACGGAGATATTCCGGACCCATTTATCGGCCTTAATGAAAAGGATGTATACTGGGTCGGCGAAACAAATTGGGAATACAAAAAGACTTTTGAAATAACCGAAGAAGAATTAAACTGTGATGATATACTTCTGACCTGTGAAATGCTTGATACAATATGTGATGTTTTTGTAAATAATATGCTTGCTTTTTCCGCTAGGAATTGTTTTAAAGCTTACAGCGTATCAATAAAAGAACGTCTTGATAAGGGTGAAAACGAAATAAGAATATTGTTTCGTTCCCCGGTAAATTATGTTAAAGAAAAATACAAGTCCTGTCCTACTCCCGTAAATTCAAACGGTCAGAACGGTATTGTTCATATACGTAAACCGCAATGCCATTTCGGTTGGGACTGGGGTCCCGTATTGCCGTGCAGCGGTATAACAAAGGAAATAAGTCTTGAGTTTGTGAACGGTGCAAAAATTGAATATCTTTTTGCGTCACAAGCGCTCAATGCCGACGGTACTGCCGTTATCTCCGTAAGAGCCGATATAAAGGCATATAAAGATTACGAATGTTCGTTAAAGGTTGTATTGCCGGACGGCAGCACACTTGAAAAAAGCGGCACAGAAGCTGACTTTACAATAACCGATCCCGAGCTTTGGTGGACATACGAATTATCCGGCAAAGCCGAGCAGCCGTTGTACGAAATAAGTGCAGCAGTAGTATCCGGCGGCAAAGAAGTCGATTTCACTTCTAAAAAAATAGGAATCAGAAAAATTGAATTAAACAGAGAAAAAGATGAATACGGAAGAAATTTCCAATTCAGATTAAACGGTGTCCCTCTTTTCATCAAGGGCACAAATTACATACCGCCCGACAGCTTCATTACACGGTTTACTTCCGACAAGCTCGAATATTTAATTGACACAGCCCTGTTTTCAAATATAAATATGATACGCATTTGGGGCGGCGGATACTACGAAAGCGACGAATTTTATAATCTCTGTGACAAAAAAGGAATACTTGTTTGGCAAGATTTTCAATTCGCCTGTCAAGCCTATCCGTTCTTTGATAATGACTTTCTTGACAATGTAAAAGAAGAGGTTAAATACAATGTAAAACGCCTCTGTCATCATCCCTCTCTCGCTGTATGGAACGGCAACAATGAAATTGAAGATATGCATATGGCTTGGGTACATATGCAAAAGTATGTCAAATGGACCGAGAAATTCTTCTATCATATACTTGAACCCGAAATAAGAAAATATGACAAAAACACTCCATACACACCCGGTTCGCCTGTAGGTGAATCTCATAACGTCGGAGTAGAAAGCGACAATGTAGGCGACACCCATCTGTGGGGCGTATGGCACGGTTTGAAGCCGATGAATTATTACCGCAAACGTATGACACGTTTTTGCAGCGAATTCGGCTTTGAAAGCCTGCCTGATATGAAGGCTATCGAAAAGTTTGCAAAGCCTTCCGACTACTCCCTTTCGAGCGATGTGTTTAAGTCTCACCAAAAATGTGCCAACGGCAATGACAAAATGATATATTATATAGCATCTAGGTTTAATTTACCAAAGGAGTTCAAGGATTATGTCTATTTGTCACAGGTAACGCAAAACGAATGTATCGCAGATGCCACCGAACATTGGCGCAGAAACAAGGGCAGATGCAACGGTTCAATGTATTGGCAGTTTAATGACTGCTGGGGTGTATGCTCTTGGTCAAGTCTTGATTACTATGGCAATTACAAAGCCTTACAATACGGTGCAAAGCACTTTAACGCGCCGCTCAGCATATCGATTGAGAATACAAGCGACTATATACGTGTTTTTGTGCTGAATGATTTAAACGAAAGCAAAACAGTTGATGCGGAATATGAAATATTTGATTTTGAAAACGGAACTCTTGAAACAAACAAAAAAACATTAACCGTCGGTGCCGTAAAAAATTCAGTTGTTTTTGATTTAAATGTTCCGTTCATTTGCTCGGAATACGATAAAAAAAGAACAGGCATTGCAGTAAGACTTTATGAGAACAGTGCCCTTATTCAGCAAAAAGCTGTTCTTTTCTGCCGCGAAAACGAGCTTCACTTGCCAAAAGCCAAGCTTAAAACCGCTTTTGAGGAAACGGCAGACGGATTGAATGTTACTGTGTCATCCGACAAATATGCTCGCCTAGTCAAAGTTGAAAGCAGCAAAAGCACTTTGCCGTTCAGCGATAACTTTTTTGATCTGCTTCCGGGTCAGAAAAAAACTGTAACGATTAAAAAAGACACGTCTATTTCAACTACCGAGCTCAGAAACAGTATTACGACATACTCCCTCTCGGACATACCGTTCAGTAATAATAAGCTTGATACAAAGTTTAAACAGCTCAAGGTCTTTTTATCACCGACAAATATATCAAACGCTATATACCACGGCAGACTTACAAAGGATGCCGAAATTACCGAATAAGCTAAAAAAAGAGTCTCAACGGTTGCTATAAGCAATCATTGAGACTCTTTTTATTCAAGAACAATTTTAAAGCATAACGGCAAGGTCGTTTGCGGAATTTCCATAAGTTTAAGTTCCATATATTTTTCGGTTCGGCTGATTATTATCGGTGAGTGATTACCGAGGAGCTTTACCGAATATACAATTGCGTCCTGCGCTATCTTTTTAAAGTTCTTAATTCTTATTACACCGTCATGTGTCGGTTTCATTTGGAAAACGTAAACCGCTCCGTCCTTATATGTAAAACGAAAATCATTTTCGGTATACTTTTTTGTCTTATTATCCTTAAAGGACCCGTCCTTTGTATTGACTTTTCCTTCGCCGAAGGTTTTCCACGGAACCGTATCGTATATCCCCTCACCGTTAGTCTTCAGCCAATCGCCGATTTCATTCAAAACCGCAGTTTCTTCATCTGTAATCGTGCCGTCGGGTTTCGGGCCGACATTTAAAAGCATAACGCCGTTTTTACTTACAATATCGATTAAATCGCATATAACATGGTATGCCGACTTAAACTTGTTATTTTCGGTATATCCCCATGAATTTTTTGCTATTGAAGTGCAGGTCTGCCACGGTACGGGCGAAATATCTGTCAAAGCTCCCCGTTCAACGTCAAACGTAGCACTTCCCGGAGCAAAAGCCTGAAGCTTATAATTTATCGTAACTTCAGTTCCCCATTCTGCGGCACGGTTATAATAATATGCCGCAAATTTCTTTAAATACGGTTTAAACGCCCTGTTATGTATCCACCAATCGAAGTAAACAACTTTCGGCTTGTATTTATCTATCAGCTCACATATGCGGACAAGCCAATCTTTTAAGAAATCCTCCGTCGGAGGTACAGAACGGCAGTTTGATGCCGTTACACCCATTTTATCGGATGACAGCTCCCTACAATAATAAGCAGGTCCGTAAAAGTCGGCATATCTTTCATTGCACACATCGCTGTCAAATGTTCTGCCCATATTCATAAAGAAATAATGTTCGGCACGATGGTTTGACGCACAAAAGGCAAGTCCGACATTTTCCACAGCCGTTTTCAGTTCTCCGAGAACATCTCGTTCCGGTCCCATATTTACACTGTTCCAACGGTTAAACTCGGTATTATACATGGCAAAGCCATCGTGATGTTCAGCAACCGGCATTACGTATTTTGCGCCGCTGTTTTTAAAAAGCTCCGCCCACTTTTCGGGATTGAAGTTTTCGGCTTTGAACATCGGTATAAAGTCCTTATATCCAAAGTCCTTTTGATTACCGTACTTTTCACGGTGGTGCCGATATGCCGGCTTTGATTTATCATACATCTCACGCGAATACCACTCATTGCCGAATGCAGGTACGCTGTAAATTCCCCAGTGAATAAAGATTCCAAATTTAGCATTCTTATACCATTCCGGTGTTTTATGTTTACATAAAGATTGCCAACTGTCGGTATAAGGTCCCGATTCGATAACGTAATCAATTTGTTTTAAATAATCCTTTTCTGTCATAATTTTTCACCCCCAAAAAATCTCATTGCTCAATATAATACTTTTATGTGAGAGAATCACTATCCTGCGGAAGTGTTTTTTTCGACGAAGAAACGATGTTATTTTTTTGCTCGGGACTTATATTTTCCGCCTGTTCCAAAAGATCGAGGCGGCGATTTATCTTCTTTTGGTTTTCAAGAACAAGATCCATCTTTCTGTGCAAATCATCGATTATAAGTTCACTTTTTAAATTGACTTTAAAATCATTTTCCGCACGCTCTCTGTCCTTGGACTCCTGCCTGTTTTGGCTCATCATAATAAGCGGAGCCTGTACTGCCGCAATACAAGAAAGCACTAAATTCAAAAGGATAAACGGATATGCGTCAAAAGCCTTATCTTTAAGTACTATATTCAGAACCATCCAAATAACCATTATAGCTATAAAGCTGAATATAAACGCCCAACTTCCGGCAAAACGCGCAACAGCATCCGCCGCACGCTGACCGAAAGATAGTTTGTCGGTTTTATCCGAATCCTTAGAAAGCTCGGTGTTGATAAGCTGATGTATCAGTTCCTCATCCGTAAATTCCTTATCCGTAACGTCAAGCAATTCCTTTACTATTCTGCGACGCTCTTTTTTGTTGCTCATAATTTTTAACCCCTTTCACGTTTTCATATATTAATTATACTAAACACCTGTTACGATGCAAGAATTTCTCAACAATCAAAAACCAAACAAGCTTTTTTGGGAAATACAACAATATATTCCAAAAAGCTAATTACTTTCGCGCAACAATAATTATTATTTTATCACATCTTACTTTCAGATTCTACAAAAACAAAAGCTAATAAAACTAAAAAAGGATTTAGCTTATGCTAAATCCTTTTATGGTCGGAGTGACAAGACTTGAACTTGCGGCCCCTAGACCCCCAGTCTAGTGCGCTACCAACTGCGCCACACCCCGATAAATCGTATGCTTTTTTACTGCCCGAATATATTAACATAATACGGGGGATTTTGCAAGCCCTAAATTATATTTTTTATTTTAAATCCGATTACCTTTTTTTCTTCCGCATAATTAAAATTATAACTGCGGCAATAATAACAAGAGCCAATGAAACTATCAGCGATATGATAAGCGCTTTACGGCTTTTGGAAGAATGTTTTACCGGAGTACCGGCAGAAGTTTCGTCCGGCAATACATTGTTAATGTCTTCGGCAATCGACTCAGGTGAAAAATATGAATCATTACTTGAAAAATCGGTACTTTCCCTAACAGAATCTGTATTCTTACCGTCCGCAACAACAGATGTGTCAACACTGTTTTTATCAGACAAAGCATTAAACGAAATAGCAGGAGAAACCGACTTTTCGTTGGCTATGAGGGACGAATTTACATCATACAGTCTATACTCGGATACCGAAAAATCCGACAATGTAACTTTGTCACCGCTCGACGAAAACTTTATTGTTGCCAAATTTTCCCCATTACTTAAAGCGTTGGCCGAGGCAAAAACGAAACGAACAGTATTGCCTTTATTTTGATAGTCCGGATTTATAAGCATCATACACCTTTCGGAGTCCGTCGAATAATCAACAAGTTTAAGCTTGTCGCTGTTATATACTAAATTCATACTGCCGCCGCATACCTCGTTACCGTTATCGATAAATCCAAGATTAACCGTATATTCGTTACTTACGGTTTCAACTATATTTACGGATGCGGTATTATCCACCGCAAAGGCACAAAAAGAAAATGTACAAAGCATAATTGCAACAAGCAAAACAGAAACAGTCTTTTTCATTATATCACCACATTTATAATAGCATAAATTTTTCAAAAAAATACAAAAAGAAGAAGTCTGCCCGAATTAACGAACAGACTCAGCGAAACATATATATTTAATTTATGTTAAAATTATGCCTGCTCTTCTTTCATCTTTGCAAAGCACTCGCTACAATAAACAGGACGATCATCTTTGGGCTGGAAAGGAACCTTTGCCTCGCCGCCACAGCGTGCACAAGTTGCTGTGTACATCTGTCTATCGCCTTTAGCAGCGTTCTTTCTTGCATCGCGGCAAGCCTTGCATCTCTGGGGCTCGTTTACAAAGCCTTTTTCAGCATAGAACTCCTGCTCACCTGCTGTAAAAACGAACTCTTTACCGCATTCCTTACAAATAAGGGTTTTGTCTTCGTACATTTTGCTACCTCGCTTGAAAAAAATTATTTTTACCCTAAGCGGAATTGCACCGCCGCAAAAATGCTCTCCTAATGAGAAAAGGGCTTTTGATGAAGTATTAATTACCGCCTTAGTTATACTTCTTCAGCTTTCGCCTAACCCTTTGAAGCGCATTGTCAACGGATTTGGATGAAGAACCGAGTTTTTGGGCTATTTCGCCGTAGCTTAACCCGCTAAGGAATAATTTTAAAATGCTGCGTTCTCTTTCGGAAAGCTGTGTTTCGATAAAGCCAAAAAGCCTGTCACATTCCTCTTTAACAACAAGACCGTCATCATAAGAAAGCTCCGGCACAGATAAAAGCTCTGTTTCCAAAGGAACCAAAAGGTCACGACGCACACTCTTGCCGCCTGACGCTTTTTTTACAGCCGAAATGATTCTGTTACGTATGCAAACCGAGGCATAAGTTCTGAATGACGCGCCACAATCAGTTTTATAGGAACGCGCGGCAGACAAGAGCCCTATCATACCCTCCTGAAAAAGATCGTCGGAATCGACGCCGACAGCTCCGGAAAACTTAGAAGCCTCACGACGCACATCGGGAATCATTTTTGATACAAGCAGAGATAAAGCTTCATTATCGCCTGAAGATGCCAGCTTGACCAACCTCAGAAGATCATCATTATCAGTCAAAACAGGCACACCCCTTGGCTAATCATTGCTAATAAAACTGCAAGCTTAATTATTATAGCATATTTTAAGCATTTGTCAACCACACTTTTTGTGTACATTACACAACGCGAGCAATAATGACAAATTTTACATATAAAATAACACGCCGCGACAAATGCGACGTGTTATTTCAATTATTTAAAGTAAAAAACATTAAGCAAAACCGTAAGTGTTGTTGCCACCATAAGCACAGCCAATACTATGGCTATAACACGAACGGCCCATTTCTTTTGCATCATTTTCAGAATCTTCCTTTAATTCTTAATACCGAGTATTTTTTCCATATCGTCGCTTATCTTATCGGTAACAGTCTTAGCCTCATCGCGCGTGTTGCCTACTGCCGTAATATAAATCTTTATCTTCGGTTCTGTTCCCGACGGGCGAACTATTACGCTGTTGCCGCCCTCAAGGGTGTATGCAAGCACATTTGATTTCGGCAGAGTAATCTTAGCCTTCTCGCCTGTCTTAAGATTTGTCTCGATGCTTGCCTCATAATCCGAAGATGTTACGACATCCATACCCGCAATATTTTTAAGGCCGTCAGCGCGAAGTGAATCCATCATTTCAGCCATCTTTTTCATTCCCGCGGCACCTTCAAAGCCGAAATTGAGAAGAGTATTAAGATAAAGGCCGTACTTCTTGTATATGCTCTGCATAAAGTCATAAAGACTCATACCTTTAAGCTTATAGTATGACGCCATTTCGCATACAAGCATTGAAGCGACGACGGCATCCTTATCTCTTGCATGTGAGCCGCGGAGATAGCCGTAGGATTCTTCCATACCGACTACAAAACGGTCAGCCTCATTTTTACTTTCAAGCTTTGTAACAAGCTCTCCTATATATTTAAATCCGGTAAGCAAGTTTGCCGTAGTTGCGCCGTGGGCAGCAGCAATGGCCGAGATAAGCGGTGAAGTAACTATTGTTTTAACAACAACAGGAGCTTTCGGAAGTTTATTTTGCTCAGTAAGAGTTTCAAGCAAATATTCTGTAAACATTGCTCCCACTTCGTTACCGGTCATAAGCTTATATTCGCCGTCGTCAAGCACAGCAATGCCGAGTCTGTCGCAATCGGGATCGGTTGCAACAAGAAGGTCTGCCTTTTTTGTTTTTGAAAGGTTTATTGCGCACTCAAAGGCCTGTTTGATTTCGGGATTGGGATACGGGCAGGTCGGGAAGTTTCCGTCGGGCAATTCCTGTTCAGGAACAACGGTTACATCCTCAACACCTATCATTTTAAGGATTTTGCGGACAGGCTTGTTTCCGGTGCCGTTAAGCGGAGTATAAATTACCGAGAGTCCCGCTTTTTCACATATGCCGGGATTGACTCTTGCTTTCAGCACTTCGGTAAAGAACGACTCATAAACCTCATCGCTGATATATTCAATTTTTCCGCTCTTGACGCATTCTTCGAAGTCGGCGGTTTTAACGCCCGAGAACATATCAACACGGCTTATAAACTCATAGGTTTTGGCGGCGGCTGCATCGGTCATCTGATAGCCGTTTGGGTCGTAGCACTTATAGCCGTTGTACTTTGAGGGATTATGACTTGCGGTTATGATTATGCCCGAGCTGCAATGAAGCTTGCGAACCGCATATGACAGCATCGGAGTCGGTACAAGTTCACGATAGATATATACCTTAATACCGTTAGCGGCAAGCACCGAAGCCGCGGAACGTGCAAATACATCCGATTTTATACGCGAATCATAGGCAATGGCAACGCTCGGCTCTTTAAACTCGCTGTTAAGATAATCCGAGAGGCCCTGTGTTGCCTGATTAACGGTATAAACATTCATTCTGTTTGTACCGGCTCCTATAACTCCGCGCAGACCTGCCGTACCGAATTCAAGATTTTTATAAAATCTGTCGAGAATCTCATCCTGATTTCCCTCAACTGATTTAAGCTCCGGAATAAGGTCTTTATCATTCACGGCTTTTTCGCACCATAATTTATAAAGAGAGTTAATATCGTTCATAATAATACCTCCTTAGAATTCATCACTTATATTATAATATCTTTTTTTATCAAAGTAAATAACAACATTTGTGAAAACTCACGTTATATGTTACAATTAATACCGAACTTTTGCAGAAATAAAAAGAGTGGTTATAATGCTTGATAAAATGCTGAAATCTCCTTCTGTATGGGAAAAATTAAAAGGTGCCGACCTTCCGATAGTTTGCTACGGAACCGGAAACGGCGCCGATAAAATATTTGACGAATTTGAAAGACTGGGTATAAAAATATCTGCCGTTATGGCAAGTGACGGATTTGTCAGGGACAGAAGCTTCCGTGGATTTAAAGTTAAAAGTCTCTCTGACTGCGAAAATGAATTCAGCGATTTTTACTGTGTAATATGCTTCGGTTCTCAGCTTAAATCGGTCATCGATAACATTAAAAGCGTTGCAGCAAAGCACAAAACTTTTGTACCGAGCGTGTCGGTTTACGGAAACGGCATAGCAAACAGAGAATTTTTTGAACGCAACAAAAGCCGCATCTGTAACATTTATTCGCTGCTTGCAGACGAAAAATCCAAAGATGTGTTTTTTAAGTTTGTCAATTTTGAATACAGCGGAGGCTTAGACATACTTCTATCCTGCGAGAGCGATAAAGAAGAAGTGTTTAGCGATATATTAAGGCTCGGCAAAAATGAAGATTACCTTGATCTCGGTGCTTATAACGGCGACACAATAAAGGAATTTTTGTATTTCTCCGGCAACGAATACGGCAGTATAACAGCTGTCGAACCTGCTCCGCGAAATTTTAAAAAGCTTATGGAATACACAAAAAGTATGAGCAATATAACTCTTGTGAACAAGGGCATTTGGAGCGGAGAATTGACTATGGGTTTTGCGAGAAAAGGCGGCAGAAATTCATATCTTTTAAATGCCGCACAAGCAAAGACAGATACTGTTTCGGTGGATGAAATTTCAAAGAGTGAAAGCATTTCATATATAAAAGCGGATATCGAAGGAGCGGAAAGCGAAATGCTTGACGGAGCCGAAATTACGCTAAAAAGATTGAAGTCCAAACTCAACATTGCGGCATACCACAGAATCGAAGATATATTTATTTTGCCCGAAAAAATACTCGAGGTAAATCCCGAATATAAAATATACTTCAGACATCATCCGTACATTCCCGGATGGGATACAAATTTCTATTGTGTTTAAACAATTTAATTTTGTTCTTTTGCCAAAAGCAGCCTGTATATCATATGACATACGGGCTGCTTTTGATTTTATTTTTGATTTTTCGTTTTTCTCAAGTAATCTTCAAGAATTATAACTGCAGAAACAGCGTCAACAACCGCCTTACGCTTTTTACCACGGGTGTTTGTGGCGTTCAGCGCATTATGCGCCGAAACGGTAGTCAATCTCTCGTCTTCAAAATCTATCGGAAGATTAATCCTTTCTGAAATAAGCTCTGCCAGTTGCCGACAAGCCTCGGCACGAAAGCCCTCTGAACCGTCCATATTTTTCGGAAGCCCCAATACTATTTTTTCAGCCTTCTTTTCTGTGGCTATTTCAGTTATCTCATCTGCCAACGCGCCGCTGTCGCGCTCGACAATAACCTTAACAGGTGACGCCAACATACCGAATTTATCGCAAACGGCAATTCCGGTTCTGACATCGCCGTAATCAACCGAAAGTATTACCATGGTTCAACCTTTCCGACTATCTCGGACACACTCTTATACCCGTTTTGGTCGAGATAATTGTTTATACCGTCTATAATTTTAAGCGGTGCGAATGCGTCTGTAAAGCTTGCGGTACCGACCTGAACCGCACTTGCTCCGGCTAAAAGCATCTGTACAGCGTCCTCCCACTTTGTTATACCTCCGAGACCGACAACGGGAATTTTAACCTTGGATGCGGTTTGCCAAACCATACGAAGTGCCACGGGAAAAACCGCCGCACCTGACATACCGCCCGTATTATTGCGAAGAAGCGGTCTTTTTGTGTTTATATCAATAATCATTCCGGTAAGCGTATTTATAAGAGAAACGGCATCTGCACCGGCACTCTCTGCGGCAAGAGCCATTTCAGTTATGTCGGTTACGTTAGGCGTAAGTTTTACCATAAGCGGCTTTTCGGTTACTTTTTTGACAGCCGACGTTATCTTTTCGACGCTCGCGGCGTTTGTTCCGAAAGAAGCTCCGCCCTCTTTAACATTAGGACACGAAATATTAAGCTCAATCATATCCACACTCGTACCGTTAAGCCTTGATACGGTTTCAACGTAATCTTCTTCTGCGCTTCCTGCAATGTTAGCGATTATAACGGTACCTGACTTTTCCAAAAAAGGCAAGTCATCTTTTATAAACGCGTCGACGCCCGGATTTTGAAGTCCGACGCAGTTGAGTATACCTGACGGCGTTTCACAAACTCGCGGGACAGGATTTCCCGGGCGTTCTTTCAACGTAGTCCCCTTGCAAGATATACCTCCGAGACGCGAAATATCATAAAGACGGGCATATTCCTGCCCAAATCCGAAAGTTCCGCTCGCTGTAATTACGGGGTTTTTAAAATGAACTCCGGCTATATTAACACCTAAATCAGCCATCAGAATACGACCTCCTCGGAATCAAAAACAGGTCCGTTTTTGCAAACGTGTTTCATATGCTCGCCGTCTTTATCGCGAGTCTTTTGTGCACAGCAAAGGCAAGCACCTATTCCGCACGCCATACGCTGCTCCAGCGAAACGTAGCACTTAATGTTTTTTTCCTTACAGAGCGCGGCAACGCTTTTTAACATTGGTGTTGGTCCGCAGGCATAAACTACGGCATTTTCGCCGTTTTGAACCATATTTTTAAGCACATCGGTAACAAAGCCTTTTGCGCCGAGGGTACCGTCGTTTGTTGTAATTTCCACCCGCTTAGCGACAGACTTAAACTTATCTGTAAGTATTGCATTTTCTTGGCTTCTGAAGCCGAGAATCACCTCTGCATCGCTGCCGTATTCTTTTGCAGCACCGAGCATAGGTGGGCAGCCTATACCTCCTCCGATAAAAATTCCGCGTTTTGTTTTATCGGGGAAAAATCCGTTGCCGAGAGGTCCTAAAATATCAAGCTCGTCCCCTGCTTTTCTCTCCGACATCCATTTTGTTCCGTCTCCGCGGACTTCAAATACGATTGTTATTGTACCGTTTTGCTTGTCAATTTCAGAAATTGAAATCGGGCGGCGCAGAGTCTTTTCTCCGCATAAGACATTTACAAATCTTCCGCACCAGCTTTCTTCGGCAAGCTCCGGGCAGGAAATAACAAAGCTGAAAGTTGTATTATTCAGTTTTTCGGTCGACAGGATTTTATACGATTTTTGAAACATAAATCATTCACCTATAATTATAGCTTGCAAACCTTTATTTCTTCAAGAATATTGTTATTTTCGAGGCACTTTGCAAATGCAAAGGCAGTATCAACCGACGGAAGCACCGGAATACGGCGCAGAAGAGCGGTACGACGTATGCGAATGTCGTCCTCATTCACCTTAGGCCCCTGCTCCGCAGTTGAAACAACATATGATAATTTATTATTCTTAATAAGCGACATTGTATTCGGCTCGCCCTCATGTATTTTACGCACGGAATTTGCCGCAACATGGTTCGAATTTAAAAGCTTAGCAGTATTTGAAGTAGCATAAATTTTAAAGCCCTGCTTTAAAAATTCACCGGCAAGCATAACGCTGTCCCTCTTATCGGTATCGGCAACGGAAACAAGCACTCCGCCTGTGCGCTTTATACGCATTCCCGAAGCTATCAAGCCCTTCAAAAGAGCTTCGTCAAATGTATCTGCTATGCCCATGACTTCACCCGTTGACTTTTCGGTATCGCCTATCTGAACATCGGTACCCTGAAGTTTTTCAAAGCTGAATACCGGTACTCTGACAAAATACCTTGTAGGCTCCGGTAAAATACCGCATCCCATACCGATATCACCGAGCGTCTCGCCGAGCATAAGCCGCGTAGCCATGGCAACTATCGGCAACCCCGATGCCTTAGTCATAAACGGCACGTTTCGCGTTGCCACGACGCTTGCCGACGAAACATAAACTTCGTTATCATATATAACAAACTGGATATTTATAAGCCCTTTAATTTTAAGTTCTTTGCAAAGCTTTTCGGTATATTCGTATATCTTTTCTTTATCCGATGAGGTAAGCGTTATCGACGGAAAAACCGTAGTAGTGTCGCCGGGATTTACACAGGCCTTTTCAATATGCTCGCAAATTCCCGGAACCAGTATATCGCTGCCATCGGACAGGACATCCACCTCGGCACCCTTACCAATCATAACGTGTCGGTTATTTGTGTGACGTATACCGAGATCATCAAGGATATCAAATAACTCAATTTTGTTTTTTAGTCTGCGGTGAGCCTCGTCATCCGAACCGAAAACCTTAACGCCTAATGAACGAAGCATTTCGGCTTTTCTGACGGCGTTACCACCGCCGAACGGCAAAACAGCTCCGTACGGTTTTTCGGTGAGCACAACATTTCTGACATCTTCGTCTGTAATGGGGTCAAGATAAAGTGTATCGGCAACTCCGGGATCTGTGGAAACAGCCGCAGGATTATTATTAAGCAAAATAGTGGAGTAACCGAAGTCCTTAAGTGTATTTATACAGTTTACCACCGCATAATCGCGGTCTGTTCCAAGACCTATGGATGTAGGGCCGGAACCCACTACGAGGATTTTCTTTTTCGATGTCGGGTGCGCTTTTCCGAACATTGCGGCTTCGTTATCCTCGTCAAACGAAGAATAGAAATAGGGCTTTTTAACGTCAAATTCGGCTGCGCAAGTGTCTACGGTGTTATATCCTGCAGCTATGGGTGCCGAAATCTCCTCACCGGTTATTTTTTCAATTGTACTGTCGAGAAAACCGAGAGTTTTTGCACGGAAATACAAATCACCCGAAAAGCCGTTACCGAGAGATGTTTCCGTATCGGCTATATTCTTGAGCTTAGTTAGATAATAATTATCTATTCTTGTAAGAGACTGTATTTCAGCAAGGTCAAATCCGCGTCTTATAGCTTCGTAAACAGCAAAAATTCGCTCATCATCGGAGCCTAACAGCAGCTCCTTTATCTCATTGTCGGTTTTTTGCTTCATTTTGGGCATTGATACGGATTCGGTACGCGGATTCATCGAGCGTATCGCTTTCATAAGAGCCAACTCAAACGAAGTGCCGATTGCGAGTGCCTCACCCGTAGCCTGCATAGTTCCGCCGAGCTTTCTGGTGGCGGCATCGAAGTTTTCAAAAGACCATCTCGGAACCTTTACGGCACAATAATCAATGGCAGGTTCATTTGCCGCTGTGGTAACGCCTGTTATATCGTTTTTGATTTCGTAAAGCTTATATCCGAGAGCAATTTTGGCAGAGACCTGCGCTATGGGATAACCCGTAGCCTTTGAAACAAGAGCGGTAGTACGGTTAAGCTGTGGTTCAACTGCCAAAACCATATACTCACTGCCATCCGAATTTATTGCAAAACGGACATTGCAGCTTCCTTCAATATTTAAATAATCGGCTATTTTTCTTGCGGCTCTGCGAAGCCTTACGGTTTCGCTGTCTGTAAGAGTCTGCGCAGGAATAACAACAATACTGTCGCCGGAATGAATGCCGACGCTGTCAATATTTTCGGTACTGCTTACGCTTATGCAGTTGCCGAAAGAATCGCGCATTGCGACAAATTCCACTTCTTTATAATCATCGACGCATTTTCTTACGTATACCTCGTTTACGAGAGATCGCTCGGCACAACTGCCGAAGCCTGACAAAATATCATTTGCATTTTCGCAACGTATCGGCTCCGAAAAATCAGGCGTGAATGCCGGACTTATAAGTACGGGAAAACCGATTTCACCGGCGAATGTCACACATTCCGCGTCTGTCGGCAACACCTTTGCGGATACATACGGTTCGCCCACATTTTCAAGAGTATCTCGAAGAGCCTGCTCGTTTCTTATTGCCTTTATGGTTTCCGGCTTAATTCCGAGAAGCTTGGTACCGTGCTCATCAAGATAACCGTTTTGTAAAAGCTCAAGGCAAATTTCGAGCCCCGCTTCTCCTCCCGTGGTGCCGATAATGGCATCGGGAATTTCTTTTTCAATTATTTTCTTTACTGTTTCGCCGTTTAATGGCTCAATATAAACTGTATCCGCAACATTTTTATCTGTCATTATTGTATCCGGATTTGAGTTTACCGAAACTACTGAAATGCCCTCTTCCTTCAACGCTCTGCAAACAGATGCAGCCGAATAATCATATTCAGAGGAAGAGCCTATAACCACAGGGCCGGCTCCGAGAACAAGTATTTTTGAATATTTATTTTCTGTCATAACTCATTCCCCCATCATATCAACAAAGCGGTCAAATATCCAGGATGTACTGCTGTCGCGGTCGCTGTCCGGTGTAAACTGAACCCCGAAACCGTTGAAATCTTTGTACTCAAGTCCCTCACATGAGCCGTCGTTGACATTTATCATTGTAATATCGGCTTTATCGGCACTGATGCTCGAAACTTCAACCGAATAGCCATGATTCTGCTCTGTAACCATAAGCTTTCCGGTAGATTTTATAACTACAGGCTGATTTGAGCCGCGATGCCCCTGCGGCATTTTTTCAATTTTAAAGTCTTCCGAAAGAGCCAGCATCTGATGGCCGAGACCTATTCCGAACATCGGAACACCGAGTTTTTTAAACTCCTTGATATTTTCTATAAGCTTTGGGTTATCGTCAGGATCGGCAGGACCGTCGGAAAGGAAAATGCCGTCCGGTGAAATGTTTTTTAACTGCTCAGCCGTAAAGTCAGCCGGGACGACAGTCAAACTACAGCCTCGTGACAAAAAGCCGTCAAGAGTTCTGCGCGGCGAACCGTAATCAATCACCGCAACATTGCATTTCGGATTTTCCGCCGTGAATTTCTGCGGCTCTTTTACGGTAACAGCCTCAACCGCCCCGGAAATTGTATAATTCTTGATATTTTTAATAAGCACGTCAAAATCATTGAGATTATCGGTTATAGCGCCCTTCATATAGCCTTTGTCGCGGACGGCGCGCGTAAGACGGCGTGTATCAATACCGCTGATTCCTACTATACCGCACTCTTTTAAATAGCTGTCAAGCGTTTCTTCGCCGAGATCGCCGGTGTCGCACCATTCACGCACAACATAGCCGCTTGCCATTATTTTTGAACCGTTGTCTCTTTTTTCTACGCCTCTGTTGCCTACAAGAGGATAGGTTTGCGCCACTATCTGACCGTAATATGTCGGGTCTGAAAGCAGTTCTCCGTAAGAAGCCGTACACGTATTGAAAACAACTTCTCCTAAAGCTGTTCCCTCTTTACCCATAGAAATTCCGTTAAATACGGTTCCGTCAGCCAAAACAAGGTAAGCCTTTTTATTTTTCATATAAATCACCCTTTATAAAACGGAATTGATTTCGTCCCTCATTCTGATAGCTTCTTTACGTGCGGCAACGGCATAATCTTTTTCATCGAAACCGCCTTTTTTGTATGCGCACATTATACCTCTTGAGGAATTTATTACGGCTCCGCGTCCGTTCTCATCAAACGCACCTGCAATATCTTTGGCGGCTCCGCCCTGTGCACCGTAACCCGGTACAAGGAAAAATGTGTGCGGTAATTCTTTGCGAAGACTTGAAAGCTGTTTCGGATAAGTTGCTCCGACAACCGCACCGACACACGAGTATCCGTAATCCGTTATAGAATCCTTGCCCCAGTTCTCGCACATTTCACCCATAGTTTCGTAGACGGTTTTGCCGCCGAGCAATCTGTCCTGAAGTTCACCGGAGGATGGATTAGAAGTTTTCACAAGCACAAAAATGCCTTTGTCCTCTTCCTTGCAAATATTCAAAAGAGGATTTATACCGTCGCTTCCGAGATAACCGTTAACCGTGAGGGCATCGGCGGAAAAGCTTTCAAAGGTTTTACCGAAAACCTCTGTTTTACCGATATGTGCGGCGGCATACGCCTCCATGGTAGTGCCGATATCATTTCTTTTACCATCGGTTATTACAAACAGGCCTTTTTCTTTTGCGTAAGCTATTGTGTCATAAAGTGCTTTTACTCCTTGCCACCCGTACATTTCATAATAGGCGCATTGCGGCTTTACGGCCGCCACAACATCGCAAAGAGAATCTATAAGCCCTTTGTTAAATGTCAAAAGCGCATCTGCCGCAGCCTCAAGCGTATCTCCGTATTTCTCACGCGAGTCTTTTTTTATAAACTCGGGAACGTAGTCAAGCTTCGGGTCAAGCCCTGCCACAGTAGGATTTTTCTTTTCGTCAATTGCACGGATAAGTCTGTCAAAAGCCATTTGTCAATCTCCTAAATCATTATATACTATTCTGCCGCTGAGAACGGTCATTTTTACCTTGCCTTGAAGTTCACGGTTTTTAAAGATGCAGTTTTTGGATTTACCGTGAAGCTTATTTATGTCTACTGTAAATTTTTCACTTTCATCTATCAAAATAATGTCCGCAGCACTCCCCTTTTTTAACGTGCCTATCGGTCTGTTTAAAATCTCGGCCGGTTTACACGCCATTTTATCAATAAGCTCATAAAGACTGATAAGTCCCGACGCAACAAGCGCGGTATATGAAGCGGAAAAAGATGTCTCCATACCTATAACACCGTTGGGAGCTTTGTAAAAATCTGCCTTTTCTTCCGGTGAATGAGGTGCGTGGTCGGTTGCAATTACATCTATTACGCCGTCAATAAGCGAGTAGAGAACGGAAAACTGGTCCACGGCACTGCGAAGCGGCGGATTCATTCGATAATCCGCATCCTTTAACAAAAGCTTTTCATCGTTAAATATAAAATAATGCGGACAAGTTTCAGCAGTTACATTAAATCCGTTTCTCTTTGCGGAGGCTATAAGAAGTGCTGAATTGCCCGTACTGACGTGACAAATATGCAACCGTGCATTTTTGGGGGCTGACATTAAAAGGGCTGTCTCGCGCGCAGTTCCCACGTCTTCTGCCGAAACCGGTATCTGAGGCATATTAAGGTCTTTTGCAACATCGCATTCATTCACAATGCCGTCGCGTGAAATTGTTTTTTCTTCGCAATGGGCAAAAACAGGCATATCGAGTCTTGCTGCTTCTTTGAGTGCTTCACGCATAAGCTCTGCGGTTTTAACCGGAACGCCGTCATCCGAAAAAGCACAGCAACCGGCTTCTTTTAAAGCCTGCATATCGGTGAGCTTTTCACCGTTTTCGCCGACGGAAACGGCACCTATCGGAAGAACGTGAGCATCGGCATTAGCCGCTTTTTCAAGTATATATTTTACCGTTTCTGCGTTATCGCATACCGGTTTTGTATTAGGCATGGCGCAAACCGTTGTCACGCCGCCAGCCGCCGCCGCACGGCATCCGGAAATTATATCCTCTTTATATTCAAGACCCGGGTCACGCAAATGCACATGTAAATCAATAAGCCCCGGCGCCAAAACAAGCCCCGAAGCATCAATGATATTATCGGCAGAGCAGCTTAAAACCTTGCCAAAATCGGCAATCTTACCGTCGACGACAAGAACGTCGCCGACAGTATCAATCTTTTGTGAAGGGTCTATAACGTGTGCATTTTTAAACAGCAAATTGCCCATAAAAACTCCTTTGATTATTGAGCTTTGGTAGCCTCTGCGGCTTTTGTGGCCTCGGGAGCTTTTGTCGTCTCAGCAGCCGCCTTTGTTGTTTCTGCCGGCTTAGTGCTACCGTCGGTTGTCTTTTTGGTCTCTCCCTCGATCTTGCCATCCTTACTTCCGCCGCCGGAGCAAGATGTACAATAGCCCGGCATATTGCTCTTTGAGAACCAACCGGTTGCGCGACTCGAACATCCGCTGCCCGCAAGCAAGCCAGTCTTTGTACAATATTCTTTTTGCTCAACAATAGATGAGAATTTTGTAAAATCTTTAGAAGCGAGTCCTTTATTAACTCTGTTCATAACCTCATCAAATATTTTACCCGCCGGATTGCCCGAAACATAATTCGAAAGCTGCTTAGGAGTATCGCAGCCATACCAAACTGCAGCTACATAATACGGGGAACCTCCGCAGAACCAACGATCCTTATCCTCGGTTGTGGTACCGGTTTTCGCAAACAGTTTCATATTGTTAAGGCCGTAATTGCGCGCGGTAGCTTCACCTGCCGTATCGGTAACAACGGTTTGCAGAAGCTCATTCATAATATCCGCAGTATCCTGAGACATAATCTGATCGCCATCGGTCTCGTCATGTTGAAGGTATACCATAGTACCGCTTGAATTTGTAACCTTATAGTAACAGTATGGGTCGTAATATTTACCGCCGTTTCCGAAGGTGGCATATGCGGCTGCCATCTGAAGAGTTGATACTCCCTTACTTGTACCGCCTACGGCAAGCGACGAGGCGTTCTTATCAACATCATAGAGATGATCGAGTCTGAATTTGCCGTTGGCATACTTAAAGCTCAATTCATAACCCATCTTTTTAAGGAGCTGCGCCGGTACGGTATTGTAAGACTTACAAATAGCTTTTTGTACGTTTACATACGAATCGGGAGAACCGGGGTCATTACCGTAGTTGACGGGACCCACTCCGCCGTCGCTGTAATAGTGAGGAATACCATAGTTCTTAACTCTTGTGCTCCAATAAGCATATTTTTCCTCTATTGCCGGTGTGTAAACAGAGAGGGGCTTTATTGATGAACCGGGCTGCCTATACGAATTTGCCGCACGGTTAAGTCCGCGGTTTTCGGTCTTTTCTCCAGCTCCGCCTATCATACCGAGCACTCTACCGCTGTAATCCATAATTGTCATAGCCGACTGAGCATCGGGAACATTTTTATTATAGGACGGGAATGATATTCTGTTTACATATACGTTTTCGAGAATATTCTGAACATTCATATCCACAGCGGAGTAGATGCGAAGTCCGCCCGAATAAATGAGCGTAGACGCCTGCGGCTTTGTATAGCCGTATTTATCCATAAGGTCGGCAATAACTTTTTGAATAACGTAATCGACATAGTAGCTCTGAATGGTGGTAGTGGTCTGCTGCTGAGCGCTTGTAAGGTTTTCGCTCGGCACATAGCCCTCACTGTTCGTGAACACCATTGTGTAATTTATTGCTTCATTATACTGGTCTTCTGTTATTTTGCCCTGCTTAAGCATATTGTCAAGACAGACCTTTTGACGTTTTTTGTTTTCATCTGGGTGAATAAGCGGATCATATTTTGACGGAGATTGAGTTATTGCCGCCAAAGACGCACACTCCGCAAGATTAAGGTCCTGCACATTTTTTCCGAAATACTTTTCGGAGGCGGTCTGTACGCCATAACAGCCGTGGCTCATATAGACCGTATTCATATACGCCTCAAGTATTGTCTGCTTAGAGGCATTTTTCTCAAGGTTCAGCGCAGACAGTATTTCATAAAATTTACGATTTACGGTTTTGCCGTTTTCTCCCGTAAGATTTTTAATAAGCTGTTGAGTAAGGGTCGAACCGCCCTGCTTGAAGTGGTATCTAACCGCCGACGATAATGTTCTGAACCAGTCGACACCGCCGTGATCGTAAAAACGCTTATCCTCAAGTGCAATATACGCATTCGCAAGATTTTGCGGTATAACGCTTTCATCCGGATTTTCGCTGTATGTTACCCAAACTCGGTTTTGTTCACCGTGAAGGCGCGAAAGCTCCGTGACTTCATTGTTGGTGTCATACGCATATATAATTGTGGTTTGATCTTGATTTTCTTTATATTCCTCAAGATTTATCTTACTGTCGCCGTTTACGTAAGACACCATAAACACAAGAAGATATAAGCATACAAAAACCGCGGTAAGCAAAAAGGTAAAAAGAACCGACAACAAAACCGTTGCGCCCTTACTGCGTTTTTTTCTGTTTTTAGGTACTCTCTTTGTGACTGCGCGTCGCTTTTGAGTCATATTTTAAAGTCCTCCGTTTAAAAGATCGGATACGATATAACTATACTGATTTATTGTAACACAAACCGTTGATTATTTCATCATAATTTTGAAAAAATATTATATTTTTCCTATTCTTGTCAAAAATAATATACGGAAGTGAATAAAATGAAAAAAGCCTTACTTAAATGTATCGCCGCATCGGTGGCTGCTCTGACTTTATTAGGTGCCGTAACAGTGATAATTTTAAAATCTCCTAAAAAGAAAAGCAGCTTTACGGAAAGTGAAGAAACTACCGTTGCAGCACTTTACACCATAACCGACTATAACGGTAAAATAGCTTTATTTAAACGCGGATACTCTATGCCGGTGGAAATCTTTGACGTAAATACAAATTCCCTGCCGCAAAGCGACAGGGAGCTTATAATTGTAGGTGTTACGGCTTATTCCGATGAAGAAGCACAAAAGCTTGTAGAGGATTACACAAGCTGAATTTCAATTTTTACACGTTTTTTATCAGAGGGTAATTTTATTTCAAATGTTCCTTTGTCCCGCTCGTTAAAAACGGCTTTTTCTCCGTCAACTGTTACCACATAATTATTTTTGTCATTCATAACAACAAGCATTATGCTGTCTTTACCGTTATAATGCGAAACGTCTGCGGAAAAATGAGTGAAATCGTTTTCGAAGCTGTAATTTTCACAAAAGCTGTCAAAGCCGAGATTAAACGTGCCCGCCTTAAAGTATGCAGAAGCCCAAATGTTCACGGGAGCGGAAAGGCCTCCGAAATTATGGAACCATCCTCCTCTGCCCGTAGTTATCGAAAGCATTTCAAAAGTATAGTACGAATACTCCACCTCACGCTTCCACGAATCGAGCGCGACCTTGGCTATTTTATATGCAAAATCAGCCTCACCTATATCTAACATGGTTTTCCAAACAAACCATTGATGCGAAAACCATACGTTGCCGTTCCAATAGCCGTTAGTGGCATAATAGCCGGCCTTCATATTAACGGCACTTATACCAACCTTGCTCATCATCTCATCTTCGCTTTCCAAATGAGACAGAATTCTGCCAGTCTGCTCGTCCGTAGTTATTCCGGCTATAAGAGGATATATACCGTCCATGGTCTTATTCATATTTTCGCCCGACTCGGAGCGCAGTTGTTCTTTTGCTTCGCCGTTTTCATCGTGAATTACATATGAGTAATACCCCGCCTCATCATCCCACGCGTATTTCTGAAGCCCATTTGATATTCTCTTTATATCTTCCGAATAGGCTTTTACATCTTCGGATTTACCGAGATGTTCAGCTATCACAGAGAGAAGCTTTGCCGTCCTTATAACCTGAGAAGAAGAAATACACGGTGCGGTTTTAAGCTGCAAATTATTTTTGTACATCAGAACTTGAGGCGGAAGATCGTCCATACCGGAACAATTGTAAAAATACTCAAATGTAGTTGTTAGACCGCTCTTAAATTTAGCGGTGGTTGAACCGTTTATTTTTCCCGCAAGGAAATCATAAAACATCTTTGCTCGGTCGTAATAATCATACAGCTCGGATTTATCAGATGTTTTTTGGAGCATTTCATAATATTGATAAAGATGGACGGGCACAGGAGAACCATGCAGCAAAAACGCATAGTCCTTATTATCCTTATCACTCAAATACAAATCAAGGATATAATCCGCTATTTTCGGTGAAAATTCAAGCATATCAAGCCCTATAAAGCCCGAATCCCATGTGTAAAAGGAATCCCACCTCTTGCCGGGAGTGTGATGTATAACATATTCTCCGTGATGATAAAGCGGATACACGGTGTTTTGGAACATTGCAGCTCGCAAAAGGCGGTTTGAAAACTCATATTTTTTTCCGCTGTCATTATAGCTTAGCTTTTCAACCGAACCTGACGCCGATAAATAGATCTTTTCATAATCTTCCGGCGTTTCATATTCTGCACCGCCATACGAAATTACCGCATATTCGGTATGACTTTTCCCCGGCTCTATGTACAAGGTGTGGACAAGAGTATTCTGATAGTATCCCTCGTCGCTGTGTTTCCAACTGAATTCTCCGGAAAAAGTTTCCATCATATTGTCAAAGCTTTTATCCGGTTGAGATATACGGGGAGTCGGTACATCCTCAAGGCAGCCGGAGGGTATGCTGCGAAGTCTTGTTTCATCATTAAATGTTCTTAAAACAAAGGGCTTTTCAACGCCCTCGTATTTTATCTCAACGGTTTTACCGTTTATTTCGTCGTGAACCTTAACATCCGGGATAAAATTATTCTTTTTTGCTTCAACTAATATTTTATTGGTTTCGTCTTTTTCGCATATTGCAAAGAAATCAAATTCTATGCCGCCTTCGCCCTCGGAAACGAGAACGAGAGTATAATCCCCTTTATCCACATTACCTATCGGTATCGTGATTTCACCCATATCCTGTGCAGGCGGAAACACAACGTTGTCACCGTTCACGGTAAAAGCCGAAGGCTTATTATCAACGGTACGGTATCTGACATATAAAGCAGCATCTGAAAAGTTTAAATCATTTTTTATTTTATATACGATTTTGTCGCCTTTTTCTTCTCCGAGACGCGGATATTTCGGCAATATATATCGGTTGTCGTCACGGTCTCCGAGCCCTCTGTGCGAAGTAAAGCGATCGTCAAAGAACTCGCCTTTATGCATGGCGTCCATAGTTTCATTATCCCACGGACGGCTTGTTTTATATGTAAACTCGCTGTAATCAAGCGCGTCAAACATAAGCGATTTATTTGGAAGAGAAACTCTGTATGATGTTAAAAACGGAAATTGCAGCGAAGAGAAATAATTGACAAGGCAATTTTGCATAAGCTCTGAATTATTGAAAATCTCTGTCCTGACAAGCACACTCTCATCGCTGAGTTTGGTAAAAGAAACGTCGGAATAAATAACATCCTTCCACTCCAGGTCCTGTCTGTAAGAATAAAAAGAATAATCACTTTTTACATCCCAAGGATGCACACCCACCGGTATAGTCACATTCGGAGCCTTGGCATCGGTATTTGAAACTGCGGGAAGCGAAATGAAATCAAACCTGACGCCTTTTTCCGTTTCGTGCTCTGTGACTCTTGACACACCGCTGTACTTTTTTGAATAAGGCCCCCATTTAGGCATTACTTCTGACATTTTACTCATAATTCTTACATAGCCTTTCCATTTACAGAATAAAAACCAATCGCTGCAAACATTACAGTTCCGTAGAAAACACGCTGATATTGTATCAGAAAAAAAGCTCTAATTCAAGAAAAAAAGAAGTCGCAAAACACAGTTTCTGCGGCTTCCTTTTGTTTAATTAAATAAAAGCTTATTTATTTTTCTGTCTTTCTTCAATGTCGGATATCATTTGCACGCGACGTGCGTGTCTTCCGCCCTCATAAACACCGGAGAGCCAAGTGTCAACAATCATAAGTGCAAGGTCAAGGCCGACAACTCTTGCACCGAAAGCCAAAATATTGGTATCGTTATGCTGCCTTGAAAGAAGTGCCGAATACGGCTCACTGCAAACTACCGCTCTGATACCGTTAACCTTATTTGCCGCAAGAGAAATACCAACACCTGTACCGCATATAAGTATACCCTTGTCAAATTCCTTTGATGCTACCGCGTTTGCCACAGCCTCACCGTAAATCGGGTAATCGGTACGCTCGGTGCTGTTCGTTCCGAAATCCTTTACCTCTATACCCTTTTCTTTCAGGTGAGCAATAACCTTGCCTTTAAGTTCGTATCCTACATGGTCGCTACCTATTGCTATTTTCATATTAAAACCTCTTTCAATATTCCGTTATACAGCTCGACAGCACCGAAAAATCGGTGCTGTCTGAGCTTGTGAGTTAGGGAGTTCGTTTATCTAATAAACGGATGGAAAACACCTTTTTAGCTATCCTTTGTAACTATATAAGAATCAACCGGGATAGTTTCGGGAGTAGCATTAACATCAATTGCTTTGCCTGCTTTTACTGTCTCAACCATCGTTTTAAGTGAAACAGCACCGATTCCCGCTGAGTCCTGAGCAACTGTTGCTGAAAGCTCGCCTGCTTTTACGCTGTCTATGGCTTCGGCTGCACCGTCTGTACCTACTACCATTATCTTACCGAGCTTGTTAGCGTTTTTAACTGCCTGTAAAGCACCGAGAGCCATGGTATCGTTGCAGCAATATATAGCCTTAAGATTCGGATATTTCTGAATCATTGAAGCGGCAGTATCAAGAGCCTTCTGTCTGTCCCAGTCAGCCGGCTGAGAAGCAACAAGCTTGAATGCGCTATTTGCGGTAAATGCAGTTGTTGCACCGTTCTTTCTGTACTCACCGGATGCGTTGCCTGCCTTACCTTCGATTATTGCAACCTCGCCGCCGTCCTTTAACTGTTCCATTATATAGTTTGCGCCTTTTTCACCGACTTTTTCGTTATCGGTTGTAGCAAAAGCTATAACACTTCCGCCGGCATTCTTAAGGGTATCCATATCAATCTTTTCATCAATATTCATTACATAAATACCCTTTTTGTTTGCCTCAACTATACCGTTAATAAGGTTAGTCGGGGAAATCGGTGCAACACCTATGGCCTTGTAGCCCTTGGATATGCAGTTTTCAAGAATTTTAAGCTGACCCTCGGTATCATCCTCGGATTGCGCGGCGAAAACATCAACGGTTACGCCGAGTTCTTTAGCTTCCTTCTCTATTCCGGCTTTCATATTTGCCCAGAAATCGTTAGAAAGCGGTTTAAGAATAATTGCGTATTCTGCGGTTCCGGAAGAAGAGCCCGAACCGTCGGTCGTTTTCTTGTCGTCGGTCTTACTTCCGCAGCCTGCGAAAACAATGCCGATAACTACCGTCAATGCCATAACGATACTTAAAATTTTCCTTTTCATAATAAATTCCTCTCTCTTTTTACTTATTTTTTCAGCAGTCGAAACTACTGTTTAAGCTGATGCCATGCAAAGTCTCCACTCCCGTAAACTCCGCTCTGTTGTGTATGCTCCGAAAAAAGGATTCTGAGATTTTTTTCGGGGTAAGGCTTTCGTGTATGAAAGTGTACCGAATCTATCAAAATGTCCTTCGGAAAATTCTTCATATATACCACTCCGCCGGCGATTATAATATAATCGGGATCAAGTATGTTGACTTCGGTAGCTATAGGAATGGCAAGATCTTTAACATACTTGATTATTCTCGGATCGTCGCCGTGTTCGCAAAAAACATTTTTTATATCGGTTTCGGGAAAAAGCTCCGCGGTAATCTTTTCAAGATACTTGCCTGAGCAAATTACTTCGCTGCACCCGACATTTCCGCACGTACACTTTTCCTCAATATTCGGAAACGGTATGTGCCCGAGCTCTCCTGCCGCTCCGTTGCGTCCGCAGTAGAAGCTGCCGTTTAAATAAATGGCATTCCCAAAGCCGGTTCCGATATAAAAACCGAGAACAGTAGAATCTTTCGGAAGACCCAATGTAACAATATCATTTTGAAGAAGAAAATTTACATCGCGGTCAACATATACGGGTATGCCAAGCTTTTTGCTGAGCGTATCTCCGAACGGTATATTATCAAATCCCTTAAGATTAGGAGTGGATATAACAGTCTTTTTATCCTTGCTGACCATGGACGGCAATCCAATTGCTACCGCTTTTATCGAATCTGACGCGTTATATCTTTTCATATAATCCGAAATGTTAAGATACAGGGTCTCGATTACATCGCCTTTATCAAAAATTCTGCTTGAATTTTTTTCGAAGTTGATAATTTCACCGTCACGGCCGACCATTCCGATGCGAAAGTTTGTACCGCCGATATCTATACCGATTGTAAAATCCAATGGTCGGTCACCTCCTTTAAAAATTGCTTTTAATACTATGCTCCTGTTGCTGTACGAAATTCTTCTCTCATTATGTCCCAAGCCTTTTTAAGGTCTTTGTCCTTTGAGAAAAGTCCGGACGAGCCTACAATAAAGACCTCAGCTCCGGCTTCGTAAAGCTCCTTAAACGTCCTCTGATTGCAGGAACCGTCAATCTCGATTAAAAACTTATAACCGTATTTTTCTTTAAGCTCCTTAGCTTCTCTGATTTTGCCGAGCATTTCTTTTATAAAAGGCTGTCCGGCAAATCCGGGATCCACCGTCATAATGGTAAGCTTATCTATGCGATCAATATATTCTCTGATATAAGAAAGCGGAGTTGCAGGATTCAAAACCACACCTTTTTTGCATCCTAATGCTTCGATTTTATTCATAATACGGAAAGCATCGGTGTTTATAGTTTCAGCGTGCGGACAAATATAACCTGCTCCGTTTTCAGCTAGAACTTCAATATAATCATCGGGATCGGTGACCATAAGATGGCAGTCAATAGGCTTTTTGGCGATTGTTGAAAACGCCTTTACAAAGTCCGGAGACAAAGTGATGTTTTTCACAAAATGTCCGTCCATTATATCGACATGATAGAGGTCACATCGCTCATTTAATATTTCCGTCTGATTTTTAATATCAAGAAGATCCATACACATGAGCGACGGGTTAAACATAGGTTCCATAAAAATACCTCCTTTAAGCTACACGGTTATTTTTTGTTAGCTACGAATCGGTCAAGAGCAACGGAGCCGATGATAAGAGCGCCCATTACAACCTGCTGAAGCGTACTCGAAAGTGAAAGTATATTCATACCGAAGTTGATAACGCCGATGATAAGACCGCCCATTACAACTCCGAAGATCTTACCCTTGCCTCCGAAGAAGCTTGTTCCGCCGATAATCGAAGCGGCTATTGCATAGGTCTCAAAGCCTGTTGCCGCTGCCGGCTCTGCCGAGCCTACACGACCGAGAAGAACCACACCGGCTATACCGGCGCAAATACCGGAAATAATGAAAACTATAAGGGTATGAAGATTTACGTTTATACCCGAATACCAAGCGGATTCTTTGTTTCCGCCGAGCGCATAGATATTACGACCAAGCTTCGTTTTTTTAGTGAGAAACGCAAGGATCAAAGCTACAATAACCGCTATTATCGCAACAAGAGGAATACCTATAACAGATTTTGAAATAACTCTTGTAAAACTTGCCGGGAAGCCGTAAACCGCGCTTGAATTTGAGATTATAAGTGTAACGCCGCGATAAATTGCCTGTGTGCCAAGCGTAATGATGAACGGATGAAGTCCTGTAACATTTACAAGGAGCCCGTTAAGGAAACCGAGGAATGCACCGAGCAAAATTCCGAGAAGAACAGCAACTATCGGGTTTACCCCTGCCACCATTAACTTTGCCATACACATTCCGGTAAGGGCTACCACAGATCCTACCGAAAGATCGATGCCGGCAATAAGAATTGCAAAGAACTCACCCATTGCAATAAGTATATTTACCGAGCTCTGTGCCAAAATCTGAGGTGCCGTAGAGCTTGAGAAAAAGTATGTTGGTTTCAGTATGGCCAAGATGGCAAGAAGGATTATAAGAATACCAAACGTACCGTACCTCTGCCAGATCGTGTTAAAGGTTAATTTTTCTTTTTTTAATGTTTTAGACTGTGACATTTTAATTAGTCCTTTCTTTAAGGTCGGCAGTTGAAGCCATAATTATTTTTTCTTCTGTTGCGTCTTTATGTGGGAAGGTTTGTACGATCTTACCCTCACGGAAAACCGCTATGGTATCACACACCGCCAAAAGTTCCGGAAGCTCTGATGATACAACAAGTACGCCCTTACCCTCATCGGCGAGCTTACGCATCAAAGTGTAAATCTCGCTTTTAGAACCAATGTCGATTCCCTTTGTAGGTTCATCAAAAATAATTATTTGAGAATCTGCGGCAAGCCATTTTCCGAGTATGACTTTTTGCTGGTTGCCGCCGGAAAGCTCTGTTATATTTTGATCAACTGAAGCGCATTTTATATTCAGGTTTTTCTTTTGCTCCTCTGCGCATTCCTTTTCAAATTTATTGTTTGTAAGACCTATGGTGCCTTTTCCCTTTGAAGTCTTGATAAACGGAAGAATCGAAATATTCTGCTTAATATCAAAGTTATAAAAGAAGCCTGTCTCACGACGATTTTCGGTTACCATTGCAAGACCGTTCTTTATGGCGCTGTAAGGACTATTGATTTTAACCTGTTTGCCGTGAATGAATATATCTCCTGCCGAGCGAGGCTCAGACCCGAATATTGCATTCATCATTTCACTTCTGCCGGAACCGACAAGTCCCGAGAATCCGAGGATTTCACCCTTATGAAGTTTAAACGAGACATTCTTAACCTTTTGATCCTTACGAGACAAATTACGAACCTCAAAAATGACTTCTGTATTCTCGTAGGTATCGGGAGCATCCTCATGCTGATAAGTATTCTGAATTTTTCTTCCTACCATCATGGTAACGAGATCGTCTGCCGTAACACCTTTTACGTCTCTCGTGCCGACGTAAGCTCCGTCTTTCAGCACCGACACCCTATCGCCTATTTCAATAATTTCACCGAGCTTGTGAGAAATAAAGACTATTCCCTTGCCCTCTTCCTTAAGCTGACGAACTATCTTAAACAGATGATTTACTTCCTCACTTGTCAAAGACGCAGTAGGCTCATCCATTATGATTACTTTACTGTCGGCGGCAAGTGCCTTGGCTATTTCAACCTGCTGTTTTTCGGAAATACTTATATCCTCAACAAGAGTTTTGGGGTCTCGTTTTAATCCTACCTTCGAGAGCAGCTCTTTTGCACGCTCATTCATATACTTATAATCTACGACCTTAACAGGGCCGTATTTTTTCATCGGCAACTTACCGACAAAAAGGTTTTCCTGAATGGAAAGTTCATTTATGACGCTCAGTTCTTGGTAAATTACGCTGATGCCGTTTTCGGCGGAATCCTTGGGAGTTAGCCTTTTATAGCTTTTTCCTCCGACAATTATTTCTCCCTCAGTGGGCTGATAAACGCCGCTGAGAATTTTCATAAGTGTCGACTTTCCGGCGCCGTTTTCACCGAGCAACACATGTACTTCGCCGGGCTGTATGTCAAATGTTATATCTTTAAGTGCCGTTACGCCCGGAAACTTTTTAACGACGCCCTTCATCTCAACTAATGCGCTCATTTTTTCCTCCTTGAAGTCTATTATTTCCACATATTAGTTGTGTCCGTATGTGAATAGTATATACATTTTATTGGGTAAAGGTTTACTCAATTTCCCAAAATATGCGGGAAATAATATTTCCCGTTTGCATATGTTAGCTGATTTTTTATGCGGTTGTTCTTTTAACAAGCTTTACGGGAATAACATAAATATCATTTTTGTTTTTTATCTCATTATTCTCGATTAGATTTAAAAGAGTTTCAACTGATTTTTTACCGAACATATCGGTATCCTGCTGTATTGTGGTTATCGGCGGATCGCATATCTCTGACAGAGTAATGTCATCAAATCCGACGATCTTGCATTTTTCAGGCACAGATATTCCGGAATCCTTAAGCGCCTGCAAAGCACCGATTGCCATCATATCGTTATTACAAAAAATTCCGTCAAACTTTTTGCCGTCGGCTATGACTTTTTTTATCGCGTCATAAGATGAAGCGTAACTGACATCCGTTTTTATAACATTTCCCTCGTTAAGCGGCAAAGAATACTTTTTGTGAGCGTCAACATAACCTTTATATCTGTTTCGCGTGGTAGAATAATAGTTTTTGTCGCTCAGCATCAATATATCCTTACAGCCATCCTTTATAAGAGCCTCCGTAGCTAAAAATCCGCCCATCTCATTATCAGAAATTATAAGGGTACCCGCATGCTCAGGACGACGGTCTATGTGAACTACCGGTATTTTGTAATCTTTATATATCTGCTTAACATCGCTCTTTGTACTGATATAGATTATACCGTCAACGTCTTTGGCGGCAAGCGAAGAAATATGCTTGTCCTCTGTGCTGCTGTCCTCGTTAGAGTCGCACACAAAAACGGTATAGCCTTTTTGCAACAGAGACGTCTCGATGGAACGGATAATCTTAGCAAAGAATTCGTTTGTTATGTCAGGAACAATAACACCGATGCTCTGCGTTTTATTGGTTCTTAGCCCTTTGGCATTAAGATTCACCTTGTAGCCGTACTTATTAACAATATTCATAACTTTTCTTTCGGTCTCTGAGGAAAATCTGCCGTTATGATTTAAAACGCGCGAAACGGTGGCGATGGACACACCAGACATTTCGGCAATCTCAACCATTGAAATTTTCCCTTTCAATTCAAATACCTCCGAAAAATTATGCAATCGTTTGCTAAGTTTGTAACAAATAACGGGTAATCGTTTACCCTACGCCCATAGTTTACTTCCGGTTACAGCAAAAGTCAACTCTTTTTTTGCAGAAAAAATATCTTTGTCAGAAGTGCTTAATTCTTCATATTGCACATTGGTTAAAAAGTAAACTTCAAATTGCAAACGTCAAATTTGCGGCTCTCCGTTTGTGCATTTTCACACAAAAAAACGCGTTGCTCTAAAATAAGCAACGCGTTTTTAAAAGCAATTATTTACTTGTTTTTACCAAACACCTTTTGGAACCAATTTTGTTTACTGCTTTCTGCCTGAGTATTAACCTCCGCAGCCTTTTCAATACTCGGTGTTTTCATAACGAACATTACGCTTGACTCTATACCGTCGGCAACCGAAGAGTAAATCTTATATTCTTTACCGTATTCAATCATTTTGGTGGCTTTCTGTAAAAGCTCATCGGAATTATCGGTAAGCACACCGTATTTTTCAAGCTTTGATGCAAAATCAGCCGCGCTGACGGAATTCATCAGATTTGTTATCTTTGTCATATTGTCTTCATTTAACAGAGTGCTGAGACTGTTAAGAAGCTCCTGATTGCTATCAAGTTCGCTCTGGATATCCGAAATCTTACTCATGGTATCAGGCAAATTATCTATTGCGGCCTGTACCTCCGGATCCTGCATATCGTTTGATAGACTCTGAAGAAGCGGAAGTGCGTCTTTAAACTCACCTGAAGCCGACGGAAGAAGGCTTAAGAACTGCTGTACATTGGGATCAGAAAGCAGTTTTATCATCTTCTGGAGGTCGGAATTACTTGATGAATCGAGAAGAGTTTTAAGCGTTTCTATATTTTGCGGAGTAAGGTTCTTGGAAAGAACATCAATAAGAGGCTTATTACTCTCATAAAGCGATGTTGCATCATTTATCATCTGTGCAAGCTCGCCGAGCTTGTCGGGATTTGACATAAGAGTCGATAAGACGTTATTGGGATCTATTGACTTAATCGAGGATTCAATTTCCTTGAGCTGATTAAGGCTTGATTTTAAATCATCAACGCTTGAAGGAACAGCCATATTATTACTTACTGCCGAAAGAGGAAGGACCGCAAAATACATATTTGTAAGTTCAAAATCCGTTACATCGGCGGTAATTGTAAAGTTATCGTTAAAGGTGATATCGGCAGCGTCCTTGAGAGTTTTGGAATCTAAGCCAAGCGTCTCGTTAATTCCGGGGAAGCCGGCCACCACAGCTACTTCCTTTGAACCATCTCCCTGAGAAATGCCGTTTTCCACTTTTACGTTTTGAAAGTTGGTTTCGGGAAGAATCATGCCGCCGACGGCAAGCACGGGATTGCAAACCTTAACATCCTTACCGTTGATTTTTTCGGTTTTAAAGATGTTGTTTGTCATCTGTATTTCTATCTTTACCTTACCGCTCTTGCCGGCAAGATCGGAGGCGGCTATTTCTTCATCATTAAGATAGTATTTAATTGAGATGCTTACAGGAAGCGTCTTATTACTTGTGCCGCGATAATAAAGGTCGGTAGTCGGCATATTCCAGAACAAGCCGCCGTCCTTAAAATAGGGTTCGGTATCACTCTTAACATTTGTTATATTTTCAAGGTCCGTAACATCTCTGAGGTAAACCTCGGGGGTGTCGGTGTGAATCCAATCGGTAACGGATATGTTTTGAACCGCACCGGAGTTATCAAGTGTAGCGTAAACCGTTTCGGTTTTTTTATAATTATTGATTCTGTTTGTGTAAATTGTTTCCTCAGCCTTTTTATCAACCTCGGCTACCGTGTCGTCGTCCTTTTTGGACGAGCAACCGGTAAAGGTGACACAAAGCATTGAGAAAACAAGCAAAACACAGATTATGCTTTTGATTTTATTTGTGTTTTTCATTTTGCTGCCTCCGATTTCTTAGCCTTGACGGCTTTTATTTTTGCCTTTGATTTCTTAAATTTTTCTTTCGGCATTGTCCGCCAATTAAACGAAGTTTTGTTTATGAGTTTTTCACAGATATAAAGTATTGGCGGCAAAGTACAGATTATTATAAACGCACTTATGATTGCACCGCGTGCAAGCATACCGCAAATGCTCTTGACTATCTCTATATCGCAAATCAGATAAACACCGAAGGTCGCAACAAAGAATACCATTGCGCTTTGGAAAATCGAACGGTCGGATTCGTTGGCAGCCTTTCTGATGGCTTCATCCTTAGACAGACCCTTTCTCAGTTCTTCACGGAACCTCGAGGTTATGAGTATAGCATAGTCAACCGTTGCGCCGAGCTGTACGCAACCGATTATTGTAGGCGCGATAAACGGTATCGTCTCGCCGAATATAAACGAAAAACTCTCGTTTATAAATATTGCTATCTCTATCGACGCAACAAGTATTACAGGTATTGATATTGACTTGAAGATAATCGCTATAAGTATAAATATTGCCGCGACGGAAATTATATTGGTTATTATAAAGTCTCGGTTCGTTACATCAACAAGATCCTTAGTCATAGCACCCTCGCCTGTCAGATAACCGTTCGGGTCATACTTCAATACAATACTCTTCAGCGTATCTATCTGTGCATTTTCTTCATCGGTTGCCGTAGCGTAGCTTGTATTTACCATCATAAGCTGATAACCGTCTTTAATGCAGATATTACGAATATCATCGGGAATCATATCGGCGGGTATTGCAGAACCTAAAAACTCGTTCATTGCAACTACGTTTGTTATACCGTCAACATCTTCAATTTCCTGCTCCATAGCTTCAAGCTTCTGGCTCGGTATATCATCGCTTACTATAATGAAATGTGTAGTTGCCATATTGAATTTATCTTTCATTTCGTGAAGTGAAACGATAGACGCGAGGTCGGAGGGAAGAGCCTTATCCATATTGTAGTATACATTAACGCTCTTCGAAGCTCCGTATGCGGGAATTATAAGAAGAAGGAAGATTATTGCAATTACACGGCGATGCTTAAGGGTGAATTCATTAAGCTTGCCGAAATGAGGAACCAAGCTCTTATGCCTTGTCTTTTCGATTTTATCGTCAAGCAAAAGTATAAGTGCCGGAAGGAATGTAACAACCGTGATAACACCGAGCAATACGCCCTTTGCCATTACAAGACCTATGTCAAGACCGAGCTTGAAGCTCATAAAACAAAGTGCGAGGAAGCCGAATACCGTAGTCAATGAGCTGCCTGCCAGCGATACAAACGTACTGCTTATTGCCGAAGCCATTGCCATGGTTCTGTCGTCATTATACTTGCATTCCTCTTCGTAACGGTCCATAAGGAATACCGAGTAGTCCATGGTAACGCCGAGCTGCAGTATAGCCGCTATACACTGTGTAATATATGATATTTGCCCGAAGAAAATGTTTGTACCCATATTATATACAACCGCGGTACACAGTGCCATAAGAAGCACAAACGGCAAGACATACGATTTCAGGGTAAACATCAAAACGATAAGAGCAAGCACTATTGCAATAACTACATACAGCGGAGCCTGCGCGTCGGCAAGTGCCTTAGTATCATACATTATTGTGGAAACACCGCTCATAAACATATTTTTGTTCATACATTTACGTATGGACTTTATAGCATCCATTGTTGACTCGGAAGCGCCGCCCTGCGTAAATTGAACCATCATAAGTGTGGCATTACCGTCTTTACTGTAAAAGACGTTCTTTAAGTCATCGGGAAGCATATCCTCGGGAATCGATATATCAGCGATATCATCGACCCACATAACATTGCTTACTCCGTCGATTTCGGAAATTTCTTCCTTCAGCTTGACAGCGGTTTTTTGATCCTCGTTTTCAATAACAACAATGGCACTTGCAGCGTTATTGAATGTTTTATCAAGGATATGCTCGCCCTGTACCGAATTAAGGTCTTCCGGCAGATAAGACAAAATATCATAGTTTACGAATGTGTTAAGATAACATATTATCGACGGTATCAATAATATAAGGCAAACTATAAGGACTGTTTTGGGGTGTTTTGCAATTCCCCTTGCCATTTTGTCTATCATCGTATCTCCCCTTTGCTATAATAATTTACTAAGCTAACATTTTTTTGACGGCCAGATGAATTTCCGGTCGTATTTCTTCTATGGTGAACGGAGATCTCGAAAGAATGGCATTCGAAGCAGTTGTAAATATCATTGTAGAAACGAGTAACAACAGCTTCTTGGCATTCTCGGGAGGATTTCCGAGTTTAACTATTATATCTGTAAGATAATCAAAATCGAGTTTGATGTTATCGTCGCCGTTATCGATTATCAGCGAATACAATATTGAGCTTTTTTCGCTTATCACGGAAAGCATTTCTTTATTTTCGATCATATAATCTATAATTGCGTCAACAAAAAATGTGAGCTGATCGATAGCCTCCATTTTGTTATCGGTGTTTATATTTTTCATCTGCGCTATAACAGACTTTATAATCGCTGCGCTCTTATAAAGAATTATCTGATCCATAAGGTCGTATTTATCATGAAAATAGAGATAAAACGTACCCTTTGCCACGCCTGCACATTTGACAACTTCATCTATCGGTGTGGTGTTTATACCGTTTTTTGCAAATAGGTTATATGCGGCATCTAAAATTTTATTACGTTTTTTAAGCTTGTTTTCTTCCACACTCGGCATTTTACACTATCTCTTTCGGTTGAATTTCTGAGGCTTAACAGAATTTTATCATCCACCGCAAATTAAAGTTCTGCGCTCTTTAAAATGACCGTTAGTCACTTTTTACATTTCTAAACGCTACTCCAAAAATGACCAACAGTCAATAATTTGTTTTAATTGTTAACAAACTGTTCACAAACGTTGAATTTGTGTACATAAACGCTAATTATTAAATTTATTGTTTATGCATTTTGCCAAACAGCTTGATTTGTAATAATTTACAACATAAAAAAACAGAGCACGGAAAAACCGTACTCTGTTCGATGCAAAATGCAGATTATTCGCCCTTCATATCAAGGAGCTTAACCTTGCCCTCATAGGATTCCTGAGAAACCTTGATAGAATCGGTTATAGCAGCCTCAATGTCGTCATCCTCAACGCCGAGGTCACGGGTGTACTTATCCGTTATGAAGAGATCATAGTCCATAATGTAGGGAAGCTGAAGCGGATCCATACCGGAATCAATGCCTCTCTTCTTATAATCTTTAACAATACCGTACATACCGAGCTTCATCATAAACGGAGGTATGCCGACAATCTTTCTGTTATGCATTCCGCGAGCCTCATATACAATACCGAGGAATTTATCCCACTTCATATTGTACATGCTGATCGGAATAGCCTCAAAGCCTTTGGCACCCTCTTTAGTTGCGGCACCGGCAATAGCCTGACCAACCTGACGGCAAGTAAGCATTGCTGTGCCACCCTTCGGATAAAGGGTGAAAGGAAGCTTGTCCATACCGGAAATCTGCTCAATAAGAACAGTCCAAACAGGTCTTCTGCCCGGCTGAGTACCGAATATGTAAGGAAGCTCAAGAACTGCTACGCTGAAGTTGTCATCGCAAGCCTTTTTACAAACATCTTCCTGAATAAGACGAGATTTGAAGTAGGGGTTTCTCTCTTCAAGATTCATATCAGGCTTGATTTTAGAAAGATATGAGAAGTAAGAACCAAGAACAACAGCTCTCTTAACGCCTGCTTTTTTGCAGAGCGGGAAGATTCTCTCAAGCGGAGCAATGTTGTATTTGTAGTAATAATCCATTACGGGCGCCGGGAATTCTTTTCTCTCGTCAACGCCTGCTGCGAAGATAAAGCAATCACAGCCTTCGAGCATCTGCTCAATTTCCTCATCCGTCTTCTTGTTGATATCGCCGAAAACGAGTTCCATTTCCTTCGGAATGGGAGCTCCCTCCGGAAGAGGCGGAAGAGCAACGCTCTTTACCTGGTGACCTCTCTTAATGAGAGTCGTGGCAGCTTCACAGCCGAGAAGGCCTGTACCGCCGATCATAAAGATTTTCATAGCAATTCTCCTGTCTAACTATATATTTTTGCTAAATTAAAAACTAAATCAGTCCTTGAATACGGGGTCAAAGAGCGGAAGCTTTGAAATCTTCATAACGCTGCTGAAAATATGGCCGCCGAGTACCGGCATAAGTCTGCCGAAATAATTCATAAATGCAGCGTCAAAGCCATGAACGCCGAGCGGACGTCTTGTTCTGATGTCATGCATTATCATCTTTACCATTCTGTCGCAGGAGGTGCTGACAGCATTGAGCATCTTCTGACCCTTTGCGTCGGAAGCATCCTGACTTCTGAATATATCTGTCTTTGTAAAGCCGGGGCAAACAATGCCGACATAGCATTTACCGCGAAGCTCTTCTCTGAGTGATTCTGAAAGAGACTTAAGAGCAGCCTTACTTGCGGAATATACCGAAGTACCTGCAAGAGACATAAGAGAAGCCGAGCTATCGATGTTGATGATTCCGGGAGTCTTTGACTTGAGAATCATCGGAAGAAGCGTATGTATCGAATAAACCGCCGAATAGAAATTGATATTCATAGCCTTTTCAATATCAGCCATTGAATAATGTTCAAATCTGTCGAACTTCGGCAAAATTCCCGCATTATTGACAAGTATGTCGGGATGAATGTCATTATCCTCAAGGTACTTTGCAAAATCTATCCAATTTTGCTCAACCGATACGTCGAAAAGCTTATAGCTGAATTTTTCGGCATTGGGACCGAGCTCCTCAACTACCTTTTTCATTTTTTCTTCACTGCGAGCGATACCGATAACGGTGCAACCATGATCAACGATAAGGGATTCGGCAATTCCCTTGCCCATACCGCCTGACGCGCCGGTTACGATAACGGTCGTATTATTCATCCAATTTTGATCCATAACTCTCTCCTTTGGAATATTGAATTTTTATTCACTCGTATTATTGTAACTCAAAGGTAAATATATTTCAATAGTTAGTTGTCTCAAAATTAACAAAAATATGCACAAATTTTAAAGTGTCGACGTATTTTTGTTAAACTCAGTCCAAATCTACATCCTTTTTATTATCGGAAAGTCCGTGATTATATATTTTTCGATTGTCAAGTGCCCAAAGCCGGCCGGAGAAATCATCCTCTTTAAGCGGTGTAATTGCCTCATGTATCTGATATACTCTCGCATCCATAAGGTCAAGCTCAGAGAGAAGCTCTGCCTCAAGAAAGAGAGGTCTTACCGCTGCCCCGAATTCCGGCTCGCCGTGATGAGACAAAATCATATGCTCAAGCAGCATTTCACGTTTTTTATCAGTTCCGAGCTTGTCGGCTGCCTCTCGTACCATCATAGCACCCATAACAAGGTGTCCTATAAGATTGCCCTCTACGGAATATCCGTTCGCAAGTCCTGTTTCCCCCACGTTAAACTCAAGGGTCTTGGCTATATCGTGGAGAATGGCACCCGACAACAAAAGATCTTTATCCACAAACGGATAAACCTCGCATACGCCCTCGCAAAGCTTCACAATAGACAGAGTATGCATTAAAAGTCCACCGCGTATGGCATGGTGTAACTTATATGCCGCCGGCCATTTCAAAAGCTTTTCTTTGTTTTCTGTAAAGATTGTACCGACAAGCTTTTTCAAATCCTCATCTGAAAAAGCGTTTATTGTCTCCGTGATCTTATTATACATATATTCGCCGGTGTACCCCGCGTGCCTGACATAATCGGTAATATCCACATTATCCTCGGGTGTTACTTTACGCATTTTTTCAACGCGAAGCTGATCGGCACCGTTATACTGTGATATTGTACCGCGAACCTTGACAAACATATCGGTTTCAAATTTTCCGTGTGTATTTTCATTGTAGTCCCAAAGCTTTGCGGAAATTTCGCCGTCGTTGTCGGAAAGAATCATATCAAGATATGCTCCGCCTCGTGAGCTTGTCTTTTTTTCACATTTTGTCAGTATTCCGAACCCGTCAACAAGGCCGTTATTGTTAAGCTTAGTAAAATTCATTTGTTTTCTCCGTTCTTCTCTTCCGTCTTTGCTTCGATAACATAATCGTCCTTTGTATCTTTAACAAACTTATTAAAGCTGTATGTGCCCCACATATCCATAACACCGTTGAAAACAAAGCAGATACCGATAAAGCGGAACGCAAACATAGCAGTTTCAAAAGGTCTTATCGCCATAATGAGTCCGAGCACAATCGCTACAACGGCGAAAAGCAGCGACAGCCACCACATCGGAAAATGATTGCGAGCAAGCATTACGGCACGTTGGATATTGATAAGTCCGTCAATTATGGCGACTATACCGAAAATGAACGGAATTACAGAGTAAACAACGTCTTGCTTAAACATAAGGAAAATGCCTATTGCGGCAATTATAATTCCGCTGACAAGAGTTATAGAAAACAGCGACGAAACAGAACGGCATGAAAAGAATTTAATTACGAGATAAATACCCGCAAGAACAAAAAGGCCGCCGAAAAGATAACATGCCACTTTAGCTATCTGCTCGGGAAAAATCATAAGAAGCATTCCCGTGACAAGATAAATTGCCGCCGAAGCAAAAAAGCTTGCCTTAAGGTTTTTAAAGAATTTTTCAAGTTGGGTCATATAAGCATCTCCTTTTAATATTTTAATGCCTTAGCATATTCGCGCGGAGTCACACCATACTCTCGTTTAAAGCAATATATGAAATAACTCTCGGAGCAAAATGACAAATAACAGCTTATCTCGCTGTAATCATATTTGCCATTGAGCAATGATTTTGAAAGCTCCAATTTTTGTCTCAAAATAAAACGGCTGATATTCTGACCCGTCGTTTTTTTAAACAACGCGGAAAGATAATCCGGTGACAAAGAGCACACCTTTGAAAGCCCGCCGAGCGTAAGCTTTTTTTCAAGATTTTCCTTGATATAGCTTATACACTTTCTCACAGGCGGCGGATAATCCTTGCCTATTGATGAATAGCGTACAAGATTTGTAAGCTCTATTGCCTTTTCCTGCAAAAACGGCGGTATACTCTCTGACGAAGTCATGGAATCGACGCGGCGTATCATTTTGTCACTCATCTCATATGCCTCGGATTCACAGAGCCCTCCTTCAATGGCATACCGTATAGCGAGGGTTATACAGCTTACCGCCCAATACTGCATTTGGCGCAAGTTGTTTTCGGAAAGCTTGCCTATTACGAGCCCATTGCTAAAAAATTCGTCCATGGTATAGCTGAGACGCTCTGTGTCTCCCTGTTCGATACAGGTATAGAACAGTTTTTCCGCCTCATATGCAGTATGAGCTTTGCTTTCAAGTTCATTGTATATAGGATTTGCGTTTTTTTCAGGCAAAATCTCAATTTTTTCAAGACGAAATTTTTTCATATTGCTCCCCTTCCGTGATAAATAATTGTAACACTAAGACCTGCAATTTTCAACGGCATCTTTATATAAAAATAAGAATTTTATAAAGCAGGAAAAAACGAAAGCGTGTCCAAAAGGACACGCTTTCATTTTTTATAAAATCAGTTTTCTTTACCGGTTTCATCGGACGAATTTTTCTTTTCATCCGAATCAACTTCCTTTTCCGCCTCTGAGGCTACATCCTTCGTAAGATATTTCTTTTCGTCGTTGAAATTATCTTCAAGGTCCTTTACCGCCTCGTCCGCATTTTTATCATCAACGGCTGACGGCTTGTCTTTTTCGACAGTCTCGGTTTTATTTTCAGCTTTTTCACTCTTTGGCTCATAAGGGGGAAGAGTTCCGCCCTCCATAAGAATTTTAAACTGCTCGGCGTCTATCTTCTCTCTCTCGACAAGAGCCTTTGCAACGGCGTGAAGCTTATCAATGTGCTCATTTAAGATTGACTCTGTACGGTCATAAGCCTTGAGAATTATCTTCTCAACTTCCTCGTCTATCTCGCAGGCAACCGCCTCGGAATAATTGCGCATATGATTGTAATCTTTTCCGAGGAAAACCTCATCGTTTCCTGTACCGAAGGTTATCGGTCCGAGTTTTTCGCTCATACCGTACTTTGTTATCATCTTACGAGCCGTATCGGAGGCTCTTTCGATGTCGTTGGACGCACCTGTTGAAATATCGTTGAAAATTATCTTTTCGGCAACACGTCCGCCGAGGAGCCCGACTATATCGTCAAGCATACGGGACTTCATAAGATGCATCTCGTCTTTTTCAGGCTGATACATGGTAAAGCCGCCTGCCATACCGCGCGGAACAATCGAAATATGCGTTACAGGATCCTTATGCTCAAGATAATACGAGGTAACGGCATGACCTGCCTCGTGATATGCGGTAATTTTCTTATCGCGCTCTGTCATACGGTGCGACTTCTTTTCTGTTCCGACAAGGACTTTCATTGCAGCCTCTTCAATGTCGGGCATTGTAATAGCTTTCTTTTTGCGCCTTGCCGCCAAAAGAGCGGCCTCATTAAGCAAATTTTCAAGATCGGCACCCGTAAAACCGACAGTCTGCGATGCTATTGACCTCAAATCAACATCGGGTCCTAAGGGCTTACGCTTCGCGTGAACCTTCAAAATAGCCTCTCTGCCGTCAATATCCGGATACGAAACAGTTACCTGACGGTCAAAACGACCTGGTCTTAACAGCGCAGGGTCAAGTATATCGGGACGGTTTGTTGCCGCTATAACTATTACTCCCTGATTTTCTCCGAAGCCGTCCATTTCAACAAGCAGCTGGTTAAGGGTTTGCTCACGTTCATCGTGACCGCCGCCCATACCGGCACCTCTGTGACGTCCTACGGCATCAATTTCATCTATAAATATTATAGATGGAGAGTTCTTTTTAGCCTGATCAAAGAGGTCACGGACTCTTGACGCACCTACGCCGACATACATTTCAACGAAGTCCGAACCCGATATTGAGAAAAACGGAACACCCGCTTCACCGGCGACCGCTTTTGCAAGAAGAGTTTTACCTGTGCCGGGAGGTCCTACAAGGAGCACACCCTTCGGTATTCTTGCGCCGAGCGCGTTAAATGCCGACGGATTTTTAAGAAATTCAACTATCTCTTCGAGTTCCTCTTTTTCTTCATCGGCTCCTGCTACATCATCAAAGGTTTTTTTCTGTTTGCCGTCATTGGCATCTTTAACCCTTGCTTTTCCGAAAGAGAGTGTACGGTTATTCTCGTTTTGGAATGACTGATTCATTTTGCGGAACATCAGCAGCATAATGACGGTCAACACTATCATTATGACAACCGTAGGCAACAGGCTTACAAGCCACGAGCCCGAATTACCCGATTTGTAATCCATTTTAATCTGATTATCGGGATTTTGCTTATTATATTCAACAACGCTGTCGTGAATATCGTCAACAAACATCGAAACATTCGGCACGGTATATTTATAAGTAGTGTCGTCGTCCCCGAATAACTTGTACTCCAAGCTTCCACTTGCAAGATTCAAGGTGTACTCTGACACCTCGTTATCTTCAAACAAATCAACTATTTCGTAATATTGTTTTTTATCTCTCTGCGTATCGCCCATTGTTGCGTAAATCGAAATACACAAAACAAATATAAGCGGAATTACGATATACGGAGCTATTGCTTTCCAGTCAATTTTTTTCAATTCACTAATCACTCCTCAGAGTTGTAATTTTGCACTATCGGTTGTTACTTTTCGTAAACCTTAGGCTTTAATATGCCTACATACGGAAGATTTCTGTACTTTTCGTCATAGTCAAGGCCGTAGCCTACAACAAAAGCATCCGGTATCACAGCGCCGCTGTAATCAGCCTTGAGGTCTACAAGACGTCGCTCCGGTTTATCAAGCAAGGTACAAATCTTAAAGCTTGCCGGATTGCGGCGAAGAAGAATATCTTTAAGGTAACTCAACGTTTTGCCGCTGTCGAGAATATCCTCAACTATAAGCAAATCTGCGCCCTCAACAACATTTGTGTCGAGGTCCTTGATTATTTTAACTACGCCGCTTGTTGAAGTACCCGAGCCATAGCTCGATACCGACATAAAGTCTATACAGCACGGAATATCTATGGCGCGCATAAGGTCGCCCATAAATACCACCGAGCCCTTCAACACGCTGACCAAGAGTAATTTTCTGCCGCTGTCGCGGTAGTCGTCGCTTATCTGCTTACCGAGCGACGTAACTATTTCCTTTAATTTCTCTTCGGACAAGAGAACACTCTCAATGTCATTCTTATAGTCTACCTTCATTAATTCTCCCCCGTTAAACCTGTTATAATTATAAATCTTCTTGTACATTTATCGACGCGAAATTCAGATGATGTACCGAAGCCCTCAACCCAAACGGTTTTTTCTCCGCTGCTGACAACCGGTATACAAACTCTCTTCGGCTGCGGAATTTTCGCTTCGTTAAACAGCTTTTTAAGCGTCTTTGTATTCTTTCTGCGCGCAGAAGAGAATTTATCCCCTTCTTTTCTGCTCCGCACCGAAAGAACATTGCCTATTTTATCACAATCCACGGCATTATCCAATAGTACTTTGTTAAGATTTTGTAAATCTTTTTGAGTGAAAATCTGAATTTTAAGCTTACCGTACGGATATTCCACGATGCCGTCTTTTACATTGAACGTTACGGAAAATGGTAAATACTCCTCTGTTTTTTCGGAAAGGACGAGTGAACCGTCCTTGTGAGCGAGTATTATTTTACCCGGCAAGGTTATGCTTTTAGCCGTACCCACCGTATTTTCGGCATCATATATGTGGACTGCGGAAATATCCTTTTTAATATTATCGCTTAAAAACTTCATTAAGATCCTGCGGCGCAATGCCTTGGGATAACCCGAAAGCTTCTCTTCGTCCAAGCCGAGCGAAGTTTTACATTCGGAGTATTTAAGCTCTGTGATTTCTTCTATCAGTTTTTCGTCATCCGTCGCATTTTCAGTAAGTCGGGAAAATGCCGAAAGAACGGACGGATTCATTTTTTGCAGAGTCGGAAAAACTACGTTTCTGATAACATTTCTCTTATATTCGTTTTGAAGATTTGTGCTGTCGGTAACAAAATCAAGAGAATTTTCTTTACAGTACAATTCAATATCGTCGCGCGAAGTCATAATGAGCGGTCTTATTATATTGCCGCGTATCGGCGGTATACCGCAAAGTCCCTTGCAGCCCGTGCCGCGTACAATGTTCAAAAGTACGGTTTCGGCACTGTCATTAAGATTGTGTGCCGTTGCGATTTTTGCGTTTTCGCCTGCCGTGTTTTTAAAGCACTCATACCTTTTTCGCCTGCCGCACTCCTCTTCGCTCTCGCCCGTCTTTTTACACTCAAGCGGTATGTCAAAGCGGAACACGGTCAATTTTATTCCAAGGCTTTTGCAAAAATCGGAACAAAATTTTTCATCTCGCAAAGCCTCTTCGCCGCGTATACCGTGGTTTACGTGAACAGCTTCGACTTCAAGCGAAAGCGAATCCCTGAGTGAAACAAGAGCATGTGTAAGACACACCGAATCCGCTCCGCCGGAAAGCCCCACAACGATTTTATCGCCGTAAGACAGCATATCATATTTTTTTGTTGCCGATAATACGTCACGGTTCATTTCTGTTGTACTCCGCGGTCGTAAACAAGGTATACTGACCGTTCCAGTTAAGGTCTACGTCGGTAGTGCCGCCGTGACGGTTTTTGGCTATTATGACCTGCGCCTTATTCTCGTCTGCAACAACGCTTTCGCCCTTGTCCTCATCAAAATACGATTCACGGTACAAGAGTAAAATTATATCGGCGTCCTGCTCTATTGAACCCGATTCACGAAGCTCCGACATAGTGGGCTTGTGATCCTTGCCCTTACCCGACGCCGACTGACGGTTAAGCTGTGAGCAGGTAACCACCGGTATTTTAAGGTCTTTTGCCATAAGCTTTAAGCTTCTTGTGATTTCAGCTACCTCCTGCGCACGGTTATCGGTACGCTTCGTTCCGGTCATAAGCTGAAGGTAGTCAATAACTACAAGGTCAACATCTTTAAGGCGGCGCACTCTTGCTTTCATTTCGGGAACGGTTATATTTGACGTATCGTCAAAATATAGCTCCGCCTTTGAAAGCGCGTCGGAACACGTGGCAATTCTGACCCACTCTTCGGGAGAAATGTCGCCCGTTCTCATTTTTGAGCTTTCAATTCTCGCTTCGGTGGCAAGAATACGCTGAGCTAGCTGCTCTTTTGACATCTCAAGTGAAAAGAAAAGAACTTTTTTACGCGAAGTAACCGCGGCATTGCGTGCAATATTCAGCGCGAAGCTTGTTTTACCCATCGCAGGACGAGCTCCGATAAGAATAAGGTCGGACTTGTTAAGTCCGGTCATATATTTATCAAGCACGGAAAATCCCGTAGGAATACCCTTTCGGTCCTTGCCCTCGGGAGTTGAAAGCAATGTCACGTTGGGGATAACGTCATTTATCACTATATCGCCGAGCTTAGTCGGTCCGTCGGTTGTTTTGCCCTGACGAATGTTATATATGCGCTGCTCCGCCGAATCGAGTATAGTTTCGGCATTTTCCGATTGTTCCGAACACTGGTGAAGTACATCGTGCGAAACATTCATAAGCTCACGAAGAGTGAACTTTTCCTTAACGATTTTGGCATAATTCATAACGTTTGCCGTTGACGGTACTGCCTGAGCAAGCTGTGCCAGGTAATTTTTGCCGTCGGCATCGTTATAAACTTCGTTCTTTTTGAGCTCCTCAAGAACTATCAACGGGTCTATCTTTGAACCGAGAGCGTCAAGCGTTACAATAACCGAATAGATATCGCGGTGCTGCGGAATATAAAAATGCTCAGCCTTTAGTACCGTCATTACATCCGAAAGACATTGCGGGTCTATAAGCACGGAGCCCAAAACAGCCTGTTCCGATTCAAGCGAATACGGCTCTGTTAAATTGTCAAAAGTCAGGTTGTCCATTTATTTCACATCCGGTTATGTTTTATTCTCCGACTTCAACGTAAAGCTTTGCGGTAATTCCGTTGTAAAGCTTCACCTCTGCCGTATATGTGCCGAAATTTTTGATGTCGTCCATAGACATCTTGCGCTTGTCAACGGTAACGCCGAGCTGTTTGCCGACTGCATCTGCAGCTTCTTTAACCGTGACCGAGCCAAAAAGCTTGCCGTTTTCACCGGCCTTAGCCTTAAGTTTTACAGTCTTGCCATCGAGCTTTGCCTTTGCTTTATTTGCATTATCTATTTCGACCTCTATCTTATGCTGCTTGGAGGATTCGCTGTTGCGAAACTCCGTGAGAGTCTGAGCATTTGCCTCAACTGCAAGTCCCTTAGGAAAAAGAAAGTTACGGGCATAACCATCGGACGCCTTGACTTTTTCGCCGGCTTTGCCGAGTCCCTTTACATCTTTTTTAAGAATGACCTCCATATTTATCAATCCTTTCTTTTATACGGCACCCGTTTTTCGGAACCGAAATCATAAATTACTGTAATAATTATCAATGGCGGTTTTAAGCATATCTTTAATTTGACTCTCGGTAATATCCTTGAGTTGAACCGCCGCCATGGTCTGATGTCCTCCGCCACCGAGCGCCTCCATTATAAGCTGGACGTTTACCTTGCCCATGGAACGCGCCGATATATTTATGATATCATCAGTCTTAAATATAACAAATGACGCATCGACACCGCTTACAGAAAGAAGCTCATCCGCAGCTTGTGCGCAAACCACACGTATATCGTCAGATTCAATATCGGTAACCGAAATCGCACAAGCACGATACATTTCTGCATTCATAACAACCATACCGCGAAGCTTTCTTGACTCCATGGAATTTGCAAAAAATGATTTTACCGTTACGGTGTCCGCTCCACGGGAGCGAAGATATGCTGCCGCCTCGAAAGTACGTACTCCGGCTCTTAAAACAAATTCCTTTGTATCAAGCATAATACCCGACATTAAGGCCGTAGCGCAAACTGAGTCTGCAACAGGATGCTTGCTAATATACTGCAAAAGCTCCGTCACCATTTCACACGTTGAAGAAGCATGCGGCTCGTGATAAAAAATAACAGCATTATTTATGTAATCGACTGTTTTCCTGTGGTGATCTATAACTATTACATTTTGAGCTTTTTCATATACATTTTTCGAGTCAACGAAATCCGCCTTGTGAGTGTCGACTACAATAAGTAAAGTCTTTTTGACCGTGAGACGCTCACCCGTTAAAGGAGAAACGAAGCAATCATCGTCACTTTTTCCTATATAGTCAATAAGAGGTTGGGCAAGCGTTGTTTTTCTGTTTACCACTATTTTTGCGTCTTTACCGAGCGCCAAAGCTGCCTTGTACATACCGTATGCGGCACCGACGCTGTCAAGATCGGAGAATTTGTGACCCATTATAACTACATTAGACGCATTTCTTATAAGCTCCGACATAGCGGAAGCCACGACTCTTGTGCGAACCTTTGTGCGCTTTTCAACGCCCTTTGAAACGCCTCCGAAGAACGTGTACTTATCGTTATCCTTTACCGCTACCTGATCGCCGCCGCGACCGAGAGCCATATCGAGAGCCTGACGTGCGGCACCTTCGGCGTCGCTTAAATTATCTCCCCTGCCGACGCCCGCGGAAAGCGTTATTCCGACAGTAGCACCGTTATAAGTATAGCTTCTGACGTTTTCAAGCACATTGAATTTTTTTGAAATCATCTTTTCAAGCTCGGATTCGGGTACTATTGCTATAAATCGCCCTGTTCCGAGTTTGCGGAAAACGCCGCTGAATTCAGAAAACCAGTTTTCGGTAAGTCTTTCAACAGCACTTGTTATTTCGGCATATTCACTCTCTTTATACACTCTGTAAAACTCGTCTATGCTGTCAACCGCAACAAGAGCTACGGCCGGCTTTGACATACGATATTCTCTGACTATACTCTTAAGGTCGGTATCATCTACAAAATAAAAAACCGTACAGGACTCTCCGGAAGAGTCAAGCGTTTCACTTATAACGGTGTAATCTCGACCGTCATAAGTCGCTGAAAATGTTTTTTTTGCGGCAAGCTCCGACAAAGCCTTACCGCCTATAAAAACGGATATATTATCTTCTCTCGGCTGACGGTTTCTTATAACGGCAGCTTTAAAAAGGTCGTTAAACCAAAGAATTTTCCCGTTTGTCTTGCATATTACGGCAGGAAGTGGAAAATATTTTAACATATCCTTATCCGACAGCGACGCATTGAGTGAAATCACCGCATTTTTTATTATACGAAATTCGTTGTGCATTTTAAGGATTGCGGAAACCGCAAGCACAACGGAAAGAGCCGCCTCGCCTATGGCGAGAGGCAAAAGCACTCCTTTTGCCGCCGTCACAGCTGAAGCCGTAAACAGCGCAATAACCGCAAAAAATGTAATCGGATAGGTTTTTACAAGATGACTTATTTTGAATTTCATTTTTACTCCCTTTGGCACTGCGGCGTAAAATCAAAGCTTTAACTATTAAATCCAGACGAACCGCGGCACTCTGTAAAAAGCAAATAAAAAACAGTTATATTTCCATTATAACGGGAAGTATCATGGGACTGCGCTTGGTCTCGTGGTACATAAGGTGAGAGACTTCGTCGCGAAGGCGATTTTTAACGGTAGTCCAATCGTGAACTCTCTCAAACATACAATCGGCTATAACGCTGTCGCAAAGCCGTCTCGCCTTATCAATAAGCTGCTCTGACTCGCGTACATAAACAAAGCCGCGAGAAATAACTTCTGGTCCCGAAAGAACGTCTCCCGTTTCTTTATCTATTGTGGCGACAATAATTATAAGACCGTCCTCGGCGAGTCGCTTTCTGTCTCGCAGCACAACCGAGCCTACATCTCCGACGCCTGAGCCGTCAACAAAGACCATACCCGCCGGTACATCGCCTGAAATTCTTATTTTATCCTCCGTCAACTCAACCTCCTTACCGTTGTCGGCAATAAGGATGTTCTGAGGAGGTATTCCGACACTTTTCGCGAGTCCGGAATTTTTACGCAGATGCTTTTGCTCGCCGTGCACGGGGATAAAATACTTGGGTTTCGTAATGCTCATCATTATTTTGAGTTCTTCCTGGCAGGCGTGACCCGAAACGTGAACATCATACATTTTTTCGTACACTACCTCTGCGCCCTGCTTTAAGAGCTCATCAACTACCTTGCCGACCATTTTTTCATTACCGGGAATAGGTGTTGCAGAGATTATTACATAATCATTGGGGCAGATAGCAACACGTCTGTGCTCGGAAAACGCCATTCTGTAAAGTGCTGACATCGGCTCGCCCTGGCTGCCCGTGGTTATAATAACAAGCTTATCCGCAGGATAGCGGTTAATACTGTCGATTCCTATAAGTATGCCATCGGGAATACGGATGTAACCCATCTCGGCTGCTATCGAAACAACGTTTTCAAGGCTTCTGCCGGAGAGAGCGACCTTTCTTCCGAGACTTTCGGCAACATCGATTATCTGTTGCACACGGTGAATGTTCGACGCAAAGGTTGCTACGATAAGACGCCTGCCGTTAGCTTTTCTGAACTGCGTTTCAAACGTCTCGCCGACCTTCCTCTCGCTCTCGGTAAAGCCGGGCTTTGCCGCGTTTGTGGAATCGGAAAGAAGTGCGAGCACGCCTTCCGTTCCGAGCTGAGATAAACGAGCTATATCAATAACTCCGCCGTCTATAGGAGTTGTATCAATTTTGAAATCGCCCGTCTGTATAACGGTTCCGGCGGGTGATTTTATAGCAAGGGCTACGGCATCGGGAATCGAGTGGTTTACGTGTATCAGCTCAACGTCGAAGCAGCCAAGCTTTATATGATCGCCCGGATTTGCAACATTAAGGCTGCACTGCTTTAAAATACCGTGCTCTTTAAGCTTGCCCTCGATAAGGCCTATTGTAAGGCGCGTTCCGTACACGGGAATGTTAACCTGCTTTAAAAGATACGCAAGCCCGCCTATATGGTCCTCGTGACCGTGGGTTATGACTATACCGCGTATTTTGCTTGCATTCTCGGTTACATAGGTAAAGTCCGGTATTACAAGGTCTACACCGAGCATTTCCGTATCCGGAAATTCAAGTCCGCAGTCAACAAGCATCATATCGTTGCCGCACTCATAGAGCGTCATATTCTTGCCGACTTCATTGAGTCCGCCGAGAAACGCAATTTTAAGCGGCACATTATTCTTTTTGCCGCGGCGCTTACTCTGACCCTTTGAGTTGCCGGCTGCTTTGGTTGTCTTGCGTTCGTTTTTCACAGGCCTTGAAGCACCGTTTTTCTGAACGGATTTTTGCTGTGTTTTTGAATTTTGGTTTTTTGTTTTTTGCGGATTTTGTTTTTTCTGCCCGGCGGAATTTTTCTTGCCGGAAGTTGGTTTTTTTGCTGTTTTGCGGTTCTCAAGACTGTTTTTTTCGGTAGAGAGAGCGTTTTGTTTCGAGTTTTTGGGTACAGTTACCTTTCCGCGGCTGACCTGCTTTTTAGGCTGATCCGACTGCGGAATAAGTCTCTCTGTTTTTTTCTTTAACATTAAATATCTCCTTAATAAAAAATGAATATATGTATCCTGCTTTTCAAAACGTACAAAAAGCAGGTAAAATCCTAATCAAGATACGGCACCACTCCACCGCATAATCATGGATTATAATATAATACTATTTTTTGCCTCGGATGTCAATTGAGAACAGAGCCTAAATCTCTCAGTTCATTTTCAATATCATCACACAGCTCACACGACACCTCATAGTTCAGTGCCTCTGTGACTATCTCGATTGTTTTTCCGTTTTCAGACGGCTTCAGCATCACTCTGCCGCCGCTGCGATACATTACCGCCCCGTTATGAGACGGATAAACGGTGTCATTTGGGAAAGCTCTGCAAATATCCTCGGGAACGGATGAAAAGCTGACGGTTTTGTGTTTTACAAAGAATTCAGGTATCTGTGAAAGCAGTTTTGGGAAAGAATATCCGGTCTCGCGCATTATACCGAGTATTTTTACCGCCATAAACAGCCCGTCACGCAAAAAAATCTGTTTTGATGACAGATATTTGAGTTCATCGCGAACAGGCGTCTTCGCCTGCACGGGGTACCGCAAAACACGCTTTTCATATCCGTCTGCCATATCATTTATAGCTGCCGGAGCATCATACGGCACGGCAACATCATGTCCGCACTGAAACTCATACAGACAGCACAACGAAAGCAGTTTATCCATATTGATCCACCCGCATTCACGGCAAAATGCAGAAACCTCCGTGCCGCCTCTTGTTATCTTAAACGTGATGTCATCGCCTTTACCGCAGCAGAGTGATAAAAGACAATCCTCCATAAGTAAAAGTATGTCCTTATTATCGCTCATTACATTGGCCGAAACACCCGAAAGCATATCTCCCGATTGTCTCAAAAGTTCTCGGCGATACATACTGCTCATGCTTGACATATCGGAGACGGCTCGCATATTCTGTGCCGAGCAGCGGCGAAATTCGCCGTTTTCCGCACGGTGCTCAAGTTCCTGCTCAAAATCAGGCGATAACGGCAATCCGCCATTTCCGTAAAACGCCGAATGAATACCGTTCTTTTCCGAATAAATGTAAATTCCGCAGCCGAGAGAACAAAAAGAAGAGAAAAAAGCGACTTCTGACAAAAAGCATCTGCCGAAATCAAACACGTGCGAGCCCGAGGATATAAGTCCCGCCGTAACGGCCTTTACCGCCGCTGCGGAAGAAACGCTGTCATCGTACCCTATTCCTGTTCGCGTACCGAATTCACAGCTGCCCAAGGCTCTGCCGACTTTGCAAAACAGGCCTATATCAAAATCGCCGAAAAGCGAATCGGTACCGCGGCTGCCTAAAGCGGTAATATTTTCGGCGTAATAATAAGCCTGCGGCTGACTTTCGGGCGCGGAAACACCGCCGTGCGGTTTCGGTGTGACTTTTACATTTTCGCCCACCGCCATATTTCTGCCGACAATCGCTTTCTCACACAGCACGCTGCCTAAAGACATTTTACTGTTTTCCTCCGCAACCGAATTTACACCCATAACGGCTCCCGATATATCGGCTCCGCGTAAGGCTGCGGATTTATTGAGCATAATACTGCCGCGAACAAATGCTTTTTCGCCTATAAAACAGCCGTCGCCCACTACGGTATACGGTCCTAAATCCGCTCCGTCCGAAATTTCGGTATTTTCACCTATAAACACAGGCGGCGTAATATTGTATTTGCCGCAAGGCAGTTCGCTGTTTGAATATATGCCGTCGCATATTTCCGACAGAGGAAATACTGTTTTTCCGTCAAGCATATCGCGAGTACATTTTAAATATGATAATACCGTATTTATACCGCGCCTGTAACCGGCGCACCGAAATGCAAAAAGACTTTTGTTTTGTGAGAGCAATTCAGGCAGTATCTCATTTGAAAAAGCCGTGATTGTGCGGTCGCGAAGCATTTTTAATATTTTGCCGGAAATTATATAAATGCCCGTGTCCGCCTTATCCGTAAGAAAGCCGCACCTGCCGACGCTCCCCGAAAAGCCCGTAATTCTGCCGGACGGTGACGTGAAAACAAGCTTCTCTCCGGTAACTCCGTCACAATGCGTGATTATTACGGTTACATCCGCCCCCATACTTCGGTGATATTTTTCGGCTTCGCTCAAATCAAAATCAAAAAGCACGTTGTCGGTTATCAGTAAAACGTTGTCATCCTCTTTTTCATCAGAACAGAAAAGTGAGTTTAAAGCGTCGTTTATACTTTTTCCGATAACCGGCTTAACCTTTGCTCCGCAAGTCGGATTATTTTTTAAATACTCGCTTATTTTTTCCGATTGTGCATCAAGCAAAAGTACAATTTCGTTCATTCCGTAAAAAGAAAGCATATCGGTCATATAGCCGAGCAGCGGTTTACCGAGTAAAGGCAAAAGAATTTTAGGCATACCGAAAAAATCATCATTAAAAAATCCGTTTCTGACTTCAGATGCTATTACCGCTTTCACAAAACCACCGTAACCTTTCATACGTATTCCGCACTTCGGGGAAAAAGAGGGATATATGCATAAAAGTATTATTGCCCCGTCGCTATAAAATAATCTGTTGTTTTAATGCGAATTTAATGTTAAAATATCCGTGTGATTTTATAGCAAATCGGATGTGAACACATGAAAAAAGAGCTTGACAAAATTGAAATGTACACCGACGGTGCGTGCTCCGGAAATCCCGGTCCCGGAGGGTGGGGTACAATTTTGCGTTTCGGTTCGGCTGAAAAAGAGCTGTCGGGCGGAGAACGCAGCACCACAAACAACAGAATGGAGCTGACCGCGGTAATAGAGGGCTTTAAGGCACTTAAAAGGCCGTGCGACGTAACTCTTTATACGGATTCAAAATATGTTGCGGACGCCATAACAAAAGGCTGGGCAGAGGGCTGGAAAAGGAAGGGCTGGAAAAAGAGCGACGGCAAGCCGGCGTTGAATTCCGATTTATGGGATGAGCTGTTGACGCTCATATCAAAGCACAGTCTTAATATTGTTTGGCTCAAGGGGCATGCGGGTCATCCGGAAAATGAGCGATGCGACAGTATGGCAGTAAGGGAAAGTCATAAATTCATTAAATAGACTAAAATAAGCAAAACAGGACGCTTTCTTCGGAGAGCGTCCTGTTCTTTTACGTCAAAAAAGCTCCCGTAAAGGGAGCTTTGCGAATACCGCATCAACTTATTCTTTTTCGGAAATCATTTTTAATTCATCGGCTGTTATTTCGCGGCACTCGCCGTCTCTCAGCCTTTCATCGAGGAAGAGTCGTCCCATTTTTATACGGCGAAGATTTGTAACCTCGTTTCCGACGGCGCAAAACATACGCTTTATCTGATGATATTTACCCTCGCAAATAGTAATTTCGCACTCTTTATCGGAGAGTATTTTTATTTTTGACGGCAAAAAAGCCGTCCCGTCACGAAGAGTAATTCCGTTTTCGAGCAACGAAACGGCCTCTTCTTCGATATTGTCACGAAGAGACACAATGTACGTTTTATCAATGTGGTTTTTCGGTGAGAGAATACGGTGTGCGAACTCGCCGTCATCGGTTATCAGCACAAAGCCCGTAGTATCTTTATCGAGTCTGCCGGCGGGGAACAGCCCACGGCGCATAAGCTTTTCGGGGACAAGGTCACAAACTGTTCTTTCGCCCTTTCCGTCGCTTGCCGAAACAACGCCTTTCGGCTTATTGAGCATTATGTATATATGTTTTTTTATTGTGAAAATTTCACCGCATACTTTAATCTCGTCCGCATCGGCATCAGCCTTTTCGGAGCCGCTTTTGACAGTCCTGCCGTTAAGCGTAACATTGCCGTGAGAAATCAGACCTGCCACGTCTTTTCTGCTGAGTTTACCGCTGCCTGCTATAAGCTTATCTATCCGCTCTTTTTTCATCCGTTTCTCCTTATTTATTCGCCGGTGTTATCAGGCTTTGCAAAGCCGTGCATAAAGCCGTTAAGCTCTGTGGAGCACACATCTCCGCCTATCACCTTGCCGTCATACACCAAGATATTTGCGTGGATAAAGCCGGTATTTTCGTAGCCCGTATAATTTGTAATCTCATATGTCCAACGCTTTACCCGTTTCGACGCATACAAGGATAAATCAAAGCCTTGTTCCTTTTGAAGCTCATTGTATTTTTCGTATACATCATCAAATTCCGCGGGAATAATCACTTCGCAAACCTCAACCGGATCTTCTTTTACGCTCCAGCCGAACTGCGAAAGATACGCGATTCTGTCCTCGGAGGAAGCTGCTCTGATATTCAGCGCCGCCGTTTTCCCCGCCTCTGCCGTATGATGAGAAACAATAATCAGCGCGACTGCAAGCAATGCCACAAAAAACACAAGCAGAGCCATTTTTACCTGCCTTTTCTTTACGGAGTATACGAACATATAAATTCACCTCGAAGCAAATATATGCAACGAGGCGAAATAAAATACTATATAAGGCAGCAAAAATTACTTGCTCTCTTCGGGAGCCTTTTTGTGCTGAGCGGCAGCCTTGAGAGACTGACGCACGCGTCTTATTTCATTTACGGAGTTGGTAAGACCCTCGTCTGCCATAGATACAACCCTCTCAACGTATTCGCCTGCGCTTTTACGCATATCGTTTGACCACTTTTGAGCCTGCTCTGTAAGCTCCGCTGCAGTCCCTCTCGCCTGCTCGACGATACCGTTTGCCTTTTTACGTGCTTCCGCCATAATATTTTCAGCCTCGGCCTCGGCGCCCTTCGTTATCTCGTGCTCGGAAATAAGCTCATCGGCCTTTTTCTTTGCCGCGGTAATAATCCCCTCGGCGGTGCTTTGCGCCGCAGTAAGTATTTCCTTTCTCTCGGAGGCTATTTTTCTCGCCTGCATAAGCTCATCGGGCATATTAAGCCTCATATCCTCGATAGTGGTTCTGAGCCTTTCGACGTCAACTATCTGATTTGAAGTAAAGGGAACGGATTTTCCCTCATCAATAATCTGCTCAAGCTCCTCTATTAAGCTTTCAATAGTCATTTGTTTTACACCTCTTATTTGCTGTCTCTCAGTTTATTTTTTTATTCTTTTGATGATGTCCTCACGTATTTCAGCAGGAACGAATGTGCTAATGTCACCGCCGAGCTCACAAACCTGCTTTACCACGCTGGAGCTTAAGTACATATTCTCGGCTCGCGTTGTAATAAATACCGTTTCAAGCTCGTTATTGAGTTTTTTATTTGTGAGCGCCTGTTGAAATTCGTACTCAAAATCCGAAACCGCTCGAAGGCCCTTTACTATGGCAACCGCCTCTTTGCGGCGCGCATAATCGGCAAGCAAACCGTCGTATCGGTCCACATCGACGTTTGGCATATCTGCGGTACAGCGCTTCAAAAGCTCAACTCTCTCCTCCGACGTGAAGGCATAATTATTTTTTTTATGATAATTTGTCATTACGACAACGATGACCTTATCAAACATTTTCGCACTTCTGCGGATAATGTCAAGGTGCCCCATTGTAACAGGGTCAAAACTGCCGGGACATATAACCGTTTTCAAGAAAACCCCTCCGAATTACTTTTTATAGGTAGTGAGTTTAGTCTTGGAATATTTATATTCCTTAATTTTTTTAATATCACCGACTTCTTCCGGCAAGTCCTCGCGGTAATCGGTTTCACACATTACAATGCCGCCGTCTTTTAAAACACCGTCGACAAGAGACAGAGCTGTTTCTGCCATTTGCCTGCTATACGGCGGATCAATGAGAATTATATCAAACTTTTCTGCGGTGCTGCGAAGGAAACTAAAGCTGTCGGAATTTATAACCGTTGCTTTATCCGATAAACCGCAGGTTTTAAGGTTTTGCTTAACAACGGAAAAAGCCTCTGCGCTTTTATCAACAAACACAGCCTTTTCGGCACCGCGTGAAAGAGCCTCAATTCCGAGCTGACCCGACCCCGCAAAAAGGTCAAGCACAGATTTCCCCGGAATATCAAACTGTATTATACTGAACATAGCCTCTTTTACCCTGTCGGTAGTGGGACGCACCACTTCTTCGCCCTCAAGAGTCACAAGCTTACGTCCTCTGGCTATACCGGTAATAACTCTCATAAGATCTCTCCATAAAATGCTTCTAATATTATTTCATTATTTTATCACAATTGTCAACAGTTTTCACTATTTTTTTAAATTTAAGAGTATATTCTTTAATTCTTCGGCATTTTTCGCGGTTTTTTCCGCTCCGGCTTTTTTGAGAACGTCTATATCGCGATAGCCCCAAAGCACGGCAATAACACTCAGCCCCGAATTTTTTGCCGTTTCGACATCAACCTCGCTGTCGCCTACATATACGGTCTCGCTCTTTTCGGCACCCATCTTATCCATAGCGAACAAAACATTGTCGGGATAGGGCTTGTTTCTGCGCTCTTTTACGCTTCCGACAACGGTTTTAACGTAATCGCCGAACATTTCGCCGCAAAGCTCCTGTGCGGCAAAATCAGCCTTATTTGTAACTATGGCAAGCTTAAAGCCGTTTTCATAAAGGGTCTTTAGCATATCCGTAATTCCGGGATACGGTTTTGTTTTATTTGCCATATTTTTTTTGTAATTGCGGCAAAATATATCAAAACACTTATCTATTTCTGCCTTATCGGTGCCTGTGGGAACGGCTCTCTCGATAAGCTTATATATACCGTTTCCGACAAACCTGCGCACCTCGTCGCGCGTCCTTTCCGGGTAGCCCGCGGTTCTGAGCGTGTAATTAGTGCTGTCTGCAAGGTCGTCGAGAGAGTTAAGAAGAGTTCCGTCGAGATCGAATATAACCGAGTTAATCATTTTAAACAATCCTTTGTTCTGTAATAATCATATATATTTTGTGCAACGGCAGAGGTTATCCCCGGAGCCTTTGAAAGCTCATCGACCTCAGCGTTTTTAATTGCAGTCATGGTTTTAAAATATTTTAAAAGCGCGGATGCTCTTTTTTCTCCGACGCCCTCTATCTCGGTAAGAGATAGCGAAAGCCCGCGTTTTGCATGCTTTTGGTGATGATATGCCACAGAAAATCTATGCACCTCATTCTGTATTTCGGAAACGAGCGTAAACACCTGTCGTTTTGAATTTATGGCTATTTCACCGCCGTCACCCGAAATGGCACGCGTACGATGTCGATTATCCTTTACCATACCGAAAAGCGGAATTTTAAGTCCGAATTCACGAAGCACGGGTTCTACGGCATGGACCTGCCCAACGCCGCCGTCAAGCAGTATAAGGTCCGGCAATTTACCGAAGCCCTCGGTTGAATCCTTGCTTTTTTCGTATTCGGAAAAGCGTCTTGTAAGAACCTCATTCATAGCGCGGTAATCGTCGTTACCGTCAAAGCTCTTTATGGAAAAACGTTTATACGCCTTACGATAAGGCTTACCGCCCTTAAAAACTATCATACCCGCAACAGAATCCTGCCCTGCGGTATGCGATATATCGTAGGACTCAATGTACTCCGGCGTCTTTTTTAGGCCGAGTAAATCCTTAAGTTCGTCGAGAACGGCTATCTCTCTTCCGGTTCTGCCCTTTTTAATCGCCAGCTTTTCCTCGGCGTTTTTACGGCACATATTAACTATTTCGAGCTGTTCGCCCCTTGCCGGAACAAAGACCGTAACTTTTTTGCCCTTTTTCTCGGAAAGCCATTGCTCCAAAAGCTCTCTGTCGGCAACCTCGCCGTCTACAGTAACGCGCTTCGGAATATTGTCCCGCATAGAATAATAGGACGTGATGAAATCGGAACGCATACCCTCCTTATCACCGGGGTCATCGAAGAAGAAATGCTCACTGTCAAAAAGTCTGCCGTTTGAAAACCTTAAAACAGCAAGGCACACACTGCCGTCAATATCAGCGGTTGCAAACACATCCTGCTCTTCGACGGATTTATAAACAACCTTTTGCTTTTCTTTAATTCGCTCTATGGAGTTAATGCGGTCGCGCAGCTTTGCAGCCTGTTCAAAATCAAGCTCCTCTGCCGCCTTTTCCATTTTGACACGCAAATCGGCGATTATATCGCGGCTGTCACCCTTTAAAAACGCAATCGCGCCGTCCACCGCCTCGTCATAATCGGATTTTTTTATTTTACCCGTACAAAGTCCGCAGCACTGCGAAATATAATAATTAAGGCATGGTCTGCTCTTGCCGAAATCACGCGGAAAGACCTTGTTGCACTGCGGTAATTTGAATATTTTATTGGCCGCATCCACACTTTGCCTTACCGAATACGAACTGAGATACGGACCTATATACTCCGAACCGTCATCTTTTTTATTGAACACAGCGGAAATCTTGCGATATTCACCTTCGGATATGCGAATGTAGCTGTAACCCTTATCGTCTTTTAAAAGAATATTGTATTTCGGCGAATGCTGTTTTATCAGACTGCACTCAAGAACGAGAGCTTCGAATTCGCTTCCCGTTACTATATAATCAAAACGGTCGACATTTTCCACCATTTTACGTACTTTTATCGGATGGCGATTTTGCGAGCCGAAATACTGGCTGACGCGGTTTTTAAGTGCTTTTGCTTTACCGATATATATTATTTCCCCATCGGCATTTTTCATAATATAAACGCCCGGCAAAAGAGGCAGGCTCATCGCCTTTTTTCTGAGTATTTTCATTTTCGGATTCAAAGCACTCACCGCCCTTCGTTAAAAAATAAGGCACACCGAAGAAAATACGGTGTGCCGTTTTAATTGAATATTTAAATTACTCGGCAAAGCCTGATTCAACAAGCTTAACAAGCTCCTCAACGGCCTGTTCTTCATCGGGGCCGCCGGCAATGATCCTGATCTTTGTGCCACCCATTATGCCGAGTGAAAGAACGCCGAGAAGGCTCTTTGCGTTAACTCTTCTCTCTTCCTTTTCAACCCAGATAGAAGATTTAAACTCATTGGCTTTCTGAATGAAGAAGGTTGCAGGACGAGCATGAAGTCCTACCTGATTTTGAACAAGAACATCTTTAACGTACATAGTTATTCTCCCCAAATATTGATATATAATAATGTTTTTTCTTCGTACCGTTAACATATTATACCACAAAACTTGTCCTCGTCAACGGCTTTGACACGATATATGGGGGATTTTGCAATAATTCGGCTGTACCTCCAAAGACAAATCAAAACAATTTTAAATGTTTGTGCAAAATAACAACCGCAAGCTTTAGTTCATATTGAATATACACAAAAAAATCGGGCACACATCAATTATTGACTTTTTGATGCACCGGATATGTTTTTTCGCTTAAAACGCCGAAGCTGTAACCCATACTTTTATAATATGCGATTATCTCGGGAAGTGCATCCACAGTTGTGTTTTTCACCGCAGAATCGTGCAAAAGCACAACTATTGTGTTGGATTTCGGTACTTTTTTACAATTCTCTATTATAGTGTTTTTAGGCTGTTCCCTTGATACGGCATCACCCGAAGAAACGTTCCAATCAAAATAGCAGTATCCTTTTTCTTGCACCTCTTTTGTCAGCGTCGTCATAATCCCCGGCGAATACTTGCGGCTTATGGTATTGCTGCTGCCTCCGGGAAAACGAAATATGTTTGTACGGACTCCCGTTTCATTGTATACGAGATCGGATATTTTCTGCAAATCGTCAAAAAACGCCTGCTTTGAAGCATACACCTGCGGATAATTGTGAGAATATGAATGAAGCGCGATTTGGTTTCCCGATTCGGTTATGTTTTTCATATACCCGTTATACTTACCGCCGTTTTTCACAAAAAAAGTCGCCTTAACTCCGTTCTCATTCAGGATATCGATTATCCTCGGAGTGTTAGGCGACGGGCCGTCATCAAAGGTCAGGTAAACAACTTTGCCGGCATTGGCTTCGGCGAGTGCCCTGCTCTCTTGTTCCCTTTTAAGCGACACCTGCTCATTAAGCTTTGATATTTCGCCGTTCAGACTGCCCTTTTCATCCGCAAATAACGATTCCCGTTCACTCAGCGATTGCTCCACAGCCGCCTTTTGTGCCGCAACCGTTTTTAGATTTTGCTTGGTTTTGTTATATTTGACTCCGAACACCGCAAGCAGTATTGAGATTAAAATAATCAACAAAGACAGAACAAATATCATTTTTTTAAACAAATTATTTTGTTTTACAACAATGCTTAACCTTTGCTTTTCCACCGCAGTTACATCCTTTGATTTAATTTACAACTCCATTATATAATACTGTTCGACAAAATCAAGCAACAAATAATTACAAGAAAATTAATAATTTATTAAGCGCAAAAATGCCGTGTGAAAGAATGCTTCACACGGCATAATATCAACAAAAACTCTTATAAATACAGTTTATTTATTCCGCCGCAAGCGGAACCTCACTCTGAGTATCAACATTAACAAGGCCCTTGGTGGTAAGCTTTAAATGCGGTATTACCGGCAAGCTCAAAAACGACATAATCATAAACGGCTCAAAGCCCTTCGGCACACCGAGAGAATACACGCTTTCGCGTACCTTTTCGTTTTCTTCCGCCGCTCTTTCCGCTGTTTCACACGACATAAGTCCGCCTATCGGCAGAGGCATTTCGGCCACGACTTTTCCGTTTTTAACCGAAACTATACCGCCGCCGAGCTCACGTATACGGTTTGCGGCAAACGCCATATCATCGGTATTTGTGCCTATCACAATAAGATTGTGCGAATCATGCGCCACGGAAGATGCTATGGCACCCTCCTTAAGTCCGATACCCTTTATAAAAGCATTTCCTATATGGCCCGTGTTGTGATGTCTTTCAATAACGGCTATTTTCAATATATCATGCTCGATATCTATGCCGTTATTGCAGTCGAAATCAATATCCGATACCAAATCATCGGTCAAAAGCTGCCCGTCCACAAGGGAAATAACATGGCATTTTCTTTTACCGTTATAATCGACGACAAAATCAGACGAAGACAGCATGGGCAAATTAAACGAGTTACGCACTTTCTTTTCGAGAGCATCATTTATTTTCGGCATATCAAAACAAAGCGTTTTGCCGTCCGAAACAACCTTTTCTCCGTTTTTGTATACATCGCGCACGATTACCTTATCAAGGTTATCAAGGACAAGCAAATCCGCTTTGTAACCGGGTGCTACTGCGCCTGTATTTTTAAGTCCGAAGCACTCCGCAGCATGGAGGGTCGCCATTCTTATACCCGTGACGGCGCTTTTGCCCATTTGCACGGCAGAGCGGATTATACTGTCTATATGGCCGTTTGAGATAAGGTCAGCCGGGTGTTTATCATCGGTCACCAAAAGGCATCTCTGCTCCCATGGGTCGTCAAACAGCGAAATCAGCCCCGAAAGATTTCTCGCCGCAGTACCCTGCCTTATCATTATTCTCTGCCCCTTGCGTATGCGCTCCTTGGCTTCATCGGCCGAAGAGCATTCATGGTCATCTCCTATTCCCGCGGAAATGTATTTATCAAGCGGCTTGCCCGACAAAAGCGGAGCATGACCGTTTACAACAAGTCCGCGAGACAATGCGGATTTGATTTTTTTCTCAAGCTCGCCGTCCCCGGCAACCACGCCGACATAATTCATAACCTCGCCGAGCCCGAGAACACGACTTTCAGAATAGAATTCCTCTATATCATCCGCCGAGAGAACCGCGCCCGATTCGTCAAAGCTCGTTGCCGGAACACATGACGGTATTACAAAATACACGGTAAGCGGAAGGCCCTCACTTGATTCAATCATATAGCGAAGGCCGTCTTTACCGCTGACATTGGCAATTTCATGCGGATCGGCTATTACCGCGGTCGTACCGTGAGAAACCGCCGTTTTGGCAAATTCCGGGCAAGTGAGCATTGTGCTTTCGATATGTATATGCCCGTCTATAAAGCCCGGGCAAATATATTTTCCGGCAGCGTCGATTACTTCATCTGCTTCATCGTCACCGTAGTCGTCTACGCCCAAAATAATTCCGTTTTCAAAAAGAACGTTCGTCTTTATGAGCTCACCCGTAAAGACATTGACTACCGTTCCGTTTTTTAATAATCTTTTCATAGCGCGCTCCTTAACAAGTCAAAGTATATTCTGTAAATGATTGTATCACAAAAACAATTTCATAGCTACAAAAAGTTGCGGATAAATAAAAAAAGGTAAGCATCTTACGATACTTACCGTTTTTTGGTCGGAGTGACGGGACTTGAACCCATGGCCTCTTGGTCCCGAACCAAGCGCGATACCAAACTTCGCCACACCCCGAAGTGCTTTAGTATTATATTATATCGGCGCGATAAAATCAAGTGGTATTTTGATTTTTTATTAAATGTTTTCAATTTTTAGGCAAATCGGAGGAAAAACAAGTTTTAAGGATGATGCCGAGATATACTAAAGCAAGCCCAAATTTTTGTAGGCAGGGCTCAAATCGCAATCAAATTACACAAGCCCGTAAGGCTTTAAGTTCGCCTCACACGGGAATAGGAAGTTTAAAACTATATTATATCCGTCTATTCCTCACTCAGCTCACCGGTGGTTTCATCATTTTCGCTGTTTGTGGTTGGCTCCGCCAAAAATCCCAGTTTGTTTTTCAAATTCTCAAGCGCATCAAAAAGCTTTGCTTTTACTTCCGGCTGATTAACAAAATCGATGTCCGATTGCGCGGAATTATAAAGTGTTTGTGTTCTGAACAGCTGATATTTCTTTATGCTGTTCTCCGCATTCAGAGCGTTTTGAATATCCGTGTCGGAATCAAAGAACGCCACGCTGCCGCCCCTGTCGCTCATATCGTCATTATTGCCGTAATCAAACAAAGCTATGTTTATGTCGGTGTCATTCGGAATTCCGTTTACCCTACCCTTGGGTGTATACTGCCATACCTTATAGTCATATTTAAAATCCGTGGTTTCACTCGTATAATGTGCAACCCAAATTTCATAATTTGAAAGGCGCGAAAAATTCAGCTCATCGGTATAAAACGTTTTGCTCGCATAAATTCCCGGTTTGTATCCTGCATTTTTTACGGCCTCGCAAAATGCAACGGCAATGTTGGTTCGCTGACTTGCCGTGAGGCGGTCTGCTCTGCCCGAATGCTCACTGTTTGAAAACTCCGTATCAAAATATATGGGTAACGTTATATTATATTTTCTCGAATAGTTTACAGCCACGCTCGCTTCCTCAACGGCCTCGTAAACCGTAACCGCCTGGCTGTAAAAATACACGCCTACCTGTATGCCGTTATTTAAAGCGCCCTCAACATTTTCGTTAAAGCGTGAATCAAGCTTGAGTGTTCCCTTGTCGCCGTATCCGCGAAATCCGACACGTATTATAGCAAAATCAACGCCTGCAGCTCGCACCGCCGCCCAATCTATCTTACCATTATGATGAGACACATCAATACCTACCATAGAGGAAAGAGCACCGTTATCGTTGAAATAATACTGCATATCGCTTATGGCTTTATGCCCTCTTATCGGGTTGTGTGACGAATCAAAATTAAAAAGTGTACCATCTATATCGATAAGTCCCGACATAAAATCACGGTTCACGTATTTTAAAGGCAGCAGAGAGGACGTGTACATACTGTCTGATGAAAGCGGAACGCCCGTTAATCTGCCGTTCAGCCGCGGAGATTTTGCCGGCGCAAGGCGCGACGAATTGGTACCGTAATCACGGTTGATTTCGGCGTCCTCATCTTTTTTGCTGTCACCAGTGGCAACCTGCACGTTTTTCATTTTTTCGTCAATTTCAAATAAAATTGCCGAGGTGGTTTCTTCCTCTGACGAAACAGACTCATCCTCGCCGAAAACTTCTAACTCCGCATCGGTAACAGCGGCCTCGGTCTGAGTCTCGCCGATTACTGCAGCATGCTTCTTTTTATTGCTGCGGACAATTAACACCGACGTCAATACTATTGCCGCCGCTAAAACAAAAACAGCCGCAATCAGCATTATTTTTTGCGAAGGCTTTAAAGCTTTAAGTTTTTGCAAAGGCTTTAAAGCTTTAAGTCTTTTCTTTTCCTTTTTCGGGTCGCTGTTTTCAGTTGTAATCTGTGTTTTTTCAGATGTGTTTTCCAATTATGTATCCCCTTAAAGCCCTTATCAACGCTTGAATAATTAAAGAGCAAACTTCTTTATTGCTGCCGCTACGCCATTATCATCGTTGGAAAGAGTAACAAAGTCGGCTGCGTTTTTCGCAGGCTCCTGAGCATTCTCCATAGCTACACCGATACCGGCTTCGCTTATCATTGTAATATCGTTGTATCCGTCTCCGCATGCCATAACCTGCTCGCGCCTTATACCGAGACTGTCGGCAAGCCACATAAGTGCGGTACCTTTATCTACCATAAGAGGCGTTATCTCAAGGAAAAACGGTTCGGAGCGAAATACCGAAACTCCGCTAAGCTCGTTTTTAAACAGCTTTTCTGTCTCGGTTATATAATCGGGCTCACCCGTTATAAGATATTTAGGCACGGGATAAGTAACCTCTTTCCGCAGACTTTGAACTCTTTGCAGTCCCAAGTTATTGAGATTTACCTCAAGATAAAAATATTTGTCGTCGGCATTGTCGGTAACCGCTGTATCGCCCTTGTATGTGGTTATCGGGACATTATACTTTTCGGCGACATCGATAATACGGGCACTCTGCTCCGCCGAGAGATTTTTTTCGTACAAAAGTTCACCCGTGCGCGCGTCAAAAATGCGCGACCCGTTGTATGTTATAACATAACCTCCGCCGACGTTAAGCCCCAGCTCCTCGGCATAACGCGTAACGCCGCTTATCGGTCTACCCGATGCTATTGTGACTATTCCTCCGTTTTTCATAAATCTCCGTATAGCTGTCTTATTGCCTGCCGGTATATTTTTTTCGGTGGTAACAAGAGTTCCGTCTATATCAAGAGCAAGTAGTTTTATATGCATATATTTCACCTTGGAAGAAAGAATATCGGTATTGCATAACCGCGATACCGATTATAATTATATCAATGGGCAAGCAAAACATCAATTTGTAGAAATGCAAATAATTCGGTTAAAAAAACGAGAATTTTATATATTATGCGTCATACGGCTTTTCTGCCTTATTTCGTTTTTTCGTCAAGACATTCGATTATCCTGTCGAGCTTATAATGCATATTTTTAAGCAGAATCTCACATTTTAAATTTATTTTATAATCATTTTCGCTGCGCCGACGATCTTTTTCATCCTGTCGCTTTTGACTCATCATAATAAGAGGCGCCTGAATAGCCGAAACGCACGACAAGACAAGGTTCAACAGAATAAACGGGTACGGGTCGAACGACTTTGCCGCCAAAACCGTATTTACTGTTATCCAAACGAGCAAAAGCAGAGTAAAACCTATAACGAACGTCCAGCTTCCGGCAAGAGAGGAGAGCCTGTCTGAGGCCCTTTGCCCAAAGCTTTCTTTACACTCGTTGTTTTCTGAAACCGTTTTATTCAAAAGCAGATGCACTTTTTCTTCATCGTCGAGATCCTCGTTTATATCGTTTAGGATATACTTTATAATCTCATAATCGCTCATTTATATATCACCGCCACACATAAAATATTAAGGCTTCGCAAACAACGAAGCCTTAATATTTTCGGTATAATTTGTTTTTATATACACATGAGAAAAACGCAAAAACCGATTACTTTATGCGCTCAACCTTTAACATATTCGTTGTGCCGGAAATCCCGAGCGGAATTCCCGCGGTTATTACAACAATATCGCCTTTTGAAATAAGACCGTGCTTACGTGCAACCTCAACAGCGTGAGAAAAAAGTGCATCAGAGTTGTTTTTTTCTTCGCACATAAGAGGTATCATACCCCAAGACATATTCATCTGACGGCAAACGGTTTCATCGGTCGTGCAGCTGATTATCATGGAGGACGGGCGATGCTTTGAAATCATACGGGCAGTCGAACCGCTCTTCGTTACCGTAATAATCGCCTTTGCGCCGAGGTCGTGAGCGGTTGTAACGGTGGCGTGTGAAATAGCGTTTGTTATGCTGTTATCGTACTCAGACGAATCATTTTTAAATTTAGTGAGATAGTCTATATCTGCCTCGGTGGTCTCGGCTATAAGTGCCATTGTTTCAACAGCCTCGACAGGGTGCTTACCGGCAGCAGTTTCACCGGAAAGCATAATTGCCGAAGTGCCGTCATAAATTGCATTTGCAACGTCGGTAATCTCTGCTCTTGTGGGACGGGCATTCGTTATCATCGACTCAAGCATCTGAGTTGCGGTTATAACCTGCTTACCTGCCGTATATGCCTTTTTGATGAGCTTTTTCTGTATTGACGGAATAAGCTCAAACGGTATTTCGACGCCCATATCGCCACGCGCTATCATAATACCGTCCGCAGCGGCAATAATTTCATCAATATTGTTGACGCCGCTCATATTCTCTATTTTTGCAATTATTTTTACCTTGTGAAATCCCACGGAATTTGTAAAATTACGAAGATAATCAACATCCGCGGCCGAGCGAATAAATGAAGCCGCTATGAAATCGAATCCGAGCTTTGCCCCGAACGCCAAATCGGACATATCGTGCTCGGAAAGATAAGGCATTGATAAATTTGTATCCGGAACATTTACGCCCTTTTGGTCTGAAATAACGCCGCCGTCAACAACCTTACAATAAATATCGGGGCCTTCGACCTTTTCGACCCTGAGAGATACAAGACCGTCGTTTATTCTGATAATCGTGCCCATTCTGACATCCTGCGGCAGTTCCTTAAAGGAAACGCTCGCCTGCTTTTCGTCGCACTCTATATCTCGCGAGGTGAGAATATAATCATCGCCATCTTTCAGCGTTACGGCTTTGTGGTCTTTAAAATAGCCTATACGTATCTCCGGACCCTTAGTGTCAAGCATTGTAGCTATGGGGAGATCAAGTTTGTCTCTAAGAGCCACCAGCTCATCAAACCTTTTTTTATGCATTTCATGAGTGCCGTGAGAAAAGTTGAATCTCGCAACATTCATTCCGGCTTTTATCATCTTTTCAAGGACTCCGTCCTCATCGGTAGCCGGACCGACGGTGCATATTATTTTTGTTTTTCTCATTTAAAAGCACCTCCAAAAAATATATATAAATATGTTTTTCAAATCTTCCTCAGATACATTGTATAATTAGTTTTGTCAAATGTCAATCATATCAGGCATATTTTTTAGGTTTGTACGTTAATATATTTTTATGCTACGAAAGAACATTATTTTGTATTATTTTAATTTACAATACCTTGTTCGACAAATGCCGAAAGAAAAATAAAAAAGACAGCTTGAAAAACAAATCAAGCCGTCTTTAACTTAAATTACGCATTGAATTTAAAACAGAATATTCCCTAAATTCAAAATCCGTCAACCTTCGTAATCGTCCTCATTTTCCCAGTTATGGAAAACATTTTGAACATCGTCGTTATCATCAAACATTTCGAGCATTTTGCCCATATTGTTTATATCCTCTTCACTTTCGAGCTTTGTATAGGTAGATGGAATATAATCGACCTCGGCTGTCAGGTATTTATAACCCTTGGCCTCAAGATCGTCGCGTACTGCACCCATATCGTTAGGCTCTGTGCGAACTTCGAAAACATCGCCGTCTGTGAGAAAATCGGTGGCACCCGCTTCGAGAGCGTCTTCCATAAGTTTTTCCTCGTCAACATCCTCTTTGTCGATAATAATTACGCCCTCACGGGTAAACATAAACGAAACACAGCCCGAGGTTCCCATATTGCCGCCGAACTTATCAAAATAATGACGCATATCGCCTGCGGTTCTGTTGCGGTTATCTGTAAGAGTCTCGACTATTACGGCAACACCCGACGGACCGTAGCCCTCATAGATTATGCTTTCGTAATTATCGGTATTGCCGTCTCCGGCAGCCTTTTTAATGATTCTTTCGATATTATCGTTCGGAACATTGCAAGCCTTCGCCTTAGCTATGCAATCCTTAAGCTTTGAATTACCGGCAGGGTCGGGTCCGCCCTCTCTGACGGCAACAGCTATTTCACGGCCGATTTTAGTAAATACCTTTGCACGGGCATTATCGGTCTTTTCCTTTTTACGTTTGATAGTACTCCATTTTGAGTGCCCTGACATATTTTTCACCCTCTGTCAAAATTTACGGAAAATATTTTAACATACAATCGCTTTATTATCAAGATTTTTTTGTTTAACGAAACGCAATACGGTTTTAAGCCGCCGATTTTATGAGAATCACACCGAAACGAGTAAAAATACGAAAAATCAATTCACATATAATAAGCTCGTCTTTAAAAGAGTTTTATATAGAATCAAACAACGCATTTGAAATATCCGTTTATTAAGTTACAAAAAATAACATTTTTAGCATTTATTTTATTTAATATAAAAACGCTCAATGTAAAAAATAGTAATGCAAACGCAAATTGTAATGAAAAGGAGTGTTTTCAAATGTCAAGTTCCAAGAACGTTGTTCCGGAAGCTAAGGAAGCTCTTAACAGATTCAAAATGGAAGCTGCTAATGAGGTTGGTGTAAATCTCAAGCAGGGTTATAACGGCGACCTTACTTCTAAGCAGGCCGGCTCTATCGGCGGACAGATGGTCAAGAAGATGATCAAGGCTTATGAAGACGGCATGAAATAAGAAGTATAAAATCCCTGATTCTTCAATAAATTTCGGACAAAATGAAGGTCTGCCGGTTAAACCGACAGACCTTCTTCTGTGTTTGTTATTAATTATTTCAGCGGACGGATACGGCTTTATATCCGATATCATAAAACATTATTATACACTAATTGGATTTAACAGGGCAAAAGAATCCATTCCGTCAAGATAAGCTAATATCGCGTCATTTGACAGTACCACCGAGTTATCCTCGTTATGGTTGCCGGCTACAATAATCACATACAGATAACCGTCTCCCTCGTTTTCCATAATTCCTGTAAGGTTTGTGTACTGTTGGAAGTTCTTAAAGGTAATAGCGGTATAGTATTCCTCCGAGCCGTCGTTACTTCTTATTTTTACTGTAACAGCCACACCGTTGTATACATCATCCGGCATTCCCTCGGCTTCTACCAATGTAACTGTGTTGCCCTCCTTAGCCTCATAATATTTTATGAGGGCAAGAGCCTGTGCGGCGTCGGCAACATAGCCATCATAATCTATGGCGGCACCGTTTCTGAAGGTGTATGTTTTGCCCGTACAATACATCGCCTTGCCTTTATAGTTCCAATCAAGAACGCCGTTTCTTACATAATAAAGGGTAGTGCCGTATCTTAAAACACCAGAGAAATTCCAGTCAAGAACCCCGTTTACCACACCGTAATATGTTCCGTAGTAATTTGTAAGGCTACAATAGTCCCAATTGAGGAAGCCCTCCTCGACGTAATACCATGTGCCATAATAATTTACAAGTCCTGTATAGTAAGTGTCGATCTGACCGTTTGTAAGATAGCACCATTCATTGCCGTAGTAATTATAAAGACCGTTTTTATTCCAGTTAAGAACACCGTCCTCAACATAATACCAAGTATCGAAATACTGAGTAAGTCCGGTATAGTTCCAATTGAGCTCGCCGTTTTCAACATAGTACCAAGTATCGTAATACTTAGTAAGTCCGGTATAATCCCAATTAAGGACGCCGTCCTCAACATAATACCAAGTGCCGTAATATTTTGTAAGACCGGTGTAATCATTCGAATAAACACCATTTTCTACATAATGCCAAACATCATTAACACAAACAAGGCTTGAATAATCCCATTCAAGTATACTTTTTATGACATAATATGTTGTGCCGTAATACTCGGTAGGGCCTGTATAGTTCCAATTAAGAACGCCGTTTTCAACATAATACCAAGTGTCATAATACTTAACAAGGCCTGTGTAGTAGGCATTATGCTCACCGTTTTCCATATAGAGCCAAGTACCGTCAGCCGTTCGTTTAAGTGAATCGGTAGTAGACGCAAAAGCGGCGACCGACATTACAGACAGCGATAGAATAACAGCCAATGCAACCGCAATCAACTTTTTGAATTTTTTCATAAATTTAATATCCTCCCTGATTTTTACGGCATAAAGCCCTGCCGTTTATTCGAATTATACAACAATCAGTATATAATTGCAATAGTTTTTATGCAAAAGTGTTGTATTGACACATTTCTCTAAAAAACACAAAACCGTTCAAATGAATGAACGGTTTTGCAATATTTTGTATGCAGCAGTCTTTAAGCAAGCGAGAAACAATCAAATACAATGCGTATTACGCAAGAATTCCGTTTCTGACATAGTAACGCGTGCCGTAATAATAGGTGTATCCCGTATAATTCCAGTCAAGCACGCCCTTTTTGACGTAATACCAAGTGCCGTAATATTTTGTAAGACCGGTGTAATCCCAATTAAGTACACTGCCCTCGCAATAATACCAGGTGCCGTAATAGTTTGTGAGCCCCGTATAGTTCCAATTAAGAACACTGTTTTCGACGTAATACCATGTACCGTAGTACTTTGTAAGACCCGTATAATTCCATTTAAGCTCACTGTTTTCGACATAATACCAAGTACCATAATACTTAGTAAGACCTGAGTAATCCCAGTTCAGCACACTGTTTTCGACATAATACCAAGTATCATAATACTTAGTAAGACCTGAGTAATCCCAGTTCAGCACACCGTTTTCGACATAATAATAAGTGCCGTAATAATTTACAAGCCCGCTGTATGAAGTATCATTTTTACCGCTAACCATATAGTAATATTTATCTCCTATATATTTCAGCGATATTGTGTTCGCGGGAGCCGCCTTAACGTCAAAGTCACATTTTGCGGTTTTATCGGAGCCGAGAAGCTTTGGAGTTTCGTCTCCGCTGTAAATATCAAATGCGATTACCGATATACTGCCTTCTTTATAGTTGCCGTCAAAATAAAAAGTATAACTTCCGTACAGCTGCTCCGTCGAAGAGGATTTCGGCGCGGCTGCCGAGCATCTTAAAGAATCCTGTGAAAAATTATAATTTGTTATTGCCGTACCGCCGTTTTCGTACGAAGTAACCGACGTCTGCTCGCCGTTTTTATCCGCATCCGGCTTTGCGAGCCTCAAATATGAGGAATCGTATTTAAGTGTATAGCTACCGCCCGCGGCCCCTGCCGGAGCATATATTTTTACCTCTACCCTGTTATAGCCCATAATCTGAGCGTCAACTCTGAAGGATGCGCTTTCGGAAGAAGTGTCAACGGCAAACGACGTCGCAAGTACAGCGAACACGCATACAAGTATTGCGAGAGCCATAACAGCCGAAATTATTTTAGTTCGTCTTTTCATATTAACCTCCGTTAAGCCGCGAAACAGACATTTACTTATATCGGAATTATACAACATTCGAAATGCATAGTCAACACTCATGCATTATCGGTTGACACCCGAAAAACAAAAAAATATACCTAATTCCGAAAAACGAATTTCGAAACACGGTATATTTTTTAAGTTAAAGTGTAAGCTGCTCGCCGACATCATCAGCCGACAAAGTCGCACCGGCGGCAGGCAAGGTTCTCGTCCTGTATCTCGCAGGCTTTACAAACTCACCGTCGGTATACTCTTTTACGGAAGACACCCTATGCCCTTTTTTAAGAGTCATAACCGATACGCCCATAGAATCCTTGGTCGTTTTGACGGCTATTGCACCGGTATTGAGAAGAAGAATTCTGCCGGAGGTGGACTTCATAACATACTCCTTATCCTCAGTCACACAGAACATATTGACTACCGGGAATTTCTCACAATACGCCTTAATCAGCTTCTTGCGGTTCGTTTTAGTCTCATAGGCGGAGAGGTCTATTTTGGCAAGCTTGCCGTTTTCAAAGAAGAACAGCATAAAGCCCTTATAGTCTGTTGTAACCGCCATATACACGGCATTTTCATCGGGCTCCATCTCAAGCTTTGAAGCCACATAATCGCCGAGAACACTCGCCTTGCTGTCGTCAAAGTCAGCAGCTTTGGCTTTATAAACACGGTACTTATCGGTAAAGAACAAAAGCTCTGTATTGTTTGCAGCCTCAACGGTCTCGATTATTTCATCGTTTTCCTTTAGCTTTTGCTCACCGCTCATACGCAGTGACTGCGGAGTTATCTTTTTGAAATAGCCCTCCTTGGTAAAGAATAGCGTGACGGGATAATTCGGTATCTCCTCATCGGGCTCCGATTCATCATCTATATCACTCGTGTAGATTATTTCCGAACGACGCGGCTTATCGTAATTTTTAACGACATCCGAAAGCTCGTTTACGATAATTTTTTTAACTCTTGAGCGACTTGCGAGAATATCCTCCATATCCTCGATTTCGGCTCTCAGCTTTTCTATATCTTCCGTTTTCTTTAAAATATACTCACGGTTTAAGTGGCGCAATTTGATTTCAGCCACATAATCCGCCTGTATCTTATCTATTCCGAAGCCTATCATCAAGTTCGGAACAACCTCGGACTCCTCGTCCGTTGAGCGTATTACTTTTATTGCCTTATCAATATCGAGAAGAATTTTTTGAAGTCCCTCTAAAAGATGCAGCCTGTCTTTTGCTTTGGAAAGGTCAAAAAAGACGCGGCGATTTACACATTCGGTACGGAAAGCTATCCATTCCAAAAGCAGCTCGCGCACCCCGAGGACTCTCGGCGTTCCTGCTATAAGGACATTAAAGTTACAGCCGAATGAATCTTCAAGCGGAGTCATTTTATAGAGCTTTTTCATAAGCTTGTCTGCATCTGTGCCGCGCTTTAAGTCGATTGTTATTTTAAGACCCTTTTTATCGGTCTCGTCGCGGATATCGGAAATTTCCTTAGCCTTGCCGCCCTTTGCGAGTTCGACTATCTTATCGATTATCGCCTCCGTAGTGGTGGTCGCCGGAATTTCGTATATATCAATACAGTTATTCTTTTTATCATAGCTGTACTTTGCGCGAATTTTGAAGCTTCCGCGACCCGTGCGGAATATCTCGTTCATCTTATCTTCATCGTAGAGTATCTGACCGCCGCCTATAAAATCGGGAGCCTTTAGCGTTTCGGTTATATCGGCGTCGGGGTCCTTTATAAGCGCCACGGTAGTATCGCAGATTTCTTTCAAGTTGAACGAACAAATATTTGAAGCCATACCGACGGCTATACCCATATTGGCATTTACAAGCACCGACGGAAATGTAACGGGCAAAAGCGTGGGCTCGGTCATGGTATTGTCGTAGTTCGGTACAAAATCGACCGTGTCCTTATCTATATCGCGGAAAAGCTCGGCTGAAATCGGGGCTAATTTTGCCTCGGTATAACGCGAAGCCGCATACTGCATATTTTTTGAATACGATTTACCGAAGTTACCCTTTGACTCAACATAAGGGTGAAGGAGCGACTCATTGCCGCGAGCCAAACGAATCATCGTCTCGTAAATTGCCGCGTCGCCGTGGGGGTTCAGCTGCATGGTTCGGCCGACTATATTGGCGGATTTTATAGTGCCTCCCTGAAGCAGCCCCATTTTATACATAGTATAAAGCAGCTTCCTGTGTGACGGTTTAAAACCGTCTATTTCGGGAATGGCACGCGACATAATAACACTCATGGCATACGGCATATAGTTAACTTCAAGCGTATCGGTTATATGCTGCTCTACCACCTCGCCTGCACCGAGAATATGAGCGTTTATGTTAAGTTCCTCCGAATTTCGGTCTGTTTCGTTTTTCTTGGTTCTTTTAGCCATTTTCCGACTCTCCTGATTTGCCGTGATAACGTTAAGAAAGGTCAGTCATATCAATGTACTGAGCACCGTTTTCGGCAATATAATCTTTTCTGCCCTGTAAATTGTCGCCGAGTAAAAGGTCAAATTTATCGGCGACAGCCTCGGGTGAATAATCCGGCTCGACCTTTATAAGACGACGGGTTTTGGGATTCATTGTGGTAAGCCACATCATCTCGGGTTCGTTTTCACCGAGACCCTTTGAACGCTGTATGGTATATTTTCTGTCTCCGATTTCAAGAAGGGCATCCTGCTTTTCCTTTTCGGTGTAGCAAAACCAGGTCTCGTCCTTGCAAGTTATTTCGTAAAGCGGAGATTCGGCTATAAACACCTTACCCTCTTTTATAAGCGTGGGCATAAGACGATAAATCATCGTTAATATCAGCGTCCGTATCTGATAACCGTCAACGTCGGCATCGGTACAAATTATGACCTTGCTCCAACGCAGATTATCCATATTGAAAAGCGACAGATTTTTATTTGCCTTGGAGCTTACCTCAACGCCGCAGCCGAGCACTTTGATAAGGTCTGTTATAATGTCGTTTTTAAATATTTTGGGGTATTCGGCCTTAAGACAGTTGAGTATCTTCCCTCGTACCGGCATAACTGCCTGAAAGGCACTGTCTCTCGCCTGCTTACAGGCACCGAGAGCCGAGTCGCCCTCCACTATGAATATTTCACGCTCCGAAACGTCCTTTGAGCGGCAGTCAACGAATTTTTCGATTCTGTCAGTCATACTGTTGCCGCTTTGAAGCGTCTTTTTAATGTTGAGCCTTGTGGATTCGGCCTTGACGCGCGAACGCATATTTATGAGCACCTGCTCGGCAATTTTTTCGGCGTCTATTCTGTTTTCTATAAAATACACTTCAAGCTGATGGCGGAGAAAATCCGTCATAGCCTCCTGAATGAATTTATTGGTTATAGCTTTTTTGGTCTGATTTTCGTATGACGTCTGAGTTGAAAAGGATGACGAAACAAGCACAAGACAATCCTCCACATCCTGGAAATTTATCTTGCTGTCGCTCTTTAAATACTTGCTGTTTGCTTTTAAATAGCTGTCAATCTGCGAAACGAACGCACTTTTTACAGCTTTTTCGGGAGCGCCGCCGTGTTCAAGAAAACTGGAATTATGGTAATACTCCTTAAGCTGTTTTTTATTGGAAAAACACAGCGCAACATTGAGCTTAACCTTGTATTCGGGCAAATCGGCTCTGTCTCTGCCCTTTCTCTCACCCTGCCAAAACTGCACGGAAGAAAACGCATCGTCGCCGACAAATTCCTTTATATAATCGACTATACCGTTTTCGTAGCAGTATTCGTATTTATCAAAGCTCTTTTCGCCGATTTGATTGCGAAGAACGAATTTTATTCCCGCATTTACAACCGACTGCCTTAATATAGTCTCCTGATAGTATTCAAGAGGAATATCAATATCGGTGAACACCTTGATATCCGGTTTCCAGCGTATTCTTGTACCGGTATCTTTTTTATTGTACGGTTCCTTTTGAAGCTCGCTGACGGGCTCGCCCGCCTTAAAATGTATCTCATAGCGAAATCCGTTTTTGTGCACCTCGGCATCCATATACTCCGAAGCATACTGTGTGGCACAAAGTCCGAGTCCGTTAAGTCCGAGTGAATACTCGTATGTTCCGCCGTTGTTTGTATTATATTTACTGCCGGCATACATCTCACAGAAGAGCAGCTCCCAGTTCCAACGCTTTTCCTTTTCGTTGTAGTCCATAGGCATACCTCTGCCGTGATCGACAACCTCAACGGAGCCGTCGAGAAAACGGGTCACGGTTATCTCTTTACCGTAGCCCTCTCTTGCCTCGTCTATGGAATTTGAAAGTATCTCAAATACAGCGTGCTCACAGCCCTCAATACCATCCGAGCCGAAAATAACGGCAGGGCGAAGCCTAACTCTGTCAGCACCCTTTAGCTGCGAAATACTTTCTTCATTGTATACCGCTTTTTTTGCCATTTAAATAAACCACCTTTTAAATTCCGAGCGGCGGAAAAAATGCACGCAGGAAAATCCTGCCGAAAAATACCGCCATATATTTTACACTATATATAGCGGTCAAGTCAAGTTATTTGCCTTTTTAAACGGATATTTAGGGCTCATACGCCCAAAGCAGACAGCTCAAGTCAGCTTTTATCGTCATCGGTATGCTTTTTAACCTTATGTTTATTTCCGTTTTCATCAACGATATACGTATTTTCAAGATTTGCGACAAGATTTCTTTTAAAAGAGTCGATATACTCGCGGCGCAAAATTGCCTGCTCCTCCTTTTCTTCGGGAGTAAGCCCATCCCCTTTTTGCTTTTTGGCAAGGAAGTTTATACGCTCAATTTTACTTTGCTCCATAATCATCACCACGTAAAGGTTATTTTTTATTATTTTATAATATTTTTTAAATAAAGTAAAGGAGCGGCTCAACACTTGAAAATATTAAGTGAATATCATATAATTTCATTATGATGAAGGAAGGATTACGATATGTTTAAATATGTTCTGATAGACATTGACAATACGCTTTTGGATTTCAACAAATGTGCCGAAAAAGCTATGACAAACGCTTGCAAAGCTTGCGGAGTAGGTTTCAAAAAAGAAATGCCGTCGGTTTTTCATAAAATCAACGACTCTCTCTGGCAAAGACTCGAAACGGGAGAAATCACAAGGGATCAAATACACGAAAAACGGTGGAATATGGTTTTTTCGGTTATGGGTATCACTTTTGACGGACGTGAATTTGAAAAAGAATTCGTAAAAGGGATATATGACAGCCACGAGCCTGTAAACGGAGCTGTGGATACGGTTAAATATCTGTCAAAAAAATACATACTCTGTGCCGCAAGCAACGGTCCCTTTGAGCAGCAAAAGCACCGACTGACACTTGCCGGAATGATAGACTGCTTCTCTCACCTTTTTGTTTCGGAGAGAATAGGCATACAAAAGCCCCAACGGGAATTTTTTGAGCGGTGCCTCAATGAGCTGCACGAAACCGACAAATCAAAATTTATACTTATAGGCGATTCGCTTACTGCCGATATATCCGGAGGGAAGAGCTTCGGAATCACCACCTGTTGGTATGACCACAACGGCACGGGATATGATAATGTGGGCGCGGATATAAGAATTGACAGTCTCTCAGAAATCAAAAGCATACTTTGAGGAATTATTATGATAAAGCTCCCCGAACAAGTGAACAAGGCAATATGCCTGCTGAAAAACAGCGGTTTTGAAGCCTATGCCGTCGGCGGCGCGGTTCGTGATTGTCTGCTAGGCAAAGTCCCGTTTGACTGGGACATCACAACAAGCGCACGCCCCGAAGAAACCGAAAAGGTGTTTTGCGGCGAACGGATAATAGAGACAGGTATAAAGCACGGGACGGTAACTGTTATAATTGACGGTATGCCGCTCGAAATAACCACTTATCGCATAGACGGCGACTATACAGACCACCGTCATCCGCAAACGGTATCATTTTCGGATAACCTCAGAGACGATCTCTCAAGGCGTGATTTCACAATAAACACACTTTGCTGTAATTGCGACGACAAAATAATTGATGCTTTCGGCGGCAAAGACGATTTGAAGAACAAAATAATACGGTGCGTCGGCGACCCGGACACACGTTTTTCGGAGGACGCGCTCAGAATAATGCGTGCCGTCCGTTTTTCGGCGGAGCTCGGATTCAAAATAGAAAAAAACACATCGGACAGCATACTGAAAAACAGGCAGCTGTTGTCGGATGTGTCAAAAGAAAGATTACAGGTTGAATTCACAAAGCTTATCACGGGAAAATACGCAACCGACGTTATACGGAAATATCACGCGGTTATAGAGGTATTTATCCCGGAGCTTGCCCCACTTGCAGAATGCGAGCAGCACACAAAATATCACAAATACGATGTGTTCGAGCATACGCTTCACGCCGTAGACGCAATAGATTTTAATGACAGAATTTTGCGTCTTACAATGTTTTTCCATGATTTCGGAAAGCCCGACGCCAAAACCACTGACGAAAACGGCACTTCGCACTTCAAAGGTCATGCCGTGATAAGTGAAAAAAAGACGCGAGACATTCTTAAAAGGCTGAAATTTGACAATAATACAATAAACGAGGTATCAAAGCTCGTTTTGATACACGATATGAAATCCCCACGCGACAAAATTCAGGCAAAAAAAATGATGTGCAGTCTCGGAGACGAAACATACCTTAACCTTATAAAAATCAAACGCGCCGATAACATGGCAAAGGCCGATCCGCACGCAATAGACGAAAAGCTTAAAAATATGCGTTCGTTCTATGAGGAGATAAAGATAAACAACGAGTGTTATAATTTAAAATCTCTCGCAGTAAACGGCGATGATATTAAGGCCTTCGGCATAGCCGAGGGAAAAGAGATTAAAAGCTCGCTTGATTTTTTACTTAACGGCGTTATAGAGGGTAAGTGCCAAAACAGAAAAGACGTATTGTTGGAATATCTGAAAGAAAATACAAAATAATTAAAAGCACCGCGATTTTGGTAAAAAGAATCAGCGATGCTTTTTTATTATGCCATAAGACCGCATGACCTGCGAAGCAGTAAAACCGCGTCGCTCTCATCTACGGCTCCGTCTCGGTTTAAATCGGCCTCTTTGAGTTTTATCGGAGACAAGCCTGTTAAGCCCACCGAATATTTAAGCATTATAACAGCGTCCGCACTGTTCGTTTTACCGTCTGAATTCACATCGCCGAAATTCACTCGCGCAACGTAATAATAATCCGTTTTGCCTTTGCGTATGCGAATACCTGCACCGTCCTCGACAACGGCGAAATCAGGCAAAATATTGCCGTTTTCATCAAACACGGTCAATTCATCCGCAGCATCGATAACTCCTTTGAATACCAATATCTCCTTTAGCGTTTGTACCGTAACACCGACTGCCGTATTTACAACACCGGTTTCTTTCTCCTCGGACACACAATCGAAAGACACCGTTGCATTTCTTATGCCGATTGCCGCTTCGGATGAAAACGCGGAGCTTCCGTATATTGCATAAAGTGAGGTACATCCGTCTAATGCCGTAGCCGACATCTTCAGAGCTTCGCTGAAAACGGTAACGGTTTTTAAAGACGTACAGCGCGAAAAAGCTTCGTCTGAAACAAGCTCAGTATTTGGGGGCAAAGTAACTTTTTCCAAAGAAGTATTTACCGAAAAGGCAAAAGCCCCTATCTCTTTAAGAGACGGTGAAAAGCTTATCTCCGAAAGTGCGGCACAATTATAGAACGCTCGATCCCCTATTGTTTTTACGCCGCGAAGCTCAGCTTTTAAAAGAGACGAACAATTTTCAAACGTGCTTGTATGAAGTTCCGTAACGCTCTCGGGCAACATAACTTTTTGTAACGCAGAGCAACCGAAAAAGGCTTTCTCACCGATAAATGCCACTCCGTCGGGAATTACGGCGAAAGAAAGCGACGAACACCCTTTAAAGGCTCCCTTGCCTATATATGTAACTCCTTTTTTAAGCTCTGCTTTTTTTAAGGAATAACAGCCCGAAAAGGCATTGTCGCCTATCTCGTTTAAATTCGCGCCGAAGCTGACATATGACAGAGCCGTGCAGTCGGAAAAAGCGTTTTTGCCGACTGCGGTGACGGAATCGGGTAAGCCGATAAATTCCACGGTTCCGTTTGACGAAAATGCGTAATCGTCAATCGCCGCCACCGTTTTGCCCTTAATTTTTTCTGGTACCAAAATCGTATCGCTCACTCCGCGGTAGCCGCTTACGCAAACCTTTCCGTTCTTAATATAATACACAAAGTCGCTGTCACCCGAGGCAAAAGCATCGAGAGGCAGCGACAATATAACGCAAATAACCGCAAATGCAACTATTGACTTTATTTTATTACAAACAGCTGTCATTTCATTTCTCCGCCCCTTTTATGAGCTTGATTGTATCACCTTTTTCGGCTTTTTTCGGAATTTGTGCTGATTTATCACATAACCTCATTTCCGCCGCTTTATATTCTTTTTACAAAACATCGCATTCAAGGTAACAAACGGCGTCACAAAACAATATGCGGCTAAATGCCGACAAAAACAACACACCGGATATTGGTTGTGTGCTGCTTTTTGTTCTGATTTATATTTAAAACAACACTTTTTACTGCTTATTAAATATCAACGGTCAGGCTATTCAGGACTATAACTCATTGACATTTATTTATGCCGATGATATACTTCTAATGTTCGCTCAGGGAGCGATTGTTCAGTAAAGACGTAAGCCGAACAGGGTGCAGACTGAGAAAGCTGTATCTTGTTTGGCTTTTTAAATATAACATTGCTTTTGTGCTACAATTCTAAGAAAACGGATGCATAAATTAAAAGGATAACGCAAGTGATTTTCAGGAGAATATTAAAATGACAAAGGACGAATATTTAATAACCGATCCGCCGCTCAAGGCTTTGACTGTTTTTGCGATGCCTATGATTTTAGGCAGCTTCTTTCAACAAGTATACAATATGGCTGATTCAATTATCGTCGGTCAATTTGTCGGCTCCTCTGCCCTTGCGGCCGTCGGAGCTTGTGCCGCACTTACAAATGTTTTTATTTGTATCGCACTCGGTGCAGGCGTGGGCGCAGGTGTGCTTGTAAGCCGTTATTTCGGTGCTCAAAATTACGGCAAGATGAAAACAATCGTATCAACCTCGTTAATCAGCTTTTTGCTTTTAAGCATATTTCTCGGTATCTTTGGATTTTTCGGTTCTAATTGGATGATGAGCATACTGCAAACGCCTGCGGATATAATGGAGGATGCGGTACTGTACTTGCGCATCTATTTTGCGGGCTTTCCGTTTTTATTTATGTACAACATTCTTTCAACCATGTTTACTTCAATCGGTGAATCGAAAATTCCGTTATGGCTTTTAATATTTTCATCTGTATTGAATATCATCATGGACCTTTGGATGGTGGGCGGTCTTAAACTCGGAGTATTCGGTGCGGCTCTTGCCACTCTTATTGCACAGGGCATTTCTGCCGTACTTTCCCTTTTGATTTTTCTTTATCGAATGCGAAAATACGCAAGTCCGTTTCATCGATTTGACAAAAGCGGACTGCGTTTAATGCTTAAAATCGCCGTTCCGTCTATTCTTCAACAATCCACGGTATCAATCGGTATGATGATTGTGCAGGCGGTTGTAAATCCGTTTGGCACGCAAGCACTCGCAGGCTACGCGGCAACGATGAGAATAGAGAATGTTTTTTCACTGATATTTGTATCAATCGGGAATGCCGTGTCACCATTTGTTTCGCAAAATCTCGGTGCCGGAAAAATTGACCGTATTAAAAAAGGCTACCGCGCCGCTTTGCTGTTAGATGTATGCTTTGCCGTACTTGCATTTGTAATTATTGAAACGATGCACACTCAAATATCTTCACTTTTCTTAGGAAAAGACGGAACGGAATTAGCGTATCAAGTTTCCGGTGATTATATGAAATGGATTGGATACTTTTTCATATTTATGGGTATCAAAATGGCAACAGACGGTGTTCTTCGCGGACTTGGAAATATGCGCCCGTTTTTGACTGCAAATATGGTCAACCTTGCGATTCGGTTATCCGTAGCATTGATTTTTGCACCGCATTTCGGCATTGCATTTGTATGGCTTGCAGTTCCGGCAGGTTGGCTAGCCAACTTTGTAATTTCCTATGCGGCACTGAGAAAATCTTGGCCGAAAAATGCTTTGGAGCAGGAAATCCACCATATCTAAAGAAACAGTCACCGCAACGGTGACTGTTTCTTTTTGACGAAAAAGCAGAAAAAGCGAACGGGAAATTGTTGTAGGCAAGCTGAAAACCGCTTCAAGCAAGCGTATTGTACCCTTAAGCGAAACTGCAATACAAGCGATTATCGAATTACGCAACGAGCGATATTTCGGTGAGGACGCACCGTTGATACCCGATGCAGACGGAAACTTTACAAGACCGTTGAATTTAAGAAAACAGTTTTATTCCATACTCGATGCGGCAGGAATTGAGAAAAAAGGCTTACACAGTTTGCGCCACACCTTCGCAACAAAGCTTGTAACAGGAGTGCGAGCAGATGACGGAACGGTAAAAGCATTAACACCGAGGCAGGTGGCAGACTTACTCGGACACACAACTTCAGAAATAACCGAAATGTATTATGTCAAGCGAAACACGGATATGCTGATGGGCGTTACAAACGGATTTGAATTGTGATATAAGACGGATAATCGTTATTTGAGCAGATGAAAAAACAGCGTGAGAATTCCTCACGCTGTAAGTAATTAAATATTCAATAAAATGTTATATGGTCAGATTTTCCAAATCAAATGGTGATTGATCAATAAATATTATAAGCTATCAGATAACACCTTGATTTTTTCATCACGGCTAAGAGTCTTATAACCGCCATCCATTGTTAGTGTTAAATCGGCAATGTTTTCTATATCATCTTTGGTAACTCCCAAATCGGATATATTAGTAATAACACCGATTTCGTTCATCCAATTTTCCATTGCAAGTAATCCTTCTTTTGCAATTTGCTCATCTGTTTTGCCTTGAGGGGAAACGTTCCAAACATTGATTGCAAAACGCTTAAATTTATCAAGTCCGTAAGGCATAATATATCTGTAATAAGCGAGAGAAACAGCAGAAAGCGTCATACCGTGGGTTGCATTTGTATAACCTCCGACTGCCTGACCGAGCATATGAACCTCCCAATCGGTTGTTTTGCCTTTGGCAATAAGGGTGTTAAGCGCCCAAGTAGCAGTCCACATAATATTGCTTCTTGCTTCGTAATCATTAGGATTTTTTATCGCAACAAGGCTTGAGTGAATAACACTTTTCATAAGTGCTTCGCTGATATAATCGCTTGTATTATCATCAGTTCCTGAAAAATATTGTTCGCAAATATGATTGAAAATATCATAAATTCCCGACACCATTTGGTATTTCGGCAATGTCATTGTAAAGCGAGGATTAAGGATTGTAAATCTCGGCATAATCTTTTCATCTGCAAAAACATGACCGATTTTTTCTTTAGTATTCTGATTTGTAATTACAGAACCTGCGTTCATTTCCGAGCCTGTTCCAACCATAGTCAAAACACATCCAATCGGTATTATTTCACAATCTGGTTCTTCAAAACGGACAAAATATTTTTCCCAAGGATCTTCATTACAATTAACAGAAACAGAAAGCGCCTTTGAAAAATCGCAAACAGAACCACCGCCAACTGCGAGAATAAAATCCGCATTATGATTTCTTGCTATTTCTATACCTTCATAAAGTTTTTCAACAGTCGGATTTGGCATCACGCCCTCAATTTCTGTGATGTTTTTATTACTTCCTTTTAGGATTTTGATTATATCGTCATAAATACCATTCTTTTTTATAGAACCTGTACCATATACAAGTACAACATTATCACCGTATTTTTTCAATTCATCACTTAAATTGGATAATGAATTTTCTCCAAAATAAAGTTTTGTCGGATTACAATAACTAAAATTTCCTAACATAATTTTGCTCCATTCTTTAATAATGTAGAAATTTCATTACACATTTTTACCCATTTGATATGCAAGTTTCATTGCAGGGTGATTTTTAATTTCACCTTTTTCATACACACCGCCGGCAACAACAGTTCCTTTTTCAACTGCACCTTCGACACAATCGGCATAACCTCTGAAACAAGCTAATGTTGTGTCTGCTGACGATTTTTCATTGTCTGCCATAGTAGTAATATAATAAAATTCCTTGTTTTTAACCTCTAACCAACGAGCAACAGTACGGTCGATAACTGCTTTTAGCTGAGCATCTATTGAATAAAAGTAAACCGGACTCGCCAACACAAGAACATCAGCATAAATCATTTTTTGTAAAATCTCAGCCATATCGTCCTTAAATACACACGCACCGCTATTTTTACTGCAATGGTAACAAGCAATACAAGGGTGTATATTCTTTTCGGACACATGAATTTTTTCAACATTATGACCGGCTTCTGTTGCACCTTTGGCAAATTCATCACACAAAATGTCAGAGTTACCATTCTTTCGAGGACTGCCTGACAGAATTAAAACTTTTTTACTCATAATTAAGTTCTCCCTTTAAGAATTTATTGCGTTAAAATATTCCTCATCTGACACAGCTTCCAGCCATTCATTTGATGTATTTTCTCCCGGAACTTCAATAGCTAAATGAGAAAAACAACTATCAGCCGAAGCTCCGTGCCAATGCTTGACATTCGCAGGAATATTCACAACATCGCCGGGTAGCATTTCTATAGCTTTCTTGCCCCATTCCTGATAATATCCTCGTCCGGAAACACAAATCAAAATTTGTCCGCCACCATTTTCAGAATGATGAATATGCCAATTGTTTCTGCATTTTGGCTCAAAGGTTACATTGAAAATTCCGACCTGTTGCGTGGAAATAGGTGCAAGGTAGCTTTTGCCTATAAAATACTGTGCAAAGTTGTCGTTCGGCTCACCAATCGGAAATATCATTGATGAAATATGTTTTTCAATCGTATTATCTTCAGTTTCCTCGTTCTTATCATTCCACACTTCTTTTGCCATACGAAATGCAGCCCAAGCTTTTGGCCATCCTGCATAAAAAGCATTATGCGTTAAAATCTCCGTGATTTCTTCTTTTGTGATTCCGTTTTTCTTAGCACTTTCCAAATGGTAACGAAAAGCGGAATCGATTAAACCTTGCGACATTAAAGAAGTAACTGTAACAAGTGAACGGTCTCTGAGCGATAACTTGTCTTCTCTGTTCCAAACCTCACCAAATAATACATCATCATTTAATTCGGCAAATTTCGGAGCAAATTCTCCTAATTCTTTTCTACCGGCTGTTTGCTTTACTGCCATATATTTCAACCTCCTAAAAATTAAAATTCGCTATTGAATATTTTTTTAATCTCTGTTATATTGATAATAGCACCTAAACCTAACTTTAAGTCAAGAGTTTTTTATTTTTTGGGAGGGAAAAATATGTATACAATCGGTCAAGTATCTGAAATGTTTGATTTACCGGTATCAACTTTGCGTTACTATGATAAAGAAGGGCTGTTTCCTGAATTAAATCGCACATCGGGAATTAGACAATTTAGCGAAAATGAAATTGAGGCATTGCGTGTAATTGAATGCTTGAAAAAAACAGGTTTACAAATAAAAGACATTAAGCAATTTATGTCTTGGTGTTTGGAAGGAAGTTCAACATATACCAAAAGGAAAGAGTTGTTTGAAAGCCAAAAAAAGCAAGTAGAAGCTGAGATTACCAAGTTGAATAAAACGCTTGATATGTTAAATTTCAAATGTTGGTATTACAGTGAGGCTATCAAAGACGGAAGCGAAGATAGGATAAAAAGTATGATTCCTGATGAATTACCAAACAGCGTTAAATCTGCATATATGAATTCACACAAAGAATGAAAAATTAGATAAAAAAGAAAAAATAATCACTAACGAATTTGACTTGTGATTGATGCTTTTTTGATGATGTACCAAACGGATTGCGTGGATTGTGTGGCACATAGTGAACAAAAAACGGTGTGAAAATGAAAAGACGGCGTACGGAAAAGACCGTGCGCCGTAATTTTATCTATATGGAAAAAGCAAGTAAAATCGCAGTAAAACAGCGTAAATAAAGGAAAAAAGCACCGAAAATTCGGTGCTTTTTTTGGCAGGGGTTTTATAATCAACTCAATGCGTAAACAGTCCACCGGACTGTTTACTGTCAAAAGTGCAAGCACTTTTGAATTTCGTGGTTCAAGTCTTTCTGCTTTAACAGCAAAACAAAAAAGACACCCGCAGGTGTCTTTTTGTTTTGGCAGGGGCAGAAGGACTTGGTCTCGCCTGCCGGCTCGGTCGGTGCTTCTGCACTTCGTGCAGAGGTCTCCACCGGAGACCCGCACCCCTCAACACGCTCCGCGTGCCTCGGAGTCTAAATCATTTTACTCAATGCCAAAACAAAAACGGTCACCTTTCGGTAACCGTTTTCGATTTGGCAGGGGCAGAAGGACTTGAACCCTCGGCACGCGGTTTTGGAGACCGCTGCTCTACCAACTGAGCTATACCCCTATATTAAATTCTTCCTTACGGAAATCACTTTGATATTATACATATATTGCATCATTTTGTCAACAATAATTATTTCGAAATGTTTTTATGAAGCTTCTTTTTAAATCTAATACACAACAGAAAAAACGATAACAATCGGCGTCGGTGCTATTGCTCGGCAAAAGCTGCAATCGGATGATGCATTATCGATGACAAAGACCGGTTTCCGCATAATTTTTCTCTTGTCCGTTATCTTTCAAATCAAAAAGAGAAAAGCGAAAAGATAAACATACAAAACAAAAAGAAACGACAATCTTCTCACGAAAATTGTCGTTTCTTTGGTGGACCATCAGGGACTCGAACCCCGGACCGCCCGGTTATGAGCCGGATGCTCTAACCAACTGAGCTAATGGTCCGCATCTAAACTGCTTGACTATTATATATATAAACGGCACAATTGTCAAGAGTTAATTTTTCTTTTTTTAAAATAGTTGACCTTTCGAAGTTCGCCGCCGAAACTTGTGTAAAAACGCATAATTTTATATGTTTTTGACGCTTTTACATATTGCAAATCCGTAGATTTATTATATAATTATAAAAACAGACTTTTATCCGGTTTTGTTTTTGTACAAAACATACATCAAGTGAGGTGAGAACTTGTACGGACTTATAGATCATCAGGAAGAAATTAACCGTCTTATGTCACGTTACGGCGTAAAATTCGGACTTTATAAAAACAACAAATTCAATGAACGGCTTTTCCCCTTTGACACCATACCGCGCATAATACCGAAAAACGAATTTGAATTTCTTGAAAAAGGCTTGAAACAGCGCGTTTACGCTCTTAATTTGTTTTTAAACGATATTTATTCCGACAAAAAAATCATACGCGATAAAATAATTCCCGAAGAATTCATATATACTTCGCCGGGCTTTTCCGCACCGTGCGACAAGCTGACTCCGCCTAAAAAGATATATAATCACATTTCGGGTATAGATTTGGTACAAGGCAAGGATATGTGCTGGTATGTACTTGAGGACAATTTACGCATACCCTCCGGCGCGTCATATCCGATGATAGCGCGCGAGCTTTGCCGCAGAGCAAGTCCCGACACGTTCCAAAACAATTCGGTAGACGACAACCGCGACTACGGCGGGCTTTTGCGCCGTGTTCTCGATGATGTAAACACCGGCGGAATCAACGTGATTTTGACCCCCGGCCGATACAACTCAGCTTTCTTTGAGCATTCGTACCTTGCGGAGCGCACAAAGGCTGTATTTGCTATGCCGCAGGACCTTTTTGTTGAAGGCAACGTACTTTATTACAGTGAATATTCCGGTAAGCGACAGCGCGTAGGCACGGTTTACCGCCGAATTTCAGATGAATACATTGACCCTATGACATTTTACGCAGGCTCTCTTCTCGGAGTACCGCATATCATAGATTCTTACAGAGCCGGAAATGTTGCGATTGTAAATGCGCCCGGAAACGGCATAGCGGATGACAAGGGCGTATATTATTTCGTCCCGCAAATGATAAAATATTATCTCGGCGAAGAACCGATACTAAACAATGCCGTTACCTATCTGCCGATAATAAAAAAAGATCTCGATTATATAATCGAAAATCTGCCATCGCTGGTTATAAAAGATGTATCGGAGTCCGGAGGCTACGGAGTCATATTCGGAAATACTCTGTCTAAAAACGAACTCTCTGCCATAAAAGAAGCCGTTAAAACGTCGCCGCGCCGATTTATAGCGCAGGAGGTAATAGACTTTAAAGGGCTCAAGGTTTTTGAAAACGGCAGGCAAGTCGAAAGGAAAGCGGATCTTCGCGCGTTTGTGCTCTACGGCGACGAAATAAAAGTTTGGCACAGCGGTCTTACACGCTATTCTCAAGATCCGGATTCTTTTGTTGTGAACTCATCTCAGGGAGGAGGATTTAAAGACACATGGGTATTATCTCGATAAAATCCACTGACAATCTCTTTTGGCTCGGCAGATATGTAGAGCGCGTCTTTACCACTCTTCGCGTTTTTTCGGAATATTACGATAAAATGATAGACAAAGACGAAAACGCCTATATTGATTTTTGCAACAAGCTCGGTATAGAAAACACATATTCATACAAGCAGGAATTTATAACGAAATATCTTTTTGATGAAAACGACCCGAATTCTGTTATGAGTAATTTACTCTGCGCCTATGATAACGCCGTTGTTATGCGTAACGAGATAAGCTCCGAAACGCTGTCATATATTCAAATGGCGGTAAATTATATGGAGCAAGGCAGAGAGAGCAGCGCACCGATGCTCAAATTGCAGGAGGTATTTGACTGCATATTTGCCTTTTGGGGCAGCGCCGACGACTTTGTTGAATCGGAGACAACGAGAAATATACTGAAGTTCGGCAGAAGCGTTGAAAGACTTGACCTCTATACCCGTTTTTCCTTTTCTCCGACTCTCATCAAAAAGGAATTCAGTATACTTTTAAACCGTCTTTACAAAGTCGGCGTAGACTGTAACATAGACGCTATCAACACCCTTATGAACATCATTCTCGAAAAAGATGAGTACAGCGACTACGACCTATATACCGTGCGTGACGAGTTGTCTAAGGTATTTATTACGGCACCGCAGTATTGATCAAAAAAGGAAGATAAACGTGAAGCACATCAAATTTTTTTACAGTATGAAAATTGATTTTTCGTCCCCTGTGATAAGGCACTGCTTTTCTTTGAGATGCTTGCCGTTTGATACGCCGTCGCAGAGGATAGAACTCATAAATGTGGACATAGAGCCGCATAACATGCTTACCGAAACGGCCGACGGCTTCGGCAACAGAGTCCTCACCGACAGAATTATCGAGCCTCACTCAAAATTCGTTGCAATAGTTGAGGGAAAAGCGAGTTTAGACTTTTCAAAGCGCGAAAAGGAAGAGCTTAACTGCATTTATAAATATCCGTCGCAGCACACAGTACCCGGAGAAAAAATCATTGAACTCGTGTCGGGGCTCGGTGATATGGCAAACCTTACCGCGCTTGAGACCGCACAGGCGGTTTCAAAAAGAATCGGCGAAGTATTCAGCTATAAAAGCGGCGTAACAAATATAAATACCACAGCGGAAGAGGCACTGCACCTCGGGTGCGGCGTTTGTCAGGACTACGCGCATATATTTTTATCGGCGGCAAGACTTTCGGGCGTTCCGGCAAGATATGTTGCAGGCATACAAAAAGGAACCGGTGAAACGCACGCCTGGGCAGAGTTTTACGACGACGGCATATGGGTCGGAATTGACCCGACAAATCACAGAATGTGCGATGAAACGTACCTTGCGCTAAGCCACGGCAGAGACTTTGCGGACTGCGGCATCAACCGCGGACTTTTTATCGGCGGAGGCACTCAAACCCAAAGCATCGTGGCTACGGTGGAAGAAATATAAAAATGAGTGGTTATCCATGGCCCATTTGACAAAGTGTTCTCATCTTTTCAGAGCGAGCGAATACGAATGCTCGAATTGCGGCAACAAAAGCGACAAGCCCTATACAGAGTGTCCGCATGCGGCTCGGAAATGACATCGTATCAAAGCTACCACAGTTATGACCCGAGTTAGATTGACGAGACGGCGGATTACGACGAGATGTTCGGCGGCGATGACGACTGAAAGCAGAATTTGTTTCAAAAAAAGAATCGAGCAGCGTATATCTGCTCGATTCTTTTCTCTTTTATCGAATGTTGTTTTTTATCACCGACCAACTGTCTGTTAACCGTTCGAGATTATATGACGCATTGGCGGGACTTGTTGACGGCAAAGCCACGGTATCTCTGCCGACGGTATCTTTAATATACTTATTAAACAATTTTTCGCTTGTCTTGCCGTTTGAGTAGATTTGTCTTATACCGCATGAGGATAAAATCGTCCCTATATCATTCGGTACAACATTTTTAATAGAGCTGTCGGAAGATCCCACTATATCGCAACTTTTTATAATGTCCCAAAGCGCGATATTATGGCTATGCAAAAGAGCTGTTTTTTCTTCATTAGACGATGGCACCGCACAGCCGAGTACGGCGGCGAGCACACGCCAAAAACGATTTTGGGGATGCCCGTAGTAAAAGGATACTTCCCTTGATTTAACCGACGGAAATGAACCGAGAATCAATATTTTGGAATTGCGGTCATAAATCGGCGGTATAGTATGCAAAAGGTGCTCCGAAGTCATTGGTTTTTATCCTCAACTATTCTGTAATATGTTCTTACCGTTACAGCATACACCAAAACGTAAATAATTGCAAATACGGATATTGTTGCGACGGTGCACCAGAAGAACAGCGTAACATTGCTGAGGTTCAGCAGCTTTAACAGCTTTGTAATTACTTTAAATCCGAAGCAGATATGAATTACGGCTGTAACGAGCGGCAGGAAAAATACGGTGAGCACTTGGGAATGGATACTCTTTTTGACCTCTTTTTTGCTCATTCCGACATTTTGCATTATTACATAACGCTGCTTATCGTCATAGCCCTCGGAAATCTGTTTATAATAAATTATCAAGACCGTTGCAACAAGGAAGAGAAGTCCCAAGGTTATGCCTATAAAAAACAGACCGCCGTACAGAGACATCATACTGTCGCGAGAGGTTTCGGCACAATTTAAATCGACTGCGGAGGTCTCGCTTATATCGCAAAAAAGAAGCGATATGTCCTTCATATACCCCTTTTGCACGTCTTTCGGCGCATCGGTATCAAAGCCGTAGGCGAAGCTCATGTCGGTGTGAGAGGCGTCTGCACCCTCGCTTTTGTAACCCATGGAATTATATATCGACATGGCGGCTTTCTCATCGGAAACAATATAGTAGCTGTAATTTGAGGTAAACGCCGAATAAGAGTCAATAGTAGGGAAAACGTCCACGGTATGCTTTATTTTATATGCGTCGTCGCCGAATTTAACCGTACCCGAAAAAGCCTTGCCGCGCGGCGTACAAGACAGCACCTCATCGCTTTGGAGCGTTTCGTTTTTTCCTGTTATCCTGTTGTATTCCGATACCGGTATCAGCGTCACAATGTCTACTCCGAGTCCGTCGTTATAGTCGGGGGTTACGGTAGCCGTATAGCCGCTGTCGTTAGCGTAAGACGAAAATGAGAGATAGCGGTAATAAAGCTCGTTCTTACTTTCTATACCGTATTTTCGAGCCTGCGTCGTCATAACATCGGCATAATCTTTGCAATTTTCCGTTGTTGCATTTTGCACGTCGATATAAATATTGCGAGGATACCGCGTGCGCATAATGTCCTCCGTACCGGCATATAGCGATACCGTAGTGGACACGGTGACAAGCACCGCGGTGGAAAGAATGCAGATGCTCGCAAGTCCTGCCGCATTTTGCTTCATACGGTATATCATACTTGAAACAGAAGTAAAATGCTTTGCTTTATAGTAATATTTTTTATTTTTTCTGAGAGCTTTTAATATCCATATACTGCCCGAGGAGAAAAGCATAAAGGTTCCGACTATTACGAGCAAAACCGCCGCAAAGAACGCGCCCATCGCCGTTATCGGTGATTTTACAACGAGAGCTATGGTATAGCCAGAAGCTAGAAAGGCTGCACCTAAAACAGCCGTAAGCACCTTTGCCTTCGGCTCTTTTTCGCCCTTATTTCCACCTTTTAAAAGTTCAACGGGATTTGATAGGCTGATGCATAAAAGATTATGTGCAAGATTCAAAAGAGCTATTGCGCCGAATACCAAAGCAGTAATGTCAACTGTTGACTGATAAAATCTGAAATCAATGTTTCCGCCGAATTTCAGTATTTTAAGCAGCAGCAAAAAGGTCAGCTTTGAAAAAAGCGCACCTATGGCGATGCCTGCCGCAGTTCCGAAAATATAGGTATAGGCAGTTTCAATAAAGAGTATTTTCGCTATATGGCGTTTTTCCATACCGAGAATGTTGTATAATCCGAATTCCTTTTTACGTTGTTTAATAAGGAAGCTGTTTGTGTAAAATAAAAATATAGCAGAGAAAATACCGACTGTTGCAAGGGCAAACGTCAAGAGGGAATGCAGAGCGTCGCTATCTGCCCATTTTATGTTTGCTATTGTACCGACCACAAAAAACATAGCCGTTGTAAATATACACGTCAAAATATACGGCACATATGTTTTACGATTATTTTTAAGATTTTGAACGGCAAGCTTTGAATAGAAAAAATTATTCATTGCTCTCACCTCTCGTTGCCATTGCGGTCAGAGTGTCCGAAATCTTCTGGAACATCTCGTCGTTATCCATACTTCCGCGATAAATCTGATTGAACACCTCGCCGTCCTTTATGAACATAATCCTGTTGGCGCAGGACGCCGCCTTTGTGGAGTGAGTAACCATCAAAATGGTCTGACCCTCCTCGTTAAAATCGCCGAACAGCTTTAAAAGAGCATCGGAAGCCTTTGAGTCAAGCGCACCGGTGGGCTCATCAGCCAATACAATCTGCGGATTTGTTATGAGAGCTCTTGCGACGGCGGCACGCTGTTTTTGTCCGCCCGAAACCTCATATGGAAACTTTGAGAGTATATCGGTAATTCCTAACTTTTCGGCAAGGGGTCTCAACCTCTTTGCCATTTCATCGTACGGCTTGCCTGAAAGCACAAGAGGCAGGAAGATATTGTCCTTTAAAGAGAATGTGTCCAAAAGATTAAAATCCTGAAATACAAATCCGAGATTATCGCGCCTAAACGCCGAAATTTCTCTCTCTCCTATTGCTGATAGACTTCTGCCGTTCAACAGCACCTCTCCGCTCGTAGGCTTATCAAGCGACGCCAAAATATTAAGCAAGGTTGTCTTACCGGAACCCGACTCTCCCATTATTGCAACATACTCGCCCTTTTCCACGGAGAAACTGACATTGGAAAGAGCTTGAACGTGCGCTCCGCCGAAACGGGTCGTATAAACCTTTTTCAAATTGTTTACTTCTAAAAGCGGCATAATAATTACCGTAGCCTTTCTGCTACAAATATTACATAAACAAACACGGTTAACCCTTGCTGTAGCCGTACAAGGCGTGACGGGAATTTTGTCTGTCTCAAAATCATAACCGAATAGCTTTTCTTTTTCGGTGTGATTTTACGTACCGAATGTATCCCTTTGTTTATTGCACGTTCAGTATATCAAAACGGAGAATCGCAAGCCATCGAAAAGGCTTACAATTCCCCTTTTAAACTTACATTTATGTAAGGTAGCGTTATTCCACTCCGAGGCTGACGGTGTCAAGACAAAGTTTGACCGTAGTCCCCTTTCCCACCTCGGAGGTCACCGTAATTGTATGGGAGAGCTTTGTAAGTATCTTTTTGCAGAGAAAAAGTCCTATTCCCGTAGATTTTTTATCCTCTCTGCCGTTGAAGCCCGTAAAGCCCTTTTCAAAAATACGCGGTAAGTCCTCAGGCCTTATTCCGATACCGTTATCGGAAATGACAAGCGTTTTCGCAGTATTTTCATCCAAATAAATATTGATTTCACCCTCGGACGTATATTTCAACGCATTCGAAATAAGTTGTTCGATTACAAACGACAACCATTTTTCATCGGTAAGCACACGGCAATTGATGTCGCCCACAATAACCTTTGTCTTTTTACGCAGAAATTGCTTTCTGTATTTTTTAACCGCCGCTCTGACTATTCCGCCTAAATCATAGCTTTTGATTTCGAGGTCGGAAGAGATGCTGTCGGAACGGATGTACTGAAGCACCATTTCAACATATTGCTCTATTTTAAAAAGCTGCTCTTCAAGCTCGTCGTTTTCCGGAGAACAGTCTGTTTGCAGCAGCAACCTCATGGCGGCTATGGGAGTTTTTATCTGATGCGCCCAGAGAGTAAAATAGTCCGCCGAATCGCTGTATTTGCGATTCATACGTGTTTCGGCATCTGTTTTTAGTGCGGACATCTTTTCGGCAATATCGGCAAGGTCCTTTTTTATTGGGTCATTATAATCCGGCAATTTAAGAACGGCATACTCTGCGTCGTTTTTAATTTTTTCAAGTCTCTTATGCTTTTTGTATACCGAGGAAAAACGCAGAACAAATACAATCAATAGAATTACGGCGGAGATGAGCGTCGCATACAGCACCGGCTCCGTTTCCACTCCGTAAAGCCAGAACACCGTATAAAATACCGCCGCTGCAAATACAAACGATAATACGGACAAGATATTGCCCGCCGTATATCCGAAAAGTGCTTTAAACCAATCTTTCATAAAACCTACCTGACTATATAACCGAGACCCTTTTTGGTAACTATAAAGTCGCAAAGCCCGGCATCTTCAAGCTTTTTGCGAAGCCTCGTCATATTTACCGTGAGTGTGTTGTCGTCAATAAAGCTGTCGCTTTCCCAAAGCTTATCCATAATCATATCGCGCGGGACAACCTTGCCCGAATTCTCCATAAGCAGCTGCAAAATTTTAAACTCATTTTTCGTAAGCTCGGTTTTTTTGCCGTTAAAATCTATCGTCGCGTCATTGAGGTTGAGTATTGCACCGCCGTGTTCGATAACCGACGTTGTCCCCGAAAAAGAATACGTGCGGCGCATTACCGCCTGCACCTTTGCAGTGAGAACGCTCAAATCGAACGGTTTGGATATAAAATCGTCACCGCCCATATTAACAGCCATAACTATATTCATTTTGTCGCTTGCCGAGGAAATAAATATTATAGGCACATTTGAAAACTTGCGTATTTCGCCGCACCAATAAAATCCGTTAAAATACGGCAGAGATATATCAAGGAGTATAAGCTGCGGCGCAAACGACACTACCTGTTCGGTTATATTTTTAAAGTCAACAACAAAATCCGCATCATAATCCCATTTGCAAAGATGCTCTTTAAGGGTTCTCGCTATGACCTTATCGTCTTCAATTATAAGTATCTTTTGCATAGTTTCACCTTCATATGTATTTTAACACGAATATGGCAACTTGTCGATATAAAACAAAAATCGGCGCGGTATAAGACAATACTACCCTATACTGCGCCGAAATGAGCGGTTAAATTATATCAGTCTACTCTCTTGTCGCCGAAGAAGAAGAGCGCAACGGTACCGGGGCCCGTATGTGAGCCGATAACGGTGCCAACGCTGTTGATTTCGACCTTGCCGTTGAGCTTTTTGAATTTTGACTCAACAAGGTCGGCAACGGCTCTTGCGTCATCATAGCAGGCGGATTCGGAAATGTAGCACTTGCCGCTGTAATCAAGACCGCCGTCTGCGTGCTCGACCATACGGTTAACTATCTCTTCAATAACCTTTTTCTTACCGCGATACTTTGTTCTCGGTATAAGCTTGCCGTTATTATCCATATTGAGGAGAGGACATATGTTGAGCATTGTGCCGAAAATCTGCGCGGTCTTTGTTATTCTGCCGCCGCGATAATAACTTGTAAGGTCGGTAGAAAAGAACCAATGATGAACATTGAGCTTACGCTCCTCGGCAAAATCACGAACCTCTTCTATGCTCTTGCCGCTGTTTTTAAGCTCTGCCAAAGTGTCCATTAAAAGACCGTAGCCGGAGGAAGCACCGAGAGAGTCTACTATATATATTTTTCTGTCGGGGTACTCTTCGAGAAGCTCGTCACGCGCAATGCAGGCGGAATTATATACGCCCGAAAGTCCGGTTGAAAGAGAGACGTGAAGAATATCCTTGCCGTCCTTTAAGAACTCTGAAAAATACTCCTTAAACTGACCGACGTTGACCTGGGAAGTGGTAGGCTCGGCTCCGTCGGCTATTCTCTTGTAGAACTCGGCAAACGGCATTGATTTACCGAGGTCATCGGGATACTCCTTACCGTCCATATTGAAGTGAAAGCAAACATAATGCACTCCGATTTTATCAAAATGCTCCTGTGAAAGATCTGCCGTGGAGCAGCAGCTTAAAATATAATCTGACATTAGATATACTCCTTAATTTTCTGTATCTGTCACCGGTAAAACTTCCGGTATTTTTGTTTTAGGTTTGCTCTGAACGCTCCAGGCTATGTTAATTGCATGGTCTGCCACACGTTCAAAGTCTGTTATTGTGTTTATAAACAGCATTCCCGCACGGGTTGTACATTCGTGACTGTTGAGCCTGTCAATATGAGCTTGCTCAAAAGTCTCCTGCATTTTATCAACCTGCGCCTCAAGGGAATTGAGTCTTTCCGCCGTTTGTACACTCAGATTTTGCTCCGAAAAAGCATCTACCGAGCCGTCAATCAGCGAAATGACGGTACTATGCATAGTTTTTAACTCTTTTTCACCCTCCTCTGAAAGCTCTATATTTTCATTTACACGCGACAAGGCGGCTTCCTCAAGGTTTGTCGCGTGGTCGCCTATGCGCTCTATGTCGTTTATAACATGGAACAGTCGACCGATATATTTAGCGTCCTTATAGCTTAAATCAAGAGAGTTTATCTTGACCAGCACGGGCGTTATATTGTGATTGAGATAATTGATAATCTTTTCGGTGTGATTTACTTCGTCAAAATGCTTAATTTCCTTGTTTATAAGGTCGCTTGACGCAATATCGAAATTGCGTCTTGCCAAAGCAGCCATACGAAGGACCTCTTTTCCCACCTGCACTACGGCAAGCGGAGGGGTGTTGAGCATTCTCTCGTCAATAAACTGAAGGTGCATTCCGTCATCCTCTTTACCCTTTTTGTCGGGGACAAGAATGCAGGAAAGCTTTACAAGGGCGCCGGCAAACGGGAACATTATTATGGTGCTCACTACGTTAAATATGATATGAACGAGCGATATCTGCATCATCACGTTGTCACTCATAGCCTGTATCCACTTTGTAAACGGAAGGAACGTAGATATGACAACAAAAACAACCGTGCCGATTACATTAAAGAGAATGTGCATAACCGCGGTACGTTTTGAATTTGTCTTTGTACCGATTGTCGAAAGAAGCGCGGTAACACAGGTACCTATATTCTGGCCGAAAATAATATATACCGCAAACGAAAGCGGCACAAGCCCCTGCGATGCGAGAGCCTGAAGTATGCCTACGCTTGCCGCGGAGCTCTGTATAACGCCCGTAACTCCGGCGCCTATGAGTATGCCTACAAGAGGATTGTCCGCATTTATAATCCAATTGCGGAAAACCTCGGAATCCTTAAGCGGATCCATGGCGTTTTGCATAAGCTCCATACCCATAAACAGCATGCCGAAACCGGCGAGTGCCTGCCCGACATATTTCAGCGAATTCTTTTTGGCAAAAAGAATCATAAATGCGCCTATAAATATAGCTATCGGAGCTATCCCGGTAAGATTCAGCGAAACAAGAACGCTTGTGGTTGTGGTACCGATATTTGCACCCATAATAACGCCTATCGCCTGCGTTAAATTCATAAGACCCGTATTAACAAAGCCCACAACCATAACCGTGGTTGCCGAGGAGCTTTGTATAAGCGTTGTTATGAGAAAGCCGACAAGTACCGCAAGAAAGCGGTTTTTTGTCATTTTTTCAAGTAAATGCTTAAGACGCGACCCGGCTGCAAGCTCAAGTCCCTCGCCCATCAGCTTAATACCGTACAAAAGCAAGCCGAGACCGCCTGCAAAGGTCAGATAATTAGTAATACTCAAATTTTTTCCCCTTTAAAATACTCAGTTTTCCGCTTCTCTGCGTTTTTCGCTGAGCTTGAATTCCTTGCCGTCTTCACCCATGTGATATATTGTTTTGCTCACGGAAATGCCGCTTTTACCGGTTACCCTTGAATAGTTTACGCCTTTTTTGCGAAGATAAGTTTTATACCACTCAAGTCTTCTTAAAAAGTCCTTGTATCTTCTGTTTTCAAGATTTGTCCACGCAACCTCGGATAGTGCCAAAATACGCGGATAGACGGAAAACTCCAATGCACGCTCCGAATCTACCCATTCAGTCCACATTTCGGCTTCTATGCCTATTACGCGCTGCCCGGATTTTCCGAACCCGGATTTAACGGTATTATATTTATACACTTTTTTAAGCGATATAACAGAATATTTGCAGTCAAAGTAAAAGTACGCCGTGGGAGAAAGAATAATATCACGCTTATATGACTGCCTTTTGACCTCGCCCGAATTTGACGGCAGCCAATACTGACACGTAATATCAGGAGAAAAGCTGTCATTGATGCAATCGTTCCAGGCAATGGGTGTTTTGCCGTATTTTTTAAGAATCTCGCCTATGCGAGTCATATAGTAGCCCTGAAGCTCCTTTGAGTTTTTAAGACCGTTTTTCTCTTTTGCCGCACGGCACTTAGGACAATCATCCCATATCTTGTGCCCCTTTGAGGCCTCGTCTCCGCCTATATGGAAATGTGTGCTTGTAAAGAGCGGACAAATCTCGGAAAACAGCTTGTCAATGAAATCATACGCATCTTCGTTTCCCGGGCAAATCGCAGCGTCAAATATACCGTTTTCGCAAGTAGGCTTGAATTCACGCGGCTTACAGGCAAATTCCGGATATGCGGCAAGCAGAGCCGAAGCATGACCCGGCAAATCGATTTCGGGAATAACCTCTATATTAAGCTTTGCGGCGTACGCCACAATATTCTTTATTTCATCCTGCTTATAGTAATAAAAATATTCTCCGCCGCGGTGCTTTAAGCCGAGTCCCTCAAGCCCGGCATATTCACGCTTTGAGCCTATTTCGTTGAGCTTCGGGAATAATTTACTCTCTATTCTGAAACCCTGATCATCGGAAAGATGCCAATGGAACTTATTTAATTTCAGCATTGCCATATTGTCAAGCAATTTTTTCACGGCTTCCGTGCCGAAGAAGTGGCGGCACTCGTCAAGCATAAATCCGCGATATTTAAATGCAGGCTTGTCGCTTATGTAAAGTCCGTTTATAACTGCCCTGCCGTCTGTTTTTTCGGCCTGCATTATTATGGTTTTCAGCGTGACAGCCCCGTAAAACGCACCGGAAGAAGATGAAGCCTTTATCATTATACCGTCTGTGGAAACCGAAATAGAGTAAGCCTCGTTTTCCATTCCGGCTACCTTTTGAAATTTAATTGCACCCTCGCCTTTTACGGGCTTTGTTCTGAGATAATCGGTCAAATATCTACCCGCAGAAACAAACTCGGGTGAGCAAAGGACCTCGGTATTTGAAGAAATTACATATGTACCGTCCTTTGAAGTATAGTTATTCGGCTTGGGAATAATATTGTATTTAAGCATTTCCAATAACCCTTTCGCAATAAATAATATCCTTTTATCTCAGGAATTACCATTGTGGTAATTATAACAAAAATAAAAGGATATTAAAAGCCTTATTTCAATTTCTGCGTTAATTTCTCATAAATCTCTATAATTTTAAACCGAGGTTCAAATTTTGGGTTACTTTCTACAACTTTAAGCTCATCCTCTGACAAAATGTCTTGAAGCTCCGCATCATCTGATGACTCGGCTGCGGGCAGACACATAGGCGGAAACATAACGCACCACCAATTTTTGCCTTTCCCCTCTCCTATTATGACGCGCACGGCCTCATATTCACCGGCAGGCAAAGTTATACGATCATCATAAGTTCGCGTCGAAAAAAAGTCCTTGCCTATTTCGAGCCTTACATCATAATCGAAGCCGTTTTTACGTATTACCTCGCGCGCCGTCTCTTCAAGCCGCTCCTTTTGCGGAATAAGCAGCTTTTCGGCATTCGCACTTGTCAAAGAACCGTCAAATATCTCCTCCCCTTCATTGAGCACGGCATCGCGCACCTTAAGCTTCAGTATTTGGTCCTCGTCGCTGTCGGAATTAGCTATTACATGCATACGCAAAACGTCGCGTCTTACGTCGCTGCACGACGCGGCAAATGACACAAAGCTGAAAATCGATGTTATGACAAATGCTGCGGCTAACGATATTTCAAATCTTCGAATAAGCTTTTCTGTTTTTGATTTCATATGTTCTTCATCCTTTCGTAAGGTAATTATTGGAAGAAAAATCATATTTATACAAAAAAAGGAACGCAGGGAATTTTCCCTGCGTTCCCGAAGCTCGATGTTTAAAGCTGACTCAATGCGTCGCCTATGCTCTTCTCAAGAGCTTCTTTACCGTATTTGTCTATCTCGTTTTTATCTTTTGCCTCATGGGTGAGACAGCCTGCGCCGCCGATACATCCTCCGACACACGCCATACCCTCGATAAAGTTATTTTTAAGGATTCCTCTTGAAGCCTTCAAAAGAGCCGTTTTGCATTCTTCTATGCCGTCGCACGGAAGCGGATCAACGGTGAAATCTATATTCTGCTCCTTAATTGCCTGACCGACAGCCTCCGAAACGCCGCCGCTTCGTGCAAATATTCTGCCGTAATAGGAAGCATTGTCAAGAACATCCTCAGGAAGCTCGGTAAGCTCGATATTACGCGAATCTATGAGAGCCTGAAGCTCCTCAAAGGTGAGAACGCAGTCGACATACTGTGCGACTCTTTCCTGCTTCGCCTCGGCTTTTTTTGCCGTACAAGGGCCTATAAATATAACCTTTGCGGTCTCGTCGGTCTCTTTTATATATTTTGCAATCGCCGCCATGGGAGACAGATTGTGCGAAATGTTCTCGGTAAGCTTCGGATAGAACTTCTTTACATAGTCAACAAACGCCGGACAGCAAGAGCTTGTGAGGAAACCTTTTTCGGCAAGCTCTTTTGATTCGCTGTATGCTACAATATCGGCACCGAGAGCAGCTTCAACCACGCTGTAAAAGCCGAGCTTTTTAATCGCGGTCACAACCTGACCGAGCTTCGCATACACAAACTGACTCGCTATCGACGGAGCCACTACTGCATACACATTAAAACCGTCGCCTTTATTACTGTCTTTTAAAATCCTGATCGCATCAAGTATAAACGACTTGTCCATAATTGCGCCGAACGGGCATGCATAAGAGCAGGCGCCGCAGTTTATACATTTATTGTTATCAATCTGAGCGGGATTTTCTTCGCTGTCTGCCATAGAAATAGCCTTTATTTTGCACGCCTTTTCACACGGTCTTGTATAGTTTGAAATTGCGCTGTACGGACAAACCTTGGCACACTGACCACAGTTTACGCACTTTGTTTTGTCAATATGCGCTTTCTGATTTTCGTCAAAGGAAATGGCTCCCTTGCGGCAGGCACTCTCACAGCGGTGTGCGATACAGCCACGGCAGTCGTGTGATACCTGATAACCGCTGGCAGGACATTCGTCGCAGGCTATATCTATAACCTCTATTATGTTCGGATTTGCTCTGTTGCCTCCGCAGGCGAGCTTTATGCGCTCGGCAACTATTGCACGCTCCTTGTATATACAGCAGCGCATAGTTGCCTTGTCACTCGTTACGGTCTTTGCAATATCATTGAAATTGTTGGCAAGGGAAAACTCTCCCTCGTCAAAGGCTATTCTTGCGACCTCACGAAGGACCTTGTATTTTAAAAGCTGTACCTTCGTATCAAATTTTCTCATTCAATTCACCCTTTGTTAAAAATAGCTTACTTTGATTCGTTTACCCATTTTTTTCAGATACTCCGAAAGCTCTGTAACAAGCTGCATCTTGATGTTAAAGTTTATGGGAAGATTTGGATTTTGATGTGCCGGATTTATTGCAGTTCCGACAAAGAAATTTATATCAGTCGCCTCCTGGAAAAGTATGCGCGCTATCTGCGACGCACCGTCCGCACGGACGCTCCAGTCGGCGTAAATATCATCGTCATTTAGATAACTCTTGGCGTATTCAAGCACTCGGCTCATTGTAATTACACCCTCGGTTGTCAAATCGACGCCGTCAATTTCGGCGATGGGCGGTATTTCGGGGTCGAGATATTTTAAATCCGTCTTAACCTCTTTGCCCAAAAAATCCGCCGCAAGAGTTGAAGTTGTTCCGCCGCATACAATATGCTTGCCAGTCTTGCCGAAAAACAACGACATCATTTTATTGACATCTGCGGGGTTCCTCGGCGGTCCCATGAGAAGATTCACGGATTTTCTCTCGCGGATTTTGACAACGCAAACGGTTGTATCGTCACCGGGCCTTCCGCCATATAGTTTATCACACTGGTCAAGCAGTAATGATGAAAGCGTTTTTGCCGTAAAATCGGGGCGATAATATTCCTCCATAAACTCGATTATCTGGTCGCGCTGCCAACCGAAATTCATATTTTCACCAATACCGGCATAAACCGCTCCGTCACTCGTAAAAATGAGCGTATCGTTAAGCTTTAACGATATTTTCGATTTATATATCATCTTACCGTCGATTTCCACTGCGCTCTCGGGATACACAAGATTTTTTCCGTCGCGCAGCAGAATGACATGCGGATTGTCGTATTGGGCTATTTCTGCCTCTTTGTTGTCTATTACACGCACTATTGTAAAAGTGCTGTATGCCACCTGACGTACCGAACATATAGGCAGTGTTTTCGCTATTGTATCAACACACATTTCAAGCGGCATATTATTTGCAATCATGGTGGATATTATTTTCGAAGTCAAAGTAGAGAGAATATTTGCTTTTACACCGGAGCCGAGCCCGTCCGCAAGCACAACAACATAATCGTCATCGCCATGCTCTATAACCTCCACCATATCGCCGCACAGCTCTTCGCCGTACTTGGTAAGACTCATATGGCCTATGTCCGTGCAAAGATTATTCATCCTTCAACGACTCCTTAAGCTTAGTGAGGGCTATCTTTGTCTCGGCGGTAGTCTCGCCAAGCAGAGAAGCTATCTCCTGAACTATGCGCATTTGCTTTTCGACGACCTTATCCGTTATTTCTATCGTTTGACGGCTAAGCTCCGCCTTTTTCTCTTTTTCTGTCTCCTCGGCGGTAACGTCGCGCATAATGCACATAAGTATATGGTAGACATGGTCGTATACTATTGTTTCTTCAATGTATTTTTTATATTCGGCGAGGTATACGCGTTTTTCGTGAATATCCCTGCCGTTTGAAAGAACATCTATAAAATCAAAAGGCTCCAAAATACGCACAACCGGCTCACCCACAACATCCGAAGCATAACGAATGTTCATAATCTCCCTTGCCGCGGCATTTATCTGCTGAACCACCATATCCTCATTTAAAATGAGTATGCCGTTGGGAGTATTGTTGAGTATATTGTCGGAAAATTTTTCTGCTTTATCCTTAAGGAAAGGAAGGCACATCTCGAGATTTGCCTTGCCCTCAAAAACCGCCTGAGCCTTTTCACGACAGGTATTATAGCCGCACGAACCGCAGTTAAGCTCATCCTCCGGCTTTTGCTTACCCATTTTGCGAAGTATCTCCTCTATCGCTCTGCTGCCTGCCATATTGCGCGGTGAAGCAAGATAAATAAGATTTTTTGAAAGCTCGTTTTCGCTCAAGGCGTCATATTTAAAATCATTGTCGCCCGCGTCTTCGGCAAAACGACGCACGGTTATATAATCACGCACCGGAGCGCGGTGATTTTTCTCCATAGCCGGACCGCCTATACAGCTCCCCGGACACGCAGACATCTCTATAAAGCAATGGTGTATATTACCTTTTTCAATATCCTTTACGGCATGGATGCAAGACGACATACCGTCAATCGACATATACGTGTAATCGTCGTTATCACAAAGCATTGTTTTGAGAATTCCGCCGGAGGTCGGGAAAAACCTCGTTTTCCCCTTTTCAACTCCGTCATCATCAGGCTCCTGCGCCAAAACAGTATCGGTTTCGGCAAGCCAATCGGAAAGCTCTTCAAATGTCAGCACACAGTCAACCGTGCCGGGATACTCCTCGGCCTCTGCCTTTTTTGATATGCACGGACCTATAAATACTGTTTTAGCCCCCGGATGCTCTTTTTTAAGTTTCGTACAATGCGCCTGCATTGGGGATACCACTTTGGCAAGATAGGGTATTACATCGGGGAAATGCTTTTGTACCAAGAGATTTACGGTATGGCAGCAGGTCGAAATAACAACATCCTGCTTTTCACCGTCAACTATTCTGTCGTACTCGTCCTTTACTATTGCGGCTCCGACCGCCGTTTCTTCAACACCGGCAAAGCCTAGCGACATAAGTGCTTTTTTCATCGCGGTAAACGACACATCGTAATTGGCAATAAACGACGGCGCAAGGCTAACATAGACCTCGCTGTCACCGGACAACAATTCCTTTGCCTTATAGACGTCGTCGCGTATGATTTTGGCATTTTGCGGACACGCAACAAAGCACATACCGCAGAGAATACACTCGTCCTCAACGATCTGCGCCTGATTGGCCGAAAAACTGATAGATTTGACAGGACAATTCCTGATACATTTATAGCAGTTTTTACAGTTTGATTTTTTAAGCTTTATGTACCCCGCCATATTATACACCTTTTTCCTTGCGACGCAAGATTTTTATGACAGTTTGTCAAGCACGTTGGTTTTAAAGAATTCCTCAACGGTATCGGGAGAAACGGAGAACAGCTCCCCGTCTACGGTAACGCTGACGCCGTTTTGGCAGTTACCCATACAAAACTTTCCGCTGAGAGTGACTTTGTCTTTCAGGTCATTGTCGTTTATGAGGTTCTGAAGCTTTTCAACGACTTCACGCGAACCCTTAAGGTGGCAGGAGCTGCCGATGCAAACTACTACTTTCATATTATTACAATCCCTTTCCCGTAAAACTTTGCATATGAATTTTACTTTAATTCATTTTACCAAAACTTAAATAAAAAGTATATAGGTTTTTTCGGAAAATTCTTATTTCGCAAACAGGTACGGAAAGAAGTATTCAAACCGTACCTGTTTGTAGTTATTGTTTTGTTTTAAGCACAACTTTAGCGAGATTCGATGAGAAATTTGCTTTGCGTGCCCCGACGCGTACTAAGGTACGCAAGAGGGCGAGCAAAGTGAATTTATCGCGAAAAATCGCCGAAAATAATCATTCGTAATCTACTACATCTGCCCATCTCAAGAGGAAATCCCTCTCTTCGGGGTTCCCCTTAACACTCTGCGAAGCCGCTACGATAGGAAGCCATTTCTGAACATACTGCTTTGCGGTATCGGTCTTTTTGCAGAACAAATCGAGATACTTATCGGCAAGCTTCTGATCGCCTCTGAGGCAGAAAAGAAGATACGTTCTTGCGGCATCGGCCGCTCCGTTACCCTGTGTTACGTGCGCCCAGTCGATTACGTAATTCACGCCGTCATTGCCGATAATAATGTTACTCGGTCTGAAATCACCGTGGCAAACCTTGTTATGGGTATGCATACCGGCAAGACGTGTGTGAAGGTCATAACGTGTTGTTGCGTCAAGGTCGGTCTGAGATATTTTACCCTGCATTTTATCCTTGAGCTTGTTGAGCATAGGGCAGGTCTTAGCCAAAATGCTCATTTGAATATCAACAAAGAGGTCAAGATATTCCTCTGTCTTAGCAGGATTTTCGTCCATAAGCTGCTGAAGAGTTTTGCCTTCGATATAATCTGAAACAATTGCCCATTTGCCGTCAAGCTTGCAAACCTCTATGAGCTTCGGCATAGGAATGCCGGTTTCTTCAACACGCGCCTGATTCAAGGCCTCGTTTAAAATATCGGATTTTTTGTATTCGTCACCGAAAACCTTAATGGCTTTGTCACCGTCTCTGTAAACTGTTTTTGCCGTTCTGACTGCAATAACTTTTTTGAGTTCCATAAAATAATCCTCCCTTATTTACCGTAATATGCTTTAAGGTACATCTCTTTGATTTCGCTCATAAGCGGATATCTGGGGTTAGCACCTGTGCACTGATCGTTAAATGCCTGTTCAACCATTTGGTCAAGTGTGTCAAGGAAGTATTTTTCATCAACGCCGTATTCCTTGATGCTCTTCTTAATTCCTATGCGGTCCTTGAGTTCGTCTATTTTCTTAATAAGATTGTCAAGTTTCTCTTCGTTATTCTTGCCCTTTACACCGAGAGCGTCGGCAACCTCACAATATCTTTCAAGTGTGTGCGGATGATCATACTGCGGGAAGGTACCCATCTTCGTAGGAACCTCGGCGGCATTGAAGCGAAGAACATAATCTATTAAAAGAGCGTTGGCTATACCGTGAGGAAGATGGTGGAATGCACCGAGCTTATGTGCCATGGAGTGGCATACGCCGAGGAAGGCATTGGCAAAAGCCATACCTGCCATAGTAGCGGCATTGCCCATCTTTTCACGTGCTACAGGGTCATTGGGGCCGTTATCATATGCTCTCGGAAGATATTCAAATATCATCTGAAGAGCGCGAATTGCAATACCGTCGGTGTAATCGGTAGCCATTACCGAAGCATAAGCTTCAAGGCAGTGTGTAACGGCGTCGATACCTGAAGCCGAAGTCAGACCTTTCGGAGCATTCATCATCATATCGGCATCGACTATTGCCATATTGGGCATAAGCTCATAGTCTGCAAGCGGCCATTTAACGCCGGTGTCGGCATCTGTGATTATCGCAAAAGGAGTAACCTCCGAGCCTGTACCTGCCGAGGTGGGTACAGCTATGAAATATGCTTTCTCACCCATCTTCGGGAATGTATAAACTCTCTTGCGGATATCCATAAAGTCCATAGCCATATCAGAGAAGTCAACATCCGGATGCTCATACATTACCCACATAATTTTTGCTGCATCCATTGCGGAACCGCCGCCGATTGCGATAATTGTATCGGGCTCAAAATGACGCATCATATCTGTACCCTTGCGAGCGCACTGGAGAGTCGGGTCGGGAGCAACCTCCGAGAAGCAAGTGTGCTGAATACCAAGCTCGTCAAGCTTATCCTCAACAGGCTTTGTATAACCGTTATTATAAAGGAACGAGTCAGTTACTATAAACGCCTTTTTCTTACCCATAACGTCACGAAGCTCATTGAGAGCAACGGGAAGGCAGCCTTTTTTGAAATATACTTTCTGCGGAGCGCGGAACCAAAGCATATTTTCCCTTCTTTCTGCAACAGTTTTGATATTGATGAGATGCTTTACGCCGACATTCTCGGAAACCGAGTTGCCGCCCCAAGAACCGCAGCCGAGTGTAAGCGACGGAGCAAGCTTGAAGTTGTAAAGGTCACCGATACCGCCCTGTGAAGAAGGTGTATTAACAAGTATACGACAGGTTTTCATCCTCTCGGAGAATTCGGCAAGCTTATCCTTTTCGGTAACAGCATTAAGATATACGGATGAGGTGTGACCGTAGCCGCCGTCGGCTATAAGATGCTCAGCCTTTGAAAGTGCGTCCTCAAAGTCCTTAGCCTTATACATGGCAAGCACGGGAGAGAGCTTTTCGTGAGCAAATTCCTCGGAAATGTCAACACTCTCGACCTCACCTATCAAAACCTTTGTTGTTTCGGGAATTGTAACGCCTGCGAGTGCAGCTATCTTATATGCCGGCTGACCGACTATCTTTGCGTTAAGCGCGCCGTTTATGATAATTGTCTTTCTTACCTTATCAAGCTCATCCTTTTTAAGGAAATAGCAACCGCGATATAAAAATTCGTCCTTAACCTTTTTATATATTTTTTCGTGTACGATGCACGACTGCTCGGAAGCACAAATCATACCGTTGTCAAAGGTTTTCGAATGGATTATGGAGTTTACAGCCAAAACTATGTCGGCGGTATCATCAATAATTGCGGGGGTATTGCCCGGACCGACGCCGAGAGCCGGTTTGCCCGACGAATATGCGGCTTTAACCATTCCGGGGCCGCCCGTAGCAAGTATTATATCGGCCTCCTGCATAAGAAGATTTGTCATATCAAGCGACGGAACATCTATCCAGCCTATTATGCCCTCCGGAGCACCGGCTTTAACTGCCGCTTCAAGAACGATTTTTGCAGCCTCTATTGTGGACTTTTTCGCTCTCGGGTGTGGGCTTATAATAATGCCGTTTCTGGTTTTAAGACAAATCAAGGTCTTGAAAATTGCGGTAGATGTAGGGTTGGTGGTGGGGATAACCGCCGCAACAACGCCTATCGGCTCTGCAACCTTTTTCATACCAAACGCGCTGTCTTCCTCTATTACACCGCATGTCTTTGTATTTTTATATGCATTGTAGATATATTCTGCGGCATAGTGGTTTTTGATTATCTTATCTTCGACTACGCCCATTCCCGTCTCTTCAACAGCCATTTTGGCAAGCGGGATTCTCGCTTTGTTTGCTGCGATAGCCGCCGCTTTAAAAATCTTATCGACCTGCTCCTGAGAATAAGTCGCAAAAATCTTTTCTGCCTCTCTGACTCTTGCGAGAAGGGCTTCGAGTTTTTCTACCGAATCGACAATCTCATGCTTGTTTTGAGTTTCCATAGGTATATAATCTCCTTTTCAGATATTACAAAATTTACAAAAGTTCTTTTCTGATATGAGAGGAAAGAACCGCCAAAGCCGAAGCAATATTCATATTCTGTATAAGTATGCCCGGACCTGCCGTAAGATGAACCGGAGTGAAATTAAGAATTGCAAGTATTCCGCTTTTGACAAGCTCGTCGCAAACATCCTGAGCACTGTCCGCCGGCACAGCTATAACCGCCATATGCACCTTGAGTCTTTCGCAAAGCTCGCCGAGCTTTCGCATGGGAAAGACGGGCTTTTCCTTTTTGAACGGCTCTTCGTCATAGTTTACCGCGTCAAATCCCGCAACTATACGAAACCCGCATTCGGAAAATCCGTCGTAATGTAAAAGCGAGCTGCCGAGACTTCCGACTCCTACTACAACGGCATCGGTTGTGTTGTCGTAGCCGAGGAATTTTTCCAAATCCTTTATAAGCTTCGCGGTCTCATAACCGATTTTAGGCTTCCCCGCACAGGAGCTTACCTTTGCAATGTCCTTTCTTACTTGAACCTCATTAAGGTCAAGGTCTGCCGCCACCTTCGGCGCGGATATATACAATACCCCGTCAGCCTCCGCCTTTTTGAGATATGACAAATAAAAAGGTAATCTATAAAGTGCCTGCCTTGATATTTCACGGACAGGCAAAGCCTGCTCTCGCATATCTTTGACCTCACTATCAGTAATTACTTACTGATAAAATCATAGCTTATTGTTAAATGTTTGTCAATGGTAAATTGTTATTATTTTAACATTTATAGCCATAAACAAATTAAGCGGTTCGGCGCGGCGGTTTTTGTACGATTTTACAATCGTTTTTTCGGCCGATGCTTTGTGCCGGGCTTTCACTTGCTTAAAATATCAGAATCCGAGATAAAATGCCACTACTGTGCTGCAAGATGAATATACTCAACCCAAATTCCATGGTTTTTATTTAGATTGCACATTTACAACAAAAAGCAAAAATGTTAAAATATATTTTTAATGCGTATACAAAAGTAGAGGTTGATGGGTAATGAAGGTAATTTCAATAGCAATAGGTTTGCTCTTTTTGGGACTTGGAATTCCGATGGTGAGCGGCAAAGCGGAGAATTTTGTCGTCGGAAGCGCCTCGCCCGACAATGAGCTGAGGAATAATTTCGATACAAAAAAGCTGTGCAGAATATTCGGCATATATTTGATTTTTGTTGCAATATTTACGGCACTTTTAGGATTCTTCTTTAACAGGGAATTCTTTACCGCCTATTTCATCTGCGTTCTTGCCGGTGCTTTTATATGCATCGCCGCCGTTGTATTAACTTGCCGTAAAAAGTCCGAATAATTCTGCCGCGAATGTCTTATCAGGCTACATAAAGACATCCGCCTTAATTAAAGCTGTAGCCGGAAAGGCCTGAAAAAAATGGATTACGCTAAGGAATCTCTCAAAAAACATTATGAATGGCACGGAAAAATAGAAATCAAAACACGCGCCAAAGCAGACAGTAAGGACGCGCTATCGCTCGCCTACACACCCGGTGTAGCACAGCCGTGCCTTGAAATACAAAAGGACATAAGCAAGTCTTATGAGCTCACAAGACGTTGGAATACCGTGGCCGTTGTAACGGACGGAACGGCGGTTCTCGGACTCGGAGACATAGGACCCGAAGCCGGTATGCCCGTAATGGAGGGCAAATGCGTTCTCTTTAAAGAATTCGGAGATGTTGACGCCATACCGCTCTGTGTGCGTTCAAAGGATGTTGACGAGATTGTAAACTGCATTTCTCTCCTCGCAGGCAGCTTCGGCGGAATAAATCTTGAGGACATTGCTGCTCCGAGATGCTTTGAAATAGAACGCAAACTCAAGGAAAAAACAGATATTCCGATTTTCCATGACGATCAGCACGGCACAGCGGTAGTTGTTGCCGCAGCAATAATAAATGCGCTCAGAGTCGTTAAAAAAGAGCTCAAGGACTGTACGGCTGTCTTTTCCGGTGCAGGCGCGGCAGGCATAGCCATTGCAAAGCTGCTCATAAGTCAGGGAATTAAAAATGTAATTATGTGCAACAGTCGCGGCATTATTTGTGACGGCGATGAAAAGCTGAATCCCGCACAGAGGGAAATCGCGAAAATCACAAACAAGGAGCACAAGAGCGGTTCTCTTGCCGACGCATTCAAGGGCGCAGACATATTCATAGGCGTTTCGGCTCCCGGAATCGTAACAGAAGAAATGGTCGCCTCCATGGCTGAAAATCCCATCGTACTCCCCATGGCAAATCCCGTTCCGGAAATACTGCCCGATAAGGCAAAAGCCGCAGGTGCCGCCGTTGTCGGCACGGGCAGAAGCGATTATCCCAACCAAATCAACAATGTACTTGCGTTCCCCGGAATCTTCCGCGGAGCACTTGACTGCCGAGCTTCCGAAATAAACGAGGAAATGAAGGTAGCCGCAGCAAGAGCGATAGCTTCGCTTGTCTCTGATGATGAGCTTTCCGCCGAGTACATTTTACCGAAAGCATTTGATGACAGAATAGGGAAAACCGTTGCGAAAGCGGTTTATGGCGCAGCCGTAAAATCCGGCGTAGCAAGAATATAATCTATAAGAGAGAAAAAGCGCCTTTAAGGGTTATCCTTAAAAGCGCTTTATTTTTGCTTAGATTTTTTTGAGTCCGACAGACAGGCCTTTACCTATCGCAGAACCGAGAACGGCGCACACAACAAGCTCAATGGGAGCGTTGATTCCCGCCGCTATACCTATAACGGTGGTAAGAATATTTTCAGCTCCGCCGAGAGCGGCTGACTGCTCGGGCGTAAAGGTTGTATTTATAAACAACAAAGCTAAAAATCCAAGGAAAAAGATAGTATTAAAAGCCGAGCCGCAGATACTCGCGACAAGGTAATTGGCACCGTCTTTTTTTGTCTTTTTTGTCACGGCGTTAAAAATGAGACCTGTAAGCCAACCTGCAAGCACGCGAGGAACTACGCAAACAACAAGCGTTTTAAATACGCTTATAGAAATAAGTATCGCGCCGAATGCGCTCAGAGAAAAGCATTGAATAAAGCTCGATGCACCGAAAACGAGCCCCAAAAAGGCTCCTGCGGCAGGCCCTAAAGTAACTGCGCCTATGATAACAGGTACCATAATAAGTGTCAGTTCAAGCGGCCCGAGCTTCAGATAGCCTATCGGCGTGAAGGTCATAACGGCGATGATTGCGGTAAGGAGAGCCAGCTCGACTAAGCGAACGGTTTTTTGCATCCTTGCCTTGTTTGTGGTTTTTGACATATATAATCCTCCTTGCTGCTGCTCCGCAGAGCGGATGCAACGCAAAATAATAAACTATGTAAAAACTGGATAAGATATTTAATTTTTAATTACGGTTAATTACTGTTTTTATCGTAAATGGCTTTAAGCCCGTATAAAAGAAGATTGTCATCATGAATTATATTGTGACGGCAATATCCTATTACATAGGAGGAAAGCCCACCTGTTGCAACAATGGTTTTCGGCTCACCGAGCTGTTTTGCAAAACGGTCAAGCATACCGTCAATCATATCTGCGGTGCCGAAAATGATGCCCGACTGCAAACACTCTATCGTATTAGTGGCACAGGCATGCGGCGGAGAAGCAAGTGAAAATGACGGTAAGAGAGAAGCCTGCCCCGAAAGTGCTTTCATAGAGATTTCAACACCCGGTGCTATTGTGCCGCCGTGATAGCCGCCATGCTCATCAACTGCATATATTTTTGTGGCTGTGCCGAGGTCAATGACAAATGCGGGCATTTCATATCTCGCCATAGCTCCTACCGCACCTGCTACAAGGTCGGCACCGAGCTCTGCCGGATTATCTATTAAAATATTAAGCCCTGTTTTTACACCGGGGGCTATTATAACAGACTCAATGCCGCACACCTTATTAACCGCTGTTTTAATTTTCCCGGTAAGCTCAGGAACAACAGAGCTTAAAACAGCTCCGGTAATTTCAGCCGGCTCCAAATCATGCATTTTAAACACGGCAAGAAATTCAACGGCAAACTGATCGTCAGTTCTGTTACGCTCGGTAGCAAGTCGCGAAACAAAGCTCAGCTTATCGCCGTCAAACACTCCGAAGGTAATATTAGTATTACCGATATCGATCGTCAGTATCATAAATTAAGCAAAAGCACAAAATGTGCCGTTCCTTTCATATTGCTTTTAAATCTTGAGACATTTATATTTTAATACATCCGACAAAAAAAATCAAGCGGCTTTGCCTTTACAAAGCCGCTTGTAATAATTACAGAGTTAATTATTTATCCTCTTTTTTCTTCTTTGTGAGAACAAGAGCAATACCTGCTGCCACAGCTACGCCTGCTACTGAGAAGAGAGCAACGTCGCCGGTCTGCGGAATCTTACCTTTTGTGGTTGAAGAGCCGCCCTTAGAAGTTGTTGACTTCTTGGTTGTTGTGTTTGGATCTCCGCCGTTGCTTCCGCCGCCGAAGAGACCCTTAATTGTCTCAAAAGCCTTACCGATGAAGCCCTTAACGCCGTCGATAGCACTTGTGGTAGCCTCTGTCGGGCCTGCAGTTGCAGCATTGTTCTTGGAAACCTCTTCCTGACGAACAACCTCGGCTGTAAGAACCTCATAAGCCTCATCTGTCAAAGCGGGATTGATTTCTTCGCCCTTGGCATTCTTGGAAGAATGAAGTTCATCAAGAACCTTCTGGATATCGGCATAATCCATTCTGCTCATAGCATTGATAAGAGCAGTAACCTTTGCCGGGTTGTAAGCAGGATTGCCGTCTTTATCGTTATAGTCATTGTTATCAAAGTCGGTAGTGAGATACATTTCAATTACACCGGCAATATAATCTCTTTGCTCAGTTGTCAAAGCATCAAGAGCACTTCTTACGGAGCCGCCTGCCGGAGCGTCGGGGTTCGGAGTGCTTCCGCCGGAATTGCCGCCCTTTGTAAGAGCGTTAAGTATTTTAAGTAATGTTTCCATATCAATCTTACCGCTACTGCCAATCTTACCGAGAAGAGTAATGATCTCTGCGATAACAGCCTCATCCATCTTGCCGTTGCTGTTGATGATGATGCCGACAAGCTGCTTAATGGTATCGGCAGCTCCGCTTATATCAACATCGGGAAGAGTGATACCGCCGAGTATGTCGCCGATTCCGCCGCCGCTTGCAGTAGTGTCTTCAGCAAAAGCCGGGAGGCAGAATGAAAATGCCATCACTAAGGAAAGCAACACTGCTAAGAACTTTTTCATAATTAAATCCCTCTTATTTCAATTATTTGAGTTGTCACTCATTATTTAATGACATTTTACTATATGTTTTTGCGGTTGTCAACTATAAAAAGAGAATATTTTTCCGTAATTTTGGTGTTTTTTTAATAATTCCACACTTTGCGGCGTCAATGTTTTAAAAAACCGATTTGATGCGGTGTTTCCGCCGATTTTGTGTTGACGGCAAAGGCTGACAACTATATAATGTATATAAAAATCAAAGGAGGCACTTATGCGAACGGAGGAAAAAGTATTTTTCGGAATCGGAACGGCGTCGTTTTTGCTTATGCTCTCGGACCTGCTTCTTGAGGTCTTTTCCGCATCGCTTTTTATAGGCTCTAAGCGGCTTATTTCTTATATCGGTATACTTATTATAGTATGTGCCGTCAGCTTCACGGTCTTATGTTTTCTTGTTGTTAAAAATCACCGAGGCCGTTTTAAAAGCAAAGGAACACGGATTTTTTTAAGAGTGCTTTCGATAATAATTTGCATAATGCTTTGCCTTGTCGGTATTACAATTGACGGAATATTATACACCGATACCGTAAAAAAAGCCACATCGGATGACAAGCGCCATACTATTATAATAGACAGCGAACCGGGCTCGGGCGAATGGAATATGACCGTTTACAGACGGTACTCCCCTTTTCTTATGTCCGCTCGCGGAAACGGGAAAAAAGTCGTTGATATGGCAGACGAGAACGGAGATATAGACGTTGTATGGACTGACGGCGGCTGTCTTGTAAGTTACAAGGCTTATAAAACCGATGCAACAAGCGTTAATGACACCGAAACCGTAACGCTGCGATTTTTTTACAATGAAAAATCAGGCAAATAATTATACAGCTGCTTATAAGAGGTGTTTTTATGTGGCTCGTTTTAGCATTTTTATCTGCCGGATTTGCCGGAATAACGGCAATTCTTGCTAAAATCGGCTTACGGAACGTCAACTCAAATCTTGCCACGGCTCTGCGCACAATAGTTGTGCTGTTGTTTTCGTGGCTGATGGTTTTTATTGTCGGATCAGCATCCGAAATAAAGGATATAAGCGTCAAAACGTTTATATTTTTGTTTTTATCGGGACTGTCCACCGGGGCTTCTTGGCTTTGCTATTTTAAGGCTTTGCGTCTCGGCGACGTAAACAAGGTAACTCCAATCGATAAGTCAAGTACGGTACTTACAATGATACTTGCCCTGATTTTTCTCGGAGAAAAGCTGACCGCAGTTAAAATAATAGGTATGGTTCTTATCGGCACAGGAACATTTCTTATGATAGAAAAGAAAAAAACAGATAATTCCTCCGCCGACAAAAGGAGTGGAGCTTCGCTTGTATATGCCATGTTCTCAGCTGTTTTTGCGGCCTTAACATCGATTTTTGGAAAAATCGGCATAGAGGACGTTGAATCAAATCTCGGCACGGCGATAAGAACCGTGGTTGTTCTTCTGATGGCATGGATTTTGGTCTTTGCGGAAAAGAAGCAGAGCGAAATCAAGAACATTGATAAAAAGAGCTGGCTGTTTTTGGTCCTTTCGGGGTTCACCACAGGCGGCTCATGGCTTTGCTATTACGGAGCCCTGAAAAACGGCCCCGCAAGCATCATTGCACCGATAGACAAATTGAGCATCGTTGTAACCGTAGCGTTTTCATACATAATATTAAAAGAAAAGCTTTCAAAAAAAGCTTTTCTGGGACTTGTGCTGATAGTGGCGGGTACTCTGTCGCTTCTTATTAAATACTGATTGAAACGGAGACTTATATGTACGGACTTTTGGGTGAAAAATTAGGTCACAGCTTTTCGCCGCAGATACATGCTCTGCTCGGCGATTATGAATACAGATTGTTTGAGAAGCAAAAGAATGAGCTTGACGACTTTTTTAAAAACAGAAATTGGGATGGCATAAATGTTACAATTCCGTATAAAAAAGCCGTCATCCCCTATCTCGACCGTCTTTCGCCCTCCGCCGAGAAAATAGGGAGCGTTAACACGATAGTTGCCGAAAAGGACGGCACGCTCACGGGATATAACACGGATTATGACGGGTTTTCATATTTAATTGATGTTTCCGGAATATCGGCAGAAAACAAAAAATGTCTCGTTTTGGGTTCCGGCGGCGCATCTTTAACGGTGATAGCGGTGCTGAAGGATAAAAAAGCGCGCGAAATTGTCAATATTTCACGCTCGGGAGAAAACAATTACAAAAATATCGACAGACATTTTGACGCGGACATAATCGTAAACACAACGCCCGTGGGAATGTATCCGAACAATCTGAAATCGCCTTTATCACTTGACGGATTTAAAAATCTTTCCGGTGTTCTGGATATAGTGTATAATCCGCAAAAGACCAAGCTGATACTTGACGCCGAAAAGCAAAATATCAAAGCGCTGAGCGGTCTTTCAATGCTTGTTGCTCAGGCCAAAAGAGCTGCCGAATTGTTTTTGAATACAAAAATACCCGACAGTAAAAATGACGATATATATCATAAGCTCTCACTTGAGATGAAGAATATTATTTTAATAGGTATGCCCGGTTCCGGCAAAACGACTGTCGGAAAAAGAATCGCCGAGGCCTTGAACCGCGACTTTATAGACACGGATGAAATGATAGTAAAGAACGTCGGCAAACCCATTCCCGACATATTTGCAAACGGCGGTGAAAAGCTCTTCAGAAAATATGAGCACGAGGCGGTGCTTGCGGCGGGCAAGCTCAGCGGCAAGGTAATTTCAACAGGCGGCGGAGTCGTTGTAAACGATGATAACTTCGACGCTCTGAAACAAAACGGGACGATAATTTTTTTAAACCGCAGCACCTCTTATCTGCCGACAGACGGCAGGCCGCTGTCGCAGAGCAACGACCTTAACGAGATGCTCAAAAAAAGACTTCCGCTTTACAGAAAATTCTGTGATATTGAGGCGGACGGAAATGACACGATAGAAAATGTTGCGAACAATATTTTAAAGGAGCTGCAAAATGAAAATACTTGTAATTAACGGTCCGAACATCAATATGCTCGGCATAAGAGAGCCTGCGATTTACGGCGACAGAAATTACGAGACCCTAATAAATCAGATAAACGTCTGGGGCGCAGAGCTTCACGCCGAGGTTGAATGCTATCAATCGAACCACGAGGGCGATATAGTAGACAAAATACAGGACGCATTAGGTAAATTCGACGGTATAGTCATAAATCCGGCGGCATACACACACACAAGCGTTGCAATACTCGACGCGCTGAAGGCCGTTTCCATACCGGCTTGCGAGGTACATATTTCGGACGTTAACGAACGCGAGAAATTCAGACATATTTCATACGCCGGTATGGCGTGCGAGGCGCACTTTATAGGGATCGGATTTGACGGATACAAAAAAGCTATGGAATATCTGTGCGAAAAGTACAAGTAAAAAAGCATAAAATAAACGGGGCTGTAAAACGCAAAGTCTTACAGCTCCGTTTTAATTTTTACACATAAAAATTCTTTGCGTTTATTCCACGCCGCGGTACAAAAGTCCGCGTGTAAATTCAATTTCGGGCGAAGAACCGTTTTGATACGCTTTGAGCACCGAGCTTATCTGTTCTTTATCCTCGGTTGTAAACTCCAAAAGCACAAAATCCGCGTTTTTGACTTCGCTCATTCTGTCAGCCATATATATGGGTCTTGAATTGAACAGTTCGGAAAATCCGTTTGTACAGCGAACCGGAAATTCAATGCCCTTTCTGTCGCGTAAAAAGGATTTTCCGCCGCACTCGCGACAGTCTTTCCCGTTTTTTACCGGACAATTTCTTGTGAGCATAAGCGGTACTCTGCCGTAGACGCAAACACCGCGCCGACATTCTCCCTCAAGCGCAGTCAGCTGTTTCAAAGTCATTTCATATGAGAGCACACATTCCGCCGCTCCGAGCTTTTGAATTTCGGACAGAGAAACCGAGTTAAAAATATTTAAAAACGGTCCGCCTATTATCTGAACACCCGCCTTTTTTGCCGCTGCAACCGAATCGAGCGTATTACAAAGGGCATACCTTGCGCCGCTTTTTATAAGCCTCTCGACAATCTCGTCAAAATTACCGAATATACCCCTCGGCAAAACTGCACCTGCGGAATACTTTTCAAAAAGCTCCGGCTTTGAAGACAGCGGAATAAAGAGCTTATCACATTCCACATTTTGGGGAATGGCGGATGTATCGCGGAACGAAATATACGTCTGCGGCTTTTTATTCGTCGGCTTGCGATTTTGAAAAATAATATTAGCTTTGTTTATGCGGTACGGTGCTCGTTCTTTAAGCCTGTCGGCAAGGCGAAACAGAGCCTCCCTGCGGAGCGCATTCATTTCGGCTGCCGACACACTCAAGCCGTCGTCTATACAGATGTCGGCATCGCCGAATGAAAATACGGTTCCGCCGCATTTTTTAAGTCTCAAAAGAGCCTCTTCTTTGGTAAAAGGTCTGTTTACGGCTTTTTGCGGCAAGCTTTCGGATAAAACAGTAACGCTTAAATCATTTGCGGAAGCCGTAAGGCTGATTTTCTTATCGGATTTCACAGAGAGAACAAAATGCGCCCTGTAAACCGCACGCTCTTTTTCGTAAATACGCTCATATTTTTTGAGAAGCGAGGCAGTAGCAGATGTTACATTTTCCTTTTCGCGGAAACCGAACATATTTCTGCCCAGAGCATTTTCGTAATATCCCTTTGTAAATCCGGAGCGTGAAAACAGGGAGCAAAGATCTTCGGCATTCTCGCTTGAATACTCCCCCGACAGCGAATTTTTCAGAGCTGTAACTGCGGCTGCGACATACTCGGGACGTTTCATTCTGCCCTCTATTTTGAAAGATGATATTCCCATTTTAGACAATATCGGTGCGTACTCGATAAGCGACAAATCCTTTAAGCTCAAATCATGCCCCGTTCCGTTTTCCGCCGCAAAAGGAAGCCGGCAGGGCTGAGCGCACAGACCGCGGTTGCCGCTTCGCGGCCCTAAAAACGCACTCAAGAGACATTGCCCGGAAACGCACATACAAAGCGCCCCGTGGACGAACATTTCAAGCTCAATCGGCGAGTTTTCGCACAGATATTTAATCTCGTCTTTTGATAATTCGCGAGGCAAAACAGCTCTTGAGAATCCTAAATCGGCAAGAGTACGTATGCCGTCCAACGTTCCCACCGACATTTGGGTGGAGGCGTGCAGCTCTATATCGGGACAAATATCCTTTACGACGCGCAAAACGCCGAGGTCCTGCAAAATAAGCGCATCTGCACCGCTTTTGCAGATACGCCTGACGCTTTCCTTAAGCTCCGACATTTCGCTGTCTTTAACAAGAGTATTTAAGGTTATATGAACTTTAACATTTCTTTCGTGGCAAAAATCCACCGCGCGCTGCAAATCGTCCCCCGAAAAATTCGAGGCATTTCTGCGCGCGTTAAAGTTGCCGGTGCCGAAATACACGGCGTCCGCTCCGCTTCTTACCGCGGCAGTTAATGCTTCAAAGCTGCCTGCGGGAGCCAATATCTCGGGCTTTATCATTTAGCGGAATCCGGCTCTTTTTCGGAAGAGAACAGATTTATCTGCGCCGCTCCGGCTTTTTGCTCTGTTTTAAGGCGGTCTATCTCGCGCTTATAGAAGTCTCTTTCGGACTTCGACTGAGACGCATCCTCAAGATAATCCTTTATCTGGGCACGGAGATTATCGGCGCTCTGCTCTGCCTTTTTAGCACTGTTGGCATAATCAAGTGCTATCAAAACAGCCGCCTGATTCGTTGAAATAAACGGATTTACAGCGCGAAGCTCTTTCATCTTTTCGTCGATTTCGGCAGCGAGCATAGTAGTATATTCGGGAGTCTCCTCAGTCGTGAGAGCATAGTCAACTCCGGCAATAGTTACTTTAACCTTGTTTTTTTCCAAGACATTCACACCCCTGTTTTTATTACAAGCATTATTATACTTTATATTTCAAAAAACTGCAACATCATATTTTGCGGTAGACAAGTATACCGAATTCGGCACTAACCGAAAGCTTTTCCAGCTCCTCTACCCTCTTTTGTTCTTTAACTCCGGTTTTGTAATAGTAAGGAGTCATTTTAAAAAGAGAAGATATATCCTCGCCTGAATTTAAATCGAATTTGTATTTTACGTCTATTCTGTCTGTAAAATCAAAGCCGTCAAGGTATGTGTCCGAAACCTCATTTTTATAAGGTGTGTCATATGCGGCGCACTTTAACTCCCACAGATGATTTTCAAGTGGTATCACCATTATAAAAGCAGCATCTTTTTTCAATACTCTTTTAAATTCGGCACCGCAGTACGGCGAAAAAATTTCGAGTAAAATATCAATGCTCGAATCCGCAAAGGGAAGAGAAAAAGAACTCGCCACCGCAAAATCGACATTTTTGGCGCGTTTTGCGGCAACGGTCAGCTCGTCCTTGGAAATATCCGTACCGAAAACCGAAGAAAGCGGCAACACATCGGCAACAGCCTTTGTGTAATACCCCTCGCCGCAGCCGCAGTCAAGCACATTTCCCTTTTGGGCGGCGTACTTCTGTACTGTATCGCACAGAGCACGTCTCAGCGGCTCATAATATCCTTTGGACAAAAATTCTCTGCGCGAATCCGTCATAAGGCGATTATCACCGTGATTTTTTCGACTGCTGCCCGTCAGCAAATTGACATAACCACTCTTTGCAATATCAAAATTATGTCCGTTTTCGCAAATATAACTTTTTTCGTTTTTTACAAGTGGTTTTTTGCACACAGGGCAAATAAATCCGATACTATTCTTCACAATGCTTCTCCAAATACATTTCGTCCAACAGCTTTTTGCCTGTTTCCGTTCTGAAAATATTTTTTCTTGCCGCACTTACGGCTTTTTTGTCGAGCGAATCCTCAAATGCGTTTACGATAAAATCCGCTTCAATCAAAATTCTGTAATCCGGTGACATATCATCGGTATATGTGTGGTGATGCGCCACAAGATAACACACACGTTCAATATCGTCCTTAGAAAAGCCGAGAGAGGTCATAAGCTTACGAGCTTCACTCGGTCCCTCCTTTTCCTGATAAGTGCCTGCCGTACTGCCGTATTTTTTCTCACAAATATGTATTCCGATATCGTGCACCGCGGCAGCAGAAAGTAAAATATCCTTTATTTTTCCGTCTGTTTTTTCTCCGTCGGCAATCAGTTCGGAAAAAGCACGCACCTTAAGCATATGGTTAATGCGTTTTACGTCTCCGTTTAAATATTTGATCATTTCGCGCGTAAGTTCTTTGTTCATTTCATTCACCGAATTTATAATACAACCGTTAAAACAAAATAGCAATAGTCGTCATTGACAAACAGGGGTTAAAAATGTATAATATCTAAGCATTCAGCCGGAATTCAATACATTTTCGTGCAAACAGCGGACTGTTATGCTGTGTTTCGCAAGAATAACAAAGTAAAAAATCAAATATATCGGGGTGTAGCGCAGTTGGGCGAAGAGGTTCGCCGCGTCCTGCGGACGATTCAGGCGAAGCTCTGAGGTGAAAAAACAACGAGCAATGCGACGCGCTCCAAGCGAGCAGTGCGACTATGTTTTTGAGGGAAGCGCAGCGGATTGTTATGCTGTGTTTCGCAAAAATAACAAAGTAAAAAAATCAAATATAACGGGGTGTAGCGCAGTTGGTAGCGCGCCTGCTTTGGGAGAATACGACCAGCCGAATAAAATAACGAAATAACCGGGTGTAGCGCAGTTGGTAGCGCGCCTGCTTTGGGAGCAGGATGCCGCAGGTTCGAATCCTGTCACTCGGACCACCTTTCCCAGAAAAACCGCCTCTTTAGGCGGTTTTTCTGCGTTATAAGTTCAATTTTTGATGTGCGCTTGACCTCATTCCAACTGTGGTCAGAGAGGTAAAATAGCGGTTGCAGCCTCGGTGCAGAGGAACGCCGAAGACCGCAAAATCCCTAACGCATCCCTAACGGGAGTATTCTTAACATTTTTGTGCGTAGGTGTGACATAATCTTGAATTTTTCGGCGTTATACACTATAATATTTCTACGGTGAGCCTTTGCGCCACCAAGGCAGCCGTGTGGGTGTACTCCCACGCGGCTTTTATTTTTCTCTTTCATACATCGGAGGCTGATTGTATGTTCTATTCAGATAAACCCATTAGCTCCAACAACGAAGATAAACTCAACCGGAAAGGCTTTGCTAAACTCCTGGCTCACACTCTCGTACACTTGGATAGCAAAGACACTTTCACAGTTGGGTTATTTGGAAAGTGGGGATGTGGCAAAACCTCTCTTGTCAACATGACCTTGGCAGAGATAGAAAATATCCAAGCTAAAAATGAAACTGATGAACAGATTATCGTTGTACATTTTGAACCCTGGAACTTCACGGATACTAATCAGCTGCTAACACAATTTTTTGTTCGACTGGCAAATGAGTTCCAAAAGAAGGGCAACAAGAATCTAACCAAGATTGGAAAGGCGTTAGAAAACTATTCTGATGCCTTTGGCCTTTTGGAATTGATTCCCGGAGTTGGAGCGCCTATTGCCTCGGCCAGCAAGTGGGGGCTTTCTCGATTAGGGCAGAAGATGCAAAAGGGACTCGATGAACGCGATGTATTGAAGCAAAAGGAGCAGGTCATTCAGTTGCTAAAGGCTCAATCCAATCGTATTTTAGTCATTCTCGATGACATTGATCGCTTAAGCAACGAACAGATACGTTATGTTTTTCAGTTGATTACTTCGGTTGCGAGGTTCCCAAACACGACTTACCTTTTGGTCTTCGACAAAGAAATAGTTGTTGAGGCATTAAAGGGTGTCCAAAGCGGAAATGGACAGGATTACCTTGAAAAAGTCATCCAAATGCCAATTCAGATTCCCAACATTCAGCGTTCTGATTTACGCAATGCCCTTTTTGAACGGCTTGATGAAATTATTGCAGATTTCAAAGAACTCGGATATAACCAGAAGCACTGGCAACAACTGTTTGGTTCATGCGTTGATCCCTTTGTCACGCATCTCCGGGATATCAACCGTTTGTGCAATGCGTTGCGCTTTAAACTAACGAGTATATCTTCCGAAATAGATTTCGCTGACATGATTGCACTGTCTGTTCTGGAAATCCATCATCCATCGATTTATGAATGGGTAAAAAATAACAAATCCATTCTGACTGGTGAAAACGATTATTCTAATCTGGGAGTCAATAGAGCTCAAAAAGAGTGGTTGGCGCATTATACCGAAACTTTAAGCAAATTAGTTCTGCTGGAGCGCCCAGATGTTTCTGTTGAGACTGAAACAAAATTGGTAGTCAAGTTTTTGGCAGATTTGTTCCCGCATTTTGGGCATAGAGTCGGTATGACGTACGAAGTCTATGATATGGCTCAGTTTAATCGTAATAACCAAATCGCCCATCCAGACAGATTTGATCGTTACTTCCAATTGGATATGGACAGTATAGCGTACAAGACGGTTGATGTTCGGAATGTTATCTATAACCTCGATGAGGGCGAGATCATAGACTTCTTACTTAAACAGGAAGAAAACGGCACAAGTTATGAGCTGTTAGAAGATATCCGGGCTCGAATCACTGAATTATCTGGCAACCGTGCTAAAATCATTATCAGCGCTCTATTCAAATCTATGAAAAGTCTCAATAAGACCGTGCGCAAAAGCTGGCTTTCTATGAGTACGGGTGTTTATGCGGAACATATGATGCTCGATTTGATAGAACGAATCCCTACTAAAGAGAGAGTGCCATTTATATCCACGCTAATTTCTTGCTCTGATATGGATGCCTTACAGTCCATCGCAACTGTCATTAATATGCTCGAATTGGGTTATGGACGGTTAGCAGCAGAAGGCCAAGAGCGGAATTATAAGAAAGTTATCACTCTGGACGAGCTGATCACCGTGGAAACCATGTTTGTAGACCGAGTCAAGGAAGTTTTAAAAACCAGTAGTCTGTTCGATTTCTCCGAATGGCGTATGGTCTATCATTTGTTGGATTCATTCGATCCAGAATACACCAAGAGCTATTTGGACAGCGCACTGATCCAAGACGAAAATGTCTTGTGGTTCCTTGGTCATTTTGTAAATGTTTGGACTGGAACTGGCAAAGAATACGAAATCCAGAAAGGATACACTGACTATTTCTCGACTGAGCGAGTCCTTAATGCGATTGAATCTTGTAGGAAGAATGGTACATTTTTCCGGTTTCCGGAAGAATTGCAGCACAAGTGTGCAGCATTCTCTTTAGCCCATTCTGGAAGTCCAGATTATGGCGGTGGAGCTTATCAAGACGATACGGAAAAATTAATAGCATCTTGGAAATCTTGAGAAACATCCCGCCCCTGATTTGATATATATCAGGGGCGGGGGCTACTATTACCCAACCTTCTCGAACGGAATCACCTTGCGCCGGCTTTCCTCCGGCGGGTCGGGAGGTTCCGGCGTGGTCGTTGCCGTGGCGGATTCCATGAAGCCGCCGATCTTCTCAGCCGCGCCTCTCTGCATATCGTTGGTGATATGCGTGTAGGTGTCCAGAGTGAAGCCCGCGCTGTAGTGCCCCAGCATGCTGGACAGGGTCTTCACATCCACGCCGCTGGAGATCGCCATGGTGGCGAATGTGTGTCTGAGGTCGTGAAAGCGCACGTGCTCCTCGATGCCTGCGTTTTTCAGCAGCTTCCGGTTGATCCGCGACACGGCGTCCGGACTCCAGTAGCCGCCTGTGCGGGGCGACGGGAACAGGATGGGGTTGTCCGGGTGCTGCTCGTGCTCCTGCACGAGCAGGTCTACCGCCTGCTGCGACAGCGCCACCTTGCGGACGGAGTTTTTCGTTTTCGGCTCCGTCACATCCAGCTCGCCCTCCATGCGGGTGACTTGCTTATTCACCGTCAGGATGCGCTCTTTTACATTCAAGTCCTCCCACTGTAGCGCCAGCAGTTCGCCCCGGCGCAGGCCGCTGGACAGCTCCAGATAGAACATGGGCAGGACGCCGTACTTCTCCGCTTCCTGAAGGTATCTGCCGATCTTCTCCGGTGGGAGAATGGTCATCTCTTTCTTGTCCTTGGGCGGGATGCGGCAGTTCTCGCAGGGGTTGTACGGGATGAGCCGCTCTTTCACCGCCTGCTTCAGCGCCGCCTGCAGCACCGCATGGACACGCCGCACGAAGGTGTTGGACAGGGGCTTATCGTTCTGTTTCGCCCCACGGGGCATCCTGCCGTTTTCTTTCAGGTCGTTATACATTCTCTGGATGTGGATGGACGAGAGCTGCTTGAGCTTGATCGCGCCGATGGCCGGGATGATGTGGTGCTCGATGATCCCCTCATAGCCCTTGGCGGTGTTGTAGCGGATGTTGGGCTTACTGTAGGTTTCAAACCACAGGCGGCACCACTCCGCTGCGGTGTAGTCGCCCGTGTGGTTGAGCGGCACGCCGCGATTCTCTCGAATGGCTTTCGCCAGCTTTTCTTTGCACTCCGCCTGGGTCTTGGCGGACACACTTTTCTGGATGGCCCGGCCGCTGACCGGGTCGATGCCCTGGGTATATCTGCCCTCCCAGCGGCCGCTGGGCTTTTTGCGGATGCTGCCCTCGCCGTTGGCTCGTTTCTTTGCCATTTATGATCCCTCCTTTTTAACACAAACACATACCACAGAGTTTTTGGAATAGCTACTAAAATATTTCAGATTTTTTCGCGGCCTGTTCGTCGATCCATTCCATGAATTTATCACGTGGGACGATGATGCGGCTGCCCAGAGTAATGGTGGGGAAATCCCTGCGGTGGGCTACCTCGTAGGCATGAGCCAAGCCGATGCCCAGCACATGGGACACATCCTCCACGGTCAGCATCAGCGGGAGTTCATCAAACGAATTGTATTTGGATTTTCTCATTCAGTTCCTTTCTGCCTTCCGGGCGGAAGGGTTTTATTCTTTGTTTTGCGGCGCAGTTTCTGCGCCGCTTACATGGTCATGTCAGGCCACTGCTCCTCATGGTCATCCAGCTTGTGGCCCAGGGCCATGCGCTTCTCCTGCAGCTTTTTCAGCCGCTTGCGGTCGATCTGGATTCCACCGGGCCGGGACTTGGGGACGGAGTTGTCCCGGAAGATCCGGCTCATGTGATGGAGCAGCCGGGTCACTGCCAGCATCGCAGAGGGCGGACGGTTTTCCTCCAAGTGGTTCAGAAGGTACTGTGCATACTGATTGCCTTGCTCGGCGGATTGGGTCAGCCAATATGCGGCTTTCTCCTCGTCGTGGGGAACCTCCTTACCAGCAAGGTATAGCTTGCCCAGCATATACTGGGCGTAGGGATTTCCTCTCTCTGCCGACTTGGCAAACCTCTCCACCGCTCTTGCGGTATCCTTTTGGATGTGCTCGCCTTTGAGACACTCCTTGGCCAGCCGGTACATGGCGTAGTGGCTGCCGTTGACCGCAGCGGTGTAGAGCCAGTTCATCCCCTTCCGGGTATCCCGCACTTCCAAATCATCCGAGAGGTATAACTTCGCAAGGGAATATTGTGCCACCAGATGTCCCTGATCCGCCGCCTGCTCGAACCAGTACCGTGCTTCCACCGAGTCCGGGATCAGCAAAGGTCCGTCCCGCCAGAGCTTTCCCATCAGGTACTGCGCATACATATCGCCGCTTTCCGCCAGCCTTTCCATTTCAGAGACGGCTTCGCCGCGCTCCTCCATGGTCAGGCTCTCGTCCCGGATCACATCCCGCAGTGTCCAGTAGTCGTAGGAGGCGTTGCGGTATTCCTCCGGCTCGTCCTGCTGATTGAGACCCTTCTCCTCGAAGCCGATCTCACCCAAGTGCAGGCGCTCCACTTCCTGAATGACCGCGTTCTTGATCTGCCGGAACTCCTTTTGCTTTGAGAGCGGGATGCGCTCCTGGGGCTTGTCGTGGTAGTAGGCAACCACCTTGCCTTGCAGGAGCAGCCACTGGTCATAGCATCTGCTCACGCCGGGGAGCCGCTCCATCTCATCAACAATTTCATCCACCAGTTTCTTCAGCCGTTTGGGGAGGTAGCCATAGGATTTCTTTCCCTTGACTGTTTCAAGCTGCGCCGCCAGCTCCAGCATGAGCCGCTCAGCGTCCGGGTGGTCGCACATGCTATCCTGCATGGTCTGCACCAGTTCCAGCATTGCCCGCCGCGCCTCCCGCACCAACTCATCTCTGGACTCTGACTTCTGTTCGTAGAGATGGAGCATTTCGTTGCGGAAGATATCGTTGGTCAGCTTGGACTTGATCTGACGGATGCCCTCTTTGGAAAGATAGGCCTGTCCCGGCTTTGTGGACCAGGCCATCATGTGGATGTGCGGGTGCTCGCCCTCGTCGTGGAAGGCAGCATACCATCGGAAGTCACCGGGCGGTATCTTCATTGCCGCCGCGATGTCGTTACGGTGCGCCCGAATGAGATTTCGCCACGCCGCGGCGTTATCGAAGCCGAGCCGGACCGCATCCTCACGCTTGAGGGAGATGATGTGCGTCCACACATTTCCGGTGTAGCGCTCCAGCTCCGCCATGGCCTTCTCCAGCGAAATGGTGTCGTCATCACTGAACAGGCCATGAGCGCCGATGCGCTCGGCACGAGGCCGGGTGGCGATGTACTTCATGTACTGCTCTGACTCGTGGATGGCATCCCAGTTGGATTCCAGCGCCAGCGTGATGAACGTAGAGGCGCTGACCTTAGTGGGCTTCGTCAGGTAGTCCTCGTACTCATAGAGCGTCTTGCTGTCCGGAAAGTCCTTGACCAGTTTGGCGACGAGCTGCTCCTGCTTTCGTGTGGGCGGACGGTCATCTGGGATAAGCTCCACCCGCTCCCGGGTCGCGATGTAGCGAAGGTATCCGGAGGCCCCGCCGGTGCTTTTGATATAGGGGCTCTTGAGGATCAGTCTTGCCATTCGTCATCATCCCAGTCCTGCTCCTGACGGGAGCGCGCATACTTCTCCAGAGAGATGGTACCGTTGGTCGCTCTAACATTCCGGACACTCTGCGCGCGCCTACGCTTCAAGTCATCCCGGTCCATCTCGAACGCTTCCGCGATGATGCCGTTGGTCATGTCCTGCTCCACGCATCTGGTAAAATCTCTGCGGGCAATATAGTCCTCCAGTCTGCTCAGCCTGCCGTCGATGGCAGACATGATTGCCATGGGCAGCAGCGTTGTGTTGTCCTGTATTCCCAGATAGTCCACATAGAAGTTCACGGCTTTTTCGATGAACTCATTTTTGCTCTGGCAGTTGTCGGCGGCGTACCATTGCTCGATCCTTCTTCTGGTTTCCGGCTGCATCCGGAATGCAATACGATCTCTGGTTTCTTTACTCATTCAATTCCTCCTTTTTGCTGTAAGACATCCTTGAAAAGCCCTGCAACACGGGGCTTTGGGGAAAGCTGACGCCATCGGTGCTTATTTCGCCTCTCAAAGACGCCAGCTTCAAGCGTCCGAAACTGCCCGCACTGCGGGCAGAAGTGACGGCTGCGGCGGCGCGTGCGACGCCATGCCTTTATCCTGCTTTTTCTTTCGTCCTGCAAACGTCTGCCGAAAACGGCTCACATCCGGCTTCAATCCTCTGGCTGGGACTGGGACTCGGCTCTTCTTGGAAAGGCGCACACAAGGCGTTCTGGCGGCCCTGGGCGTTGGACTTTTCGAGGAGCCGCGCCGCACGATAGCGAGCGGCAGCCTCCTCTGCCTGCCGGAACTGCCGCTCATAGAACGCTTCGAGTACACCCGGGATAGGACGAATGGTGTAGAGCAGATTCCCGTTCAGCGGTTTTCCGTCTTTGCTCTGCATGATGGTCGGCTCCGTGTAGATGAGGCCTTTCTCCTCCAGCTGCCGCACGTACTTTGCCACCGTATTTTCACTCATGCCGATCGCATGGCCGATGGTTTTGTAACTTGGGTAGCACTGGTAGGTCTTACGATTCTTGCACCGGAGCAGATAGGAATAGATGGAGATCTCACGAAAATCCAGACCGATGCTGAATATCTCGTTTGGTACCATAAAATAGTTTTTCTCTGCACTGCGCTTGGGCCATTTGTTGAAACTCAATTCATACCTCCTGTATTGTCGTAGAGTCCGATGACGCTCACACAGGGAACAGAAATTTTTCATTGCTTTTCTGCTGTTTACCTGATATACTTTTATCAGTAGATTTGTGCGTGCCTGTGTGTGCGCCGAGCCGCCGGACTGTTGCCGCAGTCGCGGCGGTTTTTATTTTGCGGGCGTGTTGTGTGATCCACACTCCTCCTTTGCCCTCATCTGTAAACTATCTTTTTCGCCTCCTCCGTGTTAGAATAAAAAGAGACCGTGCTCCCGGGAGCACGGCCAGAGATGAAATGACCTTCCGAGCGGATTGCCGTATGGCGGAGAGCGCTCATGCTCTCATAGATGCTCTGTCAAAGGCCATGTGGATTCGTCGGCGCGGATACCGTGCCGTACCGAACCAGGGGCAACCTCACCCGGGTGAAATTGTCCTTCTATTATTACTTAGAAAAAATTCGCAAAATCGGAAGGTCTGGAATTGTAAACTTTTTGTGAACGCAGAAAGGGTGGTGAGCTCATGTCTTTCAAGGATACTCAGTCGTACAAAGAACTTCAGTCTGACTGGCGTTGGATACACGAAATGGACCCAGAAGCTGCCGCCGCTGCAGACCAGTGGGTGAAGGAGCATCCGGAGGAGTGGAAGGAGCTGGAGCATATGCTCTACTACAGCGAGGCGAACTTTCACAAGCGTGTAGCACCGGATACTCTGGAGGATGTGGATACAAAGCAGCCCCGATCTTACAATCCGGAAGCGTTCCTGCCGGAGGAAGTACGCAATGCGATTTACAATGACAGACGTTGGTTTGACCGAAGCAAGTATCTGCCGGAGGGTTCTGATGAAGATCCCTTCATGTATTTGGACACCCAAATCTATGACGCCCTGCATGCGCTGACCGAACTGCAGAGGGAGATTTTGTTCCGCACGGTCATCAATGGCGAGTCCACTGAATCCGTCGCACAGGACAAACAGTGTTCGTCCAGGAACATCCGGGATATCCGAGCTCGTGCGCTTCGACAGATACGGGCCAAAATCAAAAGACGTGAAGGCTACGGCAGGCCCGACGTTGCCAGCATTATTTTGCTGTTTATGTTGCTTGTTGGTGTTCCGCTTGCTTGCTGGGGAGAACAGCTTTGGGCCGCATATCCCTGGCTGGAGTCTGTGGCTGCAGTGCTTAGCGCATTGGTTATGGCTGTCATGTTCCAAAATTCCCTTCGCAGAGAAGCAGAAAGGCTGCTGCGCCAGCATTGGGCCAGCCTGAATGGATCGCAGAAAAAAGAATAGTCGTTACGAAAGAAGGAGCTGAGACCGCCAAGTCTCAGCTCCTTCTAATCGAATGGTGTTATCGTCGGTTTTCAAGCAGTTTATCGTCACTTTTTATCGCCGCTTTTATCGTCACTTCCATCGCTTATCGCTTGTGTTTTTACTGCCGTTTATCGCTTGCGGATGTATCAATGGCATCGGCTATTGACCAGACCGTATATCAGATACAAGTTGAATTAATGTTTCTTCCCGGCATTTCTTTTTGAGTTCGCATTCCCAAACAATGATAACTTTCCAACCAGCCTCGCGCAGTAACTCACCGTTGCGTTTATCCCGTGCTACATTTCCAAGAATTTTAGGTTCCCAATATTCTTGATTAGAGGACGGCCAAACAAAACGAGGGCAATCATGTTTATGCCAAAAACATCCGTTTACAAAAATTACAGTACGGTACTTGGGAAGAACAATATCTGGGCAGCCGGGCAAGCTGCGAACATTTTTACGGTAGCGAAAACCCTGTGAGAACAAAAACTTCCGCACGATTTCTTCAGGTTTATTATCTTTGCTCCGGATATGTGACATATTCATGCTTCGTATTTCCTTAGAATGGTTGTCCGCCATAATTCATCCCTCTGCTTTCTGATAGCGGCATTGCAACATCTATAAGCAGGAAAAAACTGCAAGAACATAGAAAATAACTTCGAATTCTCACAGATCATGTTGCTTTTACGTAGTTTTTGATGTATTATAAAGCGGTTGAAGGGAGGTACGCATATGAGAATCAGTTATCATAGGCTGCTAAAACTTATGATTGATAAAAACATGAAAAAGAAAGATTTACAGGCCCTTACTGGGTTGAGTGCCTCCTCCATTGCAAAATTGTCGCGCGATGAGATGATCAGCATGGATGCACTTATGAAAATCTGTGCTGTTTTTGGCGTTCAGTTCTCTGATGTTGTAGAGATTATTTACGAAAACACAGATAACACAGGACAATAACATACAGATTGGATTCCGTTATCTTGGTAAATTTAGATACTTGACTAATTGGTTAAGCAGAGCGAATATACCTCAACGGATTTCCCACCTTTGTATGAACGCAATGCTGTCTTGGATCGAATGGTCACTACAACGAAGAGAAGGTAATTGAAATGGCTTATAAAGTGGTAGACCTGTTTGCAGGCGCAGGAGGATTAAGCCTCGGATTTATGCAGACAGGAAAATTTGAAATCGTTGCAGCCGCAGAAAACAATCCCGGTGCACGCAAGACCTACAAACGGAATCACAAGTTGACGCGTCTATATCCTGATGTCCGTACAATTGATTACAGGGAATTAGAGGAGTCCTGTGGTAAAATAGATGTAGTTATCGGAGGTCCGCCTTGTCAAGGTTTCTCCAATGCAAATCGGCAGCATACTACCATTATCAGCATGAACAATCGTCTGGTCAAGGAGTATGTTCGGGCGGTTCGAGAGCTGGAGCCCGAAGCGTTTGTTATGGAAAATGTGGCTATGCTCAAATCTAATATCCATCGATTTATGGTAGAAGAAACCGACATCGCTGACCCCATCATTATGGGATTAACTCTCTCCGAAGATAAAATTGAGTTGTTGCCAAAAGGCATCAATTTCCCCGATGCAGTTAACTTTGCTAAAAATCCCTCTAACATCAAAACTTATCTGTGGGACGAAAAAGAACTCAAAGCGATTACTGTGTTATACCGCTTTCGTATCAACAGGCCCAAGTTTGCCAGCTCTGTAGAGCGCTATCGAAAGTATCTCACCAAACTGTTGGCAGATATTATGGCGTCCAACGATGAAGATTGGGTACGAACACAAGAGCACGAAATGGCACAAATGCTGATCGCCTACATGAATGGAGAAGAAATAGAATTTGATGCGTTGATTCGTGCTATCGAAATCCCACTCTCTGTACAGCGTATGTTGGGCAGGATGCAGGAACTGTTGGATAACAACATCCATGTAAGCGAATATCGCTTCGAAAATGGTACAGTTATCGCAGCAGTGCAGTCTTATGCTGTTTTTGATTATATCGATGGTGTTTTGTCTGCAGCACCGTACAATTACGATATTACAGCAAAAGTCTACAATGCTCTCGATTACGGTGCCCCGCAGAAGAGAGAACGGTTTATTATTGTCGGCACAAAAGAGGGGATGGTTTATGTTCCTCCAAAGCCTGAGTTTACAAGTGATACATTTCGCACTGTGCGAGACGCTATTGCGGACTTGCAAGATGTCCCTGCTGTAACAGAGGTCAATGCACCCCCTGTTGAATTGCAGCGCATGGATAATTTGAGTGATTTGGCTCAAGTCCTTCGCGGCAAATTGCTGTATAATCACGTGTCCACTGCGACCCGCGAAACCGCGCAAGCTCGTTTCGCAGCATTAAAAGAAGGCCAGAATTTTCATGATCTGGGTTCTGAGTTAAAAACTACGTACAGCAATGCAGACAGAACGCAAAACACTATTTATATGCGATTGAAATACAACGAGCCTTCTGGTACTGTTGTGAATGTCAGAAAATCCATGTGGGTACATCCCGAGTTGGATCGAGCTATATCTATCCGAGAGGCCGCCCGCCTGCAGACTTTCCCAGACACCTTTGTTTTTGAAGGTTCTAAAGACTCACAGTATCAGCAGGTAGGAAACGCAGTTCCTCCATTTTTGTCAAACGCAATTGCGCGAAGTTTGGTCAAAGCATTAGACACTGAGAAGAAATAAGAGAAGGGTGACCCGAGTAACTTGCTTGGGTCACCCTTTTTGTCATTTAGCAAGTTCACGAGCCTTCGCCAGGATCTTGTTGTAAATAGTATCATAAGGCAGGCAATCCAGAATATATGTGCCACCCAGTAGGTTTAGATACTTTGATAGTTCTCCAACTATGTCAGTGTTGATATTCAATCCTTCTGCACGTGCGGTAAGGATAGCACTTACAAATGCGCGAATGATGGTAGGGCTGTTGGACGTATTGCGTTCAATAATGTGCAGCGCATGGTCAGCATTTTCACACACGAACTTCGTAAGTTCATAAGGATCGGGACGAGAGTCATCATAAGTAAGTCTGCCAATCCACCATAGACGGGCGAGCGCATTTCTGCTTAACGACCGCCGCGCACCAAAGCCGAAAAAGTAATGTGCTTTTACATCTTGTTTGGTACATTTTTGGGCTATTTTCCATCTGTATTGTGTGTACTCATAAAACGGTCCCAAACACAGACCCGCCCACAAGCGTTCATCCGATGCCTGAGAGTCAGAAATGAAGCTCAGTTTTCCGTAAAACTCCTGGACATTAGCCGCATCTGTTAAATAGGCCTTGTCCATCGGTTGAGACATATCCAGATGAATATCCGGCATTGGATACTTTGTGTTGAGAAATGGGGAATGTCCCAGTTCCTCTTCGATCCAGGCATTGGAAGGCAGAGCGAACTTGCTGACATACTGATCTAAGTTTTCTTTTATAGCATTTAGATCGTCCCAGCTTATAAATTGCAGATTCATTCCTCATCCCCTCCTGTGGTTCCAAAGCCATCACAGAGAACTTTAAAGGCTTCGGTAAGCGGATCATTAATCAAGCGCTGTGCCAGCACAACCATATTCTGCTGATTGAAATCGTTACTTTCAATATCGACATCAAATTTTGTTAGCAGAGTTTTTCGCACAGTTCTATACCAGACACACTCGGACAACTCCTCGCGTTCCTCAATACTTCTGCATTTCAACTCCTCCAGCGCATATGTGAGTGCTGGGATAATTGTAATAGCATTCAGAACAGGCTGTGTTATAGGAGCCTTAGCGAGCTGCTTATAACTGTAGTAGTCGTTGAGCGGCAGTTTCACAACGATTTTCTGACCGTCAATACCCACAATCATGTGTGTCACTAATGGATCTGCGTTGCGAATGATACTGAAAACAGAGGGGGTGTTTGCCAAATCCTCCATTTCTTTAGCAATGGTCGCATTGACCTGCTTCCCCACCGCTAAGACGCATCCTGCTTCAATCTCAAAGGTCGTTCCGCTGTAGTCATCATGAAATCCCGGATTACTATACCCGGTAATATCCTGAGTCGCAACAATAAACGGGCATATCTGTAACTTGCCGCATATCTTCTTGTCTGAAAGCATGCGGCTTTCCGCTACCTTTTCAGTAGTCACAACCTCACGGAAACCAGTCTGAGCACATTCCAGATGGTAAACATACCGGGCCTGTCCATCATGAATTAGCTTCTTCAGTCCCTCGTTGGTAAGAGAGGCAATAAAGTCAATACGGATGTTATAGCCATCTTTCTGCAAATCAATGGTAGTATCAAAACTACCGTCTTTGTAATCATCAGAATAATATGCTAAGACAGGGTAAGGATACAGTTTATACCTTATTTCCATATGCTTTCACCTCCATCGAACAGTAGTCGTGGAAATCAATCTTTACGGATAGTTTCACAGGAACATTTTCGGTAAAGGTTAATCCGCTGATTTTATTTCCGCTCACCGTCAGTTCAGCACCTTCTGCGGTTGCAGAAATAACTGCTGCATCGTAGTTCTGGGATTCCGCAGACATGAAAAGGCTGATAATTCCGTCTGTTGCAGATGCATTGGGAACAAAAGTGACAGTATACTCCCCCTGACTCTTGTTCGTACACATAACACGTGACTTTACTGCAGACACTGCAGCCAAACTCTTGCGGTGTTCAGTAGGCTTGTCACCCTTTCCAACGCCTTCTCCGCTTCCACCGCCGCCATTGCCGCTGCCTCCGGCGGCAGTGCCTTCGCGACTGCCTTCACCAGGAATATCATCTATGATAATATCTCCATCGGGATCATCGACTTCAGTAGTGCCTGTACCAGCTTGGCTCATACTGCCCGGCTTGGGACTGCGGGACACAGTCTTTGTTTCAATCACTTGTATGGCATCGTTGATGTTTTCGCCCTTATCTTCGGGTCTCGGTTGTGCTGAATCTTGCTCAGCGGCGAGATACTCTCCAACAGAAGGGTCAAGCGCTTCTTCGCTATCATCATTTTTCAGCTCATCCAAACAGGCTTTGATAAACTTAGTAAGGGCGGATAGAACACCCTTAGCCTCAGATTTATTTTCAGCACGCTCAATTTCCCATTTTGTGTGTTGAGGATTCTCCAGGGTTCTGAGATATTCGTTGAGCTTGTCACCTTCGATGTATAACACGCCTGCAAAGGGAATTAATCCGTTGATATTACCCTTATCCATAATTTTCATACCTGTTCGGCGAACCATTGCAACCCTTCTGTGAAAATCAGGCTGTATCATGAGGCGAAGTGTCACCTTACCCATTGTACCGATGTCTTTTGTGTATGTGGGCGATTTTTGCTCGTCCGCAGTAAGTACCTGATAGTATTCGTCAGCATATTCGGAAAAATATGCTTGATGGGATGCAACCAGTTCTGGCAAGGTCTCCTTGCTGATGATGATATCCTCGACCTCAACAATAAGTTCTCCGGTATATACCGCATACAAAAAGCCGTCAAGGACCGATGCTACCATATCATATTTCCAATCCTTGCTGCCATTGAAGCCCAAAACAAAGATGTCTGTGCCGCTCTTTCCTATCTCGCGGCTATAGGAAGGATCAATGGATATTTGCTGTTTTACAGGAGCATTTTTATCTGCTCCGTAAAATCCGATACCCTGCGTAGTCTCACCTTTTTTATCCTTAAAGCTGGTAAGACGGGCTACTCCCTGATACGCAGCTACACCATCACTATCCAAAGTGCTATAAAAAACAGTTCTAAAAGCAGAGCAGGCATAAGGTGCAAATTTACCAATGCCAAAAGAGCCGCCGTGAGACCCGCTCTTGTCAGATGCGCCCTGAGACTTGGTAAGATTACACCAAGGAGAATTGTATTCTTCATCAGAGCCAAGCAACCCTGTGGTGTTGGTATCACTGATTCTTAAACAGGTAATCTTAGGCTGCTTTGCCAACTTAAGAGCAGACTGAAAAAAGCTCTTTGCTTTAGTAGATTTCTGCTTAGACCAGTATTCCAACGACCTGGAAAATGCATCGTCTAAGTCATCAAAGTCAGGAATTGCAGACGGCGCAATCTCAAATGTACGAAAAATAATACGAGTAGGTTCACCGTTCTTCAGATTTGCATCGATGGAATTCTGGCAAATCTCGCGCGCCAAGGATTTGATGGGAGTGCCATTAAAGGTTTCAACGCCAGAATCTGCAATACCAAAAATCTGACCATGGTTATTAGACGGAAAATTCCAAGCATATCTGTGAAGAGAGAATAGAGCCATTCAATAACACCATCCTTACTTTAGGGTAAACCTGGAGGTTCTGTTGCTTTCAACTTTCTGGTATTTTTTCTTTGCTTCACGAAGTTCAGTTTCGATGGCAGAGAAAATCTGATCGACATCCTGTTGAGTATACTCATAGGTATTAGTGTTTGCACAGTTCCCCAGCAATTGAAGCATATCGATGATTTTGTTTGTCCTGGCTTCTGCCAACCTAACAAATCTATCGCGCTTGGATTCGGACTTTTTTTCCATAATGACTGCTCCTTCGACTTAATTTGATTTTATTATATAGACCGATCGAGTATATGTCAATATATTTTTCAAATAATTTTTGTATTTTTAGAATATTGTATCTTATTTTAATTTTGTGGCGTTCATTTCGTGTGTACGCTTATCGTCAATTTTCAAACCGCTTATTTCATTGTTTATGCGGCGCAATTTTTGAGGTCAGCCCATGGCGCCAATTTTGTTGCCGTTCTCGTACATATCCTCGGCATACTCGACATGATTGGGTCCTTCGCTTTGTATCCAGCCAAAGCCGGGGACATAGACCATATCCGCCAGTTCATTATCGTTAGCTATTGGCTCCGGTGCCGATTTAGGTTCAGGTTGCGTGGGCTGTACCGGGATGGAATCTGTCTGCGTAGGAGGTACATATTCTTGTTCTGCCTCGGCTTCATCTTCTATTTCCGGTACAGGGATGGGCAACTCCTCGGTGGCTACTTCCAGGGCTGATTCATCTTCCGGCATTTCCGTTTCTTTCTTTTCTGTTACCACTGGCAGCACCGGTTTCTCTGCTTCCGGAAGCGTCGGCTGTGGAGCGATCACGGCGGCCGTTTCGCTCAGCGTGGGTGTTTCCCCGACCTTTTCGGTCTGTGGCCACACAGCGGCACACAGGGCGAGACAGGCGGTGAATGCAGCGGCAATGATGATTCTATTTTTCATTCTGTTTCCTCCTCTTTGAATGTAAAACGATTGAGTTCTGCGGACAACTCACCTTTTGCGGAATATCTATCAGAATTTCAGAAGAGTATCCAGAACATTTGCCGCCTGCTGAAGCTCGCCCTGAGTGGCTTCGTTTGGTATATCTTCATCCTTTTGCACCTTGTGCGGCAGATAAGGTTCATAGTTCTGCCGGGTTATCGATGGCCGGTAATGTCCCAACATCCGCGCCAGTTCCTTGGTTTCCATGCCGTTCCGCAGAGATAGAACGGCGCAGGTGTGCCGGAGATCTGTGAATCGGATATGGTCAAGCCCCGCTTCTTTGATGATCTCATCGTGCATCCGGCGCACCATCTGCGGCGAGTAAGGTTTCAGCGTGGCCGGGTGCATAAACATGAGCGGACTGCTTGGGTGCTTGTCGTGTTCCCTGATTAGGAGGTCGATTACCTCTGGTGTCAGTGCTATCGTCCTTGTCTGACTGCCGTACTCCACCAGCTCTCGCCGTACCACGGCACGGTTTTCTGCGATGGTCAGCGTCCAATTTTCGATATCAAGGTCGCTCCATTTCAGGGCGATTAGCTCGCCTTGGCGTAGGCCTGTCGTCAGTGCCAGCATGAACATGGGGAGGTAGCCCAGCCGCTCGGCGGCGTCCAGATAGTCCTCCATCTCCAGCGGCGTCAGCACATCGGCATTGACCTTCTTTGGCTTGGAGTAGTGGAACGCTCTGGCGGGATTATCGCTAATCAGGCCATCCCGCATGGCTTGGTCCAGGCATTGCTGAAGCAGGCGGTGGATGTGCCGCATGGTTTCTTCCCCCAAGCCAGAGCTGCCGGGTCGATGATTGCCGAAGCGGCGCCGTTCTTCCAGAAAATCTCCAATCATCTCCGATGTCAATTCAGAGAGTGGTATATCTCCCAGGCCGGGGAGGATATGGTTCTTAAATACATAGTTGTGTGCCGCATAGGTAGTCGGCCTGCTCTGATGCTTGTCATAGGTTTCCTGCCAGAAGATGATGTATTCCCGAAGCGTCATATGCCCACCTCCATGCACTGGCGCTGCAGATCCCGAAAAGCCACCCATGGGAGCCGTGCCCGTTTTAATATCTTCTTGTGCAGATAGTAGAACTCGTGGAGTTTATACTCCGCTCCGGTTTTGGGATTGCGGAACACATAGGGCGAGTCAGTTTCCGGTATCTGCTTCAGAAGGCGTTCTGCTTTGGCGTTAAGCGTCAGCAACCGCTGACCCTTGAGGATGTACCTGTAGCGGATATGAAAATCGGCCCACGACAAGGTGATCAGTTCACATTGCCGCAGACCGCTTGAAAGTCCTGTGTAGATGAGGGGGAGTACGCCGAGCTGCTCTGCTGCGTTCAGGTAACGCTGGAGCTGGCCCAGGCGCAGAGGGGCTGTTTTGTATTCCTCTGCCTTGGGCTCCTGGCAGAGCCGCACCGGGTTGTATGGAATGAGCTGTTCCCGTGCCGCTTCGTCCATGCACCGCCGCAGAAGCAGGTGGACGCACCAGACACTTCTGGCACTGAGCCCCCAGCTCTGCAGGCTGTCGTAGAAATCCGTGACCGTCTGCTCTGTTAGGTCAGAGAGCTCCATATTTCCGATGCTGGGGAGGATGTGGCTGTAAATCAGATTGCGGTACCCGCCCTCGGTGTTGCCGTTCCATTTGTGCCGATTGGCGGTGAACCACCGGCCGCACCACTGCTCGACTGTCAGGGTATTTTCTTTCTGCATATCGTCGCCTCCTTTTGGCAAACGAACAATATCACAGAAAGCAGGAAATAGCTACTGAAAAGGACAGAATATTTGCAAAATGAAACTGTTCCGAATAATATATCTGTATTGTTCGGAATAATACAGCATCATTCGGAACAATACACTTCCTATTGTTCCAAACGACCTGGATTACGGTGCTCGATGGAGAAATCACAAAAAATGAGCAAGTTTTTTCTTTGTCTGCACATTTTCTGAGGGAGTTTTAGCGACCACAACACATTTTCCGTTTATCGAGAGGGTGGGTAATATCACGCCAGCGCTTATTTCTTTGTTTATGCGGCGCAGTTTCTGAGCTGCTCTCTGCGGCAAAAAGCACCCGCTGTTGGAGGTAAACCCGGTCGGAAGCACTTTTAATATACAGAATTCAATCCCACACAAATCCCAAAAGCCGAAAGCGGTGCCTGAAATAAACAGGCCAATAGAGTTCCAAAGAGGAACCGCAGAAGTGCCGGAAAGTGCCAAAGAGGGCGACTCAGTTCTGCCTGAAGGTTCAGACATAGGTTTGGGAGCAGGATGCCGGGGGTTCGAGTCCCTTCACTCCGACCAAAATTTTGACCGAAAGCGGAAAATAATCTCTGCTTTCGGTCATTTTTATATATTTTTAATTGAGAAGCCGATTTTAAAATTCAAAGCTGCTAATTCAAAGCTGCTTTGATATACGTATTTATATAAAAAATGTTAATTTCCGCATTCAATACTTATCTTATTAAATATTGCGAGAATATCATCTATCGACGTATTCTTTTTATCCTCGCCCACCTTATCAAGTATAATATTGCCCCTGTCCATCATAACAAGGCGCGTGCCGTACTCCACGGCATAGCGAAGATTATGCGTTACCATAACAGCCGTAAGTTTTTTCTGCTTAACCACTTTATCGGTAAGCTCCATAATTATTTCCGCGGTCTTGGGGTCAAGTGCGGCGGTGTGCTCATCAAGGATAAGGAAGTCTATCGGTGTCAGCGTTGCCATAATAAGTGAAACCGCCTGACGTTGGCCGCCCGACAGCGAACCCATTTTCACATGCAATTTATCCTCAAGTCCGAGACCGAGCGACGAAAGCTGTTCGCGGTAAAAATCATAACGTTTTTTATTGAGCGCAAATGACAAACCGAAGGGCTTTCCTTTATTGTCGGCAAGCGACATATTTTCGAGTATCGTCATATTCGGGCAATTGCCCATTGAGGGATTTTGGTACACTCTGCCGATATAGGCATAGCGTTCAAAATCTTTCTTCTTATTCACGCACTTGCCGTTTATAAGAACTTCGCCTGCGTTTACGGGTATACTTCCGCATATTATATTCAGCATGGAGGTTTTTCCGCTGCCGTTTGAGCCTATTACGGAGACGAATTCCCCGTCATTTACGGTAAAATTAAAATCGTCGAAAAGGCACATCTCCGTAACGAGCCCGGGATTATATATTTTTGAAATATGCTTAAGCTCCAACATTTTTCTTCACCGAACCTTTCTGAAGATTGCCGAGAACAAGTATTGCCAGGAACAAAACAGCCGTTATAAGCTTCAAAAGATTCGCCGGCAAGCCGAGGCTTATTGCAATTTGTATGCAAGCTTTGTAAATTACGCTGCCGAATATTACGGCGGTGGTGCCCTTTATAAAGCTTACGCGCCTGAAAAGCGTTGTTCCTATAATCACCGCTGCGAGGCCGAACACTATCTGACCGGTTCCCATCGTCGCGGAAAACGAGCGCTGCTCCTGACAGGCGACGGCACCCGAAAGAGCCACAAGAGCGTTCGATATTACAAGTCCGATTATTTTTATTGTGCCCTTGTCCTTTGAGAGAGAGGTTACAAGTACGCTGTTATCGCCTACCGCGCGAAGCAAAAAGCCGTTTTTTGTCTTAAAGTAAAGGTCAAGAAGCACCTTGCAGACTATCATCAGAATTGCGGAAACGATAAGTTTTCTTAAAATAAGCGACATCGACCCGAAAACCGACATTGTAGCGGGAGATGTAAATATAGTATCTTTTTCACGCGCGATTGAAAGATTCGAACCGGCTATCTGCAGATTTATTGAAAATAAAGCCGTCATCGTTATAATACCCGAAAGCAGGTCGCGTACCTTCAAACGGACGTGGATAAATCCCGTGACAAATCCGGCAAGAGCTCCGACAAGAAAAGATATTAAAAGAGCGAGAAACGGATTTACGCCCTTTACAAGTAAAACAGCCGTTACGGCAGCTCCCAAAGGGAAACTGCCGTCTACGGTGAGATCGGGAAAATCCAATATTTTATATGTAATATATACGCCGAAGGAGAGAAGAGCGTATATAAAGCCTTGAGTTAACGTGCTTATAATAAGATCCAGCATTCTTTTACACTACCTTATTTACCTTATTTACATTCTATTGCCTTTGCGGCTACATCCGACGGAACGGTAATTCCCATAGCGCTTGCTGCGTCGGAATTTATATATGTGCTGTACTCGGTCACTGTTTCGTACGGAAGGTCGGAAGCCTTAGCTTCTCCCTTTAAAATTTGAGCGGCAAGCTTACCTGCCATTTTGCCGAGCTCCACATAATCGATACCGGCAGACGCCACACAGCCTTTTTTAACCTGCTCAATTTCGCTGCCGTATACGGGAATACCTGCGGCGTTTGTCTTTTCAAGTATTGACGGAAGGACGCCTACAACATTATTGTCGGTAAGGTTTGTGATGCAATCAACCTTCTTGTTTATAAGAGTATCGGCAGCCTGTGTAACGGACGCCTGATCGGCAACACCTATGGCTTCAATAGTAAATCCGTAGTTGCCTGCTTTTTCTTTATACTCGGCGATTGCCGATACCGAATTCGGTTCGCTTGTTGTGTAGATGATACCGATTGTTTTTGCATCAGGCTGGAGTTTTCTTATAAGCTCAAGCTGCGGGTCAACAGGAAGCTTATCCGAAACACCCGTGATGTTGCCTGTTGTAAGACCTGCTTCACCTGGGTCTGTTATAGCGTTGAATACAACCGGAATATTCTTATCCTCTGCCGCAGCGTAGCAAGCTGTTGCCGAGGGGGTTGCTATGGCGCACATAAGCGCGACGTTTTTGGAAGAGAAGTTATTGGCAATCTGTGTTGCGGTGGCATTGTCAAACGAAGCATTCTGATAATCTATTGTGTAATCCTCACCCTCTGTGAGTCCGGCCTCCTTAAGACCGAGAAGGAAGCCCTCGCGGCAATTATCAAGCGAGGCGTGCTCACCGTACTGACTGATGCCTATTACCGGAACCTTGTCTTTTTTCGCCGTACAGCCTACGAAGAATATTGTTATTGCCGCTAAAATTACCGCTACCGTTATTTTTACTTTTTTCATGATGATGACTCCTTAATTTTTAAAATAAATCAGTGTACAATGTTATAATTTAAAAATCGCCATCGTCTTAAATAATATTGCATTCTTTTCTCCTTAATAAGCAAATAAAAAAAGCCTTATCCCATATATGGGACAAGACTTTGAATCCTGCGGTACCACCCAAATTGCCGGATAAACCGACCGCTCGTTTCTTATACTTACATATAAGCCGCTCTGATAACGGGTACGGAACCCGTCGGCCGCTACTCGCAAACGCTTTCGTGCCGCCCTCATAAGTCCATTCGCTGTACTCTCCCCTGCGGTATTTCCACCGACAACCGCTCTCTGCAAGCTTTAAGTAAAGCTACTCTTCTTAATCACAGGTTTTTTAGATGTTGCCACAATGTTATCACGCCGTTCTTTCTTTGTCAAGAAAAAATTACAAATATTTTTAAATCGTTATTTATGGGGCAAAATGTCTTATATCGGTACATATCACGAAAAAATGCTTTGTTTTGCGGAATAATTAAATAAATACAAGGCAAAAATCTTGATTTTAGTGAGACATTGTGCTAAAATGTACAAATAATGTCGTCAAGAATACCTGTGATTTAGCAATAATTGGTTATTTGAGACAATAATATAAAAAGACTTCTATGTCTTTTGAAAAAAATACACAAATTAACAGGGGGTCTATCATTTGACCAAGTACATCATCAAGCGCATAGCAATGGGCTTGCTCAGCATTTTCATTGTTGCCACGCTGACGTTTTTCCTTATGAACCTTGTTCCCGGCGGTCCGTTCGTTGCGGAAAAATCCATAAGCAAGGCTGCACAGGAAGCTCTCGCGGCAAAATACGGATTGGACAAACCTTTATTCGAGCAATATATAACCTATATTACCGATTTTATCAAGGGCGATATGGGCGTAAGCTTACGTCAAAGAGGAAGAACCGTATCGGACATTATTTTTTCTAAATTCCCCGTATCGGCAAAGCTCGCCGGAATAGCTGTTCTCGTCTCTCTTCTTGTAGGCATACCGCTCGGATGTCTTTCGGCATACAACCGAGGTAAATTTGCCGATAACTTTATTATAGTGCTCGCGACGTGCGGTATCGCAATACCGAGCTTTATAATCAGCGTAATTTTACTGTATACATTCGGCAGCAAGCTGAATCTGCTGCCAACGGTAGGTCTTAACACGCTGTCATCATATATAATGCCGGTGACGGCGCTGTCGGTTTACCCGACGGCATATATAACGCGGCTTATGCGCTCAAGTCTTTTGGACGTTATGGGGCAGGATTATATAAGAACGGCAAAAGCCAAAGGCCTTTCGAACTTCAAAATACTCTTCAAGCATGCTCTCAGAAACGCAATACTCCCCGTAATAACATACGTCGGACCAATGCTCGCAAGCCTTATGACGGGTTCGTTTATAGTAGAACAGATATTTGCAATACCCGGTCTCGGCCGTGAATTTGTTTCGGCCATAGTCAACCGCGACTACACCATGATAATGGGAACAACAATTGTCCTTGCGACACTTATCATAGTTGCAAACGTCATAGTTGACATACTGTATAAAATAATCGACCCGAGAATCAAACTTAAGTAAGGAGCGGCATCGCCGATGAACAAAAAATTTCCGAGTCTGCATTTGAAGGCAGACGATTTTATACCGGCTACAACGACGGAAAAAGAAAACCTTGTTGTAATGCGAGACAGCGTCAACTTTTGGAAGGACGGCCTCAGACGTCTGCGTAAAAACAAGGTTGCCATGATAAGTCTTGTCTTTATTTTACTGATAGTGGTTTTTGCTTACATTCTTCCCAGCTTTTGGCCGTACAGCTATGAGCAGCAAATAAAATACAGCGAGAACCTCTCCCCGTTTCAGTACAGCGAAACAGAACAGGCGCAAATAGACGCGGGTCAAAAGGTATTTCCTCACATCTGCGGAACGGATAAGCTCGGCAGAGACTTTGCCGTTCGCCTTATGATGGGCACAAGAATAAGCCTTACGGTAGGTCTTGTGTGCGCAGCGCTGGTTCTTATAGTCGGCTCGCTGTTCGGTGCAATAGCCGGTTTTGCCGGCGGTTGGGTCGATAATATAATGATGCGTTTTACCGACATTTTATATACCATTCCCGATATACTTTTAATAATTCTGCTTGCAACCTCCCTAAAGCCGCGACTCGAAGCGCTCTCTGCTAATCCGGGTTTTACTTGGATGCAGAGAATGGGACCGAACCTTATAGCAATATTCCTTGTATTCGTTTTGATATACTGGGTAGGTATGGCAAGAATAACACGTTCTCAAATACTTGTACTCAAGGAGTCCGAATACGTTACCGCGGCAAGAGCACTCGGTGCAAGCAATTCGCGTATAATCAGAAAGCACCTTTTGACGAACTGCATAGGTACTCTTATAGTAACAACCACACTTCAGATACCCTCCGCAATATTTACCGAAAGCTATTTGAGTTTCCTCGGACTCGGCGTTACGGCTCCCATGCCGTCGCTCGGTTCTCTTGCCACGGAGGCCGTAAAGGGTATGAACACTTATCCATATCTGCTGTTTTTACCGGCGCTACTGATAAGCGTTATCATACTTGCCTTTAACCTTCTCGGAGACGGGCTGCGCGACGCGTTCGACCCGAAACTCAAGAACTAAAGGAGGGTAAATATTTTGAGTGAAAAACTTTTGGAAATAAAAGACGAGAAGCTGTCGTTCTTTACTCCCGCAGGCGAAGTCAAAGCACTTAACGGCGTTTCGTTTTCGATGGATGAAGGCGAGGTTCTCGGAATAGTCGGTGAATCTGGTTCGGGAAAATCCGTCACAGCATATTCAATAATGGGGCTTACCGCATACCCTGGCAAGCTTATAGGCGGAACAATCAGATTTAACGGTCACGAAATTGAAAAGATGACCGATAAGGATTTCAGAAAGATAAGAGGAAACGAGGTTTCCATAATATTTCAGGACCCTATGACGAGCCTTAATCCCGTTTACACAATAGGCAACCAGATAACAGAGGTTATAAGGCTGCATACGGATAAAGACAAAAAACAGGCATATGAGCGCGCTAAGGAGCTTTTGGAGCTTGTAGGCATTAACGAGCCTACCAAGCGACTTAAACAGTATCCGCACGAGCTTTCGGGCGGTATGCGCCAGAGAGTTATGATTGCCATAGCTCTTGCCTGCGAGCCGAAGCTTTTAATAGCCGACGAACCTACAACGGCTCTTGACGTCACAATTCAGGCGCAGATACTTGACCTTATGCAGGATTTGCGTAAAAAGCTCGGAATGAGCATAATTATGATAACTCACGACCTTGGCGTTGTCGCGAGTATGTGCGAAAAAATTGCAGTTATGTATGCGGGTCATATAGTTGAATACGGCACGGCAGACGAGATATTTTATGAGCCGAAGCACGAATACACAAAGGGTCTTATAAAATCCATTCCGAAGCTGAATGTCGAAAGTAAGGAAAGGCTTGTACCGATTGAAGGGCAGCCGGTCGATCTTCTCAACCCGCCGGCAGGGTGTCCGTTTGCACCGAGATGTTCAAAATGCATGAAGATATGCTTAAAGCAAATGCCGCCGAAAACGGTTTTAAGCGACACACATTACAGCCATTGCTGGCTGCTTCAAAAAGAAGAATTTGAGGAAGGAGAGAAAGACTGTGAGTGACGATAAAAAGCTCATAGAAGTACAGCACTTGCAGCAGTACTTTCCTGCCGGAGGCAGAGGCAAAAAGAAAAAATACGTTCAGGCGGTAGACGATGTTTCGTTTTATATAAAAAAAGGCGAAACTCTCGGGCTCGTCGGCGAATCCGGCTGCGGTAAAACCACAGTAGGGCGCACTCTTTTAAGGCTTTACGAGCCCACAGACGGAACAATAATATATGACGGAGACGTCATATTTGACAAAAAGAAAAAAATCGCGGTGAATATGCTCCCCTACCGAAGAAAGATGCAGATGGTATTTCAGGACCCGTATGCAAGTCTTGACCCGCGTATGACGATAGGAGATATTGTAGGCGAAGCCATTGATATTCATCATCTTGCCGCCAACAAAAAGGAAAGACGCGACAAAATCATATCGCTTCTTGAGACCGTCGGTCTTAACAGCGAACACGCCAACCGCTATCCGCACGAGTTTTCGGGCGGTCAGAGGCAGCGCGTAGGCATAGCGAGAGCTCTTGCGGTAAATCCGGAATTTATCGTATGCGACGAGCCTGTATCGGCTCTTGACGTTTCAATCCAGGCACAAGTCGTCAATATGTTTGAGGATTTGCAGAACGAGCTCGGTCTCACCTACCTTTTCATAGCGCACGATTTAAGCGTCGTAAGACATATTTCAAACCGTATAGGCGTAATGTATCTCGGCAAGCTCGTTGAGCTCGCCGACAGCTACGAGCTTATAACACACAGCGCGCATCCATACACTAAGAGCCTTATTTCGGCTATACCTGAGGCGGACCCGATAATTGCACGCTCCTCTCACAGAATTCCTCTTGAGGGCGATGTTCCGAGTCCGCTGAATCCCCCGAGCGGATGCCGTTTCAGGACCCGCTGCCCGTATGCCGACGGCCTTTGCGCCGAAAAATGCCCGGAGCTTCGCGAAATCTCGGCAGGCCATTTTGCAGCTTGCCATCACCTTGACAAGGTAAAATAGTTGTTTATTGTGCATCTGGAGCACAATGGATATATTTTTAAGCAGCGCGAGTTGCTATAAGAAGGAGATGTATTTAATGAAAACCAAAAGACTTATTGCTGTGATACTCGCAGTTGTCATGTGTCTGTCGGCAATGGCACTCCTGAGTTCATGCGGTAACAGCAAAAAGGACGACGCCGGTATAACGGTTCAGATAGGACCTAACCCCGAAACGCTCGATCCCGCTCTTAACAGTGCTGTTGACGGCGGCAATATGCTCATCACGCTCTATGAGACACTTCTCATAATTGATGAGGACAACAAGGTTCAGCCCGGTCAGGCTGAAAAGTACACTGTAAGCGATGACGGTCTTACTTGGACTTTCACAATGCGTGACGGTCTTAAATGGTCTGACGGCACCGAGCTTAATGCCAAGGACTTTGAGTATACCTTTAAGCGCCTTACAAACACAGAGCTTGCCGCTCCCTATGCCGAGACTGTTATCGGTATGGTTGAGGGCTATCAGGACGCTATCGGCAATCCGGATGAAGACGGTAAGCCCACTACTACTCCCGATCCCGACAAGCTTAACGTTGTAGCAAGCGAGGACGGCAAAACTCTTACAGTCAAGCTTGCTTACCCCTGCTCTTACTTTGACAAAATCGTTGCATTCGGCACTATGAGCCCCGTACAGAAGGCTACCGTTGAAGCTAACGGTGACTCTTGGGCTACAAAACCCGATACTTATGTCTGCAACGGTCCGTACATGATTACCGAATGGACTCCCGGTGAGCGCATTGTATGCAAAAAGAACCCGAACTACAAAGGTGGTTGGGATTCAAAGCGCATAGTTAACAACAAGCTCACATTCTTGCTTCTCGAAAACTCAAGTGCTTCCTTCACCGCATACAACAGCGGCGAGGCTCAGCTCATTAAGGATGTTCCCACCGAGGAAATCCCGACTCTCAAGAAGGCTGCTGACGGCGGAGAATTCTATGTTGACACCAATCTCGGCACCTACTATCTCAGCATGAACCTTAACAAGGCTCCCTTCAACAACAAGAATGTCCGCAAGGCTCTTAACCTTGCAATTGACCGCGACTACATTGCAAACACCATAATGCAGGGCACATACTCCCCCGCCTATAACTTTGCAGGTCCCGGTGTTGTTGATAACGAGGGTATGTTCTTCGATAACGCAGTTAAGGAAAACGGCGGAGAGACCTATATCAGCAAGGATTATCAGGCTAATCTCGAGGAGGCTAAAAAGGCTCTCGCAGAGGCAGGATATCCCGACGGTAAGGGCTTCCCGACCATCACCTACTCAACAAACGATGCAGGTTACCACAAGGCTGTTGCAGAGTATCTCCAGAGTGCTTATGCTCAGCTCGGTATCACTATGAAGATTGACATTGTTGAATGGTCTTCATTCACTCCTCAGCGTCGTGCAGGCAATTACGATATGGCTCGCAACGGCTGGGTAATGGACTATAATGACGCCTCAAATATACTTGAGCTCTTCGTTTCTACCAACGGCAACAACGACGGTAAATACAACAGCTCTGCTTTTGACGCTGACATTGCTAACTCTAAGGTTGCAGACTCCGCAGCTCACTTTGCGGCTCTCCACGCGGCTGAAAAGACCATGATGGAAGATTACGCCTGCATCCCCGTTGCTTATTACAATGACTTCTGGCTCCAGAAGCCCGAGCTTAAGGGCGTATGGCACAGCCCGTACGGCTATTGGTACTTCCAGTATGCTACCCTTGAGAAGTAATTTCTCTTAAGACACTAAGCGCAAAAAAAGATCGCCCGTATCGTTTAAGATACGGGCGGTTTTTATATGCTTGAAAAGATAATAGCCGTATGTTAAAATCATTTTGTACCGAAAAGGCATAATTTCTTCAGATAGGAATGAATAAGATGAGTGTTATTGACAGATTTTTAAGATACGTCGAATTCGAAACGACCTCAAACGAAAACAGCGAGAGCATACCGTCAACGGAAAAACAAACAGTTCTTGCGGATTACCTTGTAAAAGAGCTGAAAAGCATAGGTGTAAGTGACGCTTACCGTGATAAATACGGTTATGTTTACGGACATATACCTGCGACAAAAGGATTTGAGAAGCTTCCCAAAATCGGATTAATTTCTCATATGGACACATCCCCCGATGTCAGCGGAAAAGACGTCAAAGCCAAAATAATAAAATTTGACGGCACAAATGCGCCGATGATAGATGCCAAATATTCGGGCGAGGATATTATAGTTACCGACCGAACAACGCTTCTCGGCGCGGATGACAAGGCCGGTGTTGCCGAAATAATCGAGGCGTGCCGCGAAATTTGCGATGACGCAGAGCTTTGCCACGGCAAAATTTCAATTTGTTTTACACCCGATGAAGAAATAGGCAGAGGTGCCGACAAGTTTGATTTTGAAACCTTTGACGCGGATTTTGCATATACCGTTGACGGCGGAGAGCTTGGCGGAATAGAATATGAAAACTTCAACGCGGCAGGTGCAAAAATAACCTTCAACGGAGTCAACACGCATCCCGGCACGGCTAAAAACAAGATGAAAAACGCTGTTTTGTATCTTGCGGAATTTATAAATATGCTTCCTGCCGCCGAAGCTCCCGCGCACACCGAAAATCGCGAGGGATTTTATCACGTTTCATCGGTTAACGGCAACGAGAGCAAGGCAACTCTTCATATGATAATCAGAGATCACAACAAGCAAAGCTTTGCAAAGCGCAAGGAATTTATTACCGTACTTGTTGAATTTTTCAACCGCAAATACGGAGAAAACACGGTTTCGGCTGAAATTAAAGACAGCTATTACAATATGCTTGATGTCATTAAAGAGCATATAGACATAGTAGAACGAGCAAAAAAAGCAATGCGTAAATCCGGTGTGGAGCCGCAAATTACACCGATACGCGGCGGAACCGACGGTGCAAGGCTTTCGTTTGAGGGTCTGCCCTGCCCCAACCTTTCAACCGGTGGAATGAACTTCCACAGTATTTATGAAGCAATACCTGTAAATGCTATGCTCAAGATGGTTGAGGTCATTAAAAACTTAGTAAGCAAATAATTGAATAAAGAAAAAGTCCCGTGAAGTTTACTCTCCTTCACGGGACTGCTTTTATGTATTATTTTTATAACTGCGGTATTCTCTTTCTATCCAAGCCATTAACAGATTAACTATCCGCCTTTGCTCGTCATAAGACAATTCTCTGCCCTTTTCTACATGATACCACTTATTTAAACACCCTCGACAGCAGCAGGCGCAGGCATGCTGAGCCTTAAACACGGGGTGACCGCGCATCGGCGTTTGCTTACCGTCGTTTGGTATAACCGCCGGTGCAAGACGTTTCTTTATAAAATCCTCCGCATGGCTTTTTACGGTATCCAAGCCTTTTTTGTCGATATAATTTATATCCTCATCGGACAGATGGAATTTAGCTCTGAAAGCAGATTTTTGAAGCCTTGAGAGTGCTTCGTCAACAGTCAACCGAAAACTCCTCTTTTCAGTAAAAATCAAGATAAGCATACACCCTTTTGACTGCTTTTGCAATGACTCGTTTTTTGCTCGACAGCAGAATACTATCTTGACAGCTTCACTTTTTTCATCATAACAGCCGAATACACAAATACAACGGCTTCTGTTATAGGCATTGCCCACCAAACTGCATTTCCGCCGAAAGCAACAGGCAATAAAAGTATCAGAGCACCGCTTATTACAATACCTCTTGCAACGGATGCGATAAGTGATATCTTGGCTCTCATAATAGCCTGGAAATAGTACGTTGAATAGATATTGAACGGCAGCAGTATAAATGAAATCGCATAAATTCTGATTATTCCGGGAGCTATTGACAGCACCTCGGGAGTGGGCGTCATAAACAGCTTTATAAACACCTGCGGCATAGCCATAGAAAGAACCGTCCAAATTGCTCCGAAAACGGCAGCAGTTATGATATTGTACTTAAGCATTGTCTTAATTCTGTCTGTAAGTCCGGCACCGAAATTACGCGAAATTACAGGCTGTGCCGCCTGACCGATACCGTAAGAGCAGCACTGTACAAGAGTGCCTACAACAACTATTACTCCGTAAACCGCAAGTGCGTCCGTACCGAGATACTCCATTACACGGCGGTTAAACAGCATTGTGGCTATGCCCATTGCCACGTCAACTATAAACGAAGAAAATCCGTTGACGCTTATCATTTTAAAGCTGTTAAGTATTCTTAGAGGCTTTACGAATTTCAACGTATTCTTTTTGCCGATAAAATGCGTAAGCATCACAAGAACGGACATTGAAGCTCCCATTGCCGTTGCAATTCCCGCGCCTTTAATTCCCATATCCAATGTGAACACAAAGAAATAATCTCCGAACACATTGAATATACCACCGAAAATAACGGCTTTTGTGGCTCTGCCGGGGTCACCGTCATTACGGAGAAACGACGAGAGCAGATTTATAAATACATATACGGGAACAGTAAGCTTTGGGGCTACCATATATTCTTTGCAAAGCGGCATAAGTGCGTCATTTGCGCCGAAAAGCCTGAGAAGCGGTTCCTCGCAGACCCACACCAAGACCCAAAGTATCAACGCCCATAAAACTCCGAGTATAAATGCAGAGGTAAAATATCCGTTTGCCTCTTTTACGTCATCGCGTTCTCCCCTTGCGACGGCATAAATCACCGAGCCGCCTATACCGCACAAAAGCCCAAAGCTGTATATAATATTCCAAATCGGGGCAATTACCGCCATTGCGGCAGAGCCGTCCGGTCCGTGATACTGTCCTACCATAGCCATATCCACAAGTCCGTAAATGCACGCTATCAGTGCACTTCCGAATGAAGCTATAAAAAATTTACGGTAAAGCTTACCGACATTATCCTTTAAAAGATCCATACCTACTCCTTGAATATTAAAAAAGACCGGATATGGAACGGGCATTTCAGCCTGCACCTTATCCGGCTTGTTATTTCCATACGATAACCAGCCCTCCGAGTGAGCTATTGTATTGTATCAACTTTTGTAATCAAAGTCAAGAATTTTCAATGAGGAGGAAATTGAGAAGAGCATTGCAGCCCTTTTCTATGTCATTGTATGCTTTGTCAAAGTCGCCCGAATACCACGGGTCGGCAACGTCGGAATTGCTTCCCGTAAACTCAAGCAATTTGTGTATTTTGTAATCCGCATCGCCGCCGAATAGTATTTTCATATTACGTATATTGGCGCTGTCCATGCCGATAAACATATCCGCTTCATAATAATCATTTCTTTTTAGCTGAATCGCCTTTTTATCACCTATTGCTATTCCGTGATATAAAAGCTGTTCTTTAGCTTTCGGATATATTGGTTGTCCTACGCCATTCCATATTTCCTCATCACTCGTTGCTCTCGAACATACCGAAAATTTATCCGACACACCGAGATTATTTGCCATACTTTTAAATATAAATTCTGCCATAGGAGAACGACATATGTTACCGTGGCAGACAAATATAATTTTTTTCACTTCCACACTATAACCCCCATATTATACCTTTCCTATACCCCATGTATACTTATACGCTTTTCCTATTTGATATGCTGTTATCTCGTCGAGCCGCTCCTCCGGCTTAATAAATGTAACGGTCTTCATACATAAGCGAAAAAGCGAACAGTTTTTTAATCAGCATCACACTCGTCTGAATCCGCATAAAATTATAAATTACTGTTCTTTTTTGCAATATACTTAACTTTTAAATCGTCAAAAATATTTGATAATCCTTCCCATGTGAGCTGTCGTTTTTCAAACCAAATCCTCTGTAAAAAACCAAGAGCCCTGTTCGGATTTGCAAAATACAGCTTTGAATATCCGATTCTGTTTTTATCAAGATATGAGTAATAATAATCAAGCTTATTATGAAACTGCTCATATGAATTTTCTCCGCGCCAAACAGTTTCGCACATAGCTCCAAGCCTAGGATAAGTCATTTTGTCCGCTTTTTTCATATCGGGAACATATTCCGTCCATAACGTTGCTTCCGCACCGAGGCAATTTCCGTCGTATAATTTATGGTTGGCGGTATTTTTGAGACTTATGTAGCCGTAAGGCAAATCTATATAATATGCTTTTGAACTTGTATCGATAAACGGTCTGCCGCCCGTGTTTATGTCTCCGCATTTCGTAAAGCCCAAATTTTCGGAAAGCAGCTTATCATCCTTCAAATCCCAACTCCACATAAACGCCTGCTTATTCTTGCCTGCGCAATAATCATTGATTCTGTTCATAAAACAGCACTGAAGCTCATCCTCGTTATTTAAGCCAAGCTTCTTCATCATTGCCTGACAATGCGGGCAAAGATGCCATCTGTGTTTCGGCACCTCGTCGCCGCCTATATGAAAATACTTATCCGGAAAAAGCTCACAAAGTTCATCCACTATATCCTCGACAAATTCATATGTGCTTTCTTTCCCTGCACACAAAACATCATGCTTTACTCCCCAATGGTCTGCGACCGGCAAATTTCTTTCAAAACAGCCGAGGTAATTATAACAAGCCAGCGCACTTCTGCTGTGCCCCGGAATATCAAATTCAGGCATAACCGAAATACCGAAATCATGTGCATATTTGACTATACTTTTAATCTGAGCTTTTGTGTAATAGCCCTTATGTTGCCTATGATTAAAATTTGTCTTTTTCCTTACAGACCCGATTTGCGTCAGCAACGGATATTTGTAAATCTCAACTCGCCATCCCTGGTCCTCCGTCAAATGCAAATGCAGAAAATTAAGCTTGTGCAGAGACATTTTTCTAATAAACAGCTTGACATCGTCAACGGGATAGAAATATCTCCCGACATCAAGCATAAAGCCTCTGATTTTATACTTAGGCTTATCCTTTATCTCAATAAACGGAATCGTTCGGCCGTATTCAAACAGTAGTTGCTTGAGTGTTTGCAGAGCAAACACTTTTCCTGCCTCCCCACTCGAATACACGGTGATTTTCTCGTTTACTTCAAGTCTGTATTCTTCATTTTCAAGCGAAAAATCATGCGTAAAACTAACAACAACATCATTTCCGACCGGCAGTTCGAGTTTACGTATAAAATCATAAAAATCATCTTTAACAGAACCGTTGACATTTCTTTCGTCAAGCGACAAAGATTTTATGAACAATCTTTTTGTTTCATCTGTTTTTTCAAATAACGGAGTTGGGATAATATGAGACATAAAAAAACCTTTCGCATAATCTATATATTAATAATTATACACTTGACTTGTTTTATTGACAACTGTCCTTATTATGATATAGTTATACCATATCATCGGCAGAAGGTGTATTATGCATAATAATAAAAAAAGCTTTGATAAAAAATGGTACAGCGAGGAGTTCTTGAACAAATTAAAGAAAACAGCCTACGCGGAAGCCGACGGAAATTTAACTTACACAGCCAAGTATGCTCCTGACGCCGTATCAAAATACGGCATAGATCCGCGCATGCTCGGCGGACCCATAGGCAGAATGGCAAGGAAACTAAGGCTTGTCCCGGATTTTGTTCTAAAAGGTATTCATTTAAAAATAACCGAGAAAAGCCTCGGTTTTTTCAGAAAGGGCTGCGACAGAATTTCTTATGCAAACTGTCATATAAAAGGCGTTTCAATCAAAAACAAGCACATTAAAGCTTCCGACGGATTTGATATTCCGATCAGAATATATGAAAATGCGGAATGTGAAGGCACAAGGACGGCAATGATTTTCATTCACGGCGGCGCATTTGTCGGCGGAACGCTCGCGCCGTATGACGAAAGCTTAAAAATGCTCGTTGATAAATTCGCCGTTAAGGTAATAGGCATAGATTACAGACTTTTGCCCGAAAACGCCTATCCCGCACCGTACAGCGATTGCTTTGACGTATTGGAATATATAAGCCGCAACTGTGGCGAATTCAAAATAAACAAGGATAGAATTTTTGTCTGCGGCGACAGTGCCGGAGGAAATATTGCTCAAGCGTGCTCTACCAAATACAAGGGTACCGGAAAAATCAAAGCGCAGCTTCTGCTTTATCCTACCTTGAATATGTTCGGTTTTACCGACGAGTATTATAAAAAAGGATATTCCGACTACAAATTTGAGCCGTCACAAAAGGCCGTTTCAAAAGGCGTAATAAAACAAATGCAAATGCTTACACACTGCAATTTTAAGCAGATAGGCATACTCTCGCCCGACGAATACAATAATCCGTACATTTTCGACGCAAGCGGCAATGTTCCGACATTTATTACAGTAGGCGCGCTTGACTATCTGAAAAAAGACGCCGTCGCTTGGGCTCATAAGCTTGCAAACGCAAATGTAAAAACAAAGCTTGTCGTTTACAACGGACTCGGCCACGGATATTTAAACGCGACCGGAGTTTTTCCGCAAGCAGAGGACGTGATAGACGAAATGGGCAAATTCATATATACGATTTTAGAATTGTAAAAGCAATCGGGCAACGGGTTTCCCGCCAAAACCTGAACATATACTCGCAAAAAGCGTCGGAGATTTGCTTTCTCCGACGCTTTTTCTTTTATTCTGTGTTACGGCAAAATTTCGAGCCAATAGCCGTCCGGGTCCTCAATGAAATAGATACCCATTTCAGGGTTTTCGAAGCAGATACAGCCCATTTCTTCGTGCTTTTTATGCGCCGAATCAAAATCATCTGCCTTAAATGCCAAATGAAACTCACATTCACCCAAATCGTACGGCTGCGGATGTTCTTTAAGCCAAGTGAGCTCAAGCTCAAAATCGCTTGAATCATTGCTCAAATAAACGATAATAAAATCGTCGGTCGTTTTTCGTCTGACCTCGTGCAAATCAAGCGCGTCGCCATAAAACTTAATCGACCTATCCAAATCTGAAACATTATAGTTTTCATGAATCATTCTAAAGCTCATATTTCTTCTCCTTTCGCTGATTCTGTGTTTTTTATTCGTGATTTATACTGCGGATATTCGGTGATAAACCTATCAATCACGCTCGGCTCGTTCCAATAATGCATAGGAAAAACGGCGTCACAATCGACATGTTTCAAAAAATAAAGCATACCGTCGGCATAATGCTCCTCCTGCCTTGGGTCAAGGGGAACGAATGCGGCATCAAAATGCGTGCCCTTAATTTTGTCAATCTCGGCACGGTACATGGAGGTCATTTGGCGGTTATCGGCTTCCGTCTCACCCTCCCAATGCCAATCGTTCAAATCACCTGCGTGGTAAATCATGCCCTCGCTTGTCTTGACGATAAAAGCAACACCGCTGTCGGTTGATAGAAGCGTAGTAACCTTTGTACCATTGTCAAGAGTGTAGGTTTGATCGTGATAAGCCGTCGTAACTTTCACACCGGCAGGATACTTCTTTTTGCTGATATCTTTCGCCAAAACAGCCTGATAATTCATACCCATATCATCAAGAATTTCAAAAATTTTCGGATTGAAATGGTCTTGGTGAAAATGACTGCAAAAGACTATGGCTTCCTTGCTTTTGTCAAGCCTCGGCATCTCGCCTTTGTAATAATCAAAAACATAATAGCAGTTCTCGGTTTCAACCAAAAATCCGCTGTGGTTAATGTATGTTATTTTCATAATCCACCTCTATTACTCTTATCTTATTATATCAAAGCGATAAATCGGAATCAATACCACACAATATTTTCGATACGGAGCAAAACGCTTAAAACGGTCTGCTTGAGCCTCTTCGCTTTTTTAACAAAAAACAGTTTTAATCGCCGTATAAAATATATAAATAGCAAAAGACTTGAAACAAAATTCGTGAGTATGGTATAATTTTAAAAAAATGACGGAGGAATTTCTATGAACAGAAAAAATGCAGGTGCGGTTTTCGGCACTCTCTGCGGACTGACGGCATTGACCGCAATGTCGGCTGAAATATTTTATAATTTCTCGATAAACACAAAATCACCTATACATATGAGTAAGCTCAACAATCTCGTTCAAAAGGTCACGAACACATCCGGCAGCGAAGAAGACGCGAGCGAAAAATACAGCGGACTTACCGGTACGCCCGAAATGAAAAAATGGTACAATGAGCACGGTGAGGATGTTTACATTATGTCCGACTCTCTTCGTCTGCACGGTAAGATATTTAAAAACAACAGTTCAAAATATGTACTTGTCTGCCACGGATACACAAGCAAGGCCAAGCATATGGCCGGTTTTGTAAACAAATTTTACTCACTCGGGTATAATGTTCTGGCAGCAGACGCACGTGCACACGGCGACAGTGAGGGCACGAAAATAGGAATGGGCTGGCCGGAGCGATTTGACGTTATCGAATGGATAAAGCTTATTATTTCTTGGGATTCGAATGCACAAATAATACTACACGGCGTATCCATGGGAGCGGCGACGGTGCTTATGGCATCCGGTGAAGAGCTGCCCGAAAATGTCAAGGTTATAATCGCAGATTGCGGCTACACCTCGGAATGGGATGAATTCAAATGCGAAGCAAACGCTCTGCATATCCCGTGGTTCCCCGTACTCAACGCCGCATCTGTGTTGTCAAGACTTCGCGACGGGTATGATTTCAAGCAAGCGAGCGCTCTTGAGAAGGTCAAACAAAGCCGTATTCCGACTCTGTTTATTCACGGCTCCGATGACGAGCTTGTTCCATACAGTATGCTCGATAAGCTGTATTCGGCGGCGGCCTGCGAAAAGGAATGTCTGACCGTCAATGGTGCCGGACACGCGCTTTCATCCTCGGTTGAGCCGGAGCTTTATTGGAACACGGTTGAGAGCTTCATTGATAAATATTTAGAAAAATAAAATTTGAGCCGTGCCGTTCGGCGGAAATAAACATATGTATTTTAAAGACTATTGCGAATAATGTGCAGAATGGATTGTAGCTTCGATGGTAAATGCGGAATACGGTAAGGTCAAATTGTCATTGACCTTGCACTTTAACGAGTATAATAATTTTCGGCTTCTGTTAGACGGGAAAGAACCTATGGACTTTGAAAATACAGGCAAAGCAATCAATTATGTATTTGAAACAGAAGTTGGAAATCATATTTTAACATTTGAAAGCATTCCTTTTGAGAAAAATCAATTAGGAAAATTGAAATTTTCGTTTTTATCCGAATCATTTCAAAAGAGAATATTGAATCATTTGTTTGCTTTCAGATATGATTTAGCCTGTTTCAAAGTAACATACATGCTGCATATTCATCGTAATGCAAAATTGGAAATTGCCATTAAAACAAGCTATTATAATAATTTCCTTTATATAGGGGCTAAATGTTTGCATCCTGTAATTGTTCAAAGCTCAAATATAAAAGTTCAGAAAGAGGAATTTTCTGTATTATATAATAAGCTTTTGAAGAAGAAATTTTATTTTTCTCAGATGGTTATTTGGACAATTTATTTTATTTTGTTAATAACGGTTTTTGGCGGACTCGCTATCTATGATATTATACATTGGGAAGCAGATGCCTACATGGCAGGGTTTAATAAAATTTCAGCATTGTTTTTGGGCGTTTTTCCGCCGCTTATTATGATTTTATTTTCTTATTTTTTCTGTATTGTAAATCTCGTTAAACAATACAACAATAATTATTTATGCGAATAAATGATTATTGTTTTTGTAAAATATGAAGCAAAAGAAAATGCCCGAATGCTGCCGTAAAAAGCAGTATTCGGGCATAAAAAAGCCTCGGAACAAATTGTTCCGAGGTATTGGCAGAGGTATAACAACCTGTCAAGTCACGGTAGTATTTGCTTTGCAAATCTCCACCTTAAAGACTTGACAGAACGTTTTTACGGGTTTAATTGCATTATAAACCCGTAATAAGAACATCACCCATTTACAAAATCACAGATTTTGAATGGGTCCCGATAACCTTGTTACTCGCTTCGCTCGTAATAAGGATTCGAACCTAAAATGACGGAGTCTGAGCCTCGTAATCTTTTTTCAAAACCGCCTATTTAAGCCGTTTTTCAGACTTTGCGTCTCTCAAAAATCTCTCAGAATTTTATTTTTGCTCTGTATAGCAACTTCGTATGAGGAATTGCGAACCTTACAATGAGGTGTCGATTGAAACGCAAAGTCTACTACTTTATCAATCTTCTGTATTTCATAACCCTTAAGGCTATCAAACATAGCAGCTAAGCGATAAGGATCGCAATTTTCACCATCGACAAAAATTCGGAAGGGTTGATTTCTCGAACCCTTTTCGACAAACTGAAGGATATAGCTTTGGCTATATCCTTTTAAACACTTAAAACCTAAATGTTTTACTTTCCCCTGCTTTAAATTCAACTGTTTGTGATTTACCGTCGGCTTTAATATTAAGCTTTTGGTCAATATCCGAAGTAACGGTTGCGCTTATTGTTTTACCGCCGTCTGTCCATTTTAATTCAGTTACGGTAGCACGGTTACGGGTTTTAATCCCTTTAAGCGTTCCGTTTTCAAAACCCGAATTCGGGAGGGCCGGAAGAAACTCAATATCATTATTATGTGAATAAACAAGAGCTTCATTTATAATTCCGAGATAGCCTATCGCAAAATCAGTACAATAGCAACTGCCTTGGTCATAATCGTGGTTAGTCATTAGTGAATCGTACCTGATTTTATGGTTCATAAGTTTAACGAGGGCATCTGTTAAAGAATCTGAATCCTTTAACCTTGAAGCAATAAGACTGCGGTGAACAAGTGCGTGTGACGCTTCATTTTCACTCTGTCTGTTTGCAATTGCCTGCTCGCAGGCTTTTGACAGTTCATCATTTCCCTGCGTTTCAAAAAGCGGCCATACACCGTAAAGATGACTTAAATGACGATGTTTATTATTTTCATCAAATGAAGTTGTTGCCCATTCTTTAAGAGCGCCTGTTTCATCATAAAGATACGGCGGAAGATTTTTTTCAAGTTCCTGCCATTTAGAAGTATCAGCACTTTTATCAACATCGCCCATAACTTTAATAAGCATATTAAGATTATCACGGCAGGCAGAAATATCAATAGCACAGTTAGCATCAGATGGGCTGTTATAATTTGACGGATTATTTTCAGGCGAATAGCTTGGCAAAATGCAATATGTTTCACCGTCATTTAATGATGTTTTGCCCTCTTCATAATGAATAGAACCGTCTTTTGCGGTATAATATTCAGGGCTCATCAGCTGACTCCAATAATTTGCACTTTTCACCAAAAGCGGATATAAAATATCTTCTTCAAGCCTTAAATATCCACGCTTTTTAATTTCTTCAATTTGACTTTCTGTTAAGTCTTTTTCGGTAACGGAGAGAACCGATTTAAGATTTTCAAGGTCAAATTCATCACTTAAAGGAATATTGATATTACCATATGAAAGAAGAGTTTCATAAAGCGGGTTAATCATCCAAGATGTGCCGGCGTTCCAATATCTGAAAGGATAAGGATAGCAGGTTTCAGTAATTACTGCTTTATCACCGTCGGTATTGACCGGAGCCTGAATAGCGTCTTTAAACCCATGTGTTGCATATGCATTTTCTTCCCAATCAGGAAGTTGCCGCAAAATGAAATATGCATAGCCGATAGGGCTGCGTGACATATTGCTCGTATTCATTGAAGAAGTTTGCAAATTAACATTTGCGTCCATTGTATATTTACTGCCCCAGCCGGTGTTAAATTCACCTGTCCACATACCGTAAAGTCGGCTTGTGGAATAACCCGAACAGCAAAGATACGCATATCTGCCGGCATAATATGTACGCTGTGCAAGAGCGGAATTTATTTTCTTTTTACCCTTTTGTATTTTTAAAAGTGTTTCATTTGACTCAAAATTATCATCACCCAACGAAAGTGTAACGCTGTCGAATTGCGGCTGATAAATTTCCAAGTGATTATTTAATGCTTTATCATAATCAAAATCATTATTACCTGCATATTTTGCAGCTACACATTCAAGCTTTGCTATACAATCTTCGACAAGTTTGAAACCATTTTGCTTTTCAAAATCCTCAATTTTTCCCATATCGTAAGTTCTGTCACTTACGGTAAGAAGATAAACACTGTCGGCATCGGTTATTTTAATGCCTGTATTTTCACCCAAAAACTGTGTTTCGTCTGTTTTCTTATCTATCAACACTTTTTCTTTGTTTCCGCCTGAAGTAATTACATAAGTTACTGTTGCATAACCGCCGTTTTTAAGTTCACTTTTTTCATAATCAGGATAGTGTGAAACAAGCGCAAGGTAGTTTGCATTATCATCAGTTAATTTTTTATACTTCATATTAGCTTCGTCACTGTCGCCGAAATTTGCAAGAGTTGAAAGGTTATCAAATGATAAAGTTAAATTAAGCTTACTGCCGGAAGATGATTTATTAAGCTTGGTAATCACAACATCATCTGCCATTGAAGTGAATGATGTACGCTTCCAAGTGCCGTTTTTATCCGTAAAATCAACACCGACCTGCGATGTTTCATAATCTGTATAGCGAATATATTTTTTAGTGCTTTTCTTATCAAAATCAAGCCGTAATTGGCCGCCCGGGTGATAACGGTATACGTCATCATAGTTTGCATTATCCGTAATATCTTTACATTTAATAATACTTTGCTTTACTGTTTCAAGTTCATCATAAGTTTGAGGACAAGTACGCTGATTTTCATTAGGCATTATAAAATGCATATTTTGAAAAATAAATGTGTCGCTGTACGGACTGCCGCTTGTAATAAACCCTTGAAGTCCGTTTCCGGATACCATCCCCTGCCTCCAAGATTTAGTTTTATTTTTTCTCGAATCTTTAAGCTCGGTATAATTATATGAAAATGAAATTTTAGAAGTATCTTTAAAGAGAGATTTAATATCACCTTCGCTTACTTTGCCCCCTGAACAAGATGCCAACGAAAAAGCAAAAGTTACAGTTAATAACACACAAAGTGCTTTTTTTACATATCTGTTCATAAACTCACCTCGTAAAAATTATAACATACAGGCATAAAAAAACAACACGACATTATATTTATGTAAATGTCGTGTTACGTTATAATAAGCAAGGTGATTTAAATGGATTTCACTCGGAACAAAATACAATTTGCAATAACAGATTTGGGTGGCGGCAAACTCGGCGAAAAAATACCGATGCACGTTCACGCAAAAGACTGCTATGAACTGCATTTTGTAATCGAAGGTAAAGGCACGCTTATAGCCGATGGCAGAGAAATTGAATTAAAGAAAAACGATTTTTTCATTAATTTCTTGGCATTAAAAATCCCTCCTGATGTATATTCTACATCAAGAGGGCTCTTTTTCTATTGTCCATTTTTTACGGACTTGTTCAAAATCTAATTCCGTCCTTTTTGTATGTCTTATCACTTTTAGGCTTGTATAAGAAGTTTAAGAAATGTTTTTTAAAATCTTTGATTTCTTAACAGTGCTTACGGTTGCCTGAATTATCGGACCGGAGAGCAAAACGGTGGCAATTGTGCAAATTCCGAATTTACCGCCGAGCAAAACGCCGATAATTACCATTATAATATCAAGAACAATTCGTACAATTTTGATTTTCCACCCGTTTTTTTCGGCAAGCGAAAATGTGACTGCTTCATATGAGCCCCTGCCGAAATCAGCGGCGGAGTAAAGCCCCGTTCCGAACGAAAATATAGCAATGCCAAGCAGCATTATAACAAAATTAACCGCTTTAATATCTGTATAATGCTGAATTTTTGTGAATACATCCACGAAAAAACTGTAAATGATTTGGTAAAGAATTGTGCCGACATTGATTTGCTTTCTGTCATAGAAAAAGGCAAAAATTATCATTGCCACAGCCACAACAAGTGACGATGTGCCGATTGACATACCTGTCACATTCGTCAGCCCTTGCCACAATATCGCAAGTGTTGCGCCGCCGAAACCTGCGCCTATTGCAAGCGTAATTCCGTATGCGGATATTATTGATCCGATAACAATCATCAGCGTTTTTGTTGCATATTTTTTAAATTTCATATTATCGCCTACAAAAAAATAAGACTGTAAACTCTGCTGTTGTGTTCAGAAACAGCAAAATTTATAGTCTTCATCAGCCGAGACAGCTTTATTTTTTTGATTATACACCCGAGATTTTATAAAGTCAACGGTTATAAATATGATTTTCTGTATTCGCTCGGAGTTTTTGCTCATTTCAATTCGTGTTACGATTTTGATTTGAGCGATGTCTCTCAAAAGTCTCAGTCATAAATGCCCCAAATCGCACCAAAACGGATTTGGAATTTTGAAATCTGCTGTCTCTTAAAATCTCTTAAAAGCTCTCGGAATATTTTGAAGCAAAGAAAAAATGCCCGAACACCGCCGTAAAAAGCAGTATTCGGGCATAAAAAAACCCCGGAACAAATTGTTCCGAGGTATTGGCAGAGGTATAACAACCTGTCAAGTCACGGTAGTATTTGCTTTGCAAATCTCCACCTTAAAGACTTGACAGAACGTTTTTACGGGTTTAATTGCATTATAAACCCGTAATAGGGATTCGAACCTAAAATGGCGGAGTCAGAGCCTCGCAATCTTTTTTCAAAACCGCCTATTTAAGCCATTTTTCAGCCTTTGCGTCTCTCAAAAATCTCTATCAATTGTGTATCAGCAGTTTTTGCCAAATTCGTATGAAAAATTTTTAACCTTACATAGAGGAAACAACAGAAGATGTAAATTATTACACTAATTATAAAAGCATTAATCTTTTTGAACTTTCAATTCAAAATTACTAAGGTTTGTAATCAAATACAAGCTCACCTTAATGATACTTAATCAATGCTAAGAATAATATAATAATTTTTTTAATTACATAATTAATGGGCTAAACCGCTTCAACAACATATATGTTGTTTATGGGATGCTCAATAATTTTATAATGTTCTAATATTGATAGTTTAGTATAATGTGGTAATAATTCGGATTGCTTTATTGAGTGATAATCGTCAAGTTGCTCATAAGACCAAAAATTGGTCCCTTTTTTTATTAACACTATCAATAAGGTATCGGAACTACCCATAAAATATGGCCCATCTTTAAAATATGTATAGCTTTTTTTGAATACTTCTTCCATTACATTGAAATTAATAGAACAACTAATTATTGTTTTTGATGACATTCTAAGTTCGTTTTTGCCAAGCCGCATATATCTAACCGCCAAGATATTGTCATTTCAATTTATCCAATTTTTATAATCATATAAGTATTTTAAACATTTCTCAATTATTGGACGTCTCCATTGATCAAACTGTTTTGGAGTTTCATTCTCTTGGCGATGTTTCAAGTATTGATTAACAGCTTGGCAATAATCACCACTATAACAAATCAAAGTATCTTGAAGTTCCTTTGAAAATGTATCTTTGGTATATGAATATTTATCAAAATAAGCTTTTGCTTCTTTAGAATTATTAAAAACGAGAAAATCTTTACCATACATTTCTTTTATTTTATTTATTGCTGTTTGATATTCGTATAACTTTTCATTGTTGAATTTTCTAATCATATTATGTATTTATCTTGTATGATATAGTCAGTGACTATATCATACCCTTTCGCTTATTTTTCATTACTTCAATAATATAAAGAATTGTGGGTAACCGTTTTAAACACAAGGATTGTTTATATTTGCTTTTTGACAATTTTAGAAAAAGTATTGCCACTACCTTATTAAGTAATTATCTATTTTGAATCTTTTTTACATAAACTCTACAGAAATCAAAATTCAAAATCAACAAATTATATATAGTTCATTAATATCATTTATAACATATTTAACATCTACTGCTATAGTTATGTTATTTCGTTAGACTAAAGAATATCATAAATGTCAACAAACAGATTAACAATTTCTTTATAAATATTATTATCAATACAGTCAAGTATATCAAATGTATTTAATATTACTGCACCAGTATAATAATTATTACACTTATAATTTCTAATTGTTCTATGATTTCCATCAATAATCTGATAATCAAAAATTTTATCATGCAATAATAAAACAGGTTCATCATTTATATTAGAGTTAAATAATGGATCGTATTCATTTTTGGTGGAATCAAGTACTAAATTGTAGAGCTGTTCCGTAACTATATTTACAGTAGGTTTATTGATTACTTTTTTTCTTAATTTACTTATATTAATTTCAACCGGACAAGTGGCATTAAGATAATTTGTTCTTAAACATACGGTAGCGTCGAAGTACTCTGTAAAAATATCATTCGATTGTTCTAAAGAAAAATCAGAAGATTGCAATATTTTAGAAAATGATTTTAATCTTTTTCTAAGATTAAAATTAAATAAATTATGTGATATCAACGATTTTACAAGCTTAGGATAATCCTCAATAAATTTCATTAGATTTTCATCAATCATCTATATATCCCCATTGTTCTATAAATTCAAGCATGATTAATTATTCAATGTAGTATTTTTATTAATCTGACGGTAAAACCGACTTGATTATTTCAACAACTTGCTTTTCATCTTCAACAATACAATTTTGTTGAGAAATAAATTCATCTAATACATTTAATATATCTTTATACTCATATATAATTTCATCACTTGTGCCATCAGAAGCACCGCCATCCTCATCAAAATTTAGATAACCAACAATTAATTTTATGTATCCTCTAATCACTTCGTTTTTACTATTGCATAAACCTATATCTATAGTTTCTTCACTTCCTTCAGTTGGAAATATATCAATTTCATCGATGTTGAGAGTAAATTTGCTGTCATCAATTCCTATTATAGTAATACTTTCTCCATAATTAAGCATATCAGGAAGATTTTCTTCATTAAAAATGTTATACGCTGTTTCAGATTTATGATTTATCCAATCTTTTATTTTTTCGATCTCATTTTCTTTTATATTTTCAATATCGTTAATATGAGGAATTTCTGATTTCGTCAAGTCTATTTTCTATAAGATATTGGCTCATATCACGAATTTCCCTAAAACCTCTTGTTTGATAAATAGCCTTACTTGAATCAAATCCGAAACCGAACATTCTATCATCTTTTGTTGGGTCTTTTTTCTGCTTCACTTCCGACATAAACAATGACATTTCCTTATTTGTGAAAGCAAGCATGATAGTATCCCAAGTTGTGCTTTTTACTCCTGCGTTTGGTTCATCAGAATGCTTTGCATATATCCCGACCAGTATATACCAGTTTGCGTTTTGCTGAACAGGGAACCTATTGAACCACAAGTAGAATGGATAGCCAGAATCTTCCTTGTCATTATAATATGTCCTGGACATTTTAACTTGAATAGTGTTGGTCTTGTTGCACCCATTGTCATAGCGATATAGCAATAAGTCAATACCTTTTTCCTGTGCCGAAGCAGGAATAAAAACAGAAGTACCTTTTATTTTCTTTGATAGATAATCTGCGACTGCAAACTCTCCATACTGCATTGTAAAAATTGGTTGCAAATTTCATCACCTCATCTATATGGACTGTAAGAGTTCTATAAACTCTGCTCTTACATTTTAATAGATGTGATGTAATAATTCAATGCAAATGTGAATTATAAATATAAATTAATATTATGTCATAGTTTTGTGCCTGTTGTCAACTCTATAATGTAACTAAAATCAATGGAGGATTTGCATTATGGAGAATTTTATCGTAACACCTAAAGAAGATAAATCTGTCACCATGACGATACGCATAGATAGAGCCTTGCAAGAGGAATATAACGATTTAGCAGCTAAAACGAATCGTTCTCGTAATGAACTAATCAGCATGGCTTTGCAATATGCCCTTGACCACATGGAATTGAAAGATGAATGATGACTAAATGAGAGCCTTTGGATTTTGTCCTCTGGCTCTCAATTATTTATGCGTTCAATCGCAAGAACTCATTTACCTTTGTTGCTACTTCCTCTTGCTGTTCCTCAAAGCTATGAGCATAAATGTTCATGGTAGTGGAACAGGTTGAATGTCCTAATGTCTTTGATATTTCAATGATGTTGATTTCCAGATAATTAAGTAGGGTAGTACATGAATGTCTCAACCCATGAAGCGGAATAATCGGTAATTCCTCTAATCCCTCGGACTTTGCTTTGTCCGGATTATTCTGCTCCCATTCATTATAGCGGTGTAAATGCCTTGTGAAATACTGATAAGGTGTTGTAATGAGAGATAATTGTCTAAAAATCCTTTATCTGTAATACTTTGTTGACCTTTTCTACCTTGCAAAAAGTAAAACTTAATGCTGTGTTTTTGCTATGTTGCTTTTGATGTCAGTATTACACTTGCTGAACAAACAAACACAATCTAAGAAATATTATTCTTGTCAGTCAATTTAAAAGTTAATACCTGAATATACTCCGTAGTGGTCGGACACATACCCGTTGTTCAGGTCGTTCAGCACGGTATAATCTACTGCTTTTCCGTCGGTAAATATAAAATCGATAGGCTCGTTACCGGTAAAGCGATAGCCCCACTCTTGATATGTGGCTGTCTTTTTTGCTCGGTTCGTGCAGTCGTTCAGCTTGGACGCAACGAGCTTATAAGCCGTTCCGTCTTGGGTTTCGTTGAAATCACCGGTCAAAACGGTGCAGTCGGTATTGTTGTATTTTTCTTTTAGCTCATTGAGTTTGTTCATAACTACATTTGCACCGAAATCAGCTGCCTGCTCCGATGCGTTATCCAGATGAGTGTTCAAAAAAATGATGTTTTTGCCGTTCTGCTTATTCAACAGAACAACATAGCTGCAAATTCTGTAGCATCCGGCTTCACAGTGATTACCGTCTTTGTCGGTGTAGGTGTATTTGCTTTCCTTTTCGGGAGTTTCGCTGAGCCAGATTGTGTTCTTTTCCACAGCGGAAAACTTGGTTTTGTTCCAAAATACAGCATTCATTTCGCTGTTCTTTTCTTCGCTGTCGCCGCCTCGCTTTACTCCGTAGTTTTCATAATCCGGCATAGTAGATTTGAGCTTTTCCAGCCAAATAGAATTCATTTCCTGCGTGCCGATTATGTCCGGTTTTATACTGTTCATATAGCTTGCAAATCGGTCACAGCGTTCTGCACTTGAAGTGCCGTCTAATTTTTCACCAAAAGCAGCAGCAACATTGAATGTTACTGCGCTTATGTCGCAGTCAGCGTTTTTCGGAGGTGTATATGTCACTTTAGGTGAGCGATAAACGAAGCAAGAAGAAGCGATAACAACACCGGCGATTATAAGAGCCACTACGGTATTGTAGGTATTGACTCCCTTTTTGTGAACTGCGTTCTGCAAAATGAATCTAATGAAATATATCAAAAGAGTCAAAATCAATCCTGCCTTTACCCTTGCGCCAAATCCGACAGAGCAAAATGACATCAGTACCGTCACACCGAAATTTACGCTGAATGCAATAATATCACGCTTGTATCCGCTTTTGGCAGAAGTGAAGAAGGAGCAAATTATTTCTGCAATACCAAAAATCACAGCACAGAGTATTGCCGACACAGCAAACAGATATGCCCTGTCGCTCAATATGGCGGTTAGGTCTATTCCGTGGTTGTGTATGCTTGCCGCAAAAGTGATTAGCGAAACATTTTTGTGACCTGCATAAAACATCGGCAGGCACAACACAGCAAGGGATGCTAAAAAAGAGAGCAGCCGCATTATGTGCCACGGGGTTTTAGCCTCAGAATCTTTTAATATGCTTCCGAATTTTTTGTTTGTTTTTGAATGATTATCCATTTTTATTCTCCAAAATAAACAGTAGCGTTTCTGTCGCTGTCCGCACCTCTGTTTACCAGCGGCAAAACAGCCTCACTAATACTCGATAGGCCGATTGAATTGAGCTTTTTACCGAACGGTTTTGCAAGACGGTCGGCTTTCTTCAACACTGAACATGTCATTTTGTATTCTGTGGAGGAAGTAGGTATGTTTCCGTCGCCTCTGTAAAGATTTGCCGCAATGTTGATAACAAATGGGACTACTTTTTTTGAGCTGATTTTGCTTATTTCGCTCTTGCTTACACCACTCGAAAAACGAACGAAGTGCCATACCTTTCCGAATGTAAGATGATTTAGAAATTTAGCAAAACTATGAATAATGGGCTTGTATTTTTTACTCGTTTCCTTAGAGATACTCATGCCTACGGCAAAGTCGGCAAAATTGTCGTAGTCATATTCGGCATCGTACAGTGCTTTTGATACAACGCCCAAAAACAAGTCTTTTGTGTACTCCTCGAGGGCAAGCCCGTTTGTATCGATGCTGTCTGCGCAGTCTGCACAAATGGTTTTTATTTCTGCTTTTTTCTGTTCTTTGTTCAGCACTATTTGGCGATAATACGGCGGAAATCCCGTTAATGCCGCTGTAGAAATGTCATAAAACTTTTTGTTTCCTATTTTGCAATAAGAAATGTTGTGCATATGCGTATGACCGGTAAGCACAAAATCAAAGCCTAAGTCGGAAAGCTGATTCCTGCGCAGCTCATATTCATTCAGCATATCACCCTTTGCAACAGCCGCATATATAGGCGACGGCGGCACAAGAGGGTGATGTGTCATTGCTATAATGTATTGACCGTCTCTTTTTGCATTGTTCGCTTCTGTTTTTACCCAGTTCATCAGTTCGTCGCTGAATCCGCAATCGGGATCGCCGTAGTCATCGTTGAGTGCAAACAGGCGGTATCCGTCTGCAAGCTGTGCCACATACGACATTGTGCTTTTGTGCTTTGCGATGGCGTTGTTATAGCCAAAATCGCCGTAGTATTTCAAAAGTTGTGTTCGGTTTACTGACTCAACCTCTATATACTTGTCGTTTTTGTCTATGCCGTATGTGGGCATACGAGGAGTGGTATAGTCGTGGGTTGCGGTTATAACATACACTCTCTTGCCCTTTTGCTGTAGCTTTTTCAGAGCGGCTTTCATCTCGTCGTGAGAGGTCCTTTCGCCGTTATATGTAAGGTCACCGCTTATGAGAACAATGTCCGGCGTATCATTTTTGCACAAGCAGTCAAAGGTGTGCTCAACGATTTCTTCGCTCCTGCTGAAAAAGAGCTGGCCCGGCTTTGGCTTTTTGTTTTTGTCAAAGCCGTCCACAAAATTCTTTTTTGAATAGTAATGGGTGTCGCTGATAACCGTGAATTTCAATTCATCATTCATTCTTCTTTCCCTCTGTTATTGGCTTTTATGAACTCGTCTTTGTCGTTTAGATTCCATACACATTTACCTAAGATGTATTCAGCCTTTTCTTTCTTGCTCATTTTGAATGTAAAAGGTCTGTTGTTTTGGATTTCGTCATAGACAGGAGCGGCGAGAGTTGCTTTTCCGTCGTGCAGAGAGCAAGCCGCCAAAATTACAATGTCGCTGTCATTAGGCAAAATGACGGTGCTGTTTTTAGGCACATCAAATTCGACAATGTAAAAGTACATACTTTTTGCAATTTCATCCTTGCCGTTTTTGTGACAATGGGTTGCTTCATATGCGATTTTGCCTTTTTTGATATATGCGGTTTCACCGAAGTCGTACAAATCCCATCTTGCAAAACGCTCAAAGCAGGAATTTACCTTTGCCTTTACTCCTCTGCCGTTTATGACAAATTCGGCGTCTTTATCCCCGACCAATGAGGCACAAAGAAGTGCAATTTTGCTGTCTTTACTGCCCGTATTTATCTTTTGTGCAGAGGCAGTAAGAGCGTTGTTTTCATTCTTGTTAATGATGAATTTGTATCCGTTTGAATTGATTTCATCAGGCACAATTTCAAACGGAACAGTATAGTCATAGTCGCCGCATTCGCCTTGCTTTGTGATAATATTTTTGTCGAGAGGCAGTTCAATCGGTACAGCCTTTTCCGCTTTTACCTTTTCACCGCTCTTTAGCTTGAGTGCAAAACTTTTGATTTCGTATGGTTTAAAGCTTGTAATAAGTTTTCCGTCCTTTATTTCAGCCTTGCCCTTGTATTCTTCACTTGCAAAAACTTCTTTTGCATCCTCTATGCCGTTTCCGAGTGTGAGCGAAAATTTGTTTATGGTTTTGTTTGCACCCTCATTGAGCCTTATGATGATTTCATCGCTGTTTTCGGCTTTTTTGATAGCACGAACAATGACATCGTTGGAAGAAACACTGCCGAAAGAATAATTTGTACCCAAAGCTCCGTTGTGCTTTTTGCAAATATATGCAGTCATAGGAGTAATGAATTTTCGTGCCTCAAGCTGTGTGTCTGTGCCGACATCTCCCTTGTGGCTGAAAATGGCGAATGAATATCTGTTGAGCCCCAAGTCCATCATTGACTGCATAGAGTCGATTCGATAGTTGTGCTTAGGCGTGTGCAGAACGGTAAATCTCAGCGTGCTGTCGTTGAATTTGTCCCAGCCGTATTTACATTCGCTGATTACGGATACACCGCTTTTTCCGTTTTTGTCTGTAATGTCTGCCCAATTTTGAGCAGGTACCTCATAGAGTTTGTCGCACATATTCTGCCTTTTTATTGCACCGAGCCCCAGGTCAAATGTGGCTGTGCCGTTGCTTACATTAAAGCTGAATTGCTCTTTTGCCAATGTGCGCAGAGACTGCCATTCTATTTCGGAATATACCTCTACACATTTTCCGCCGTCCGAAAGTGCAATAATGTTTGTGAAGGTACTCTTTTTGTCACGCTGTGTAACCTTGAATGCGACACGGCATGGGCCTTTTTCGATTATTTGCATTTTAGATTTAACGGGGATTCTGTCTGCCGCATTTTTGTTTTCGTTATAATCCATTTCCCACGCAGGCCAAACGCGTGAGCCGTTGTACTTGAGCAGCCCGAGAGAAACAGGCTCTTTCAGAATTTGGAAATTGTTTTGTTCCTTGTCAATAATTGACGCAATATCGCCGTTTGGATTTAGGGTGACGATATACTTTTGATTTTCCATTCTGTTCTTTGAGATGGAAACAGCACTTTCTGCGTCGCACGGTATATCGCTTACTCTCGCATCATAAATTCTTGTACCGAGACTCTTTACATCTGCAATGAACAGAATTTCGGTATAAGTGTTGGTTCGGTTTATAACTTGACTCTTAATCTCGTTTCCGTCATCATCGAACACTCTCACATTTTTATTGCCTATACCGCTAAGTCTGGCAGTTACGGTCTGCTGCCTTTGGGACTCAATCGGGTTGTATACCATAATAGGTGTACCCTTGCAAAAATCTGTTTTCATATTCAGTGCCAGTGCCGATGCGGAAGCTTCCAGCTCGTTTGCAAATTGATTCATTGACACGGCATAGTCGTTCCATGAACGCTTGTAAACTCTTTGGCAGCTTGTACCCGGAATATCATCGTGGAATTGGTGAGCAATGAATCTTTTCCAGGCTATGTCGATAGCACTCTTGTTATATTCTTTGATGCCGAGATAAGATGCTGTTACACTTGCTCTTTCTGCAATGTCAGCCAGTTCCTGACATCTTCTGTTCCAGCGTTTTCCCACCGCTCTGGAAGTGTAACCGCCTACTGCGTGGTCTTTCATGACCAGCTCATTGTTCCAGACAGGGAGCTTCGCCTTTTGCTCCGGTGTGAAATTTTCGTCAATATCGTGATAAATTCGGTCGGCTGAAGATGCCAAAACCTCAATATCACTTCTGTTGTTTTTGCTTATTTCTTCTTCAACAAATTTTACGCTTTTTTCCTTGGGTGCGCCGCCACGGTCACCGATTCCGTGGAAAATATAAGTCATATCGAGATCGTATTTTTCATTCTCTTTCAGTTTGTTTTGGACAAAATCCCAGTCACGCAATTTTTTGAGCGTAAAGTAGTAGTCGTGAGGATTTACACTCGCATATATCTCGTTGCCGTCTACGCCTCTCCATCGACCTATGTCAAACGGCACTCCGTAGGCACTACCCCAAGCGAGCTTTTGGGTGGTGAATCCCATCAGATTGGCGTGACTTGCGATGCTCGGCAATGCCCAGCCGAAGCCAAAGCAGTCCGGCAAATATATATCAACGCTTCTTTTTCCGAATTTTTTGTCAAAATATGAGTTGCCGAAAAGAATGTTTCTAAACAAAGCCTCAGGTGACGGAATGTTTACGTCTCCGTTTTCAAATGAAGAACCGCAAACATTCCATCTTCCTTCTTTTATATATTCTTTCATTTTGTCAAAAAGTTCCGGATAATACTCCTCCATCAGCTCGTATCTGTATGAGCCTTCAAATGAAAAAGTGTATGTAGGATATTTTTTGAACAACTTGAAGTTGTCAACAAGTGTGTTGTAGATATATTTGCTTACGGTAGTTTCAAAGTCCCAGCTCCAAACGGTGTCGAGATGTGCGGTTGCGACTGTATAGATTTTCTTTTTATTGCTCATTGTTTTTATTTTCCTCGATACTTTTTTTATACTTTTTGTGTAGGTACAATGTGAGTATTTGGAGCAGAATTACTGCTGCCGCCCCTGCATAAATGCTTGCCCCGTTTATAACAGCGGCTGTGCTTAAAGCTATAAATGTGCAGATTTGTATGCCCGACAAAATGATATTTCGCTTATATCCGTTTTTTGTATAAGAAAACAGGGATATAACCGCACAAACCAGCGAAGTCAAAATAACTGCCGCAAAGGATATAAAGCAAAGCAGCATTGCTTTGTTTTGGAACACCGATGCGGAATCCGAAATGATACTTTTAATTATTGATATAAGATTTATGCCTGCACCGTTCACTTTATATACAGGTATCAGCAGTGCGACTATCGGCAGAAAAAACGATATGAGTCTGACGATTGCTATGGGCGAGCCGATGGAGGACTTCTTGAGTCCGTTCAAAAAATTATCGAATCGTTCCCATTCTTTTTCTGCCCTTATTTTGTCGCTTTCGAGCCTTTCGTCAAAGCCGTATTGCACGATATTCACGCCGCAGCTCGGACAGTTTGGCTTGAGATAAAACGGGCTTAACTTGGCACCGCATTTAGGACATTTGTTACTCATTTTCGTTGCCTCCCATCGTCTGAACTTTTGCTTTTTCTTCTCGTCTGTTTTTTAAGTCCTCACGAATTTGCTTTAGCTTTTCGCCATTCAGATCGTAGAATGCGTACGGAATAAGAGTAATGAGACCTAACAGTTTAGGTATCAGAATAAACAGCGCCCATATCCACAAGTCAGTGTGTTCTCCTTTTACGGCTACCGAATTACCGACTGTGTCTTTAGTGAAAGTTAAACCTATCAGAGGCAGCAGTGCAGTACCGATAGAGGTGGACAGAGAACCGGTCAGCTTGCCTACAAAGGTGAGTACGGAAAAGCTGACTCCCTCATTTCTTTTTCCCGTTTTCCATTCCATATAGTCTACCGTGTCGCCTATCATCTCAGTAGGAATGACATTGTTGACAGTTTGGAAAAAGGCAAAGAAAAAGTTTTGGAGCATAAGCAGAACAGAGATGGCAACAACATTTGTTTTATAAAATCCGAGGCCGCAGAAGAATACTGCCGTGCCCAAAACAGCGTTGAAAATAATATTCATCATAACTATATGCTTGTTGTCCATTTTTTCTTTCAGCTTTGGTATCAGCAAATATGATATAAAGCCAAGCAGAGTACCCGGCAGAGTTATCCACAAAACAGCAGAGTTCAGGTCGAGTACCTCCGAATAGTAGTAGGTCTGAAAAACATTTGATATACCGCCGAGACTTCCGAGCACATTCGCAACAATAATTAGGAGCAGCGGCTTGTTTTTAATGAGGACTTTGAAGTTATCAAGCAGTGACGGCTCCTTTACGCTTTGACTTACTCTTTCTCTTATTTTCAGTCCTGCAAGAGAGAACAGCCCCATACCGAACACACCTGCTATACAAGCGAGAATCAAAAAGTCCTGTGCAAGTGTGATATTCCAAACACCTTTGTTACTGAAATCCATCATAACCACAAGCATTGTTGTCGAAAGGCCGCCGATAAGGCCTGACAAAAATCTTGCAGTTGAAATAACCCTTGTTCTGTCACTCGTCGACGGCGAAATAGCCGCACTCATACTCCAAAACGGAACATCACCGAGAGTATAAAACAGTTCCCATATAAAATAGGAAACATACATATAAATGATTTTTACGGTCGTCGATTTTGCATCTGCCAATATTTCTGGACCGGCAAACAACATAATCGTAGTTATTGCAAGAGGCAGCGGCACAAACAAAAGATAAGGCCTCAGTTTGCCGTATCTCGTTCTCGTTTTGTCAATTATTCCGCCCATAAGCGGATCGTTTACTGTGTCCCAAATGCCCAGGAATAAAATCATTGTTGACACTGCAGCAGGAGGAATTTCAAAAACCTTTGTAAAAAACAGCGAAAGGTATCCGCCGGCTATCAGATTGTATCCGAACACCTGACCTGCATTTGCAAGACCGTATGACAGCGTTTCTTTTACGCCTACATACCTTGTTTCTTTTTCCATAAAAATTAGCTCCGTTCAATAATTTTTATCTGGTTTTTTATTTCCATCCGCCGCAATAGTTTTTATTGTGCTCTATAAATTCATCTACAAGTTTTACCGCTATCGAGTAGCTGTTTACGAGAGGGTGGAGTGTAAGCGCCTGAATTGCGGCAGAGCGGCTCCGCTCCCTTATTGCTTTGGAGGAGAGTCTTTCATAGTTTTTGACTCTGCGTATCAGCTCGAGATTTTGCTCGTCTACCTTGCCGATACGGTGCGGTGTGCAACCGTTTTTATCGACATCACAGGTGATTTCGACCACATCGTCGTTCCTTAAACCGTCAATAGAGCCGTCGTTCGGAATACACATAATCATAGTACCCTTTGTTCCGCTTTGAGCAGTTTCGATAAACTTGAGTGCAACGCCGGCATATCCGCCGTCATCTTCTTCGTAAATGTCAAAGTGCCATGGCTGAGTACGCTTTTCACCTGTTTCACTTGCCATATAACTGCCCTCACGCATACCGTACCATTTGCTGAAAATCTTTAAGCAGTTTTCAAAATCGTTTTCTATATCCATTTGCGAAAGTTCCGTCGTCATGGATTTATTTATATCTCGTATTTGTTCGCCACGCGTTTGGTCGGCTTTGAGTATGTTTTCAACAGCTTTTTCGCGATAGTAAAAATAATAGAGATATTCGTTCAAAACGCAGCCTCTGTCTCTTAGAAGCTCCTTTTCGAAATAACGCATATCGCTCTTTTTGTATGCCTCGTCATTTTCAATCAGTTCCGGCATTATTTCTCTGCCCTTTAGCTTTATACTCTTGAAATATGACAGGTGATTAAGGCCGTAACATTCGCCCGTTATGTCATTGGGACTTTCGCCGTACATGAGTGCAAAGGAGCGAAGCATTCCCGATGGAGCGTCGCATATTCCGTATGTAAAATCATATCCCATATCACGCAGGGTTTGGCTCACTACACCGGCAGGATTTGTAAAATTAAAAACTTTTACATTGGGTTTTGAAAATTTTTTGATAAGCTCGCAATATTCGGCAAGAGCCGGTACGCTCCTCATTGCAAAAGAAAGTCCGCTCGCTCCCGTTGTTTCTTGCCCGAGGACACCGTGACTGAGTGCGATTCTTTCGTCCTTTGCTCTCATTTCATCTTCGCCTACACGGATTGTGGTTATAACATAGTCGGCATCCTTTACTGCCTCAATGCTGTCCGTCGTCAGCATAAATTTCATTTTAGGACAAAGGAGATTTGCAACATGACTCGCCATACCGCCGTAAATTCTTAATTTTTCTTTGTTGTTATCCATAAAGCAAAGCTCGTCTATCCGCAGCTTTTCTGCTTTTTGTGCTATGCTTTTTGCGAGGAACATTGAGCGGACTCCGCCCCCTCCGATGACTGTTATTTTCATATACATATACCTCCGGCTGCTGTTCTATACACATAATTATAGTATTGTTGTGCCGCCAATAAAAGAATATAATACGACAATAAATTAAATAGTGTGTCGTATTATATAAAGTTTTTATTGAAATAAATTTCGATTTGTATTATATTGTTTGTATAGACAGAGAGGACTTTAATATGATTTTATCATTTAATTATAACGGCTGCCGAATTCAGCTTTTCAAAATATTTTCCGATACGCTCGATTCCGTGGTTCAGATGCATTCTCACGCAAAAAACGGGTACGAGATTCATTATATTGCCGGAGGCAAAGGTGTACTCGAAACAGAAAAAGACCGGTATGACATAAAGAAAGATTCTCTCTATGTTACCGGTTCCAATGTGCTCCACAAACAACTTTCCAGCAAGGATGCCCCGGTGTTTGAAATCAGTGTTTATCTGAAAATTCTCGGCAATACCGATGATGCGGCAATACGATTTTTTGCCTCCAAGTTTTTTTGGATAGGAAAATGCAGTCCTCAGCTGCGTAGGATATTTAATCAGCTCGTCTCCGAAAATTCAAAAACAGGTCTGTGGAGAGAAAGCATTCTGTCCGCCCTTACCCTACAGATGATTACGGAGATGACACGCCTCTACTATCCCGACAATGCCAGCTCTCTGCTCCCTCCTGAAGATTGCGACCTGAATGAAAATCGCTCATGGATACTCGATACTCTTTTGCTGGAGGATTGCAGTGATGTAACCCTTAATGACTTTGCCAGAGGTATGGGTGTGTCACCCCGTCAGGCAGAAAGAATTATCAAAGATTATTACGGTTCATCTTTCAGAAAGCTGCGCTATGAATCAAAGATGGCTATGGCAGCATCGCTCCTTGAGAGCGAAAACATTACTATAAATGAATGTGCCGCAAAATGCGGCTATACGAGCCTAAGTTCCTTTGCCGCTGCGTTTAGACGAAAATTCAATATCAGCCCAAACGAGTATAAAAAATCTATAATTGCCAAACGAGACAGTTCAAAATTATAGCTCTCCGCCGATTTTTCTTCTTATTCCCAGCTTGTCAGCAATGAGCATCAATTTTTTCACGTCTCTCTATACGAGCCTGCCGTTTTTGTTCGGAGGCAGATTTATTGCCATAAGATTGTTTGTCTTTTCGAGAATACGGTAGTTGTTGGCTATTTCGTCTGCGTCCTACAAAGTTTTGCTGTCGTATTCGTCCGAATAGAACCGAACTCCCTCCTTGCGTGAACATATTGTTTGTTCAAACGGCATGATTGTTTTGAGACTAATTAACTGTAATTTGATAGGAAAAACTAAAATATTTATATTAGTTGACCTATAGATGAAAATGTGATTTTATACTACTGTAAATAAGTATGTGTAGATGTGGTAGTTCTACGAAAAACCAATTAAAGTTAAGTTAACTTGACCTAATATAAAATGCAAGTAAAAAAGCGGTCTGTAATAAACGGATCGCTTTAGTTTTTTATTGATGTCTATTGTTGGTTTTAATCACGGGATAGCATATGGATTAAAAGGTTGAAATAAAATCACTTGAAATTGCGATTTTTTCCTGCTATAATAAAAATATAACGTGTGGCATTTCTGCGTAAATCCAGTTGCAGAAGTCACACGCTTTTTTTATGAAATCGTGTGAGAAACGATAAATAAAGCACAATTACATTAAAAATCGAGTAGCAGAAATGCGTAAGTCCGGATTTTAGGGCTTACGTGTTTTTTATTTTTTGAAAGAAAGGTGATTTAATATGGAAACAGGAAATCAATTTTTAGGGACGGAGCGTATCGGCAAGCTTATGCGTCAGTACGCAATCCCTTGCATCATATCATTGTTGGTTGGTGCGCTTTATAACATTGTTGACCAAATTTTTATTGCAAATGCAAGTTACCTCGGCTCTTACGGAAACGCTGCCAACACAGTCGTTTTTCCGTTGACGGTTGTGGCTCTCGCTATCGCCGTAATGGTGGGTGACGGTTGTTGTGCTTTTGTAAGTATGGCGCTTGGCAGAAAAGAATCAAACAAAGCAAAGCGTAGCGTGGGCAATGCTGTTGTGCTGACCGTTGCAGGCAGTGTTATTTTGACGGCACTGTATTTGATTTTTGCAAACCAAATCATTGCTATGTTTGGCGGAACGGTCAATGAGGAAACATTTCGCCATTCGCAGGAATATTTTTTCTACATCACTTTGGGTATTCCGTTTTATATGTTCGGTCAGGCTATGAATCCTGTAATTCGTGCAGACGGAAATCCAAAATTTGCTATGGCTTCAACTTTGGCAGGTGCGGTCATCAATATCATTCTTGACCCTATTTTTATTTTCTGCTTCAAATGGGGCATGATGGGTGCGGCTGTTGCCACGGTAATCGGTCAGGTAGTGACTGCAATTCTTGCCGTTTGGTATATTGTGCATATGAAAACAGTCAAGCCTTCACGCAAAGATTTTGCTTTGCAATGGAACATTTGCGGAAGAATGTTGTTGCTCGGAATTACAAGTTTTTTGTCTCAAATCAGTCTTGTTGCGGCAATGGCTGCAATCAACAATATGCTTCGCAAATACGGTGCGCAAGACCCTATTTTCAAGCAGGAACAGTATGCGCAAATCCCAATGGCGGTAGTTGGAATTGTTATGAAATTCTTCCAGATTGTCATTTCAATAGTAGTCGGTATGGCGGCAGGCTGTATACCCATTATAGGATACAATATGGGTGCAGAGAAAAAATTGCGTGTAAAGGAACTGTTTACCAAGTTGCTTGTTGCCGAAGCGTTGGTGGGTGCTGTTGCACTTGTATTGGCAGAGGGCTTCCCTCATCAGCTTATCGCCATTTTTGGTGCAAAAAATGAGAGTGTTTATTATACCGAATTCGCAATCAAGGCATTCAGAATTTATCTTTGTATGATGATTTTGGCTTGCGTCAACAAAGCTTGCTTCATCTTCCTGCAGGCAGTCGGCAAGGCATTGTCTTCAACTATGTTGTCAATGTTCAGAGAGGTTGTGTTCGGTGTGGGTTTTGCATTGCTCTTGCCTGTGTTCTTCGGCTTGGACGGAGTGCTTTATTCAATGCCTGTGTCCGATATTTTAACCTTTATCATCTCGGCAATTATTATCGTGAAAACATATAAAGAATTGAATACGAAAGGAGCGCAGAGCATATGAAAAACAGAGTTATAACCATCAGCCGTGAGTTTGGCAGCGGCGGACGCACAATCGGCAAAAAGGTTGCAGAAAAGCTCGAAATTCCGTGCTATGATGCAAAAATTATTCAAGAAATGGTTAAAGAAACGGGCTTTGCACCCGATTATGTAAAAGAGGCAGGAGAATACGCACCCGGCGGCTTTCTCTCTAATGCTTTTTCTAATCGAATGTTCGGACCGACAAATGAGGATATTCTGTGGGAATATCAGTATAAAATCATCAAACAGCTTGCAGAAAAAGAGCCGTGCGTAATTGTCGGTCGTTGTGCGGATTATATTTTGCAGGACAATGCAGATTGCTTGAAAGTGTTTGTTCACGCTGATATAGATTTTCGAGCAAAGCGGATTGTTGAAGTGTACGGCGAGCGAGAGCAGTCTCCCGAGGAGCGATTGAGAGATAAGGATAAGCGCCGTGCGGCATATCACCGTTTCTACACCAATATGAAGTGGGGACACGCTCAAAATTATCATCTGACTTTGGACAGCGGAGTCCTCGGAATTGATAAGTGCGTGGACATTATTACCGAATTATTTTGACCTAAAAATGAAAAAATAGATTTAAGCGATGTCTCTCAAAAGTCTCAGTCATAAATGCCTTAAATCGCACTAAAACGGATTTGGAATTTTGAAATTTGCTGTCTCTTAGAATCTCTCAAAGACTCTCACGATATTTTGAAGCAAAGAAAAAATGCCCGAATGCTGCTGTAAAAAGCGGTATTCGGGCATAAAAAAGCCTCGGAACAATTTGTTCCGAGGTATTGGCTGGGGAATAGGGATTCGAACCCCAACAAACAGAGTCAGAGTCTGTCGTGCTACCGTTACACAATTCCCCAATAGCGACAACTTCTTTTTCGTTGCGAATGATATTATACTATGAGGCACAGACAAAGTCAACATTTTTTTACGGTAATTTTAAAAAATCCAAATTGTCTAAATTGCAAGATTAAATATGACAACGGCAGCCGTGAAATCCAAGAGGGAAACGGCAGGCTTAATCAATCTTGGTACTGCTGTGCCGCGCCGAAACAATATTAAGTACATGCAACCGCCGCATCATAAAATACCGTTAATCGCACTTTATGTTGGGATGATAAAGCTTAGCCATACCGCCGGTGCTTGTTTCGCGGTACTTAGCGGAGAGGTCTCTGCCTGTTTCATACATTGTTTCTATTATGAGGTCAAGCGAGATCTTTCGCGTTGCGGTAAGGAAATTGGCAAGGTTAATGGCATTTATGGAACGCATTGCGGCTACGGCATTCCGCTCTATACACGGAATTTGCACGAGGCCGTATATCGGGTCGCACGTAAGTCCCAAATGATGCTCTATGGCGTTTTCGGCGGCATACTCTATCTGCTCAAGGCTCATTCCGAAAAGCTCGCCGAGAGCCGCTGCGGTCATGGCACACGCCGTTCCGATTTCCGCCTGACAGCCGCACTCTGCACCGCTTATCGATGCATTTGTTTTTACCAAAAGCCCGATAATCGCCGCCGTAGCGAGTGCTTGTTCTATTTCTCTGTCGCTGTATCCCCTCTTTTTTTGGAAATACAGCATTACGGCAGGCAAGACTCCGCTTGCACCGCACGTGGGCGCGGTAACTATGCGTCCGCCCGCGGCATTCTGTTCACCCACAGCGTAAGCATACGCGCAAACAATGCGGTTTTCACGAGTTTCGGGAGATTCGTCAATATGGTTCTGCCTGAATAAAAATCCCGCTTTTCTCGACACGCCGAGTCCTCCCGGCAAAATTCCCTCTGTATTTAGTCCATCTTTTATGCAATCACGCATACAATCCCAGACTTCGCCGAGAAAATCCCATATATCGCTCCCCTCTGTCTTTTCGACATACTCCCATATACGTATATCGTTTTTGCGGCAATGCTCCGCAATATCCTTAAATGTGCTGAATTCGTATATCGGCTTGCTCTCAGCCATTTTCATACCCTTGATTGTGACTTCGCCGCCACCTATGCTGCAAGCGAGCATACTGTCGCAAAGCTTATCATCCTTATAGGCAAAAAGCTCCATAGTATTCGGATGCGGAAGGTCGGTTTTTGCAAAATCAAATTCAACGGTTGTGTCAATCGGAGACAATGTTTCCTTGACTATGCGGTCGGTGCCGTGACCTCTGCCTGTTAAGGCAAGAGAGCCGTATAATATCACCTTGAATTTATCGACATCAGGGTTTTTCTTCTTAAAAATACGGCAGATTTTTTCCGGTCCCATAGTATGCGAGCTTGAGGGTCCTCTGCCTATTTTATACATCTGCCTAATTGACTGAAGCCCATTTGACAGCTCTTTTTCGGCTTTTTGTGTACCCGAACCGAATGCAAAATCATCAAGTGACAGATGGAATGCGCTGCAAAGATTGCATATTGCATCAAACGATGGGGATGTCTCACCCTTTTCCCAACTTGAGAGGGTATTCACGCTGACGCCGAGAATATCAGCCAAAGCGGTTTTGGTTATGCCATGCTGCTTCTGCAGGGTCGCTATTTTTTTACCGAAAGAATGATTTTCCATTTTAACACCCCGAACCTTTAACTCAATATTGAAAAATTGCTGTACCGCTCGTTTTCGAACACAGTAAGGAAACCTACAAATGCCGAAACGTACAGAATAAGAGTAAATATAATGTAAGCCGTGAATTTAAGAGCCTTTTGATTATCCGGCACAGCCGAATAGAGATTTATAATTATAAGGGTTCCGAAAAGCACGGCAATAAACGCAATATCGGCGAGATACCGTATATTGACGCCTCCCAAGCACATATCGAGAAAAGCCACCGCAACAGGCATTATCACGCCGAGCAAAAACGTTGCTCTTTTCCAATTCTCCGTTTTTTTCGTAAGAACACACGGGAATCCGAAAAGGCCGAGTGAAGCGGGTAAATTAAATATACCCATAGTTCTTGTCAAATAGATATATCCTTTATAGCCGCCTTTGTACGCACTCGCGCTGAGGTGAAAAAACGGAAATTCGGTTTTAAAGTCCGGTAATTGCAGGAAGTAATGATAAATCGCAGGCAAAAACAGAACCGGGGTCACAGCATATTTTGAAACGTCGGCAACGGTCAGCTGATATGCAGAGCCGAAGTCGAACACCGACGAAAAGCGCGCGTAATTGTACCACATCTGAAATGCCGCTCCGGCAAAAACCGGTAACGCAAAAGACAAAACGGATAACAGCTTCACTTTCGTTTTTATATCCTTACGGCAAAGGACATTTAAATAAAGCGGCACCATAACAACAGACATAAGTGCCATATTGGGTCTTGACATAACCGTAAGAACCAACGAAATACCCGCAAAAAAGAAATCGGCACATTTTGCCGCCGTCTTTTTCTTCTCGTAAGCAGCAAGTGAGAACATCATAAACAGAGATAAAAAGCAAACTCCGCTAATCACAGCCGTATAATACATATCGGCACTTGTTAAAAGCATAAACAAAAGGCTTCCCGACTCTACCGCGGCAAATCCGAAAAATACAAGAGCTTTATTCGGTTTTTCGCAAAATATTCCGACTGCTTTTAAATACGTAAGCGCGACAGCAGTTACAGCCACCGTAAACATTATAAAGCATACCGTCGCCGCCGACGGCACCTTTCCTGTTATAAAGTAATACGGGTAATAAACCGTTATAATGGGTGTTATTCCGAAATAAGAATAATATTTACCGTCGTACAGTGCTCTGTCCCACAGGAAGCGTATACCCGTTCTGCTCGCTCGGTCATATGGGTTTGAAAGAGCCAATAGTTCCTTTGCCGGTTCAATATCAATAGATAGCCGATGCTTTAAAAAGGCGTCGAACTGCTGCTCATAAGCATTTTTATTGTAGAGCGTTTCAAACGGATACGTCGCCGCGGGCTTGAAAATACCGGCATATATGAAAACTCCGAATAAAATACACAACAGCCAAAGAAAAACAAAGGCGATGTTTGTACTCTTTTTGTTTCGGCCAAGTACACACGTGTGAAGACGCGCCTTGCCGCTGAAAAAATAAAACAGCACAAAGCTTAATACCTCTACCGTGACAAATCCAGAAAAGCTCATTTGGCTATGCACTCCCGTTTTCGCTCATACTTTCTCAAAAATCCTATCGCTATTGTAACATATCGAGGCGAAAAATAAAACAGTAAAAAAGCTTTAAGTGCGGACAATATTTAATTGCACAAGATAAGCTGTTATGATACAATATTTATAACTTATATGAGAGGTGATTATTTTGGAAGATTATATAAAGGCTTCCGATCTTGCTCTGCTGACCGAGGGCTATGAGCTTACCATGGCAGACGGGTTTATGGGCGCGGGTATGAAAGATACCGTAGCATATTTTGATTTATTCTTCAGGCGCGTTCCCGATAACGGCGGTTTTGCCATCGCGGCAGGCCTATCAAAGGTTATCGATTATCTTGAACATCTGCATTTTCGCGAGGAAGATATAAAATACCTCAAATCAAAGGGCATCTCCGACGAGCTTGCAAGCTATCTCAAAGATTTCAAATTCACCTGTGACGTATGGGCAATACCCGAGGGCACTCCGATTTTTCCGAACGAGCCTATCATAAAGGTAAGAGGCCCGATAATAGAGGCTCAGCTTATTGAAACAATGCTCTTGCTCTCAATAAATCAGCAAAGTCTTATAGCCACAAAGGCAAACAGGCTTGTAAGAGCGGCGCACGGAACAGCGGTCGCGGAATTCGGTACAAGGCGCGCTCAGGGCGTTGACGAAGCGGTTTACGGTGCAAGAGCCGCTTACATCGGCGGCTGTGTCGCAACCTCAGGCGTAATACCCGAAAAGGAATTCGGCATACCGTCGGTCAATACAATGATACACTCATGGGTACAGCTTTTTGACAGCGAATATGACGCATTCTGCGAATATGCGAGACGTCACCCCGACGACTGTACTCTTGTGGTTGACACATATGACACCATCCGCTCCGGTATTCCAAATGCAATAAAGGCCTTTGACGATGTTTTGGCTCCGCTCGGCAAACGGCCGAAGAGCGTAAGAATAGATTCTGGCGACATCACATATCTTTCAAAGAGAGTCAGAAAAATGCTCGACGTTGCAGGATATCCGGACTGCGACATCATGGCGTCAAATTCGCTTGACGAGCACCTCATAAGCGATATGGTATCGCAGGGTGCAAAGGTGGACTGCTTTATAGTCGGCGAAAGACTTATAACCTCGGCTTCTTCTCCCCTTTTCGGCGGCGTTTACAAGCTTTCCGCGATAGAAAAGGACGGCAAAACGGTGCCGAAAATAAATCTTTCGGAAAACGTCAGAAAAATTACCATTCCGTCATCAAAACAGGTATACAGGCTTATAGACAAGGATTCAGGCAAAGCGATAGCGGACGTACTTACTCTTGATGACGAAATAATCGACGAAACAAAGCCGTATGTACTCTTTGACCCGGATTTCACCTGGAAGAGAAAAGAAATAGAAAACTTTGTAACGAGAAAGCTTCTCGTACCGATATTTAAGGGCGGCAAAAAGGTCTACGAGGAACCATCGCTCAAAGAAATACGCGATTACTGCCTGAGACAGACAGACACGCTTTGGGACGAAGTAAAGCGTTTTGAAAATCCTCACAAATACTATGTCGATCTCTCAAAAAATCTTTGGGCGGAAAGAAACGGTCTTATAGAGAAATTTAAGGGCATTAAATAATTTAACGGAGGGTTCACTATGAATATATGGCATGACATAAGCCCGGACAGAATAACAAAAACCTCGTTTGACGCGGTTATAGAAATCAGCAAGGGCAGCAAAATGAAGTATGAGCTTGATAAAGAAACCGGTCTTTTGCGGCTTGACAGGGTTTTGTATACATCTACCCACTACCCTGCCAACTACGGGTTTATTCCGAGAACATACGCAAAGGACAACGACCCTCTTGACGTGCTTGTTCTCTGCTCTGAGCAGATAGAGCCGATGGCCCTCGTCAAATGTTATCCGATAGGCGTTATAACCATGCTTGACAACGGTTTTCCGGACGATAAAATCATTTCGATTCCGTTTGATGACCCGATGTATAACTCATACACCGACATAACTCAGCTTCCTGCCCACATTTCCGATGAAATGAAGCACTTTTTCTCAGTTTATAAAACACTCGAAAACAAAAAGACGGTTATTGACGAGACAAAAGGCGCTTTTGCAGCGGCTGATATTGTCGAGGATTCAATAAAGCGCTATACACAGGTATTTGAAAAGTAGTTTTTGGTGTGGGGTGAACAAGTGAAAAACAAGGCTGTAAAAATTTTTATGGTGCTGATTGTGGCGGTCGTAGCCATATCCGGCACAGTGGCAATAGTAAATTCTTCAAAAAACGGTTGGGAGCCGTCTGTTAAAGAAACCAAAGAGCCGAAAACCAAAAAAGCGGCACCTGTTGCCGCGGTTTCCGATGAAACCGTGACTGCGGAGAAAAAAGAACCGGTTAAAATCAGTATGCTCTCCGTTGGGGATAATCTCATACACGACGGAATTTACGAGCAGGCAAAAAAGCGTTCAAAAAACGGCGGTTATGATTTTTCATACGCATACAAAAATATTGCCTCCACAGTGGAAAAAGCTGATTTGGCTACCATAAATCAGGAAACGATAATAGCAAAAAGCTATGAGCCATCCGGATATCCGCTTTTCAACTCTCCTCAGGAGGTCGGCGAAGAAGTTAAGAAAATAGGCTTTGACGTTGTAAACCTCGCAAACAATCATATGCTTGACAAGGGTGCTAAGGGACTTTCGGAGGCTATTGATTTTTGGAACAACATAGGTGGCATCACAATGACCGGTGCTTACAAGGACGAAAACGATATGAACCGCCTCGAATACATAGAAAAAGACGGCATTAAGATAGGCCTTGTAGGCATAACCCGCTATACAAACGGTCTGTCATTGCCTAAAGACAGTGCTCTGAAAATAATATACACCTCAGACGAGGACACAATCAAATCAAAAATTCAGAAAGCCAAAGCCGAATGCGATATTGTTTTGGTAAACGTTCATTGGGGTGAAGAGTACACGACAACCCCCAACAACGACCAACGCGAGCTTGCAAGCAAAATGGCGTCGTGGGGTGCAGACGTAATTATAGGGCATCATCCTCACGTCATACAGCCCGTAGAATGGATAGACAACGGGAACGGCACAAAAACACTTGTGGCATATTCTCTCGGCAATTTCATCTCGCAGCAAAACACGGCATCGAGAGTTATAGGCGGTATGCTTCACTACGACTTGACAAAGGACTATGACACCGGAAAAACAACGGTTGACAATGTGGTTTTTGAGCCTATCGTGACCCACTATGTGCGGGGCAGCCACGATGCTCAGATCTATCCCCTTTCGCAATACACCGATTCGCTCGCAAAAGCCCAAGCCTCAAGACTCAAGCAAAACGATTTCAGCATTAAATATATAAACGACTTTGTGGGTAAGGTCATTGATAAACAGTTTTTGAATCAAGCATAAAAGATAAAAGACGGACTGTAAAACATACGGTCCGTCTTTTTATATCAGGCTATTACATAAGCGTTAGTTAATTTTTGTCTAACTCCTTTTCGGCTATTCCGACGATTGCACTCGTACCGAGCCTGTCGGCTCCCTCCGAAAGGAACTCTGCGGCATCCTCCAGCGTGTGAATACCGCCTGCCGCCTTAATTTTTACGGACGGAGACACATACTTTTTAAAAAGCTTTATGTCATCATGCGTTGCGCCGGCATTGGAAAAGCCCGTTGAGGTTTTGATATAATCCGCTCCGGCCGCACTTACAATGCGGCACATTGTTTTCTTTTCGTCCTCGGTCAAAAGACAAGTTTCGATTATTACCTTGAGGCATTTGTCGCCGCAAACCTCTTTCAGCGTTTTTATCTCATTTTCCACATAGTCTGCATTTCCGCTTTTAAGCGCGCCGATGTTTATTACCATATCTATTTCGTCCGCACCGTCAAGCAGTGCCTGCTTTGCTTCAAATGCCTTGACCTCGGTCGTGTTATACCCGTTAGGGAAACCTATAACGGTGCAGATACGCATTTTACCGACTGCATATTCCGAAGCAAGCTTTACATAGCACGGCGGAATACAAACGCTTGCGGTATTATACCTAACTGCCTCATCAATCAGACGTTTTATGTCATTCGGAACGGCGGTCTGTTTTAAATTTGTGTGGTCGCAATGCGATAATATTTCGTTTATATCCATTTTAATCCTCCATCGGTCAGATACTGTAATTATTTTACCATAGACTTTAGATACTATCAATTATAAAAAGTCGCCGCAGAAGCTTACCCTCGGGCCCCCTACATAAGGAAATTACCCAAAAATACATGAAACAGCAAAGTCCGTACCCTGAAAAGGGTACGGACTCTTACTTTTACGGTGTCACAATCCGATGCTTGCTAAACCTGTGGACACAGTTATTTTGAGAGTAAGCTCATATGTTAACCTCTAAGCCAACTACCTAAAACTATAATATTGTTGACTTAACAAATAGCTGGTCAATTGAGCCATATATTGTTTCATAATCACCTAATTTTTCGAAGCCGTATTTTTCATATAAACCGATTTCTCCGCTCATGATATATATTTTTTCATATCCCAGCTCACGCGCATATAAAATTGCGCTTTGAATCATCAACTCTGATAATCTCTTACCACGGTATGGTTCATCAACAAAAACGAATCCTATAAATGGTGTAAACTTGCATTCCTCCGGCAGCTCGTCCTTTTCAGCAAATGTGCAGAATCCCGCCACTTTTCCATTTACGCAAGCAACAAACACCCTTTCCCATGTATTAAAGTCATTGTTTTTCATCTTTAGAGCCAAATAGGGACCCGCTTTCCACGGGCTTTTTTCAGCTAAACAAATGGTTTCGTTCCAATATTTGTGTTTTTGGGTCATGCAATAAATTTCAGTCATATATTACCCTAATAAAAATTTCTATTTATCATATTATAAGTGTAGCACATAATCATAATAGAAACAATACTGCTTCGGCAAGTTATCATGTATTCTGGCCCGCTGACAGAAGTGTAAAGGGACACTTCCTTATGGAGTGTCCCTTTCTGCGGCGACTTTAATATTCCGACATTACTTCGTCATAAGATTGCAGACAAGATTTGAAAGCTCCACCGGGTCGTCAACCGACATACCGCCTATAAGACGCGCCTGAGCATAAAGAATCTTTGCGTAATCACAAAGACTGTCTTTATTGTCCTTATAAAGGGACTTGAGCTTTTCGGCTATTGGGTGATTTGCATTTATTTCAAGCACTACCGTAGCCTTGGCGTCCTTACCGTCGGGCATCGCATTCAGCACCTTTTGCATTTCGAGAGAAATAGCACCCTCGCTCGATAGGCAGACGGGATGGTCCTTAAGCTTATCAGTAAATCTAACCTCATGGACATTTTCTCCGAGAGCCTCTTTCATCTCTTTGAGCATATCGGCGTTATCCTCGTTTTCCTTTTTGAGGGCTTCTTTCTCCTCTTCGGTTCCGAGGTCAACATCTTCCGTGCAAACGTTAACAAAGGTCTTTCCGTCATATTCGCTGAGTGCGCGAAGGGCAAATTCATCGACATAATCGGTGAGATAGAGTATTTCATAGCCCTTGTCCTTAACCGAATCCACCTGCGGAAGCATATCTATTTTGTCGGTTGTTTCGCCTGCTGCGTAATAAATGTCCTTTTGGCCGTCCTTCATACGGGATACATATTCCTTTAAGGTTACGGGCTTCTTTTCGCTCGACGAATAGAACAAGAGCAAATCCTTGAGGCTGTCCTTGTGAATACCGTAATCGCTGTATACGCCGAATTTAATCTGCATACCGAACGCTTTAAAGAATTCTTCGTAAGCTTCACGGTCGGTTTCGAGCATTTTTTTAAGCTCGGAATCTATCTTCTTTTCTATGGTTTTTGCAATAAGCTTTAGCTGATGGTCATGCTGAAGCACCTCACGCGAAATGTTAAGCGAGAGATCCTCGCTGTCTACAAGACCCTTAACAAAGCTGAAATGGTCGGGCAAGAGGTCCTTGCACTTGTCCATTATCAAAACGCCTTTTGAGTAAAGCTGCAAGCCCTTTTCGTATTCCTTGGTATAATAATCAAACGGAGCGTGTGACGGAATGAAAAGAAGCGCGTCATATGTTGCCTGACCCTCGGTTTTATAATGAATAACCTTGAGAGGCTTTTCATAGTCCATAAACTTATCTTTATAAAAAGCTTCATATTCCTCGGGCTTAATCTCTTTTTTATTCTTTTTCCAAAGAGGAATCATACTGTTTAATGTCTCGTCCTCTTTTACAGTTTCGTATTCGTCCTCGGTACCCTCCTTAAGACGTCTCTTCTCTACCGTCATTCTGATAGGATAGCGAACATAATCCGAATACTTTTTAACTATTGTCTTAATAGTGTATTCCTCAAGGAACTGAGAATACTTTTCTTCATCCGTATCATCTTTGATATGGAGAGTTATCGTAGTGCCGACGTCGGGCTTGTCGCATTCCTCAACGGTATAGCCCTCAACGCCCTTAGACTGCCAGCGGTAAGCCTCGCTTTCGCCGTAAGCGCGACTTTCAACGGTTACACAGTCGCTCACCATAAATGCCGAATAAAAGCCTACGCCGAATTGACCGATAACGTCTATATCCTTTGCGTCGGCGTTTTCCTGCTTAAAAGCGAGAGAGCCGCTCTTAGCGATAGTACCGAGGTTTGCTTCAAGCTCCTCCTTGGTCATACCTATACCGTTATCGGAAATTGTCAGAGTTCTGTTCTCCTTATCCGGAGTAATTCTGATTTCAAAATCCCCGTGCGACATTCCGACATTTTGGTCGGTCAGCGAACGGAAATACAGCTTATCAACGGCATCACTTGCATTTGATATAAGCTCTCGCAAAAATATTTCTTTATGCGTGTATATGGAGTTTATCATTAAATCAAGCAACTTCTTTGATTCGGCTTTAAACTGTTTTGTACGCATACAAATCACCTGTTTCCATAAAAATAGCCCTTTTTCAAAGAGTAATAATATTATATCACCGCAAAATTAAAAGTCAAGAAAAGTCAAACAGAGTTAATAAACAGTTTACATATTAACAGACAAAATTCTATTATTTTGTTTTGGGCAAAACTTTTCAAAAAAAGGCTTGACTTAGAGTAAACTTCAAGTGTTAAATTATATTTAAATGTAAGCACACTTAACATCATCGCCCACAATGGGCTATGACGATACTGCAAAAGGAGCTGACTGCAATGAATAAAAAGGTTCTCATTGTTTCATCAAGTCCGAGAAAGCACGGCAACTCGGATTTACTCTGCGATGAATTCGCACGCGGAGCAAAAGACGCAGGAAACGAGGTCGAAAAGGTCTTTCTCGCCGACAAAAGCATAAATTACTGCCGCGGCTGCGGAATATGTAATTCTACGCATAAATGCGTTCAAAAGGATGATATGGCGGAGCTTAATGACAAAATGGTCAAAGCCGACGTTATAGCTTTGGCTTCTCCCGTGTACTTCTATACTGTTGACGCACAGCTTAAAACATTTATAGACAGGTGCGTGCCGCGTTACACAGAGATGTCGGACAAGGATTTCTATTATATTCTGACTGCGGCGGATTCCGATAAATCGGCATTTGACAAGTCGATAGAATGCATAAGGGGCTTTACGCTCGACTGCCTTGACGGTGCAAAGGAAAAAGAAATAATCAGGGGTGCCGGTGTATTTGAAAAAGGCGAAATCAAAGACAAATCGGAATACAAAGAATGCTACAATATGGGCAAAAACGTTTAAAACAATTTAAGGAGACCGATATTTATGGAAAACACCTTGACAAGAAAAAAGCAAATCATAACAGCTAAAGCTCTCACGACGGTAATAGGAATAACTCTATCGGTTGCCATACCTCAGCTGTTCCACGTTATAGGTATCGTGAGCGGTACCGGCAGCTTACCCGGCTCGGCATTTCTGCCGATGCATCTCGGCGTATTCTTCACAGCTCTTTTGGCAGGTCCCGCGGTGGGTGCCGTAACGGGAGCGGTAAGTCCCCTTTTGAGCTTCGCGCTCACGGGTATGCCGTCGGCGGCACTTCTTCCGTTTATGATGATAGAGCTTACCGTATACGGTCTTGTATGCGGACTCCTCAAAAACAAAAAAATGCCCGTCATTTTAAAGGTACTCACGGCTCAAATACTCGGAAGAGCCATACGCGCAGCTGCTATTTTAATCGCGTTTTACGGCTTTAAAAGCACGGCGGTTTCACCGACAATAATACTTTCAAGCATCACTTCTGGTCTGCCGGGTCTTGTTTTACAATGGACGCTGCTTCCGCTTCTTATATACCGCGTTAAGGGGTTAAACAAATTCTATGAATAATATCGAAAAAGCAAAGGAGCGTCTTAAAAACGGTGCTTCGCTCGTGCTGTATGACGGCAAAGAGTTCATCGAAGAAAACGGCAAGGGGCTGTCCCCTCTTTTGAAGCTGCTCAGCGAAAGAAACGATTTATCGCGTTTTTGCGCCGCCGATAAAATCATAGGAAAAGCCGCCGCCATGCTTTTTTCGCTGCTTAAAATCAAAAGTGTGTACGGTGAGGTTTTAAGCCGCAAAGCCATACCGATACTCGAAAAATACGGTATAAATTATTCTTTCGGCACCGTAACCGACAGCATAAAAAACAGATATGGCACGGGGATTTGTCCGATGGAGCAAACCGTTGAAGGCATAGACGACGCCGACACGGCATTAAAAGCCATAAAAGAAAAAATTAAAACTATGAGGATGAATAATATGAAAAAGCTCGGATTCGGTCTTATGAGACTGCCTGTTATTGACAGTAACGACCCCTCTAAAATAGATATTCCGCAAGCCGAAAAAATGGTAGATAAATTTTTGGAGCGCGGTTTCACGTACTTTGACACAGCATATATGTATCACGATTTCAAGAGCGAGGAAACCGCAAAGAAAATCATAGTTGACCGCCACCCGCGTGACAGCTTCACACTCACGTCAAAGCTGCCCACAATGATGTTGAAAACAAAGGATGACAACAGCCGCATATTTGAAAAGCAGCTCAAAAACTGCGGTGTTGACTATTTTGACTACTATCTTCTTCACAACCTGAACGTATCAAATTACGAGACGGCAACAAAGCTCGACTGCTTTGATTTCGTGGCTCGCATGAAGGAAGAGGGCAAAATAAAGACCGTCGGATTTTCGTATCACGATGACGCAAAGCTCCTCGACAGAATTTTAACCGCGCACCCCGAAATTGAGATAGTTCAGCTTCAGATAAACTATCTCGATTGGGATAATCCGGGTATTCAGTCGCGCCTATGCTATGAAACGGCGGTAAAGCACGGCAAAAAGGTAATTGTAATGGAGCCTGTAAAGGGCGGAACACTCGCAAAAATACCGGACGAAGCCGAAAAACTGTTTAAAGACTATGCTCCGGACGCGTCAATTCCCTCTTGGGCGGTAAGATTTGCAGCAAGCCACGACAGCGTTATGACGGTACTCAGCGGAATGAGCACATACGAACAGCTCCTTGACAACACCGGATACATGGAAAGCTTCAAGCCCTTGTCAAAGGAAGAATTTGAAATCATAGGCAAGGCAGTAGACATTATAAAAGCTTCTATAACCGTGCCCTGCACAGGCTGCAGCTACTGCACGGCAGGCTGTCCGAAGCACATTCCGATACCAAAGTACTTTGCTCTTTATAACGAGGAAAAACGCGCTACATATAAAGATTTTTCGGTTAACGGCCAATACTACGAAAACCTCGCTAAGGAATACGGAAAAGCCTCGGACTGCATAAAGTGCAGGAAATGTGAAAAAGCGTGTCCGCAGCACATTAAGGTAAGCGAGCTTATGCCTCAAGTTGCAAAAACTTTTGAAGAATAAGGGCGCAAAAAGAGAATCGCAGAGCTTGAAAGCACTCTCGCAAGACTCAACAGAAAGATTGAAAATCACGAGAGCAAATGCATTCCGTTCGAGGAAAAGCTAAAAGCGAAAAAGACAGACCGATAACTAAAATCACCAAAGTACATTTTGCTTTTGCCGCTCCGAAATACATTGATACAAACGACTTATTGTGTTAAAATGGAGTTTATATCAATAGTTTTTCGGGGTGGCATTTTTTATGTATATAAAAAGTCAGAATTTGAAGCAGCTCTACCGCATAATTTTTTTATTGTGCTGTGAGGCAGGGATGATATTACAATATATTGACAGTCTGCGACGCGGCAACGCCGACACGCTTTTATATTACTACACGGTACAAAGCGGCATACTCTGCTTTTTATACTTCTTTTTTCTCGCTGTTTTCAGCCCGAAAAAGGAAAAGGCCGTTATCAGAGGTGCCGTAACCATGTGTATAGCCGTGACCGCAATTGCCTATTTGTTTATGCCGAACGGTGCCAAAGAGGCAGCGGCCTCCGATAAGGCTTTTTACACAGGCTATATTCTTATGCACTATATAGTTCCTCTCATGGTGATACTCGACTATCTGCTGTTTTTCCCGAAAGGGTTATACAAGGCTTTGCACCCGCTTTGTTGGCTGATTTTGCCATATCTTTATATCGCATTTACAATGATTTGCGCTAAATTCGGCAGCAAGATCTTTTCCGCCTTCGGCGGCAGCAGCCGTTATCCGTATCCGTTTCTCGACGCAGACCTTTACGGCAAAAACAAGGTTGCGCTTATAATTGTCTTTATTACGGCGGCGTTTTTGGCTCTCGGTTATCTGTCGTTTGTTATTGACCGCCTGCTCGGAAAAAACGGCAAAAAGCTTAAGTAATAAAAGCCTCAAAACATATTTGAAGGAGCGATAAAAGTGATAATATATTTTACAGGTACCGGAAACAGCCGCCATTTAGCAAAAAAGGTCGGAGAAGCAATAAACGAAATTCCGGTCAACTCGTTTGAATACATAAAGGAGCGTAAAAAAGGCAGCTTTGACAGCGATACCCCCTATGTTTTTGTATGCCCGACTTACGCTTGGCAAATACCGCACATTTTTGAAAAACTCATAAGGGAATCCGTGTTTCACGGCTCCGATAAAGCATATTTCATAATGGATTGCGGCGGCGAAATAGGAAATGCAAGGAAACAATTACAAGCGCTTTGCTCTGACAAGGGTTTCGAATTTATGGGTGTTTACGAGGTTGTAATGCCCGAAAATTACACGGCTCTTTACAGCGCACCTGATGAAAAAACCGCAGAGAAGCTTATAATAAAAGCGGATAAAGCGGCTCTTGACGCAGCAGAATACATCAAAGCCGAAAAGCCTTTCCCCGATATTAAAGTCGGCATTGCGGACAGACTAAAAAGCGGCATAGTAAATACGGTCTTTTACAAATTCATCGTATCCGCAGACAAATTCTACGCCACCGACAAATGCATAGCTTGCGGAAAATGCGTAAAAAGCTGTGTGCTGAACAACATTGAGCTTAAGAACGGCAAGCCTGTTTGGGGCAAAAGCTGCACACACTGTATGGCATGTATTAACTTTTGTCCCACAAATGCCATTGAATACGGCAAGCATTCAATCGGTCTGAGGCGTTACACTCTGACAGACTGAAATACGGTAAATTGCTTTTACCGAATGTTCATAAAGCGTTTCATAACCAAGCGGTATTTTTATAAATTAAAGGCATAGATAAAGCAGACCTTGTCGGTACAATTCACAAGGTCTGTTTTTTTTACGGTAATAATTCATATATGAGCCTTTTGTCTCAATATTGCATTTTTCGTCTGACGAGAAAGACAATCGCTGCGGTGATTTGCTTGCTTACACCTATATATGAAGAAAAAATTTGCCCTTTTGGGAGGAAAAAAGAAACCGTTACCAAACGGTAACGGCTTCCTGAATTTTTCCGAATGAATTATTCTGCGGTTTTTGCAGCCTTAGCGGCTTTTCTTTCCTCTATTTCTTTTACATACTCTCTCTGCTTACTCTCGGTAACCTTGTAGAAGAGCATGGGGATAATGGTGGCAACCATCGAAATAGCACCCGAAAGTATGAGCACAGCCCAAAGCTTTTCAGAGCCCTCCGGAGTTACGGTATTGTACGGGTCTGACGGAGAAATGCCGGAAATTCCATATGCCATAACGCCTATGAATGCGCCGACAGCCATACTGATTTTATTTATGAAGGTCTGCATTGAGAAGCAGATGCCCTCTGCTCTCTCGCCCGTTTTCCACTCAAGATATTCAACTGTATCGCCTATCATAGCGTAGGTTATTACGTTATTGATACCCTGCGGAAGTCCGAGGAGAACAAAACCTATGGCAAGCCAAAGGAGATTTGAGGAATTGTTATAGCCGCCGTTTCTGCCTATAAAGTACATAGCGAACATAACTACGGCGCCGAGTACATGTACATAGATATATGTATTTTTCTTTCCGAAATGCTTTGTGAACCACGGAATAAGCACGGTTGCAATTGCTCCGCCGGGAACAACAAGTATTGTAAGAATACTGTATACTGCCTCGTTTCCGAGAACATACTTTGCAAAATAAAGCGAGCCCGTGTACATATAAACGGTTCTTGCCGCACCCAAAATACCGGAAATGAGTATGAGCAAAAGCTGATCGTTTTTAAAGAGAAGCCCAAGGTTATGGCCGAGTGAAGGCGGAGTTGTGTCGGAGGTATACCTCTCTTTTGTGTTTTTAAAGCCATAGAAGAACATCGGCATTGACACAATAACGAGAACAACTGCGCAAATAAAATATGTCCATTTAAGTGTGTTTGCGTTTGCTACGGAATTAGCCGCTATAAGCACACCGTCGGCATCCTTATATTTTGCGGTTACAGCCGAAGTAATTACGGGTACAAATACCGTTACGGCGCCTGCGCCTATGGTGCAGCAAAGACGCGCAACAGTAAGAAGATTGCCGCGAATGGTTGTGTTATTTGTCATAGCCGTTGAAAGGCCCCAATAAGGAACATCGGCTACGGTAAATACCATTGACCAAATGACATAGATAACCGAAATAATGATGAATGATTTTGCCGTGCTGTTATAGACAGGCAGGAAGCAGGCTATGGTAACCAAGCCTATCGGAACAGCCATCCATTTAAGATACGGGCGGCATTTGCCCCATTTGGTTCTTGTTCTGTCAACAATAGAGCCCATAATCGGGTCATTGAGAGCATCATACACCCTCGTGAAGAGCATAAGAAGCGCTACTGCGGTGGCACCTGTCGTTTTGCCGATCCTGGCGTCCGCCATTAAAAGTGCATCGGTCATAAATATGGTAAGATATGAGCCGATGATGGTGCAGATAAAGTTTTGGCCTATACCGGTAATACTGTACGCAATAGCTTCACGCGGCTGCAAATTACCGTCATTCGGCGTGGTGCCGAACAGCTTATGCCAAAAACCTCTCTTAACAGATTGATTTTCCATTAAGTTAACTCCTTTTCCTTTTTTACAACTTTATACAACTTCAAAAGTCATAAAAAATATTATAATCCAGAAACTTAAAATAGTCAATTTGAATACAACAAATTTTTCATCTTTATTTGATTAAAGACACAAAACTCGTTTGTGACCGTTATTTTTTCACATTTGGAAATGAGCCGCCCTTTTTGGCGGTCAAACCGAATATTTCTATTTGACTTATTTCTCTTAAACATTTATTATATATAGTATAATTATTTGTATTTGTCTGAAATCGGAGGATGACGGCGTGAAAAAATCAAACAGTTTACTGAAAAAATTACCGGGGTACATAGGCTACGGCGTAGGTGCCGTGGGGCTTGACCTCAGCTACGGAATGTTCTATTCGTTTTTGTCTTACTACCTTTCAAGCGTACTCGGACTTAAACCCGCATTTCTTTTGATACTCACCCCGATAGCACGTATTTGGGACGGTATTAACGACCCGATGATGGGAACGATAGTTGACAATACGCGCACAAAATTCGGTAAATACCGCCCGTGGATACTCATAGGTGCATTCTCGAACGCGGTGGTTCTTACGCTCCTTTTCACATCCTTCGGTATGAGCGGAACAAAGCTCTACATATATATAGCCGCCATGTATATTCTTTGGGGAATGACCAACACCATGGCGGATATTCCCTATTGGTCGATGATACCCTCTTTTACAAGCGAAGCTAAAGAGAGAAGCTTAGTAGCAACAATCGCGAGAACCTTCTCGGGTCTCGGCCAGGGAATCATAACAATATTGACTCCCATAATTCTTCCTCTGCTCTCAACAGGCATGACCACAGAAAAGGGTTACAGCGCAACCGGATTTTCGCGTTGGGCTATGATATGCGGAATAGCACTTATACTTTTTTCGGCTACATGCGTATTCAATACAAAAGAGACAAATGTTGTCTACAACGAAAAGCAAAAATTCAGCTTCAAGCAGATATTCAAAACCGTGGCTCACAACGATCAGCTCGTCGTATTTATGATATTCGCCATGCTTTCAAATGCAGGCTGGTACCTGACAAGCTCCACGGCTGTTTACTATTTCACCGATGTTTTGGGTCAGCCTAAGGGTCAATCGCTTTTCCAAACAATCGGCGCAGTCGGCTCGGTAGTCGGCCTTTTGGTAATACCCATGCTCTCGGAAAAATTTACCATGCGCTCAATATACACCATATCGCTCTCGATGACTATTTTGGGATACGCCCTGATGTTCCTCTTCGGCCCGGTGCTTAAAATCGCAATAGCACTTGATATTTGCTATATTTTGGCCTCGGTGGGCATAAGTTCGATGTTTGTTTCGCAAACTGTATTCCTTGCGGACATAGTCGATTACGGCGAGTACAAAAACGGTTCGCGAAGCGAGAGTATAACCTTCTCTATGAAGGGCTTTTTACAAAAAATGGCATACACCATTCAGACTGTTATTCTTTTCGGCGGTCTTGGTATATTCGGCTACAACGAGCAAATTAAAGAGGGCGTTATAAACAACGCCACCAAAAATGCGATAGGCACAATAGCCTTCGGAATACCGCCAATACTTATAATAATTTCAATGATAGTTTTCCGCAGCAAGTTTAAAATTCACGGCGAGCTTGCCGAAAAAATTCATAGCTATATTACTGAAAAAAGAGCTGCTGACGGTGACGAAAAATGAGGATTCTCATTATAAGACACGGTGACCCCGACTACGAAAAGGATTCGTTGACTCAAAAGGGATGGCACGAGGCCGAGCTTCTTGCGGACAAAATGGAAAAGACCGACGTTACGGCTTTTTATGTCTCTCCGCTCGGCAGAGCGCAGGACACTGCAAGCGTTACACTTAAAAGGCTCGGAAGAAGCGCAAAAACTTATCATTGGCTCAGGGAATTTCACGCGCCGATATATGACAAAAAGACAAAAAAGCTCCGCGGTCCGTGGGATCTTATGCCTTCGTTTTTCACTAAAGAGGATGACCTTTACGATGTGAAAAAATGGGCGGACACAGAGTTTATGAAGCAAGGCAGAGTAAAGCAGGAGTACAGAAAAGTTTCTCAGGGTCTTGACAAGGTACTTAAAGCGCACGGATACGAGAGAAAAGATAAATACTACAAGGCCGTAAATGCAAACAAAGACACAATAGTATTCTTTTGTCATTTCGGCGTGGAATGTGTAATGCTTTCACATCTTCTCAACATTTCGCCCGTATGCCTGTGGCAGGGCTTTTGCGCTGCTCCGACCTCGGTCACTACGCTGTACACCGAGGAGCGAGAAAAAGGCATAGCGGTATGGCGCTGCAGCTCATTCGGAGATATTTCTCATCTGTACGCAGGGAACGAAGAGCCCGCATTTGCCGCGCGGTTTTGCGAAATCTACGACGATATGTCGCAAAGGCACTGATAAAAGCTATAAAAATGGGGCTGTAAAAATTTCTCGTTTTTACAACCCCGTTTTATATTGTATTTTATCTTAACTTATTTAAGCTTATCTATCATAATATGAGCCGCCTTGTATATATCACCGCAGCCGAGAGTCAGGACAAGGTCGCCGTCTTCGGCATTTTTAACAACATAATCGGCAACCTCCTCAAATGTATTAAACCACACGGAACCCGGAATTTTAGCGGCAAGCTGAGAAGTGTATACATTATAGGTATTGACTTCACGCGAGCCCATTATTTCAGTCATAACGCAATGGTCGGGTATGCTGAGTACCTTTGCGAAGTCATCCATCAGCATATATGTGCGCGAATAGGTAAACGGCTGAAACACCGCCCAAACGCTGTGATATCCCATCTCCATAGCGGCGTCAATGGTAACCTTGAGCTCAGCCGGGTGGTGAGCGTAGTCATCTACAAAAGTAACGCCCTTATATTTGCCGAGCAGCTCAAAACGTCTGTGAGCACCGCTGAATGCATCAAGTCCCCCGCGGCAAGACTCGGCGTCCGCGCCGGAATACATTGAAGCCGCCAAGGCCGCAAGTGCATTAAGGACATTGTGGAGCCCGGGAACTCTGAGCTTTATGTGGCAGAGAAATTCACCCTTGTGCATAGCGTCAAATTCATAATAAGCGCCATGTACGGGAGCGATATTTTCGGGATAATAATCATTTTCTTCAGCCATGCCGAAGGTAATAAGATCCTTGCCGGAAATGCCCTCCATAGCCTTTAATGTGTTGGCATCATCGCCGTTGTAAATTACCGCCTTTGTCGCCATAGAAGCGAACTTATGGAAGCTTTTAATAAGATTATCAAGTGTTTTGAAATAGTCGAGATGATCCTCGTCTATATTGAGTATAACGGCAACATCCGGTGACAAGTCAAGGAATGTATCGACAAATTCGCACGCTTCACAGACAAAATTTTCACTCTTGCCCACTCTGCCGCTTGAGCCCATCATCGGAAGCTTTCCGCCGATTACGGCAGACGGGTCAAGCTTTGCGGTTATCATTATCTGCGTAGTCATAGATGTAGTTGTGGTCTTGCCGTGAGTTCCGCAAATGCCTATGCAGTTTTTATACATTCTCGAAATTGCGCCGAAAAGCTTTGAACGCTCAAAGGTCGGTATTCCGCTTGCCTTAGCGGCTACAAGCTCCGGATTATCTTTAAGCAAGGCCGCGGTATAAACTATCATCTCGGCGCCTTTTATATTTTCCGCCCTTTGACCCATGGTAACGGGGATACCGAGCTTACGTATTCGGTCAAGCGTATCGCTCTCGTTATTGTCCGAACCGGAGAGTTCATAGCCCCAGCTGTGAAGTATCTCGGCAAGCGGGCACATACCGCTGCCGCCTATCCCAATAAAGTGTACTCTCTTTACTTCTTTTAAAAGTGTATCTATGTCTTTCATATAAGTCATACCTTTCGGTTTATTGTGTCAGTATTTCCGACTAAAATATATTATATTGCATTTCGGCAAAAATTTAAACCCTTAAATTATCTTTCACAATATATTTTCTGTATTCATATTATAGTGTATAGATATCCATCCGAAAAAGGAGGGAAATAAATGAAAAAAATCGTTATTGCCGGCGGAGACAAAAGAATGAGCTGTCTCGCCGAGCTGCTTTTTAACAGCGGGTATTCTTTCGCGTCATATGCGGTAAACGGTGGTCTTACCAAAGACGAGTTTCTTTGTTATCTGCGCGAAAACAATAATATACTGCTGATACTGCCGCTCCCCGTAAGCCGCGATAAAATTCACCTGAACACCGGCAAAGCGTTCGAAGACGTCAGGCTATCGGAAATCGGCGAATGTCTCGGAAAAAGTGACACGGTAGCAGGAGGAATCATCGGCGACAGTCGCACTGTTTTGTCGGCAAACGGCACAAAAGTATATGATTACTATGATGAGGAATTTATTACGGACAATGCCCGTTTGACCGCGCAATGTCTTAAATTTGTGTTAAATGAAAACGGAATATATGATTTCAGCGGCAAAAAGACGGCGATTACCGGATACGGCAGAACCGCGAAGGCTATTGCCGAATTTATGAAGGAAAACGGCGCAAAGGTACTGATAACGGCAAGAGACCCTCACGCACTCGCAGACGCGGTAAAAAAGGGATACAGCATATGCCTGCTGAGAGATTATGACTGCATAGCACACGACGCGGATATTTTAATAAACACCGTTCCCGCTGAAATAATAGATAAAAATATTTTGAGTCGATTGAGAAAAGACGTTCTGCTTATAGATATAGCTTCTCCCCCGTTCGGAGTGGATATCGGGCTTGCCGGCTCTTACGGGATAAACGCTGTCAGAGCATTGGGGCTTCCCGGAAAATACGCTCCCGAAGAAGCCGGCAGGCTGATATTTAAGAAAGCTCAACCGCTTCTGTAAGGAGGGAAAAATGTGCTGAACTTAGGATTTGCAATGTGCGGTTCGTTCTGTACGTTTAAAAAGGTGATCCCGATTATGGCTAAGCTTAAAAGCGACGGGTTTAACGTAGTGCCCATAATGTCTGAAACGGCATTTACAACCGATACACGTTTCGGCTCGGCTAAAGACTTCGCCGACGAAATAACCGAAATAACGGGAAACGATATTATAAGTACTCTGTCGAAGGCTGAGCCGATCGGCCCCAAAAAGCTGCTCGACTTACTTATTATCGCGCCGACTACGGGAAACACTCTCGGGAAAATGGCGAACGGCATAACTGATACGACCGTAACGCTTGCAGCTAAAGCGCACCTTCGCAACAGACGTCCGGTGGTAATAGCCGTTTCCACCAATGACGCGCTCGGTGCCACCGCTAAAAACATAGGTCTTTTAATGAACTGCAAATATATTTACTTCGTACCGATGAGGCAGGATGACTGCATTAACAAGCCGAATTCCATAGTTGCGGATTTTGAAAAAATACCCATAACCGTATTGGATGCTTTAAACGGCAAACAGACCGAGCCCGTAATAATATCGTAAAGCCACACAAAGAGAAGAATGGCACAACTAAAATATCCGCATTCGTAAAATATCGAGTGCGGATATTTTTTCGACAAAAAACGGACCGTAAAATTTTTACAGCCCGTTTTTTAAGGGATTTAATAAGAAAAAATACTGTGTAAAAAATTACTTCTTACCGTTGAAAATGTCAAGAACGTCCATATATCCGTCGTCGCTTCCGAAGCCCTTGCCGTTGTCGGTAGTGCTGCTTACATCCTCAAAGCCGTCATCCTTGCCGCCGAACGAAAAATCATCGGTCTTATTGGGCTTTTTAGGCATACCGTTCTCATCCGTACCGAAGCCTGTTGCGATAACGGTAATTGTCATCTCGTCTTCTTTTTCTTTATCGAGATCTACGCCGAAGATGATGTTAGCATCCTCATCAGCCGCTGCACGAACTATACCTGCCGCGGTGTCGATATCGTCAAGGCCAATATCCTCGGATGCGGAAATGCTTATTATAACGCCCTTAGCGCCGTCGATTGTGGATTCAAGAAGAGGGCTTGAAATAGCTCTCTGAGCCGCCTGCTCAGCCTTATCCTTGCCTTTGGCGGTACCCACGCCCATATGAGCATGACCCGCATCTTTCATAACTGCGGTTACATCGGCAAAGTCAAGGTTTATAAGAGCCGGCTTAATAATAAGGTCGGAAATGCTCTTAACGCCCTGGCGAAGAACATCATCTGCTATATCAAACGCATTGAGAAGAGTAATCTTCTGCTCGGATACCTGCTTTAATCTTTCGTTGGGAATAACAACAAGGCTGTCTACATGGCCTGCAAGCTCTGCAATACCTGCCTCTGCCTGCTGCATACGTACCTTACCCTCAAAATCAAAAGGCTTTGTAACTATACCTACGGTGAGTATTCCCTTTTCCTTAGCAATCTCGGCAATAACGGGAGCTGCGCCTGTGCCTGTTCCGCCGCCCATACCTGCGGTAATAAACACCATCTGTGTATCATTGAGCGCTTCAATAATTGCGTCGCGGCTCTCCTCGGCAGCTTTCTGACCGATTTCGGGCTTTGCCCCGGCGCCTCTGCCCTGCGTAATCTTTTCGCCTATCTGAATTTTCTGACCGGCTTTTGAAAAAGCAAGCGTCTGCTTATCGGTATTTATAGCTATAAGCTGAACTCTGCCGAAGTCATTGTTTGCCATACTGTTGACAGCATTTCCGCCGCCTCCGCCAACGCCTATAACTTTAATATTAGTAACGTCATTAAATTCGTTGTCCATTTCAAAATCCATTTGAGAACATCCTCCATTATGTAAAGTCTTTTATTTCACACCTAAATAAAGTTAAACTCATACCTATTTAGGTTAGTATATCATATTATCCCGTTATTTTCAACGTTTTTTTGCATTTATATTGTATATAATTACGGAGATATAAACGGAACCGTTGTGTTATCCTCACGCTGAGGACTGAGATATGCCTTTTTGTCAATCGTGAAATCTATACTGCCCGTAAAATCGGGATTATCGCTGTCAAGCCTTGTCAGGGCAGCTTTTACAAAGTCCATTTTATCGTTCACGGAGGACGAAAGTCCCAAAAGCACGGTAACGCGCTCCTTATATACCAATTTAATATTGGAATGGTTGCTCACATCTATACTTGTTATTCCGCTGAGTTCATTTGATTCAAGCAATGTCAGCACATTTTTTATAATGCCGAGGTCGTCGTTGTCCTGAAATTCCACGATTTCCCCCGGTACCGCCGAAATCACCGGTGAGGAATCAATTATGATAATACCGTCGCCGATAGTCATAAGTCCGTCCTCAAGCACTTTGCCCTTGTCGGAAACCAACGTAAAGCTGTCGCCGTTGTCTATTGCAAGCTTTGCGGTTGCAGCCGTGATTTTTATCGTTATTGTTCCCGAAAGATTGCGTTTTATTTCGGCCGACTCAACATAAGGAAGGGTACATTCGATTCCGGAGGCTGTTTTTTTCTTGCTTGTCATAAACATATTGTCGCCTATATTTATCTGCGACGCAGCTATAACATCCTCATTGTTGTATATCTCGTCACCGGTAACCGCAACATTGTCTATACGGAAAAAGACCGTAAGCGAAAGAGTTACTGCGACGGCAATTATAATTATAATACCCAGGATAAGAGCAATCAGCTTTTTTATCCTGCGTTTTTTCATTTTAATGAGCCTGCTGCGACGGCGCATTTCATCGCGCGAGAGCTGCTGCCTGCCGCCCTGCGTGCGCTCATCTGCCCTGCCGTATGTTATATCGGTCGTCTGCCTCCTGCGAGTGCCGGTCGGTGCAGTCTTCTGCCGACTCCCCCGCGGGTTTCCCGACGTTTTCGGCGAGCTGCCTTGTCTCTTGTTTTTCGGTCCCGTCATTTTCATTTATCCTTCTCACGTCTGCTCCGAGCAGATTCAGCACCTTTTCAGGAGCTTCATATCCTCTGTCCAAATGCTGCGTACCTGTAATAACCGTCTTGCCGTTTGCGGCGAGACCGGCCGTTATAAGCGCAAAGCCTCCGCGAAGATCCGGAGCTACAACATTTGCGCCCGTCAGATACTTTGAACCCTCTATAACCGCCATTCTGCCCTCGACGCTTATTTTTGCGCCGAGCCGCATAAGCTCAGTTACGTGTTTAAATCTGCTCTCAAATATATTTTCAATTATTACGCTCGTGCCGTCCGCTACAGACAACATAGCTCCGACTATTGCCTGAGCATCGGTCGGAAAGCCCGGATACGGCATGGTGCGTATCATTTTTACTCTTTTAAGTCTCGGCGGTGCGGACAGACATATCCACCTGCCGCTCGTCGTTATATCACAGCCTGCTTCGGAAAGCACCGGAATCAGCGCGCCGATATGTGCCGGAATTACGTCCTTTATGCAAATTCTGCCGCCGGTTGCCGATGCGGCTATAAGATAAGACGACGCCTCTATGCGGTCGGGTATAACGGTATGGCATGTGCCGTGAAGCTTTTTAGTGCCCTCTATTACTACCGTGCTGTCGCCGGCGCCGGAAATTTTAGCGCCGCAGCCGTTTAAAAAATCGGCAAGGTCGCTGATTTCCGGTTCTCGCGCCGCATTTGTAATAACGGTGGTTCCGTCCGCCGCGGCGGCGGCTATCATTATGTTTTCTGTGGCTCCGACACTCGGAAAAGAAAGCGTAATATCGGCACCGTGAAGACATTTGCCGAGCGAACAATACAGTCTGCCGTGTTCTTCGGTAATTTCGGCACCGAGCTTTCGCATCGACGATAAATGCAGGTCAATAGGTCTGAGGCCTATTTCACAGCCTCCCGGCGAAGATATTTCCGCTTTTCCCGTACGTGCGAGCACAGCACCCAAAAAGACTATTGATGAGCGCATTTCGCGCATTAAATCATCGGGAATTTCGCTTACGGTGATAACGGACGAGTCCACCTCTACCGTGTGACCGTCGCGTATCACCTTGCAGCCGAGATGCCGAAGTATTTGAATAGCGGCGTCTACATCCGAGAGAGCCGGACAATTATGTATTTTGCATTTGTCGCCTGTCAAGACCGTAGCCGCCAAAATCGGCAGCGCGCTGTTTTTCGAGCCGTGGACTTCAATTTCTCCGCAGAGCCTTCGTCCGCCCTCTATTATTATCTTATCCAATACATACACACCCCTTAAAGAAAAAGGTAACCCTTTTTCATATTATGCAGGGCTGTATGTTTTGGAAACGACAGCTGTTATTTTTTCTCCGCTAACTTTTCTATTATATCACAAATCATCGCAGAAGAGTTTTCAACCGCCATTTTTTTTGCATTCCTGCCAAGTCTTACAAGAGTCTCGCGGTCTGCAACAAGTGAGTCAAACTCGGATATGAGTTTTTCGGGGGTTAAATCCTTTTCCTCAATAACGCGCGCGGCATCGTTTTCCACAAGAGCCATGGCGTTATGGTATTGATGGTTTTCGGCAACATTCGGTGAGGGAATAAGTATTGACGCTCTGCCGACTGCTTCGATCTCGGAAAGTGACGACGCACCGGCTCTGCCGATAACAAGGTCGCTTGCCGCAAGACAGACATCCATATCATCTATATATTCGCGTATTACCACGTTGCTTGCTTTGTTCTCGTCCACGCCGAGCTCTTTTAGCTTTTCGGGAACCCATTTACCGTATTTTCCGGTAGAATGCATAAAGAACAGATTTTTATTTTGCCAACGCTCGGCTATCAAGGCAGTCATATTTTCATTTATCGCCTTTGCACCCAGACTGCCGCCCATCGAGAGCACCATTATGCTGTCGGGCGAGACACCGAGCTTTGCACGTGAAAATTCCCTGTCCGCTTCTATGATTTCGCTTCTTACCGGAAGCCCCGTAACTACAGGCTCATTTTTACATTCAAGGTGTTCCTCTGCCTTTTTAACCGTGAGCATAACCTTGTCCACCGTTTTGGCGAGAGCCTTGTTTGTAACGCCGGGATATGCGTTTTGCTCATGAATGGCTGTCTTTACGCCGAGCTTACAGGCCGTTCTGACAACGGGACCGCTGACATATCCGCCGAAGCCTACTACAACGTCCGGTTTAAATTCTTTGATTATTTTTTTGACCTCTCTCGATGAGCTTATCATAAGAAAGAGTGTTTTAATATTTTTAGCTATATTTTTGGCGGAAAACTTTCTCTGGAAGCCGGTAATTTCAATGGTTTTAAAGGCGAACCCCGCCGCAGGTACGAGCTTTGATTCCATATGCTCCTTTGTACCTATAAAAAGTATGTCGGCATCCGGATGGCGGCGTCTAAGCTCACCTGCGGACGCAAGCGCCGGATTTATATGTCCGCCGGTACCGCCGGCAGCGAATATGACTTTCATATGTTTACTCCTTATTCTTAGGCTTTTTATTTTTCTATTCGCGAATACCTTGATACCGACAGCACTATTCCCATTTCAACAAGCAGCATCATAAGCGAGGTGCCGCCGTAGCTGAAGAAGGGTAAGCTTATGCCTGTATTCGGCAACGTATCAGTAACAACGCCGATGTTAAGCGCCGTCTGAAGTCCCACCTGAAAGACGATGCCCATTGCAAGCATGGCACCGAAGCGGTCCTTTGCCTTTAGTCCTATAACGACCCCACGCCAAACAAGCAAAACGTACAGCAAAATTATTCCTACCGCTCTGATGAAGCCGAGCTCCTCGCAGACAATAGCAAAAATAAAGTCATTTTGCGGTTCGGAAACATACAGATGCTTTTGTTTTGAGTTACCGAGACCGGTTCCGAAAAGTCCGCCGGAACCTATGGCATAGAGCGAGTTGTTGGTTTGCCATCTTGCTCCCTTGGGGTCGTAGCTTTTATCGAGCCACGCCGTAATTCGCGCGCCCGCGTATTTTTCAAGAAGCTGCGGATTGAGCACGAATATGATAATTGCCACGGCGGCAATTACCGCTATAAGCACAAACCAATGTCTCTTTATCTCGCCGAGATACATCATAATTACTCCTATGGCGAGAATAAGAATGGTGCCGGAAAGGTGATTTTCAAGATAGACAAGACCCGCCGTAACAGTTATAACCAAGGCATAGAAAAGGAGCTGCAAAAACGAATTATACACGACGATATGTCCGCCCGACAGTTCCTTTACTCCGTCTGCAAATTTGGAACGGTTTATTGACTTGCCGACTATTTTTTTATGATTTCTGTCCATTTCGTATGCACAAAACAAAATTATGGCAAGCTTTGCTATTTCCGACGGCTGGAAGGTAAAAAAGCCGAGATTTATCCATCGGTGGAATTCACCGAACGACGCCGGCAGTATAAGAACTATAACAAGCAGACCCCATGAGACAATAAGACCGGGAACAGCAAGTATTTTAAGATAATCATACCTGAGCTTTGAAACAAGGAGCATACAAATAACGCCGACAACGGCAAAAATCAGCTGACGCTTAAAAAAGTATGTGCTGTCCCCCTTTTTGTTGTAAAAGGCGTAGGTGTAGCTTGCCGAAAACAGCATTACAAGTCCTATTGTAAGTATTGCGATTACAAGAAGAAGGAAGAATACGTCAATTCCGCCAAGTGCGAGAAAATCGGGCCTTCGCGAGCGTTTTTTTGCCTTTTGAGGACGCGGTTTTGCATTTTGGGCGTTCCCTGCCATAATTCTTCCTCCTTTTCCTAAAAATTAAAACGGACATCTGCCGAAATCGGCAAATACAATTATTTCATACCGTAATACAAAAGAGCGGTTCCTATAATTCCGCCGAAAAGCTGAACGAGTGTAAACACGACGCATATCTTGCGCTCTTTCCAGCCGCACATTTCAAAGTGGTGGTGTATGGGCGCCATTTTGAAAATTCGTTTGCCATGCGTTGCCTTGAAGTAGCATATCTGAAGCACATCCGAGAACATTTCGACTGCATAGATTATTCCGTAAAGCAAGATTATAAGCGGACAGTCTATGGCATAAGCGAGGGCTACAACCATACCGCCGAGGAACATTGAGCCGGTATCGCCCATCATAACCTTTCCGGGATACCAGTTCCAGATAAGGTATCCGAGACATCCGCCGAGAAGGCATCCCGCAAGAAGGCTTACACCGAAGAAACCTCTGATAAGTGCCGCCGCTATAAATGAAATTGCCGCCACGGAGGTAACGCTTGCACACAAGCCGTCTACGCCGTCCGTGAAGTTTACGGCATTTACCGTGAGATAAATAACGGCAATTCCGAATATCCAAAAGAAAAATTTAAGGTCGACATTTCCGACGAACGGAATGAACATATATGTGTTTCCCGACATATAGAGCGCCGCAAGATACGCCAGCATCACAAGAATCTGCGCGCCGGTTTTCTGCGCTATGGTAAGGCCGAGATTACGCTTTTTGGCAACCTTAATATAATCGTCCGCAAAGCCGATAAGTCCGAAAGCGACAGCCATTAAAAGTCCCGCGAATATTTTGACCTTCATATCGTCGCCTATGACAACGCTTCCCGAAGTCAGAATATGACCGCCGAGCAGCTTATCGGTTATCAGGACGACAGCGAACGATACAATTATGCTTATTATAAACATAAGACCGCCCATTACGGGAGTACCCTGCTTTGATTTATGCCATGCAGGACCTATGTCAAGAATAGTCTGCCCGAAGTGCAGCTTTCTAAGCCACGGAATTATAACAAATCCGAGCAAAAAAGCTATTAAAAAGCTAAGCAGAACGCCGAATATTAACGCGACCCAAATTTTCATTTACTCTTCCCACTCTCTGTATAAGCTGTTTATAACATCCTCGAGCTTCATTCCGCGACTCGCCTTGAAAAGAACTGCGTCTCCGTCTTTAAGCGTTTCGAGAAGCGTTTTTGCAAGCTCGTTTTTATCGTCAAATGATTTTATTTCATCGACAAATCCTTTTGCTCCCTCGGCAATGTGTTTTGCTTTTGCGCCGTATGTAAAAAGAATGTCGATATTTTTGTTTTCGGTATATTTTCCGACATTTTCATGAGAAATATCGCTGTATTTTCCGAGTTCAAGCATATCGCCGAGAACTGCTATCCTGCGGTTTGATTTAAACGAGGACAACACATCCAGAGCCGCTTTTTGCGAATCCGGACTTGCGTTGTAGCAATCCTCTATAACCGTTATTCCGCCGACTTTTTTAATACGCTGACGCATTCCGGACGGAACAAAGCTTTTGAGCCCTGCCGCTATTTTCCGCGGTTCCATTCTCATTTCATATCCCACGGCAAACGCCGCAAGAGCGTCGTATACATTATGAATACCGACGGTAGGCACGGTGACGCGCTGTGATGCGCCGTAAAATTCGACCGTGAAGGATGTAAAACCGTTTTTTTCTTCAATATCCTTCGCCCTGAAATCAACATTCGGATTTTCGATTCCGAAGAAAACAAGCTTATAGTCGGGTTCCCTTACGGTAACGAGCTTATCGTTATCGCCGTTTAATATAAGCGGCGCACCCTTTTTCATACCCTTGAGAATTTCAAGCTTCGCTTTTAGGATTCCGTCACGCGAGCCGAGATACTCTATATGCGAAACGCCGATATTGGTTATTATACCGATGTCGGGACGAGAGCTTTTTGTCATTCTTTCGATTTCGCCGAAATGATTCATACCCATTTCAATAACCGCCGCCTCGGTATCGTCTTTAAGGCGAAGCAGGGTTTTGGGCATTCCGATTTCATTATTGAGATTACCCTCGGTCTTTATCGTTTTAAACTGCTCGGCAAGCACGGCGTAGGTCATTTCTTTTGTCGTCGTTTTGCCGACCGAACCGGTAAGGCCTACTACCGTCAAATTATCAAGCGTACCGCGGTAATACCCCGCAAGGTCAAGCAGAGCCTTGCCGGTATCCTTAACTGTGATTACGGGTATACGGCTGTCAACCTTTTTACGGACAAGCACCGCCGCAGCTCCGTTTTGAGCCGCCTGCGACACAAAGTCGTGCCCGTCAAATTTTTCTCCCTCAAGACATATGAAAAGGCACCCCTTTGGTATGTCGCGGCTGTCGGTCGAAACCGATGTCACAATACAATCATAGCCCGAGAGCCTGCCGCCTACGGCTTTTGCAATACGCGAAAGAGTTAATTCCATTACTTATCTTTTCCTTCTGCTAATATACCTGCCACAACTTCACGTTCATCATAGTGTATTTTGCCGGTATTTAATATTTGATACGTCTCGTGCCCTTTGCCGGCAAGGAGAACGACATCGCCCTTCTTCGCTTCGCCGAGGGCATATCTTATGGCCTCGGTACGGTCAACAAGAACCTTGATTTTCGCTTTGCAGTTATGCATACCCTCTAAAACATCGTCAACTATAAGCTGCGGGTCTTCGCTTCGCGGATTATCAGAGGTTACAACCGCAACATCTGCAAGGTCGCCTACTATCTTGCCCATTTTAGGGCGTTTGGTCTTGTCTCTGTCGCCGCCGCAGCCGAATACGGCTATAATTCTGCCGTTTGTGGTTTCACGGACCGATGATATTACATTTTCAAGGCCGTCGGGAGAATGTGCGTAATCTATAAGAACGGTATAATCCGTATCCGTCGGAACTACCTCAACTCTGCCGGGCACGCCCTTGCTCTTTTTGAGCGAAGAAAGGACATCGGAAAAATCAAGTCCCGTGAGTATGGCGCAAATTGCGGCGCCCATCGTGTTATAAACGGTAAAGTGACCGGGTATGCCTACGTTTGCTCTGCCTATTTTATCGTTCCAAAGGAGTTCGTACTGCACAGAGGAGGAGGTGCAAACAACATTTTTTGCCACAAACTGCGCCTCATTGTTTTTAGCCGAAAATGTCACGACCTTTATCGGGAGTCCGTCTACCATATAATGTGCCGACTCGTCATCGATGTTTATAACAGCCGTGTCCGCTATTTCAAACAGCTTGCGCTTGGCGTTTCGATAGTTTTCAAAGGTTTTGTGATAGTCAAGGTGATCCTGCGTGAGATTGGTAAACAATGCTATGTCGAAATGACATCCGTCTACCCTTCCCTGCGCGAGTGCTTGGGAAGAGACCTCCATAACGCAGTATTTACAGCCGCTGTCAACCATTTCCCTGAAGAGTCTCTGAAGCTCTTTGCTGTCGGGAGTGGTAAGCGACGACGGGTACTCTTTGTCGCCCGTTACGTTTTTAACCGTGCCTATAAGTCCGGATTTTATTCCGAGATTATCGAAAATTCCTTTTAAAATAAAGGTTGTTGTAGTCTTTCCGTTTGTTCCGGTAATGCCTATAAGATGAAGCTTCTCGGACGGATTACCGTAAAAATTGGCGCACAATAAAGAATATGCATCTCTTGTGTTCTTAACCAAAATCTGATTTTCAACACCGGTATCATACTCCGCCACTACCGCACGGGCTCCTTTATTCACAGCCTCCTCGGCGGCAGAGTGGCCGTCAAAATGTGCGCCCTTGATGCACACAAAAACGCAGCCCTCGCAAAGCTTTGCGGTATTATCGGTAATATCAGTAATTTCCGTGTCATTAAAATTGCTTTTTGTATCAATGCCCTTTAAAAGCTCTGATAACAGCATCGGTTTTTTCCTCCTGTTTTTTACTTTAATATTATGCGGGACCGTCCTGTACGTTTACGGACGACTTGAAGTAAACTGTAATTACAGAGCCCTGCTCTGCCTCGGTGCCCTCCGCAATGCTCTGCTTATAAGACACAAAGTCATTTGAAGAAGAATTGCCGGCTACCTTTATGTTAAAGCCTGCGTTAACAGCGGCCTTATTGGCTGCGCTGATTGACATATTGCAAAGATTCGGAACGGTGGCAACTGCCTTTTGCGACGAAGAATCGGTATATACCACTATTACTCCGCCCGACCTCATTTGCTGGCCTGCCGCAGGCGTCTGTGAAACTACCTTAGTACCGTCTCCGACAACCTTTACGGTATAGCCCGAGGCTTTTGTCTTTGCATCCTGAGGAGACAATCCGACAAGACTCGGAGCTACGGACGATACGTTTGCCATTTCCTTATCGTCATATCTCGGCTCAACATTCAAGTAGGTCAGCACCTTTTCAAGTATATCGCCTGCTATGGGAGCTGCTACCGCACCGCCGCCGTGAGCACCTGTCGGCTCATCTATCGCTACAAGTATTGCTATTTGCGGATCATCGGCGGGGGCAAAGCCGGCGAAGGAGGCAATATACGCTCCCTCGTGTCCGATTTTTTCGGAGGTACCCGTTTTGCCTGCCACGTGGTAACCCGCAACATATGCGTTTTTACCTGTTCCCACGGATACGACCTGCTCCATCATATTAGATACTATGGAAGCGGTTTTTTCGGATATGACCTGCCTCTTTACTATAGGCTCCGTCTTTTTCATGACATTGCCGTCACCGTCAAGCATAGATGATACTACATACGGCTGCATAAGTTTACCGCCGTTTGCTATCGCCGAAACCGCCGTTATTATCTGAATGGGCGTCACCTGGAAGGTTTGACCGAACGAGCTTGAAGACAGCTCCGAAATACCCATTTTATTGAGAGAGTGATATGTCACGTCGGCTACGGGAGTCGCCTCCGCAGGCAGGTCGATGCCTGTTTTTTCGGTAAAACCGAACGCTTCAAAATATTTATAAAAAGTATCTTTACCGAGCTTTTGCCCTATTGTCACAAAGAACGGGTTACAGGAATTCATAAGTCCCTGCGTCAAATTTTCCGTACCGTGGCCGCCCGGCTTCCAGCACTTCTGATAATTATTCGCAACCTGAATACCGCCGGTGCAGGTATATGTTGTATTGAGGTCCACAACACCCTCTTCAAGAGCCGCCGAAACGACTATCGTCTTAAATACCGAACCCGGCTCATATGTATCGCTTATATCGCGGTTTCGCCACTGAGCATAAAGAGCGTCCGTCGTAGCCTTTTTTTGCTCGTCGGGAGAGGATATTGCGGATATGCTCTCGGCAAGCACCTTGTTTGAAATCTTATTAGGAGAATTCAAATCAAAGTCGGGCTTTGACGTCATACCGAGTATAGCGCCGGTTTTGACGTCCATTATTATGCCGTAAGCATATTTCGCGCCCGTGTCCGTAAGTGCCTGGTCGAGCGACTGCTCGAGGTAATACTGTATTACCTCGTCTATTGTAAGTACAAGGCTGTAACCTGCCTTAGCATCATATGTGGTTTGATAATCCGTGGACATAGAGCCCTGTCTGGCATTTTTAGCCGTTATTATTCTGCCGGCGGTGCCGGTAAGCTCGTCGTTGTATTTCAGCTCAAGCCCGAGCCTGCCCGAATCATCGGAATCCGTAAAGCCTATTATTGTGGAAGCAAACGACGAGTAGGGATAATATCTCTTTGTATCGGGATCAACACCGATTATTGAGGAAAGCTTGTTTTCGGAAATAAACGTTTTAAGACGGTCCTTAACATCCGTCTCAACCTCGCCGGCTATTTTTTCGTAGCCGCTGCTTGTGCGCTCCGCCTTTTTGCGAACCGTCTCTTCGTCCACACCGAGCATGGTGCTGAGATTTGTAACCACAAGGTCGCGCTGCTCGTCGCTTGTTATCTTTGACGGATTTATATAGACAAGCCACGCCGAAGCACTTTTGGCAAGAGCTTTCATATTTGAATCGTAAATCGTTCCGCGCTGAGCCGAAACCGTGGTGTCCGAAAGCTGATTTTGCTCGGCTTTAAGCTTATATTCGTTGCCGTGAATAAGAGAGATATATGCGAGCGAGCCGACACATACAAGAAAAGCTGCGGCGATGAAGCACAGCACCGTAACAGCTCTTTTACCCATTCTCTTTGAAGGTCCGGTCTGCATATTTTTCTCCTTTCATTAAATTTAAGTTTGATTTTGTTTTTCGTTTGTCGAATTGAAAAGCGAAAAAGGTACAAAAGGCGCGCTTTCTCCGCCTCTTATTCTGAATCGTGTGCATTTTGTGCATTTTTGCGACGACTTGTATTTTTGATACACGAGGAGCGAAAAAGGTGCAAAAGGCGCGCGATTCAGACAAAATAAATAGCATAACGAGAGTTAAGTATAGCTACCTTAACCCTCGTTTTATTTTATTTCATTTTACGTGTATATATTCCAAAAGTTTGGTTATAAGCGACTTTGGCTCTTTTGAGTCGGAGGACGATGCTTTGCCTCCGGAAACAGTTACCTTATCATCGCCGGAAAGGTCCATATATTCTATCTGATAATTTTCCGCCTTTACCATTCCGAGAACATTTTGTGCATAATCATCGACCTTTTCAAGAGATATTGTCGAATCGAGCTGCATATTAAGTCTGACGGTCTCGGCCTGCGCCGCCGTAAGATTTGACTCAGTCTTGGCGATTTGACGGTCAAGCTCGTCCACACGCAGCTTGCTGTAAAGCAGAGCCGCAAAAAGCGAGAGCAAAACAGCGGCAACCGTAAGCACCTTTGCCGCACGCAAAGCCGTGGCTCGCATTTCGTTTTTTGCCTCGACTGTTGTTTTCTTTTTTCGTGTTACAAGCCGCATACCGGAGTCGGCCGTACGCTCTCCGACGCCGGGCAGGGTAGCTATTTTTCTCGCGGCATTATGATCGAATGAGACGGGTTTCGGCTCAAACATGGAAAAATCATAATTACCGTACTTATCGTAATTACCTGCCATTTTTTCTCCTCCGGGAAATTTATCTTAAAATCTAATCATCTTTAATCTTTTTTATTGAACGAAGCCGCGCCGAACGCGAACGAGGATTACGTGACAGCTCTTCATCGCTTGCCGCAACACCCTTTACGGTAATCTCACCGCGCGGCGTTTTCCCGCAAACACAAACCGGAAAATCCTTTGGGCAAGTGCAGCCCTCGCAAAAGTGTGCAAAGCGTTTTTTCACCATACGGTCCTCAAGAGAATGGAATGTTATTACCGAAAGGATTCCGCCGACCTTAAGCGACGAAAACATATCATCAAGTGCCGAATCAAGCTTTGTAAGCTCACCGTTTACCTCTATACGGATCGCCTGAAAAGTTCTGCGTGCCGGATGCGAGTCTCTCATTGCACGCTGAGGCATTGACATTTTAATAATATCGCAAAGCTCAAATGTTGTTGAAATTCTTTTATTTTCACGTTCTTTTACTATATTTTTAGCTATACTCTTTGCATACCGTTCTTCACCGTAGTCTCTGATTATACGATAAAGCTCATTTTCGGAATAAGTGTTAACAACATCCGCGGCACTTTTGCCCTCTTTGCTCATACGCATATCAAGCGGCGCATCCATATGAAACGAAAATCCGCGCTCGGCAGTATCTATCTGGTGAGAGCTGACGCCGAGATCCGCCATAATTCCGTCGGCTTTTCTGCCGTTTAATATTGCGGATATATTATCAAATGTATTGTGAACTATCTCAACATTCGGAAAAGACGCAAAGCGCGCCTTCAATACCTCAATAGCCTCAGGGTCGCGGTCAATTGCTATGAGCCTGCCCTTATCGGAAAGCCTTTGAGCCACAGCGTGGGAATGCCCCCCACCGCCCGCGGTACAATCGACGTAAAGGCCGTCGGGCTTTATTTCGAGTGAATTGACAGTTTCGTTAAATAATACGGGAATGTGTTCAAAATCCATTTTAAATACCTATCAGAACTGAATCTGCGAATAGTCGAAGGTCTGACGAATGTTTCTCGCACGTTCCATGGTCTTGTAGTATTTATCTGCATCCCATATTTCAAGGCGCTTACCTACGCCGGCAACGACAACATTCTTTTTAAGCCCGGCAAAGTCGCAAAATTCGGTAGGAATGGTAATCCTACCCTGCTTGTCCGGCTCAACCTCAACCATACCGCCGAAGAAAAGACGCTGCATATCAAAATTCTGAGTATTGATAACAGACTCGGCTATCTTGCTCCACTCTTCGTCGGAATAGATATAAAGGCAATCGCTGCCGTCTATCGGGCAGAACACTCTGAAGGTAGAACCGAGCTTATTACGCATCTTGGCAGGAATGAAAAGGCGGTTTTTGGCGTCTATGGTGTGTTCTTTATAGCTGCCGAAGCTTTCGGTACGCTTTTGCGCCGCCGATGTTTCGGTAGTTTTTTCTTTAACATTTTCGTCAGCCACTTTAATCATTCCTCCTTTCTGCTCCAAAGTGTGGGTTTTTACTCCCCAAATATGGGTTTTTTAAACATTTCTCACCTATTGACTGTAATTATAAAGCATACTCACCCATTTTGCAATAACTAAAGCAAAAAAAACTTTGTTAAATTTAAATGAATTTTCGACATGATTTTTGGGCATAAAAGAACGGTATTCAGCATAATAGCCGAATACCGTATCGTAAATTATCGTATTTTGACCTTAAAAAGGCCGTTTTTAAACGGGTCTTACCGGAATATTTTTCTCCTTGAGATATTTTTTCAGCGATTCTATCGGGATTTCATTAAAGTGGAAAAGCGACGCCGCCAAAACAGCGTCCGCCTTGCCTACCGTAAAAGCATCGTAAAAATGTTTCAGCTCACCCGCTCCGCCCGATGCGATAACGGGAATACCGACGCTTTCGGAGACAGCTCTTGTAAGCTCAAGGTCGTAGCCCTTTTTTTGACCGTCGCAGTCCATACTCGTCAAAAGTATTTCGCCTGCGCCGCGCTTTTCCGCCTCAGCCGCCCAAAGGACCGCGTCAATTCCCGTGGGGATTCGTCCGCCGTTTAAATAGACCTCCCATTTTCCGTTGTCGGTACGCTTTGCATCAATGGCGCAGACAACGCATTGACTTCCGAATTTGTATGCCGCGTCATTTATAAGGTCGGGATTTCTGACAGCCGCTGAATTCACCGAAATTTTATCGGCACCGGCTCTTAGCAGCTCCTTAAAGTCGTCGGTAGAGCGGATTCCGCCGCCCACCGTAAACGGAATGAATATAGAATTTGCTACTCGCGAGACTATATCGAGCATTGTGCCTCTGCCGTCATTGGTAGCGGTTATATCGAGAAGCACAAGCTCGTCTGCGCCCTTTTTATCATATTCAACGGCGCATTGCACGGGATCGCCGGCGTCGCGTAAATTTACAAAGCTGACGCCCTTGACAACCCTGCCGTTTTTAACGTCAAGACACGGGATAATTCTTTTAGCGTACAAGCGCGTCACCTCCGAGCTTCGCAAAATTCTCAAGTATTTTAAGTCCTACTCTGCCGCTCTTTTCGGGGTGAAACTGCGTAGCATAGAGGTTTATTTCGGGGACCGCCACGGAAGAATCGAACGAAATTCCGTATTCCGTTTTCGTAGCGACATCCGAGCGATTTTCGGCGTCGAGATAATAGGAATGAACAAAATAGACAAACGAGCCGTCTGCAATGCCGTCATATATAGGGCAAGGCTTTTTGATGTCTGCGGAATTCCACCCGATGTGCGGAATTTTAAGCCCCATATCCGACGGAAAACGCTTCACCTTTCCTTTTAATATGCCGAGTCCGGAAACGCCGGGGCTTTCCTCGGAGGAGTCAAAAAGAAGCTGCAGCCCGAGACAAATCCCCAAAAACGGCTTACTTCCGAGTGCCGCCTTTTTAACGGCCTCACAAAGTCCGCTTTCGGTCATACAATTCATGGCATCGCCGAACGAGCCGACACCCGGCAAAATGCAAGCACTTGCATTTTCAATTTCGGACGCTTTGCTCGTAACAAGGCTCTCGGCTCCGATGAAATCAAGAGCTTTTTTTACGCTTTGTAAATTCCCGGCGCCGTAATCTATTATTGCTATCATATAATACTTCTCCCCGAAGAAAAAATATGAAATATTGTACCATTATTCTTTTCTGTTTGCAACCGTCGGAGACACAGCCTTTATAACATTTACAAAGCCCATCGGAAAATAAAAATCGGCAAGTATCAAAAGATACTCACCGATTTTGGCTGTTCCGAACCATTTAGATGCCGACTTAGAGTTGATCTTTTGCAAAGTCGATAAGCCGTAAAAGCTCATTTTGTCTTTCCTGCAGTTTTGATACTAACTCTAATTCTCTTTTGTTCTCCCTAAGAAAAGTATATAGAAGATAATACCTATACCAAAGTCCGTATAAAAACCAAATTTCTTTCTGTAATTCTTCTGTGCTCATATTATTGTCGCCTTTCTTTTTTTGGTAACAACAATTATGCACAGAAACTGTTATAAGTCCAGAGAATTATTTAACCGTGCCAAGCATAATACTTCCCTTGAGAATCTAATGAAGCTAAATTATCTTTATTAATCCAAGGATATTTTTTAATTGTTGCTTTTTGAGCATCAATTTTCAAAGCTCCTTCTTCTACATCCCAATTCGGACAATATATTTCCCAAAGAACATCATCTCGCACCTGAATAACATATTCAGATATTTTTTCAATATCTGTTCCTGACAGATAGGGCAATGCTTTCATCAGTTTAATATCTAGTGGTTTTACAAAACCTTTACCCCATTCAAGAGAGAGCTTCAAAGCAATATTTATAATATCAGGATTCAGCAATACATCTTTGTCGTTTTCAAATTCAGTGTTTCGGTCAAGGTTTTTATTCATAATTTCCTCTATAACCATTGTGCCGACATGATACTTGCCCTCGTAGAGTTCTATTTTTCGACCAACCCATAACGAATATGGATATGCTTCCGGAGTTAAAAAATTCACAAAGCATCGGTGAGGTTGTTCGTAAATCATATCATTCCCATCAATCGTCTGAAAACAAACTGAAGTAAAATATTTTTCTTGAATTTCACAACAGCCACGATAGTTTTTACCAAAAGGATTTTTAGAGTGTCGACAGTTGATAACAGTTACTACTGCATCAGGATTATTTAAATCTATGGGCGTTATTTTTTCTCTTGTTTTTCTAAAAAAACTAAACAAAGCCTCACCACCTTTAGTTAAAAATTAAATCTTTTTTAACGTTTTACAACTTGAAATCAGCATTCGTCTGATTCTGCCACAAAGATTTCTATGTTTTTTATATGTATCTTCATCAATAGCGTTGGTATTAAATAATAATTGTAGCCAACCTTCCGTTTCGCTACATTCTTTTAGTGCTATTTCGAATTTAGAAAGCATATCTGCCTTACTTTGGCCATAATTTGCTTCACGAATATTTGCGTAAACACTGCTTGAACTTTTTTGAATTTGGAAAATAGAGTTGCTTGGTGCTTTAATGCTTTGACACAACAATGCAATATCAGTTGCGAGTTGTTCTGAATAAATAATCAAATAGTTCTTAGGCATAATATCACTTCCTTTTCAACAAAACTGTAACACATATTTTTGTTGAAATCAATGCGAAGCATTGTATATAATCAATTCTGCAAGGAATTGCATATCATCACGGCAACGCCGTGGATATCATCAACGGTGCTAACCGTTGTATATCATCATTGCGAAAGCATTTTTGATACACACCTAAAGGTGTGATGATATGCAGCCCTGACGGACTGATGAGATACAAGGGCGACAAGTCGCCCTTGATGATATGCCATTGCTTTCGCAATGGATAAAAAAATAGACTTGCAAATGCAAGTCTATTTTTTGTCTTTGGTGACCGAAATTACTGGCACCCAGTAACCATGCGGTTTCCGGTGTGTTTCAAAAAATTTTTTTGAAAATCTGATACCCTTTTTCGAACCACCGAAGCGTTTTTCTTGATGTTGATTATTATAATAGAATAAAGGAGTTTTTTCAACCCCATGGAATGTTTGCAAACACAAAAAAGCCGACCATTATTCCATCAATAATGATGAAGTAATGATCGGCTTTTTTCTGTCGACAATTATTTTGTCGGAATATCACCAACTTTTGAAAATCCTCCTATGAACCGGACTTCTATCTTGTCTTTTGAAAGGATAGTTACTTGTTCTACAATTCTTCTGATAAACGTGTCATCAAATTCTGTTAACTCAACGATATCGATGTCAATTGCCTTTAGAATATCATCAAGTTGCTTTTGACGCTTTGCATCGGTTGTTGCATCTTCTTCGGCTTGTTTTAGCTGCTCTGTCAACCGAGCCTTTTCCTCAGTCATCTCCTTGAACTTTTTTTCAAATAGTTCTATTTGGGAACTTTGGGCTGCCAAAGTTAAAAGATTCGCCATTCCGTGATCAATGTCTTGCATTCTTTGACGGATCACTTCTGGATTATTTTTGGCATCTTCAAATAAAATGATTTTTTTCTGTGCTTCACGAACTGCTTCTGCTATTTCTTCTTTATTATGAAATACGGACTGAATGCAGTTCAGAATTGCTTGGTGTAAAATGGGTTCCTTTAAACTTGGGGAATGTTTGCAATACTTGGTGCCAAATTCAAGTCGGTTCACGCATCGCCATACATCTTCCTTCGTTCTGTCCCGTTTGATCCACATGGTTCTACGATACATAGCACCACATTCCCCACAAACGGTTCTTTCCGATAGTGCATATTTGCTGGTATATTTTCCTCGACCAGACTTTGTCCTCCGGCAAGAAACCTTTCTTTTGCTACTGCGCCTTGCAATCTCTAACTGGACTTCCTGAAAAATATCTCTTGGGATAATAGCTGGGTGATTGTCAGTAATGTAATACTGTTTGACCTCACCTCTATTTTTCTTCACCTTCTTTTCGAGGAAATCTGCAGTATAGGTTTTTTGCAGCAGCACATCTCCAGCGTATTTTTCATTTTGCAGCATATTTCGAATGGTAGTTTTTGACCATGTTGGCTTTCCTGTTGGCGATGGGATGTGGTCAGCTTCCAGAGATTTTGCAATTTGTTCCGGGGTATCTCCACTGAGAAATGCGAAAAAAATCCGTGAAACAATGGTAGCTTGTTCAGGATCAATTTCAGGCTCTCCATTTTCTCCCGGTCGATAGCCTAAAAAGTTTTTGTACCTGAAGGCAAAATGGCCTTCCTTATACTGCCTGCGTTTTCCCATGGTAACATTTTGACTGATGGACTCGCTTTCTGCTTGAGCGAAGGCGCTAAACCATGTCAAATAAATTTCGCTGCTGACATCACTTGTATTGAGTCCTTCTTTTTCAAATTCTATGGTTACATTCAAGCTTTTCAGCAGCCGTATGTATTTGATAGAATCCAACGTGTTTCGAGAAAACCGGCTAAGTGATTTAGTGAAAATCAAGTCAATTTTATGTCTTTGGCAATGCTCGATCATTTTCATAAACTCTGGACGAATGGTATCCTTAGTGCCGCTGATTCCACGATCCGCAAAAATTCCGGCAAATTCCCATTCCGGATTGCTCTGAATAAGATCTGTGTAATAGGCAACCTGATTTTCAAAGCTACTCTCTTGTTCTTCCTGCTCTGTACTAACTCGGCAGTAGGCGGCTACTCGTAGCTTTTTCCTTTTGGCCTGTCCTTGAATAAAGGGATTTTCGGGAATTTCCCTAATCACTTTAGTCTTTTTCTGTGGCATTATGGTTTCTCCTTTCCTTACTTAAATAATCGCCCCATTTTTGAGTTGTATTGTAACAGCACCTGCTGGTGTTATCAAAATTTTACAAATAAATTTCCGTAGTATTTGAGATTGAAAGTGTTCCATCGGCTGCAGTTTTTTCAGTTCTGCTATCAAACATTCCGTTTCTTCTGAATCACCATTGGCATGACAGGCTTTGTATTTTTCCTGTGCGCATTGTTTGATGATTTCCAATAATCTTTTTGAATTGGACTTGGGATTACCAAGTTCTCGATAAATCTCGTTTTCTAACCTAACGGCTTGAACTGACAGGCAATTGGCATTCTTTTTAAAATTCATAACTTTCTGTGGATCTTCAATTGCCCTATTGATTGCGGATAAAACACTTGACATCAACTCTATGTCGGGCAAATACCTTGTTTCCGTATTGCAGGAAGGGCATTTCCAGATGATATATACATTATCTCGATGATTGATTCGAACAAGCTTCTGTCCGCAGGTCTGGCAGCAGATAAGATCTCGTATTCCTCGCAAGGCTGGATTCAGACTTCCACCATAAATTTGAGCTCTGTCTTTTCTTAGTCTTTGAACCTGTAGAAATAAGTCAGAGGGTAATATTGCAGGAAATTCTTCTGAAATATATTTTTCGCAGTCTAATATTCTGGCGATCATCGCCTTATTCCAAACCGCATTTTCTCGGTACTTTAAACCAGATTGCTGCATTTGTTTAGCAAGCATCTGCAGCGATGCGCCGTTTCGATAATTTTCAAAAATTGACTGCACAGCAGAAGATTCCAGTATGTCCGGTATAATATTTCCTTCATTCATCTGATATCCAAAAGGCAAGTATCTTTTTTTCTTCATGATTAACCTCCGCTTATCCTTTCTTCTTCCAACTCCAATCCATTGACAAGTTGAAATCTCAATGTTTCATGTGTCACTGTAATACGGCTCACTATATTTCGGAACACTGATGAGCTAAAAACCGGCATCGGGGAGTCTAATATCGTTAAAATCAGGCGGGTGTTATCAATAAAATCCGCATACTCGTTTAAATCACGATATTGTTTAAGTTCGGCTTTTAAATTGGATATCTTTTGGCTCAATTCATTGGATTGTGCTATAAAAAAAGCAGAATCAATGCACTCTTTTGCCCGCAAGCGGTGTAGAGTGTGATTCTGCTCTAATAATCCAGCAATCTGTCTATTTAATTCCATGGCATCAGGATGGGCCATAAAATCCTTATCTTTTAGTTCTTCAAGCTGGCGGAGATAGCTTCCAAGGATTTCTTGACGATTTTCAGCCAGCTTTTTATATAAAGTAAGGAAGCACTGCTGTATTTCAGTTTCATTTAGGCTCTCCATGCTGCACAGATGTTTCCCTTTAAAATGCTTGCGACAGGTCCACAAAACACGTTGGTTTTTCGCAATTCGTCTACAGAAATTTGTCCCGCACTCATCACAGACGATTAAACTTGTAAAAGTATACTGTCCATTATTTTGATGTCCATGTCGCTCTGATTTCCGTTTTAATAATTCTTGTGCTTTTCGGAATACCTCTCTGCTGATAATTGGATCGTGGGTATCTTCGGCGTAATACTGCTTTTTCTGTCCACGATTTATCTTTTTTTGAAAAGGCAGAGTATCTGTTGTGTATCGTTTTTGAAACAGTTCATCGCCTATGTATCGTTCGTTTGTAAGGATATAGAGAATACCTGTATAACTCCAAATGGGTTCTCCATTTAACTTTGGAATATGTTCTTTTTGCAGTTCTGCAGCGATTTCCTGTATTCCCATTCCGGAGAGGAAGTTGCCAAATATTCTTTGAACAATTTTAGATTCTTCCTGTTGTACAATGAGTATCCCTTTCTCATCCAGATAGTATCCATAAGGCGCTTGTGACAATCGAAATGTTCCGTTTTTCATTCGCATGACTGCGCCTTTTCGCATATTCTTCGATATGGAAATGGATTCTTCCTGCGCAAATGCACTCATCATGCTTAGAAACATTTCATTGCTCATGTTTGCGGTATTGATATGTTCTTTTTCAAAATAAACCGTAACTCCCAGCTGGCGAAGCTCTCTCACAGCTTCAATGCAGTCCTGAGCGTTACGTGCAAATCTGGAAACCGATTTGACCAGAATTCGATCAATTTTTCCTTGTCGGCAATCACGCATAAGACGGAGAAACTCATCGCGCTTCAGCGCACTTGTTCCTGTTATTCCTTGATCCGCATATATGTCAACAAAGGTCCAGCCCTCATGTGCTTGAATGTACTTTGTATAATAGTTGACCTGCGAAGCAAAGGAATTGCGTTGATCAGTGGAATCACTGCTAACACGGGCATAGGCACATACTCGAAGCTTTTCGGCTGGTGCAAAAATTATTGGTTCAATCACTCGAATTTCTGGCATTTCTATGCCCCCTTTCCTGCAGTAGTGTCATGTGACAGTAACGTCGGTCACCTTTGGCAAGGACAACACTACCACAAGAAAGAGGATAAAGCTATCACAACAACCACTAAATATAGTATTCTAAAACACCGTACTTTTCGGCAATAGCAACATTGGCTTTGTCGCAGTTTTCTTTGGTGATAAGTCCTTTCAAAAAAAGTTTTTTTAAAGCGGAGAAGGCCATATAATACTTGATTTCGTTGATGAGGACAGCGGAAGGTTCTTGAGGATTGTATGTAGTGTTCATGATATACCCCCTTTACCACGGCAGAGGGAGACTCTTTCGAGCTGCTCTTTGAAAAAAGCGATTTTCCAGCCCTTTTAGATAGAGTTCATACCGAAGATCGCTGTCAGTGGTAATTAGTACCGTATCGTGGTCCTGCAAAAATTCCAGTATTTGAATTAGGACGGCGGGATCGTGGCTCAGGCGGGTTAAATCCCGAACAAGCACAGCACGGACATGACCTTCTTTCACAGAGCGCATCATTTGTTGTAATCCCATCCGAGCCATGCTTCTGCCAGTCCCCATATCCTGTGAAGTGCCTACAACCGTGTAACTGCGGCGCTGGGCTTCCTCCAACAACTCGTGCATCTGCTGCATGAGAGCCAATATTTTCTTATCGCTGCTTCGGCTGTATAACCACATAGGACGGTCTATATAAGGATATTCCTTTTCTGGTTCCGTTTTCTCATTCATCTATATCAATCTCCTTATTGGTAAAAATGCAATGCAACTGCTCTCATCTGTCCCAGCCTTTTTTCATGTGTTGTTGCTGCTGTTTCAGAAGGTTTTCATACTCGGCATATCCCTTATCATCCAGTTCTTTCAGGCGTTCTGGATGAAAGCGATATTCTGGATAAACTACAAATCCGCTTTGCTCATTTCGGCCTGTGGGAGAACCCAGTCCGTTTTTCTCTATCCATGAAAGAATGTCATTACTCAAATTGTTGACGTCAATAAAAGCACAGTCCTTTGCAATGGATTTTCCCAAATTTACGCTCAGATCTCCCCATGGCTGCGGATCGCCTTGACTCCAATCCACTAACAGCAGAGCCAAATTTCCGCCGCTGTAATAAGAGCGCACTTGTAGTTCCAAGGATGTTTTTTCTCCCATCCAAGACATTTCCAAAAGAGCCTTTCCGCTGAGAATATCCTGATATTTCTTATCGCTGTATCCTTCCCAGCGCAAATAGTTCCAGTCCGGCTTGGGACATTTTTCGGCAAGGGCTATTTCTTTGGGGACGGTTTTTAATTTCGGAACAGGAATGTCACCCATCTGAACCTTGGCATAAATGGGAAGGAGCTTTTGCAATAAATATGCCTGATCAGGGCAAGTGTCAATAAGTCCCATTCTTGCAGTTAAAAAAGATCGGTCGTCCACAGTTCCAATGGCAGACATTTGTGCCCATTGGTGCTGCATTAAAAATGCTGTGATATTTTCGGGAGTCGCTTCAAAAAAGACAGCTTCGTTTGGACTTTCCATATTGCTGGAAAGTCCCTGTAAATATTTTTGATTCATAGGAGGTTCTCCTTTACGGCATAAAATAATCCGGGCTTTTCTTGGTCCGGATGAAATCTTCTACATCTTCGATTTTTCTGGCGATATGAAGTGGTGGCAGGGTTTCCAGCACAGCTCGGTGATATCGTTCTTCGGGTGCTGCACGATGGTCCAGAATGCTCACCACACAGGTATCTGTTTCAGTACGGATAGCCCGTCCAAACCCTTGCCGGAGTTTTACCTGCATATCTGGGATGATGACTTCTCGGATATAGTCCTGCAGGGTGGGATACTGCTCCCGTTCCGCTTCGCTGATAGGATCAGGAACAGGAAAAGGCAGGCGTACAATGATGAGCGACGATACCATATCGCCGGGAAAGTCCACACCTTCCCAACAGGAACCCGCTGCGAACAGCACCGCATTCTGCGTCTGCTTGAACTGATGGATAATATCCTGCGAATGCCGCCATACCACCATTAGCGGAAAGGACAGATGCTCTTTTACTTGGTTATAAACAGCGCCCATCAGGGAGTAGGAAGTAAACAGCACCAGAGTGTGGCCATGAGTGGTTTCCACTAAGCGGCAGATCTGCTCTGACAGACACTTGGCTTCTTTTTCGCTGCCCATTTGCGCCTTTGGCATATCATCGGGAATGTAGAGAAGGCAGTTTTCTTGATAATCAAAAGGAGAAACCGCAATAAAATCATCCAGCCGATTGTTTGCGGACAGCCCCATGAGTTGGCGGGTTCTGTCAAAGCTGCCCCCGGCCATAAGGGTACCGGATGTCAGAATCGCTGGTGTTTCCTTCGACCACAGTGCGTGGCGCAGCTGTTCCGGCATTTCCCGGGTGGCGGCGCACAGGCTGGGGCTTCCATCCCTGTCATACTGAATATAAAGAATGTATTTACGGTCGCCGGTAAAAAACAGGTTGAGAGTTTGCTCTGTTGTTCCCAGCTGGTAAAGTATCCACCGTGGGAGGTGAAGTGCTAGCTGTTTTTGGATCTGCCGAAGAAGGGAGAGACAATCCCGAAGGGCAGCTTCCCGATCCGGCGTTAAAACAAAGGCAGTACGCTGTGCTTCTTCTAGCAGTTCGCCCCGGCACATGGCTCCCATAAGAGCAGTAAACTTTTCTTTCAGCCGCTGGGCTGCGAGGGCATATTTTTCTTTTGCCAGCAGAGTGCAGAGCTCGCTGAAATCTTCTGCTGAAAGGCTTTTCCCATACATCTGCCGAGCTGCGTCCGGCAGTTTGTGAGCTTCATCGATTACCAAAGCCCGATAGTCATTCAGAAGAGGACGAAGTTCCTGCAAACGATGGGCGGCGTCTGCCAACAAGTAATTGTGATTACAGATCTGGACGAAAATCTCCGCGCTTCTGGCTTCCTTCAGGTATTGATGATACCGGCAGGCGCTTCGCAAAGGGCAAGTTTTCTCGCAAACTTTGGGGACGCACACCTGCCGACGGTCAAATCCACTAAGGCCGGTTACGGAGTCCAAATCATAATAAGTACGAAGGGAAAGCAATGCTTTGAGCTGTTTTGCATTCTTATTCTTATCTTTGACCGCTTCCAATCTTTGAGAAAGCCGGGCGTCACAGACAAAACGCTCTTTTCCTTTTCTTACGATTGCCCGGATGGGTTTGGAGATAACACGGTTCTCCAGAAAAATCCGGGATAAAAACGGAATGTATTCTTCGATGATAGAGTCCTGTAAGGCAACGCTGGAGGTAGAAATCACCACCGGCTGAGAACCTGCAGGTCCATGCGGGGCAAACTTTTTCAGTAAAATGCAGGCGGTCAGGTAAGCATAGGTTTTGCCGATCCCAACGCCTGCGTCGCACAGAGCGATATTGTTTTTGAGCAGGGTATCCAGCATGGCGTGACAGAGGGTGATTTGTTCTTCCCGAACCGACAAACCATTTTGAGGCAAAAGAATTCTGAAAATCTTTTCAATCTCTCCGTGGGCCTGCTCTTTCAAAGTAGGCTTATTCATTTCGGCACATTCTCCTTTGAGCAGTTTGCTCGTATGTGTTGGCGGCAAACTAATGCGGCGCAGCTTTTAAACTGCGCCGCACGGATTCGCCGTCAACGGCAATCTGAAAAATTAAAAGGTTTGATTTTGATGTGCCGTATTTGCTGCTCGCCCCCCGGCAACCTTGGGAACCATACGGGCAGGCTTGCAGTTTACAAACCGTTCACTGGCTCCCCAAAGGTCTTGCTGATTACAACCCAAGGTCGACCAACCCATCTGACGTGTGGGCAAACGATAATGCGTATCATAATACCCCGCCCAAGGTCGTGGCGAAAAGGGAAACTACACCCTCTTTTCGGTCAAAATGCATCGCTCAAAACCAACAACTGGGGCCACCGTCCCACGAATAAATGGGAGGCGGTTTGTGTGCGGCTCGTCATGGCGCTTTTTCCTGCGTCGCTCACTTAGGCGGGAATGTACCCGCATGGCTGGTATTCACTTTTCAAGCTACAAGGCGAACGTTTCTTTTTCCCCGTTCGCCCCATAGCCCATGAAAAGAGGCGGAATATAACGCAGGTCATAAATATTTTTTTATTTTTTTTCGTAGGCGGTAAATTCGCATATTTACAGCGTACTCATCCATTCCAAAAGCAGACGCTATTTCTTTGCTGCTATATCCATCCATTTTCATAAAGAGAATTTCGAGGGTAAGCTTGTCCACAGTATGTAACAAAGAAAAAAGTTCCATGTCCTCGATACTATCCAGCAAGGATTCGGTATCCTCAACGGGTAGTTCCAGATCCTGTGCTGAAACCCAATCCACATAGGGAGACCAATCCACCTGTCGCTGCAGATACTGGCGTTCCTTATTAAACTGAGCCCAATCGTATGTATGCAGGCGTTGGATGGTTTCCTCATCCACACCGAGTTCTCTGAGTTTCTTTTCTTCTACTTCTTTCCAGCGGAGCCATTCTTTTTCCGCTTTGGCTTTGTTGTAAGCCATCGTTATTTCCTCCGATCAATCTGAAATTTTTTAAATTCAGATTGTCGGGGGCGGCGCTCTGCCGCTGTGAATTCTCAGCCAGAACCTACTCAATGGAAAATAAAAAAAGCGCAATTGTCCGTAGACAAAAGCGCTTACTGCACATAAATTATATATACCCGATATCTCTAAATGAAACACGGTACAACTCCCCTAATTGGAGGAGTTGTATTTTGCTTTCCTTTCTTAACCTCCTTCAGGATAAGTCATTTCATATGTTAGCGATTACCATTGGTTTGTTTAATGGTCTTTACCCGGAAAACAAAGTAAAGGATATGGAATACCCAAACACAAGCCAGAACGATCCTTCCCACCGGAACAGCATGCATCATAATAAAGCCGATCGACATTAGAACCGTCACGGTAATCATAATCCGGATTTTGGTCTTCCACGTCATGCCCTGTCCTTTTACATAGCTTTCCAGATTGTTTTTATACAGCTTTGTTCCCGTAAACCAACGGTGCAGTTTTTCAGAGCTTTTGGCAAAGCAAAACGCCGCCAAAAGCAAAAACGGAAACGCCGGAAGAAGCGGCAATACAGCCCCCACGGCTCCGAGAGCCAAACCGATACAGCCTAAAATCACATATAAAAGCTTCTTTATTTTCACCTTGATTCCTCCAGTCGTTTTTTCTCTTTTTTCGATTCGATCACATGGGAAACCGCCATCACAGGATGGGAAAACAGCATTCTGGGCCCGGAAAAACGCATGACTTCCCGGATTTTCTCCCGCATGACCGGTTTGTAGCAATGTACCTTACAGTTGGAACAGAAGGTTTTCGTCTCCATAAACGGACACTTGTCGCTTCTCATCCTGGCATAGGCTTCCAGATCTGCACATTCGGGACAAAGTCCGCCTTTGGTGTGGTGTTTTTTGCGGCAGTACAGGGCAATCATTTCCGATACCATCCGCTTTTCCCGTTCCCGCTTATCGGCTGTACTTTTCATCAGCTCATCCTCCCGTGTTCCACCGAATAGACGGTATCAGCGATGCGCATGGTAGACTGCCGGTGGGAAACCAGCACCACGGTTTTGCCCGCCCGTTCTTCCCGCAGGGATTTTAAGATCACCGCTTCGTTTAAGCTGTCCAGATTGCTGGTTGGTTCATCCAACAGCAGGAAGGGTGCGTCGTGTAAAAATGCTCTTGCGAGCCCCAGACGTTGCCGTTCGCCGCCGGAAAGAGTATCGCCGAGTTCGCCCACCGGCGTGTCGTAGCCTTTGGGAAGGGTCATAATAAAATCGTGAACGGAGGCCTTTTTGCAGGCGGTTTCAATCTCTTCGTCGGTGGCGGTCAGCTTGGCGATCCGCAGGTTGTTTTTGATGCTGTCGTGGAAGAGCTGGGTCTCCTGCGTCACAAAGCTCTCCAGATCGCGCAGATTTTTGGTGTTGATCTCTTCCACCGATCGGCCAGAAAGCTCCACGCTGCCTTCCTGCACCTTCCAGAACCGCATCAGAAGCTTTAACAGGGTGGATTTTCCGCTTCCGCTTCTGCCCACAATTCCTACTACCGCATTTTCCGGAATTGTCACCGATACATCCGAAAGAATGGTTTCATTCCCGTAAGAGAAGGAAACCTGCTCCGCTTTTGCGCCGGAGAATGTGATTTCCGGTTTCCCGGTGATTTCCTCTACTACCGGCGTTTCGTCCAGAATATCCAGTACTCGATTGCCTGCCGCAAAGGTGTTCTGCAGGGTGCTGCCCAACGCCGCCAGAGCAATCACGGGACCAAAGGAAGAAAACAGCGCCAGCGTAGGGATCAAAACGCCGTCAAAATCCACTGCGCCGCTTTGGTACAGCAAGGCCGAAGCAAATAGCATGATAAGATCAAATGTTAACACCACCGTATTGGTAACCGCTGTATTTCGCCCGGCAGTGCGTTTCATCTTTTCTTCGTCTCGGGAGAGTTCATCCGTCTTTTCATTCATTTTGGAAAGGCGCTTTTTTCCCTGTCCATACTGGAGGATTTCGGAAAGCCCCCGCAGGCTGTCCAGCACAAAGCCCGAAAGCTCACCGGATCTGGTGCGGAAACGCAGTCCGTCATCCCCGCTGCATCTGGATATCACAATTGGAATCACGATTCCCACGATCAGATAGGCCGCCAGCGCAATCACGCCCAGGATCCAGTGAAACGAGCCGATGAACAGGCACATGACAATGGTAAACAACAGCGCGATGGCAGCCGGTGAGATGGTGTGAGCATAAAACACCTCCAGCAGTTCAATATCGGAGGTGATCACCGAGATCAGATCCCCCTTGTCCCGGCCTTCCAGCTTTGCCGGGCAGAGCTTTCTCAGTGCGCGGAACACCCGGTCGCGCAAAAGTGCCAGTAATTTAAATGCGATAAAGTGGTTGCACGCCTGCTCCGCATACCGCAAAAATCCCCGGAGAAGGGCGAAGACAAGAACGGAAATAAAAACCGTTGTCAGAGTAAAAGGTACTTCAAACCGAAGGGCTGCCAGCACACCGTATCCGCCGAAAATGGTGATAAAGGCGGCGCACAAATGCCCGACGAGCCCCATCAAAACAGCCAGTGACATATAGCCGCTCAGAGGTTTTACCAGCCCGATCAGCCGTGCCATCACAGCAAATCCGCTTCGCTTTTTCATACGCTTGCACGCTCCTTTCCAAATTGCTCTAATGTCTGCTGGGCACTCCACAGCCGTTCATACAGGCCGTGGTGGGCAAGTAATTCCTCATGTGAACCGCTTTCCGCAACGATTCCGTGATCCAGCACATAAATATGGTCGGCGCCCACTACATTGGCAAGCCGGTGGGAAACGAGGATTACCGTTTTGCTTTTTGCCAGTTCATGAATTTCACGCATAATATCGTTTTCGCTCTCCACATCGATGTTGGAGGTGGCTTCATCAAAAATATAGACAGGGCTGTCATGCAAAAGCGCCCTTGCAAGCGCCAGCCGCTGGCACTGCCCGCCCGAAAGATTGGACGCTTTTTCCAAAAGCCGGGTATCCAGCCCCTGTTCCGCTTTTAAAAATTCTGCGAGGTTTACCCGGGAAAGCACTGCCCACAGTTCTTCATCGGAAGCGCCGGGTTTTCCCATAAGCAGGTTCTCCCGCACCGTGCCCTTGAACAGGTAGCTTTGGTGGCTGATATAGGTGATGTTTCGCAGAAGGCTTTCTTCCTGAATGGAGGAAAGGGGCACGCCGCCCACCGAAACGCTTCCGGTATATCCTTTGTTTCTTCCCATCAGGATCGAAGCCAGTGTGGATTTACCGCAGCCGCTTTCTCCCACCAGCGCCGTAAAGCTGCCCTGCGGGAAGGTAAGATCAACGCTATGGAGGATCTCCCGGTCCGGCTCATAGGAGAAGGAGAGACCGGAACAGCGGATGGTGTGTCCCGAAGGAAAGCTTTCGGTGATTTCCGGCTTGGTTTCTTCTAAATCCAGCAGTCGGAAAATCTTGTCGCTGGCCGCCATGCCGTTCATGGCAATATGGAAAAAGGAACCCAGCTGCCGCATGGGAATAAAGAAATCCGCCGCCAGCAGGATAATCAGCAGACATCCCTCAAGAGAAACTCCTCCGCTCTGGTACTGGGTCACCGCCATGATGACGCCCAGTGCCGCACCGCCGTACGCGATCAGGTCCATAATGGTGATGGAGTTTAACTGCATGGTCAGCACCTTCATGGTGATCTTTCGGAATTTTTCCGCCTGCTCGTTCATTTCCTGCTGTTTAAACGCATCCGCCTGATAGATTTTGAGAGTGGTGAGCCCCTGCAAATTTTCAAGGAAAGTGTCGCCCAATTCCGTATACTGTCCCCAGTATTTAGAGAGCAGTTTTTTGGCCCAGGTCTGCACCGCCGCAATGGCTACAGGGATCAGCGGCACGCAGATAAGCAGCACTACCGCCGCCGCGACATTCACAAAACACAGTACGATAAACAGTGTGAGCGGCGCCAGCATGGCATAGAAAAACTGCGGCAGATACGCGCCGAAATAGGTTTCCAGCTGATCGACGCCTTCCACCGCCACCTGCACCACTTCCGAAGTTTTCACCTGTTCGTTGTAGGAGCTTCCCAACCGCAAAAGCTTTTGATAGATCTTCTCACGCAAAGACTTTTTGACTGCTTTGGAGGAGAAGTACCCCATTTTGGCGGCCCCGATGGAGCAGAAAAACCGGACTGCCAACGCCAAAATTACAACGATTCCCGTCACTGTGAAAAGCTGCACCGAGGCCGAACCCCTGAAAAGCTCTGCAAGCATTCGGGAAATACTGAGCATCAGGGCAATGTTCGCCGTAAGGGAGCACCACTGTAGAATTACATTTCCCGCTATGTATTTTTTGCTCTCGGCAACGGTACCGATGAGCCGTTTATTGATCATCATATTTTCGTCCGCCTTTTGTTATTTTTTTCATCACTTTCTTAACGCCTGTACACAGAGCGGCAACCGCTATCACAAGCAGCACTGATGTAAAACCGTAAAAAAGGGATTGCATTGCATTATTCACAGCCGCTTGCCTTCTTTCTGTTTGTCCACCTTCTCAGCGCCTCATAACTTTTCGGACTTACGGCATGTTCCATTTGGCAGGCATCCTCCGCCGCAGTTTTCCCATCCACGCCCAGGTCTTCTAAAAGGGACTGGAAGGTCTGGTGGCGCTCATAAGTTTCTCTGGCAACGGTTTGCCCCTTATCTGTCAGATGCACTTCCCGCGCACCGTCTAAGAAAAGATAGCCTTCTTTTTCCAACTCTTTCAGCGAAACGGAAACTGTGGGACGCGACACATGAAGCTCTGCTGCAATATCCGCACCACGTACGGAGCCGTTTTGCTTTTGCAGCAAATACACGGCTTTCAGATAATCCTCCACCGTTTTTCTTTGTTTCATACGGCTTATGCCTCCTTTCCATGTATTCAGGGTTATCCCTTATACCGGGATAACAAAAGGTTTTCCATCTACCGACTGAATGGTCAGATCAACGCCGTATACCTCTTGGACAAGTTCCTTTGTAATGATTTCCTCCGGTAAACCGTGAGCAATCATCCTGCCATCTTTCATGGCGACAATTTCGTCACTGTAATACAGCGACTGGTTGATATCATGGAGAACCATAACGATGGTAATACCGTACTCCCGGTTCAGCTTCTGAATGAGTTTTAAAATCTGCAGTTGATAACGGACATCCAGATAGGTGGTCGGTTCATCGAGAAACAGTACCTTGGTGTCCTGTGCCAGCGCCATGGCAATCCACACCCGCTGTTTCTGTCCGCCGGAAAGCTCTGTTACCGGTTTATCCTTGTGCTTGCTTGTATGGGTGATCTCCAGCGCCCACTGTATTTTTTCTTCATCTTTTTGCGGATCCGATGAAAGCCCCATGGTATGATAGGGAGTTCGCCCGTAGCTCACAAGCTTTTCGACCGTAAGATCCGGCGGCGCCGTATTGTATTGATGGACAATCGCCGCTTCTCTGGCAAAATCTTTTAAACGCAAATTTGCGATATTTTCCTCTCTCAGAAACACTTCCCCCTGATCGGGCTTTAAGTTTTTCGTCATCAGGTTAAACAATGTGGATTTTCCGCATCCGTTTGCACCGATCAATGTGGTAATTCTCCCCTCGTGAAGAGAAAAGTCCAATCCGTTCAGCACCTGCTGCTTTCCGTAGGAAAAGGAAAGATTTTTTACGGTAAAAATATTACTGGCCATAGTTTAGTCACGCCCAAACTCATGACCATCATGATTGCCAGCAGCACAGCCAAACTTCGCTTAAACCATGACTGTTTTGTTGTTGTCATTGTGTCTACCTCCATTCATTTATAAAAACAATGTTTCGGTTAGCATAATCTAACCGCTTGGTGAAAAATAATGCCGTTTCTACGGCATAATAAAAAATATCGCGCACCAATCCTCCTTTTGCGATGTTCTGGTCAGGAGAACAAGTTAACACGCTTGTTTCCCTGATATAAACGGGCAGAGGCAAAAGGTTATCCGTCTGAGTTAGGTTATGCTAACTAATCCCCTAAAAAATTGCTCCTTTCGGAGTTTTTAAGAGGGGGATCGTTGTTGTCATATTGCTTTTGACTCTGCTCTCCTGTTACTCTTCTGTCCGGTCTCAAAGACCAAACAGGGCTGCGAATGATAAAATATACTGCTTTTATAATCCGCATTTTCCTTAAAGCAAATTCAGTATAGCCAGTTACCATTTTGTTGTCAATGGATTTTCTGTTGCAAAACTGCTCCAAAAAATTTTTCATTTCTTCTGAATCCGCCTGTTTTAATGGATGAACATGGTGAAAACAGCTGTACTCTCCGGCATATGCATATCCCCAACACTGCATTGCATTTTCAGGCATACGCTTCCATGCAGCAGGGTATCCCGGCCTTTTCCCATAGAGATAAACCGCAGTGCCGTTACCGGAAAAAATACATAACGCCCGTCAATGCCGCCGTCACGGAATTCTCCGTCATATAAGTATTGCAGCTTCTGGATGCGTCCTTCCATTTTATTTTTACTGGACATAGACTGAGCGGATACGGTTTTTGCCGCCAGATACACAAGTCCTTCATGATCCTTTACGATGACTTCACACGGATTTTCAAAACCACGGTTTGCCATGGAAAGGTTATTGTGATTTTTGATTTGTTCCCGGTAAATAATGAACGGAAAATAGTAACTGCCATCACTGAGGTAATTACAAATATCCCCGCCATGGAAGTCTCGGCGTCCGGCAAATATTTCTTTGATATGCATCCGGCTTTCCTGTTCAGCCAGCCGATCCATAAATTCATCAGAAAACCTTGCTGCCAATGCTCGAAGGGCATTCTCCTTAATCTGTGCAGGAGGGATATCCTGATACTGCATATATTTTTCTAATACCTTTCTCTGTTTCTGATACTTTTCTGCCAGTTTAACTCCCGGAACCGTCAAAACCGTTTTGCGATTCTCCAGACGTTCTACAATATTCAGCTTTTCCAGCGTATCCAGCGTACGAGTGACCACCCATTTACTCACATTCAGGCTTCTGGCTGAATCCGTTACCGTACGCTTTGACGGTTCCGCCGTCAGGTAATAAAGCAGCAGCTGAATTTGAAACGGCGTTAAGTTTTCTTTTTCCAACATTAAAATTCCCTCCGCTATTGTATTCGTATAAAGTGAAAACACTATAAATTCAAACAAATCATCTTCACCATACAGAACCGGTCAGAAACAGCCATACTGACCTTGGTGGATAGTTTTAAGCCGTTTTTGGGAATATAACGGTAGTAAGGCTCTTCTGTCATATCCATAAGTCCACCGCCAATCTTTCCAGCTAAATTCACTGCTGAATCCACATAAAAGAACATCTGCACATCGGCGTGGCCGACCTGCTTCATGTATTTCTTTTGCATCATAGCCATGCCTTTTTTATTCACAGTATCAAAGACGACTTCTATTTCTCCGAATTGTCTGAGCATACGAAACAGGGAAATAACCTTATCTTCCTCAAAATAGTGAAACAGTCCGCCTGCTGTAACAAGGATAGGGGCGTCGGGCAAATCCGTGCGAACTTGTCTGATCCAATTCTCTGTAAAAGCATCTCCAGCAAGATAGGTCTCACGCTCCGACTGCGGGAGCAGTTCCTTCCGGTAGTCAATGACGTGTGGCAAATCAACGGCATACCAGCGGGTCCTTCCGTTATCGCAGCGGTAATAGGTCGTCTCCAGACCGCAGCCGAGCTGGACAATCACACCGTCCGGTCTGCGCTTTAAAAACGACCGGATGAAACGGTCCATATTAGCAGACCGCACCGCTGAAGCCAGCAGGGTATACTGGCTCTGACTGCCGTTTTCCTGCAGGTCGGACGGCAGCTTTTCTTTTAATTCCAAAGCCTTTTTATCATATATGATCTGCGGGCAATGCTCGCTGGCATAAATCCTGCCCAGCATGGGGACAAAAAGTGTGTCCTCCACAACGCCTAAATGTGACATTCTGTGTCCTCCTTTTTCGAACAGCTTTGTATCAGCCCAACGCCACATCCAATACCATCATCAAAGTGAAACCGACTGCAAACAGAATGGTTCCCACATTGGAGTGCTTTCCGGCCGACATCTCCGGAATCAATTCCTCTACCACCACATAAATCATTGCACCAGCGGCAAAGCTCAGAGCATAGGGCAGTACCGGGACTAAAATTCCTGCCAGAAGGATGGTCAGGAGCGCACCTATCGGTTCTACCGCACCGGACAGCGTTCCATACAGAAATGAGCGGGATTTGGAGAAACCCTCCGCTTTCAGGGGCATGGATATAATAGCGCCTTCAGGGAAGTTCTGAATGGCGATACCCAGAGAAAGAGCCAGCGCCCCCGCCAGCGTGATCCCACTGTCCCCGTAGAGCCACCCGGCATAGACTGCGCCCACTGCCATCCCTTCCGGAATATTGTGCAGTGCTACTGCCAGAGTCAGCATAGTTGTTTTTCCAAGACTGCTTTTGACGCCTTCAGCCTCTGAGCTGCCACGATGCAGATGCGGGATCAGCCGATCCAATCCCAGTAAGAATAAAATACCAAGCCAGAATCCAGCTACAGCAGGGAAGAAGGACCATTGCCCCATGTCTGATGCCTGTTCCATGGCAGGAAGCAGCAGACTCCATATGGAAGCCGCCACCATAACCCCTGCCGCAAAGCCGGTAAGCGCACGCTGAACCAGTTCACTCAAATTGTTCCGCATAAAAAAGACGCAGGCTGCGCCGAGCGTCGTCCCGGCAAAAGGAATCAGCAGCCCCTGCCATAATTCAAAAGGCATGTCTTTTCACCCTCATCTATTTTCTTTTAAACAGGGAAAACCCTTGTCTTTCATAAGGTTCACAACGAATATCCAACACCTTATACCCGAATTCTTCCACAGCATGTTTCAGTAACTGTGTGTCAACGGCGTCTTGTATAAGCAGTTCCGTGATCCCTTTTCTGTGAGAAGAAGTCACTTTCTTAACAGAAAATACTTTTCTGATCGCATCGTTTATATGAGCCTCACACATTCCACAGGACATTCCATCGATTTTCATTGTTACTTTTAGCATTCTTCTATCCCCATGCGGTTAGCACCGGCTAACCAAAATAAAATAAAAATAGTTAGCTAACTCTAACTGATTGATTTTACCATACCATACATCATTTTGTCAAGATACTGTACTAAAGTGTTTCCAGATATAGACAAAGCCACACTCAAAAATAGTAATGTTTTGCGTGCGGCATTTGCCTAACATCTGGTTTATGCCCGCAACAGAAAATCACACTATGCCAGCGTCCAGTTCTGGCTTTCTGTCTGTAATTTTACCATGCGGGTATAGATACCGTCTTGCTGGAGCAGGGTATCCGGATCGCCCTCTTCCGCCACCATACCATCGGAAAGCACGACGATTTTATCCGCACCGGCTACCGTGCGCATCCGGTGTGCGATCACCAGAACAGTTTTGTCTTTGATCAGCCGTGACAGAGCTGTCTGTATCAGCGTTTCATTCTCCACATCCAGAGAGGCTGTAGCTTCGTCAAGAAGGATGATCGGCGCGTTCTTTAAGAAGGCACGGGCAATGGAAATCCGCTGGCGTTCTCCGCCGGAGAGCTCACAACCGTTTTCGCCTATGTTAGTATTCCATTTATCAGGAAGCTTCTCGGCAAATTCATCCACATTGGCAAGCCGTGCCGCAGCCAGAACCTCCTCATCTGTGGCGTCTTTGTTACCGATACGGATATTTTCCAGTATGGTGTTGTCAAACAGGGTAACATCCTGAAACACAATGGAATAAAGAGAAAGCAGCGTTTCCGGATCCACTTTTGAGACATCCATACCGCCTACCGTAATTTTTCCCCGGCTCACATCCCAAAACCGGGCTGCCAGACGGGACACTGTTGTTTTACCGCCGCCGGAGGGACCCACCAGTGCGGTCACTTCCCCCTGTTTGGCAGTAAAGCTGACATCCTTTAATACTGTTTCTCCGGTGTTGTAGGCAAACCCAACATGGTCAAAGGTAATGTCATACCCCTGATTGGAAAGGCTGGTTTTGCCCTGCTGAATGGGATGGTCAAGGATTTCATTCATACGGGCGATATTTGTCCGGGTGGAAATTACCGCCGCCAGATTCTGCAGCGCACCCTGCAAGGGATCATAGAGCCGGGAAACCACCAGCAGGAACAGGAAGAAGGTCAAAATATCCAAACTACCCTGCATCAGCAAAACGGAGCCTGCAAGCGCAACCGTGGCAATCCCAAGCTTTAACACAAGGGATGCGGATACTACAAATGCCGCCAAACCGAACTCATTGAGAATGGAGCGGTGTTCCACCGCGCGGATCTTCTTTTCCAACCCTTTGAGGTATTCTTTTTCAGCGTTGTTGGCTTTCAGATCCTGCACCGTTTCAATACACTCCTGAATTCCATCCGCGCAGGCCATTTTCGCATCCATGGATTTCTGATTAAACCCTTCCTGTACCTTTGCAGAAAAACCTACAATGGCAAACGCCACCGGCATCACCCAAAGAGCCGCCAGCGCCATACGCCAATCGTAGAAGAACAGGCTGACGGCAATCAAGACCGTAGAGATGATGGATCCGGCAAGCTCCGGGATAAAGTGGGAAAAGCTCTGCTCTAAAAAGGTGCAGTCCGCCATAATGGTGCTGGTAAGATCCGCAAGGTCTTTCTTTCCGAAGAAGGACAGGGGGATTTTCCGCAGCCGCTCCGCCAACGTAATACGGCGCACGCCGCTTTCCGTATAGGTGGCAAAATAGGTGGCGTTATACTGGAAGTAGGTTGTCAGCAAGATCAATCCCACACAGAGAATACAGCCGACAATGTAGAAGGGAAGCCGGCTTTCCGGAACACCGCCGTTCATCAGATCGCTCACCATGCAGTACAGCAATCCCACCGGGAACATGAAAGAGATATTTTGCAGGACGCAGGCAAAACAGCCCTTAATTAAATCCTTTGCGCCCTGTTCGGACAAGGCATATCGTTTTTGCAGACGTCTGATCATCTTACTGTACCTCCTTTTGTACCTTCCACTGAATGGAAGTCTGATAGTTCTGCCACATCCGGGCGAACAGACCGCCTCTTTCCATCAGCTCACGGCTGGAACCGCTCTCTGCGATCTGCCCGTCTTTTACAACGTAAATCCGATCTGCACCGGCCACCGTGGAAAGCCTGTGGGCAATCATAATGACCGTTTTGCCCTGAGACAGTTTGGAAAAAGCCGCCTGTACTCTGGTTTCATTGTCGGGATCCGCAAAAGCTGTGGCTTCATCCAGAATAATGATGGGGGTATTTTTCAGCATCACGCGGGCAATAGCAATCCGCTGCTGCTCGCCGCCGGAAAGATAGACCCCCTTGGTGCCGATCACCGTATCCATACCATCCGGCAGTTTTTCAAGGATATCGTCGCACTGGGCATTTTTTAAGGCAGCCATGACTTCCTCCCGGGTGGCTTCCGGTTTACCCAGACGCACATTCTCAAAGATGGAAGCTTTGATCAGCCGGCTGTTCTGGAACACAAAGGAAACCGTGTTCATCAGTTCTTCTTTCGGAATATCACGGACGTCTACGCCGCCCACCCTTACAGTACCGCTTTGAGGATCGAAGAAGCGGGAGATCAGATTTGCCAGCGTGGTTTTTCCGCCGCCGGACGGTCCCACAAAAGCGACTGTCTGCCCGGCAGGAATAGAAATAGATATGCCATTCAAAACATCCTTTTCTCCGTTATAGCTGAAATGTACCTGTTCAAGCTCTACAGAGCCGTCTTTCGGATGCATGGGATGAGCTGTTTCTTTCAGCGGCTCCAAATTCAGAACGCTGTCAATCCGCTGTAAAGCATCGTCCACGATCATAGCGTTTTCGCTCTGGAACATAATACGTGTGAGTGTCACGGAAATGATCGGCGTAATGATGATATAGAATACCAGATTGAGCAAAAATTCTGTCGTGACCTGATCCTGCGTAAACAGCAAGGCTCCTGCGATCAAAAAGACAAACACACCGTTAATGGCCGCGGTATAGAACATCATAGGCGTGCGCAGCTGCTTGGTGTAGGCAATCACCCACACCTTGTACCGGTCAATTGAATCCTTAAACTTCTTAAAGGAAAAGATGGTCTGGCCAAAGGTTTTTACCACCGGAATACCTCGGACATACTCTACCGCTTCATTGGACATATCATCCAGCGCATTCTGATATTCCTTCATCTTCTGCTGCATTTCCTTTCCGGTCATCGCCATCATAATGAGAAAGCCCAGAAGTACCGGCGCCAAACTCAAAAGACCCAGCCGCCAGTCAAACACAAACAGCAGAACCAGAAGACCGCAGGGAGTTGCGAGGGCGTTCGCACGGTCCGGGAGCTGGTGTGCCAGATAGGTTTCCGTAGCAGCGCTGGATTCATTGACGATTTTGCGCAGCTTACCGCTGCCAAAATGTTCCGCAAATCCCAGGGGGAGTTTTACGATATGGTTCATGGACTGCAAACGCAAATTGGTGGCAATGCGAAATGCGCCCAGATGGGAGCACATCAGCCCGGCGATGTACACCAGTACCGCAATGACCGCAAACATCACTGCCATCCAGCCGTTGTAGGTCAGATTCTGCGCACGGCTGAAATCCGGAGCGACTTCCAGCACTTCACGCATGACCTGCCAGATAAAATAATAAGGCACGAGTGCGATCAATGCGCTGATTGCGGAGAGGATCCAGGACGCATAGGTCAGATATCGGTAACTTCCCGCAATCGTGAGCAGGCGCGATAAATTAGATTGTTTTTTCAAGAGAATTCCTCCTTTACATTTCATTTATGATACAGAGGACAATGATTTGTCCTTCTTATATCTAATTTAGTTAGTTTAAGCTAACTGCAAGTCAAAAATTATAGGGCGTTATTGCCCCATAATTTTCATCCATCCTGCGGTGTAAAAGGCCCGCATTTCCTTTACATAGTTTTCCGCATCGGGAAGCGGCATTTCATGGATAACAAGTTCAAAAAACGTATGAAACATCCCGGTGATCAAAATATGCTCCAGAGTTGGGTCAAGCGGCGGGGAGGGTCTGCCTAATTCCGCCAGCACTCTTTGATAAGCGTGTGTCCCCTCCACTTCAATTTCCACCATCTCATCAATCAGCCCAGAAAAGCGGGTCCCTTCGGAACAACAAAGAATGAGCTTACATTCCTCTAAATGCTGATAGGCATAATGCAGCATATCAAACATGCATACCCCTGATATATCGCCCATCACTTCCGGCTGCTGTTCATGGGGCAGGTCGGCAAATTGCTTCTGAGCGTCCTTAAAGCGATCAATCAAGTATTGATAATGTTCGCCCACCAAAGCCTCAAAAAGTTCCTCTTTGCTTTTATAATAACCGTAAAAGGCTCCCAGTGTCTTGCCCAAAGATTTGACGATATTCCGCAGGGAAGCGTCCTTGTAGCCTTTTTGCAAAAACTCCGCTTTTGCCGCCTCATGGATTTGATCCAAAGTTGTCAGATTCTCATCTATGGTACACGCCTCCTTAAAAAATATAGCGGTGCTATATATCACTGCTATATTATAGTTGCTCTTAAGCTGAATGTCAAGTGCTTCTGCATTTTTTATGGATGAATAAAAAGAGAGAAACTACACAAAGGTTTCTCTCTTTTGGTTGTCCGGCTATATACAGCGGTCATTATCCTGTTTGGGTTCCGGCAGAGCACTCATACTACGCAGGCTGACGCCAAGCGTAGAAAGATTGTGCAGTGCGGCCGATGCTGCGGGAGGTAAAATTCCTGCCAATCCCAAGCCTATCAGCGTCCCGTTAAATCCGATGACAAACCGATAATTTGAGTGAATTCTCTCCATCAAAGCCATTGCAATACGACGCAGCTTAACAAGCTCCCAAAGGCTGTCCGCCGCAATGGTAATATCAGCAATTTCTCTGGCAATTGCTGCGCCGTCACTGATGGCAATTCCCGCATCCGCTTCTGAAAGAGCGGGAGAGTCGTTGATACCATCTCCGACCATTAAAACAATATGTCCTTTTTGGCGCAAATCGGCTACAAATTTTGCTTTATCCGCAGGAAGAACCTCAGCGCAGAATGCGTCAACCCCTAAGCGGTTTGCAACCGTAGATGCCGTCCGATAGCTGTCGCCTGTCAGCATAACTGTTTTTTGAATTCCCAAAGCACGCAGCGCAGTCAATACTTCTTTAGCTTCCCTGCGCAGCGGATCGGAAATACAAATCACTGCTGCAAGCTCTCTGCCAATCGCCAAATACAAATGAGAATATTCTTCAGGAAGACGATCAAATCGCTCCTGTTCATTTAGCGGAACAGTTACTCCCTCATCTTCAAAAATGAAGTGCGCACTTCCGATCAATACCCGTTCCTCATTTACCGTACTGGCAATACCATGAGCCACTATGTATTCTACCTTGGAATGAAATTCTTCATGGGATAACCCTCTGCACTGCGCTTCTTGTACTACGGCGTTTGCAATAGAATGGGGAAAATGTTCCTCTAAACAGGCCGCAAGGCGCAGCATATCCGACTCATTTCGTTCTCCGAAAGTGATGATCTGCGTAACCTTCGGACAAGCATGTGTCAATGTACCTGTTTTGTCAAATATGATGGTATCAGCCGCCGCCACCGCTTCTAAGAACTTGCCGCCTTTTACAGTGATATGTTCTTTTCCGGCTTCCCGCATGGCAGAAAGCACCGCCAGCGGCATGGAAAATTTTAACGCACAGGAGAAATCCACCATAAGTACCGACAAGGCCCGCAGGATATTTCGTGTCAGCAGAAAGCTCAAGATACTGCCGGCAAAGGTATACGGAACCAATTTATCTGCAAGGTTAGCCGCTTTGCTTTCAGCTGCCGATTTCATCTGTTCGGATTTTTCAATCATGGTTACAATTTGATCATATCGGCTGGAACCCATAGCTTGTTTTACTTCCAGTATGCACTCGCCTTCTTCTATGACAGTACCGGCATACACGGTGTTTCCCGGGTGTTTTACGACCGGTACAGACTCTCCAGTCAAAGAAGCCTGATTGACTGTGACTTCCCCCTCGGCTAAGATACCGTCCATAGGAATCATGCTCCCGGTACGAATCACGATTTTGTCACCTGGGCGGATATCTGATACTGCTGTCAGAATTTCTGATTCCGGTGTCTTCAGCCATACCCGATCCACATTCAGGGCCATACAGCGAGCAAGGTCTTCCATTGATTTTTTTCTGGTCCATTCTTCCAACAGTTCGCCCAGTTCCAGCAGAAACATGACGGTTCCTGCTGTTCCGAAATCTTTGCGAAATGCGGAAATTCCTATGGACAGTGCATCCAGCACATCTACCTTCAGTTTTCCTCTCCAAAGACAGTGGATACCTCTCTTCAAAAAAGGGAGCATATGCCATACAATTCGTGCGATCTGCAATGGTTTCGGCAAAAAGAGCATAGACGCTGCTTTTAGTACCACTTTTCCGACCAGCTTTTCCTGAAATTTACGGTTTAATTCACGGCTGCTGTGCAGTGGCAAAGTGATTTGTGATTGCGCTTCCTGCAAGTTAAACTCACGGATAGCCGCCAGCACTTCCTTACGTGACCCGGAGTATTGCAGAATCACACACCCGGTGCGTTCATGGACAGTTACTTGTGTGATCCATGATTTCTTTTGAAACCAATTTTCCAGCACATCTGCTTCCTGCAAAGTCATTTTTTTCTGACCGATTCGAAAACGGATACGCCCTTTGCTTTCGTGTAAAATAATTGCCTTCATTTGTCGCTTCTCCTTCATAAAAAAAGAGCCGTATCAACGGCTCTTTTCTGTTACTCTTCCTCAGAAGTTTCAAGTTGTGCGGCTGCCGCTTCTTCCGCTTCTTTTGCAGCTCTTTCTTCATTCAGATCTTTGGCAGAAGCTAAAATGTCCGATGCGTTTTCCTGCACGGTCGTTACCGTTTCCATGACATAATCTTTCATACGCAGTCCTGCGGCTGTTGCGTGAACATATGCTTTTTTAGCGTCTTTGCTGGACAGCAGTTTAATTCCAACCGATCCGAAAAGTGTGCCACCTACAAAAAGAGCCAATTTATTGTATAAACTCATATAGAATCTTCCTTTCCGTTATTTTCTTTTGTATCCTGTAATCATTACCATGAGCAGGCAGATCACGGCTCCCCATGCCCAAAAACGGTGCTGTTTCAACCAGATCCCTCCTTCATAGATTTTGTCTAATTATTATAACAACTTTAGCTAAATCATTCTTTTGGAAACAGACAAAAACCAATGGAATCAGACCTATTTCGATACTGTCTGGGTGTACAATTAAAGTGCCTTTTAAAAGCTACATTGAATTGACTTAAACTTGCGTATCCAATTGCCTGTGCAACGTCCAGTACAGTCATAGAAGAGCACCGAAGAAGTTCAGCGGCTTTTTCCATACGTTTATGTGATAGCCAAGTATATACCGGCTGACCACGAATACTGCGAAAATATTTTTTAAATGTAGTAGGAGATATATAAAATTTGTGACACAAATAATCAATCGTTATTTTTTCATCCAGATGCATCTCCATATAATTGCAAATCTCATTTATCTCTTCTCTTATTACCTTACTTATTTTAAGATTATCTTTATCTTTTGGATACAATGTTCCTGTACTTAGCAGAAATAGCAATTCTACTGACTTCCAAACGCAGTATCTGCTTTTTTGAAAGTCTTCCATTTTGACTATTTCAGAAAATGTAGAAAAAACCCAAGATGAACCATGAATAACAGCACATCCATCTTGCTTATCCATATATTTTTTTACTTCAAAAGTATTCAATTTTAAGTCTCCCATCATACGACATAGGGAATATAAACTCTCTTTTGCCGTAGTCGCATCTACGGATACCAATATTCCTGCCAAATCCGCTGTACATGCGACGGAATACAGTGAAGATACCTCAGATAGTAAAAGAATTTCCTGCTTTCTTACAACAACCACACGATTCCATTGTTGTTTGAGTACAACATGACCTGCAAAACAAAAGAAAACTTCAAAGTGAAGTGGCTGTAAGGATATCGGGATAAATGGATCCTTTGTATTGCCTTGAAGACGAAAATTGCAAACATCCACACCTGTTATTATTGTTTCCCATAAGGCTTTTTCACCTCGGATACTTTTCAAAAATTCTGTTAACACATAGTTTCTCCTCCCTTCTAATAGAAATTATGTCATGTGATAGAATGTAGTTAGCAACGACTAACTACATTCTATCACAATTTCTGTATGAAAGCAAGAACAGCGCAATTGATGTTATAAATAGAATAGCATTTTTATTCTTTCGCTTTAAAATATCCAAGCGCATCGGTACGCTCTCCGTTCTGCCATACTTCAAAGTGCAGGTGGTTTCCGGTAGAATTGCCGGTGGTACCGACATAACCGATGACTTCGCCCTGTTTCACTTCCTGCCCTACGGTCACGCAGATAGAGGAACAGTGGGCATACAGGGTGTCAAAAGTATCGTTATGGTTTATCTTGATATAGTATCCATACCCGCCGCCCCAAGTGTCGATGGCATTGGCAATGGTGACTGTGCCATCTGCCGCTGTCAGAATCGGTGTACCACCCGGAGCGCCGATATCGGTTCCGCTGTGGTAGGCAATTTCTCCAGTAAAGGGGTCCTCACGGTATCCAAACCATGAGGTAATGGTATAACTTTGCGGAAGAGGCCATTGGAAAATCCCGGTCCCTTCCCAATCAGTATTTGGATTCATGATCTGACCACCGCCGCTGTTAAAACCACCCAGCAGTTCTGCCCACAAATTCTGATTTTCTGGCTCCGACATTAAGGCAAGGTATTCGTTCTGCCTTGCATTGAAATTGTACTGCTGCGCCATTTCCTCCGCTGTTTTATGTGTTAGAGAGATTTCCAGAATGGTTTCCGTTACCGTTTCGGTGCGGGTAGTTTCTTTTCCATCCTCGTCTACTTCGGTAACTTCCACTTCATGGCTCTCGGTACGGGTGCTGGAAGACACTGCATTCATCTCCCACATAATATCCCGCATCTGCTGAACTTGAGTGTCATCCAAAGAAGCCACCTGAGTGCCATCTTCCGCACCGGTCACCTTGGCAGAAAAAACAGCGAGAACATCTTCCCAATTGATAGAAAGCACTCCGTCATTTGAAGTAAACTCCACCCGATTATGGCTATTGCTATCTTCAATTTCTTGAATGTGTGCCTGAAATTCCCCGTTTAAAGTTGTCACAGCCTGCGTAACGCTGGTGCCGGTTCCCGTAGAATCCGAACCGAAAAATAAGCCGAAACAGGAACCGACAATCAGGGCAATCAAACAAATTAACAAGATTATCACTACAGCTACCCAACCTCCGGCAGCGATGGCAGCAATCAACCCCTTTACAGCCGCAATGGTTGCTTTAACCGCTGCTATAGTTACACGGACCGCCGCTTTAACTCCTGCAATTGTTGCTTTCGCAGTAGCCTTGGCGGCCTGTGCGGCTTTTTGTGCCGCTTTTGCAGTGGCCTGCGCTGTCTTGGCTGCCTGCTGTGCAGTCTTTGCCGAGCGCTGGGCAGTTTTGATACCTTTAGCGCTATTCTTCACACCTTTCATAGAACGGCTGGCGGTTTTTACTGCTTTTTGAGGTTTTCCTTTGACCGCCTTGGCAGCGGTATTTTTGGTCCGTATTTTAGAAGCGGTATCCTTCGTGATCTCCGTTGCTTTGCTGCCAGCGTTTTTCGCTTCCGAGAGGGTACGGGAAATTTCTCTTTTTTCTTTGACTTTCCGAGCGGTGGTCTGCGCCAGTTTTTTCCCGCCCCGATAGGTAATGTTGGCACTCTTTTTTGCGGTGGTTTCGATACCGGACAGCATTTGATCTCCGGCGCTGTTAGCGGGGGCGTTGGAGGTTTCTCCCTGCTGGCTGGCAAAAGGCGTCCCCTTCAATTCCGATACGGCTTTCTCCTTGGATTTCAGCCATGCATCCTTCATTGCGGTTTTTGGGGCTTTGGCGGCACTATCCAAAAGCCTTGGTTTTCCATTTTCCGGTTTGGTCTTAATTTCTTTCAATGGCATACCTCCTAAAAAAGATACAGGGAGCCAAAGGAGGCTCCCTGCTGCGATGTTGTTTCATGTATAGGTTTACACCCCCCTCAGTGCTTCGTCCGGCTTGGTGGTCATCAGCTGGTACAGACGGGTATTGCGGGGGAAGCTGTTTTCAAACGGTACAATGTTGCCAGCACAGCGGATGAGACCGCAGCCAGCAGATACATTGGTGATGTAGCCAAGCTGGGTGTCCGAGATATGGAGCAGATTTGCCAGTTCATCCCGGTCGGTGGAGGACTGGTTCAGAAGGAGCAAAAACTCCGAGTTTGCCAGCATCAGGCGGGCAGTATCGGAACGGAGCAGCTCCTCGACATTCTGCGTGAGCCCTGTCACAAGGCCGTTATATTTTCGGATACGCTTCCACAGCTTGTAGAAAAAATCGGCGCTGTACTGGTAGCGAAACAGCAGATAAAACTCATCGGCAAATACCCATGTGGTTTTTCCTTTCTTCCAGTTTTGGATCACACGGTTGAAAATCGCATCGAGGGTGACTAACATCCCGATGGGCATGAGCTGTTCGCCCAATTCACGGATATCATAGGCGATGATGCGGGCTTTGGTGTCTACATTGGTGTGCTGGGCAAAGGTGTTGAGACTGCCGGTGATAAACAGCTCGGAGGAAAGCGCCAGCCCTCTGGCTTCCGGCTCCGGCTGCTTTAAGAGGGAATGGTACAGATCTTTCAGCGTGGGAGCTGCACCCTCATAATTGTTTGCCATATACTCCCGGTACACATCATAGGTGCAGCGGTCCAGAATAGATTTCTCTTTGGCAGACACACCGCCTGCCCCTACTAACTGCTCGAACAGCGAGAGAATGAATTCTGATTTTTCAATCAGCGGGTTGCGCTCGTCACCGTAGGCTTTGTCCATATCAAGGGCGTTCAGGTGGGTGTTGGAGGCTGCGGAAATCCGAATAATTTCCCCGCCAAGCGCTTCTACCAAGAACCCAAATTCAGACTCCGGGTCCAGAATCAGGATATCATCATTGGTTGACAGCGCAATGCTCACAATTTCTTCTTTGGCACTGAAGGATTTGCCGGAACCGGAAACACCAAGGCGGAAGCTGTTCCCGTTTAAGAGCTTGCGGCGGTCGGCTACAATCATGTTTTTGGAAACAGCGTTCTGCCCATAGTAGATGCCCCCGGTCTGCATGATTTCCTGTGCTCGGAAAGGAATCAGCACAGCGGTGCTTTCGGTGGTCAGGGTACGGATGGCTTGGATTCTGCGCAAACCATAAGGAAGCACAGTATCCAGCCCATCCTTCTGCTGCCAGCGCAGGACGCTCATCTGGCACAGATGTTTTCTGGCTGTTGTAAGAATCGTTTCTGTGTCACTGTCCAATTGTTCCTTGGTATCAGCCAGATGGACCATGGTCACGAGACCGAACATCATTCTTTGATCCCTGTTGGTCAGATCGTCCAGCATTTCCTTGGTTTCTTTTCGCTGCTGTTCCATGTCGTAAGGAAGGACAGCGGAAAAGTTATTGGCTGCGTTCTGCTTTCGCTGCCAGTTTGCCGCATTCGTTTCCACGCCCAAGAGCTTGTTCTGGATTTCCCTTACTGCTTCATCGGTGGGAACAGGTAAAATGTCAATGGAGAGCATGAGGCTGCGGTCCATATCACAGAGTTCAGCAATCATGGAATCCTTGATATAGCTGGCGTACCCCTGTAAATACAAAACCCTGCCCCAGCGGTCGTTCAGACGGAAGTGATCTTTCTGGAATTCCATGCTGTCCGGGCAAAGCCAATCTTTGAAGTTGTGTCCCTTTTTCATCTGTTCCTTGAGATCAAAGGCAAAAGCGGCAGGTTCATTGCCCTTAAAGAAATCCCGGAACACCTGCAGGCGGGTTCCGGCGTCCAGTTCCCGTCCAATAGAGGAAAGCTGGGACAAATGAGTGATCAGATCCGTACCCACACGGGAGAAATAGGTGCGGGCTTCATCGATATTCCGCTTCGCTACCGTGATGGTGATGTAACGGTCCTGCACCACACTGTTGTTGGTGCCGGTTACCTTCGAGAGCAGCATCTCGTTGTACTCTTTGCGGAAATGGTTCAGCCCGTCCTCTTTCATAGGAAGCAGCAGGGATTTCTCAAATTCCGCTTTATTGATTTTCCGATTGTTGATGGTGATCTTGGCGCTGGCTCCGGAATCCAGCGCATTGAGGAGCTCTGAATAATCGAGAAACATCGCTGTCTTGTCCTCTTTTCCGGCGATTTGATAGTTAATATCGGTAAAGGAAAAGGTTTTGGAAAACCTGCTTCCTACCTGAAAAATCCCATCCGGCCAGATGCGCTGGATAGGGATGGCATCCTGTACGGACTTCGGGATGGTGAATTTTTCTTTCTCTAATTTCGTTGCTTTGACAAGCGTTTTGATAATAGGCATCCTTCCTTTCAGTGCGAAAAATGAAAAAGGTTACTGTTCTTTCCCAGCTGGTGGCTGAAACTTACGCTTTTTCCTTTTGCGTGGCGGCTTTTCGCCCTCTGCAATGGCATCTTTCAAGGCTTCGTAGTAGAGATTCTCAGACTTGAACACAAGCTTTTTCGGATACAGAAATTCTGATTTAAACCAAGCCCATGCCACTTGTTCGGCGGTCATCCCATGGTACTTAAAGAAGCCGCAGGCAGCGAATGGAGCTGCTCCAAGAATGCACATCCAACCAACTTCTTCGCTGCCAATCAGCGGGCGCAAACCAAAATACAGACCGACTGCTACCCCTACTGCAAGCAGGGAACAGATAAACTGTCGGGTGGAAAGTCCAAAAAAGATGGACTCCTGATAATCCCGGATTTCCTTTGGTACTTTTACTTCTATATTGCTTCACTCCTTTCACGGCCTTACAGACCTAACAATTCCTTGACGATCCGGTCGCTCATCCGCACAGCTCCTACTAAAACCAAAAGGTTAAAAATGAGCTCGCCTACATAACTCCATACGGCGGTTACCGCTGAGACGTTAGGATCGACCGCTGGCGGAGAAGCCGCCATAACGGAAAAGATGATACAGGCAAGGGCGATGATGGCCCCTTCCAAACATACCCCGGCATAGGAACGCAGGAAGTTCTTGCCCACATTGCTGGTTGGCTCTCCCGCAAAGCTGGAGAGAGGGATAGGCGCAAGCGCTGTGTACATATAGAGTTTAAACATACGGGAATAAACCGTTAAAATCATGATAAAGGACAGCACTGTAATAAACAGACCGCCTAAAAGGGTTACCGCCCACAAAGGGATGCTGTCCCAAAATCCTACGTTATTGATTTTATCGATGATTTCCTGCGGGAGTGTGGTGCCGCTGCTTCCTGACAAACCCGATTGGGTAATAATGGTGGAAATGATTCCTTGTACGATTTTAAATACAGCAAGCATCAAATCAAGTCCGTATGTTACAGCAGCCTTCGCCAAAGCAAAGCGGATGAACAATTTTAAAGCGTGTTCCGGGCGTTTTACATCGGTAAAAGAGCCGCAGGTTTTAACGACACCAACCGCAAAAAACAGTACCAGCAAACCATACCCAATGGCTTTCAGCGCCCCGTTAATATCCAGCATAACCTGCCAGATCCCGCCGCCCTTGAAAGTGGCGGGGGCTTGGGTAAGCAGTGTCCAGATTTCAGCCAGTTTGTCATTCCATGTACCCAGCGCTGAATTTAAGTTGTCTATGATCCAGTTTCCGGCTGGTCACCTCCTATCTGAAAAAATGAGGGAGTGCCCAATGCGGACGCTCCCTTTGCTGGAAAACAGAAAATCAGGCGGTGATAAGGTCAAGGATTTCCTTGGCGAAGGTGATTACCAGCCCACCGGCCAAGGTGAGGAAACCCTGCGAACGCTGGGAGGGATCATGGCTCTGGAAGGACAGGCCGACCTGTACGACACCCCAGCCCAGCAGGATCATACCGATGGCACGAATCAGGGAGAAAATGAATGTGGAAAGGTTGTTTACTACTCCGAGAGGATCGCCGCTGGCTGCAAAGGCAGTAGTGGAAAGGCAGCAGGCACACAATACTACAGCGGCATAGCTGGAAAATCCAAGGCGTCCCTTTTTACCAAGCGGCAGAGCATTGGTGGGTTTATTGTCCTTTTTGCGGTTCGTCAAAGAACCAATTTTTTTCAGAAACTTATTCAGAAGCGTTCCTCCAATTTCATGTAAATTATTATGGTTTGAGAAAATCCTCCGGTTCCAGCAGTTCGAAATCCTCATACTGGTCCGGGGAATAATCGAGATCGTCTGCGGCGTCCTTCGCATGTGTGTAGTCGTAGGGCGCAGCGCCGCCATCCTCTGTCAGGCGAATGTTTGGGTGATGCATCAGGTCGTATTTGTCATCCAGCATGGGCCTTTCACCCCTTACAAAAAGAATGGCTTTGCGGTTATCCAGCATTCGGACTTCATCGGGCGTTAAGAGTTCCCGGCCTGTCTGCTGGTCGTTGACACTAAAGCTGCCGCTTCTTCCACGGCTGTGACCATAGGTGTTGGTATCCAATGTTTCCTTGCCCATGAGCTCGGAAACATATTTGTGGGTTTCCTTCTCGTTGCCGCCGAGGTAGAGAAACTCATCACACAAGCCCACCAGCGATTCCCACTGTTCCTTGAACAATGCCTTGATTTGCGCCATATTCTGTGCGATGTAGCTGCAGAAGATATTGCGGCTTCGCATGGTGGAAAGCCAAGGTAGGAAGTTATCCGTAGGCAGGGCGATATTCGGCGCTTCGTCAATCAGCAGATGGACCGGCACAGGAAGCCTGCCTTTGTATTTGCGGTCGGCTACAAAATAGAGTGTCTGAATGAGCTGCCCGTAAATCATGCCCACAAGGTAGTTGAGGGATTTGTCACTGTCCGGGATACAGCAGAACAGGGCGATCTTCTTTTCGCCCATTTCTTCCAGATGGAGGTCGTCGGTGTAGGTCAGCCTTGCGATCTGTGGCAGATTAAAAGCAGAGAGGCGGACGCCGACACTGATTAAAATAGATTTCAGAGTTTTTCCGGCTCCCATCTTAAAGACATGGTATTGCTTCACGGCAATGCTCTCCGGGTCCCGCATTTCAAGCCTTGCGAAAAGGATATCCAAGGGAGACTCATATTCCTCATCTTCCTCCCGGACTTCCGCTGCCGCCAGCATTTCCATTACCATGGCGAAGTTCTGTTCCTCCGGCGGTGCTTCATGCATCAGGTACAGCACCAGCGCCTGCAAAAGCGCTGTTTCGGATTTCGTCCAGAAAGGGTCCGTGCTCTGTGCTCCGGGCGGAGTAGTCGACTGGATGAGGGTTTCGATGAGGCGAAGAACATCCTTGTCATCCCGCACATAAGCAAGGGGGTTATAGCAAAAGGAGGCGTCGGGGTTTAATAGATCAAACACTCGCACCTCATATCCGTTTGCTTTGAGCGCACCGCCTGTTTTTCGCAGGATTTCACTCTTTGGATCGCAGATAACCAGAGAACAGCTGCCGCAGTTTAAGGCATTCGGGATAGCATAAGATCGGCTTTTACCCGCGCCGGAGCCGCCGATCACAAGCACATTGGTATTGCGCTTGTGCCGATACCCATCCATCCCCATTTGGAAATGCTGTGTTAAGATGAGATTTTGTTTCGGGTTCTTTTTATCCCGGTATTTCTTGGCGATTTGGAACACATCGCCCCACTTGGCGGAACCGTGTTCTTCTCCACGGCGGCGGTTTTTCTGGTTGGAGGTCACCACAAGGGCGATCACCCCGTACCCAAGGGAAAAGAAAAACAGGCACCGAAGAGAATAATCCGTCCAATGAATGGAAAAGGGACTGTTCATCGCTGCCGAAAGCTTTCCCAGCAGATCCACAAGACTCATTCCATCTGACCAGCTTCCAGCCACTAAAAGCGCTGCCCACCAGACGATGGGCAATGGCAGAAGCCATACCCACCATGGATTCTTTCGTTTTACAATGGAGTCAAAAAATATCCTTCCTTTCTTCAGATCAAAATAAAAAAAGAAACCCCGGAGCCTATGGAAAACCATTCCCACAGGTTCCGGGGTAACGGGTAACCTTAAATCTTATCGAACCGGCACGTTTCGATATTTACTGCTCATGAGCTTTGCGAGAACACGGTCAATCCCGCCGCTGCTTCTGCCCGCAGACAGATAAGCGTTGCGCATTCCATTTAAAGACTGCGCCGCATACTGGAATTCCGTGTCGCTCAGGTACAGCTTTCCCTTTGGCGCATTGACGGTTTTATTGATAAGGCTCTGCACCTCGCCGGAGGTTTCCGATCCGGATGATTTTTGTGCGTCGCAGAGCGCCTTGACCAGAAAATTCTTTTCCAGCATTCCCATCTTAAAGAGACGTTGTTTTTCCAAGGATATCCCTGCCTTTCTCTGTATTTTCTTCAGCTTCACCATACCACAGCGGCGGACAGAAAGCTACCGCACAAAAGAAAACAAACGGAAAACTTCCGGCGGTTCGCTTTCTCATCGTTCCGTTTCCTTCTCCGATTTGGATTTGGGAGTTTTGGCAGGCTTCTGCGTTTCTACCGAAAACTCATCGGGCTGGACTGTCTGCTCCAAATCCCGAAAACTGCGCTGTATATCCCGGTTAATGGAATAAGACGCCCGTTTCACATCGCTTATGAAACCACGCTTTTCTTCCGGGGTCATTTGAGCACAGCTTTCGCATACCTTGTCAAACCGGAAGGCCGAAGTATCCAGCCCGCACCGCTGTGCGACCACATAAGCGGCACAGTAGCTCTGTGCCGCATACGCCTGACGGTAGTAACCGCTGCCGACAGTATCGAAGCTGGCATGGGCCTGTTCACGTGCGATAGCGCAGATAGTGGTGGTTTCATCCATCCCGTTGCGGACAAAAATCGTATGCTGTTTGGGAACATACTGTGCCTGTACCCCTTGAGGAAGCTGATCCGAGATGGCAAGCTGAACCGGACTCTGTTCTACCATAGCGGCAATGATTTCTTCCGGCAGATGTTTCTGCGGCGGCAGAGGCTGTGGACCTCTGGTTTGGGAGATATCATAGGCTTTGGTAATGGTATAACCATTCGCTATGGTGCCGTCCTCTTTGGTATATTCCTGATCCGCAAAGAAGGTGTATCCCTTTTCACCGGAACGGATGGAGCGCCCGGCTTCCTTCCATTTATCAAAGGTGCGGGGATGGGTGATCTCCTTGTTCTGATGATATAGGATGAGAAGGTTGCGGGTACTCTGCGGGGTACACTGAGCCATAAAACCTAAGAAGCCCTTCATGGAAGCGTCATCTTTGAACACTTCCTGTGCCTGAGCATCCACTTTTGCCCATGCGTCCTCACGTTCAGCCTGTTTCATGGAGGCATATTCTTCCTTGGTGTACTGCTGTTCCGGCTGAGGCTGAGTTTCCTGTTTTCTGCCGATCAAATTTGATAAATCGATACTGCATTACCTGCCTTTCTGTTTTTTCTTCTTTTTACGGGAATGGCCCGGAGTAGGATGCTGACGATCCTGCTGTTTGGCCTTTTCCTCTTTTTTCTTCACTTGTTCCTGCTTGATCTCCTGCAGTTCCTTTTTCACCGAAGGCTTTTGCTCCGGCTGCTCACGGTTTGTTAAGCCGGGCGAAGAGTTTTTGCTGGGCAAGGAAGGCTCGGACGGACTCTTTTCCGCTGCCGGGGGTTTTGATTCCTTCTCCCGGCCAATGGTAAAATTTTCGGCTTCACCCTGCCCGGCAGGACTGATATTGAAGTCATCTTCAAAGCCGCCCACCTCGAATTCCACAGCGCCCTGCTCGGTTTGGACAGTTTCCGTTTTGCCGGGTTGGGAAGCGGCAGGAGCTTGCTTCTCCTGTTCCACCGCTTTCTCCACAATGGCTTCTCCGGCTTCCGCTTTCACATAATCCAAGCCGAGATTGTCATAGATACGCTGAATCTTAGCGGCGTCATCCGCAAATACCACCAATTCGATGTAATCGCCTTTTTGTTTATTACGGATGGGCACATACAAAAGACCGTGTCCTTTGGCTTCCCGCACAAATTCTTTCATGTACGTTGCAGGCAGATTAAAAAACTTAAACGGGCGCTGCTCACGAAGCATTCGGACAAGCCTTGTCTTGCCATGGGTTTTCTTTTGGTCTTTCAGCACTGCATAAACAAACAGCGCAAAATTCTTCGCCGCCAGTCCCGACAGCTTGAGGGCTACTTCGGTCCCTTCAAGGGTAAATCGGACGATCTGGTCGGCAGGATCGCTTCCGTAGTTCAGTCAGCATTCTCCTTTCATCGTTCCAAGCTGCTGGAGCGTTTGTGTTTTGCTTTTTCCGGCGCAGGTTCCTTAGAAAAGGAATCCACGCCGGGAATCAGGGACAGGCTGGAACCGGTATCCCATTTCACTCCGATCTGCCCGATATCGTCTACATAGGCAACGGTGCCTTTTGTACCCGGAGGCGGAGCCTGCGAATCATCCATGTGATTTAAGATGATGCGGGTTCCGACAGGATATTGTCGGCGGATGAGTTCCACCTGTTCTCTTGTGGGAATTTTATGGATAGGATCATCTCCTTTTTTGATTTTCCCGATTTCGGGTTTGTTTGTTCTTTTCTTCCTGTGTCTGCTTTTCCTGCCGCTGCTGTTCTTCCTGCTGTGCTGCCTGCAGGCGCTGTTCCATCTCAATGGAATGGGTTTCGATATTCCGGCACAGCTTGACGGTATGCCGCAGCTTTTTGAGTTCCTCTGTGAGGACGCCAATCTGCGGGGAATCTGGCTGATAACGGTAGAGCTTCTGGCGCTCTTTTAGAAGCACTGCGATTTCATCCTCCGCTTTCTGACGGATGGCACGAAGCCGCCCGCGGTCCTCAATATGGTTTTTGAAAATGAATTCAGCCTGTTCTATCCGCTGATCCAGCTTGCGGATATCTTGCCGCACAGCAAAGCTTGGGTACCGGGGCTTTTTCGGCAGCGCCCCCATCTTGTAGAGATAGGAATAGTAGAGCGCCCGCAAGCCGGAAATTCTGCGGGGCGGCTTTTCTCCAAGAAGAATAAGGAAGCGGCTGGCAGGAGGTGTTTGTTTCCCAGCCCGGTGAGGAGGCTTAGGATACAGGATGCGGTTTTGGATAGCTTCCGGGGTGTAGTTTTTTCCCAAGGTTTTAAAACGAACGGTGCGCCCGGTACCCGGCAGGATCATGGTGGCGTACTTGCGGTCAAACCGGAAAGCATAGCCCTGTTTTTCCATCACCCGCAGGAACTGCTTCCATGTGAGGGAAGCGGCAATCGCTTCTTCGATATCTTTCTGGATGGGTGTTTTCCATGTGTAGGTACCGTTTTGCTCGGCCAGCCACAGGGCATAAGGACGGGCTACCCGTTCCGATTTCTCTGTATGGATGACGGAAAGGCGGTGCTTTACGCACAGTTCGTCCGAAATCTTCCGCACCCCAGTTACATAGGTTTTTTCATTGCTGCGGTACTTTTTCCCGTTTTCCATGGAGACAGAGTTCCACACAATATGGTTGTGGATGCATTTGGTGTTGAGATGGGTACTGACCACCGCCTGAAATTTCCCGCCGAGCAGCCGGTCCGCAAATTCCATTCCGATTTGATGCGCCAGTTCCGGGGAGATTTCTCCGGGAGCAAAACTCTGCACCAGATGGAATCCCTGCACGCCTTTTTCCTTATGCCATATCTTTTTGATCTGACACATATCCTCAAAGGCAGAGTCTATGGTACAGCCGATGGCTGACTGGAACAGATCCTGTTCTGACTGGTCTTTATTGAGAGCCTTATCGATTTCTCCTTCCAACGATTCTCTGTTTTCGGCACGGGAAGATTTTTTCTCATCGAGAGCATAGTCGATGGCGTTATCAAGGCGGTGGACGGGGATAACGCTGGTATATGCGATAGCGGTTTTCTCCTTTCTGAGTTTTCGGTGCGGGCAGCTTAGACGAATTCATATCTTGGCTATGTGCGCAAATTGCATCCAACCGCAGGTTGGTTACCAATTCTCCTTTACTTCTTTCCAAACCTGGCGGGCGATAACGGTCATTTCCTCCACGCTCTGCTGGCTGGCTTCGCCATAAGTATTCGCAACCTTGGCAAGCTGATTGGCGTTATTGCAAAGCCCTGCCACTTTGTGAAGCAGGTCCGCATGGTGATCGCAGGGTTTTGCACGCAGTTCGGCTCCCATGATGAGGGTGCGCAGAAATTCCTCACGGGGCAGACCGCTTTGTTTCACCTGTGTTTCCAGATGCGCCAGTTCCTTTTTGTTTAAATGAAGAGGGATGATGTGATTTCGTTTTCTCATAGGGACTCCTTTTTAACGCTCCGGTACTTTCCTTTTGCGGCTTTTCTTCTGCTCCGGCGCTTTAGCCGGATATTCGTAATGGACAGGGATATCCTGCAGGCGAAGCTTGCCGCAGTCCGGAGCGAAAGCTGCGTATCGGGTATAACAGTATCCTTCTGATTCTACAAGGATTCCGTCCCTGCTGTTTTCTCCTTTCACCAGTACACAGTGCCAGCAGAGACTGCCGGGATCGAACCACATCTTGTCTTGGTAATCAAACAGGAAAATCTGATCTTGCAAAAATCTGGTTTCCTGAAACTGACGATATTCTTCATCAGCCAAAACCACCACCTGTTCTACTCGAAACTCAGTCTGGCGCTCTGGTGCAGGATGTCTTAGATTTTGACCGTTGATATCGGATAGATCATGGGGACGGTGGTAAAATACAGCGTGTTCCTGATAGGCTTTTGGTTCTTCCAGCACAAGGTGTTCCATTGGTACATCCTGCAGGTTTACTTTGCGGCAGTCCTTTCCATAACCAAGGTACAGGCTGTTTCGCCCCTGTGCAATCAGCATATATTCCTGTTCTCCTTTGGTCCTAACCATCAGACAGCGGAACAGCCCGCCCGGATCGGCGCTCATCAGTTCCCGGTTATCCTTGAGGAAAGGATATTCCGGGGAGACGTCCTCTGAGAGCTTCTCAAAATCCTCTTTGCCCAAGACGATGACCTTTGTCACTTCAAAAACGCCGGGGACATAATTCACCTCGTTCCGGCGCAGGCTGTCCAGTGTTTTGGCGTTTGCCGCAAATGCAGCATATTGTTTCTGATTCAGTTTTCTCACCTCTTTCTATATTCGATGGGCGGCTGGATGCCGGGGGTTTGGGGTTCTCCCCAAAATGCGTTTGGATATCCAAACGCTATGCTTGCAAAACCAGTCACCGGCTGGGAAAATACCACGCTGGAATCAGAGCCCGTCATGTTCATCTGATTCCTTGATTTTTGCCAGACCTTCCAGCGTCGTACAGATAATATTTCGCTTTTCGGCTGTACCGATTTCAGCGGACATGGAGTTGCTGATCTCATTGCCGCATACCACCAGCATTCGGCATCGGCACAGTTTCTGACGGGAAATATTTTGAAATTCCCGTTTTTCATCGGCATTTTCCATCTGCAGGTACTGGCTGTCCGAAAGTTTCGGGCAGATCGGGACATATCCCAGTTCATAAATCTTGCGGCAGTAGCGTTTTAACAGGCGGGGCGCGGCATCGGGTGCGGCGCACACATAGGCAAATGCTTTTTCCATAGTGATTTCCTTTCTTTTCATATATTGAATAAAGGGGCAGGCTATCCACGTGGATAGCCTGCTTGTATGACTGTCTGTTTATGGCTATCCACGGGGATAGCCTTGGAGATTATTCGGAGGTTTCTTCTTCCGAATCGGCTTCCAATGCAAAGCGCACACGGTCGGAACCCAGCTTATAATAGGCGTCGGTGACTTCAATCCCTACGGCTTCATATCCTTCCAGCCGGGAAGCGAGAACGGTAGTTCCGGCTCCGCAGAAGGGATCGAGGATTCTCCCGCCCGGTACACAGATTTTCACAAGGTCACGCATGAGCTGCAAGGGCTTTTCCGTCACATGAATTCTGTTTTGAGGATTGGCGTAACGGAACACACCGGGCAAACAGCCAACCGGTCTATTCACCGGCATAGGACCATTGGAACCCCATACGATGTATTCACTTTGCTGGCGGAAACGTCCTTTCTGGGGGCGGCTGGTCATCTTATCCCATACCGCACAGCCACGCCAGATCCATCCAGCCCACTGCAGAGCGTCGGTAATAGAAGGATACTGCCGCCAGTCAATGAACAGACAAACCGGCGCTCCTGGTTTGCAGGCTTTTCTGGCGTCAGAAAGCCATTCAGCCATCCATCTGGTCCAGCTTCGCTGATCCTTTTGATCTCCGTCAAAATCGGGCAGGGCGTTTTCTTTGTCCATGCTGCTGTACTTTTGATTGGTGGTGCGGTTTTTCTCGGCTGGCTTCCACCCGCCCGAAGCGTAGGGCGGATCGGTAATAATGGCGTCGAACACCTGCGGCTTGAATGCCCGGATTACCTGCAGGGTATCCCCGTGCAGAATCGTCCAGCCATCCCCGCCGCTGTGTTCCATGGGCAGAATGGTTTCGTCAACAATTTGAGCCAGTTCTTTCGTTTCGTTCAGAGGCATCTTCCTTTCTAAAAAAAAATTACAGTGTTTTTTATCGTTCTTCCCCTCGGCTGCGCTTTTTAGAGGCACGAGGGTGCGGTTGATATTCGGGAGGAGGAGTAATAACAGGTGACTCACGTTTGAATTTTCGTTCCACCACAATTTCATCTGGCCGGATGTGGAGCACATCAATGGTGGGGTTATCAATTACGACTCCGGGCAGAATGACTGCGTGTTCATGAACCTCTATCTCGCCGCCAAGCTCCCCGTAAACAGAAGCTTTTTCCATGATTACAGGGGTTCCGCCGGTAACAGCATTCGCAAAGATTTTGGCATTTCCAGATATATGGACGTTTCCATGGACATAACCAGAGGTTACGATAGCATGATCTTCTATGATGGCTTCTCCACCGATTCGGCTTTTTCCGGAAATGACTGCACAACCACGAGCGCAGGAGTAATCCCACATGATGGCGTCACCGGATATATAGGATTCCTCGGCGGCGACAGCATTGTTCGCAACCCAGCACTGCCCTTCCTGACTGAGATTTTCCTCAGACTGGACGAAACCGCCAAGATCTCCCGCATGGACATCCTCACGAACATCCCGCAAGGCCCGAATACGGTGCAGCCATGGGTACTGCGGGTGAACAATGTCGGTAATCTCGTATTTCTGATTCATCTGGCGTCACCTCGTTCCTTTTCGTTTTTCGACTTCGTATGAGTTTTCTCCGATAATTCCGTTTCCACATATTCGCTAATGATATTAAGCGCTTTGTAATAATTCCCGGACTGGTAGACACGGTCACACATCTCCTTTGCCTGATCCGGCTGTCCGTTTTCCTTCAGCAGCCGGGAAGCTCTGCCGAGGATGGAAAAGATGTTTCCGTCCTGTCCCACCAATTTCATTTTTGGCCGATGAGGGGGTAACTGCTCTTTCAGGGGTTCTGCAGGCTGCATCTGCTCTACTTCAAAATAAAATGGTTCTGCTTCTCCAAAATGAACATACAGCACACCATCGTCAGTCTGGATTTCCTGCTGCTCAAAGCCTTCGCCCCAGCCATCGGAAAACTGTCCATGCAGATAATCCTGCAAATCTTCCATTTCTTCGTCAGCCAACGGTTCTTTCAGCACGACAGTTGTACAGCCCATCAATTCTCCGTTCCGAATTTCTATCGAAGGAATCGCGCTGATTACCTTTTCTTTAATTCCGGGATTGCGTTGTTTATAAAAGTAAGACATGAGGTTTCCGGTATACTGTTCTACAGCAGGGCGGATGCTTTCCTCATAGCAGACCATATCCGTACCATCAAACAGCGTGGGATAATCGGATACTCCATTGTTCCAGCCATACTCGTCTATTTCATTTTCGTGGAAATCTCCTGTCAATGGAGAGTAAAGTTTGAGTGTAATTTCTTTATCCGCTATTGCAAAACCTCCTTTTAACGGGAACAGGCTGCCCTTTGCCGGACAGCCTGTTTTTCGTATCTTTCTTTTGTCAGGTCGGCATAATCGCAGCCTTCTTTTTCCGGAAGATTCCTGACCATGCGGTACTTGCCCTGATAGGCTTTCTCAATATGATCGGCTGCCCACCTTCCCGCAAAATCGTTATTGGTACAGATTTCGATTTCTTCAATCTCCGGGTGACGGGCGAGAAAAGCGTCCAGCGCAATGGGTTTTTTCATATCCCGGCTTGTCTGTGTTCCTTCTTCAGGCGCATAAATCCCGCCAAGGGACAGCCGCCATTTATCTGTTGTCCCTTCCAGCGTTAAATGTGCGAGTGGCTCTATTGCGGCTTCATATATGGCGAGTTTTTTGCTTTCCCTTTTCGGCGGGAGACAAAAACAAAACCGCTTATCGCTGCCGGACACCTCTGCCTTGAATGGGTTTCCCCGTGTATAGGTACCACGCAGAAAAGCATACCGGGCAGTACCGGTTTCGTCCTTCCCAACAAACACAGCGTTGTGGTAGTCGGCGCTTTCGTAGAGGATTCCTGCCCGGATGCAGGCTTCGATGACCTTGCGGTCGATACCACGCTTCAAAAGATAGGCAAACACCCTGCGGTTATTTTCCGCTGCCGGCGGCAAAAGAAATTCCTTCGGCTGTTCCGGCTGGGAAACAGGCGGAACATAGCTGGGGTTTTCCCCGCATAAGGTCTGCACCGCTTCTACAAATTTCAGCCCCTCAACCTTAATAAGATAGTCAAGGGCGCTTTTGCCGCCGACATCCCGGCTTTTCCAATGCCAAAGGCTTGTGGTTTCGTTGATTTTAAAGCTGTCATGTTCTTTCAGCTGGAACTCACCCCGGCTTTCGGCTTTCACCAGTTGTCCGGGACGGTAACGCCGCAAAAACTCAATGGCGCTCATCTGTTTGGCAGCGGTGATTTGTTCTTCGGTGACTCCGGGCATGGGAATCCCCCTTTCTTACTTAAATGACAGCCGCCCGCAGGATTTTCGCCTGATCGGTGCGTTCCCACGGGAACTCCGGCCTGCCGAAATGTCCATAGGCGGCGGTCCCAGTATATCTCGGTGATAACAGATCCAGCTTTGCGATAATCTCGGCAGGCGTTAACCCAAACACCAGTTTTACCGCATCTGCCAGACAGTCATCGGCGCAGACCGTTCCGGTTTTAAAGGTATCTACTTCCACCATCACCGGTTGGGCTGCCCCAATAGCATAAGCCAGTGTAACCTGACACCGTTCGCACAAACCCGCCGCCACAAGGTTTTTAGCAATATATCGGGCCATGTATGCGCCGGAGCGATCCACTTTGGTGGCGTCCTTACCGGAAAAAGCACCGCCGCCGTGAGGCGCGAACACTCCGAAGCTGTCCACCATGAGTTTTCGTCCGGTGAGACCGGTATCTGCTTCCGGGCCGCCCAGCACAAACCTTCCGGCTGGATTGATTAAAATTTTTGTATCCTCATCCGGTGGCAGGACCTGCAAAGCAGGGGCAATCACTTTATCCGTCAGTTCGAAGCAGAGTTCATCGGCAGGGATTTCAGGGCTGTGCTGGGCAGACAGCACAACGGTATCCAGCCGGAATGGTTTTCCATCCTCATCATATTCCACGGTGACCTGTGCTTTCCCGTCCGGCCTTAGTCCTTGAATTGCACCGGATTTTCGGGCGATGGTGAGAGCGCTGGTCAGACGGTGTGCCAGCACAACCGGCAGAGGAAGCATTTGCGGGGTTTCCGAACAGGCATATCCCACCATGATTCCCTGATCGCCAGCGCCGAGCTGCAGAGAGGGACTGCTCCCATCCACATTTCTTCGCTGCTCTAACGAACAGTCCACACCTGCGGCGATATCCGGGCTTTGCTTATGGATGAGGCACTGGATGGCAAAACGGGCCGGATTGTAGCCTACTTTTCTGAGAACCGAACGGACAATCGAAGGGATAGAAGGTTCATACAGGCTGGTAATCTCCCCGGCGACAATGATCTGCCCTCTGGTAGCCATCACTTCGCAGGCCACACGGGAGAGGGCGTCATGGGAAAGGCATTCGTCCAGCACACTGTCGGCAATGAGGTCGCACAGCTTATCCGGATGCCCTTCCGTAACAGATTCGGCGGTATAAAATTGATTCATGGCATTCTCCTTTATCTTTCATGATTCGGGGGCTTTTTGGTTTTGGGTTTTGGGCTTACCACCGGGTTTATTCGGATACACAAAAGCCCTTCCGGTGTTTGGATGAATTTCTCAGGGCTTAAAAACATCTGCTGATACTTCTGCATTTGTTTTTCAGTCAGGCTGGAGAAGTTTTCTCCCTGAATACCACAGACAAAAAAAGCTCCCGCAATTATGTCATAGTTCTCCAGCACACGGTTTAGCGGCAGCCCCATATTTTTTCCTTCGTCATTGCAGACAATAGCAACCGGTTCTTCCCACGGATAAAGTGCCTGAATGGGTCCGCCTACCATTTGCTGCATTTCATGAAGGTCGTTTTTCATCTCAACAGGCCGGGCTGCTTTGCCCGGTTCTACAAGCAATACTCACATTCCGGCAGATCACCTCACTTGCAGGGAAAAGGGCTTGAGGCTTTTCCCGATTGCTTCATAGTTTTCAAAATGCACCTCGCAGCCCAACAGATAAGACACCGCTTCTTCCCATTCCTTTAAAGGGTATCTTTCCTTGTCCGGCAGGCGGTACAGATCGCCAAGCGCCGCCCATTTGAGTTCCGGCAGCAGACGCAGGTTGGAGATAAAGGTGCGGTGCTGTTCGGCTACCACATCCAAAAGTCCAAGTTTTTTCAATCAATCCCTCCAGTATGATAAAAATAGGGACGGAGCGCTCCGCAGCGCCCCGTCCGATTGGTTCTTACGCTATTTTTTCCTGCGGTTACGAATATGCAGGAACACAAGGCCGCCCAAAATGACAGCGCATAAACAGATCAAAATAATTGCTTTTGGTTCCATTGATTGATTCTCACCTCACTTCTGCGGCGATGACCACCGTGCGGGCGTTTTCCCATTCATAGGAACAGGTGACGAGCGTCAGCAGGCGGCAGTCCTCGCCGTGGATGGTTTGGGATTCGTATAATGACTGTGCGAAGAGCTCTTTCTGAAAAGACAGGAAATCCGCATGATCCGCAAATTCAGTGCGGTTAAACCGGAACTTTGTGATATCGGTTTTCAGCACAGCCGCAATTTGATATTCCCGCAGTCCATTGCTGGTCTGCAGCAGGATTTTGGAGTGTTCGTTGCGGAAGGCTTCATCAGTCATCTTTTGAAGAACAGCGAACATGGTCCCGTCATTCATGTTGTGCCCGTAGACCACGGTATTTTGACTCTCTGCGGAACAATCCCATTGAAAAAAGATGCTTCCGGCAGTGCGCCATTCTCCCTTGTAGGTACGCCGCAGATAGTATTCGGGATCGTCAGCGCTGCTTTGCAAAACCGGGTAATCCACACAGGTGCCGGGAATGGAAATCCAGCCTTTGATGTCCGGGTATTCAGTCTGCAAAGCGGGAAGGTCCACAAGGGATTCCGGTTCGAGCTGTTCTTTCCCAGCCGGTAAAACCCCGGAGCTTTCGGCTCCGGGGAGAGGCTGTGCGTATTCTTTTTTCAGGGCTTGTGCTTCTCCATTGGTCAGCCCCGGCTGTAGAACCAAAAACCAGAGAAGTCCCAATAGGCTCAGGCACAAAAGGCCGATGCAAAATCCTTTTAGAAAGATTTTCATTCTTCTGTGCCTTGATCCTCATCGGCCTGATCAGCAGATTTGCGCTTTTTACCTGTATAGCGCAGGAAAAGCAGAGCGCCGCCGGACAAAACTGCCAAGCCTGCAAGAGTGCCAAGGATGGCAGGCATCCACGGGTTATCGCCGGTCTGCGGAACAGAGGGAACCTCCGGCACCAGCTTGTTATGCATCTTTACGGTCGTTGTTTCGCCTGCCTTGATTTCTACGGTCTGATCGTCAGGCAGAATATACTTTTCGGAATCTTCGCCAGCTACTTCAGATACGGTGTATTCTCCCACACGGAGAGTGAGATTGATTTCACCGTTTTCATCCGTTTTGAATTCCTGCTCATAGGCATTGCCCATGAAGTCAGTACCGCTGATTTTGAAGGTGCGCCCTTCGACCTTATCATCGTCGGCGGTCTTTACCACCTTTAGGGAACCGGTCTGCGCTTTGTTCAGGAACCCTTCGCCAGCTTCGGTTTCGATGCGGACAATCGCTTCATTCTCAGTAATGGAGAAAGGATAATATCCGTCATCCTTTTCGAAAAATTCCGGCGCTTCCTTCTCATGCAGGAAGTAATTTCTATAAACAAGATCCTTCATCTGGTAGAGGCCCGGTTCGGTTTCTGTCATTTCACCTGCCAGCTTGTCGATATCCGCATTGAATTCACCATTATTGTCCACATCGGCATAAACTTCAAAAACAGCCCCGGACAGCTTGTGGTCCGGATAATCGGCGTCCACCTTTATGGTTTCGGCGGTACCTTTGATGATCTGGTTTTCAATGGTGATTTCGATGGTCTGTCCGTCCTCGGTGATTTCTACCGGGAAGATTTCTTCCGTCAATACGAAGGCTTCCGGAGATGCGATTTCACGCACGAGGAAGTTTCCAGCAGGCACATTATCAAACTCAAAGTACCCGATTTCATTGCTCTCGGTGACCATGAGGGCGGTTTCTTCGGTAAACTCCGTTTCGTCAAAACGGAACAGGCCGATAACAGCGCCGCCTAATTCAAAACCATCCTGATCGACCTTCCAGCCGGATACCTTGCCGCGCTTTAAGGTATTTTCAATGGCTTCTCCATCGTTCGCTTCAATTTCCACTTTCGCCACATCCTGTCCGGCATACTCAAACACCACAGGGGATTTTTTGTCGCTCAAAATGTAGTGATCGTCGGTTCCGATTTCCTGTACATACAGGGAAGCCCCGCAGGGGATGTCGGTTGTAAATACGGCATTCCCATTCTCGTCAATGCCGATTGTTTCCATCAGCCCGTCTGCCGGGATGGAGGTACCATCGGAGGCGGTCAGTTGTTCCGCAGCGAACAGTCCGAAAGTAATGTTTTTCCATTCCTCATTCATGCCGAGGGAGAAGGTTTCGTCCTGTTCCAGCAACTTCTTGAGGGAAATCTCCACTTTCTGGCGTTCATTGACGAAACCAATGCTGGCGGAGGTGATCTCTACTTCCTGACCGGCATAGGACAAAACGACTTCCTTGGGTTCAGGATCGATTACCATGCCATCCGGCGCAGTGATTTCCTTCACCTGATAGCGGCCGAGATACAAAGGTTCCGAGGTGGCGGTCCCGTCACTTCCGGTGGTCAAAGTAGCCGCCAGTTCGCCTGCTTTCAGGTGGACGGTTCCGTCCGGGGTAACGACATCTTCCAGTGCTGTGATTTCATAAACAGCGCCCGGCTGGCCCTGCACCTCATACTGAGGCTGGTACATCCCGCCGGATTCTGCAACAGACTTAAATACTTCGCCCTCTTTGGAGACTGTAATCGTTCCCTTTTGCGGGATATTGTATTTCTCCACTGTAACCACGTCCTGTGAACCGTCCACCACAAAGGGAACCGGCTCTTTGTCAAGAACATATCCCCATGGACTCTGCTGTTCATACAGCTCGTAATTTCCAAACGGAAGCGGTTCCGGCAGCATAAGGGTTCCTGTGGAGTCCGTCACAAAGGTGTCGATATCGATGGGGCTGGGGTAATTGATATGCTGTACTACCCACTCGCCGGTATCAGCGTTGCGGATTTTGACTGCTGTTCCCGCCAGAGGAATAATTTTGCCGGATTCGGCGTCTTTCTTCTCAAAGCGGATGAGCGAGGTAAAGGTGGGGTTATTGAGAATGAAATAATAGGTTTTACCGTGCTCAGAAATGAACACGGAGAAGTCTGGGACAAATTTCTGTCCTTGGGCACCTTTGGTCTGATGCACCACATACAAGCCATACGGAAGGTCCTTTGAACGGGCAAATCCATAGGAATCGGTGGTCAGCAGGTCACGCTCGGTTTCTTTTGCGTTCTCATAGCTGCCTGCGCTGGCCAGATAAATCTGGAACTGAGCGCCTTCTTCTGGCTGCTCGATCTGATCGGAATCGCTGCTCTCAGCAGGTTTGTCCGTATGCTTGGTGATAGCAATGCTGCCGAGGATAACATCCTCTGTAGCGGTCATGGGGATGCTGTTGTTTTCCAAGGTGAAATTTCCCGGTTCTGCACCTACCGGATAGATGGTTTCGTCCAGCAGGTATCCTTCGCTGGGCGTAATCTCACGAATTGTATAATCCGATCCGCAGGGGTATTCCTTGGTGGTGAATTTGCCCCCGTTTGCTGTGGTATAGGTATCCAGCAGATTTTCCCCTTTGAACATACCGTATAAAGCGCCATCCAAACTGGAATCGCCTTGTGCTTCCTCGGTTTCGGAATCCACTTTATCCAATTTAACTGTAAATTTCTTCAGAAGATTGGAAAAACTCACGCTGGAAGTCTGGCCGGGATAGATGGTTACCTGCTTGGATTCAGGCTGGACATATTTGTCCGGGGCACGTTCCGTTACGGTGTATGTTCCAGCTTGGAGATTGTCTACCCGGATGCTTCCGTCCGGTCCGGTCACCACGTCTTTTTCGATTCCATTCCCGGAAATATGAAAAGGAATGCCGGAAACCTCGCCATCTTCGGAGGTTTTCACAAGCTGCAGGGTACCCGCCTTGATCTCAAGGGAAAAATAGCACTTTACGGGTTCAGCGGAGCCTTTGACGTCAAAAGTGACTACATTCTGGTATTCATCACGCAGCCAGTATTTGGTGCCGCCTGTTACAACACCGGGGATAGAGGAAGGCAGCTCCTTTTCTGCGGTGATTGTACCGAATTCCTTTTTATCCGTAGAAACATGAAGTTTGTTCCCGCTGATGGAAAAATCCACTCCCGGATAGCTGACGGAGAAATCTTTGAGAACATTGTTTTCATCCACCAGTGTGGTTTCATTTTTTCCAGTGTCCTCATTGTATTTGAGGTCATGTGTATATGCGCCGACCGCACTGGGATTGTCGGTGGCAAAGGATGGAACGGTGTGATAAGTAACCACGTTTTCCCTCAGCTTCTGAAAGATCGTCTTTGCCGCAGGGCTGTTGGCAGTAATTTCATTCACGATCTGGTTTTCATATCCGGTGCCAAGCTGCCCGTGGGCAATCAGCCAAATGAGGATTTGGGTGGCAATGTATTCATCCATGGCGCTCCCGCCGTACTTAGTGCCGGTTTCCACGTTATATCCCAAGGTCAGAGCAGTGTTGATCATTGCTTTCTGTTCCATGGTAAGGGCGGCATAATCATCCGACTGGTCATAGCCAATCCCGGTATGGGTTGCCACGCCAAGCTGGATGCAATAGGCGGTGCGGAAAGCTGTTAAATCGTTAATTCGCAGTTCAGTAAACTTATCTGTGCTGTATCCGCCAAATGGCGCCGGAAGGCTGGAGCTAAGAGAATATCCTCTGCCGTTATAGTCGATCATGGAGATATATCCATCATACTCGTATTCAGCGGCAAAAGCATTGCTTGGTACAATACCAAAGCAAAGAAGCACTGCCATCATCATAGACAGAAGTCTTTTTAGATATTTTTTCATGAAGTTCTCCTTTCGGATAAAATAAAAAATGCCCCCGCAGGCTGAAAGAAAACTCTCAACTTACGGGGGCAAGTCAATTTATCGTTCTTCTTTGTGTTTGGGATGGCGCTGTTTTTTGTGAGGGACTACCTTCTGAGGCAGTTCCTGCTGTGTACAGCGAACCGCTTCGATTACAGTTTGGGTATCGATCCCATTTTGTCTGCATCCATTCAGAATACCTTCCAAATAGGAAACAGAGGGCATGGCGGGTTTGTCTTTATACGGGCTGTTCATAGTATAGGCCATGATTTCCCGTCTGACTCCGTCCTGATTTGTCACTGTAACAGGCTCTTTCCCATATAAAAAGGGAAATCCTTCGTAATGATCCAGATGCTGTTCGTCCCGTTCGGAAATACGCCAAAGGACGCCGTCCACATAGCTTCCTTCTTCCGGCAGAATGGTGGCAACGCCATTCCCGCCGCCATTGGTGCGGAACGCAAGGCGGTATCCCTCTAACCGGACGGATTCCACAACTTCTGCATCCGGACAGCGAAACGCCATCTGATTCAGGTTCATATTAGAACCATACGCAAAATAAAGTTTTTCTTTGGTTTTGATCATCTCCTATCGTTCATGGTTTTGGCGGTTCTGCAGGCTGGGGTATTGAGCTTTATCGTAGCGCCATGCCCTGTCGCCGGGAAGCTTTGAAAGCAGATGTTCTCGCACATTTTTGTATTCCGGTCCAATAAGACCAAGGCGCAGCAGAAAGGTGCGGAAGGTAAAGGCAGGGTTTTCGCTGATCTCGGTTTTCCGCATGACTGTCCGGCTCTGGTTAATAGCCTGTGCAGAGATCGCCAGTGCCAGCGTGATGTTTGCCCTGACTTTGCCTGCATGGAGGGTGCTTTCAAAACAGCGCCATTCCAAGGTTCCACGGTAAAACACAGAATGAAGGTTTAAGGCATAGTATCTTGTCCAGTTGTAATGCTCGTAGCTTCCGTCAGAGCCTTCATACCATTCCCGCCTTAACCGATCCATGGTAGTATTGCTTGGAAGTTTACGGATTTTCTCCAGCATGGGTTCCCGCACCTTCTGGCACCAGCGTTCCACCCGGCTCTCGTTTACATTTAAGGCTTTGAACAGGATATCCTCTTTGGAATACATAATGGAAAGGGCGTTTTTCAGGCTCTGCGGTGTATGCTTGGAAGCGTCCACATGAACGTGCATACCGCAGCTTCCATTGACAACAGCTCCTGCATGGCGCAGGGTACGGACAACTTCCTGCAGTTTTCCCATTTCGCTGTACTCCAGTTTTGGGGAATTCATCTCCACCTTGTAGTCACCATCACCGATTGGAACCTGCTGCCGCCCGGTTCGATGAGAACCATGGATACTGGAGTCGTAAACAAACCGCCATGTTTTTCCCTCGTTATCGGTCACTTCCCACGGATCATAGGTGCGGGAAGAACGGGAATGGACAGCGTTGGTTCCAAACAGGGAAGCCACGGCTTCTGCTGCCTGCTGGCGGGTGAGTCCCGTCATCTCAATTTCACAGCCGAAATATTGGTCTTTCAGATCAATCGATGGCATTCACCTCCCGATGGGCAGAAGCCAACCGTTTGCCGATGGCTTCCACCACTGTAACGGTAACGCCGTTTCCGGCCTGTTTGTAGAGCTGTGCGTCCGATTGAATAGGAAGCACTCTGTCGATCTGTTCGTCCCGCCAGCCTTGCAGCCGCAGGCATTCTTTTGGAGTCAGCCTGCGGATTCGGCCGCCGAAAAAAACACCGTGGCGGTCTTGGGCGGTGAGGGTGAACATGGGTTCTTCCGCAGATTTGATTCGCCGCCCGTTCTGACGGACAGTTTCCCTTTCCGGGGTAAGGACCGCACGGGCTTCCAAGGTTCCTTGGTCGCTGTTTGTGGTGAGGGTATGGGCGATTTTTCTGCCAACTCTGCCGCGGCGGGTATTCAGTCCGGCAAACGCCAAACTGATGCTGTCGCCGGGATACGCCATTTTATAGCCTTTTTTCGTGTTTTCCTTAATCGGAAGCCCAACTTCATACAGTCCGGTTTTCCCGCCAAATCCACCCGTTTGTGCAGCAAGGGTACAGCTTATTCCTTTTGTGGAATAGATTCTTTCTCCCTGAGCTCCGGGCAGGATTTGTACAAGAGATATTCCTGCTGTTTCGGTGAAAGGAAATATTTTTCCTCTGCATCGTTCATCAAGATATCCGATAAGATACACCCTTTTTCTGGATTGGGGGACTCCAAAATCTTTGCTGTTGAGCACCTGCCATTCCAAACCATACCCCAGTCTGTCCAGCGTATGGAGGATGGCCGCAAATGTCCTGCCCCCGTCATGATTAAGCAGTCCGGGAACATTTTCAAGCAGCAGATACGCAGGTCTTTTTGCCGCAGTCAGCCGGGCAATTTCAAAGAACAAGGTACCTCTTGGATCGGAAAATCCCCCACGGTTTCCAGCAATCGAAAAAGACTGACAGGGAAAACCTCCGCACAGGAGTTCGAAGTCGGGGATATCGCTCGGATCGGCTTTTCGGATATCTTCACAGAACCACTCTCCTTTGGTATCGAACAAGGCTTCATAGCTTTGATTGGCTTTTTTGTCGATTTCGCAGTGTCCTACACAGGTAAATCCTCCGGCACGGGTGAGTCCTTCCCGGAACCCGCCAATACCGGAGAACAGGTCAATATATCGTATGGTTTTCTATATCACGCCCCTTATCTTGTATGATACTAAAAGCTAACACACAATCAATGGACATCGCCCCTTTCCCATGGTGAAATGAAATATATATGAAAACAGCCCGCAGTTTCCTGCGGGCTGCTGCTGGCTGTGTTATGCGTAGGTTTCATCTTCATTTTCATTGGTTTCGCCGGATTCTATGGTATCGTCATCCGGCTCGGTTTCTTCTTCCTCATCCTGATTCCAGCTTTCCGGTGTAGTATCCTCATCGTCCTCGCTGGGTTCTTCCTCGCCCTCACCGGTTTCGGTGTTTTCTGCAGGTTCCCAGCTGCTCCCGGTTGTTTCTTCATCAGCACTGAGTCCCTCGGTTTCGCCATTTTCTTCGTCCCAGTCCTCTGGTTCCTCGTCATCGGATACTTCCTCGTCCTCATCGCTTTCAGCGATTTCTGCGGCTTCCCAGCCGTTTTCAGCCTGTTCCTCGTGCTCGGCTGCTCTGGCGGCTTCGAATTCTTCTTCCGCTTCTTCCAGCGCCTGTTCGATCAGCCCAATCACGAATTCTTTTTGGGTGAGGCGGCGATGATAGGCTTTCTCATAGTTTTCAAGGTATTCCTTTACCCTCTGGAACAATTCCTCGCTCACCTGAAATGCTAATGTTCTTCCTTTTTCCATAATTCTGTTAGCCCCTTTCTCATAATGCTCCCGGATGATCATTTCGATGAATTTGCTCATCGTACTTTCCGTTTCCCTGATTTCCTCGCTGATTTGGTTATGCAGATCCAGCGGGATTTTGCAGGTTACGCCCTTTGTTTCCACGCCTATCGCTCCTTTTTTCGTTCTTTCCCTTTCGGGCAACACAAGCATACTGCAACCCGCCGGATAAAGCTATTACCAAGACCAACAACCTTTCAGTCAAAGCAGGCTCGACAAACGTCACAACCAATAAAGGCTATGTGGGGGTTATTCTTCTCTCAACAGGGAACCAAGGAAGCCCATCATCTCCTTCGGAATGGCTTCTTCCTGCTGTGGTATGGGCTGGGAAGGCACAGCTTTGAGTTCTTCCCGCAGTACCCGGCGCAGAATTGTTTCCAGTTCTTCTCGCTGGGCATTTTCCAGAATCACCTGTACCAGAAAGGCGTTTTTCTGGCCTTCCGGCACAGTCTGCAGAATTTCCCATGCTCTGCGATGTTCTTCATTCTGGAGGTTGGGGCGGAACATAAATAGGGGCCTGCTCATGCCTTGCCCACACCGCCCGAAAACTGCCCCAAAATCCTCTCGAACCCTTCAGCGTTTACCTTGTCGTCTATCAGGGCAAAAACCCGACACAGGCTGTCCTGTTCGCTCACGTTGCCCTTGACTACCGATGCGCCGCCGCCCAGCATCACCACCGGGATGGCTTTCAGGTCAAACCCTGATTCCATAGCTGCCGAAAGAAGGCTCTCTTTGTAAAGCCGCCCTTGTTTCTGGATAATGTTTCGGGCGTCCTCATCCATACTGCAGGGCTTTCCTGTCAGAACACGCTCCACCTGAGCGTCGGTCACAGACAGCCCGGTATCCCGGCGGACCTGTTCTTTCGTTTCATCAATGCAGCGGATCATACCGAGTTCCAGACTTCGGCAGGTAGCCGCATTGGGAACACCATTATCCAGCCGCATCAGATCAACAGTCCAGCCGCCGATGTCCATGAGAAGAACAGAAGGCTCATTCTGGATGAGTTCCGAATGCAGAGCAATGGCGGAATAGCCTTGTGGGAACAGTTTCACATCCTCGATGGTGATTTTGTAGGCAATTCCTTCAAACTTGAAGCACACCGGCTGGGAAGAACGCAGAAGGTATTCTCGGAAGGGCTTTTTCTCCCGGCCAAATCCGGCCAAAGGCAGCCCGGCGGCAATGCGCACCGAACACTCCGTTTTTCCACCTCGCTGTTTGATTTCCTTGGCGATGGCTGCAAGAGTAAGCAGGTAGTAATTGTCGTTTTCCATTTTGTTACGCAGGATCGGCTGTCTGCCGGTTCCGCAGACATAAAACTTCCCGCCGAATTCCAGTGTGTTTTGCAAGGTGTAGGGTTCATGGGAATACTCTGCAATACCGGCTGGGAAAGAAAAATGCCGGGTTTTGATTGCGTAATAGCCATGGTCGATGCCAATGTTCATGGTTTTACTCATCCTTTCTTGTTGGTTGTTGAAAACTTGAGGTTCTTGCTGAGTTAGAGCTTAGAGTTATCTTGTTCTTTCCCAGCTGGTAAAGTATTAGGGGGGAGAGTGTGAGAGGGGGGAAAAGCGGAAAACCGCCCCGGCCATTCAGCCGGAGCGGTTCTAAAAAAGGGCGCACTACCCCCTTGTATCTTGAGGGCTTGAAATTGGCCCATTTGGGGCTTTCGTCAATCTATCTATATATCTGCCGAAAACTTTTACAGTTCCGACAACGGGAAAAAAGAGTGGTAAACGCAAAAAAGCGGAGTTCCCAGCCTGAAAAATCAGGTGAAAACTCCGCTTAGCTTTGCAGATATCTCTAAAAACGGGGATGACAGTAATGGGACACCAATCCTTTTTTGAAACGGAAAAAAGCCCGCAAACCCGCATGAATACTAAGAAAAATGTGCCTGACAGTAAAATCAGGCACATAATCTGGTGGGAGAGAGTGGATTCGAACCACTGAAGTCAGTGACGACAGATTTACAGTCTGTTCCCTTTGGCCGCTCGGGAACTCTCCCATATTAAATTATGATGCGTAAAATGGAGCTGGTGGACGGACTTGAACCCCCGACCTGCTGATTACAAATCAGCTGCTCTACCAACTGAGCTACACCAGCGTTTCGAACGCTTGAATATATTATCATAAAAGGGCGGTTTCGTCAACACAAATTTTAAAATTTTTTAAAAAACTTTGTAAAACCCGTTTCTCGGTGAATCGGTAATTAAGAGCACTCGGCGAAAACGGGTTTAAAACCTCTTGCAAATATGACTGCCTGCCGACACAATACATACTCTTGCTTTTTACCGCGCAATACTGTATAATTTATTCCAAAAATAACGATAAAAGACACATTAATTACTCGCTGCAAATGTAGCTGTTTCCGGTAAGGCGTGTTGTATTGCAACAGTAATGATACAAGCCTTATCTTATAGGAGTTTTTATATGAAGGACAAAGCACAAAAAAATATTAAGATGCATTCGGTTCAGTTCAACTTCATAATGAACGCCATACTGACCGTTTCTTCATTTATTTTTCCGCTGATAACGTTCCCGTATATTTCGCGTACTCTTTTGGTAGACGGTATCGGAAAGGTGAATTTCGCAACGTCGGTAATTTCATACTTTACCATGTTCGCTTCGCTCGGTATACCGACATACGGTATCCGCGCGTGCGCAAGAGTTCGCGATGACCGCGAAAAGCTCACAAAAACCGCACAGGAACTTATAATAATAAACCTTATCACCTCGGCAATAACATACGCTGTATTTTTTATACTGCTCTTTACCGTTGACAGGTTCTATCAGGACAAAACGCTGCTCACCGTAACCAGCGTTTCGATTATACTCAACACCTTGGGCGTTACATGGCTTTATTCGGCTCTTGAGCAATATTCGTATATCACGGTAAGGAACATTGCCTGCAAGCTTGTCTCCGTAATATTGATGTTCATATTCGTCCACAACACATCGGATTATGTGATTTACGGTGTAATTGCGGTCTTGGCATCGGGCGGCTCGAACCTTTTGAACTTTATCAATCTGAAAAAATATATTTCTCTGCGACCCGTAGGGCATTATGATTTTAAGCAGCATTTGCAGCCGATATTCATTTTCTTTGCGACATCGATTGCTATAAGCATTTACACAAACCTTGACACGGTTATGCTCGGATTTATGACCAACGACACACAGGTAGGCTTATACAGTGCCTCCGTTAAGGTTAAAACCGTTTTGCTCGCTGTGGTCTCTTCACTCGGAAATGTTCTTTTACCGAGGCTGTCGGTATATATACACGACAATGATTACAGTAAATTCAGAGAGGCGCTGTCAAGAGTTCTGAACTTTCTGCTTTTGATAACTATACCTTTGACGTTATTCTTTACGCTCTACGTTAAAGACTCCATTATATTGCTTTCCGGCGAAGCCTTCTTAGACGCCTCCCTTTCAATGAGACTTTTGATGCCCACGGTATTTTTCTGCGCCCTCAGCGGAATGACCGGCAATCAGATGCTGGTACCGCTCGGTAGAGAAAAGGCTGTAATGCTGTCGGTAAGCATAGGTGCTGTTTTTGATTTTGTTTTAAACTTCTTCGTAATTCCGAAAATGGGAGCTGCCGGTGCGGCACTCTCGACACTTCTTACGGAATTTTTGGTTTTGGTGGTACAGACATTCTTTTTAAAGGACCATCTCGGCAAAGTCATACGCGGAGTAAAGGCATTGCCCATTCTTTTAAGTGCCGCCGTATCCACGGGTGCCGGAATCGTGATACAGCACTATATGGGTGTTTCAAACTCATTTTTACGGCTTGTCATCGGTGCGGTTTCGTTCTTTGGAATTTATTTTGTTCTGCTTCTGATTTTAAAGGAAAAGTTCCTTACGGAAAACCTTACGCTTGCACTTGAAAAGCTGAAATCGCTGCTGTCTTCGAGAAAGCAGCAGCCGAAGGATTAGTTATTTTACAGTTTTAAAAACCGTGAAATAAGCATTAAGCAAATTGAAGAAACCGAATTGTACAAACCCCCGGTAGGAGCAAGCATTCCTATCGGGGGTTTATGTTGTGATTTTACCGGAAAGCCTTTGTTCCGCATATCTTCACAAAAGTTCAAACAAATCTTTGCGGCATTTGATTTTTCCGCTTTTTTTAAGCTTGCCTATAACAGCGGACAGTCCCGAACGGTCAACCTCGAGATAATCCGCAAGCTGCTGACGGTCATAGGTAATGTGAAAGCTGCTTTTCCCCTGCTCCTTAGCCGTCTGCATTAAATATGTCATCAGCTTTTCCTCCGTAGAGCGTTTACTTGTCACCTCAAGTCTTTTCATAAGGACAAGATTTTTCACCGATGACGTTCGCAGCAAATTTAGAATAAAACAGTTATATATATCCGTATTTTGGGGAGGAATATCCGGCAGACTGAGAAGCATGACAACGGTTTCGTCAAGGGCAACGACATCTACCGGAATACTTTTTATTCCGGCACATACAAACGCTTCACCGAACACCTCAGAAGGCTCCAACACAGCGACTATGCTGCGATTGCCGTAGTAATCCGTCCGCTCTATTTGCGCGTTGCCGTGAAGTACAACACCTATATGCTCAGGTTTTTCGCCCTCGGAGAAAATAACGTCGCCTTTAGAGTATTTAACAACTTTAGAGTTCAAAATCTCGGTCAGGCACTTTATGTCGTCTATGTCAAGTCCCGTAAACATACGACACTTTTTGAGTATTTCAAAATAATTTTCCATTTTGCCTCCGTTTGTTGAAAATTCAACATACAATTCAGTTTTATTATATTATAATGTCCTCACAAGTCAAGAAAAATAAATTTCGGAGGATATACCATGATAAGAAAAATCATTAAAATAGATGAAGAAAAGTGCAACGGCTGCGGTGCCTGTGCCGCCGCCTGCCACGAGGGTGCAATAGATATGGTAAACGGTAAAGCCAGGCTCATGCGCGAGGACTACTGCGACGGGCTCGGCGACTGCCTTCCCGCCTGCCCCACCGGAGCTATAACATTTGAAGAAAGAGAAGCTCCCGAATACAACGAAGAAGCCGTTAAAAAGGCAAAAATGCACAAAGCGGCGGCTATGTTTCACGGCGGCTGCCCCGGTTCACGTTCAAGGGCAATTGAGCGCAAAAACGAAGTCCCGAAAAGCACGAACACGGTTTCGGAAAGCCGTTTGAGGCAATGGCCCGTTCAGATAAAGCTCGTTCCGGTAACCGCTCCGTACTTTGAGAATGCGGATTTACTCATATCAGCCGACTGTGCTGCTTATGCATACGGAAATTTCCACGCAGATTTCATAAAGAATCGTATAACTCTTATAGGCTGCCCGAAGCTTGACAACACGGACTATTCTGAAAAGCTGACGGAAATCATAGCGCTCAACAACATCAAAAGCGTTACCGTTGTGAGAATGGAGGTTCCCTGCTGCGGAGGTATTGAAAACGCCGCAAAACAGGCTGTAAAGCGAAGCGGAAAATTTATACCGTGGCACGTGGTGACGATATCGACCGACGGAAACATTTTGGATTAAAAAGCAAAATGAACAAAGAAAAAATGAGCTGTAAATTTTTACAGCTCATTTTTTGTATCAAGAATTCTCTTTAATGTATTTGCCGTATTTAATTCTGTTAACTACAAAGCCTACACCGAGAACCAGCAGAAGCGGAATCAACAGTATAATAAGAGCCAATATACCGCAAACGACAATCGGAACGCCTTTTTTGCTCTTTTTGACGCTGCATTCGGGCTTTTTCTCTTCTTGAGGCTTCTTCCCCTGCTCGCCCTCTTTATAGAACGGTCTTATAGGAAGTATGGCGTCATATGACGGTATGCCCGAATTATGTAAAAGCGGTTCCGCAAAGTCGGTAAACGAATCAGCAACCTTTATAAGCTTACGCGGCTTTATATGCAGAGCGGCAAAAACCGAATCTACAATGTGAAGAAGTCCTACGGTTATTTTATATTCGTTATCGTCAACACTGTAAAGGTCTTCTCCGCCGTACAAATTGACTACAAGGTCACAGATAAAGTCAACAACGCTTTTATCGGCAATATCGGCATAATCCTCGGGCTTCAGCCCTGTTTCGGCACGGGTCAGCTTTGCGACTTTGCCTATTGTAAGAGCATTAAGCTTTTTGGCAAACGGTTTTATAAGCCAGCCGATTTTATAAATGAGTTTTTTCTTTATGCTCATTGCCGTCGCCATATCGGCAAGCGTCGGAATATCCGTTCCGGCGGCTTTTATCATATCCTTTACCATACCGATAAGCTGATATTTGAGATACTCCTGAAGGGTTTTGCCCTCCAAATCGAAGTCCACCGTTTCGGTTATGAGGTCGGTTGTGGTTGAAACCATTTTTACATCCGGGTCAAAAACAATGGTGCGTATCGGTGCGGGATAACCTACGGTTGCGGCGGTTGCTATATCGTAAAGCGTATTTCCGCGGTCGCTCGTTATCACGTCTATATCGTGTACGTGAGTGTGACCCGTAAGAATAAACTGTATGCCTAAGTCGGCAAGCTCGTTTCTGCGCGTCTCGTAGTCGCCGAGCATATCGTTTTTGCCTATCAGCTCATAAATCGGCGACGGGGCTATAAGCGGATGGTGAGTCATAGCCAAAATAAACTGGTCGTTTTTGCGTGCATCCTCCGCCTGAGCCTTTATCCACTCAAAGCACTCATCCGAAAAGCCGCTTTTTCCCGAGAGATTGCGGTCGTCATTAAGTGCAAAAAGCCTGTAACCGTCGGCAAGCTGCACTACATACGACATACTGTCTCGATGAACAGCAATCGCTTCATCGGGGCCGAACTCTTTATACATATCATAGAGCTGCTCACGCTTTGCGGCAGGAATTTTCACCTTTTCATTGCCTACAAAGCTGTCTGTCAAGCCGTCATCCTGATAGTCGTGGGTTGCCGTAAGAACATAAACGCGTTTTCCGCTCTTTTTTAAATCGCGGAGCATTTCGATAAATTCCTCGTGTGCCTCAATTTCACCGTTGTTGGTGGTATCGCCCGAAAGCAAAACGATATCGGTTCGTTTATCTTCTTTTATCTGCTTAAAGGCAGCTCTTAAAAGCTCCTCGCTGTATTTTAAAAGCTTTTGGCTTTTGGCGTTTGCCGCATCGTAAGCCTTACCCTTAGTGCCGGTCTTTTTTGAATAGTAATGCGTGTCCGTTATCACGGTCACGGTAAGAGGTGTTTTTGCCAAATTTACTGACCCCCTTTTTTACTTTATCGCTTTTGTCTTAACTTCGTCTGCAAGGCGGTCGCAAAGAGACGAAAGCTCCATGGAGCCTATATCGCCCTCGCCGCGATGGCGAACGGAAACAGTACCGTTTTCAACTTCTTTGTCGCCGACAACGAGCATATACGGCGTCTTTTGAAGCTGCGCCTCACGTATTTTATATCCGATTTTTTCGGAGCGATCGTCAACCTTTACGCGGATACCGTATTTTTTAAGTTCCGCCTCGATTTCATGCGCTCTGTCTGAATGGCGATCCGCTATTGGAAGGATAACGGCCTGTACGGGTGACAGCCAAAGCGGGAACGCGCCTGCAAAATGCTCTATAAGAACGCCGATAAATCTCTCTACCGAGCCGAAAACAACGCGGTGAATCATAACGGGACAATGCTTTTCACCGTCGGCACCCGTGTATTCAAGATTAAATCTCTCGGGAAGCTGGAAGTCAAGCTGAATAGTACCGCACTGCCAGGTTCTGCCGAGCGAATCTTCAATGTGGAAGTCAAGCTTCGGACCGTAGAACGCACCGTCGCCCTCATTTACGGTATATTCCTTACCGATGCTTTCGATTGCGTCGGAAAGCGATTTTGTGGCTTTGTCCCATTCCTCTTTTGTGCCCATATGGTCCTCGGGCATGGTTGAAAGCTCTATGGTATACGGCAGCTTAAAGAGATTATAAACCTCGTCAAAGAGCTGTGATATTCTTACAACCTCGTCGCGTATCTGGTCGGGAGCGAGGAGTATATGAGCATCGTCCTGAGTGAAGCAACGTACGCGGAAAAGTCCGTGAAGCGCGCCCGAAAGCTCGTGGCGATGTACTCTGCCGAGTTCACCGTAACGAAGAGGCAATTCCTTGTATGAATGAGGCTCAAGCTCATAAACAAGTATGCTACCGGGGCAGTTCATCGGCTTTATGGCGAAATCCTCACCGTCGATAACGGTTGTATACATATTATCCTTGTAGTGATCCCAGTGACCCGAAGTCTCCCAAAGCGAACGCTTCATTATCTGAGGAGTGGATATCTCAAGATAACCCCACCTCTCGTGAACCTCGTGCCAATAATCAATGAGGGTGTTGCGAAGAATCATACCGTTGGGAAGGAAGAACGGCATTCCGGGAGCCTCGTCGCGAAGTGCAAAAAGCCCAAGCTCCTTACCGAGTTTTCTGTGGTCGCGCTTTTTTGCCTCTTCAATTCTTTCAAGATATTCCGTAAGCTCGGACTGCTTTGTGAAAGATATACCGTATATACGCTGAAGCATTTTATTTTTTTCATCGCCGCGCCAATATGCACCTGCTATGGACGTAAGCTTAAACGCCTTTACTCGGCCTGTATCGGGAATATGCGGTCCAGCGCAAAGCTCGGTGAATTCCGCCTGCTTATAAAATGAAATCTTCTCGCCTTTGCCGGCATGCTCTTTAATAAGCTCAACCTTATACGGCTCGTCCTTTTCCTCCATAAGCTTTAAAGCCTCATCTGCGGAGAGGTCGAACTGCTCAAGCGGAATATTTTCCTTTACGATTTTCTTCATTTCAGCCTCGATTTTTTCGAGAATTTCGGGAGTGAAAGAAAAATCCACGTCAAAGTCATAGTAAAATCCGTTTGCTATCGACGGTCCTATTGCAAGCTTGGCACTCGGATAAAGACGTTTAACAGCCTGCGCGAGTATATGCGAAGTTGTATGCCAAAATGCCTTTTTGCCGTCCTCATCGTCAAAGGTAAGTATTTCTACATGACAATCCTTTGTTACCGGAGTGCGAAGGTCGCAAGTCTCGCCGTCAATCTTTGCAAGGCAGGCGGCTTTGTAAAGCCCCATGCCGATAGACTTTGCTATATCCATTACGGTCGTGCCGCTTTGAAACTCCTTTACAACATCATCCTTCAATGTAACTTTTACCATAAAAACTACCTCCATTATAATTAAAAAGCACCTCATCCCAGTAATCTGGGATGAAGTGCTATGCATTCCACGGTTCCACCCGAATTGACGATAAAAATCGCCCGCTCAACTGCTTTTAACGCAAGCTTACGTCACGCCTTAATCATCTGTTTTCGACGCGCGCTCGGGAGCGGTATCGGGCAGCTTTGCACGCTCTTCTTTCAGCCAACGAAAGAGCTCTCTTATGTGCAAACGACTTGCCGTCATTCTCCGTCAACGGTTTAACCTTTTTACTTTGGCTCTATATTATACTCATTTTTCCGATATGTCAAGAGATGATTTTAATTAAAAATTCTATTACAAAAACAGCGACGCAGGAGGACAGCGCAACCGTGAGCAAGCCCTTCTCAAAAAACGCAAGCAACAGCGCCACTATGAGCCCTGCCACAGCCGACCACACGCTCCCCGTAGACGAAAAAACCGCGGGAAATGTCATCGCCGCCAATACTGCATACGGAATGTAATAAAGAAACGATCTTATAAATCTGTTTTCGATTTTTTTGCGAAAAATCACAAGCGGCAGCATTCTTATAAGATATGTGACAAGCGCCATAACCGCTATATATATAAATATGTTCTCAGCCGTTTTCATTTTTGTCGTCCTCCTTTACGGGTTTTAAGAGGGCGCCGACAGTTGCGGAAAGAACGGCGCAAATGATTATTACAAATCCCGAAGAGACTTTGCAAAGGCCCGGCACGTATTTGAAACATATACTCAACGCCGCCGACAATAATACCACAACAGCCACAGTCTTATTATGCTTTGCAGGCGGTATAAATATAGCTATAAACATACCGTAAATCGCAATGCCGAGAGCAGAGCGCACGGACAGCGGAAGCACGGTGCTCGCCGCAGCACCTATAAGAGTGCCGAGAGTCCACCCGACTATTGGCAAAAGGGCAAGCCCGTACATATATTTTTTGCCGACCTCTCCTTTTTGACCCGAGGCTACGGCAAATATTTCATCGGTATTGCTGAACGCTATTAAAAATCGGTCAAGCAAATTTACGCTCTTGTGAAGCTTTTGCGACAGAGAAACCGACATCAGTGCATAGCGTATGTTTATAACAAGCTGTGTTAGTGCCATTTCAAGATAAGCACCGCCGGCGAGAATTAAATCAAGCCCTGCAAACTGACCTGCCGAAGTCAAATTTGTCATAGAGATAAGCACCGCCGTAAAAACGGGCAAGCCGCCCTCGACAGCCATCATACCGAATGTAAACGAAACCGAAAGATAGCCGAGCGCTATCGGCAGACCGTCCTTCAGGCCTTTTTTAAAACTGTTTTGAAATTCCGTCATTTTTTCTTCCTGCGTTTTCTTCCCTACGATATAAAAAGCACACCTCGGTGAAGCCCCGAACGGTGTGCTTTTAACAGCATTGAATATTATAATCACAAAGTCGTTTTATGTCAATATTATTCGGTTTTATTCTTTAATCGAAGTGCTCTTGTGGCGTTGATAACCGCTACAACCATAACTCCGACATCGGCGAATATGGCGACTCCCATATTTGCAATGCCTACTGCGCTGAGCACAAGGCAAACGGCTTTCACAAGAAGGGCAAACGCAATGTTTTCACGGACTATTTTCAGCGTGTGAACCGAGATTTTTTTTGCAAGCGATATCTTAGCCGGATCGTCGTCCATAAGCACTATATCGGCCGCCTCTATTGCCGCGTCCGAGCCGAGCGCGCCCATCGCTATGCCTATGTCGGCTCTTGAGAGCACGGGAGCGTCGTTTATTCCGTCGCCGACAAACGCCAGCTTTTCTTTGGGCTCCTTTTTGTCAAGGAGCTTTTCGACCTCCGATACCTTATCGGCAGGGAGAAGTTCAGAGTGAACCTCGTCTATGCCTATTTCCGCGGCTACCCTGTCGGCAGCGGTCTTGGAGTCGCCCGTGAGCATTACCGTCTTTTTGACACCGTGCTTTTTGAGTTCGCTGAGAGCAAGCTTTGTATTGGGCTTTACAACATCTGATATTACAATACAGCCGGCATATTTTCCGTCCTCGGAAACATACACAACCGTACCCTCGTTATGCTCGGTTGAGACAGCGATATGCTCTTCTTTCATCAGCTTTAAATTGCCGACTAACACTCTTTTACCGTCAACTGCAGCCGACACGCCATGCCCTGCAATCTCTTTTATGTCTTTGACATTATTTTCGTCAATATCCTTGCCGTAATATTTTTTAAGACTGAGGCTTATCGGATGGCTTGAAGCGCTCTCTGAGTACGCCGCCAAGCGTACAATGGAATCCTTTGTGTATCCGTTTTCGGGATATACTCCGGTTACCTCAAAGACTCCCTTTGTAAGAGTTCCGGTTTTATCAAACACAACATATTTCGTATCTGAAAGCCCCTCAAGATAATTGGAGCCTTTTACAAGTATACCGTTCGCCGAAGCACAGCCTATACCCGCAAAAAACGAGAGCGGAACCGATATTACAAGAGCGCACGGACAGCTGATGACAAGGAAGGTAAGCGCTCTGAATATCCAATCGCTCCACATGGCCGTGTGACCGGCAATAAGCCTTATAACCGGAGGCAAAATTGCGAGTGCAAGTGCCGAAAAGCAAACCGCCGGAGTATAATATCTTGCAAATTTTGTTATGAAATTCTCAGAGCGCGACTTTTTCATACTTGAATTTTCAACAAGGTCAAGTATTTTTGATACGGTTGAATCGCCGAACTCCTTAGTGGTTTTTACCTTGATAACGCCGGTCATATTGATGCAGCCGCTTATAACCTCATCGCCCGTTTTGACATTTCGCGGCAGGCTCTCGCCGGTTAAAGCACTTGTATTGAGCGATGTGTCACCGCTTGTAACAATTCCGTCTATCGGGATTTTCTCGCCGGGATTTACGATTATTTCGGTACCGACCGCCACTTCGTCGGGATCGACCTTTTCGAGTTTTCCGTCAACCTCGACATTTGCATAGTCGGGTCTTATATCCATTAAGGCGGAAATATTGCGTCTGCTCTTGCCGACAGCTATGCTTTGGAAAAGCTCACCTATCTGATAAAAGAGCATAACGGCAACGCCCTCTTTATAATCGCCGAGTGCTATGGCACCGACGGTAGCAACCGCCATAAGGAAATTCTCATCAAAGACCTGACCCTTAAAAATGCCTTTAACGGCCTTTTTGAGAATGTCGTAGCCGATTATAAAATACGGTATCAGGTTTAAAACAAGCCAAATGTATTTATTGAGAGTTATAAATTTGCCGATGACGGAAAGACATACTATCAGCACAGCCGAAGCAATTATCCGCCACAGAACGTTTTTCTGTTTTTTACTCATAAATATCTCCCTCACTTATTTATTTGCCGAAAGCGGCATCTCATAACATCAGATATATATTTCGCAGTCGTCCTCTACTCTTTTGCAATTTTTGAGGACTTTTTTCATAACGGCTGCCTCATCGGCACCGTCGTCAAATTCTACTTTCATTTTTTGTGTCATAAAAGATACAACGGCTTCACGAACGCCGTCGGTCTTTTGAGCGGCTTCCTCCATTTTTGCGGCACAGTTTGCACAATCGACTTCTATATTGTATGTTTTTTTCATAATAACAGCCCTTTCTTCGGCCGCTCTCTTTCGGAACAGTTGAGCAACCATTCATTTGTTGTCTATATTATAGTTGAACATATGCTCAATCGTCAATATGTTTTTTAAAAATTTTTTTATTTTGATGAAGCATCATTTCTAAAGCGAAAATTCGCACGGATAAAAGTCTTTCTGTCTGTACGATTTCACATAGAAAGTGAAAAAAGCCCCGAATAATGTTTTCGCATATTCGGAGCCCTATAAATTATTCAATTGTGACGGAATATTATATCGAAAATATAATCGCCGATTTTATGTCATGTATATTTAAGAAGCCTTAATCGCCCAAGTGCTGATGGCGGATATGCTCGTCCGCTATTTCGATAACGGTTGTAATGTGCTCATCGTCAAAGCTGTAAAACACATGCTTGCCGTCTCGGCGAGCCTTAACTATGTTGTTCGCCTTTAAAAGCGCAAGCTGATGAGACACGGCTGACTTAGTCATACCGAGTGCTGCGGCAAGGTCGCAAACGCACACCTCGCGCTTATCAAGTGCCATAACTATTTTGGCTCTCGTGGGATCGCCGAGGACTTTAAACAGGTTTGAAACACCGTTTATCTCTTCCTCAGAAAACATATTGTTTTTTATATCGTCAACAACCTCTTGCATAACGGCATTACAGTCGCACTTATTATCAGCCAATATTTTTCACCTCATAAACATACGGTATCGCACTGTAAGATTATTATATATCTTAAAAACAAATATTTCAAATAAAATGTGTATACACAAAGGAACGCCAAACGGTATTGCAAAAAAGGACTCAGCCTACGCTAAGTCCTTTTTGGTGACCCGGACGAGATTTGAACTCGTGTTACCGCCGTGAAAGGGCGGTGTCTTGACCGCTTGACCACCGGGCCGTTATGGTAGCGGCAGTGGGACTTGAACCTACGACCTTCCGGGTATGAACCGGACGCTCTAGCCAACTAAGCTATGCCGCCATATATGCCGCTTTTTCAGCGGCTTTGATATTATAATATAAAGTGTGCTGCTTGTCAATAGTTTATTTATGACAAAATAAAAATTACATTGCAATGCGGCATGCCGTTTTTCAAAAGCCGCATTGCAACAAAAAAGTCAAACTATTACTTCTCCATGAGCGTTACCATTACCGCCTTTTGAGCGTGGAGACGGTTTTCGGCCTCATCAAATATCTCATCCGCGTGAGACTCGAACACATCTGCGGTTATCTCTTCACCGCGGTGAGCAGGCAAGCAATGCTGAACCATACAGCCGCTGTTTGCAACCGCAAGCAGTTCCTTATTGACCTGATATTTGCCGCCGAATATTTTTTTGCGTTCTTCGGCTTCACCCTCCTGCCCCATTGACGCCCAAACGTCGGTAAAGATGACATCGGCACCGCTTGCAGCTTCCATAGGCTCTGTAAACATCGAAAATCCCGCATAATTATTTGCAAAGTCAAGCACGCGGCTGTCGGGTCTGTACCCCTCGGGGCAAGCCACCGATACCTGCATACCTGTTTTAAGTCCGCCGACTATAAGAGAATTTGCCATATTGTTGCCGTCGCCTATGTAGCACATTTTAAGACCGTCAAGGTGCCCCTTGTGCTCACGTACCGTCATAAGGTCGGCAAGCACCTGGCACGGATGGCAAAAATCGGTAAGACCGTTAATTATCGGAATAGAGCCGTACTTCGCGAGTGCCTCAACCTCGGACTGCTCAAAGGTTCTTATCATAATACCGTCGATATAGCGCGAGAGAACTCTTGCGGTATCCTGTATAGGCTCGCCGCGTCCTATCTGAAGATCGCGGTTTGAAAGGAAGAGTGCCTGACCGCCGAGCTGATACATACCGGTTTCAAATGAAACCCTTGTTCTTGTTGAGGATTTTTGGAAAATCATACCGAGGGTCTGACCCTTGAGCCTTTGATGCGCTATGCCGTGCTTATTTTCATATTTAAGCTGATCGGCAAGATTTAAAAGGTCAGATATTTCGCCGGGAGTTGTCGATAAAAGACTTAACAAATGCTTCATTTTAATTCACAGAGCCTTTCCGGCTACAAATATAGTCACGTTGCCCCTGCCGTAGCCGTGCAAGGCGTGAAAAACCGCATAGGAGTTTATTCAGAAAGGGTCTTTTCGAGAATCTCAAGTCCCCTGTCTATTTCGTCATATGTTATGGTGAGCGGAGGAAGCATACGAAGCGACTGCTTAGCGGTTAAAATAAGAAGCCCGTTTTCAACACAGCGCGCCGCCACATCCGCCGCCTTTTGATTTTTAAGGTCTATACCTATCATAAGGCCCATACCGCGCACCTCGGAAACATCCTTAAACGAAGAAACCTTGTTTCTTATGTATTCGCCCTTTTCGCGGACGTCATTTAAAAATTCTTCGTCAAGTCGATTTAATATCTCGACCGCGCCCGATAAAACCACGGGATTTCCGCCGAAGGTCGTACCGTGAGTGCCGGGAGTCAAAACACTGCCAAACTGCTCTTTTGCAAGGCACGCTCCTATCGGCAGTCCGCCGCCGAGACCCTTTGCGGATGTCAAAACGTCCGGCTTTACGCCGATATTTTCCCAAGCATAGAGCTTACCTGTTCTGCCGACGCCTGTCTGTACTTCGTCGAATATGAGAACAATATCGTTTTCATCGCAAAGCTCTCTTATGTATTCTATATAATCGCGCGGAGTTATTACGACTCCGCCCTCGCCCTGTATAACCTCAAGTATTACCGCGCAAACCGTTCCGTCGAGAAGCTCGGAAAACGCTTTTTTGTCGCCTGCCTCGGCATATTTAAAGCCGCCCATAAAAGGCATAAAATACTTGTGGTAGTGCTCCTGCCCCGTTGCGGTTATTGTAGCCATAGTTCTGCCGTGGAAAGAATTCACAAGCGATATTATCGTATTTCGGTTTTCACCGTAGCGGTCAAAGCTGTATTTTCTCGCAAGCTTTATGGCGCACTCATTTGCCTCCGCTCCGGAATTGCAAAAAAGCACCTTATCAAATCCGCTTTTTTCGCACAGAAGCTTTGCCGCCTCGGCAACAGGCTCGTTATAATAGAGATTTGATGTATGCTGAATTTTATCTATCTGCCCGATAACAGCCTTTTTCCAGCCATCATCGTTTACGCCGAAAATATTAACGCCTATACCCGAAGTAAAATCAATTACCACTCTGCCGTCGGAGGCCGTCAGAGACGCATTTTTGCCACCCGTCAAGGCTATCGGAAAATGGCCGTAAGTCGGCATTAAATATTTGTCGGCAGTATTTTTAATTTCGTTAAAATCCATTTTATCAGTCCTTAATAAACTAATCTTATTATATATACAAAGTCCGAAAAATGCAATTGCCGTTTAACTCAAGCTGTCGTCGGCGATGCTGTATGTATATACTGCGAGCTGCACAGAACGAAGTATAACGGAAAAAAGACACGAAATCACCCGTGAAACATTGTGCCGAAGCCCTCATCCGTGAATAACTCCATAAGAATAGAATGCGGTATACGTCCGTCGATTATGTTGGTCTGAAGAACTCCGCGGCGGACGGCCTCTACGCAGCAGTCGATTTTCGGTATCATACCGCCGGAGATAACGCCCTGAGACTTGAGCGACGGTATTTCGGAAACCTGAACGTCGTGAATTAAAGTGGAATCATCGTCTTTATCCATTAAAAGTCCGCTGATGTCGGTCATAAGCAAAAGCTTTTCCGCGTGGAGACTTGCGGCTATTGCCGCCGCGGCGGTATCGGCGTTTATATTGAACACCTCGCCGTTCTCGCCCGTTGCAACGGAGGAAATAACGGGGATATATTTATTTTCAAGAGTGTAATCTATAACGTCGGTATCGATTTCGGTTATCTCGCCTACAAATCCGACGTCCGATTTTGTGTATTTTACGGCCTTCATCATTTCGCCGTCGATACCGCAAAGGCCTATCGCCTTGCCGCCGTGCTTTGAAATGAGCTGTACCAAATGCTTATTCACCTTGCCTGCCAAAACCATTTGAACAATATCTATTGTCTCTTCGTCGGTATAGCGCAGTCCGTCTACAAAGCGGCTCTGCTTGCCGACACGTTTGAGCATATCGGATATTTCCGGTCCGCCGCCGTGAACAAGCACAATATTTACTCCGACGGAACGAAGAAGAACTATGTCGGTCATTACGGCATCCTGAAGCTCTTCGTTTACCATGGCATTGCCGCCGTACTTTATGACGACCGTTTTATTTTGGTATTTCTGAATATACGGTAAAGCTTGAACGAGAACCTCGGAACGGTCCGAATTTGTTATATTTGATATTTCCATATTTCTCCTCCGATAAATGTCTGTGAATGCTGCGTTTATGCGTTTTACGCTCAGGTGCGGTAATCGCCGTTTATCTTGACGTAATCGTATGTCAAATCACAGCCGTAAGCCGCGGCAGAGAAGCTGCCTGATTTTAAATCGACAAGGATATACACCTCATCGCAGACTAAGACTTTTTTCGCAAGTTCTTCGGAAAACGGAATTCCCGAGCCGTCCTTGCACACTTCTATTTCTCCGCCTGCCGAGCTGAATTTCACATCAACCTTATGAACGTCAATATCGGCTCCGCTGTAACCGAGAGCGCAGAGAATTCTGCCCCAGTTTGCATCCGCTCCGAACATAGCCGCCTTAACAAGCGACGAGCATATAACCGACTTTGCACATATTTTTGCCGTCTTTTGGTCTGCGGCACCCGAAACAATACATTCGACAAGCTTTGTTGCACCCTCGCCGTCTTTCGCCATAAGCTTTACAAGCTTTTCGCAAATTGCCGCAAGCGCACAAGTAAAGGCTTTATAATCTGCGTTTTCGGAGGTTATTTTCTCGTTTCCGCAAAGTCCCGACGCCAAAACAGCCACGGTATCGTTGGTGGATGTGTCGCCGTCTACGGAGAGCATATTAAAGCTGTCTTTAACCACCTCGAGAAGTGATTTTTTAAGCATTTCCGCCGAAATGTCGGCATCCGTTGTAATAAAAGCAAGCATCGTTGCCATATTCGGGTGAATCATACCGCTTCCCTTGGAAATGGCACCTATACGGCATTTTTTGCCGCCGAGAGAAAACTCACAGGCAAATTCTTTTTTTACGGTGTCCGTTGTCATTATCGCATTTGCCGCAGAATCAGAGCCGTCCTTATTAAGACCCGAAACAAGCTTCGCCATACCGTTTTTGATGGGCTCAAGGTCTATTGGCTGACCTATAACTCCGGTGGAGGCTACCACAATATCGCTTTTTGAAATGCCGAGTGCGTCCGCGGTTATTTTGCACATTTCCTCCGCTTTTTCAACTCCGTCGGCATTGCAGGTATTGGCTATGCCGCTGTTGCAGACAATTGCGCGCGCCTTGCCGTCGCTTATATTTTCACGTGTGACGGTTATCGGTGCTCCGCACACAAGATTTTGCGTATAAACAGCCGCCGCGTCACAGTCCTTTTCACAGTAAATAAGTGCGAGATCCTTTTTCTCCTTATTCTTACGGATTCCGCAATGAATTCCGTTTGCGGTAAATCCTTTCGGTGCGGCGACACCGCCGCCGATAAAACTTAATTCCATTATAATTTACCTTTCATTTATAATCTTACAGGTCAAGTCCGTATTCGGGAGGTAAACCCATAACAATATTCATACATTCCAATGCCGCTCCCGACGCACCCTTGCCGAGATTGTCGTAAAGAGCCATAAGAAGAAGTCTGTCATCATTTCCGGCTACGGTGACATCCATACTGTCAAGCTCAGCTTTAGAATTTGCCGCGACAAAGCCGCCGTTATCAAAAGCCTCTTTATATTTAACTATGTCCGAAGCGTATTTTGAGCGGTAAACCGCTTTAATGTCCTCTGCGGTTTTTCCGTCTTTGAGATCCGTTTTAAACACCGGAACCGTGACGAGCATACCGCTGAAATAATCACAGACATACGGACAAAATATCGGTGTAACTGACAGGCCCGAAATTTTTCGCATTTCTTTGAGGTGCTTATGCTCCTGATTTAAAGCGTATTCACGGGGAGCAAAAAGCTCCGGTGCTTTCTCGTCGCTTTCATACATAGCGATACCTTTTTTGCCGGCTCCGCTGTAACCCGAAACGGCGTGACAGATAAATCCGTGGTCCGGAGAAACAATACCCTCGTCCAAAAGAGGCTTTACAAGTGCTATAAATCCGCTTGCATAACAGCCCGGCGACGCTATACGCTTTGAAGAAGCCACGGTTTTAAATCCGTCTTTAAATATTTCGGGGAAACCGTAAGCCCACCCCTCGCTTGTACGGTGAGCAGTTGATGTATCTATAATAACCGTGTCGTCATTTGTAACAAGCTCTGCCGCCTCGATTGCCGCAGCGTCCGGAAGGCAGAGAAAAGCTATATCGGCACTGTTGAGAGCTTCCTTTCTTGATTTTATGTCCTTGCGAAGCTCATCGGGAAGAGTTAAAAGCTCAATATCATCTCTTTTTTTCAGACGGTCGAATATTTTAAGACCCGTAGTTCCCTGACTGCCGTCTATAAATACTTTTTTCATATTATTCACCATAGCCTTTCAGGCACCAAACAGTTTATTAAAAATCACCGTATATTCTTCGAAGCCTTAACGGGGCGCAACCGGTGATTTTCGCCGTCTCAAAATTATGCCGCAGGCAAATTTTGATGGCAATATAATTTAAGAAGTGTAACTTTTCACACTATTTGTCTTGTTCTTTCAATATTTTTTCTATTCTCTTTGCCTCTTTCAGCACGTTCTGCGGTGCCGGTCCGCCGAGCGAAGTCCTGCCGTTTACGCACTTGTCGAGATTTATGGCGTCATAAACGCCGTCGTCAAACAAATCGCATATCTTTTTGTATTCTTCAAGAGGCAACGTTTCAAGCGTAAGTCCTTTTTTAATGCAGAGAGCCACTATTTCGCCCGTAGCCTTATATGCGTCACGGAACGGCAATCCCTTGCCGACGAGATAATCTGCGCAGTCGGTAGCGTTGATAAATCCGCCTGCCGCGGCTTTACGCATATTTTCGGGAAGAGCCGTCATAGTGTCAAGCATGGGGATAAATGTGGTAAGGCAGATTTTAACGGTGTCAAAGGCGTCAAATATAGCTTCCTTATCCTCCTGCATATCCTTATTATAAGCGAGCGGCAATCCCTTCATCATTGTCAGAAGTGTCATAAGGTCGCCGAAAACACGACCGGTTTTGCCGCGGATAAGCTCGGTTATGTCGGGGTTTTTCTTTTGCGGCATTATTGATGAGCCTGTTGAAAAAGCATCGTCAAGCTCAACGAATTTGAACTCCCACGAGCACCAGAGAATTATTTCCTCAGAAAAGCGCGAGAGATGAACCATAAGTATTGACAAAGCGGACGCAAGCTCCATACAAAAGTCCCTGTCCGATACGCCGTCAAGCGAATTGAGCATAGGTCCCGTAAATCCGAGTGCCTCGGCTGTCATTTCGCGGTCGGTATTATATGTTGTACCGGCAAGTGCACATGAGCCGAGCGGGCAGTAATTCATTCTTCTCTGCGCGTCGGCAATACGTTCGCGATCACGCAGAAGCATTTCGGCATACGCCAAAAGATGATGGCCGAATGTTATGGGCTGAGCGCGCTGCATATGAGTGTAACCCGGCATAACGGCGTCTGCATACTTTTCAGCCTTTTTGCATAGAACACCTATAAGCTCCGTGACAAGCGAATAAACGCTGTTGCACTCGCGGCGCAAATACAGTCTCACGTCAAGAGCTACCTGGTCGTTTCTGCTACGCGCGGTATGAAGTCTTTTGCCGGCCGCGCCTACGCGCTTTGTGAGCTCGCCCTCAACAAAGGTATGTATATCCTCTGCATTCGGGTCTATCTCCAACGTACCGTTTTCTATTTCCGCCTTAATGGCTTTTAATCCGTCAACAATTTTTGAAAGATCGTCCGCCGATATGATATTTTGCGCGCAAAGCATAGTGGCGTGTGCAATACTGCCGTCTATATCTTCCTTATACATTCTGCTGTCAAACGCTATTGACGAATTAAAATCGTTGGTTTTGGGGTCTAAAGCCTTTTGAAATCTGCCCTGCCAAAGCTGCATTTTTTTACTCCTATCAAATACTACACAGCGACAAGAGACAGAAACATCTCTTGTCGCACGTGGTAGTGCTAAGCACTGTTGTTTATTTTTTCAAGCGGTTTACAATGATTATTTGTTATCTCTCTTTGCGTCAAGTAAAGCTTTTACCTTTGTGGGGAGTCCGAAGAGATTGATAAATCCGGTAGCGTCGGTCTGATCGTATGCGCCGCCATCATCGCCGAACGAAGCAACATTTTCATCATAAAGAGTATACACAGAGGTGACGCCTGCGTTTATAACGTTGCCCTTATAGAGCTTAAGCTTAACGTCGCCGGTTACGGTCTGCTGAGTGTTGTCGACAAAAGCCGCAAGAGCTTCGCGAAGAGGTGAGAACCATTTGCCGTTGTATACGAGCTCGCCGTATTTCTCGGCAACGAGTTTTTTGTAATGAGATGTGTCACGGTCGAGAGTTATCATTTCAAGAAGCTCATGAGCCTTGTAGAGGATTGTTCCGCCGGGAGTCTCATAAACACCGCGTGATTTCATACCTACAAGACGGTTCTCGACTATGTCAAGAAGGCCTATACCGTTTTCTCCGCCGAGCTTATTGAGCTTTTCGACAAGGGAAACAGCGTCAAGCTCTTCGCCGTCAACAGCTGTGGGAACGCCCTTTTCGAAATGGATTGTAACATATGTAGGCTCATCGGGAGCTTTTTCGGGAGAAACTCCGAGCTCAAGGAAGCCGTCTTTATTGTACTGCGGTTCATTTGCCGGATTTTCAAGGTCAAGTCCCTCGTGAGAGAGATGCCATACGTTTTTATCTTTTGAGTAATTTGTTTCACGATTGATTTTAAGTGGAATCTGATGAGCCTCGGCGTAGTCTATTTCTTCATCACGCGATTTTATGTCCCACTCACGCCAGGGAGCTATAATCTCCATCTCGGGAGCGAGTGCTTTAAGAGCAAGCTCGAAACGAACCTGATCGTTGCCCTTGCCGGTGCAGCCGTGACAAATAGCGTCTGCGCCCTCTTTTTTTGCTATATCGGCAAGGCCCTTTGCGATACAGGGACGAGCGTGCGATGTGCCGAGAAGATACTCTTCATACTCGGCACCTGCTTTAAGGCAAGGCCAGATATAGTTTTCGATATAATCCTTTTTAAGGTCGAGTACATAGAGCTTTGAAGCGCCGGTCTTGAGAGCCTTCTCCTCAAGTCCGTCGAGCTCAGTTCCCTGACCCACGTCGCCGGAAACCGCTATAACTTCGCAGTTATTGTAATTTTCTTTAAGCCACGGAATGATGATTGACGTATCAAGTCCGCCGGAATAAGCGAGTACGACTTTTTTGATGTCTTTCTTGTCCTTTTTCATAAATGTTACCTCCGAGCATCGGCAAAAGCCTTTAATTTTTGATTACGAAGAGATTATACACCAATCACATTTAAAATCAAGTGTTTTTTGCATAAATATTCAAGTTTTGTGTATATTTGTGCGATATAACGACATAAATATACATTATGCACCCTGTTTTATGCAATATTTAACCTGATTTATGAATTTTTATGCAAAAACTAAAGCCGAGCGAGAAATTTCGCCCGGCTCAGCCGTTATTTTTGGTTATTTTTTAAAGCTTTTTTCGCTTTGGACTTTTTGACTCCGCACGTTATAAGCCCGGCCGTCAGGGCAATTATCACAGTGCCTGCCGAAAAAGCCGCAACCTTTATATTATGCACATACTGTCCCTCATAATATCTTGCCTTGTTTGAGCTCTTGTAACCGACAAGGTCATTATAATACATCATATAAGTGCTGTAATCGAGAGTGTTTTCGTCTATATCTATAACGCGCGACCCGTGGAGAGGTCCGTTACCGTAAATATAAAATCCGACTCCGCTCGTATGCACCATATCAATGCCATCATACGTGCCGCAAAAGTCATTGTTATGATCGTGCCCGAAGAACGCCGCCTTAATGTCTCCCTGCTGCTTCCAAGCGTCAAATTCGCCGCCGTTCACCTCTGCGGGACACGGCCCCTCGTCAAGATGACCGCTTGCAATATCCGTATTAAGCACATAATACTTACCGTCTTTTTTTACCGCACCGTCCGTGCCCTTGGGAACCTCCTTTAAAAGTTCATATATTTCGGGAACGGGTATATGCTGGAAAAGGAGAGACGGCATAGGTTCTCCGCCGTTTTCAGCTTTCAGGGCATCGCTCGTTTTTTTGTACCAAGCAAGCTGATCCTCGGCAACGTGGGCATATCCGCCGTTTTCTTTATCATATGTACCGGAATCTATAAACCAAAGATTAAAGACGTTCTTTGCGCCGTCCGAGCTTTTTATAGGAAGATTATAGTTGCCGCAGCCGGTCATAGCTTCTCCCTCGGAAGCGAGGCAGCCCGGCATAGAATTATAGACCGCCATTTGGAACTGTTTGGAGACCTTACCCTCGTCATCGTGGTTGCCGTATACTATTGCAAACGGTATGTTCTGTGAGGTAACGGGCTCCATAATCTGCCTGATTGCCTTTTCGACACGCTTTTTGCTTCCGTAAAGCACGGGCGACGGGCCGTGTATATTATCGCCGGTAAATACAACAAGGTCGGGCTTTGCAGCTTCAATCGAAGCATACATAAGATCAAGCGTCTCTTCGCACGGATTTAAATCATCCTGCGGATCCGCAAATACGAGTATACGAAATTTACCGTCTTTAAATTTAAGCGTAGTTTCATCCCCTGTTTCGGCAAAGCTCTGAATTGCAAAGCACGGTGAAACCACCGATAAACAAAGAATTACCGATAAAATAATGTTTAATACCTTTTTCATTTTATCCTCCCAATGCGCGTATCCTCTCGAATACATTTCTCCTGCAAAATAAATAATGCCGCCGCAAAAGCTATTGCGACAAAACAGCATATAAAATAATATGCTGTTTTGAACAATAAAATCAGCGAAGGCTTAATGATTTTGTATAATTATTCTAACATCGGGATGGTTTTAATTCAACAGCAATAATCACCAATAAAAACGTGCTTTTTTCGACAATTCGAGCAGCTCATTTTTTTATCGATTTCAAATACTCTTTATCCCTGTCCGAGAGTTCCGCATCAAGAAGCAATTCAGGGCGTTTTTTTAATGTAGTCTCAAGTGCCTTTTCGTGTCTCCACTTATCAATATTCGCGTGATGTCCCGACAAGAGTATATCGGGAACCTTTTCCCCGTGCCATTCGTACGGTCTTGTATATTGCGGATATTCCAAAAGTCCGTTATAGTGACTTTCAAGCTCCTTAGCTTCGTCATTCGGCAGGACATTTTCGAGCATACGTGAAATACTGTCGGCAAGCACAAGCGCAGGCAGCTCGCCGCCCGTCAGGACATAATCGCCTATTGAAATCTCTTCATCGACTATCTCATCGAGAATTCTCTGGTCCACGCCCTCATAATGACCGCAAAGCAGCACAATCCGGTCTGTAAGGGCAAGCTCCTTTACTCTCTGCTGCGTCAAAGTTTTGCCCTGCGGCGACATATATATAAGGTGCGGTTTTTCTTCGCCGTCACCGTAAAGGCTCTTATAGCAGTCATATATGGGCTGCGGACCCATCAGCATACCCATTCCGCCGCCGTACGGCGCATCATCAACACGGTTATGCTTATCAAGTGTAAAGTCTCTTATGTTTACACAGTTTATCTCGACGTAGCCGTTTTTTCGCGCTCTGCCTATAATACTTTCGGACAGCACCGACTCGCACATTTCCGGAAAAAGCGTCATTATGTCTATTCTCATTCTCCGTCCTCCCTTATTGCACACTCATCGGAGAAAAGGCCTTTGAGCGGACGAAGATATACTTTTTTGTTTTCGACATCAAGTTTCACTACCACTGAGGGAATTACGGGAACCAACGTCTCTTTTCCGTTTTTATCTTTGACAGTCCAAGCGTCATTTGCAACGCCTTTCATAACATCGGTAACTGTTCCGTACAATACATCGGTATTATCCGCGTCATACACAGCGCAGCCTATTACATCCTCAACGAACGCTTTGCCGCTGTCAAGATGAACATCCTTTCGGTCAAAATACAACACTCTGCCGCGGTATTTCTCTGCTTCTTCGATTGTAAGAACGCCGTCTAGCTTTAACAGGGCTGCATTTTTATGAGGGCGCACCGAAACAACGCCGACTGCCATCTTACCGTCGGCATCAAGATACAATGTTTTGATTTTTTTCAAAAAGTCCGCGCCGTCGCACCATACGTCAAAGCGCATTTCGCCTCTGACGCCGTGCATACCGACTACCTTACCGGCCTCAAGAAATTGTTTTAACATATAAATTCACCGATTGCCGCTTTAAAACGGCACTAAATAAAATGAGTACAAGAGGAAGCCCCCCTGTACTCGTTTACTGTCAGTCGATCTCAACCTGAACTCTTGTGCCGTCCTTTGTGGCTCGAGCCTTAACAACGGTTCTGATAGCCTTGGCTATTCTGCCCTGCTTGCCTATAACTCTGCCCATATCGTTTTCGGCAACGTGAAGGTGATACACCGTAACGCCTCTGTCATCAGTCTCATCTACTGTAACGGAAACCGAGTCCGGCTCATCAACGAGTCCTTTAGCGATCTGTTCGAGAAGCTCTTTCAACTAAAAGACCTCCTATTATTTAATGATTCCGCTCTGCTTTAATACAGATTTAGCGGTCTCTGTGGGCTGAGCGCCGTTTTTGAGCCACTGCTCTGCCTTTTCAGCGTCAATCTTAATTTCAGCCGGAGACTTCATAGGATCAAAAGTACCTATTTCTTCGATAAATCTGCCGTCACGCGGAGCTCTTGAATCTGCAACAACTACACGATAGAAAGGAGCTTTTTTAGCGCCTACACGACGAAGTCTGATTTTTACTGCCATTGTTTTTTCCTCCAAATATATAATTATTAAATTTATAAACTACACTTATAAAGTGCGATTAACAAAAGTTACATTCCGTAATTGCCGAAATTTCCCATTTTACTGAAGCGACGACGTGCGGATTTTGAATTAAACTGTTTAAACAGCTTCTGCATATCGCGATACTGCTTCAAAAGCTTATTGACATCCTCAACCTGCATACCGCAGCCTGCGGCAATTCTGCGCTTACGCGACGGATTTATAATATCGGGGTTGGAGCGTTCCTTATATGTCATCGAAAAGATGATTGCCTGAACGCGGTCAAACTGACTCTCGTCTACGTCCATATCCTTTATCTTACTGCCGACGCCGGGGAGCATACCGAGCAAATCCTTCATAGAGCCCATTTTTCTTATCTGCTGAAGCTGAGACAGAAGATCGTTTAAATCAAACTTGTTTTTTCTGAGTTTCTTTTCAAGCTCGGCGGCCTTCTTTTCGTCAAGAGCCATTTCCGCCTTTTCGATAAGGGAGAGCATATCGCCCATACCGAGAATTCGCGAAGCCATACGGTCGGGGTGAAAATAGTCAAGCTCCGTGAGCTTCTCTCCCATACCGACAAACTTTATAGGCTTACCGGTAACAGCTCTCGCGGAGAGCGCCGCGCCGCCTCTTGTATCACCGTCAAGTTTTGTAAGTACCATACCGTCGATGCCGAGCGCATCGTCAAATGCACTTGCCACCGTGACGGCGTCCTGACCGGTCATAGCGTCAACAACAAGAAGAATCTCGTGGGGATGAACCTCAGCCTTAATGTTTTTAAGCTCGTTCATCAGCGTTTCATCTATATGAAGACGGCCTGCCGTATCTATGAAAACGTAGTCATATCCCTTATCCTTGGCGAGGGAAACTGCATCTTTCGCTATTTTAACCGGGTCGCCCTGACCCTCTTCGAACACGGTGACTCCGGCCTGCTCGCCGACTACCTGCAGCTGCTTTATGGCAGCCGGGCGGTACACGTCGCACGCAACAAGCAGCGGTCTGTGACCCTCGGTTTTAAGCTTCAATGCTATTTTAGCACAATGAGTTGTTTTACCGGAGCCCTGAAGGCCGCACATCATAATGATTGTGGGTCCGTGTGAAGCGTATGCGAGCTTTGAGTCGGTTCCGCCCATAAGCTCGGTCAATTCCTCATTGACTATTTTTATAACCATTTGAGCCGGTGTAAGACTCTCTAAAACATGCGAGCCTATTGCGCGCTCGGTAACTTTATTTGTAAAATCCTTTGCGACCTTATAGTTAACGTCCGCTTCAAGAAGAGCGAGGCGAACCTCACGCATAGCTTCTTTAACGTCGCTCTCGGTAAGGTTGCCTTTGCTGCGAAGCCTTTTGAAAGCGGCTTCAAGTCTGTCCGATAATCCTTCAAATGCCATAAACTTACCTCTGTAATTACTCTATGATAGACAAAGCAAGAGATTTTATCTTTACCGTAGTGTCGTTTATCTCTCGAGAAAGCCCGTGATTTAAATTATAATCGCTGATTTCCTCGGCACAGTTTATAATATCGCCAAGAGTGGTTTTTATGCCATTCCATTTTCTTACGAATCCGAGTCTCGACTCCATCTCGTAGAGCTGCCCCTCGGCACGTTTTATCGCATCGCGCACACCCTGACGGGTTATGCCCTCGTTCTCGGCAATTTCGGCAAGAGAAAGGTCGTCGTTATAATAAAGATTGATAAAATCACGCTGTTTCGCAGTAAGCATATCACCGTAGAAATCAAGCAAAATCGTTATTTCAACATTATTTGCCAAAACTACCACTCCTTAAAGAAAAAGTCCCTGTAAAGCCAGCGACTTTACAAGGACATATTATACTAAATTATATTGTAATTGTCAAGAAAAAGTTTAGTTCTTCTTGGTTGTTCCGCCGCCCCAGTCAATAACGGCGTTCTTTGAGGGGTCCCAGTTGGAATCGGCGGTTGTGGGCGTTGTGGCGGGTACGGTGGGCTTGGTTACGGGCTCAGAGGGTTTTGTAGCCGGCCGGGTGGGCTCGGTTACAGGCTCCGTGGGCTTCGTAGTATTTTCTGTTGTCGGCTTCGTGGTATTTTCCGTTGTCGGCTTCGTTGTTTCTTCGGTTGTCGGCTCGGATACGGACGAAGTCTCTTTTGCCGTAGTCTCGGCATCGGAAACCTTAAGCCCTGCCGCTATACGCAAAATGTATACGGCGTCGCACGAATCAATTTTACCGTCACCGTTTAAATCGGCTCTTTTGATTTCGTCATTTGAGAGGCTCAAAAGTCCGGCATCACATTTCATAACAAGCATGGCATCTGCCGAATCGACTTTACCGTCGCCGTTTACGTCTCCGCGGTTTTTACCGTCGCCGACAGCAAAAGCCATTACCGCCGCAACCGACAGCACAATTACGGCCGCTGACAGAATACTGAATAGTTTTTTCATTTTAGATCCTTTTATTATCGAGCACTCCAATCAATAACAGCCGCATGGCTCTCATCCACAGGATCACCTGTTCCTATTTTTACGGTACCGCTTTCGCCTTTAGTGGGAGCATCATTCGGCTTTTGGGGCTCATCCTTGCCGTTCGGCTCGGTCTCGGCAGCCTGCTCAGAGGTCTTGGTTATAAGGTCTTCGTAGAACTCAACAGAACCGTCCTTGCCGGTGGTTACGGGAATAAGCTCTCCGTTTATGTTTGTTACGAATTTTTCGCCCGATTCATCGGTTGTGTATTCAATGGACGTTGTTTCGGAGGGAGCGGCTGTAGTATCGTCCTTTTCCCAGCTTCTCTTTTTTCCGCAGGAAATAAACACCACAGAAATCATAAGTATCAAAAGTGCGACAGCAATAATTTTTTTATTCATATTTTTCTCCTTTACGGCTTTTGCTGAAATTATTTTAGCACAATCGTCATTTCAATGCAACACACCGTAATAATCTTACAAATATATATGACGAAATCACTTTAATTCGGCTATCGTAACGCCCTCTTCACCCTCGCCGTATACACCCGTTCTGTACGATTTTATGTTCGGATGGTCTTTTAAGTGCTGCTGTATGGCTCTTCTGAGCGTGCCTGTTCCCTTACCGTGAATTATTGTAAGCTCATTAAGACCGGAGCGAAGCACTCCGTCAATAAACATATCAAGGTCGGCTATTGCCTCCTCAACCGATTCACCGCGCAAATCCACGCTTGACTTACCGCTCGGCAAGGACTTTTCCTTTACGGAACGGTAAAGGCTCTGCTTCTTTGGCTTTTTCTTCGGAGCCAAAAGACGAAGCTCCGATGCCTTGACCTTCATCTTCATAACGCCTGCTTTTACCTCGGCGTTACCGTTTTTATCAAGCGATACGACCTCGGCCTCGGTGCCGAGCGTTTTAACAAATACATTATCACCCGTCTTTAACGGTCTCGGCAAAACGTAATCGTCGTCATCGCCGTCAAAGTCGTTTTTCTCGTATGTCATATCATCTATGGTGTTGAGATGCTGCTTTAACGCCGCCTTTGCCTTGCGTGCCATCTCTGAAGCGTTTTTCTCATTCGACTGCTCGCGCTTCAGGCGGTCAAGCTCCATCATAAGAGACGCTGCGGCACGCTTTGCGTTTTCAAGTATGCGTTTCGCCTCGTTTTGAGCCATAAGTATTTGCGTTTCGCCCTTTTGCTTTGCAAGTGACAGCTCGTTTTCCGCCTTTTTCTTTATCTCGTCTATCTCGTTTTGCATTTCGGCGGTCTTTTCTTTTTCCTTTTCCATTTCGAGGCGTGTTTTTTGGAGCGTATCAACAACATCCTCAAATCTGGTATTTTCCTCCGAGATAAGCTTTGCCGCCTCATCTATGACCTCTTTTGACAAGCCGAGCTTTTGAGATATCGCAAATGCGTTGGAACGACCGGGTATACCCGTTATCAGCTTATATGTAGGCTTCAAGGTATCGACAGAAAACTCGCAGGATGCGTTTTCGACTCTGTTCGTGCGAAGCGCATATTCCTTAAGTTCGGAATAATGGGTTGTCGCCGCTATTTTGGCACCCTTACGGCGGAGATCCTCAAGCACCGCAACAGCCAAAGCTGCGCCCTCTACGGGATCGGTTCCCGCTCCGAGCTCATCGATTAAAACGAGAGAGCTTTCATCAACGTTATTGCTTATATTTACGATCGTCGTCATATGTGCCGAAAAAGTGGAGAGCGACTGCTCAATACTCTGCTCTTCGCCGATGTCGGCAAACACGTTTTTAAATACGGCTATACTGCTGTTTTCGTTTGCCGGTATAAAAAGACCGCACTCCGCCATAAGAGTTAAAAGTCCTATTGTTTTTATAGAGACGGTTTTACCGCCGGTATTGGGGCCTGTTATGACAAGAGAATCATATTTGTCGCCGAGCGACACGTCTATGGGCACGGCTTTTTTTGGGTCAAGTAACGGATGACGAGCTTTTTTAAGTTCGATAACACCGCGCGAATTTATAATCGGCATTGTAGCCTTCATCTTATAGGCAAGCTGAGCCTTTGAGAAAATCAGGTTAAGCTCCGCCGCCGATTCGCAGCTTATTTTTATTGTATCGGCAAAGCTCCCTGCCTCCTCTGACAGTTCCGAAAGAATTCTTTCTATTTCATCGCGTTCACGGCTTTCAAGCACCTTTATACGGTTATTTGCCTCTATTACAGCCGCCGGTTCAATAAATACCGTGGCACCGCTTCCGGATGTATCATGAACCATACCCGAGACCTCGCTTCGGTGCTCGGCCTTTACGGGAACGACAAATCGGCCGTTTCGCTGTGTGATTATAGCGTCCTGCAAGCTTGATTTGTATTTCGGAGAGCGTATCATACCGTCAAGCTTGTCGCGTATTTTGGACTCCTCAAGTCTTTTGTGCCTGCGTATATCTTTAAGCGCAGGTGAAGCATTGTCCGACATTTCGGTATCGGACAAAACAGCATTGTTTATTTTATCCTCAAGATATTTATTTGTGTAGAGCGAATTAAAAAGGTCGTCTATCGCGGTATCCATACCGGCACTTTTTGAGCGCCACTCGGTTATACCGCGTATCACGCGCAAATCGCAGGAAATATCCAAAAGTTCACGCATGGACAGCGTGCCGCCGGACGACGCACGGCTCAGCTGATTGTTAACATTTATAAGGCCTCCGAACGAGGGCGCGCCGAATTTTGCTATGAGTATATGAGCAGCTTCCGTTTCGGAAAGGCGTTTTTGCACCTCAAAAAAATCGCCGCTCGGCTGCAGCGACAACGCCGCAAGCCTTGCCTCCTCGCAGGAGGTCATTTCCGAAAGAGTTAAAAGTATTTTCGGAAGCTCAAGTGAAATGTGGTATTTATTCATAATTAGTCCTTTACAGAATAATAAAAATCAAGTGTTTTAAACGGTCTGTCCGTCTTTGAGGCAAGGTATTTCTCGGTAATGTAGCTGAGGTCCTCGCTTGCTTCAGGCGACAGCTTAAAATTGTATAATATATCTATTTTGGCAAAAACTATATGACGCATTGCGCTGACAACGCCTATTTCAAGAGGAAAAAGAGCGTTCTCGTCGGCACAGTTATCGCAGTAAAGCAAGCCTCTTTCCATATCAAAATACATTATCGGCGTCTCAAATGCTCCGCACCTTTCGCAGGCGATAAGGTTCGGCATATAGCCGGCAAGAGAAACAAGTCTTAATTCGGTTATTGCCTTTAACAAAAGCGGAGGTCTTTTTCCGCTTGCCAAAAAATACAGCGAATTGAGCACCACGCGCAAAAAGTCCGTCGCATCGTCCTCCTTAGGCGACAGCTCAAAGGCTATATCGCAAAAATACTGTGCAAGCGACAGCTTTTCTATATCGTTTCGCAAGCCGAAAAAGCTCTCTATGCTCTCGGCCTCTTCTATTATGTAGCTGTCCTTAGTTTTGTAAAGCGACAGTTTGGAATAGCACAAAAGCCCCGTTGCCGACTGCTTTTTGCTGCTTAACTTTTTGGCACCCCTGACAAATGCGCGTAACACTCCGAGGCTGTCGGTCAGCACCGTTACAAGCTTATCGTTCTCGCCTATATTCTGTTCTTTTAAGATAAGCCCCTTTACATTCACACCCATCGCTTTTGCCCTTTTCGGCTGAACAACCGACGCTGTTTTGCTCTCGGCGGTATATAAGATAGTCCTCGATTTTACCGCTTTTCGCAAACAAATTCCAATAAATCTCGTTATAGATAAAAAACACCGCCCTCGGAAAACTTATATATTTAAATTCTCCGTGTGCGGCGGTATTATGTCTGTCAATCAAGACCAAAATTGTGTATAAGTCCCTCTCTGTTACGCCAGTCCTCTTTAACCTTGACCCAGCATCTGAGATTGACCTTTATGCCGAAGAATTTTTCCATATCTTCACGGGCAAATGTCGATATTTTTTTCAACATGCTTCCGCCCTTGCCTATAATTATTCCCTTGTGGGAGTCGCGCTCGCAGTAAATAGTGGCTTCTACGTCCATAATATCGCTCGTATCACGCTCGCGCATAAGCTCGATGGAAACCGCAACACCGTGAGGTATCTCCTTATCAAGCAGGCGAAGCATTTTTTCGCGTATCATCTCAGCTGCAAGCACTCTTTCGGGCTGATCGGTCAACGTGTCATCCGGGAAAAAGTGCGGGCTGTTTTCGGAGTGCTTTTTAAGCTCCGAGAGCAAAGCCTCTATACCCTCGCCCGTTTTTGCGCTGACGGGAACAATCGCTTCAAAATCATACTGCTCCGAAAGAGCCGCAATTTTAGAGATAAGCTCTTCCTTACGGCTTATCATATCTATTTTGTTAAGAGCTGTTATAACAGGCATTTTTGCCGAGCGAAATTTATTTATAAGCTCCTTTTCCGCGGCGTTAAGCTCTTTATCCGTCGCATCGACGACAAACAGGCACTCTTCAACGCCCGAAATACTGTCGTTTACCGCCTCAACCATATATTCGCCGAGCTTGTCCTTAGGTTTAAAAAATCCCGGAGTGTCGGTAAAAACAAGCTGCACATTATCATCGGTAGTCAAAACGCCCATAATTTTTGTACGGGTGGTCTGAGGTTTACCGGATACTATGGCTATTTTACTGCCTACAAGTCGGTTGAGTATCGAAGATTTGCCGACGTTTGCCTTGCCGACTATGGCTGCAAAAGCTGATTTTGATTCGTTCATTTTTTCTCCTTATCCGCTCTGTCGGAAGATTTTTTCTTAATTTGCGGAAAACCTTTAAATATAAAAATAAAAGCGACAACAAGACTTAAAAGGAACAGCACAAAATATAATATGTGCTCCTTAAAATAAACATAAAGTGCCGAAAAGGCCTTTGGCTGCCACATTATCATAATTCCCGTGAGAACGGCAAATATTGCCGATACCAAAACGGCTCCTGCCGCGGTATCCTTTGCCGCCCTGCCGTTATCCGTCCATTCGGTGCTTGCCAAATCGACGGTTCTTTCAACTGCGGTGTTGACAAGCTCAAGAGACACAACAAGTGCGTTTGCAAGAAATATTATCGCAAACTGAGTTCTTGTAATCTCAAAAAAGTCCGCCATCAGCAAAAAAGAATACATATATATCATACAGACAAAATGTATTCTCATATTGCGCTCGTGTTTAAGTGTGTAAAATATTCCGCGGAAAGCATAGCCGAAGCTCCTTATGAGCCCGCGCATCAGATTTTATCCTCACTCTGGTCTATATAATAGCTGCCGTTGCGTTTGAGACCGAGCTGTGTTAACACAGTCTCCTCTTTTTCGCGCATATGTACCGCTTCAAGACCGCCGTTCACATGGTCATAACCAAGAAGATGCAAAAGAGAATGGACGGTCAAAAACGCGATTTCCCTCTGAAGAGAGTGTCCGTATTCCTCTGCTTGAGCTACTGCATGCTCGATTGATATAACTATGTCGCCGAGCATTTTTGCACCGGTGTCATGATTTATATCGTAAACGCCGTTTTCACCGAGCGGAAAAGACAAAACATCTGTTGACGCGTCAATATTACGGTGTTTTTTGTTAAGCTCTCTTATCTCGGCGTCGTCCACGAAGGACACGCTGATTTCGGCGGAGCCTTCAAATTGCTCCATTGCGAGCACCGCGTTGCAGCAGCGACGGACGAGCATACGCACACCCGTAGGTATTTTTACCGTTTTCTGTTTGTTTGAGATGATTACCTTAATTTTGTCTGTCATTTTCTTTTCTCCTCATTTTTCTCATATGCTTTGATTATATCCTGTACTAATTTATGCCTTACTACGTCCTTTTCGGTGAACGTATTTATTGAAATATCCGGAACATTTCTGAGTATTCTCATAGCGTCGGTAAGCCCAGACCTTTTCCCATCCGGTAAATCTATTTGGGTAACATCGCCGGTTACTACCATTTTAGAGTTGAAGCCGAGACGGGTCAAAAACATTTTCATCTGCTCGCGAGTGGTGTTTTGCGCCTCGTCAAGTATTATAAAGCTGTCGTCAAGAGTTCTGCCGCGCATATACGCGAGCGGTGCCACCTCAATAGAGCCGCGCTCCTGATAACGGGCGAACGCCTCTGCCCCGAGCATATCGAAAAGCGCGTCATACAGCGGTCTTAAATAAGGGTCAACCTTTTGCTGCAAATCGCCCGGCAAAAACCCGAGCTTTTCGCCTGCCTCAACCGCCGGACGTGTCAAGATAATGCGATTGACCTCCTTTGCGCGAAAGGCAGTGACAGCCATGGCGACGGCAAGATATGTTTTACCCGTGCCGGCAGGACCCGCACCCAAAACTATTGTATTTTTTCGTATTGCCTCGACATACTTTTTCTGACCGAGCGTTTTCGGCTTTACGGGTTTGCCCTTAGATGTTATGCAGACGCAATCGCCCGATAAGGACATAAGCTTGTCCTCTTCGCCGTCCTTAACAAGAGATATGACATATCGCACGTTTTGATCGGAAAGAGCTTCGCCCTTATTTATAAGGGCTAAAAGGCGCTCTATGGCGGTTGTGGCCTTAGCCACATTTTCCGCCTCGCCGCTTATTTTAAGGTCGGAGCCGCGATTTAAAACCGTAACCGAAAATTCACTTTCTATAAGTCTTATATTCTCGTCAAAGCTGCCGAATAAGCTTACGGCATTTTCCATACGGTCAATACTGAGGACCTGCTCAAACACTGAAAAACCACCTTAGATAATTTTCTGTCGATATTTAATATATAGTATCACAATTTTTGTGATTAGTCACTAATTTTTTTCAACAAAAATCTCGCTCTCAACGCCTATTTGTTTTTCACATTTGTATGCTCCGCTGAGTCTTGAACCGTTTTTTTGTATATCAGAGGAAATAATCTTACAATTTTTCAATTCGCTCCTGCAAAGGTCCGTGTATTTTTTTGCCGACAAAAGCTCCCGACAGCTTTCTTCCTCCAACAAAAAATCTCTGTTGTATTCGGTAGAACGTACCCTTATTATACCCATGGGCAAGACGGTTTTATCCGTTGACGCAAGAAAGCTCACCGCATATTTTTCTCCGTAATCGGGAACACCTCCGAGCGGAATTTTAACATTGAAAAAATACAGCGCATACCTTATTTTTTCACGCGAAGGCGCGCAAAATTCCGAATTTTCAAAATCGGAAGAAATGTTTTTTTCGACTTCCGCATACACGTTGCCTGCCGCATGTACAAGAGATTCGGTCTTGTCTTGATTTGTCTTTACCCCGGATATGAGAAGATTGCCCTTCAGCACGGCAGAGCCTGCCTTTATCTCCTCTTGACCCGAATACAACTGTACCTTGGTCACCACGCCGTCCTCCGACGCAACTATATTACATGGGGTTTCGTTGTCCTCTATCTTCGGTGCCGGCACGCTTTCACGCACCTCCACGGACGCATTAGAGCCGTTCAGATTGACAACCGCAAACGACAAATCACCGTCAAATATTTTTAAAGCCTCGTCTGAAATCTCTTTTGCGTTTATATCTCGGCGCTTTGCTCCGGGTTTTACTCCCAATGAAGAAAATACATTGAGAATTTGCTCGTCTGATATGTTTTCGTTTCCGCTGACGGATACAGTCCATATCATAGTGGATAAATACGAAACGGTGATTATCGCCGCGGCAACGCCTATTACAAGTCCCACTCTCTTTCGTTGCTTAAATGTAAAAAAAGGCAAACCCGTTTTTTTGATTATTCTTGTTTTTACCCCGGAACGCCTTACCGCCTCCCTAATATTTTTATAGTCTCGAAGCATAGTTTTTGCATACAGCTTGTCTTTTACTCGTTTTACATCCCACAATCTTACGTGATAAACGGAGCACAGATTTATAAAGCGTTCGGGAAAACCACCCTCCGCGCAAAATTCAACATACCCGAAAATAAATCTCAAAAAACGTATTATCGACATAAAATCCACCTCAGCCCGTAAATTCAATCGAAATTATACTGCCCTTTATCACCGTCTGTTCGTCGGAATAAGAACACAGCGTAAGGTCGCTGCCGCAAAAGGTAACGGTCAAAGAACCTGCATTAAGCGAAATCCTGTCATTGTCATATTCCGTTATTCCGAAGCAGCCGTCAACGACCGCCTCCTTATTGCCCTCCGTCTCAATATGCGGCACGGACGGACTCAAAATTTTAGGCATATCAAGCGCGCCGACAATTTTTTGCTCGGACGCTTTTTTTCGCTGCTTTCTTCTTGCGGTCAAAACCGATCCCTCCGAAAAGTCATTTTAAGCTCATATATAAATATGCCGCCTCATATATTTAAATTACGGAAAAGGGTGAAAAGAATGGATAAAAAGCAATGCCGAAAATATATAGTTCCGGTTATATTGACTGCTTTGGTGTGCCTGTTTTTGTTTACAAGGCCGGAGATATGCTCCGAGGGCGTCAGAAGCGGAATACTTTTGGCGGCGGAAACGGTCGTGCCGTCCCTGTTTCCGTTTATGACGGTGGCCTCCTTTCTTCTGCGCTCGGGTCTCGGAGAAGCCGCGGGAAAACCGTTTGATAAGGTGTGCGAAAAGCTGTTCAGGCTTCCGGGCGTTTTGGCTCCGGTTATTATTATGTCGCAGATAGGCGGATTTCCCATAGGCGCAAAAATGACATATGAATTGCTCAAGAAAAATGCGATAACCGAAAACGAGGCGCAAAGAGCTTGTCTTTTTTGCATAAACGCGGGCCCCGCCTTTGTGATAGGGACGGTTGGCTCGGAGATGCTCGGAAGCGTCAAAGCCGGCGTGCTGTTATACATATCTACTGTTTCGGCATCATTTTTTACCGGTATCTTTTCAATGGCTCTGTATGATAAAGCGGCGGAGGAAAAGGGTAAAAGCGAAATTCCGGTTACACTTTGCGACCCTGTCGGAGCTTTTGTACGTTCCGTGGGCGACGCCACAAACGACGTAATAAAAATATGCGCTTGGGTAGTTATTTTTAAAACCGTATGCGACGGTTTATCTACCTTACCTATACCGCCCGGAGCTGCTCTTTTCTTTGAATTCATCCTCGAGGTCACAAACGGCTGCCGCGCCGCCGCCGGAAAAGCTCCGATACCCGCCTTGGCCGCAATAATATCCTTCGGCGGTCTGTCGGTACACTGCCAGATAATGTCGTATCTCAGATACACAAAGCTCAAAATGAGGTATTTTTACACGGCAAGAGCGGTATGTGCGTCTTTTTCGGCAATAATATGTATGGAGCTTTTAAAGGTCTTCCCATGCGAGGTATCTGTCTTTGCAACCGACAGCTCCGTAACTCCGGCAGCCTATTCGGTTTCCGTACCGGCTCTTGCGGCACTGCTTATAATGAGCGTGCTGCTCATCTTAGAGGTTGATTCGGATAAAAAAATGTGTTAGCATAGTAATACACAATGTAATCGGGGTGAAACGGATGAAGGATAAGATGCTTGGCGGAAACATTTCTCCGAAATGTGAATACTGTGAATTTTCAACGCCGACAAATGACGGCGATACGGTGCTCTGCCCCAAAAAGGGCGTTGTGTCAAAAGATTGGTACTGTAAAAAATACAAGTATGATATTTTTAAACGCGAACCGAAACTACACCCGACAGCGCCCGAATTTTCAAAAAGCGATTTTGAGATTTAACATAACAGCCGTCCGAGAGACAAAAGCAGTTCTCGGGCGGCTGTTTTTTCGATAAAAAAGCGAATATATACTTAAGAGATTGAAAAAGAGAATAAAAGTGATATACTATTATAATCAAAATTTCATTCAAAAGGAGCAACTATGAAAAAGTATTACGCTCTTTATAAAAAGCAATTTATCTTAGGGCCGGCGTTTAAGCTCGCCGAGGCCATACTTGAACTTTTGGTCCCGCTCGTTATGGCTAAAATCATTGACGTGGGAATCAAAAACGGCGATGTGCCATACATTATAAAAATGGGGCTTTTGATGGCAAGCCTCGGTATACTGGGCCTTTTGTGTGCCATAGTATGTCAATACAGCGCTGCCGTTGCCCAACAGGGAGTTGGCACGGAAATCAGAAACGATATGTTTAAAAAGATAAATTCCTTTGCACAAAGCGATATTGACGCCTTTTCTTCGTCATCGCTTATAACGAGAATTACAAACGACGTAAACCAGATACAGTCGGGCGTTGCAATGTTTATACGTCTTATGTTTCGCTCGCCGTTTTTAATAGCCGGTTCGCTTATTATGGCAATGAAGCTTGATCTTAAAATGTCAATAATCTTCTTTGCAGCAGGTCTTTTGGTCAGTCTTATTATGTACTATGTTCTGACTAAGAGCCTGCCGCTTTACAAGGTGATACAAAAGGTACTTGATAAGGTCTCGCTTGTTGTCAAGGAAAATCTTTCAGGCGTCAGAGTTATACGCGCATTTTCAAAAAGCAATCATGAAAAAGAGCGCTTCGGCGATAAGAATGACGAGCTGACTAAGATAAACTTCCGTGTGGGTAGCCTTTCGGCACTTCTGAACCCAATGACATTTGCCGTGATGAACCTCGCAATAGTAATTTTGCTGTATTTCGGTGGAAAAAACGTATATTCGGGCGAGCTGTCGCAGGGAAAAATAATAGCACTTATAAGCTATATGACACAAATACTTCTTTCAATAATCGTATTTGCAAACGTCATAGTCGTATTTACAAAGGCACTCGCAAGCGTTCAGCGCGTTAAAGAGGTATTGGACGCCGAGCCGAGCATAAAGGATGACGACGCGGCATATCAAAACGGCGATGAAGCCGCTACGGCGGTCGAATTCACCGATGTCAGCTACGCGTTCCCAAAATCCGACGAAAACGCCCTGTCAAACATCAGCTTTACAGCCGAAAATGGCGAAACGATAGGAATTATAGGCGGTACGGGCGCAGGCAAAAGCACACTCGTAAATCTGATACCGCGCTTCAGCGACGTTAAAAGCGGCAGCGTCAAGGTATTCGGCCACGATGTGCGAGACTGTAAATTCGGATATTTAAGGCACGTCATACATGTTGTACCGCAAAAGAGCAATCTTTTTTCGGGTACAATAAAGGACAACCTGCTGATGGGTGACCGCTCCGCCGATGACAGAGACATTGATTTTGCGCTCAAGGTTTCGCAAAGCGCGGAATTTGTATCAAAGCTAAAGGACGGCACAGACACCTTAATTGAGGAAAAGAGCAAAAATCTGTCGGGAGGCCAAAAGCAGCGTCTTTGCATAGCAAGGGCAATAATGGGGCACCCTCGGATATTGATTTTTGACGATTCATCAAGCGCGCTTGACTTCGCCACAGACGCAGCTCTGAGAAAAGCTTTGAAAGAAAACTTAAATGACACAACAGTATTTTTGGTATCGCAGCGCGTCAACACGGTAAAGAATGCCGATAAAATACTCGTTCTCGACGACGGTGAGCTTGTGGCAACCGGTACGCACAAGGAGCTATACAAAACAAATGAAGTATACCGCGACATTTGTCTGTCACAGCTTTCAGAAAAGGAGGTTGCCTCCGTATGAAAAACACAAAACGTCTCATAAAATATATAAGTCCGTTTAAATCCAATCTCTTCGGGGCGATTTTTTCCGCATTTGTCGGCATTGCGCTGTCGCTTATGGTCCCCATTCTCATCGGTAAAGGCGTAGACTGCATAACGGCTAAAGGCGACGTCGATTTCGCAAGGCTTTTTAAGGTCGGCGCGGTTCTCGCGATATGCATTGTTGTTTCGGCGCTTTTCCAATGGATAATGACGTATAATTCAAATAAGCTCTCATTTAAAACCGTTCAAAAAATGAGAACCGAGGTCTTTGAAAAGCTTACAAAGGTGCCGCTTTCATATATTGACTCCACGGCACACGGTGACATAATAAACACTGTTGTCACCGACATAGATATTGTCTCCACCGGTCTTTTACAGGGATTTACCCAGATATTCTCCGGCATTGTGACAATACTCGGTACGCTGATATTTATGTTCACGATAAACTGGTATATCACGCTCGCAGTTGTGGTGCTGACTCCCCTTTCGTTTTTTGTCGCTTCGTTTATAGCAAAGCACGCGCACAAAAATTACGTAAAGCAGGCAAAATACCGCGGTGAAATAACCGGATTTGCCGCCGAGATGATAGAGGGAGCCGATATAGTAACAGCATTCAACGGTGAAGAGGACGCTTACCGTCATTTTCACGAAATAAACGAAAAGCTTAAGAAGGTCGGTACAACCGCGCATTTCTATGCGGCACTTACCAATCCCTGCACAAGATTTGTTAACGCTATGATATATGCCGTTGTTGCTGTTCTCGGCTCGATACTCACGGTAAAGGGCGGTATTTCCGTAGGTAAGCTCTCTTCTTTTCTCACATACTGCACACAGTATACAAAGCCGTTCAACGAAATATCAAGCGTTGTTGCCGAATTTCAGAATGCACTTGCAAGCGCCGAACGTGTATTCAAGCTTCTTGACTGCAATGATGAACCGTCGGACGAGGGAGCAAAGGAGCTTAAAGCCAAAAACGGCACGGTTGAATTTAACAATGTTTCGTTTTCATACAGCAAAAACAAGCCGTTTATCGAGGGACTTAATATAAGGGCTGACAGCGGCAAAACAATAGCCATAGTAGGCCCCACAGGCTGCGGCAAGACAACGCTCATAAACCTTTTAATGAGATTCTACGATGTCACCGGCGGTGAAATTGACATAGACAACGTAAATATAGCCTCTGTCACGCGCGACTCGCTGCGTTCCGGATTCGGAATGGTTCTTCAGGACACCTGGCTGTTTTCCGGCACAATATTTGACAATATAGCTTACGGAAAGCCAGACGCCACACGCGAGGAGGTAATTGAGGCGGCAAAGGCGGCTCACGCTCACAGCTTTATAAAAAGGCTCGAAAACGGCTATGACACTTTTATCTCGGAGAGCGGAGATAACCTCTCGGAAGGTCAAAAGCAGCTTTTGTGCATAGCACGAGTAATGCTTACAAAGCCGCCTATGCTCATTTTAGACGAAGCCACAAGCTCCATTGATACAAGAACCGAGGTCAGAATACAGAAGGCGTTTGCCCTTTTGATGGAGGGCAGAACAACGTTTATCGTTGCACACCGCCTCTCCACCATAAAAAATGCCGATGCAATTCTTGTAATGCGCGACGGGAAAATAATCGAACGCGGACGTCACGATGAGCTTATAGAGCAAAACGGATTTTACAAAAAGCTCTATAACAGCCAGTTTGCCGTATATTAAATCCCGACAGAATAATAAAAAAGCTCCGCAGTTAAGGTCACAAGCCAAAACTGCGGAGCTTATTTTTTTGTTTACTTGCCGAGTTTAATTTTTACAAATTCCTCTATGTACTTTGCGGTCTTATCAAATCCCGCAGACGAGCTGTTTATACACAGGTCGTAGTTTTTGAAGCTGTCCCACTCGCGGCAGGTATAGTAGCGGTAATAATCGCTGCGGTGAGCGTCAATCTTTTTGATTTTACGCTCTGCTTCCTTATCGCTGAGCGACGGCTCAAGCACCTTGACGTTCTTAATGCAATCGCTCATGGGTGCCCAAACAAACACCTTCACGACATTCGGCATATCGCGAAGTATATAGTCGGCACATCTGCCTACTATTATGCACGAGCCCTTTACGGCAAGGTCTTTAATTATTTTCGCCTGATAATTAAAGATGTTTTTATGTGAAACAAAAGCACTGCTCTCCGGCGGAATCAAATCGCCCGTATATCTGTCACTTGCCGGAGAAAAAATACTTTTTTTCACTGACTCATCGTTTTGGCCGAACAGCTTTACGTTTATTCCGCTCTCCTCCGACGCCATATAGACAAGGTCGCGGTCATAAAAGGGAATCGAAAGGTTTTTTGACAGCATTTTGCCTATTGTTCTGCCGCCGCTTCCGTATCCTCTTGCGATGGTAATTACAAATTTTTCGTTCATAAGCTCACCGAACCTCTCAAAACGATATGATATTATTCGCCGAGATAAGCCTTTTTAACCGACTCGTCGTTTATAAGGTCTTTTGCGTCTCCCGAAAGAGTTATTTTACCTGTTTCGAGTACATATGCCCTATCGGCAATCGAAAGAGCCTTCTTGGCGTTTTGCTCAACCAAAAGAACGGTTGTTCCGCTCTCATTGATCACCTTTATTATATCAAAGATTTCCGAAACAAGCAACGGGGAAAGTCCCATGGACGGTTCATCCATCAAAATAATTCTCGGCTTGGACATAAGTGCTCTGCCCATTGCAAGCATCTGCTGCTCACCGCCCGACAACGTACCTGCAACCTGATTTTTACGTTCCTCAAGTCGCGGAAAACGCTCGTAAACCATTTTAAGAGTTGAGGCAATTTCGGATTTATCCTTGCGGGTATATGCGCCGAGCTTTAGGTTTTCGAGTACCGAAAGCTGCTGGAAAATACGTCTGCCCTCCGGAACATGTGCCATACCCATGGAAACTATTTTGTGCGGCGGAGTTTTAGTAAGCTCTTTGCCGTCAAACACAATAGAGCCTTTTTTAGCCTGAATAAGGCCGGTGATCGTGTGAAGAATGGTTGTTTTACCCGCGCCGTTGGCTCCGATAAGGGCAATAATTTCGCCCTCGTTTACATCAAAGGAAACGCCCTTAATAGCCTTTATAACGCCGTAATTAACTTCAAGATCCTTAATTTCAAGTAATGCCATAGCTGCTCCTCCTTATTCGCCGAGATATGCTGTGATAACTTCGGGATTATTGAGCACATCGGACGTTTTGCCCTGACACAGGACATGACCGAAGTTAAGAACCGTAAGCTCCTCGCATATGCCGGAAACAAGCTTCATATCGTGCTCTATAAGAAGTATTGTCATATCGAACTCATCGCGGACAAAGCGTATTGTCTCCATAAGCTCCTCTGTCTCATTGGGATTCATTCCCGCCGCCGGCTCGTCAAGGAGCAAAAGCTTCGGCTCAGTCGCAAGTGCTCTCGCTATTTCAAGCTTGCGCTGCTTTCCGTACGGAAGATTTGAAGAAAGATAAGACGCTTCTTTATCAAGGTCGAAAACCTTTAAAAGCTCCATGGCCTTTTCGTCCATTGCACGCTCTTTTTTGAAATATGACGGAAGCTTGAATATACCTGCTGCCGTATTGTACTTATAATGATTGTGAAGTCCTACCTTAACATTATCAAGAACCGACATCTGACCGAAAAGTCGGATGTTTTGGAAGGTTCTTGCAACGCCTGCCTTGCATATATCTATGGTCTTTTTGCCCGTTATAACGGTGCCGTCGAGAGTAGCCTGACCCTCGGTAGGCTTATATACGCCCGTAAGAAGGTTGAATATGGTCGTTTTACCTGCGCCGTTCGGTCCTATAAGACCATAGAGCTCGCCTTTTTCTATTTCTACGTTAAAATCATCAACGGCTTTAAGACCGCCGAAGGTTATGCTTAAATTTTTAGCTTCGAGCAATGCCATAATTACCGTGCCTCCTTTTTGGTCTTACCGTTTCCCTTTTTGAAGAACTTTTTTATTGAATGAGTCTCCCAGAAAGCGATTGCCTTGGGGCTTGAGGTCATTATCATCATAACAATAAGCACTACTGCATATATGAGCATTCTGTAATCGCGAAGTCCGCGGAGAACCTCCGGCAAAGCCGTAAGCACACACGCTGCGATTATAGAGCCGCGTATATTGCCTATGCCGCCGAGAACCACAAATACGAGTATCATTATTGACATATTGTAGCCGAAATTCTTTGATGTTGCGGCAAGCACGCTGAGGTTATGCGAATACAAAACGCCGGCTATGCCTGCAAAAAATGCGGAAAGCGAAAAGGCGATAAGCTTATATTTAGTCACGCTTATACCCACCGATTCGGCGGCTATACGATTGTCACGCAGAGACATTACCGCTCTGCCGGCGCGCGAATGAATAAAGTTCAGAATTACAAACAGCGTGATAAGAAGAAGAACTATACCTATTACAAATGTTGAATCGTTAGGTGTTCCGGTTATACCGAGCGGCCCGTTTATAAGAACAGTACCGTCAGCCTCAAGATTTAACGATGACTGACTCGTAAAGGAAGCGTGAATACCGTGACTGTCATATCCGACGTATATTGTTCCGAGTATGTTCTTAATTATCTCGCCGAACGCAAGCGTTACTATCGCAAGATAGTCGCCCTTTAATCTTAAAACGGGTATGCCTATAAGCACGCCGAATATTGCCGCGCAAAGTCCGCCGACAAGTATGGCGAGCGGAAAACGAATCCATACATTTGTAAGAGTGTTTTGCGTAACTACCGAGAAAATCGAGCTTGCATACGCACCGACGCACATAAATCCCGCATGGCCGAGCGAAAGCTCACCGAGATAACCGACTACAAGGTTAAGAGAAACGGCAAGTATGGAGTACATACACAGTGGAACCAAAAGGCCCCTCAAAAGGCTCGATATATTTCCCGTGGACTTGAGTATTTCGACTACGGCAAATACAACTAAAACCATAGCGTAGGTTATGAGGTCGCTTCGGGTACTTTTTTTGATTAGTTTTGACTTTGTTGATGCCATCTTTGTACCCTCCTTAAACCTTTTCAATATACTTCTTGCCGAGAATGCCCGTCGGCTTAACAAGAAGCACTATTATAAGAACGGCAAACACGATAGCGTCAGCCATCTGCGAAGAAATATAAGAGCGGCTGAGGATTTCTATAACGCCTATAAGAACACCGCCGATTACGGCGCCCGGAATAGAACCGATACCGCCGAGAACGGCAGCTACGAATGCCTTAATGCCGGGCATTGCGCCTGTCTGCGACGAAAGTGTGGGATAAGCCGAGCAAAGGAGTACGCCTGCAACGGCCGCCAGCCCCGAGCCTATGGCAAATGTGAGAGAAATAGTCGCATTTACATTTACGCCCATAAGCTGAGCCGCTCCCTTATCCTCGGATACTGCGAGCATTGCGCGGCCCGGCTTTGTCTTATTTACAAAGAGAGTAAGCGAAACCATTATTATGAGCGAAACTATTATGGTAACTATAGTTTCGGCGCTTATTGTTATTTTACCGCCGGCAAGCGTAAGTGCCGGTAGCTTTACAATAGAGGTAAAGCTCTTCGCCTGAGAGCCGAAAATCAAAAGTGCCATATTCTGAAGAAAGTAGCTGACACCTATTGCGGTTATAAGAACGGCAAGAGGAGAAGCGCCTCTTAACGGCTTATAGGCAAATCTTTCTATTGCCATACCGAGCAAGGTACACGCCGCCATAGATATAACGAGTGCGAGATAAGGATTTACACCGGCGTATGAGGTCAACGCAAATACTATGTATGCACCGACCATTATTACATCGCCGTGCGCAAAGTTAAGCATTTTGGCGATACCGTAAACCATGGTGTAGCCGAGCGCTATTACGGCATATATACTGCCGAGACTGACGCCGTTTATAAGGTTTGTTATAAAAGTCAATTTACTGCACCCCAAACTAAAAATGTTTCTTGTTTAAAATACAAATAGTATAACATATCCTCTTTGCCATTACAACGAGAAAAATATGCAAAAATGAATAATCGGGCGGCGCGCTTTTCATTATATTTCACCCAATTAAAGCGATAATGCAGGAAACAAAAAGGGCCGGCAGCTGTAAGCTGCCGACCCGTATTCAGCCTTTAACCGAGGAAATCAGTCCATCGGCTGATATTCGCCGTTTTCAATCTTAACCGCTTTCGGCTCTTTGTTTACTTCGCCTGTTGCTTTCCAGGTCATACCTGAACCTGTTACACCGTCAACGGTGATTTCGGTCATAGCTCCCTTGAGAGCATTACAAATATCGGAAACGCTCATATCGCCTGTAATGCCTGCTTTTTCCGCAGCTGCCTTTACAATATAAACAGCGTCATAAGCGTCTGCCGCAAACTGATTAAGAGTAGACGGGTCATACTTTGCATTGTAAGCGGCAACGAACTTCTTGGTTGTCTCGTCGGTAGCATTAGCTGCAAACGGGGTAAGAAGCATTACGTTTTCTGCAAGAGACTTATCAAAGTTCTCGATGTTAAGAAGTCCGTCAAGACCGTCGCAGCCGAAGAACTTAGCGGTAATACCGGCGTTCTTAGCCTGAGAAAGAATAAGAGAAGCTTCCTGATAATAAATCGGGAGGAATATAAGCTCTGCGCCGGAAGCCTTAACCTTTGAAAGCTGAGAAGAGAAGTCCTGCTTGCTGTCGCCTGTGAATGCTTCGGAAGCTACAATGTCAAGACCTTTTGCAGCTGCCTCAGCCTTGAAGTTGTCATAAATGCCCGAAGAATAAGCGTCGGAGCTGTTATAGATAACAGCTACCTTTGTAGCAAGACCCTTGCTTGCTATATAGTCTGCGGAAGCAGTACCCTGGTTGGGGTCTGTAAAGCAAACCTGGAAGCAGTTGTCATTTGCTATTATCTTAGCTGCCGAAGCAGAAGGTGTTATCTGGAACATATTATCAGCCTTAGTCTGGCTGACAACAGAAAGGCAAGCACCTGTGGTAACGGTGCCTATGAGCACCTGCATACCGTTATCCTTAAGAGTATTGTATGCGTTTACTGCTTTCTCGGCATCGGCTTCATCGTCCTCCATCTGGAACTCAAGCTTCATACCGTTTACGCCGCCTGCAGCGTTAATTTCGTCAACAGCAAGCTGTATACCGTTTTTAACGGCAATACCGTAAGCTGCCGCGTCGCCTGTAAGCGGTCCGCTGGAACCTATTTTAAGTGTTTTACCGTCTGAAGAGCTGCTGCCGGTTCCCTTACTGCCGCAAGCCGTAAAGCAAGCTGCAAGGAAAGTCAAAGCAAGAACTGCTGCCAGAACCTTTTTCAATGACATTTTCATAAAATGACCTCCTGTAGCTAATTTTGCAAGATTTAAAAGCGAATCCTGCAATAAATCATTTATGATGAAAATTATCTTACACGCAAAAATATGATTTGTCAATAAATAGCCGAAATTTAGTCGTGAAAAGATGACGAAGTTGCACAAACACAGCATTCTGTTTTTGTGCACTTTTGAAAAGCCGTTGATTTTGTCGTTTTATGTTCTAAAATCCATACGGCGTTCCGCAGTTTAAAGACTGCGAAAAAAGCAAGAAGCCGCGGATAATACCAACGGCTTCTTGCTTTAAGACTTTATATAGAAATGGAAGATTAGGCTACGTGAAAGCTGCCTCTCTCGGCACCCTTTCTGCCGCCGTCTACAAGCTTGAATTCACGGTTTTTACGCATTTGCTCAATACGCTTTTTTCTCTTGTATCTGCGGTAATTGACAACTATAATCATCTTGACCTTTTGCTCAAAGGCGATGAACTTATCCTCCTTATAAAATCCGTATATAAGAAAGATAATAACTGCGAGCTCTATCATAGAAGAAATGGCTGTGAATGCTGACATATACAGGACCTCCGGTTCTTTAGAACATTTGTTTGTGTTTCATTACACCCTTATTATACCAACAATTTATATTTTGTCAATACAAATGTTCGGATTTTTTCGGTGTATAAGTCCTAAAATTAGGACATTTGCGTTGCAGAGCTAATGCTTTTTTAATTCCAAACGCATAATACCACAACATATTGTGTTAGTCAACACTTTAGGCACAACTTATGCTATTTATACATAAAACGACCAAATAATTGCTTGTTCGGTATTTATTATGGATAATATTTATGGTACAATAATACGGTCAAATATATGTAATTTCAGTAAGGAACGGTAAAAAGAAATGTTCGTAGATATAGCTAAAATAAATATTAAAGCAGGCAACGGCGGCAACGGTGCGGTTGCTTTTCACAGGGAGAAATATGTGGCTGCGGGCGGTCCCGACGGCGGCGACGGCGGAAGAGGCGGCAACATAGTATTTCAGGCAGATGACAGTCTTGCCACATTATCCGATTTCAGATACAAAAGAAAATACAAAGCTCCGAGCGGTGAGGACGGCAGAGGCGCAAGGCAAAACGGCAAAAAAGGTCAGGACCTTATAATACGTGTTCCTCGCGGCACGGTAATACGCGAAGTAACAAGCGGAACAATTATGGCGGATATGTCAACCGACGAGCCGTTTATAGCGGCGAAGGGCGGTAAGGGCGGATGGGGCAATTCTCATTTTGCCACCTCGACACGCCAAACTCCGCGCTTTGCGAAAAGCGGCGCTCCGGGCGAGGAGTGGGATATTTCGCTTGAACTGAAACTCATTGCCGACGTTGGTCTTATCGGCTTTCCGAATGTAGGTAAATCCTCGCTTTTGTCTGTGGTGAGTGAGGCGAAGCCCATTATAGGTGATTATCATTTCACAACTATAATACCCGTTCTCGGCGTTGTCACCATGGGTCCGGAGCAGAGCTTTGTAATGGCGGATATTCCGGGTCTTATAGAGGGTGCTGCGGACGGTGTGGGTCTCGGTCACGAATTTTTAAAGCATATAGAACGCTGCCGTATGCTGGTGCACGTAGTTGACGTCGCCGGCAGCGAGGGAAGAAACCCGAAGGAGGATTTTGAAAAGATAAACGAGGAGCTTGTAAAGTTCAATCCCGAGCTTGCAAAATGTCCGCAGATAGTGGCCGGCAACAAAATAGACCTTGCAACCGACGAGCAGCTTGAGGATTTCAAGAGCTTCATTGAGAAAAAGGGACTTCCCTACTTCCCGATAGTCGCACCGATAAAATACGGCACAAAGGAGCTTATAAATGCTGTTGCGGAAAAGCTCTCAACCCTGCCGCCCGTAAAAAAATATGAGGCGGAGGAAATACCGCTTTCGGTACTCGAGAGCAAAAAGAACAACGGCTTTAAAGTTACCGTAAACGACGGCGTATATTCTGTTGAGGCGGACTGGCTTTACAGGATACTTTCAAAGACCGACCTTGACGACTACGCGTCACTTCAATATTTTCAAACGGTTCTAAAGTCGAGCGGAATAATCGACGAGCTTGTAAAGCAGGGAATTCAAGAGGGTGACACTGTTTCAATTTACGATCTCGAATTCGACTATATACCGTAATTACCGCGGTATCAAAAAGGGGTATATAAATGTTTGCTAAAATCATAAGCGTCGGGCTTTTCGGCATGGAAGCCTATATGACCGGCGTCGAAGCGGATATTTCGGGCGGTATGCCGCGCTTTGACGTTGTAGGACTTCCCGATACGGCAGTCAGCGAGAGCCGCGAAAGAGTCCGCTCCGCCATTAAAAATAACGGATTTGACTTTCCGCCGTCACGCATTACAATAAATCTCGCACCGGCGGACATAAAAAAAGAGGGGCCGATTTACGACCTGCCCATTCTGATAGCAATACTTAAATCCACGGGGCAGCTGTCCTGCGATACCGACAGCTCGGCTTTTTTGGGAGAGCTGTCGTTAAACGGCGAGGTGCGCAGAATTAACGGCGTTTTGCCGATGGTTATTAAAGCACAGCGTTGCGGTGTTAAGGAAATATATATACCGGCTCCGAACGCTGCCGAGGGCGCTGTTGTGCGCGGCATAACCGTATATCCCGTAAGGAACGTCGGGCAATTGCTGTCACATCTCACGGGCGGAGAAAAAATAACACCCGTTTCCGAATCCGATTTCAAATCTTACAGCCTGCCCGATAATCTGCCGGATTTCTCAGACGTCAAGGGTCAGCACGAAGCTAAAAGAGCCTTAGAAGTTGCCGCCGCAGGCGGACACAATGTTATGATGATAGGGCCTCCGGGCTCCGGCAAGAGTATGCTCGCGAAACGCATACCGTCAATCTTGCCCGATATGACATTTGAAGAATCGCTTGAAACAACCAATATATACTCGGTAGCGGGAGTTTTGCCCAAGGGAATATCCCTTATAAAAGCGCGTCCTTTCCGCTCGCCGCACCACACCGTCTCCCCTGCCGGACTTTCCGGAGGCGGCACGGTACCGCGCCCGGGTGAAATATCCTTAGCGCATAACGGCGTACTGTTTCTTGACGAGTTGCCCGAATTTTCGAGAACGTCAATGGAAGTTTTACGTCAGCCGATAGAGGACGGTAAAATAACAATAGCGCGCGTTGCCGCAACATTTTCATATCCTTGCAGCGTTATGCTTGTATGCGCCATGAACCCGTGTCCGTGCGGTTACTTCGGACATCCGACAAGAAAATGCACTTGTCCGAAGGGCGCGCCGCAAAAATATCTGTCAAGGGTATCGGGTCCTCTGCTTGACAGGCTTGACATACATATTGAGGTTCCGCCGGTTGATTTTGACGCCCTCTCGCAAAAGGAAGGCTCCGAAGAATGCTCTTCCGAAATTAAGGCAAGAGTCAACAAGGCAAGAGAAATTCAGCGCCGCCGTTTCAAGGGGACAAGCGTCACCTGCAACGCTAAAATGGATTCTGCACTCACAAGAAAATACTGTATTATGACCACGGCAGCGGCCAACATACTGCGGCTCTCCTTTGACAAATTGGGTCTTTCGGCAAGAGCCTATGACAAGGTGTTGAGAGTGGCAAGAACAATAGCCGACCTTGACGGCAGCGACGTGATAGACACCAAGCATATAGCCGAGGCGGTACAATACAGAAGTCTCGACCGAAAATTCTGGAAGGAATAAATAAACGCAATACAAAACGGCTGTAAGAGCAAATCTTACAGCCGTTAATTTTATTGTTCTTTTTTATATTCCGTCGTAATAGCCTTTGTCGATAAGCTCGCCTATCGAAGCTACAACAGCCGGCTTATCCTCCTTATATGTTACGCCGTACCACTTATCCTCGGCGACGAGAACATTAACCTTTTTGGTTCCGCTCTCGATAAGAGAAGATACGACGGACGGGAGATAATACTCGGATTTCGGCACATTCAGCTTCTCCTTAAGAAAAGAAACAAACCCATCCTCTATGTATTTGAATACATCGGGACGAAATCCCCAAAGGTTCATGGAAACGACCGTATCCGGCGACAACGCATTCCAAGTCTTGCCGTCATCCTCGGTAAATGAGCAATCGCTGCGAATCTTTGTATATTCGGTGACGCTCTCTAAGGCATTATTATCTGTAACACAAACGCCTCTTGAAACAGTACCGTTTTCCGTAAGCGTATTCTTGAGTCTGAAGCCGACCATACAATAATCCTCTGAGGCCGATGACAGCTCGTCGTAAATCTTCTTAAATGCGCTTCTGCCGTAATAATCATCGGCATTTACAACCGCAAACGGCTCTTTTACAACATTCTTACAGCAGAGAATTGCATGAGCGGTTCCCCACGGCTTTTGACGGTCTGCAGGGCAGGTAAAGCCCTCCGGAAGAGCATCTGTCTCCTGAAAAACGTACTCAACCTTAACCTTTTTTTCTATACGTGAGCCGACGATACGTTTAAAATCATCCTCGATTGCGTGTTTTATAACAAAAACAACCTTATTAAAGCCTGCCTTTACCGCATCGTAAACCGAAAAATCAAGAATTACCTCTCCGTTTTTCCCTATCGGCTCAAGCTGCTTTAATCCGCCGAAACGACTGCCCATACCGGCAGCCATAACAACCAAAGTTATGTCCTTACCCATTGTTTTTCTCCTTTAGCCCCATTGGCTTGTTTTATTTATTATTTGCCTCTTTTTCGGTTTGCTCGGCTATTGCCTCGTCCTTTTCAGCCTCTTTTTCGGCTTCCTGTGCCGCCTTTTCGGCTTTATCAGTCTTAATTTCTTCCGCTGCCTTACGAGCCTTTTCGGCTTTTGCCTTTGCCTCTGCCGCTTTGGCTCTTGCTTTTTCGGCTTCTTTACGGGCTTTTTCGGATTCCTTGCGTGCCTTTTCCTCGGCATCGCGTTTTGCTTTTTCTGCCTTGGCAACGGCTTCTATTTTTGCTTTTTCTGCCTCTCGGCGTGCCTTTTCGGCTTTTTCTGCGGCATCTCGCTCGGCCTTTTCTGCATCCTTGCGCGCCTTTTCAGCCTCTTTTTTCACCTTTTCATCGGCTTTTTTAGCTTTTTCCGCCGCTTCGCGCTCGGCTTTTTCTGCATCCTTGCGAGCTTTCTCGGCATCTCTGCGGGCTTTTTCGGCGGCCTTTTCTGCATCCTTGCGCGCTTTTTCACGTTCCTTGCTCTGCTCGTACTTTGCTTCGCGCTGTTCACGCTCAACCTTTATTTCAGCCATATGCTCCTCGCTGATACCGGTGTTGCGCCAAGTATGGATTATTTCCGGAGCGGCAAATATCTCATCAAGACGTTTGATAAACGGAACAATCTCGCCGAAATCAAGCGCTCTGTGGTCAAAAGCAATACAAAGCGGCATAACCTGACGAATGGCTATTTCCTTTTCGCCCGCTTCATTTACAACGACTACGGGCTTATCCTGAACGGCACCGACTGCTATGGCACAAACCTGCGGCGGAACAATTTCAAGCAAGCAGGTTTCACCGCGTTGCGCACGGTAAACCGAGCCGATATTTGAAACGGTTATCGTACCCTGCTCGATATCGTGCTTTGTAAGCCTGTCATTTTCGGGAATTTTATAATAATTGCTCTTTTCCTTTCCGCTGAGGGTCTTAACCTTGTGCTTACCGGTCTTTGAGCCGATAAGACGATAAAGGGTTTGTTTGATTTTGCCCTGCTTTAAAGCTGTAAGCGTGTTATCAAGAGAGACATCAAACATAACCTCGTCAAGATTTGTGTTTGCGACACGGCGGTTTACGTCCGCGATATACGAAACCATTTCATCAAGGTTTTTGTTTTCAAAGTTGTGAAGATTTATTGTCATCATCTCGCCGCTCGGCAAGACCATCGGCATAGAAATATCAATATTTTCAAAGGTATGTATTTCGCCTCTGACAAGCTTGCGGTCAAATTCGATATGAGAATTCATAATCGGATCCGCTTTGAGCCCCTCAACTATTATTTTGAGCATAAGAGTATTTAAAGTGACCTTTTTCTCGGGCGGACAATCTTCATTAAGCCTTTTATACTCTATCATAAATTCGGTGACGTCCGGCTCGTAGTTGTATGTAACGTGAGGAACATTTGCCCACGATTCGGTCGTCATATTGGCTACAATCTTGCGCTGAATACCGAAATGTATGGTGTTGGTTTTTTTCATTTTGTTTTTTGCCATTAATATTCCTCCATACAAACTTTACTTAAATAGTATAATACAAATCATTTTAGAAATAAACTTTTTTTTGCGAAAAAATCACATTTTACATATTATGTCAAGCAGCTTAACAGTTGTCTATAATCGCACAAGCGGTATTTGTATATTTCCGACAAAAAAACGCAGATTGAATTTGTATTTATATTGGAGTATAATAATATAAAATTTATAAAGCGAGGAGATTTTGGATAAAATGAACAAACAGACCGAAATAAAAGAAAGCACCGTCCTTCTTATGCCGGACGGGAACCTTGCAAGACCCGGCTATTGTAAGCACAACCTTTTCAGATATAATCCCGAAATGATAAAACGTGAAAATACCATGCGCCTTAAGGAATGGGATTATTACCAGATAAGCGACGGAAATATAATGATACAGCTCAATTTCTTTAATATATCGCTTGCCACCTGTGCTACTTTCGGACTTGTTAACCTCAAGACCGGCAGAAAAATAAGCGGTATGGCAACTGAGCTTTTCACGCCGCACAAGAACCGACTCAGCAAAAACGGCGACGTTCCGAACTATACCGAATATAAGCGCGGAGGAACAAAGCTTATATTTGACGTTCGCGAAACGGAGAGACGCCTCTATTTTGAAGGCACGGCTTCAGGCAAAAAGGTTAAATTCGACGTTACCTGCTATAAGCTTCCCGAGCACGAAAGCATAACAATAGCGACTCCGTTTAAGGAACAGGGATGCTTCTTCCTTACTCAAAAGCTCAACTGCCTTGCGACAGAAGGCACCGTTGTTGCCGGGAACGAGAAATACACATTTACAAAGGATAAAACCTTTACGGTTCTTGACTGGGGGCGCGGTGTGTGGCCGCACACGAATACATGGTACTGGGGAAACGGCAGCACTTATCTTGACGGCAAGCTCTTCGGCTTCGAGCTTACATGGGGCTTCGGCGACGAATCAAATGCAACCGAAACAGCTATATTCTATGACGGTAAATGCCATAAAATAGGCGCAGTGCATCTTGAGAAAGACCCTGAAGATGGCGCCGGATGGATGAATGAATGGCATTTTATTTCGGAGGACGGCAGACTTGATTTGACCATGAAGCCGTACTACGACCACTATACAAACATGCTTCCGCTCAACCTGTTCGGTATGAAAACACATCAGGTTCACGGACTTTGGAGCGGCAAGGTCGTTCTCGACGACGGCACGGAGCTTAATATTAAAGATATGTACGCATTCTGCGAAAAGGTTCACAACAAATTCTGATAAAAACTCCGGCTGCTTACTAAACAAAAAACGCTTATTCCGAAAAATCGGAATAAGCGTTTTATTTTGGGCTTGCTTTACTTTATTCGCCTGCTTTATATTTGCCTGCCATAACGAGGTCAAGCACGGAAGCATCGAAGAGATCGACAACACCGTCTCCGTTAAGGTCCGCCGCAGCAAGCTGATCATCGGTAAGAGTTTCAATGCCGAGCGAATGATATACGATAAGGTTGTAATCCGTACTGTCAACCTTGCCGTCGTCGTTCACATCGCCGAACAAACGTATTTTAACCTGTACGTTAAATTCACTCTTATCACTGATAAGAGCCGAGCCGCTGACAGCGCGGAATTTGTAATTATATGCTCCGCTGCCGTTTGTGGTGAGAGTGTTGCCCTCAATATTTGTCCACTCGCCTCCGTTAAGCGAATACTGATATTTAACGCCCGACGAAGCCGAAGAGCTGAGAGTAAATGTCACATCCTGCCTTACAAGCGAACCGGAAGCCACATTTTCTTCACCGCAAGATGCCGTTACCGTAACGTCCGCCGGAACGCTCTTATCAATCATAACGACAACACCGTCCGACACATCGCTCTCAACGCCCGCTTTATTAACAGCCTTAAATGTATAAGTCTTATTGCAGTTTTCGGCAATATTGAGAACGCTGCCGTTCATCTCCTTAAAGCCCGATCCGTCGTCATAGTAATATGTAACGCCGGTATTGCTTGTAGCCGAGAGAACTATTGTAACGTCGCCGCTTGTCCACTCGCCTGTTTTACCGTAAGAAGATACGGTAAGCACGGGTTTATCGCCGTCGATATTTGTAACCGTAAATATCTTTGTTGCAACTCTGCCGTTTTTGCCTACTACGGTAAATACGTATGTACCGTTCTGTGACACGGTGTAAGAGTCTTCATTGGTTATATCCTGACCGTTGCAGGTAACCTCGCGAAGTCCCGACTCGCCTACCTCGGTGCTTATGTTTATCTTATAAGGATTCGGAGTAACATCGGTAACCTCGGGAGTAAGAGTTATTTCGGGAACCTTTGCATCTATCATTACGTGATAGCTGTCAGAGGGATAACTCTCGGTGCCGGCATTGTTAACGGCTTTAAATCTGTAAACGGCGTTGGTTGTATCGGTTATCTCAATGCTCGCGCCGCTGTCGATAAGAGTCCAGCCGTTTCCGTTGTCATAATAATAGTTAATACCGGAAAGAGAAGCTTCCTCGGTAGAGAAGTTGAAGGTAACGCCTTCACCCGTCCATCTGCCGAAGGTACCCTCGAACGAAACGCGGATAACAGGTACCTGACGGTCTATCTTAACCGTAAACGCGGTGACGTTGCTCTCAAGAGCCGCATAGCTCTCGGCCTTAAATTCGTATTTATGCTCACCTGTTTCGGTTGCGGTAAAGGTATTGCCCGAAAGCTCCTGCCATTCGCCGCCGTCAACACGGTAATAATATTTATAAATTCCCGAATAAGCCTCGGAGGAAAGAGTTATATTTACATCTGTTGCGCTCCAAGCACCCTCTTGATATTCCTTATCACCGCCGTATACAGCGGAAACGGTAACATCGGTGGGAGCCGTACCGTCTATAACCACGCCGTCCGAACGAAGTATCGCGGAAACATTGCCTGCCTTATCGGTAGCTCTTGCCTCTACAAAGCCCTTGAAATCGGGGTCTTTAGCCGGTTTGTTTTCGCTGTCGTAGACGCTCCAGTCGGAGCCGGTCGGCTGACCGTTTGCATCTACAAAGCGATATTCAATTTTGTCTATTCCCGATACGCCCTCATCCGACGCATCAACGGTAATTTCAACAGTCTTGTTAAAGAATCTGCATAAAGTGTCCGCCTTGCTGAAGAAGTTTCCGGAAACCTCTCTTGCGACACCGCCTATACCTTTGTGTAAAACGGTTATGCTGTTTACGGTGGGAGCAATTTTATCGATATTGTTTATAACGATGCTTTCTTCTGCCGTAAGGCCGTTACCCGCAGTTACAACTACGGTGTAGGTTCCGTTCTCAGCAACGGTAAACGAATCATGAGAAGCGGTTATATCCTCACCGTTTAATGTAACGGAGGCTATTCCCGAAGCGCCTACGTTAAGACTTCCTATTGTAACATCATAGCTCTTATTTGTAAGCTCGGTTACGGCGGGAGTAAGTGTAAACGAAGGCTCTATATCATCACGCATAACGGTGTAGCCCTCTGTGTAATCGCTCTCAATACCCTTGGAATTTACAGCCTTAAAATAATATGTATCGCTGCTGTTCACATTTACGGTAAGCGTGTTGCCTTCCAATGGTGCTTCTACGCCTGCGGAATCGGTTTTAAAGTAATACTTAACTCCGTCAAGCTCGTGAGTCGATGAAAGAGTAAAGGTTACGTCCTTGCTTGTCCATCCGCCGTTATAATCGCCTTTATCAACGCTGACAACGGGTTTACCGTATACAATTACGGGGAATGTAGCCGAAGCGCTGCGCCCCGCATGTGTGTATGTAACGGTTATATTCTGCTCAACGTCGTAAAGCTCCGGGTCAAATGACGATGTGTCAACCGTATAATCGGTGACGTATTCGGACTCGGCGTTGCTGTAATTTGCCTTAACCTTAAGACCCGAAAGATCAAGGGTCTTATCGCCCTCGAGATAATCCTTTTTAGGATTTTCAAGCTCAATTGATGTTACCGCCTTAGAGTGAACGGTTATCGGGAATATTGCGTGATATGTTTTGCCGGCTCTTACTACGTTAACTATAATATACTGCACCGAATCAAGTATCGAAGTGTTGACGGAGCTTACCGTATAATCCGTTACCGGAACGGAAAGCTGATCGTCGGTATAGGCGTTTGCCGCCTCTTCACCGTAATACTCGGCAATATCCGCACGATTATATGTAAGCTTAACCTCCATACCGGTGAGATCGAGCTCTGTGCTACCCTCTACATAATCGGTCTTAGTGGGCGCGGTAAACGCAATACTTACCGGCTCAACCTCAACTACCGTTATATTCTTTTGAGTTTCTACGTATGCGCCGTCAACCTTTGTAACGCCGTTCCTGCCGAATGCATGTAGTGTTGTATCGCCTGCCGAAATACCCGTGACAACGCCGTTTGAATCGACCGAAGCATATGCATTCTTCTGATTTACGTCGCCGATATTCCAGTCGGAGGTCCAGGGAGCCGAGCCGTCGTCCTTAGTGAGACCCCAGCGCTGCTTATCGACCGAAATTCTCTCGGGAGAGAATTTAGCGGTGTAGGTAACCGGAAAATCCTTGATTACATAATCATTTCCCGTTATGGTAACTCCCGTGAGGTGTCTTATTGAGTTACCGCGTACCGTTATCTCTACGGATTTAGACACGCTTCCGATGGTTGCGGTTATTGTGACCTTTTTGGTGTTCCAAAGGGCCGTTCCGCCGGAATCAAGACCTTTTACAAGACCGTTTGCATCAATAGTGGCTATTGACGGGTCGGAAGAAGTCCATACGACAGTTCCGAGAAGTGCTTTGTCATAATCGGACGGTGCTATATTCGCGATTGAAAGCTGCGTGGTCTTGCTCTCGTTAACCGTTGTGCTGCCGCCGATGCTGAAGTCTGTTATCGCCTTGCCCGCCGTTACGGTAAGAGAGTCCTCAACGGTTTTATCGTTAAGAGTTGCTCTTACGTGTATTTCGCTAATACCGCTCGATTTCGGGGTGAATACACCGTCGGATGAAAGCGTAGCAAGCTTTGTCTCGGCGGGTGCCTCGGCGGTTGCCCATATTATTTCTTTTGTATCGGGATTTGTAAGTCCCCACTCTCGTTTTATCGACGAGTTTGTGTTAAGTCTTGACGGCAAAACATTTGCCTTAAAGGTAGTCGGCGTATCATTGGGAACGGCACTGTTACCCTCAATTTTAACAGAGGAGATACTGCCGACAACACCGGCTCTTGACACCTTTATTGTAACATTTTTGGAAACGCCGCCCGCCGTTGCGGTAAGGGTTGTGGATTTACTGTATTCAACGAGTCCGTCGCCGCCGTCAAGGCCGGTGACCGTACCGGAGGCATCAACCACGGCAATCGACTTATCGGCGATATCCCAAGTAAGGTCGCCGGTATATGCTCCTGCGGGAACAACATTTGTAATTGCAAGCTGCGTTGTGGAGCCTTCACTTACGGATACGGATGAATCTGTTACGGTTTTTGTGCCGCTTATAATATCAAAGGATTCAACCGGGAGATCCTTCTGCTCAACTACATTAAAGGTTATGGTATCAACAAAAGCTACATTGCTCGCGTCGTATGCCCTAACCGTTACCGAGCCTGCTGCAGTAAATGTGACAAGTCCCGTATCGGAAATCGTTGCACGCTTGCCGGAGCTTGTATCAAATACGCTGCCGCCCATCTCCCATTTTACAGAGTGTTTAAGTCTTACCGGTGTTACCGCCGCGTAAAGCTGAACCGTTTTGCCCACGGCAACGGTAAGAGGAACGCTCTTTTTATTGGTTATATGAGTTCCGGTCGGAAAGATGTTCGCAACAACACTCTTTTGAACCTTTATTTTAATTTTATCACTTGCAAGCTTTGCTCCGCTTGCGTCATATACAGTAGCCGTTATTTCGACATTCATATTGGCAAGAGCAGACGCAAGGCTGTCCGCAAGAGTATCACCTGCAATGCCTCTGACAATAGAAACTATCAGGTCATCGTTCATACTGTCAAGATTAACGCCCGACTTTTCAAGCTGTTTCATAATCTCGTCAGCCATTTTATCGCCTACGAGAGGAAGCACGCGCACGTTTTCATCAAGCCAAAGCTGAATTATAGCCGTCTTTGACGAATCATATGCCGTAACCTTACCGTTATCGTCTACGTCGGCAAGAAGCGGTAGGTTACTCTCCCACTTTACCGTAGTACCCTCAGGCAATTCGCCTGTCGTGGTATACTTTAGTTGAAGCGTTTTATACTCGGTCAACTGCTGTATTTCGGTAATGTCATTACCGTTTTCGTCCGTAATGTTAAGCGAGACTTCTGCCGCGTAGCTCACAAGAGCAGACGGGACCAAAGTCAACAGCATAATGACAGACAGCAAAACACTCAAAATCCTGGTTGATGTTTTTTGCATACAGATCTACCTTTCCTAAAAAACCGTTTTTACATACAAATAATAACAAATTCTACATATTTTTTCAATGCACACATTATTACAAATAGTATTATAAGCCGGTCTGTGTTTTAGTGATTATACAAATACGAACAAACAAAAAAGCGCGAAATTACACACTCCGCGCTTTAATAACATATTGATATACTGCCTTACCGCACTGATAAAGCGTTTATTCCTCAAGCTTTTTCTGAGACTGCATTTTGAGATACGCATTTATGAAACCGTCAATATCGCCGTCCATAACCGCATTGATGTTACCCATTTCGTAGCCCGTGCGGTTATCCTTGACAAGTGTGTACGGCATAAATACATACGAACGTATCTGATTGCCCCAGCCTATCTCTTTTTGGTCGCCCTTAATATCCGAAATTTTGTCAAGATGCTCGCGCTCCTTGATTTCAAGAAGCTTGGATTTTAACATTCTCATGGCAACCTCTCGGTTCTGATGCTGACTTCTCTCAACCTGGCATGCTACAACAATTCCCGTCGGGATATGAGTAAGTCTTACGGCAGATGAGGTTTTGTTTACCTTTTGACCGCCTGCACCGCTTGAACGGTAAACATCCATTTTAATGTCCTCCGGAGCTATTTCAACCTCGACCGTATCATCGATTTCGGGCATTACTTCAACCGAAGCAAAAGAGGTATGGCGTCTGCCTGCCGCATCAAACGGGGAAACTCTTACAAGACGGTGTATGCCCGTCTCACTTTTCATAAAGCCGTAGGCATTTTCGCCCTCTATGAGGATACTTGCCGATTTGAGACCTGCCTCGTCGCCGTCAAGGAAATCAAGCGTAGTAACCTTAAAGCCGTGACGCTCGCCCCATCGGCAGTACATTCTGAAAAGCATCTGCGCCCAATCCTGCGCCTCCGTTCCGCCTGCGCCGGCGTGGAAGGTAAGAATTGCATTTTTGGCATCATATTCACCGCTCAAAAGAGTTGTAAGGGTCATGGTGTCAAGATCACTTTCAAACTTTTCTACGCTCTCGGTGCACTCATCGAGCATACCCTCGTCCTCTTCTTCATTTGAAAGTTCAATCATAACAAGCGCATCGTCATAATCCTGTCTGAGCTTTTCATAAGCCGCCACTTTGCTCTTGAGGTTGCTTGTGCGCTGAACGACCTTTTGAGAATTTGCTATATCATCCCAAAAGCCGTCAACAGTCTGCTCTTTTTCAAGCTGCGCTATCTCTTCTTTCATCTTATCAAGACCCAGAGCCTCGGAGAGGTCATCAAGAGTCTTTTCGTGATTTATAAGTCGCAGTCTCAATTCTTCGTATTGAAGCATAAATATAATTCCTTTACTTATAATTTTTATATATTTACAAAGCTTAGTGCCTCGCCGACTATTTAATATCGGCTATGTCATAAGGCGTTTTTTGATACACAAAGTAGTTAAGCCAATTTTGGAAAAGCAGGCTTGCCGCACCGCGCCAAGTGTCTACGGGCGTTTTTTTGATGTCGTTATCGGGGAAGTAATTGTGCGGCATCTTTATGTCAAGACCCTTTTTTAAATCGCGGAAGTACTCGCGAGCCAAGGTGTCGCTATCATATTCGCAATGACCCGAACAGTAAAAATTGCGGCACGCCATATCCGACACGAGATGGACTCCGGCTTCCTCGGAATAAGACAAAATCTGAAGATCCTTTACTCTTATTATATCCTCTTTTCTGTTTTCCGTGTGACGTGAATGCGGAACATAAAAGACATCGGAAAATCCGCGCAAAAGCGGATGATACAAATCAAGCGGTTGATGGCGAAATACGCCGAAAACCTTCTCGGGAAGCAGATGCTTCGGAATACCGTAATTATAGTAAAGCGCAGCCTGCGCTCCCCAGCATATATTAAATGTGGAATACACATTTGTTTTGGCCCAATCAAATATTTTGCAGAGCTCGTCCCAATAATCGACCTCTTCGAAGTCCATCATCTCAACGGGCGCTCCGGTAACTATCATACCGTCGAATTTTTCGTCCTTGACATCGTCATAGGTTTTGTAGAATTTGAGCATATGCTCCCTTGACACATTTTTTGAAATATGGCTTTTTACCTGCAGCAAGTCTATTTCAAGCTGAAGCGGAGAATTACTGAGAAGCCTTAAAAGCTGAGTTTCGGTCTCGATTTTTGTAGGCATTAAATTCAGTATTATAATTTTAAGCGGACGAATGTCCTGCTTGACGGCTCTGTCCTCCGTCATAACAAATATATTTTCAAGCTCCAGGCTATGATGCGCCGGAAGCTGATTATCTATTTTTATGGGCATACAGCCACCTCTTTCAAGAAGACGAACCTCGGTCTTTTACCCGTTTAAGTTCTGACAAAGTATTATAACATAACACATCACCGTTTGCAATGCCGATACACATAAAAATACCCCGACCGCAGTCGGGGTATTTTAAACTTATTTATTACCGTTTATATCAGCAAACGGGTTTTGTGTTTTCCTCTTCCTCGTCATCCTTACGTTTTTTACGAAGAATTATGAAGAATATAAGTGACAATCCACAAAGGAAAACAGCAGCTGCGGCGAGCGGATTTTCACGGATAAGTTCACCGGTTTTGGATATTACCGGGTTATTAATTATCGGGTTGCCGCTGTCGCTCGGTTTGGTTACCGGAACTTCGTTTGTCGGCTCCTCTACGGGTGTGCCGGGAACAATAGTAATAGTACCGTCGTCGTTAACGACAAAGTCGAGCCATAAGGTATTGGTGCCCTTCGGAACAACTGCAATCTGCGAGCCGTCATCAAGTTTAATAACGGTTGTTTCTGTTGCAGTATCACTTACGCTTACCGAGAAAGTAGTCTTGCCGGCTACTTCACCGTTTTCGTCGGTGATTGTTACAACATGGAAACCGTCTTTAATAACGTCAACGCTGTATGCACCGTCTTTTCCTGCTTCAGCCTTGATTTCGCCGAGGTCAATGTCGAGCTTAGCGCCCGGGAAAAGGTTTTTACCGCGATACACATTACCATTCATACCCATACGAACACAAGGATCTTCGTGATCTCCGCCGGGATTTGTAGTGCCCGAGGGATTTGTAGTGCCCGAAGGATTGGTAGTACCTGAGGGATTAGTTGTGCCTGAAGGATTTGTTGTGCCTGAGGGATCTGTCGGAGCTGTCGGCTCTGTGGGTCTTGTAGGCTCGGTAGGTTCTGTGGGATTTGTAGTCGGCTCTGTGGGTCCGAAGCATTTTTTAAATGTGAACACAATGTTCATATCGGTGGTAACCGAATCAAATCTCAACATACCGTACTGCAATTTACCGGTATAATCTTTACCGTTTACCGTGACACGCTCAAGGTGGCTGTCAAGCTTTGCAACAGCTCCGAGAGAAAGCGAATCAAAACGGTCAACGGCGAACTTAGCACCGCTTGCAATAAGGTTGCCGTCTTTAAGGACATAACCTCCGTCGTTATACGTTACGGTAATTTCATGGGTACTCGGGACTACAGTTTTAAGCTGTGTTTTACCGATTTCACCTGCCTCGGCGAAAACGCAAAGCTGCATGGTGAATATAAGCAAAACAGACAACAGCACACTGCAAGCCTTTTTCATGAAACCACCTCCTTAAAAATTTTAAAAATCAAAATCTGGCAATAATTATGCAGCAACGTACTCTACGGTATAAAGCATGTGGCCGACATACTCAGCTATGGGAGCGTTGAAGTCAGCGATTGTAACGGTTGTTGCAGACTCAACATTTTTGTTAAGCTCGGGATATTCAGTAACATCTCCGCCTGCTACGGTGAAGGTGAGGAATTTATCGGTAGCAGCGTTTGTCATTTTTCCTTCATTTTCAGCAGCAGCCGAAACCTTGAGCTTAGCACCGAGCTTAAGCTGAGAATTAACGGTGTAATGAGCGGCCTTAGCTTCCGTCTCGCCCCAACGAACTGCGATCTCAGCAGGAATGGTAACGGTGTAGTTTTCGGGATCGTTGTTGTCCTTATCGGTTATCATTGTCTTAACCTGAACCTCGGCGTGCTTGGGGTCTGATTTCTCGGTTATGGTTATGGGGTCAACTGCGAATGATGGAACCGCAATAGCGGCTATCATCATAACAGCAAGAAGAATTGATACTATCTTTTTCATAATTATAACTCCTTGATGTACTTAATGTTTAATGTTAAATAAATTATTTGTCAACAACTGCTGCTGTGAAGGTAACGGTAGCATCGCTGTAATCGGTGATGGTAGCGTTCCAAGCTGCTGCTGCAACGTCAACATTAATGTTGTAAGTATTGTTAACTACCTCGGCATCAGTCTTAACGGAAGTGTCGCCGCTGAAGGCGTAAGGAATGGTATAGCCGTTATCGGTAGCGGGCTTCATTTTGCCGTCGGCAGAAGCAACCGAAACGGAAAGACATTTGCCGGTCTTGAGAGTTGACGTAACATTGTAGGTGAAGGCTGAGGTTTCAGCGCCCCATTTAACGCTCATTTCAGCAGGATATGTTACTGTGAAATAACCGTCTGCGGGAACGTTTGTTGTATCGGTCTTAACGGTTGCGGAACCCTTGCCGTCCGCTGTATCCTTATTGATTTCAGCTGCAAAGGACGGAACTGAAACTGCCGCAAGCATAGCCGCCGCAAGAACTAATGAAAGTAACTTTTTCATAATATAACTCCTTTTCGGATTAAAAAATTAAGCTATCGCTTCAACAGAAGCTGTAAATGTAAGAGTATCTTCATACTCATCAATGGAAACGGATTCCCAGTTTTCCTTAGTAATATTGACATTTACCGAATATGCGCTGTTGGTAACTGTCTCGTGACCGGTTGTTATGTTGGTATCACCGGCTATAGTGTAAGGAAGAAGTCTGCCGCCGCCTGTATGGAGATTTGCGTTGTCCTGAGCTACAGTAACACGGAGGTTATTGCCGCTCACAAGCGTACTCGATACAGTGTAACCGATTTCGGTACTTTCGGTGCCCCAATAAATGGTGGTTTCGGCGGGATAAGAAACGGTAAAGGTACCGCTTATTCCGCTTCGGTCGGTAACTACCGAGGAGTTACCGACGCCACCGGAAGTAGACTGGTTTATTTCAGCAGCAAAAGCGGGAACCGATATAGCCAAGAGCATCGCAGCTGCAATGACTATTGAAAGAATTTTTTTCATAATTGGTTCTCCTTGTATTTTGGAAGGGTTTCCGACTCTTAGATTGTAGCGGGAGCTATCGAAACCGTAAGTGTAAGATTGCCCTCGTACTCATCTACCGGAACCTTTGCCCAATCAGCTGAGGCAATGTTTACTGCTGCGTTAACAGCTTCATCTGCAACAACTGCAGAGGCTGAAGTATAAGCTGTGGTGCCTGCTACGCTGAAAGGAAGAGTAGCGGTATTGCCTGATGCGATAGCCTTGAGGTCGGTTGTGCCGTCTTCCTTTGCTACCGTAACATTAAGACGGTCGTTTGATTTGAGCTGGCACTTTACGTTGTATGTAAAGTCTGTGCTTTCTACGCCCCAGTAAATAGTGGTTTCTGCCGGGAAGGTTACCGTGTAAGAAGTCGCCTCGGGACCGTCGGGACCGGTTTTTGTAGAAGTAATAACCTTAGCCGTATCGGAGGTATGGTCGCTTGTAAGCGTCTTGTCAGCTGCAAATGACGGAACGGAAACCGCTGCGAGCATTGCCGCCGCAAGAGCTATTGAAAGTAATTTTTTCATTGTGGTTATCTCCTTTCAAAATCAAAGGCTTACGGTGAAAGTAAGAGTATCGCTGTACTCGCCGACGATGGCGTTGTTCCAATCGTCTGCGGCAACCTTAACCTTGAGGGTAAGTGCCTTTGCGGGATTGATAACGGGGCCGTCAGCTATAAATTCGAGGTTAGAGTCAGCCGAGAAATCGTAAGCCAATGTCTCGTTTGCATCCTCGGTAAGCTTCATAAGTCTTGAGCCCTCAACGCCGATTTTAAGCTTCTGGCCGTATTTAAGGTGAGACTCAACAGAAAATCCGTCAAGAGCTGTTTCCTCTGCGCCCCAGTAAATTGTGGTATCGGCCGGAATTGTAACGGTGTATTTAACAGCGTTGTCATCGGGAGCATCAGGGCCTGTTTTTGTGGAGGTCTTAACAATAGCTGTACCGGTATTGTCAGTCTCCTTGGTTATGGGGTTAGCTGCAAAAGCGGGAACCGAAGCTGCTGCAAGCATAACCGCTGCAAGTGCAATTGAAATAAGCTTTTTCATTATAGTAGTCTCCTTTCAATAATTAAACCTCAGCGGTAAAGGTAAGGGTGTCGTTGTAAACATCAACAACAGCTCTGTTCCAGTCCTCGCTGCTTATTGTAACCTTGAGGTTTTTGTCAACGGCCGGAGTTTCCTTGTTGCCGTAAACTACGGGGCTGTCTGCCGTGAAAGCGTTGTCACCCGAAAGAGTATAGGGAAGAGTGTAAACCTCGCCTGCTGCGGCATCGGTCTTCATAGAGCCTGTGCCTGCTACGGTAACCTTGAGAGCCTGGCCTCTCTTGAGGTGAGACTCAACAGAGTAAACAAGATTTGTCTCCTCGGTGCCCCAGTAAATTTCTGTATCTGCCGGAATAGAAACGGTGTATCTGACAGCAACATCCTCAGGCGAATCGGGGCCTGTTTTTGTGGATGTCTTAATTATGGTTGTGCCGGTCTGCTCTGTTTCCTTGGTTATGGGATTAGCTGCAAAAGCGGGAACCGAAACAGCTGCGAGCATAGCCGCTGCGAGTGCGATAGAAATAAGCTTTTTCATAATTTATCTCCTTATATTTATTACGCGTTAGTATATTCTGCCGTAAAGGTAAGAACATCTGTATGCTCACCCGAAGCGGCTTTTTGCCATTCAGCCTCTGCGATGTTCACGGAGAGGTCATAAGACTTCATATAATCGCCCGGTAAAAACGCCATTTGCTCTGCGCCTGTAAGCGTGTAGGCGATAGTCTTTGAGCTGTCTAAAGTGTTGACAAGCTTTGAGCCGTTGAGCGATGAAACAGCCACCTTAACGGTCTTGCCGGGAGACAGCCACATTTTAGTTGCCGTAACCTTACCTATTGCGTAAGAAGTAGCTTCCCACGGTATTTCGGTATCGGCAGGAATTGTAAGCTCATACTCATCCTGTTTGCCCTCGCCGGTAAAAATCTTTACGGAGCCTACGGGGTTCTCTTTGTTCAGCGTAGCCGGAGCCGCGAAAGACGGAACAGTCACGAGCGACAATAAAAGCACTGAGAGCAAAACTGATAATGTTTTCTTCATAGAACCACCTCCTTATGGTCTTGATAAAGCATTTAATTTGTTAATTAACCTTTAGTGTAATCTACGGTATAAGTAAGAGTAGTCGAATACTCGGCTATCGGAGCGTCCGTCCAACCGGAAATCGTCAATGACGGTTTTTGAGCGGGAAGCGCTCCCTCATTTGTACCTGTAAATTCTGTGGAAGTAAAGTTCTGTGAAGTATACGGAAGAGCGTATGTCGATGTTGCTGCATTGGTAAGAGTGTCATTTGCGACAGAAGCGCTGCGTGCTACGGAAACACCAATCTTGCTGCCCGTATCAAGTGAAGACGTAACCTTATAGGAAACATCAACGGGTTCCGTCTCGCCCCAAGGAACATCTATTTCCGCAGGAATTGTAACCTCAAAGAAGTCGTCTGCGGCAAAATGAATATTGATAGTTTTTCTGACAGGCTCGTTTGTTGTCTTGTCAACAGCAACCTCACCGGTAGCATTATCGATAAGCTCTATTGTAATAACATCTTCACTCGTTACGGTAACGCCCGTGACGGTAAACGTAAAGTTTATTGCCTTGGGAGCTGCCGCCGAAGCGGTGTTATTTGCGACATCCGCGGTTTCGGGAGAAGTGTTAAGAGCTTTTGCCGTTACGGTCTTTTCAATCGCACCCGTCATTGCAACGTTGTAATCGAGGATGTTGCCTGAAACGTCCTTAAGACCTCCGTTTTTAGAGGTTACACGAAGTGTGTAGCTTCCGTCCGGATAGTTAACGGCATTTGAAAGAGTAAAGACTGCGGTTCCCGTTGTTGCATCCTTATTGAGAGCGACGCTGTCTTTGTCTACCTCCGAAGCAAAGTTCGGGAAAATACGGAGGGTATCTATAATACCGTGGAGAGCTTCGCCGTCCGAGGAATTAACGGTGTTACCGTCGTTAACCTCTTGAACCTGCCTTATATAGCCCTTAAACGAATTGTACTCTTCAACCGCTTCAGTTATTGCGGTGAGGTCCTGAATACCGCTATTGTCCATTTGACCCTTAACGGTATTGTAAAGAGCCGTGTACTTTTCTTCAAGTCTAACAACGCCGCCCTTAACCGTCTTACCGGTGATGTCGTCGGTGTAAGTTTTGATGTTGGCAAGCACCTTGTTAACCGCCTCGGCCGCCTTAGCATAATTCTTATACTGAGGAGCACTTGCAAATTTGTCGGCCTTATCAGTTAAGATATACTTAGCGTAATAATCAAGGTCGTTATACTTTTCGAGGTAGTTTTCAAGCGCCGCGGTCTGGCCGGTAGGCATAAGCCTGCAGTCGGTCGTAAGGTCGGTCGCTTTACCGGTCTCGCCGTACATTGAAGCAACAAGAGCGTTAAGGTCTTTAATACCGGTTATAGCGGTACCGGAGTCACTCGTGTAGCCGTCACGGTAAGATTCGAGAAGTCTCAAGCGTTTTGCAACCTTATAAAGGTTTTCCATTTTTGTGACGTTCTCCGTACCGAGCGCCGCAATCGCCTCGTCGGTATAGCGCTCATAAGACTGCTCATACCAATTGATTATGTTCTGTACGTCAGCCGCGGTGATAGAATATGCGCCGTAATTTATAAGCGGCTTCTCTGTTCCGCTCTCATCGGTGCCGATAACAAAACCGGGATAAGGTAAGGCATTGCTGTCTGTTACGGAACCGCCGGTTGCTGCAGCCGGCATAGCCTCAATCAAAGGTTTCAAATCGGCAACCGCAATTTGCGGCTGATCGAGCAAAGTGATGCCGTCGTCGATGCTCTTGTACTTTTGAAGCACGCTGTATGCTCTTGCAACGGAAGGTATTGTCTTTTGATAATCCGAAAGCTGCGCATAAAGAGCAAGTGCCTTGTTTATCTTTTCGGTACGAGTGTTCGCTTTATAAATATCAACATCCGCTACCGCGTTTTCAAACTGCATTGAAGTAAGAGACTTAACCTGTGCATAATCGTCGAACGAAACGTCGCCGGTTCTGTTTTGTACGCCTGCGCCGTATGCCGAGGTACCCTGTCTGTATGTAAAGCCGACAGAGCCTATTGTAAAGCTCTTACCGTTCATTGCGGCTGCGCTCTTTCCGTTTACGGACGAATCGTCGTAATTTGACAAGGGCGCTATACCTATGGTAACACGGAAAATGTTGTTAAGGGACTCGGCTTTTTCATCTATACGATAGTTAGAGGTTGCCGAAATACCCTGAACGCCTCTCGAGAACTGGAAGAGCGGAACCATAACATAGCCCTTGTAGTGAGAAAGGGTCAGGTAATCGCCGTCTCCCGTATCTATGCCGTACTCCGAGGTGTAAGCGTAAATTCTTCTCTTGCTTTCATCCTTGGGAGTACATTTAGCCCATTCACCCGTCTTGGGGTTAATGAGATAGAAGTAAGAAGCCGCGTTGTTGCTGCCGAAGTCGAGGGTGTAGTCCTCGGCGGCGCCTTCATAGTATGAGCTGATATTAAACGCCATTGTAAAGGTATCAAGCTGAGAGAAATCGGCGTAGAATACAAGCGCCAGACGGTCGGTTTCGCCTATGTCATTTTTGGTATACGACTTAGCAAAATCGCCGAGACTCTCAGACGACATATTGTTGGCTCTCAGCGCGGAGTAATCGCCGCTGCTGCTCGGTTCTTTGTCAACAAGTCCCTTTGTAATGCTTATGCAGTTATACCAGCCTTTTCTGTCTTCGGCGTACTGGTTATTTACAGTGACCGTTGCGGCGTTTCTGCCCTCAAGACCGTTTGACGTAATGATTGCCGAGGTACCGTTTTGGCGATAATCTGTAATACCGTTTCTCTGCGGGTCATTACCGAGAGCGCCGGTCGGTATAAGTGTAGGCGTTGCGGTATCTTCACGATGTGCCGAAAGTGAAGCAAAGGGAACCTGATATGTCAAATATCCCTTAGAATAATAGTAATCCTTACCTACCTGGCCGGTATATTTTGAGTTTTCAAACTGCCAGCTTCTGGTGCCTTTTTCCAAGGAGCTGAAGTCGCCGAACGGTATAACCTTATTGTTTGTAAGCGCTTGACCTATTACAACAGAGTTGTCGGCAAGCTCTTCTTCTATGAAGCTGAAGTACTTTAAGAGTTTCTCCTCTTCCGCTCTGCCGAGCATAGTGAGCTGGCTTAAGTTAAGGCGGATATAAACCTCATAAAGGCTCTTAACAACGGCTTTATCCTCATCGCTTACCGCGAGAGTATTATCGTTGAACTCGGGAAGCTGCTCAAGCTTAGCTGCAATCATCGGAATGAAATCCTCTGCACCCGAGTTAGCAGAGCCGTAGGTTTTACCGTCTATACAAGCCTGCTTGGCGGTCTTGAACTTTTCCCAATCCTCGGCCATACCGAGTGCTGCCGCCTTGGTATCGAGCGCAGAATCCTCAAGGAAAGATGCATCGATTATACCGGATTTTCCGGCTTCTTCGGATTTGTTATATTCCTCAATTGATTTTTTATAACCGGCTATCAAGTCCTCGATATACTTAACGGCACGGTAATCGTAGGAGTTCGGATCTTCAATGTACTTTTGGCAGGCATTGAAAATAGCGCGCGGAATTTCTGTTTCCTGGTCATAATATGTCTTAACGGGCGTGCCTGTATTTGCCGCTCCGTTAAGGGTATTTTCGCTGTATTTCTGACCGTCTGTACGGTAGAACAATACATTATCAAGGAAAATCTTTTTACCTACGCTGCCGTTGTTGGTTTCAAGGCTCGTAGAAGCCGGGTCATATGTGCAACCCGTAAACTTAAAGCCTGCGGACATAATATCCTCGATAGCTTTAAAAGCATTTGTGCGATTAACTACCGGATCTTCACCCGTACCGATTTTGGTCTTATCGATATATGCTCTTTTGGGCGAATTGGCTGTTGTCTTGCCACCGTCTTCCGTAGCCATGCACGGAGCGAGCATTGTGCCGCCGTCGATATAGTATTCGCCGCTAAGAGTCGCCGTCTTGTTAATTCTGAAGGAATAGCGTCTAATAAGCAGAGCATCGGATATCGAAGTACCGGCAGGGTCAACAACTACCGGCTGCGAAAGCTTAATTTTCTCGTTATAATACTTGTTGGCATTTGCTTTAGTTTTATCCGAGCTGTTCCACACATACATATCGGGCATAGGCTTGTTTACACCGAAATCCTCGTTGGACTCCGTGACAACGGAGTCGGTTTCGGAGCACATAAACTGAAGCGGTATGCGGACATATCCCTTGAAATGGTCAAGGTCAACGGTACCGTCGTTTAACATAACCTTTTTCCAGCTGCCGTCCGTTTGCTGCAGGAATAAATATGGGGCCTCACCCATATAGCCTGCTTTTGTGGTGCCGACAGTTGAGTAAATTATATCGCCGTATCTGTTAAAAGCATTACTGCTTTCACTGTAGCTGTTGTCAAAATCCTGTGCAAAATACTTTTCATTTGCACGAAGGCGGAATGAAAGCCCCGTTACGCTGACCTCGGAGAAGTCGAGATAGTACCAAATCTCGGAAGCACCCGTCGGGTCCCAAGTCTGACGGCTCCATGACGTATCAAAGGACTGAGGGCTGTCGGTGGTTGCGGCGGACTCGATACGCATTGCGTAGCCGTAGCTATTGCCCGTGTCTTTAACGCCTACACCATCGGTTCTGCCTTCGACTGAAAGGTGATTACCCTCCTGCATATAGTCAAGTGAGCCTGACGTACTGCGTACATTGTTGACTTCGGCGGTTCTCTCGTTGATTCCGGTATCCGAAAACGAACCGTGGTCATCTGCGGTACCTTTTTTATCAAAGGTAAGGACTTCACGCACGGCAAGAACGTTGTTTGTAACGGGGGCATAAGCGGACGCATCGTATACATAAGTCGGAACATCCGAAACGTATGCGTTAACAGCCTCCGAGAACCAGCCGTCGCTGTCGTACGCCGTTATCGTAATATTGTAACGGTGGTCGTCAGACAGACCCGCAGGCACCTTTGTTTTGATTTCGTCTGCCGTAATCTCAGCCGTGTACGGTGCGGTACCGGTGGGACTAACCATCTTGCGCAGCAAAACCGTGCTTGTGTGAACTTCGGTATATGTTCCGAGATCAACAAGCTCTAACATATACCCGTCAATTGTTTTTGTGCCGGTTTTGCGCTCGCTAACCTTAGCCGCGGGGAAGCTGACCGTAATTCCGCCGTCGTCATTAAGTGTTGCAGCCGCTTCCCTTTTATCCGATTCGGTAAAGGTCGGTATCGGGTCATATTCGCCCTCGCCGGCCGCGAGAACCATGGGAATCGACGTTACCAAAAGCACTACGCAAAGCAGCACAGCAGTTATGCTTTTTCCGATTTTAATCTTTGAAATTTTTTGCATAAACTGCAACTCCTTTCCTCAAAATCTGTATTTTGAATATAGTTTCTTATGAAACCACGATGGTCGTTTTTAAATCCATATTATTAAGTTTACGCTGCTCTTTATCAAAGCTGTATGTCTTAACATGGATTGTTGCAGGATAAGTTCCTGCCGCAAGCTCACGGTTCAGCGTGAACTTTGATATTGAATAGCCCGGCGGCAAGAGATTTGAGGTATATATAACCTCGCCTGTATCTGAAAGCTCTATTTCTATAACAAAGAAGCACGGGTTTTCCTCGGGGTTTGAGAATACAAAGCTTTGCTCCTTGGTATTTGCCGCCAAGGGAAGCTCGGGAATACCGTAGACCTTTATCTGCCTGCCCCTTGTTTTTGTTTTATCGGGAATCGAGATTTCGCCCTCGCCCAAAACGGCATTTTGGTCGATTACGCCTGCGGGGGGCGTTGTGGTTCCGCCATCGCCGCCTGTCGGTATAACGGACTTTAAAAGGAATATAAGACCTATTATAAGTGCCGCTATCAAAAGCGCAAACAAAAGCCAAAGCAAGAGCCTGTCTTTAACTATCGCAATGAATTTGTCAGCCTCTGTCTCTATGTAGCCGACTACCGCGGTATGAGGCATTTTCGTTGCGGCATACACCTTTTCGGTTTGCCCGTCGTCAGACTGCAAATCACCGATTTCGCGTTTGCCCTTGCCTATTTGACCGACAACCATATAGCCGCCCGAGGGATAGCGCGAGTCTATTTCTTTCTTTTTGAAATAAGAAACCGAGAAGCCGGTTTTGCCGTTTTTGTAAACGCCCTCGCCATCGGCTCCGGCAAGATGCCGAAATATAAGATCTGCCAAATAAAAAACCTCCGATAAATTGATTAAAAACGCTATATATAATAGTATACGATAAATCCGCACCGCTTCGGGTTTGCTTTAACGCTTGGTTCTCATCATTTTGCGAAAGAGCATCTATTTACCGATTTTAGGGCGCAAATGGGTACACTATTACACCGTATATTTATACTTAAGTTTACACTAAAAATGCTTTGGTGTAAAGAGCTTTTATCTAATTTAAAAACACATTTTAAATAGTCTTTAAACCAAATGTTAACAAATTGTGAACGCAGTTTGACATTCTTTTGTCATTTTGAAATGAAAATATGTAAAATTTTAGATTGCGAGCACACTTCGACAAAAATTGCAGCCGCTTTTGGTAATCTTTTACAAATTATACACCGGAAATTCTATGTAATCAATTCTCTTTCATAGAACTCTTCCGTTTAGCCTCTTGATTTTATCACGCGCTGTGCGACAAAAAAACGCCATTGTAACAAAAAGCCGTTTTAATTTCACAAACGCCCGAAAAACACAAAAAAACGGGCTTGTAAAGCAAATTACAAGCCCTGAAATATTTATATCTATAAGATAATTTCGGATATTACGGAGTTGGAGAGTAAAAATCCGCGCCGCGTCAGAGAAATTCCGCCGCTCTCACATCTGCAAAGTCCGTATTTTTCGTATTGCTTTGCGCTTTCAAGCATTTTTTGCGGTATGCCGTGATGGAAACGGGCGTAAAAACGCTCTTGAGTAAGCCCCTCGCGAAGCCTTAAAGCGAGCATACAAAATTCCTCTTCGTCGCCGCCGTCACCCTCAGTTAAACGCTCGTTGCCGCTTATAAAATACTCAATATCACGCGGATAATATGTGCGTTTTCCGCCTAAAAACGAATGTGCCGAAGCACCTATGCCGAGGTACTCCTCATCGTGCCAATATTTCAGATTGTGGCGGCTCTCAAAGCCGGGAACCGCAAAATTTGATATTTCATACTGCATAATACCGTGTTCTTCGAGGTATTCGCACATAAAAAGGTACATATCGGCCGTATCGTCGTCAGAGGGGAACGGCAATTTGTCTCTCATACGAAAAAACGGCGTATTCTCCTCTATTTTGAGAATGTAGCAGCTGAGATGCGGCACACCCGAAGAAATGCAGAAATCAAGCGTGCTTTTAAGGCTCTCTTTTGTTTGACCCGGCACGCCGAGCATGACATCAAGCGAAATATTATTTATTCCCGCTTTTTTTGCCCGTGAAACGACACTTTGAACCTCGCTTTTGCCGGCTCGTCTGCCTAAAATCCTACGTTCGCCGTCATTTGCCGACTGCAAGCCAATGGAAAGCCTATTCACTTTACACTCGCTTACTTTTTCAAAGAATTCGTCACCGAGCGAAAACGGGTTGCACTCTACCGTTATTTCCGCATCATCGGTCAAAAACGTTGATTTTGCGCCGTTTATGATTTGGCAAAGATAATCCGGAGCCAAAACCGACGGAGTTCCGCCGCCAATGTAAAGAGTATCAGCTTTACAATTAAGCTGTTTTGAATTGTTCCGAAGTTCTCGCAAAACAGCCGAAACATATCTGTTTTTTGTATCGTCATCGGCGCGAAACGAGTAAAAATCGCAATACGGGCACTTTGAATTGCAAAACGGAATGTGAATATACAGTCCTATATTATTCATCGTCTAATTTAAGCACAGCCATAAACGCCTCTTGCGGAACTTCTACCGTACCGAACTTGCGCATACGCTTTTTACCCTCTTTTTGCTTTTCAAGCAGCTTCTTTTTACGCGTTATATCGCCGCCGTAGCATTTAGCGAGCACGTCCTTGCGCATTGCCTTTACGGTTTCGCGCGCTATTACCTTGCCGCCCACGGCTATCTGAATGGGGATTTCAAACATCTGGCGTGGAATATTGTCCTTAAGCTTCTCGGCTATTCTGCGCGCTCTCGGATAAGCCTTTTCGGAGTGAATAATAAACGAGAGGGCGTCTATCATATCGCCGTTCAAAAGAACGTCGAGCTTTACAAGGCTTGACCTTTGGTAGCCGCAAAGCTCATAGTCAAACGAAGCATAGCCGCGCGTACGCGATTTTAAGACGTCAAAGAAGTCGTAGATTATTTCGTTAAGCGGGAGTATATATTTTAAGTCCACCCTGTCGGCGTCAAGATACGTCATTTCTTTATATTCGCCGCGTCTGTCCTGGCAAAGGTCCATTATGGCTCCCACATAATCCTTAGGAGAAAAGATGTGCGCCTCAACCATGGGTTCCTCCGCAAAATCGATTGTTGCGGGGTCGGGGTAGTTGCACGGATTGTCTATTTCGACTACGTTTCCGTCGGTAAGATGTATTTTGTAAACAACCGAAGGTATTGTTGTTACGAGGTCGAGGTCATACTCTCTCTCGAGGCGTTCCTGTATGATTTCAAGGTGCAAAAGCCCCAAGAAACCGCACCTGAAGCCGAAGCCGAGGGCACTTGACGTCTCGGGTTCAAACGAGAGCGAGGCGTCATTCAGCTGTAATTTGGCAAGAGCATCCCTAAGAGCCTCATAATCCGCTCCGTCCGCCGGATAAATTCCGCAGAAAACCATCGGATTTACCTTGCGATATCCTGCAAGCGGCTCCGAAGCCGGATTTTCGGCAAGAGTCACGGTATCGCCTACGCGCGCATCGCCTACGGTTTTAATCGAAGCGGTGATATAACCGACCTCGCCCGAGGACAGCTGCTTTGTCGGCTCCAAGCTCTTGGCGCGCATATATCCCGTTTCCACAATTGTAAATTCGGCACCCGTAGCCATAAGACGCATGGTCTGCCCCGGCCTTACCACACCGTCAACTATTCTGACATAGACAATTACACCGCGATAGCTGTCATATACGGAGTCAAATACAAGCGCTCTGAGCGGCTTTGAATCGTTATCATCCGGAGGCGGCACAAGGTTTACGATTTCCTCGAGCACAGCGGGGACATTCTCGCCTGTTTTTGCCGAAATTCGCGGCGAATCCATACACGGTATGCCTATAACGTCCTCCACTTCTTTAGCAACGCGCTCCGGCTCTGCGGCTGGAAGGTCGATTTTATTTATTACCGGTACAATTTCAAGGTCGTAGTCAAGCGCAAGGTAGGTATTTGCAAGAGTTTGAGCCTCTATCCCCTGTGACGCGTCAACTATCAGCACAGCTCCCTCGCATGCCGCAAGGGAACGCGACACCTCATAGTTGAAGTCAACATGACCGGGAGTGTCTATTAAGTTCAGTTCATATTTTTTGCCGTCGGCAGCCTTGTAATCAAGCTTCACGGCACGTGCCTTAATGGTTATGCCGCGTTCACGCTCAATATCCATATTGTCAAGAAGCTGCGCCTCCATATCGCGCTTCGCCACGGAGTCCGTAAGCTCCAACAAACGGTCGGCAAGCGTACTCTTGCCGTGGTCGATATGGGCAATTATGCAAAAATTTCTGATGTAGTCCTTTTTACCTGACATAAATTTCCTCTTTTATCTTTTTAAATCCCGTATATTATATCAAATTCGGAGTTAAATGTGAATACCGAAAATTATTTCTCACGGTCATAAAAAGACAGCATCGGCTTTATCTTTTTGCCGCCTATCACTCTCTGCTCGTAGTTTTTGGTTATTTTAAACACCGTCCCCGACAAAAGCAACAGACCTATAAGGTTCGGCAAAGCCATAAGACCGTTAAACGTATCGGAAAGATCCCAAACAAGCTGAATGCTCGACACGGCACCTATAAATGTCATTGCGAGAAATATTATTTTATACACCGCAGTCAGCTTTTTTCCGCCTATATATTCTGCGGCGCGCGAGCCGTACACCGACCAGCCGAGTATGGTTGAAAAAGCGAACATAACTATACCTATGGATACTATATAGGAGCCCCATTTGCCGAGCACGCTCTCAAAGGCATATATTGTTATATTGACTCCCTCAAGTCCGCTTTGCAGATTTGCCCCGGTAGTCAGTATTACGAGAGCCGTAAGGGTGCATATAACAATGGTGTCAAAAAACACCTGAAATATGCCCCACATACCCTGTGTTACGGGTTCCTTGGCATCAGAGGAGGAATGGACCATTACCGACGAGCCGAGGCCCGCCTCATTAGAAAATACTCCGCGCGCCACACCGAAACGCATGGCTCTTGAAATACCGTATCCCATAACGCCTCCTCCGACGGAGCGCATACTGAACGCCCCCGAAAATATCTCGCCGAAAGCGTCGCCTATATGGCGGAAGTTTACGATTATTATTATAAGCGCGCCTATTATGTAAAACGCCGCCATAAAAGGCACAAATTTTTCCGTCACCGTGACTATTCTTTTCAGTCCGCCGTAAATTATAACGGCTATAAGGGCGCAAACGACTATCCCCGTGACAACGCCCGGTATATTAAACGAACCCTTAAGCGCCGTGGATATTCCGTTGACCTGAGCCACCGAGCCTATTCCGAACGACGCGAACAGACAAAAAACAGAAAATATAACCGCAAGCCACTTTTGACCGAGTCCCTTTTCAATATAATACATAGGGCCGCCCACCCACTCGCCTTTTTCGTTTTTTCTGCGGAAATATATGCCGAGCGCATTTTCGGAAAAGCTCGTCATCATACCGAGCAAAGCAGAAATCCACATCCAAAATACCGCACCCGCTCCGCCGGAGGAAATAGCGGTGGCTACGCCTACAATGTTGCCCGTGCCTACCGTTGCGGCAAGAGCCGTTGCAAGTGCCTGAAACTGCGATATGGCTTTTTCGTCCTTGGTTTTTGTTACCTTGCGGTCTTTAAAAATTGCGGCAACCGTATTTTTAATTGTGTAGCAAAAACGGCGTATTTGAAAAAATCGCGTACCGCACGTGAGATAAAGACCGGTAAGCAGCATCAATATGAGCATCGGAGGCCCCCAAACGACGCTGTTTACCTTACTGTTGATATTCTGAATAAGCTCTACAAAATTTTGCATAGTACCTCCGAATGTGTTTTTATTGAATAACAAGAAAACGGGGCAAAAGCAGCTAATAACAGTATTGCTTTACGCCCCGATTTATTAAGAATAAAGCTTTCCGACTATGATGTTCACAAGAGAAACCGGCAATGCCTTTGAAAGTGCCAAAAACAGATGATATTTAGTGCCTTTTGTAGACAAAAGCTTCGGACGAGCTTTGGTTGCCGCAGCATACACCGCATCGGCTATATCGTCCGGCGACATACCGTTTTGCTCGTCGCGCTCCATACCGGCAACCGCTCTTTTAAGTGTTTCGCCGTAAAATTCGTCACCGGCGGTATTTTTCTCTCTTGCCGCGGTAAAACCCGTTTTAACATCGCCCGGCATTACGGCGCAGACCTTTATATTAAACGGTCGCACCTCGTTTGCAAGAGCCAGAGTCAGCGAATTTACAGCCGCCTTTGACGCCGAATAAAACGCCTGAAACGGTATGGCAAGCGGAGCCGCGAGAGAGCTGAGATTAACAATTCTTCCGCCGCCTTGAAGTCTCATATATTTAATTACGTTTTTTGAGCAAATAAAGCAGCCGAAGAAATTGACGTCAAACTGTTTTTTAGCTTCTGCAAGCTCTGTGAATTCAACCGCCCCTGAGATGCCGAAGCCTGCATTATTCACAAGTATATCAATGCTTCCGCTGTCATTATATATTTTTTTGAATGCCTCGGAAACCGAGTGCTCATCCGTGACGTCGCACGAGATATGCTTAACGCCGACCGTTTGAATCTTCGGCTCGCGGCGACTCAGCTCATACACCCTGTATCCGTTTTCAAGAAACTTACGGCAGCAGGAAAGTCCTATTCCGCTCGAACCGCCCGTAACAATTGCAGTTTTCATCAATCTCAACTCCGTTAAAGCAGGCAAAGGCGCAAAGCCGCCGCGCCCGTAAAATACAAAAGAATTTTATCACAGCGGAAACGTTTTCGCAACTAAATGCGAAAAAATATCCGTAAATTCTGTATGTGCAGCCGTATGTAAGATTATTATATTGCCTTGCCGTATAGTCCCGTATTTTGCCAAATCGTCCGTTATTTTATTTTATTAAACAAGCCGATAATAAATACGTCTATATTGCTTGCGGTATATTCGGCGATACCAAACGGCCGAGCTTCCTAAGACCGATTGCCGATTTTCACAATTTGCGGCGCTTTTACCGTTTTTTAACAGAATTACAGTTGCACATTTTGCTCATAAGCTTTAAAATTACAGTATATAGTTATATTGTCGCAGGCATTAAAAGCGGCACAAAAATCGGTATAAATCCGAATAAAATCAGCCGTTTCATATTCACAAAAAAGGATGGAAAAACAATGAAAAAGAAAAAAGAGAAAGGAAATAACAAGGGTTTATCGAGATACCTTGTGTCGGTATTACTGTTTTTGTTGTTCGAAGCGGTGGCAATCACACTATGGCTAATAAAGGATAATCTGTTTTATTTGCTGAATTTCAGCTACATAGGCACCTGTCTCGCATTGGGGACGGCACTTTTTACCGCCGAGAAACGCTATGCGCGTCATTTTGTACAGCTGGCAGTCGGAAGCTATATGCTGCTGTATCTCGGCATAATCTCCCGAGAAAATATGCAGATTGAAGGCTTTTGGTACTATCTGTTCCTCGGCGTTTTTGAAGCAGCAACCATTCACTATGCCGTGGCTAAAATCTTCGGACCGCTGCTGTTCGGACGTGGATGGTGCGGCTATGCCTGTTGGACGGCTATGGTTTTGGACTTTCTTCCTTATAAGCAGCCACGGAAGCCGCGAAAAGAAAAGCTCGGAATTCTGCGCTATGTGATGTTTGCGTTATCATTGGCTCTTGTGTCGGGTCTGTTTTTGTTCAAGGTCGCAAATCTTGAGAAAATTATGTTTTGGCTGTTTCTAGCCGGAAATGCGCTTTACTATATATCAGGAATTGCGCTTGCCTTTATATTTAAGGATAACCGCGCATTCTGCAAATATCTCTGCCCTATCACAGTATTTCTGAAGCCCATGAGTTATTTTTCGCTTTTGCGCGTCCACTGTGACGAGAGCAAATGCGTTCATTGCGGCAAGTGCCTGAAAGTATGCCCAATGAATGTCGAGGTTAACAAGGATTCACGCAAGCGAAAAAACGGAACAGAGTGTATTCTCTGCTACGAGTGTACAAAAAACTGCCCCACAAAGGCACTTCATTAAAGCGAAAAAGAAAGAAAGGTGCAATTCATTCGGAATTGCACCTTGTTTTTTACAAATTCAAAAAGTCTTTTCTGTAATCTACTCCAAAGTATTCGGCGAGCCGCTGCATTTCACCGTCCTTTATCGTGTTGACTCTCGGCATATTACAGGTAAGCATATAAATCTGCGCCGCTTTTTCCACGGTTTCGATAAGCCCGAAGGTTTCGTCCATCGTTCTCCCGGCAGAATATTTTTATAGACATAATACTGCACAAGTGCTAAAATTTAAGCAAATTCTAATTGAATTTAATTTTTAAAAATACTTTGGAAGAGTTGGCAAATGACAAAACAAAATTCTATGCTTACCGGCAAGCCGATAAAAAGTATAATTAAATTCTCGCTGCCGATTATGGCTTCATCGCTTTTACAGTATAACTATACATTGGTCGACAATATACTTGTCGGGCGATATGTAAGCACGGACGCTCTTGCCGCAGTCGGCGGAGTCGCCTCGATAAACTCGTTTATTGTCGGTGCGGCACTCGGCCTTACAAGCGGATTTACGATACCGGTGGCGCATGCTTACGGCGCAAAGGACCAAGACAGGGTCAACAGATATTCCGGAAGCAGCATTACGGTGTCGTTCTTGCTCGGCCTATTACTTGTTGTTGTCGCGCACATTATTTCCACTCCTCTTTTGAAGCTTATCGGCACGCCGGACGAAATTCTCGGTCTTTCCTCGGCGTATGTAAACATTCTTTACTTTGCAATACCGTTTCAGATGCTCTCAAACAATTTTACCGCAATTTCAAGAGCCGTCGGTGAGAGCAGAAAACCGCTCATATATTTTACGGCAAGTATTTTTGTAAATTTCGCGCTTGACATGCTGTTCATAAAGGTATTTCGCTGGAGCGTTGAGGGAGCTGCGCTTGCTACGCTTATTTCTCACATTACGGCAGCCGTCCTTACGGGAAATTACATTTTAAGGCGCAATACAAGCGTACATATTTCAAAAAAAGAGCTCAAACTCGACCTCAAGACAGCATTCATACAGTTAAAATTGGGAATACCCGTTTCGCTTCAGTTTACCGTTACCTCTATCGGGTCGATGTGTCTTCAAAGCGCGGTAAATTCATTCGGCACGGCGACTATTGCAGGCTTTACCGCCGCAGGAAGGGTCGAGAATATTGCAAATATACCGCTGAGCGGACTCAGCGTCGGTACACAAACCTTCGTCGGGCAAAACTACGGGGCCGGAAAGTACGATCGAATAATTAAATCGGTTAAAAAAATATTTACGCTCAACATACTTCTTTCCGTCGCTTTAAGCGTTGCTCTTCTGACGGCAGGTATGCCGATAGTCAGGCTGTTTATGACAGAGCCTAATGAAGACGTCTTGTTTGCCGCCCATAAATATCTTATCGCCACGGCGGAGTGCTTCAGTCTTGTCGCGGTGCTGTTCGTTTTAAGGAACACTCTGCAGGGTCTCGGCTTTACATATGCAAATGCGGTTGCGGGTGCCGGCGAGCTGATAGGAAGAATATCAATAGCGCTTATTTTCACTCCGCTTATCGGCTTCAATGCAGTATGCTACGCAGCCCCCGCCGCATGGCTTCTTGCAGACATCCCGCTTGCGATTATATATTTAAAAAAGAAGAAGAAATTTAAGGCGTTAGCAATGCGGAATATGAATACAACAGCGGATATATAGCCCTTGAAATTTCTTTATCCGCAAACGAAATAAAAAGAATTATCATTAAACAGTCGGGTAAATCTCGTTTTATATATCGATTTCATAAAATTATTTATATTGAAGTCAGCCGAGAAAGGAAATAATAATGGAAAAAAAGTGGTTATACAAAGTTGAAAACGATAAAATAAGTGTGCTTTTGTCTCTGATAGTAACGGTCATATTCGCTGCTGTTACGGCAGTATTGCATGGGTTTATTATCACCTTGGTATTTACAATAGTAATGGCTGCATTGACTCTTTGTTCTGCTTATCGTTTTATATTTATAAAACTTTTGATAGGAGAAGACTCGTTTTGCCATTGCAAATCACCTTGGGATAAAAAGGAATACAAGTACACAGATATATCAGAAGTTTGGGAAAGCACAGGTAAATCGGTAAACGGTGCGAGCCAGAACTATTTGAATTACAGAACCCCGAGCGGCGAAGTGGAAAAATTTTATTTTTCGCCGTGTCAATATGATGAAATTTCTTTTCTTATTGAGAAAATTGACAAGGATTATTTTAATAAGGAAGAGGCCGACGGTAGCGAAGATGAGCAATAAACAAAAATACGTGATTGACGGTAAATTATACGGAAAATTCCCAGTGCTTTTTTCTTCGGCAGTCAGCTTAGTGTTTTTAGCTTTGGCTGTTGACCAATTAAGAGGCGGGAGTGGTAAAATTTTTACAGTAGGTCTTATGTTTTCGGTAGGCTTTGCTTTGTCGTTGTTTGTTTCAATTCCGCTGATTAACAGATATTTTTTCTTTAAGGTATGCGTGGGCGAGAACGATTTTTCTCTTCGCACAGCTCCGTTTAACGAAAAGACATATAAATATTCAGAGGTGAAAAACGCAAAAACAGAGCAGAAAACGTCAATGAGAAGAGGCGGCGTTGTCTGTATTTATTATTTTTATTTCACGGACAGCGACAACAAAGAGCGTAAGTTTTTATTTGACAAATCCTTGTATGAAAAGGAAACAGACGCATTAAAGAATCGGATAAATAAACAAAATCTCACTCCGTAACGAAGTGAGATTTTTTGTTAAGCACCGAATTTTAAATTTCGAGACATAAGAATCAATAAGCGGTAGCGAAGCTGATTAAACACCCGTGGTCTTAAAGGTGCATCATCAGAAACCGATTGCAGCCATCTTGCCGTCGTCACGGCTTAAAAGCGGTGCGGCAATATCTGCTACGGTTATAGTTCGCATTTCGTCATCCGTCAAATGGTCAATGTCTGATTTTGCAAGTCGTGATGCCTGCTTTAATGAGGAGAGCTCAATCAAGTTCCTGACATATCTCCCGTTGCCGAAATCTTGCTTTTTTCTTGCGGCATCAAAAACCTCACCGAGCTTTTTATGCGCTTCTCCGGTAAACTTAAAGCCCGTTTTTTTAATCATCAAATCGGCTATATCTATAAGCTCGTCGGTACTGTAATCGTCGAAGTTCACATGAAATGCAATCCTTGAACGCAAACCGGGGTTTTTATTGAGAAACTCTTCCATTTTATCGGGATATCCTGCAAAAATAACAACAAGGTCACTACGGTTGTTTTCCATTTCCTGAACAATCGTGTTGATAGCTTCGTCGCCGTAAAGTCCGTTCCTGTCGTCAACCAAAGAGTATGCTTCGTCAATGAAAAGCACGCTGCCCTTTGCCATATTAAAATGCTTTTTGACAAGCGGCGCTGTCTGACCGACAAACTGCCCGACAATATCCGCTCTGCCTACTTCATAAAGATCGCCTTTGGTGAGGAGCCCGTTATCCTTCATTATCTGTGCAAACAATCGGGCAACGGTTGTCTTTGCGGTGCCCGGATTTCCCGTAAACACCATGTGCATTGACGGGCGGTCAGCCTTTATTCCTTTTTCCGCATAGAGCTTTTGCATTTTGAAAAAGCTTACCGCGTTTTCGATAACCTCTTTTGCATTGTCAAGACCGATCATTTCGTGCAGCTCTACGGCCGCATTTCCTTTCGGAGCTGCTTTTACTATCTCCGATTTTACTGTTTTTACATCTTTATACTGAGCATAAACGACGGTATGCAGTTTCTCCGTATACCACTCATCAAACCAGCGGTTTAGTTCTGTAATATGGAAGCTTTTTCCGTCCTTGATATTGTTGAAAAGCTTGTCGTCGGCATCTATTTTGTTATCCTTTGCCCTTTCGGACAGATAAATCTCAGCACGTTCGGCATTTGCCATATCCTCTGTAATTTCAACTATCGGCACAGACGTCAGATTTGCAAGAAAAGAATCGCGTGTTTTTACGGAATCGAGATTCGTCCAGAAAACAGTCAATACGGATTGGCAGAATGTTTTTGCCGTTTCACAAATTCTCTCAATGCTATTACGGTTGTTTCGCGCAAACCGGTCGTTGCTTTCATCATCCGAGTGATACCTGATGATTATTGCACCGCCTCCGCAGCTTCTGTAAAGCGCTTCAAGGGCACTATCGTTAAAACTATCATTTTCATAAAAGTCAACATAAGTATAACGCTTATTAAAAATTCGGCCGTTATCATACAGTGCTGAAATCAGCGAGCGCGAAAGTCCCTCTCTCGTTTCATTTAAGCGAGTTCTAAGGAAATAGTGAACAGGATGACCTATTGGGGCTTTAATCATTTTGCCTGCATAAATCCTGTCGATTTCCGGAAGAAAGCTGTCTGAATACAGATGTTTTTTCGCCTCGTCGACAATTTCCTCTCGGCTTTTTAATTCAATAATGTTTTCACCGTATTTTAAGCTGTTAAAACCGTGTTGATTTAATAAAGGAGTTATGCCAAATTTTTCGGTGAGATCTTCGTCATCTCTTATAAAATTTGAATATTCTGCTATTCGGAGATTATCCCTTAGTCTATCAAAGACCTGTTCTTCGATAGAGTTATACTCCGTCTTGAAATTGCATAATTTCATATAATTATCGAGGACACTTTTTATATTGCCGCGCTCATTTATAATCGCTCCGAAATAGATAACATTATTATTGCCGGTGCTTATGGCAAAAACATAGTCTTTTTTATCCGACTTGATATAAAACGTCTGTGAAAGGCTCTGCATATTATCAGCAAATTCATCAAAAACGTCCGACTTTTTTCTCGGAATTTCAACATCCGAAAGAACGGTAGCTTCAATTTTGTAATATCGCATAATAAACCTCCAAAAACAAATAACTGACTTCCGGCTTTTTCTTACGCATATATAATATCATTCGTGATGTACCTTTTTAAGTACATAAAATATCCTGTAAATACATTTGGCTTTTGCTGTCTTACATTCTTTTTTTGATAAACGGTAAGTACAGAATCCTACTGTGCCAAGCCCGACGAACTATATAAATGTCTTTCCGAACAACAGCAAGTAACTCGCTTACGTTAAGAATCATATTTCAGGATAGCTGAATTTCTAAAACATGCGGAGCGTGGCTCACCAACGAAATCTACAATCATTATAAAAACGATTTTCTTAATGATTATACAGACAAAATTAAAAAGCTTGTCACCGAGTCGGCACTTTTTATAAATGATTTTCTTATCTTTCTAATTGATTTTTTATGCTCTAATGGTGAATCTTGCGACTTTGCCCCACGGTGGAGTTACATCTTGATTATTTATAAGCCAGAGAACAGGAATATCGTTTGCAAGTTCCTCTTTAGGAAACTGAGCGTAACCGTCGGTCAAAATGATAATACAGTTTGGCTCTTTTTCTTTCATATGCTGATTGACATATTCAAAAATAATTTGAAAATCCGTTCCGCCTCCGCCTGCCGGTTTTATAACATTAAATTCCTCAAACGATGAAAACGGTTTCGGCTCAATAATCGCCGCATCAAAAAAGCCGAGCCAGCCTTGCAGTTTTCCGTCATATTGGTCAATCGCACCTTTTATTTCAGAATAAGCGGTGGTCATATCATTGTCTGAAATTGAACCGGAGGTGTCTATGAAGAACAATATATCACTAACATTATCGTTTTTGCCCATTTCATTAAAATTCGGAAGGAAGAACGGACTGTCTTGAAATCTTCTGTCCGGTGGAGAAAAGGAATAATCGCAAATTTCTTCCTGAATAAAATCGTTCAATATCGTTCTCCAGTTTGTTTGCGGTTTTTTTAATTTTTCAAGCATACGCTGTGCAAACATCGGAAGCGTTCCTCTGTTGTTTGAAGCATCACGGACTTTAATAGCTTCGCAACACTCTGCAAAATTCTTTACCCAGACATCTCTCAGCTTGCTGTCTTCTTCAAATTTTCCCCATTGAGAATGGTCGTCCCATCTCTTTGCATTTGATTTTTTGTTTCCGCTGTCAAAATTCTTTTGCTTGCTCTGTAACATCTCGTAAACTTCTTCGGCTGTATAAAGATAACCTTCCTTTCCGTCAGGAGCAATGTGCATACTTTCGCCGTATGTTGACAAGGTTATACTGCTCGCCTTGTCGTCATTCTCGTGCATAATAGTTGAATTTATCACTATATCGGCAGCAATATTATACCGTTCGTTATCTTTGTACTCACCTCTTAAACAGTGTTGAAGAACAACATGAAGTATTTCGTGCATCAAAACATAGTCTAATTCTTTATCTGACAGTTCTTCAAGAAAAAATGGACTAAACGCAATACGCACTCCGTCGGTATAGGCAGTTTCGCAACCCTCATCAATAGAATAAATCATATGCATTAACAGCAAACCGTAAAAGCCGTGACTACACAGAATACGCATTCGTGCCAAAAGAAGCCGATTGATATACTGCCTTACTTTTTTGTTAGATATTACCATTTAACAACTTCCCTTTCGAGTTCAGCCATGCAGAAAATTCGGGGATATTAAGAAGCTTCTTTCTGTAATCCTTTTCTATATACATATAGTCTTTAAGCAAAACCGTTGAAAAATCGGGAGCCATTTGTTGGGCATATATTATCGAATTTGCTATGCGCTTCATATCATCTCTATACTCTCTGGCGTAAGCAGTCATAGAGGCACACAACGCATACATGGCATCCGTGCGTGTAGGAACTTTTGGCTGTTTTCCGTCGAATATTTCTTCTATATTTGGCAGGTCCTTATAAACCTTTGACCATGTTCTGAATTCAATGGCAGGTCCAAACCCGATTACACCGGCTATCAATGAATACATCTTGTCAACATCAGAATCTACATAATTTAAAGTGTTGCTCACCATCTCCCACGAACGAGGTGTTGCAAAAGCAAGGTCGTCGGCATTAGAATCAAAATTCATAAGACGCTCACGATTAAAAGTAAGAAATCCGACAACCTTTTCGTTTATTCCACTTTGAATAGCCCACTGTTTCCACGAATTGAAACTGACTTCAACCTCAATGTGCAAAAGTCTGTTGGCAAGTGCTTTTGGCATCTTAAATGCCACGGATTTGTCGGTTGTTCTGTTGCCGGCAGCAATGACTATGCAGTTTTCGGGAAGTTTATGTTCTCCAACTGCTCTGTCAAGCGTAATCTGATATGCCGCCGCCTGAACAGATTGAGGCGCTGCTGAAATTTCATCAAGAAAAAGGATATTGACAATGCTGTCACTTTCGTCCATTTGAAAAATTTGCGGTTTTAGCCAAACGGCAAGCGTCTTGTCTGCATTTGAAGTTGGAATACCACGCAGGTCAATCGGATTAAAAAGGAGCAACCGCACATCGGTGATATGTACCTTTTTTCCTGTTTGACTCTCTATTTCTTTTCCAATCTGTCGAACAGCCTGTGATTTGCCGACACCGGGCGCTCCCCACAACATAACTGACGGAAATTTTCTGATAGGCACATTTGCATTGATTATATTACAATATGCCGTTGTCAGTTCATCTACAAGTCTGTTAATATTCATCTGCGGAATATTTGCATTTTTTATTTGTTCTTTTCCGCTCACTTTTTATTTACCCCCAATTTATTATCTATTTCTGCAAGCTTTTCTTTTAATTCGGCAATAACATCCGCATAGTTTTCATCATTGCCAAGTTCCTTTTGAATGCCTTTTTTGCGCTCACCCATATTGAATAATTGCTTTTGCTGATTTTCTATATGCTTATCAAGATTGTTCAGATAGTTGTCGATTCTGATTAAAACGCCAACCTCTGTATCGCCGAGTTCAACATAATATTTGCCCTCCCGTTCTAACCAAACAAACGGCTTTCCCTTTGCCATATTTGCAGGCAGAATAATCTTAAATCCGCAATATTCGAAGGCTGTCCTTTCTTTGATTTGTAATTCATTGTTTTTGACTGCATTAAACAGTGTTTCACGCAAAAGCTTTCTTTTTTCCGCTTCTTTGTTTTTGTCAGCAGAGGTCACCGCAACCGGCACGTCTTTGCGATATTGGTCGAAATATTGCTTGTCCTGCATTGCCTTGTTGATAAGCTCTTTCTGATGAAGCATTTTTGAAGGGAGCTCTTTAAGTTCCTTATCAAGTCTTATTCTCGTTTCGACCAATTTTCTCTGCAATGTATAATACCGAGAAAGCTCGTTTGCTGTTTCAACACGCTTTTTAACAAGAGGGTTTCCTACTGCAAGAGCCTTAATTTCTGCATAATTCAAAACGGTATCCTCAACATCACTACCTTCACGCTCTGTGTACGAGCCTGACAACAAGCTTGTAATAAATCTCTGCTTTGTTTCGAGAAGTTGCCACGAATACGCATCAAAGCTTCCCTCGGTGATATAGCGGAATATTTGAACTTTTGGATTTTGATTGCCCTGCCTGAGTATTCTTCCTTCACGCTGAGTCATATCAGCCGGTCGCCATGGAACATCAAGATGATGAATGGCTATCAGTTTATCCTGAACATTAACTCCGATACCGAGTTTGAATGTAGAGCCGATTAAAACACGAATATCGCCGTTTCTCATCATCTTGAATAATGTGTTTCTTTTTGCCTCAGTTGTTGCATCATGGACGAACGCAATTTGCGACGGCAATATGCCTTTTTCAATCAACAGCCGTTTGAGCTCGTCATACATATTGAAACTCGATTTAGGCGTTGATGTGTCACAAAAGACAAGTTGCGTTCCGTCGGTTTTTAGATAAATATCAAAAACATTTTCGGCACAACGATACACTTTAGACTGCTGTGTAAATGGCTCATTCGAGTCAACCAACCTTATATCAAGTGCAGCTTTACGACCGTCTGTTGTGATTTTAAGCATATTATCAACGCTTCTGTTAACAAAGCCGGCTCTGACAACATCCGCACGAGAAGAAATAAGATCCAAATAATTTTCAAAGCTTAGCGTTTTACCGATAAGCGCATCCGAATAGCCATCAAACGCAGGGATTCCGTTAACCTCGTCCATATGATGAAAATCGGCAATCTGTGAAAACAGCGTTGTCAGCTCCGGCAGATTATGAAATTTTGAAAATCTTGTAGCAAGGCGGTAGCTTGAGGTATCAACATCTATTTCAAATTCAGTTGATTTTTCGGCAAACATACCTATCCAACTGTCAAAGTTCTGCAAATCAAGAAGTCCGAGTTCTCCGTTTTGTAAATATTTTTGCATAATAAACGCATCAGTTATTGAGTTGGTTATCGGTGTTCCTGTCGCCATAACAACTCCCCCTCCGCTTTTTTGAACTACACGAACCTTATCAAGCATATCTTTGCATTTTTTTGAGCCGCTGCGAGTAATTCCAAGCACATTGTCCGCTTTTGTTTCGATAGGTACATTTTTGTAATTGTGTGCCTCATCAATATAAAGACGACTTATACCAAGATCATCAAAGAAAACGCCGCAATCAATATTATCAAGCGTGGTCGCAAGTACGGCAAGTTGTTTCCCCAATTTTTCATTTTTCTTCCTAAGACTCTTGGTTACCTTTTTCGAATCATTCAACAAGTCATTTACTTTTTCTTTCATATCCCGAAGCTCATCGATGTAAAAATCTTGCGAAAGCGGTATCTGTTCGAAGCAGCTGTAAGCCATAATGATGCCGTCAAATTCTTCGTCTCTGATTTTTTCAAGCACCGTATCTCTCTTTGAAGGAACAAAGCTTTTGGGTTCAACAGTCAAAAGCTTTGCATTAGGATACATTTCAATAAAGATTTTTTGCCATTGACCGACAATGTTGTTTGGAACAACATACAAATTCTTTTTGGATAGTCCCATTCTTCTGAGTTCCATACCGGAAGCAATCATTATATAGGTTTTTCCGCTTCCGACATCGTGAGCAAGAAGTGTATTCGGCGTGAAAATAATTCTTGCAACTGCATTTTTTTGATATGGAAAAAGAGTTATATTTGGAGATAAATCCGGAAAAGTCAAGAACGAACCGTCAAATATTCTCCTGCGAACACAGCTATATTTGTTTTCAAATATGGTTTCCAGGCGTTTCTTACGCTTTTCGTCTTTCCACACCCAATCCTGAAACTCTTTAATCATTTTCTGCTGTTTTTCAAGTGCGAGCAAAGTTTCCTCTTTGTTGATAACACGCTTTTTGCCCGAAGCATTTATCTTGCAAGCAACCTCGTTCTTTACGGCAATCGTTTTCATATTAAGCGTTCTTTCGAGAATATATAAGGCCTCAAGTCGAGAAGTGCCATAAGAGTCCGTATCTGTCACGCCATGTCCATAGCGAGTTTTTTCCGGTATTTCCCATGTTCCGGTGAGCTCGTCATGTTTTACAGAAAGGTATTCTTGTGTGCTTTTACTGTTACTCCAGTATTTTGCTTGTCCGCCAAAAAGATGCTCAATGAAATCATCAATAACATCTGACGGCACCCACGGTGAACCAAGAGTTATATAAATATCCTCAGTTGCAACAGTCGGCGGAAGAACCGACTCAATGGCCTTGACATTATCTTTAAAATATCCGTTATACTTTTTGTTTGCCTTTTTTGCCTCTTTCCACTTTTGCATAAGATTGCCGGAAAGATATTCATCGGCTGTTTCCCAACCCTGATAAAAACACTCGTTCCAAGTTAACGGATTTTGATAAATTGAACCTTTCAGGGTGGTTATAACAGTCTTATAATCACTGCCTGTAACCGATGCAATGAATTCAATATCGACTCTTCCGAGAGTGGTCAAGGATTTTACAAGTGCGTCTGAGATACTTTCGATATATATTCCGGATGCGCGCTCATCCGCATTAAAAGGATTGTTCCAGTCAAGTGGAAGATCCATACAGGTTACTTCTTTAATATGTTTCTTCTGCTTACAGATTTTTTCTTCTTTTTCTCGCTTTTCATCTTCTTCTCGTTGCTTGCGTTCGGCTTCTTTTCTCTTTTCAACAGCTGCTTTTTTCATGAGCTTCAAATCATCAAATGCAATTTGAAGCGATTCAACGGCAACATCTATATCTTCCATGGAAAGTCTATCGCCAAAATCCTTTAAGTTTTGAAAAAACTCGTCCAATATATTCTTTGTATTACTGCTGCTCATATTGTCACCACCTTAACAGGAGTATACAAAAGCAAGTGGGACAAAAATAGGCCATCGCTTTATTGAAAACACCACCGAACACTTTTTTTGCATATAAAAGCACCACGATAAAAAGTATCGTGGTGCTTTTATATTTATATTCAATTTCTAAACTCTTTCATATCGTCAAGGCGGAGGAGGACAGGCTCGGTTTTGCCGTCTGCTGCGCCCATATCAATATCAATCCAAGTTTTTGTTTTGATTATTTTATTGCGATATTGTTCACCGTAATTCATTGTCGGTGTGTGACCGAAAACGGTTATAATATCGTCAAAATAATCATCGTCAATTCTAGGCCACGCCCAAATAAAAGCATCGGCAGGATAGTCGCTGATTTTTTTGCTCTTTTCAAACTCATCAATGCCGCTGTGACAAAGGAAATAATCCTTTCCGCCTGCCGTAACAGCTTCATACAGTGGGCAGTCACGCAGGTAATCGAGAATATCCGCAACCGTTTCGGGTGATTCTTTGTTAAGTTTTGCAAGCGATTTCAGCGTAACATCACCGCCGTTAAGCTGATAATTTGATAGAATTTCTATTTTTTCGCTGTCAAAATCAGCAATGCTGTCGTCAGTGATTTCATCAAACAAAAACTCGCAAGCAAGAAGCATTGCCTCGTGATTGCCGAGAACAAGCTGAACATTAGGCCGAGGGAGCAACCACCGCAAAATCCCAACACCGCCGTCGCCGTTTCTGTCAATCACATCACCGAGTATGTAAAGAAAATCATCCTCGCAAAACCCGGCTTTTTCAAGCAATGTTTTTAATTTTTCTATCGAGTAACCGTGTAGGTCGGATATTACATAGGTCATCGTTTCTCTCTCACAAATATTCAATCATATTGCAAAAAGATAAATACAATTCGTTTAGTCCAATGTAATTTTTAATATCATCTATACTGATGTACTCTTTTTTATCATAGTTCCAAATTCAAATATTTTGATGTTCGATATTATATAATATATCATTATATCATTGGAAATTAATTATTTTCAAACATCATATAATTTTAATGCATTAACCATATCCTGTTTGCACATATCGACAAGCTCTTTCGGTTCGGTGATTTTGATTTGGCTTGCATAAAGTCTTGCCCAATAGCGTATGTCATTTTCATTAACCTTAACGCTTGTAAGCACATTGCCGTCGCCGATATCAGTGAAATTAACATTCGCTCCGAACGAATCAAGTACATCTGAAATTAAATATTTAGGCATTTCAAATTTTGCCCTGATTGACTTACCGCCGAACATAAAAATATGCTCCTGCATATACTTTGCAACATCAAGACCCACAAGCCCCTCAACCTGTTTTTTAGGCTTTCTGGGTGTATCCAAAATTTCAATATTACTGATTCTGTCAATACGATAATGAGAAAGATTATCGTACTTATCGTAATTGCAAATAAGATAATATTTACCGCCGTTTGCCACCATAGTATATGGATTGATTATGTATTCTCTGACATCGCCGTTTTTGTTTATACGGTGATGAAGTTTTTTATCGACACCGTATTCGTTATAGAGAAACTTAACCTGTAAGCCATTTGAAATCGCCTCGTCAAGCACCTCTATAGTGTAAAATAATTCTTTGTTAATTTCTCTGTCGGCTGCTTCATAGAACCGAATATTTGCCGTACTGAATTTAAAATATTTATTTGATAAATCCTTGAGTTTAACAAGCAGTTCCTTTTTATTTGCCATCGGAATGCTTTTTGAGAACAGAACCGAGTCCATAAGCAGCCGAAGCTCAGAATCCGTAAATACATTGTTGTAATAAAAGCCGGTTAAAATTTCGCTTTTCTCAATTTCTCCCGTTGAACGATTTGGGGTAAAACGAATTTTGGTTGAATATTCAATGTTGTATGAGCCGTCATTGATTAAATCTTCAAGATTAGCTTTGACCGCTTTCCTATCAACCGTCATATCGTATTCGCTCTCAAGCCGCTTTTGGATTTCTCTCTGCGTCATAGGATGCTCGGCATCGGTGTTTCGCCTTAGTATATCGTAAATATACATATTCATCATTTTCTTTGGTCTGCTTCCAAGCATAATATTCACCTCAAACTTATTTTATATCTTATGCTCACATTATGCAATAGGTTATGCGACTTTTTCAGTACATAAGTTCCGCCGCATTTCATTCTAATAACACTTTAATAAATCATTTGTACCGTTTTTCGTTCATAAAGGCCTTTATAATTTACAAAAACAGTATGCTAAATATCTGATTTAATATTTATCAAAAAATTAGAAAGCAGGGTATATATAATGAAAATTTGGCTGGACGATATAAGACCTGCTCCAAACGGTTATATTCATTGTCACAGCGTTAATGAAGCAATTGAATTGATTAAAAACGCAAAAGAACCGATTGAACAACTTGACTTAGATCATGATTTAGGCGACTATGCTTTTGACGGTGGTGACGGAATTAAATTGCTTGACTATCTTGCAGAAACCGAGCAATATTATCCTGTCAAGTTGCACACAATGAATCCGGTCGGCAGAGAAAATATGCAACGACTTATTAATAGATATTGGAAATGAATTAATCACTAACGATAAAAGAGGTTTGCCCTTCAATCGGAGTAAACCTCTTTTTATATTTGCCTTGATTTAATCTTCCCAACTGATACAGTTAAGTAAACCGGCATTTTCGGTAATTTTTTTACTGTTTACCGTTACAATTGTTTTATTTTTTTTACGAATGTGATGCCATAGAACTACCCGACCGATAAATATACATGACTATTAGTTTTCTTGCGCATAAGAAACAGGAATATTGTTTTCTTTTGCGTATTTTTCCGCCGCAGAGCCCTTGTGACAATATATTGTCAGCTTATCGCAATCCGTAAAAATCTTACTATCAAATTCTGTCACACTATTCGGAATATAGATTCTTTCCAAATTTTCACATCCAAAGAAGGTATTTCCTTCAATCTTAGTTATATGGTTTGAAATATTTATTTCTCTTAGCTTTTTGCAACCATAAAAAATCCATCTTCCCATTGCTTTTATACTATTCGGAATTGATATTTTTTCTATGTTTTCACAACACTGAAAAGCATAGTGACATATTCCGGTTACACTCTGCGGAACACAATAAGATGTTGCTTGATGATTTCTCGGAAATCGCACAAGTAGTTTTTTATCTTTATCAAACAAAACACCGTCTAAAGAAGAATATTCCTCATTGCCCTCTGATACTTCAATTGATTCTAAGAGCAGACAGTCGTAAAAATCGGGCAACCAATCTATGGAGTTTGGTACAATCAACTTTCTCAGGTTCGGGCAGTAACTAAATGCGCCACCATCAATATGCCGAATATCCTCCGGAATCCTGAACACACCGTTTTCCAAATCCTCGTCATAAACTGCGGTTAAAACTTTTTCAACTTCCATTATTTTCTTCCTTTCTTCAATTCTTATTTATATGATAGTAAAAGCAATGCACAAAAATAAGTACATATTTTGCTATTCAAATTCCCAACTGATACAGTTAAGCAAACCGCCTTTTTCGGCAATTTCATTTATATTAACCGGAATAATTGTTTTATAAAAAATGTTTTTTGCCAGTTCTATTGCCTCGTTATCCGTGTCAACACCGAACACCGGCAGGAATATAGATTTCTCCGTTGCTAAATAATTAAGATAACAACCGACGGCACTGTCACCCTTAGAGTAAAAATACGGAAAATCAATAACATTAAATCCGTAATTTTGCAAAGACTTTTTAACTTTCGTTTCAAATCCATACGGCGACAGCGGAGCATTAACGATAGCGGTATTTTCACCGACCAATCGCACCATACCGTCGGCATGTCCTGTCATATCGCTTTTGAGCGATGGAATGATTATTAAACTTGCTTCGAGCAATTTTTCAAGTTTGGCTGTGAGTTCTGCTTCACTTATGCCGTGATTTTCCGAAAAAACTCTGTCGCTTATGATAACTTTTTCTTTGGACGGAGAAAAGACCACATTCCCGCCGTCTAAATTTATATCGGAATAAACAAGCTTTTTGAAATCAAAATTCGGCACAATATCTCTGCGAAAATCGGTGCGAAGCTCGGGAGAGCCGTCAAGATAACTCGGCTCGTATCGAAATGACACATATTTGCCAGATTTAGTTTTCACAGGCATAAAATCCCGCAGCCATATATCTTTTGTATTATTTAATAATTTATATTTTATATTAAATAAATCAAGTGCGGCGAACATTCTGTCCGCCGCAGGTTTGTATTTTGGTGTGTTTAATTGAGATGAAAAATAAAGCATTGTATATTCCTTTATCAATGTCATCCATTAACTTTATATTTTAATTTTATTTATGAAAAACCTGTACGCTACTTTTGCGTCGGTCTTATCTTCACCTTTTAACCCTATTCGTTCACATTCTTTCCTCGTAAACGATAATGAACTATCATAAATTCTCAGTGTCGAGAGGTTATTTTCATCAATTCCCAAAGTTTTGGCCAAGGTTGTCGGTCTGCCTTCGCCAAAATTCATGTTTATATTATCATCAATAATCAGAGTGTTATCTTCTACTTTGACAGCACCTCTTATAAGTACATTATCAAGCTCAATTCGCGCTTCTGCCTTATTCGCTTTGCAGGCTAAATGAAGCATTCCACCGTAAAGAAAAAACTCACCGACCATGTTCTCATCGGTCAGAATTTTATACGCTTTACCATTTTTATCTATCTCATTTTCACTTTTTTTAGTACCATCCTCGTTATGAGTTGCTCTGTAAATATAACTGTAATAATCATCTGCAGGATATGCTTCGGTTACCGTTATTAAGTAATCGCCATCAGCACAGTGTATTATTTTACCTAGCAAATCATGTGCAAGGGTTTGTGCATCTTTATTTCCAACTAAATCTTTTCCCAGCTTTAATTCTTTTAATTCTTCCATAATAAAACTCCTTTTCAATTCAATCCCAAATTCTTAACATTACAACCGGTCCGCTATCCTTGAATATCTCTTCACCGACGGTAATTGAATATTTTTCATAAGGCTCGACCGAGGTTGCCCAAACGCCCTCTCTTTTCTTGAACTCATCGACAAGCTCACAGGTCGGAACAGCACTTAAATCAAAACTCATATAAATTCCCCCCTTGCTTATTTGCTTTCATTATAGCAAATCGTATTTTTTCGTCAACTGCCATCCGAGGCACTTATTTCGCCGTTTTATACGAGCAACCGCATAACACCCACATATTTATCTTTTTTCGGGATTGCTTCCGATCATAATATCTACATCGAATTTATGATCCATATTATGCAATAGTTTATGGTTCTTTTTTCGGACATAAAACATTTTTTAAAGCTGCATATTATTAAATTCTTCATCATTTATCTTTATTGAATCAAAGGTATAAAAATTATCAAGGCTTTGCACCGAAACTCTTGACGGGGTATCGTTAATATAATTCCACACACTCCAGTTTTCAAAGCTCGCTGTATTATTTGAAAACGAAGTAATGTACAATGCCTCCATAGGCATAATTTTCCCTAACACGCAAACATCTAATTTATGCTGCGGATAAAACAAGCAATCATCATTTGCGCCTTTGTATTGTTCAAATGACGACAAGGTTGAAACGATACAAATTTTCTTATCAAAAGCAAAATCATAAAAGTATTTCAACACTTCAATTTGTAATTTTGGGCTGTATTTTTTAAGCAAGGCCTCAAGATACGGAATGTAGACAATATCTATATTCAAATCGAGAATTTTTGATTTAATATCCTCTGTAAAAGCAATTATGTTATCATCGGGCATACACTCGCAAAAATAGAGCTTTTTATCATCAAATCAAGAAAGGTTGTTTTGGTGATTTTTTCGTCCAACAGCTTTTAAGAAATCGCGAACAATTGCATTAGAAAAAGGCGATATAATTAAAACTCGTTTGCCTACGTTAACGGCTTCGATAACAAAACTGTTCACCATTCTTATAAGATATGTATTAAATTCATCGGTACAAAACAACTTAAACATATCTTTTTCAAATATGCAAAGCTCATCTAAATCATTGCTACTCGTTTTTGTAAGATTTTGATTTTGTTCTTCCTCAAACGGGTTTAAGTATTCTTTAATACGATCGGTAAAAGGAGTTATTGCGGGTAAATTGTTGAGATACTGGTTGTCGGCATCTAAATCTTTAATTTCAAAGCTGTTGCAATTATCAATAAATTTTTTTGCCATTTCAATTATATGATCGTTTTTTGAGCGATTCATAATTTCTCCTCCGTTTTGCTTAATCCAAATAACATTTATAATGCTTGCTGAAATCCAACTTAATAATCGGTTCGCCCTCAATTTCAAACGCTTCTTTTATACCTAAGATAAACTCGTTTGATATATCCGGATTCATATAAACAATCGCTTTGTTTTTAGTTCCTTTGACAACCCTTCCACGAGGGTAGTAATTGTATGGCTTGTTACAATTTTGGGGCTTAACATATTTCCACAGTTTTTCGTGATTATATGTATCACCCGATTTTGCAATGCCGTCGGGATATTTACTTTTGTCAAACGGAATTGCAAGCAACTTATTATCAATTAACCAAAACACGCCTTGCTTCATATCATCACCCTTTCTTGATGTGATTATATAAAACGTTATGAACCGAATTTCGGGCATAATAAAACACCACAATGATTTCTCACCGTGGTGTCAATGTTATATTAGATTTTTCAAATATGGTTTGTAATTTTCAGCATTAAAACCACATCTCGCAGAAGGATGACGAAGCCCATAAACGTGAACATCTCTCTTTAGCATTGTTTTTGCATTTTTATGTTGTTCACCTTTTAAATAAACACAATGTCTTATAAAATCTCTTTTTTTGCCCACAAACAAATTACCGTTATCTAAATCAGGTTGTTTTTCAGCAGCTGTTTTATTTTTGGAACAACTAGGCAGATTATTATAAACTGTTCTACCGAAAACAAATACTATATCAATTTCATTTTTATTTATAAATTCAAATAATTCATTATTGTATATTTCTTTATTGTTTTTAATTAAAATTTTTGCTTTTGAATCACCTATACCACACAATCCGTCAACATAGTTTGCAAAATATACATTATTCCAAAAACTTTCAAATTCATCATCAATATCCTTTACATTTTCAAAAAAGCATTTAGCAATTTTATGAAAAAATTGATATTTCTTTTCACCTGGATTTGAATAAAAATTTTGAACTACTGAATCAGTAGTGAAATCATTATACCCATCTTTATCATAATGCGACTCTCCTAATATAAGTATTCTTTTACTTTGATGTTTTGCATTTTTACCTTCATAAACACCTTTAAACATTTTCATCACCCACCTAATAATAACAAATCAAACAGTTAATTACAACATTCATCAATCTTTACCGCTGAGCATATCGGCTAAGGCATCGTCCATTTTCTTTTGTGCCGAAGCCTCTAAATTCTTTGAATGTGCGACACGCTTTGCGTATTGAATTTTGAAATGCGTTTCAGAAAAAGAAAAAATAAAAGGCAGAGATTATCTCTGCCCTTGGAGCTACTGGCCGGACTTGAACCGGCGACCTGCTGATTACGAATCAGCTGCTCTACCAACTGAGCCACAGTAGCAAATGTTATTCAAAACAAAAACAGCCTTGATTTAGCTGCTCACATATTATAAATGAACCGCGCTGTTTTTGCAAGAGTAAAAAGCAAAAAAGTTCAGTTTTTGACAAACATATCATCTTGGATTGTGAAATCGCCGTATATGTGATAATATATTATAAGCTTGCAGGCTGTCTGTAATCGGATTTTCCGTTTACTTCGCACACAAGCTGTACTTTTTATTTAAAGGGGTAATATAATGAGCATAGCCGTAGTTACCGGTGCCTCCGGAGGTATCGGTGCCGAAATTGCAAAACGACTGGCACAGGACGGTTTTTCCGTTGCACTTATATATAACAGAAACGCCGAAAAAGCACAGAAAACGGCTGACGAAATAACTCTTTCGGGCGGCAGCGCAAAAACGTATAAATGCGATGTACGTGACAGCTCGGAAATAACTTCGGCAATTGAAGCAATAGAGCGTGACTTCGGCGAAATAAGCGTACTTGTAAATAATGCCGGAATATCCGAGCAAAAGCTCCTCACCGATATTACGGATTCGGATTGGGAAAATATGATAAGCACAAATCTAAGCGGTGCTTTTTACTTTTGCCGTGCCGTACTCCCCTATTTTGTTCACAGAAAATCGGGTAGGATAATAAACATCTCCTCTATGTGGGGCGAGACGGGAGGCTCGTGCGAGGTGCATTATTCCGCGGCAAAAGCAGGCCTTATAGGTCTTACCAAAGCACTTGCAAAAGAAGTTGCTCCGTCCGGAATTACTGTAAATGCAGTATCCCCCGGCGTTATAAACACCGAAATGGTGACAAAGCTCGGTAAAGATACCGTAGATATGCTGCGTGAAGAAATCCCCGTGATGCGACTCGGTACTCCCGAAGACGTGGCAAATGCGGTTTCATTCTTAGCCGATGACAGAGCGTCATATATTACAGGGCAAATAATCTCCGTAAACGGCGGCATAGTTATTTAGTAATTACAAGGTTCTGTATACAAAAATCGTATAAGCAAAAAACGGGATGTAAAACTTATGTTTTACATCCCGAATTTATTATTTGTCTTTTTTATCGCCGCCTACTCTTGACCAATCGACAAGAATATGCTCGTTATAGAAATTGCTTCGTTTTTCAAGCTCTTCGTTTACAAAATCGGTTCCGTCACGCTCGAAGAGAGTCGGTGTATCAGAGAAGAGGTTTGTTCCTATACCGAGCTTATTGCCCTCTATCTCAACGCCGATACTTGCGAGCATTGTCGGCAGCATATCAAACGTCGCCCACTCGCGGTTATGGAAGCGAGTATCGGGAGCCGAGGTGCAGTTAGGTGTGGGATTAAGTATAAGGTTAAAGCATGTACGTCTGTAATTCGGGTCAAAGTCCTTAAAGAAATTCTGATCCATACTAAGGTGGTCGCCGTTAATTACAATGGTAGTATTCTCATAGAACGGCTGAGACTGTATCCAACGTACAAACTTAACCGTCTCTGCCTGGCTGTAGAATATTACGTTTGCATACTGCTTATCAAACGGAGTCTTGGCATTGGGAGAAAGGTAGCCGTCCGGGAAGTGCGTATCAGCCGTTTCCATAACGAAATAGAAAGGTTTGTCTTCGCCTGCCAAGCGTGTAAGCTCCATCTTTGCATATTCATAGAGCTTGTCATCCTCATAGCCCCACCAAACGCTGTAATCTTGAGGAATAAAGTTATCTTCCTTCGCACGCTTGTGGTCCATTATCTTGTAATCGCCGTGCTCCTCAAAGAAGTAGTCAAGTCCGCCGAAGGATGCATCTGCACCGAACATAACGGTTTGATTATAGCCCTGTTCTTTTAATATATCACCTATTGTGGTAGCTCCCGGCAGGAAGTTGTCGGCAGAGCCGTATGCATTTGCGCCGACCGGCACCTTCATGGGCAAGCCGCTACTCATATTCACCATTGAAGCCACAGACCAGTTGGCGCCCGTCGAGGACGGATTACCGCCGAAGCCCTCGGGAAGATCCGAGAAATTGTAGCCCTCCTTTGAGAGCTTTCCAAGGTCGGGAAGAAGATTTGTGTCCATATATCCGCCGAGCTCTTTTGAGAAATACGAGTTCTCCATAGATTCGAGATAAATATGGATAAGGTTGCGTTTTTTCTCCGGGAAGGTCATTTTAACCTTTTTGGGATCGGCAAAATTATCTTCTATGTACGGCGAATCATCAGCATAAGCCGCATAGAGCTTTTGAAGAGAAAGCTTTTTTACACCGAACACCACGCCGCCGGAAAGCATAAGAAGTGCCAAGAAAAGAGCCGTGAGACGTCTTGCAAGTCCCGAAAATACTGTGCGCTGTTTTTCGTGAAGCTTGTATAAGATTTTTCTCGTTGAAAAAGCAAATACGCAAAACAGAACTGTTACCACAGCGGTAAGCAAAACAGGACCTTGGAACAGCGTATTCATAACCTCGGGGCTTGCGCCACCGGTGTCGGAATTCAAATTTATCATCATCTGGTCGGGTGTAAGTCCGGCAAATGTATCTGCCGCCCAGATGGAAGCCGTGAATGCCGCCATACCGAGAGCAGCAAAAAGCACCGACAAAATACGAAGTATCCATGCGCCGACCTTGTGCTTCGGCTTTGTGTGTGAAAAGGATATCACACCCTCGACAACACCGCGACCGAACAAAAATACAAGCCCGACAGCCAAAACAAATACAAAATACTTGAGCGGATACCATTTACCGTGCTCCGATGTCAAAAGCACATTCGGTATTTTCAGTATCAGCGACATAATTCCGAGTGATGCCAAGTTACTCACTAGAGTATCGCGTAACACTGCAATAATGCAAGCAGGCGCGTTTCTCTTGCGCGTCAACAGAAAAATATCCGCAACGCTCAAAAGAAGTCCCGCAAGAACTCCCAAGAACCAAAACATATATATCCCTCTTTCATTACATTGTAACGGTAATTTTACCATACATAAAATCCGTTTGCAAGGATATTTTTTCGCAATTTGCACAAACAGGAAACGCATAAAGTAAAAGCCCCGTAATTTCTGATAAATAAGGGGTTTTACGGACACAAGAATCCGCAAAGCCCTTTATTAAATATATTTAGTTGTAAATTACACTTTGCCGTATCAAGCTTATTTCATTGCTCATCGGAAAACAGTTTTTCCGCGTATCGCACAGCGCCCATGGCGTCCTTTGCGTAAGAATCGGCACCTATTCTGTCGGCATAATCCTGAGTCATAACGGCTCCGCCGACCATCACCTTACATTCGTGATAACGTTTTCTTAAAAGGCGAATGGTCTCCTCCATATTCACAACCGTTGTAGTCATAAGCGCACTCAGACCCACGAGCTTGACCTTCTCTTTTATTGCTGTATCAACTATAATTTCCGGGTCAACATCTTTACCGAGGTCGATTACATCAAAGCCGTAGTTTTCAAGCAATACCTTAACAATGTTTTTCCCTATGTCGTGAATATCGCCCTTGACGGTGGCTATAACTACCTTATTCTTTTTCTCGCTGCCGTTCGCTTCGGCAGGTATGCTTGCCTTGATTTCGTCAAATGCCGCCTTTGCCGCATCGGCACTCATAAGAAGCTGAGGCAAAAAGATTGTTCCGTCCTCAAAACCTTTACCGACAATATCAAGTGCCGGTATCAAATATAGATTTATAATGTCAAGAGGCTGTTCCGTCTTTAAAAGCTCTCTTGCATTCTCCCCTGCCGCTTTGGAAAGCCCGTTTATAACCGCAGTTTTAAGGTCGGTTTTATCATTTTTTGCCGTCGGTGCCGAATCCGACGTCTTGCTTATGTACGTCTCAAAATTTTCATCGTACCCGTTAAGCGCGCAATAGGAATAAAAAGCATTCATCATACTGTCGGATTTCGGATTTATAATACCTGCCGAAAGTCCGCTGCCCATGGCAAGAGTGAAAAATGCCGCGTTTATGTTATCGCGTTTCGGAAGGCCAAAGGAAATATTTGAAACTCCCAAAACCGTATTTACGCCTAGGGTGTTGCGAACATATGACAGAGCCTGTAACGTTCTCTTTGCGTTTTCAGCCCCGGTGCTTACGGTCATAGCAAGCGTATCTATTATGAGGTCCTTTTTATCTATACCGTATTCCTTTGCGGTATTTATTATTTTCTCGGCTATTTTGATTCTGCCCTCGGCACTTTCGGGAATACCGCTTTCATCAAGCGTAAGGCAAACCACGACTCCGCCGTATTTTTTAGCGAGCGGAAAGATTTTTTCCATACTCTCTTTTTTGCCGTTTACCGAATTTATAAGCGGCTTGCCGTTATATATGCGAAGTGCCTGCTCCATTGCCGCGGGATCGGAGGTGTCTATTTGAAGCGGAAGATTTGTAATTCCCTGTATGCCCTTAACGGTATCGCACATCACTTTCGGCTCATCGATTTCGGGCAAACCGACGTTAACGTCAAGTACATCCGCTCCGCATTCGACCTGAGACAGAGCCTCGGAAAAGATATATCCGCTGTCGCCCGAAACGAGTGCCGCTTTAAGTTTTTTCTTGCCCGTCGGATTTATTCTTTCACCGATTATTATAGGTCTTTCGCCTATTACAGCCGTTTTTGAGTATGATGTAACCGCTGTAATGCTTTTTTGCTTTACAGGTAAAACAGGGATATCCTTGCACAGCTTTACAGCCTCTTTCAGGTGTTCAGGCGTAGTTCCGCAGCAACCGCCGAGCAGCGAGACACCCATTTCGGCAAGTTCCTTTAAATCATTGGCAAAGTCCTCCGGTGTGACATTGAAAAACGTAACTCCGTTAACACATTCGGGTAACCCCGCATTGGGATTTACTGCCAAAGGCGTGCTTGAATATTTTAAAAGCTCCGGTAGAAGAGAAAGCATCTGACGAGGTCCGAGTCCGCAGTTAAAGCCTATTGCGTCAACACCGAGCCCCTCAAGCATAAATACCGCCGTCTTGATGTCGGAGCCGGTAAGCAGCTTGCCGCTCTCATCAAATATCATGGTTACAACTATCGGCAAGTCACAATTTTCCTTGGCGGCAAGAACCGCCGCTTTTATTTCGTATGTGTCACCCATCGTCTCGATAAGCACAAGGTCTGCGCCCGCTTTTTTGCCCGCGATAACCTGCTGCTTATAAAGCTCGTATGCCGTCTCAAACGGTAATTCGCCGTACGGCTTTAAGAGCTTTCCCGTAGGTCCCAAATCAAGAGCGACAAAGGTTTTATCCTTGCCGGACACGGCCGTTTTAGCTATATCTATCGCGGAAGTAACAATTTCCTCCACCGTGTAATCGGTACCCTTGAATTTCAGCGCGTTTGCACCGAAGGTGTTTGATTTTATTATATTGCAGCCGGCGTCCGCATACGCCTTGTGAATGGCATAAACGGTATCCCGATGAGTAATATTCCATGTTTCGGGAATTTCGCCGGCAGAAAGTCCGTTTTTTTGGAGCATTGTACCCATGGCTCCGTCAAAAAACAATCTCTCTTTACCTAAAAGGTCGATAAATTTCATAGCTTAACCTCTTCTGAATTCGCAGTTTTTATTTCCGCATGCGGCGCAGGCGTTAAAATTACAGTCCTTATCCTTGGTTAGCCCTATAAACGCCGTAACGGACTTTGTGGGTATCATCATACAATTCTCCGACAGGGTAAGCCCTATGCGCTTGGTGCAGTCAAGCAGCTTAAAAAACTCCTTTTGGCTCTCAAGCGACAAATCGGCATAACCGGGGCTGAAGCGCGGTCTTAAATAATAGCCTCGCTTCTCCTCTTCCTTTGCTATATTTTCGCAGACGTCATCGCAAAAGCTTTCGACAGCCGCCGCCGTTGCCGCTTGCATAACCGCCGCTCGCGCGGTGTCAACTCCCGCGTACCGTCTTACGAGAATATCGCTCTGCATACCGAGCGTTGCGGCAAAAAGCAATATTCTGTCGGAATTTCTCAAATGCTTCACAAGCTTTTCGGAGTGAAATTCGATACCGTCAAGCTTTACGGCACTGTCGGACAGGTATTCGAGTTTGCACTCTCTGTACAGACTTCTCGGCTGAATCGACGTAATTATTTCAATTTTAACGTGATTGATAAGGTCAAGGGTTTTTTCGTCCGCCTCACGACCTTTATAGCCGAGATAGCGAAGAACTTCCTTTGTGTTTATATCCATAAGTGAAACATCCTCTGTGCCGAAAAAAATCGTTATTACATTCTTTTTTATAATAATACAAAAGCAGTAGGAATTCAACAATTTAATTTCTTGACTTAAGGCGGCTCTTATTTTAAAATTAAGCTGTAAAGGGAGTGAAGAAATGCGACTTGACAAATTTTTAAAGGTTTCGCGTATCATAAAAAGGCGTACTGTGGCAAACGAGGTGTGCGACGCAAAGCATGTCAACGTAAACGGCAAGCCGGCAAGAGCATCTTACGATGTAAAAGATGGCGATGTTATTGAAATCACCTTCGGGCAAAAGGTCACAAAATATCAGGTCTTGAATGTAACCGAATATGCAACAAAGGAAAGCGCGTCGTCTATGTATAAGGAGCTTTAAAATGGGCTATATCGAAGATTTACGCAAGCTGATAGGTCACAAAAGAATTGTTCTCAACGGCAGCCTTGTAATCATAGAAAACAAAGACGGAAAAATTTTGATGCAAAAAAGAACATACCCGAAGGGCAAGTGGGGGCTTCCCGGAGGTCTTATGGAATTGGGCGAGTCAACCGTTGAAACAGCTGTAAGAGAGGTTCGGGAGGAAACTAATCTTACCGTCGAAAATCTCAAGCTGCTCGGTGTGTATTCCGGCAAGGATCATCTTTGCAAAGCGGAAAACGGCGACGAATGGTATGTTGTCGTGACCGCCTACACCACAAAGGATTTCAGCGGGACGCTTATGATAAACGACGGCGAATCGGAGGCTCTCGAGTGGTTCTATCCGGAAGAGATACCGAAAAACATCCCGTCTACTCACCGCCTTGTGATAGACGATTACAAAAACGGCTTATAAAAACAGACTTTTTAAAAATAAAAAAGGACTAAGCTTTTGCTTAGTCCTTTTTTGGAGCTGATAGGCAGACTCGAACTGCCGACCTCATCCTTACCAAGGATGTGCTCTACCACCTGAGCCATATCAGCAAACCGCACTACTTGCGAATGCTTGAATATTATACACAAGGAACTACCCTTTTGTCAACACTTAATTTGAATAAGGAGAGGCTTTTACGTCAATAATTTTCAAAGAAGTGCGAAACAGGGCCGTTTTAAGTCTATTTTCCCCGAGCTCGGCACAAAAACAAAAAAATATACTTTTTTAAGCTTACGCATATCCGGATATTTTACAAAAACAACCGCAAATTTCAATTTCACATGCACAAAAAGTCGTCTGTTTCTTGTGCGAACTCACAAAAATGTAACAATAATATCGTCACTTATACATATTGTATGTCTAAATACTACAAATTACCCGTAAAAAGAATATTAAACTTGCAAGAACTTCGCGAAAAGTGTATAATATTGTCATATTATATTGAGGGATTTTGCGCTTTATTTATCATTTTTTTGGTGTAAATTACTCATTCAGTGTAAAAACAGTATGTATGTAAGGTAATTCAAGGAGGAACATTTTGGGCGGAGATTTACACTGCCACACCAAGCTGTCCGACGGCTCACTCGGAATAGAGGACTTGGTTCTTTTGGCAAAAAAGAAGGGAATCGAGACAATAGCCATAACAGACCATGACTGTCTCGCAGGTACAGTAAGAGGAAAAATAATCGGAGACAGATATGGGGTGAATGTCATTCCCGGGGTAGAGCTGTCATCAAGAGACGAAAAAACAGGAAAATACGTAGATATACTTTGCTATCTCAGCGACGCACCGGACAGGCTCCAGGGGCTTTGCCACAAAAACTCGCTTGCCCGTAAAAAAGCAGCTCATTTTATGATGCTCCAGATTACAAAGCGTTATCCGGTATCGGCCGAATTTATCATCAAATGCGCCACCGGGTCAACAAATATTTTTATTCCGCATATAATGCAGGCTCTTATGGAGAGCGGCTATACAAACACCATTTTCGGTGATCTTTATAACAAGCTGTTCAACAAAGAGTCCGACGGCAACATTTTGGTAACGCCGAAATACCCCGATATCGAGGAGGTTGTCGGTGCGATTCACGACGCGGGCGGTATAGCGGTTCTCGCTCACCCGTATCTATACGATAACATCGACTCAATACCTCGTCTTATAGAATGCGGAATTGACGGAATTGAGGTTTGGCATCCGTCGGCAACCGAGGCACAGCGCGCCGAGCTTAAAAAGCTCGCTACCAAAAACAAGCTTTTAATGACAGGCGGAACAGATTTCTGCGGTCTTTACAACAGGTATCCGGTTTCCGTAGGCGACATTGATGTTCCCGATGATGCCGTTACAAAGCTTCTCGGATACAAGGCCAAAATCAGAAGAATGCAGAAAAAGGCTCAAAAAGCCGCTGAGGAAGCCGCAAAGTCAAATTAACCTAAGAAAGGCAGCCTTTAAAAGGCAGGGTTTACTATGGACGACAGCGATGTAAAAATTTTCAAAAAAGAAAAAAGAGATGACAAATTCGACGAGATCGGTCTTATCTCCAAAATGAACGAGGAGAGAGGCAACGGCAACATCGACAAATCAAAGCAGCTCGGCTCTTATCTTGCTTCGATTTTTCTTGACAAGGACGTCCTGCTTCAAAAGCTTCGTCCGATTATCGGCGATAAGGAGTACACAAAGGCCGAGAGTTTCCAGATAAAAATCCTTATGTTCTTTGCCGCCGAGTATCAGCTCAACTCGCTTTTGCCAAATAACATACTCCGGAACACGGCAATAAATGCCCTGTACGATGACATACACGACAAGGCAGAGGAATTCTACAAAGAGTTCTCCGACGGTGCCGAGTACAGCTTTTATTACCTCGCCGTCAGAAAAAACGACGACATATCGCAAAACATAGGTAAATGTTTCTCAATGCTATGCGGTAAGGGTAAGGAAAACGAGGAATACGCCTCCCTCGGCTCGGAGCTTTGGAGCGGCGTACTCGAAGAGGTAGAAGAAATAATACGCAGGTATGAATTTGTCGGTATGAAAAAATAAATTTAATATTGCGTTCGGGGACTGTAAAAACTTATGTTTTTGCAGTCCCCTTTTGTGTTGCGAACATTAGAATATAACGGAAACACCGCCCCGTTTTACCGAGGCGGTGTTTCCTATGCAATAAATTAAAATGAAAAGGGCAGGTTTGCCCCCTTGCCTCGGCGAAAAAAAGGGCAGAGCCGCCGAGACAGCTGCAAGGGGATGAGGAAAATGTACGGAAAAGCCGTTCGGAATATAAGCCCGAAGCTTTTCGTATGACAGAAACCGACGGCGTTTCTATCAATCGGTACGAACCAAACGCCTGTCGATTAGCACGAGAGTTAAATGTAATACGGATTTAAAACAAATCCTTTTAAAAGCTCTCGTACAAACAAAAAAGGCGCTGTGAACTACATCACAACGCCTTCGCTGTTTATGCTTAGATTTTATACCGAAAATATTGTTTAGTCAAGATTAAATGCGACGCAAAGTCATATTTCGTAACATTTCACTTAACTAAAGCGTTTACGGTTCGCCTGTTTGTTGTATTTTACAACCGGATTACTGTTTTGCCCCTTTATCAAACATCTCAAGAGCCTTAACGCTGACGGCATAGCAGCCTGCAAGACCCTCGGCGTTCATATTGTCATATGTATCGCGGCGAGTATGATAGTAATCCTCAAGCTTATGATTAAGACCCGTAACGCCTGTTGCTCTGAAGCCCGCCTGTGCAAATGCGGCAGAGTCGGTAGCACCGCCGAGCGGAGGAACCCAGCCCTTTTTGCACGGAATATTCAATTCTTTTGCTGCTTCCATAAAAAGGTCGGAGACGTCCTTATCGGCTTTAACGGTACCGTTAAGGTCGCGATAATTCGTCATAAGATATTTCGGGTCATGAATTGTATCATATGAGAAAATAAATGTGGGAACGTCGTCAAACTCTCCCTTGTGAGCCTCGCACCAAGCTTTTGCTCCGCGAAGGCCGGCTTCCTCTGAACCGGTAAGAATAACGCCTACCTCTGTGTTTTCAAGCTCGATGCCGTTATCCTTGAGAGCCTTGAGAATTGCAATACCCATATAGCAGCCCGAAAGGTTATCGTTGGCGCCGTCAACAATGCGGTTTTTATTCCACATCCAATAAAGGCCTACAAGGAACGGAACAAAAAGAAGTCCCCAAAGAGCCATTTTGAAAAGATAAGAGGAAGTATCTATAACACCGAAGGAAATACCGTTTTGGACCATATAAATAATGGATATTACCATATAATAAACTGCGCCAAGGGCGCAGATTACGGCATGACCCTCAAAGCCTATGCCGCCGAGCGCATAGTTTACAGGCCACTCCCAAGCAGCGTCCGGATGTCCGTTAAAGAATATGCGGCGTTTTACTTCGCCGGTGCACTTTTTAACTGCGGTAACATTGTGACCGGTAAGCTCGGGGAAGAAACGGTCAACGCATTTTTTGTAAAGGCCAAACTGTAAAAATACTATTGCAAGACCTGCAACAATGAGAATAAGTGAAATAATCGGTGCCACAAAGTAAAGCGCGATTGCCAAAAGAACGAAGGTAATCGTAAAGTATATCCAGCCGAAGAATGAGCCGGGGTTTTCTTTAAACGATTCAACGTCCGCACGTTCGCAGCCGCAATCCTCTTTAAGAACTTTTGCCATATACTCGCAAGCCTCTTTCTCTCCCTTAGTGCCGGGGCTGCGGGTATCCATATCCTTACAGATATGCGTGATTTCGTCAATCATGTACTTTGCTGCTTCGTCTTTTTTGTCAATAAGCGGTTTTAAATCCATATGAACTCTCCTTCTCAAAAGTATATCTAATATTTTATTATAGAAACTGTGCAAAGTCAATAAAAATTACCTTTGAAACGATTTTTTATATTCACGTAGTACAATACAATGTTGTGAACTGTCAATTTATGCATTTTATGCCTCGACTTATGAGACAAAATGTTGTATGATAACAAAATAAAATATATTTTCAAAGCAAGTGAGATGAAAAACGAATGTCTTTTATAGCCGGTACCGGTAAAACAAACGTCGATATTCTTTATGCGAGTCTTAAAAGGCTGCCGCAGTTGGGCGAAGAGCTTTATTCAGACGGTTTCAAGCTGTGTCTCGGCGGAGGAGTCCCCGGTACAATGGTGAATCTCGGCAGACTGAACATTCCAGTTAGAACCGCCACGTGGCTCGGTCTTGATATGTTTTCGGATTTTGCGTCCAATGAGTACCGCGACAACTCCGTGGAAATCACAAACCTTTATGAAGGCGGTGTACTTCCGCTTAACATAACGTCAGCAATGATAACTCCGGAGGACCGTACATTTGTAACCTACGGCCCCGACGCCGAAGAAAATGATGTTACCGCGGAAAAAATTTACCGAATGTCAACGGGTGCCAAAATAGTTGAGGTTCAAAACGGATACTATGACGTATACAGAAAATTAAAAGACGAGGGCACGCTCCTGGTGCTGGATACGGGATATACCGACGATATGAGCCTTTCGCTCTACCGTGACCTTATAGAGCTTTGCGACTACTATGTCCCAAATCAAAAGGAGGCTATGAAAATAACCGAAACAGCATCGCCCGAGGACGCCATTTCGGTGCTGTCAAGGTATTTTGAAAATCCCATGGTCAAGCTTGACAAAGACGGCTGTATGGGTATGGAGGGCGGCAAGGTCTTTACCGTTCCCGTAATAGACGAATATGTGCGCGTGGACTCTACAGGAGCAGGCGACGCATTTCTTGCCGGATTTATGTACGGACTTTTCAACGATTACCGGTTCAGGGACTGCATACTGCTCGGGAATTTAACGGGCGGTAAATGCGTAACGGGCGTCGGCTGCCTCACCGAGTATCTCACGGAGGAAGAGCTACTTAAAAAATTCAACGAATACAAAGCCGAATTTTTTGAATAAGGAATAAATAATGGAAAATAATATAAATAATTTAAGTCCCCTGACTCTTGCGTTTCTCGGCGACGCGGTTTACGGCTTGCTTGCAAGAAAACGCCTTGTGCTTGAAGCGAATCGCCCCGCCGATAAATTACATAAGCTTTCGGTTAAGACGGTTAACGCCGCTGCTCAGGCAAATGCGGCAAAGCTTATAATGCCGCATTTGACCGACGACGAGCTGTCGGTTTTAAAGCGCGGCAGAAACGCTCACACCAACCACACACCTAAAAACCAATCCAAGGGTGATTATCACTATGCCACCGGACTTGAAAGCTTATTCGGATGGCTGTTTTTAAAGGGCGAAGAAAATCGTCTTGAAGAGCTGTTCCGTATGATATGCGAAGGCGGCGAAGAAAACGCGGACAGAGAAAATAACTTATAAAATCGCAAGAGAATTTACAGTCAGCATATTTTATTTTTTGGGCGGAGGCATTTTGTATGCCGTATCCGTAAACAGCTTTCTTGCGCCAAACGGCATAATAAACGGAGGCTTTACAGGGATAGCCACCATACTCAACAGGCTTTTTTCGTTGCCTATCGGCACAGCGGTATTCATTATGAACATACCGCTTTTCTTTTTGGCATACAAAAAGCTCGGCAAAGGCTTTATAGTCAAAACGGTTTTCGCAACATTTACAGTATCGTTTATAATAGATTACACCTCCGCTTTTTTGCCGGTATATTCGGGTGACCGACTTCTCTCATCCCTTTTCGGCGCGGTTACCGGAGGAGCAGGGCTCGCGCTTGTCTTTGCCCGCAACGCAACCACGGGCGGAGTTGATACGGCGGCAAAGCTTATAAAGCTGAAGCATCCGCACCTGTCTATGGGACGGATCATTTTATTTTTCGATATTTTGGTCGTCGGCTCGTCATTCTTCGTGTACAGAAGCGTCGAAAACCTGCTTTATTCAATAATCGTAATATATCTAAGTTCAAAAACCATTGACTACCTGCTCTACGGTACAGGCGACGGCAAGTTGATATTCATAGTGACCGAGCACGGCAAAGAGATAAAGGAAAAAATAACAAAGGATTTTCGTCGCGGCGTCAGCGTATTAAACGCACGCGGAGGATACACGGATAAAGAAAAGAGCGTTTTAATAACCGCCGTAAAAATACAGGAGGCAGCATTTATTACGGCGGCAGTCAAGGAGACCGACCCAAAGGCTTTTTCCGTAATTACGGGCGCTGACGAAATAATCGGCGAGGGCTTCAGATATTAAATTTTCGGCTCCCGAAAACGCTGCCGCTCAATCCTTTAAAAGCCCGTTGAATTTTTCGGTAAACACCCTTGCCAGCGTAGCGTGCCCGTGCTTTGTGGGGTGAATATCAAGCTTTTCATCCGTGCCGTAAAAGTTTTCGGCATCCTCATTCATCTCCGGAGCAACATCAAAAACAAAAACCCTGTTTTTTGTTTTGCAAACATTTTTTATCGAGTCATTAAGTCTCGTAACATATCTGTTTGCCGTTTTCCCGACATTTATATATGAAAAATTGAGCGTTTGCTTTAGGAACGGGTTGTAAACCGTTTGCACTATGATATAGGCATCGGGATTCATATTTTTTATTTCATCGATTATGCGCGAAAGATTTTTTTCGTATTCATCGTATATATTTGTCACTTCCTCCGGGAAGAAGCCCTCGCCGTGCAGCAGGGCGTTTTTAAGTGCGTCTATCATAATGTCCTTGCGGTGAAAAAAATCATTCCCTCCTACGGATACAACAATCGCATCGGCATTTTTTATATCTGCCGCAGTCTTTTCGTCCGACAGACTTTTCAGCACCTCGCCGCTGTCATAACCGCTGACGGCATCATTATTCAATACCGCTCCGATATTATCGGAAAACAGCGTCAAATAATTATCCTCCTGTGAATCCAGTCCGTAGCCTGCGGCTATCGAATCTCCTATCGCGGTAACGACTCGCTCGCCGTACGGCGGAAATGATGTGATTTTTCCGCTGACGCTTTCATTTCTTCCGCACGCCGAAAAAACAATAAGTACAAACAAAATCACAGCCGACATTTTAAACAGCTTTTTCATATGAGCACCCCGACACTTTTTATTGCATTCAGTATTTTGTGCCGACAAAGCCCCGATATGCAAAAATCCGATACGGTATACGCCGTATCGGATTTTTTATTTGCCTTTTTGGTTTAGCTTTTCACTTTTTCTTTGCTTTCGGCCTCATATGTATTAAAAAGGTCGTTTACATTGTGCTTACCTGTGTGGTGATACGGGCGAAGCTTTAAAATTATCCACCCCACAACGGCACCTACCGTATTACACACAGTATCCTCCATGGTATCAATAAGTGCATAGCGCATTGGATCTCTTGCGGCTATGACATTCGGCAGGCCTATGCCGTGCTCTTCCGCCGCCTTTTCGGCAAGAGCAAGCGACCAATGCTGAGCGTCGCCTATCTGCGGAGCCACCTGGTCGAACACAAACTCGAAAAGTTCCCATGCGGTACCGGCAAAAAACGATATACCGAACGCTCCGAAAATCACAATCGGCAAATCGACCTTAACCTTGTCGCGCTTTTGCATACATACCAGTATTTCGTATCCTACAAATGTGCAAAGGACTCCGCCTACGCTGTGCATTACAAGGTCATACGCAGGGAAGCTGTAATAAAAATCCATATATGCGCCGCCGAACGACCCCATAAACAGCCCTGCCGCCAAAAAGTCCTGAATATACGACGGAACATAATGCATCCACCGTTTTTCCGGAAAAATCATAAATATTTCCCACAGGAACATAAGCAGCAAATTGGCCGCCGTTTGCAAGCTCTGCTGAACGTCCTTTCTCACAAAAACCGAATCAATGAACGCCGCAACCATAACGGCTCTGAGAACCCACCAATATATTATTTCCCATTTTTTCGCCTTGTTTTCACCGTGCAATATACGATTTATATAAGCCTTCGTATTTACCCCTCCGATTCTTTTTCAACACATTTTAAAATTGTGTCAAATCTTTTCTTATAGGATAACACATTCGAAAGGATTGTAAAGAGTAAAATTATTAAAAATAAATTAAAGTTTGATATTCCTTGCATTTTTAAGGCTTACAGCGGCAGTAGGCATTATTCGCTTATTACTATACCCTCTTTTACGCGCTTCTCGGCGAGCTCTTTTGTCACGCGCTCTTTTTTGTCGCCGGTGAGGTCATAGAAGAACATCGGTATCATACAAAGAAGAAGCGATATGCCCGGAACTATCGAAATAAGCGAGAACATACCCTCTCTTATGCCGTGCGACATGGTGAGCGGATTTACCGTATAAGAGGTTCCGATTTTGTTAAGGTCAAGCTCGGTCAGGATATACATAAGCACTATGACGCTTGTTGAAACCGCATTCCCGAGCTTACTTACAAAGGACTGGCAGGCATTTCCGAGCCCATTCTGCCTGCGACCCGTGGTCAGCTCCATATAGTCAAGGCAATCGCCGACCATTGCGGAAGATACGCAGTTTATAACTCCGCACGGAACGCAAGAAAGAATAACAAACGGTATACACGCCCAGAAATGATTGTAGCCTATAAAGAATGTGATAAAACTCGAAACAAAGCCGAGTATGCAGGAAACGACTATAAGCTTTTTGTAGGACACTCTTTTGATAAGCTTCGGAACTATAAGCATTGCCCCGAACATACCGACAGCCGTCGCCACGGCAAACACCGTATTTACAAGCGATATACTCGACTGTAAAGCCTGCTCAGTCTCCTCCGGCGACAGGCCGGTAATATCCTTTCCGATATAGAACGAATATCTTGCAACGTGTATTGCCGCCGCCTGATACATATATCTGCCCGACGCCAATATGCCCATTATAACAACAAGCATAAGAGGCTTGCATTTAAATATGAGCTTTAAAGAAGACGGCTCACCCTTTTTACGCTTAGACGGCTTGGGTATTTTGACGCGCTCCTTAACCTTGAAATACGTCATTACAAAAAGCAAATTGCCTATTATAGACGCCACCAAAGCAATCGACATATACTTTGTCTTTTCAAGCGCAAGTCCCGAGAGTCCTGTAAGAGACGGAAGTACAAAGCCGAGTATCATAAATATAGCCATGGGTACGGCCGAGCCTATACCGTTGGTGGTTCTCGCTATTGACAGTATACTGCCGCGCTCCGAAGGATTCGGAGTCATCGCGTTCGGGAGACTCCAGAACGGGACATCGGACATTGTGTATATCATTCCCCATAAAACATACGTAACCGACGCATATATCATCTTTGCGGTCATTGAAATATTGGGAGCGTAAAACAGCGAGAGCGTAAGCAAAGCTATCGGAATAGGCGTTGCGATAATATAAGTCAGCATTTTGCCGTGCTTCGGCTCGTGGGCGTCCATTATCATACCCATAAGAGGGTCATTGATTGCGTCCCATATTCTTGCCAAAAACATTAAAAGCAATACGAATATAGGTGTTACTCGAAGCACATTCAAGTAGAAATCGGATATATACGACGACATTATCGCATATATCATGCCCTGCCCGAGTGCTGAAACGGAATATGTTATAAATTCTTTTTTAGGAACGTATTTCCTGTTAGGGTCATCAAGCATCTTGTTTTCCATTGTCTTCCTCCCAATCATAAATTTATCTAATTTTAACATAAAAATATAAAGAGTACCACAATATAATGTTAAATTCACGTAAAAAACAAGATATCCTTATTTGTTAAATATAACGAACAATGACGTGTAAATGTATATTGCTTTACATATATTGCCGCTGTGGAATATGAAAATTGCCGAAGAGACGGTATACGTTCAAAGGAACGCTCAGCCGTCACTTCGGCGTTTGTGTAAGCTATATTTAATTGCTCTCTCCGAAAAGCCGGAGTACAATGCCGCGCGATGACTCCGGAGTGCGCATCTCGCCGCCGCTTGCTCAAGACTTAATATCGGGCTGCACAGTATATACTATGCAGCAAAGGGGTTATCGGCAACCGTGCTTGCTTCGCGGCATCATCATGACGTTGCAACGGCATTTGCGTAAACCTTGTCGAGAAATTCATCCGTATAGTGCTTATCCATAAACTGCTCAAAGCGATTTTGCGGCGCCACGCCCTTGTCACGAGCATTTCTGCGAGATACGGCTTCACAGGACAGAATAATATCTATAAGAATAAGAATAAACATTATCCAGAAAAGCACCTTACCTATTTTAAGCGGTATTTTATGTATCAGCTTCATAAACAGCGGATATATGAGTTTAACCCATACAAGACCCATAATCCCCCAGAATACCGAATAAAGAGCGCAAACTCTGCCGTTGATATTAAGCGGCATTTTGCTGTAATCCCAAGATACGTGACCAAACACCAGCTCTTCACCGAGAGAGCAGATATATTCGGCAACGGTGCCCCAAATATATGACTTGATAAATACTTTCCACCAAGCCTTTTTTGTATCCTTAAACAAAAGATAACTCAAAAGCACGCCTCCGAGACCGTAGGCAAGGCCGAATGGCCCGTAGATAAGAGACTGGCGACTCTCCCAATATCCGTGCTTCAGATAGCAAAACACCATCTCCACACAGTAGCCTATAACATTACATATCATAAAGATATAGAAAACCTCATAGCCGCTGAGATGATTATCGTCATCTGTTTCAAAAAAATTCTTTTTTAACTTTTGATTTGCGTTTTTTATTTTTTTCTTGTCAAGCCTCTTTTTCTCCATAAGCCATTCTCCTTTATAGACAATTGTTGATAAATATAATACAGTCTATTTGTGAACGAAATATGAACAGAAGCGTACTTTTTAGGCAAATAAATAACAATAGCGTTGTTTTATGTCAAAATAAACAGCGTCAAGTCTTGCGTCATTAAAACAAAAAACTCCGACCGGCACCCGAGTGCCTATCGGAGTTTTACAGTCATTTCAGTCAAAACAATGTGTAAAGCTGATTACTTTAACAGCTTGCAGACGGTATCGGGAGTATAACCATAGCGTGAAATTCCCTGTTTTTATCATCATAGAACCACGAATAGCTGCCGCCGTATTTCTCAGCTGTCTTTTTAATACTTTTTATTCCGTATCCGTGAGACTGTGCGTCCGGCTTGGCGCTCACAAGAGTTTCGTTTTCGCATTTTGGTGCTGTCAAGGCTGTATTTATGACGCTGACCACGCAGCTCTTACCGTCAATGGTATAAAGAGAAAACTCAATTTTACCGTTTTCTGCTTGCTTTGCCGCCTCAAAAGCGTTGTCGAGCAGATTACCCACCATTGCCGAAATATCGCTGTCATGCACAAAGGACAGATTCGAGGTTAAAGCCTTGGCATTAAAATCGAGGCCGTTTTTACTGCAAAGAGCCGTATATTTGCCTATGATAATATCAAGCATCTTATTTCCGGTAAGCTGTGATACCGCGTAGTATTTACCGATATTACTGCAAAGCTCACCTATATAAGCCGTAACCTTGTCATTATCCGCTATGCTCTCTATTACGCCGAGATGATTCTTTATATCGTGAACCATAATATGCATATTCTCATTTTGCTTGTCAAGCACGGCGTAATAATCTCTGTTTATATCCTCTCTCTGGCGTTCCATATTGACCTTCATTATTTCTTCGGATTTGCGCTGCATATTTTCGTATACCGCAAATACCATTATATCAGATATGAAGAGCAAAACACTGCCGCCTATACAGGCATAAGCAAGAGTGCCGCTTATGTCAACGAGCAGTGACAATTTCGCTATAAGAACTATGATATACACACTTGAAAAAGGAGAAATCAACAGATACCAGGAATGGCCGTGGTCTATATGCTGTTTTTCACGCGAGGTGAAATTGGAAATCACAAGGCAGGAAATAAGGTACAATGTTTTGGCGATTACCGCCGCCATGGCATACAGCACATCGTTTGACCTGTAATCGGCTATATTTATGCCGAAGAAGCCCGAAATCAACAGTATACCTATAAATTCCGTCGCCGTAAGTACGCCGGCAAGCAAGACGCTGTGAAAAACCGCCGACTTGACATTTACCTTGAAGCCGAGCTTCAATATCACGTAATTTACCAAGAAGCCAAAGATGATATTTACCGCCACATTGTTATCGGCAAGCTTATTTACGGCATAATAAACGGCAAAACAGGCTATGCCCATAAGCAGCGTCGAGGGTATCCGACGTCTTACTCCGAACACTCGGTAGCAATACAAAAGAAGAGAGCCGAGCTCTATCAGAAAAACATATACGGTTGTTACCTCGCCGAGCATAGTTCATCGCCTGCTTTCAAAATAACTCATAAGTATACGCTTTGTCTCCGCCTGACGCTTGGGTGCCACCGACACGGTATAATGCTTTTTGCCGCCCTCAAGTTCGATTTCCGTTCTTGAGAATTTTACTATTTTATTCATATTTATGATAAAGCTGTTATGCGGCATCATAAAGAACGGCTCGGTCAGCTCTCTTTGCCACTCGGAAAGCGTTTTCTTTGTGCGGAAAACTTCCGCATCGGTATAGACCTTTGTTCTGCGCCTGTCCGTTTCTATCATAATAAGGTCGCAAAGCAGTATCTTTTTATAGTCCATATCGCCGTCACGCAGGTAAAAGCCTACCGTGGTATCGTTTAAAGTGTCTATGGCACGGTCTATACCGGCATATAGCCTTTCGCTGTTTATCGGCTTTTCGAGAAATCGCAGAACCTTTAAATCCAACGCGTCGTCGAGATACTTTGAAAACGCCGTAACAACTATAAAAACGATGTTCGGATTGTTTTTTCGCATCGCCTTTCCCACATCGAGCCCGCTGACAGACCCTATCTCGATATCAAGAAAGGCAATGTCGAATTTCACTTCGCTCCGAGCAGCCGCTTGCCCGTCGGTGAACACATATATTTTGTGCGGAACCTCTCTGCGCGTAAAATAACATTCGACGTGCTTTTTTATCTCGTCCGCATAAATCTGCTCGTCGTCGCATATTGCAATATTCATTTAGCTCCCCCTCCGAATAAAAAATAAGGCATATCGCTTTGCCTTTACCGATATTGTATTATATTACAAAATCCGATTAATTTCAATCTTTAAGAAGTTCGACAATCTTATAGATAAGGTTTAGCCTTTCCTTTGAGCAAAGCTTTAGAGAATCTTCGATATTTCCGACAATATCTTCTCTGATGTGTCCGAGCAGGAAAAAGTCGGGCGTTTTGCCCAATGTAACGCTTAGCTCCGTAAAGGTTTCCAAGCTCGGTATGGTATACCCGTTTTCGATATTAGATAAATAGTTGTTACTTATCCCCACAGCTTTAGCAAGTTCTTTTTGGCTGATTTTCTCCTTTCTGCGATAAGAGCCCATCATTTTTCCCGCCGCTTTGTAGTCAATATTCATCGTTTATCCCCTCTTTTTAGTGTAATTTACCCTTTCACTTTAATTTTAAGCATTTTAGTTTCAACGATTTAACACTTTAGCAATTTGCATTGACTTGTGTTATTATAGCACATATAATCGTGTTTGGAAAGAGGGTCAACACCTCAATCCAAAAAAAACACAGGGAGGAAGTACCAAATGAAAAAGACAGGAAAAACCATGAAGAGCTTCGCCAAAGCTCTCATCACGGCATCGGTTAAGGGCAGTGCCAATTCGGCGGCTACCACATTTATGTATCAGCCGAAAAAGCCCGAAGGTCTTGAGAAATTCTCAAAGCTCGGTAAATGATCGGTTCTTTATCGGAACAGATCGCAAAATGGCTGAAAAGCAAAAAAATTATTGAGGCCGAGGATGTCGATGTCTGCGGATACGGCATCTTTTGGCTGCTCAATATAATAGAGTTTTTGCTTGTTTCGGTCATTCTCGGCACGGTCTTAAGGATTTTACCGGGGGCGCTCGCATTTTTTATATCCTTTCTTTTGCTGCGTCTTTTCGGCGGAGGCTTTCACATGGATACGGAACTAAAATGCCAGATAACGTCTCTCGCAATAATAACGGCGTTCATAATTGCGGTAAAAATGACCGCCGTACAAAAGGCTTCTTTTTTCATGCTGCTTGCGGCGGCAGCCGGTACCGTAGTTCTTTTTATTCTTGCACCGACAGGAACGGGATATGAGGACGGCAGGATAACGGCTTATCGCAGAATATGTCGGCTCGTTTGCGCGGTATCACTTTTGACGGCAATCATTATGCTTGTCTTTAAAGTGTACTCCGCCGCATCGGGTATAGCGGCCGGCATTATTGCAGAGAGCCTTTTGTGCCTTGCGGAAATACTTAAAGAGCACCGTGCAACAACAAAATAATAACCCATATTCAAACACAAAAGGGACTGTAAAGCATAAAGCAATTACAGCCCCTTTTGCGTTATATTATAATATCCCCTCAAATTCAAAGTCTGAAAAGCGTATCTATGGGATTTTTCGGCTTTTGCGGCATAAGCTCTTCAGGACAGTCAAAATTTACAAGTATGGTGTCGTCGCCTATGACCTCAATTTCGTCCCATTTTATTTTGATGTCCTTCGGCTTGCCGCTCTTAAACGGAAATCTGCCCTTGCCGTATATGACTATTGAAACGATTGAGCCGCTCAGGGTATCAATCTCAACGTCACAGACAGAGCCGAGCCTTGCGCCGTCCTTTAAATTTATAATTTCACGTTCTCTCAAATCCTGCACACTGCAAACCATAAAAACACCTCCGCCGTAAATACGTATGACGCAAAGGGCGAAAAAATAACACTATTCTTTGATTTTCCTGATAGCCCCCTTCTCAAGCCTTGATACCTGCGCCTGTGAAATACCGATTTCAGACGCCACCTCCATTTGCGTTTTCCCCTGCATAAATCTAAGTGCCAGTATCTTTTTTTCGCGCGGTGACAATTCCTTTATGCTCTCCTTAATGGATATTTCGTCAAGCCAATCGGTATCCGTCTCACTTCCTCCGACCTGATCCATAACATATATGGTGTCTCCGCCGTCGGAGTATACAGGCTCAAAGAGCGAAACCGGCTCCACTATCGCCTCAAGTGCTAATACTACGTCAGAACGGCTCGTGCCAAGCTCTTTTGCTATTTCGTCAACCGTCGGGTCTCTGCCGAGCTTTGCCTGTAATTTTTCTTTTGCCCCGAGGGCGTGGTATGCCGTATCTCTTACAGAGCGGCTGACGCGCACCGTGTTGTTGTCCCTGAGGTATCGCCGTATTTCACCGATAATCATGGGCACCGCATAAGTGGAAAAGCGCACTTTTAACGACACGTCGAAGTTATCGATCGCCTTTATAAGACCTATTACGCCGACCTGAAAAAGGTCGTCAAGGTTTTCTCCGCGGTTTGTAAAACGCTGTATCACACTTAACACAAGGCGCAAATTGCCGTTTATCAGTTTTTCGCGCGCAGACTTATCACCTTCCCTGATTTTCTTGAGAAGCTCAAGCTTTTCCTTTTCCTTAAGAACCCTGAGCTTAGAGGTATCGACACCGCAAATTTCAACCTTGCTGTACTGCATGGCGCTCTCTCCTATAACTATTGTCATTAGGATTATTGCCGTGCAGCTCACTCTTAATACAAAACGCACCGTGAAAAATCGCGGCCGATTTTTTGGTGATATTTATTTAAGGTTAAATATCGTCTCCGGCAGCGAGTAAAAGCACTGTAACCAAAAATTGACACATATCGTCTGCTTTTTTGTTGACTTTTTTTATACATTCTGTTAATGTTAATATGAAAACATACCGTTACGGCAAACAACGTTTAAAATGCAGCTGAACGGGAGTGCAAGCCCCATGCGGTAAAATTTCACGGCTTGATAAAAAAACGTGCGGCAAATTAAAAAACTTTAAATTTACGCACGGATAATATCTATG